>Ga0209345_10000008_pt1 | contig 566176 bp, 462 predicted proteins | sample Cruoilmetagenom7_FD_187294 | JGI IMG/M metagenome (GOLD analysis project Ga0209345, IMG submission 187294) | Oil polluted marine microbial communities from Coal Oil Point, Santa Barbara, California, USA - Sample 7 (SPAdes) (version 2) | ecosystem: Environmental > Aquatic > Marine > Oil seeps ... | reverse complement strand
ATGCCTGAACGCCAATTGGTTCTTTTCCTTGCATGACGCCCAAGAGAAATTTGACCATTGGAGAGAAGATTATAACGGTTTTAGACCACATAGCTCGTTGGGGGACATGTCCCCCAACGAGTATATCGAAAAGAATCAAAATAGCCCGGATTCTCTACTTTTGACCGGTACATAATATGGGAGGAGGTCACTTTAATGAAGTTTTAGAAAACTAAGCAGTTCTATCTAGGGGAAGCTTACACATTGTACTCTTATTTCTGCTCCCAAAGCTAATAAAATGGCAAATAGTCCAGCATTCGAAAGTGCGGTCCTTTCCTTATATACCAATTTCTAACCGTGAAGGAGTTTTGCTTTTCTTGATAAAGCTTAAAGATTATAATTAATGTGAATTGAAAGATTTACTATAGAAGAACTCGGCTGAACGTTATAAATGCGATTTACAGCAAATGATAGGATAAAGTTTTAATAATTTATTATAAGTAGTGTTATATCAAAAAAAGAAGCCATTCTATTATTTTAGAACGGCTTCTTCCATAAAATTATTCCAAATTAATATTTAAACTAATACCCTGGGTTCTGCTTTAAGGTAGGCTCTCCGTCGGCACCAACACTTAAGTCTATTTGAGCCTGCGGGATAGGGTAATACTCACTTTTCCCCGGAATAAACTTGGCTCCTCTAACATCAGTAGTAAGGTCGCCCTGATAATCAAAATAGGCATTAAGAGTTTGTTCTGCAATGCCCCATCTTACTAAGTCAAAAAATCGGTGCCCTTCCATGGCAAGCTCCAATTTTCTTTCAAAGTAAATTCTATCCAATGCCATTTCTTTAGAGCCAAAATCAACAATAGTGTAGTCGGAAACAATATAATTTGCGGCATAGGCACCCTCATTAAAACCAGCTAAAGGATCACTATCGTCTATGTATTGGTTTAAGAATCCATCCGGATTAGCCGCTCTTTGACGTATCTGGTTCACATACCCTAAGGCCACATCCAAACTACCTGCTTCCGCTTCTGCCTCAGCAGCCATTAGTAATACATCTGCAAAACGGATTACACGTACATTTAATGCTGTTCCGGGCGCCCATGAGCTTTGATCCGAATAGAGGTCCTGTGTTGCTTGCCTATAAATGTTCTTTTTAGGCGCATAAGGGCCTCCATAGGTCTGTTCCCTTATCCAAGCTGCGCCCGGATGTTTGCCCCAATCATGGTATGGAACTCCCCTTCTCCCTACGGTCCAATCTAATCTGGGATCTAAAGTTCCGGTATAAGGAGTAAAAGCCTCGCTACTGGTAATCCCCATATCACTTTTCACGGGATCTTGGTTGTAAGCGGTAAGGTTGGGAAGTCCGGTAGCTGGATCCGTTTTATAGGAGTTCACTAAATCTTGTGAAGGTTGATAAAAACCACAGCATCTGAAGGGACTGTTATATGGAAAATTTAACATTCCTCCCTGGTTGGCGTTAGCAATAGTACCAGTACCATCATTGGCAACCATTTGAATATCAAAAACTGTCTCCGAATTATTTTCTTCTGCAGCATCAAAGTTATCACTAAATCTATCGATTAGTTCATATTTAACGCCTTCTGGATTTATCCCACTATTGATCACTTCGGTAAAGATATCCTTGGCTTCCGGAAATTTCTTTTGATATAAATACGTTTTTCCCAAATAGGCAGCGGCTGCCCACTTATTTGCTCTTGCAAAATCACCCTGTGTAGCTGGCAAATTTTCGAAGGCAAATTTAAAATCCGCTTCTATATTTGGCCAAATATCCACATCATTGGGTTGCTTGGGATCTTCGGTAGTTTCATCGACCCAAGGGACATTATTGAACATTTTCTTTAGTTCAAAATAATAATGCCCTCTTAGAAACCGCGCTTGGGCAGCCATATTATCTCCTTCTTCCACGGTAATATCCGTCGCTATCGCTAAAAGTTTTAAAGTATTATTAGCGCGCGTAACACCCTCATAGGCTGCTTTCCACTTAGAGTTATAGAACCCATTGGATGGATTGGAAATAAACTTAACAATCTGGTCAATAGCAGGCTGATCACCTCCAAAACTTCCCTTACTGGCCTCGCCTCCTGCTACGGTTCCATATACCCAGTTATCTGGTGCTGCTTCCCAAGGGTTACCCCCAAAGCCTTGACCGTCCAAGGCGGCATAAGCGCCGATCAGCAATTTATCCGCACCCTCCTTATTTGCAATTACATCTTCACTTAACGCTCCCAAGGCAGGTTGGTCCAAGAAATTATCTGTACAACTCCCTAACCACAGCAAAGCAAGAACAGGAATATATAGTCTACTTATTTGTTTTATGATTTTCATATACTTTAGTTTATTGTTTGTCATCATTAGAAAATAACATTTAATCCAAAAAGAAGTTGCCTTTGATTAGGATAAGCTCCCTCATCTATTCCGAAATTAACTGTATCTCCAGAAATTTCCGGGTCTATACCGGAATAGGAGGTAATAGTAAACGCATTCACCATTTGGGCATAAAGTCTTAATTTGGAGATGCTAAACTTATTCATCAAATCTGACGGAAAGGTATACCCTAACTGGATGTGTTTTGCCCTTAGGTAAGACCCATCCTCTACAAAATAGGAGTTAGGAACATCTGCTGTGCTAAAAGACCCAGTTGTTTCCTGTATAGGGGCTATGGCATTGGTGTTCTGTGGGGTCCAGGAATTGTACAAAGCGGTGCTGCTTTTAGCCCCTGTAAACGAACTGTAAAAATCTGTCCACCACTTTACGTTGTTCCAAATATCGTTCCCTTGAGAACCGTATAGGAACATACTTAAATCCCAATTCTTATATAACAGCTCAATATTTAAACCATATGTAAAATCAGGGTTTGGATCTCCAATAAAATCACGGTCATCAGCGGTTATTCTTCCGTCCCCATTTACATCCTCATAACGGAATCTTCCAACCGCTACATCAGACTGGTATGTTGCGTTGGCATCACCAGTTGCTGCAACGGCAGCAGCATTTGCGCTTGCAATCTCATCCTCTGAATTCCAAAAACCTGCAATCTTGTAGCCGTAAAATTCGCTGACAGAATGTCCAACAGCATTTCTAATAATCGTACTTCCATTAAAACGCCTGCCTTCCCTGTCAAAATAAGAGTACCCATCGGCAATCTTTTTAATCTCATTATTATAGGTGGTCAGAGTTGCCGTGGTATTTAAACGTAAGTCCTTCGTTAGGTTAAAGTTGCCCGTTATATCCATATCCAACCCACTATTGGACATTTGCGCAACGTTTACGTAGGGTACTGTAGCCGTCCCAACTGTGGCCGGTTGATCAGGGTTGAACAACAAATCTTTGATATCCTTTTTATAATAATCCAAACTTAGACGCACCTTATTATTGATTAAGTCAGCATCCAATCCAATATTGAAATTGGTATTCTTTTCCCATTTCGCATCCGGATTTCCAATTCTTGTCTGCTGGAATCCTTCCGCAGTGGATTGGTTACCTGCAGTTATCCCATAATAGGAAGTTTCTTGATTTCCCCCAAAGGTTGTAAAGGAGTTGGCGGGATCTACGTTTAATTGATTCCCCATAACCCCGTAACCTCCACGGACCTTAAGATTGTTCAACCAGTCCAATGCTGGCATAAAGCTTTCGTTGCTAATATTCCAACCCGCACTAACGGCCGGAAACCATCCATATTGATTGTTTAAAAACCTTGAGGACCCATCTCGACGAATGGTGGCACTTAATAAGTATCTGTCATCAAAATTATAGTCCAAGCGCCCAATCAAAGACGAGAGAGCATTTTGACTTTCCCAACTATAGTTGGTCTGTGTTCCAGAACCTGTTTCCAAGGTCACATAATTAGGGTCAAAGGAAAAATAGTTTTGCATTCTGCCTCCAACTTCCCTGCCTCTATATTGATAGGCCTCAGTTCCTATTAGCAAATTAATATTGTGCAGGTCATTGAAAGTGTTTTGATATTGTAGTGTATTGGTCCACGTATAATTGTAATTTGTGGCTGCTGCTTCTTCATAAGCATTTACTGAATTGTTTTCAGCATTTTCATATTCTGGAAAGGTGAACGAATTAAAACTAAGAGAGTAGTATTGTCCCCCAAAACTGCTTCTAAGGGTAAAGTTTTGTAAGAAATCCACTTCGGCGAAGATGTTTCCAAAAATTCGATTAGACACTCCCCTGTTATTTTTTAATCGGTCCAATATGGCCACAGGGTTTCTAGCATTCCCTAAATCTGAACCAAAAGACCCGGCATAGTTCCCATTAATATCCCGTACAGGAATAATAGGCTGCTCTCTGATTGCCATACCAATAGCACTCCCTTCGGTCAATGCCTCTATCTGAGGGTTGTCCCTAATACTAAAGCTAAGGTTCTGTCCAATCCTGATATTCTCTGAAATGTTGAACACCGAATTGGAACGCATGGTATAGCGCTTTAAATAGGTGTTGTTTAAGGTTCCTTCTTGATCAAAATAGTTTAAGGAGAATAAATAGCTCCCTTTTTCACTTCCATTACTAACCGACAAGTTATGACTTGTAATACTCGCGGGGTTAAAAATTTCTTGAAACCAATTAGTCCCTTGTTTATTGGCCTCTACAATTCTATAAAAATTATCTAGATCGGAACTATTGGTATAATTGGGATTTACATTATAGAGCGCCTCATCTACCGTATTGGCACCTACAGGGGCAATATAGTTGGGTAGCACAGGGTTAGCACCATTACCATATTGGCTATGATTGATGGGGTCTCCCGGATTGGTATTCCTCAAGGCCATAAAATTAAGTTCCGCCATTTCTTGTGAAGACAGAATATTCCATGGATTACCATTTTGAACCATCTGCGTACCGTAGTATGCATCATAGGTAACCTTCATTTTTCCCTTACCTCTTTTGGTCGTAATCACGATTACTCCATTCGCGGCCCTAGACCCGTAGATAGAAGCGGATCCGGCATCCTTAAGAACCTGCATGGTTTCCACATCATTTGGGTTTAGGTCGCTAATATTGTCTGTTGGAATACCATCTACTACATATAGTGGATTGTTATTTCCAAAAGTATTGGACCCCCTAATTTTGATTTGTGGTGCCTCACCAGGCTGACCTCCGCCAGTAATGGTAACGCCAGAGGCCCTACCTTGCAACTGACTGGTTACCTGACCTGAAGGCTGCTTTGCCAAATCCTCGGTCTTTACCACTGAAACAGCACCGGTCAAATCTTGTTTACGTTGGGTACCGTACCCTACAATAACAATCTCCTCCAATGTAGTGACATCAGTATCTAAACTTACGTCTATAGAACTCTGTCCATTCACGGGGATTTCCAGACTCTTGTAGCCAATATAGGAAAAAACTAATATTGCGTCCGATGCCGCATTAATACTGTAAATTCCATCAAAATCGGCTTGTGCGCCATTTGTAGTGCCTTTTTCAAGAATATTGGCTCCGGGAAGTGGAGTACCATCTTGATCAGTTATTACACCGGATATCTGAAATTGAATTGGTTCATTTCTGGACTCGTGTACGCCTAATTTTAGAGAAGGAGGAGCTATTACTTTACTCTTTCTTAGAACTATCTGTTTGTTAAATATCTCATATTCCACATCTGTATTTGTGAACAACTTTGATAAAATATTTTCGATTTTCTGCTTCTCTACCTTAATGGAAACCTTTCTGTTAAGATCAACTTCTTTCCTGTTCAGGAGAAATTTAAACTCGGATTTGGCTTCTATTTCATAAATAACAGTTTCCACGCTGGCATTGAAAAATTCTAAGGATATTTTCTTGTTCAGGGAATAGGTATTTGCCTGTATCTGAAATAAAGTAGCAATGGTCAACAGTACCGTTAATTTTAATTTTAAACTTAATTTAAAAGGGAATTCTAAATACCCCCCATAATTAAAGAGTTTTTTCATAATTTTATAGTGTTAATTGGTTTGATTTTTTTAAATCATTAATTTACTAAATCGGGAAATGTGTCCGCATTTTCCGGTTTTATGTTAATATAATCCTGATTTTGGTTTAATTAAAAGTGTTATTTCATATACATCTGGTTTTAAAGGGTTTAAAATCTATTTAATGACTACTTCGTTCTCAATAATTGCATATTCGATAGCCCAACTTTTATTAAATGTTTCTAAAACTTGGTCGATTGTTTCTATGTCAAAAGTGGCATCAAACAATTGCTCTTCCAATTGGCTATCCTTATTGTTTATGACTACGTTATAATGTCTTTGCAGTGCTTCCCGAATTTGTTTGAAAGAGGTGTTTCTAAAAACCAATTTTCCTTGTACCCATGCAGTATAAATACTTGTATCCACATTATTTGTCGTTATTTCATTACTGTTCCTATGCCATTCTCCTTTATGGCCAGGTTTCAACATTATAGTTTTAGATTTGTGTGGTTCTGAGGCCGCCCTTCGAAGTTCAACGGCTCCTTCCACCAAGACCGTATTAATATTAGTGTCCTCAGGATAGTGGGATACATTAAATTTTGTGCCCAATACTTCAATGTCTATTTCATTGGCATTCACCACAAACGGATGTTCCTTATCTTCTGCAACATCAAAATAAGCTTCCCCCGTTAAAAATACTTTTCGGCTTTCACCGGGGATAAAAGTGATAGGATAACGAAGGGTAGTGCCTGAATTTAGATAAACATGGGTTCCATCAGACAATACCACATCAAATTTTTTGCCGTAGGGGATATTTAGGGTGTTGTAGATCAATTTCTGATCTTCGGTTTTTCCTATGTAGCTCAGTTTCGAATTGGTTTGTGTGCCAATTATATTGCCTTTTTTGTCCTTTATTTCCCTATTGTCATCAGCCTGCAGCGTTTGTACCCTTCCATCATCTAATATAATTGTAATTGCCTCTTCTTTGGGTATTAACGAATTGGTTCCCTTGGTCAATGAGCCGTCGTATTGGAAAAAAAAGGCGAAATAGAATATTAACAGTCCGACAGCTGCATATTTCATAAAACCCCTAAATTTCCTACGGATTTTATCCCTTTTTATTTTTCGTAATAAATTTTTCTTGATTTTATTAGTGTCCGGTGAGTTCATACTAGAAATTATCTCTAAATGTAATTGAATGTATTTCTCAAAAACCTTTTCATTACCTTCAACTAAAATCCAATCAGACAAAACATCCAGTTCCTTTGTCGTTGCACTATTCGACAAATATTTAAGAATAAGTTCCTCTCTCTCAAATCCGGTCATTGGTCTGGTCTTTATAGTAATGACATATCCAATTTGTAATACCCTAACTTTTTGCGTATTTTTTTTTCATATTTGTAAAAACTATTATATTATTTTGTGACTAACCTAATTTTTTATAGGTGCTATGATTAAGGATGATAATACTTTTTTAATAAGGCGTTTGCAAAAAGGAGATGAAAAAGCATATGTATATCTGGTTGACTTATATAACCGGCGACTTTTTGGTTATGCACTTTCACTGACCAATGACCATACATTTGCTGAAGATATTCTTCAAAATGTTTTTCTAAAAACTTGGGAAAAGAGAAAAAACCTAAACGTTCACACTTCTTTACAAAACTATTTATACAAGTCAGTTTACAATGAATTTATAAATGCCTATAAGAAAAATCGTTCCACAATGATTTTGGAGCACAAATACTTCGAGGGGCTGGAAAAGGCCGCTAATACACATAGCAATCAATCCTTTGAGGGGATTATTGCAGAAATAACTAAGGAGATACAAAACCTTCCACCGAAATGCCGGCAAATTTTTATTCTAAGTAAAAAAGAAGGCCTTACCAATATTGAAATATCAGAATATTTAAATGTTTCAATAAAAACGGTGGAGGCTCAAATCACGAAAGCCTTTGGGGTTCTTAGAGAAAAATTGGGAAAAAAATATAAAATGATAATGTTGATAATCTTTGATAGCCAAATTAAAGGATTGTTGTGAAGACCTTAGACAAAAAATCGTTTTTTTAATCTATGGCTAATTTGCGTGTCCGGCCCGTACCTTTTTTTGGCTCAATTTATACTTAACTCAATAAATTCTGGAATTTCATTTTCTGTATCGGAGAATGGAATTGGTTGTCATAAGGAATATCAACAACTAAGGAAGAGCAGGTTTTTTAGGACTGGCAATGCAATCGGTATTCTTGGGGCAGGTCTTTTACTGAATATTCTTCAACAGTATGTTCGCTCATTAATTAGCACAATTGTTTTTAATCCATAATCTGTTAAATTGTCAACCTTAATAAAAAAAGCCCATAAACATTGCGTTTATGGGCATTACCTGTGGAGAATACCGGAGTCGAACCGGTGACCTCTTGCCTGCCAGGCAAGCGCTCTAGCCAGCTGAGCTAATCCCCCAAATTTGGCTGCCGCAAAGAAAATACTTTTTCCAACATAATCAAAGTACAATTTGAGCTAATTCCAAATTTCTTAGTCTTTCTTTACACTTAGCACCAAAACAGGTACTGGAGCATAGAATTCCGATTTAAGAATTGTATTCTTTTCCCATAGTTTTTTAAAGAACCCTCTTTTTCTCCTAAAAACACATAGCAGGTCTGGATGTTTGGCCTCAAAGTGCTGTAATACCCCTAAATAGGTCGAAGGATTTTCAGATTGTATTAGTTCGGAACTCAGTCCCATTAAGGACATGTTTATTTTGAGGTCATCCTTAGTGTAGCCTGGGGTTTTTACAAATAGGAGACTAACCTTCGATTCGAATCTTTTTTTAATTTCCACCAATGGATATAAAATACTCTTCTGCTTTAAAACCCCAGATTTAAAAGCGGTCAATATTATTTTAAAGGGTTTAAAAACGGTCCCCTTTGGTACAATTAGGGTGGGTATGTCTGTTCGTTTTACAATTTTTCCAGAAGTATTCCCTAGGTACAGTTCCTCTTGTATGTCGTTACTTCTAGGCGCCAATATAATAAGGTCTATGCCTAGATCTTTATCAATATCCATAAGGCCATCTACAATATCACCCTGATAAGTGGCCATTTTTCTGGTAATGTTTTTAGAATCTATCCTATCGATAACCCCTTTTATATGTTCCTTACTGCTTTCTGCAAGTTTTTCCTTGATATTGGCCAAAGTGTTTGCATTGGCACTAATACTATAAACTTCCATTACATAAATATTGGAACCAAATTCGGTCGCGAAGTCCACCGCATATTGCAATGTTTCATGGGCATTTTCGGAGGCTCCAATGGGAACAAGGATATTTTTCATCGTGTAAATTTATTTAATTATTGGTATTTCCCTATAGCCGTCGGGAGTAAATTGCCATACTCCTCATTTAGGAAAGCAACCAAAATGGCTATGGCTCATGGTATAGGTTCCGGCTAATAACGCCTACACGTATTTGCTGGTCAGACATGGTGTAGCAGCACTATTGGCTAAAGTGATATTATTAGTTACTCCCTTTGATTGAAATGAATATTATAAATTTACAAATTAAATGCTATCGTGTATGATTCGATTGGGAAAGATATTGGTAATTCCCTGTATTACAGTTCTTACTCAGGCCTGTGTCACAAACATTATGGACCAGGACATTTATAATGGAACCAGCATAGTCCTTCAGAACAGTTGTTGGTGCATGATATGGCCCCAAAAAGAATTCTAGGCATTATTAAAAAGACAAAAGTGATTGGAACTCTAGCCGCTACTACCGACATGGATTCGTAGTATTGTCCCATTAACGGTATAACACCCACTAATAATTATAGCATATTTGTTCAATCATTAGCAGCTTAAGTAAGGAACAAAAAAAGGTTAGGCCTAGGAGCCAATGGTATTTACCGAGGATTATGCCGGAAGTGAGGTTTTATTTCAGTAAGGCTTGATACCTTTGGCAAAAATAGCCGAAATAATAAATTTTAGCTGGCATGGGTCTACCAAGCTTTAGGGGGTGTTCATTTTCCCCAACAAAGTGAGGTTTCTTTTTATTGTTCGAATTATTAGTATAAAACACCCTTTTTTGAAGATAGAAATAAGTTTTAAAACGATTAATAAACTTGCTATACCCGCTACCATAGCGGGTATAGCAGAACCAATTTTATCCATAACCGATACCGCCATCGTGGGCAATATACCCCACGATGGTATGGAATCCTTGGCAGCAGCAGGAATAGTGGGCTCCTTTCTATCCATGTTGATATGGGTATTGGGGCAAACACGAAGCGCTATTTCGGCCATAATTTCTCAATATTTGGGTGCAGGAATGTTAGATAGGGTTAACACCCTACCGGCACAGGCTATTTTCTTGAACATAGTTTTAAGTGTAATAATTCTCCTTTCTACCGTCTTTGTGGTGGAAGAAATATTTGTTTTGCTCAATGCTTCCGGCAAAATATTGGAACTCTGTATTTCCTATTATTCCATTAGGGTCTGGGGTTTTCCCCTTACCTTATTTGTGTTTGCTGTAATGGGCATCTTTCGAGGTTTGCAGAACACCTATTACCCAATGTTAATTGCTATTACCGGGGCTGTGTTGAATATAGTTTTGGATTTTGTTTTGGTATATGGAGTAGAAGGGATTATTTCTCCAATGTATTTGGAAGGCGCAGCTTGGGCCAGTTTAATTGCGCAAGGTATAATGGCTATTATGGCATATGTACTTTTGGTTACAAAAACTAATATCAGCTTGGCCCTTAGGTATCCTATGCATTCTGAATTGGGAAGGTTGGTGGTTATGAGCCTAAATCTTTTTGTTAGGGCATTGGCACTGAATACGGCATTGATATTGGCCGTAAGGGAGGCAGCTGCCTTGGGAGATAGGTATATAGGGGCTCATACCATTGCTATAAATCTTTGGCTTTTTTCAGCCTTTTTTATTGATGGATATGGGGCAGCAGGTAATATTATGGGCGGCAAATTATTGGGTGCCAAGAATTACGACGGACTTTGGAAATTGGCTAAAAATATAATGTTGTACGGTTTTGTTATAAGTTTAATTTTGGTTGGGGTGGGCTTTCTTTTTTATAACCCTATTGGGCGTATTTTTTCCAATGATATTACGGTATTACAAACATTCTATTCCATATTCTTTATTTTAATCCTTGGGATACCCATGAACATGGTAGCTTTTATTTTCGACGGAATTTTTAAGGGTTTAGGGGAAATGAAATATTTGAGGAATGTTTTGTTGGTCGCCACTTTCCTAGGTTTTGTTCCTTTGCTCTTTCTAAGTAAATTCTTAGGTTGGGGGCTTTATGGGATTTGGATTGCTTTTACCTTTTGGATGTTTATTAGGGGTGGTGCCCTGGTCTGGAAATTTAGGCGAAAGTTTCGCCCGCTTCTCCAAAACGTTTAATTTTGATATGCCATACTACATGGGTACCAAAAATTTTACATGTTGGCGGAAGCTTAATAAAGAATTTATTTAATAGAAAAAATATGGGCACTACCCGATCAAATGGAAGTTTATATACGAATATTGTCAATAGGATTGCTACTGTAGAATTTGGGCATCCAGCAAGTAATTCATTCGTGATGGAACTACTGGAGAGACTTACCGTTACCTTGGGGGAATTATCCGATAACGATGAGGTATCCGTAATCATATTAAAATCTGAGGGGGACAGGGCTTTCTGTGCTGGTGCATCCTTTGATGAATTGGTGAAAGTGGGTAATTTATCTGAAGGAAAAATTTTCTTTAGTGGATTTGCCCATCTTATCAATGCGATGAGAACCTGTAAAAAGGTTGTTATAGGAAGGGTACAAGGCAAGGCAGTAGGTGGTGGAGTGGGAATTATATCGGCCTGCGATTATGTCTTTGCCGTAGAGGCAGCGTCCATACGTTTATCTGAACTCACTATAGGTATTGCACCTTTGGTAATTGCCCCGGCCGTAGAGCGAAAAATAGGTGTTGCCGCTCTGTCCGAGTTGTCGCTTTCCCCAAATGAATGGAAAAATGCCTATTGGGCACAGGAAAAGGGGTTGTATTCCAAGGTTTTTAATAAAGCGGCGGAGATGGATAGGGAGCTTATAATTTTCACAGAAAAACTGGCAGGTTATAATCCAGAGGCGTTGGAGGAATGGAAAAAAGTACTTTGGGAAGCTACCGGTCATTGGGAAACCTTATTGACAAACCGAGCAGAAATAACTGGTCGTTTGGCTATTTCGGAAGAAACTAAGAAATCATTGCAAAAATTTAATAAATAGAAAATAAGATGAGCAAGATCCTTGTTGAAATTAAATGGGCCATTATTTTTGCAGTGGCGTCACTATTTTGGATGGCCTTTGAGAAATCTATGGGCTGGCACGATGTACTTATTGAAAAACACGCTATCTATACCAACTTTTTTGCAATCATAGCCATCGCCGTATACGTATTGGCATTATTGGACAAAAGAAAGGTAGATTATTATGGAAAGATGAATTGGAAGCAAGGTTTTGTCAGTGGTGTTATTTTAAGTGTCATCATTGCTGTAATAAGTCCGCTGATTCAATACATTGTAAGTACAGAGATTACACCGGAATATTTCGAAAATATTATTGAGTTTGTAGTAGATTCCGGTAAAATGGGACAAGAAGCTGCGGAGAGTTATTTTAATCTGAAAAGCTATATGGTTCAAAGTCTTTTTGGGGCGTTGACCATGGGAATTGTCACCTCGGCCATTGTTGCTTTTTTTGTGAAGAAACAATAACCATCATTGTGCATCGTTATATTTTTTTAAAACATTTTTAATGGATATCATATCGTTCTTGAACGGGAATTTTGTTTTCCCTGTCTTAGCCCTAGTTTTATTGGCGGTTTATTTTTTTAATCGAATTAAAAACAATAGAAAATATAAAAGGTAAGGGAGTTATCTGGTCTTTAGCCACCCAGTAATACTTAATCGTTCACGATGGGCAGGCTTTACCTCATGTTCCAATTCCTGACTTTCAAAAATAACGACCCTTCCTGGAAAGGGGGTAATAAATTTTGCCTCTTCGCCACTTTTGGAGGGTAAGTAGAGTACCAATTCACCACCGTCTTTTTCGGCCACCCAATCCGGTTCATTCAAATAACAGACCATGGAAAGTTTGCGGCGGTCATCATTCTGGAAGGTATCCAAATGACGTTTGTAAAAAGTGCCATCGGGATAGATGGCATAATGAAATTCCTTGAACAGGATTCCCATAAAACAGGTTTTGTTCAGATAGTTGGCCAATTGATTGATTTTTAGAAAAAATCGTTGCTCCAGAACATCATGGCTGCTTTCATCCATCCAAAGAATAAAATCACCACGGATAGCCTTAATAATTAATTCGTTGACACGATTCCCTATGGCTGCTTTTTTAAACTGGTCCTCTTCGTATTTAACCTGTATGGAGTCCCGTAACTGGGCTACTTCTTCAGCAGAGAAAAAATCGTCCACTATGCTGTATTTCTGAAATAGGATATCGTCAATTACTTTTTCAAAAAGTGGATTCTCCTTAAATTCCAGTTGTTCAAAAAGCTCAACCATGTTAATGGGTTTAAAAATCGAGCAAAAATAGCGGAAAATGTGATTGGGTTTACATAGATTGTTGTCCTTGTATAATATATAGGTCAGCTTAGTATATTACGGTAAGACTAGGTTTAATTTTATGCTTATTCGCTGATTATTAATACTTTTTTATTAACTTTTGTATTCTAATGTCCTTACATCAGTTTAAATGAAAAACAAATTGTTCTCTTTTCTGTTGTCTACGGCTTTTATAATGGTAAGCTGTGGGGATTCTATTAGAAGTACGGACAAAACTGTAGTAAAAAGGTGGTATAAGGGTAATTTGCATACCCATTCGTTTTGGAGTGATGGGGATGAGTTTCCTGAAACTATATTGGATTGGTATAAGTCGAACGACTACCAATTTATAGCCCTATCCGACCACAATACTATTGCTATGGAGGAAAAATGGATACAGCTAAGGGAGGATTCCATTTATCAAAACAGTTTTAGGAATTATTTGGCAACCTATGGGGAAGATTGGGTTGATTATAAAATAGACTCGGGAAAAGTGCAGGTAAAATTAAAGACCTATGCCGAGTATAGCGAACGATTTGAAGAGGCTGGGGAATTTTTAGTGGTTCATGCAGAGGAAATTACGGACAGCTATGGGGATAAACCGATTCATATGAATGCCACTAATATACAGGAAAAGATTGACCCCCAAGGAGGAAGCAGTGTTGCCAATGTAATTCAAAATAACCTGAATGCGGTTCTAAAACAACGGAAGGAAACAGGAGTTCCAATTATGCCTCACATAAACCACCCAAATTTTTATTACGGAATTACTCTAGAAGATATGATTACATTAAGGGGCGAACGTTTTTTTGAGGTGTATAACGGTCATCCCATGGTGCACAATATGGGAGATTCAACTCATATTTCTACGGAAGAAATGTGGGACCAGATCAATATTTCCTATATCGCTGCTAAAAAGCCATTGATGTACGGCTTGGCAACCGATGATTCACATAATTACCATAAAATTGGTAGTAAATGGAGTAATGCTGGTAGGGGTTGGGTGATGGTAAAGGCAGACACCTTATCGGCCTCATCATTGATAGAGGCAATGGAAAAGGGCGATTTTTATTCCACAACCGGAGTTACATTAAAAACTTTGGAGTATGTCCAGAAGAATTTGAAGGTGGAACCGGAACCAGGGGTTAATTATACCATAACTTTTCTGGGTTGCCTGAAAGGGGAAACCGAAGTGAAGGAGTTGAAGGCGGTTAATGGTAATATGACTAGTTTTGAGGTTTCAGATGACATCCTCTTCGTTAGAAGCACTATAACTTCTTCAAAACTTCAGGAGAACCCTATAGAAGGCATGAAATACGAGTCGGCTTGGACACAGCCCATACTCAATGATTAATTTGCCAGAATAAATTACCTTTGCAGTCCAAATATAAATTATGGGCAACATTCGTATTACCAAACAGTTTAATTTTGAAACCGGACATGCCTTGTTTGGTTATGATGGTAAATGTAGAAATGTACATGGGCACAGCTATAAACTTTCCGTAACCGTAATTGGCCGACCTATTACCGATACTGCCCACGTAAAATTGGGCATGGTAATCGATTTTGGGGATTTGAAGAAAATTGTGAAGGAAGAAATTGTTGATCAATTTGATCACGCCACCGTTTTTAATAAAAATACACCCCATGTGGAATTAGCGCATGAACTTACCAATAGGGGGCACAATGTAATACTGGCAGATTACCAACCAACCAGTGAAAATATGGTTTTGGATTTTGCAGATAGAATTAGGACTAGGTTGCCAAAGAACATTAACCTGCATTCTTTAAAGCTACAGGAGACAGATACTTCTTTTGCGGAATGGTATGCTTCTGATAATTAAAAAGGCCCTGGATGAAAGTTATTGACATTCCTAAGGGCAAAAAAATCTATTTCTCCAGTGACAATCATTTAGGGGCCCCTACCAAGGAGCTTAGCTTTCCTAGGGAAAAAAAATTCGTTTCTTGGTTGGATAGCATCAAACAGGATGCGGTTGCTATTTTTCTCTTAGGTGACCTTTTCGATTTTTGGTTTGAATATAAAACCGTTGTACCCAAGGGATTTACCCGCACCCTGGGGAAACTTGCAGAAATTACAGATTCAGGAATTCCTGTATATTATTTTGTGGGCAACCATGATTTATGGATGAACGGATATTTTGAAGATGAACTTAACATTCCCGTATTTCACAATCCACAGTCCTTTTTATTAAATGGAAAGTCGTTTTTAATAGGGCATGGAGATGGCCTGGGTCCAGGGGACAAAGGCTATAAGCGGATGAAAAAAGTGTTCACCAATCCGGTGTCCAAATGGCTTTACAATTGGTTGCATCCTGATTTTGGTGTTAAATTGGCACAATATCTTTCCGTAAAGAACAAAATGATCTCTGGTGATGAGGATATTAAGTTTCTGGGCGAGGAAAACGAATGGTTGGTTCAATACTGTAAGCGTAAACTGGAACAAAAACACTATGATTATTTTGTTTTCGGACATCGACACCTCCCTTTGGAAATAACTCTAAATGAACACTCCACCTACGTAAATTTAGGGGATTGGATTTCTTATTTTACTTATGGAGAATTTGACGGATCTTCTTTGTCCTTGAAAAAATATGAGCCTAGGTTGCCCTGAAAATTATTCAAATTTTCTTATCTATCCATAGAAGTAATGGGGGCAAATTTGATTTATTTAGTGGTACGGTATAGAATGAAAGAATTTTCTTGCCTCAATTTGTAGTTAGTGCCTGTTAAAACCAAATTTGATTAATACTTATAGGTTATCAAAATGTTAATATTGATAACTAGTGTGTTCTTTTAGGTCTTTTAACTTCATTTGGAGCGATATATTACCCTGCCATTCGTTTTCATCCAGGTTAAATACAGCACTTACGGACTTACTCATAACCGTAGGTAATTTCTGTCCCAAATTAAATCCAATTGCATCAATTCCTAGCCTTTTAGACCCATTATTTTTATCAAAAAGTTTACATTTTAAATGTTTTCCTTCCTGACCAACTACTTTTGCGTAGCCGGTATCGTAAAGATTTTCCACCATAAAAACAGGGGTCAAATTTCCTGGTCCAAAGGGAGCGAATTGCTTAATGATACGCATTAATTTCGGAGTAATTTGATCTAGGTCAATTATGGCATCTACCATAATTTCAGGAGACAGTAGTGTTGGATCCATGGTATTGGAAACTACCTCTTCAAATTTGGATTTAAAGGCTTCGTAGTTTTCTTCAAGTAAGGTAAGTCCAGCAGCGTACATATGCCCTCCAAATTGCTCAATGGTATCCGAGCATCCTTCCAGAGCTTCATATACGTCGAAGCCTTTAATGGATCTTGCAGAGGCTGCTAATTTATTACCGCTCTTAGTAAAAACCAGCGTGGGTCTATAATAGGTCTCAATAAGACGGGAGGCAACAATTCCAATAACGCCCTTATGCCAAGATTCTTTATAAACTACCGAGGTAAAACCCTCTTCTTCTTTGTTTTCCTGAATCTGCTCCAATGCCTCTTGGGCAATGATCTGGTCTAGATTTCTTCTGTCCGTGTTGTATTGTTCAATTTCAGCTGCAAAAAATTCCGCCCGTTCCAACTCGGTTTCCTTTAACAAATTTACCGCATGCTGTCCGTGCTCCATCCGTCCAGCGGCATTAATTCTTGGTGCTATTATAAATACCACGTCGGTTATTGTCAGTACCTGTTTTTTGACCTGATTGATAATGGCCTTGAATCCTGCTCTTGGGTTTTGATTGATTACCTGAAGGCCCCAATAGGCAAGAACCCTGTTTTCCCCTGTTATTGGTACTATATCTGCACCAATGGCCGTAGCCACCAAATCTAGGTAAGGTACAAAATCCGCTGTGGTCTCGCCCTTTCTGCTGCCTAGTGCCTGAATCAACTTAAATCCCACCCCACAACCACAAAGTTCATCATAGGGATAGGTGCAATCTACTCGTTTTGGGTCTAATACGGCAACCGCATCGGGCAATGTACTCCCTGGTCTATGGTGGTCACAAATAATAAAATCTATTCCTTTTTCCTTGGCATATTCTACCTTATCTATGGCCTTTACCCCGCAATCCAAGGCAATTATCAAGGAAAATCCATTATCCTCGGCAAAATCTATACCTTGGTAGGAGACGCCATAGCCTTCTTTGTAGCGGTCTGGTATATAGGTGGCTACGTTCGGATAGGTGGTTTCCAAGTAAGAGGATACCAAAGCCACCGCTGTAGTGCCATCAACGTCGTAGTCTCCAAAAATCAATATGTTTTCCTGTTGTTCAATGGCATTTTCTATCCGTTCCACGGCCTTTTCCATATCTTTCATTAAAAAGGGGTTGTGCAGATCGGAAAGCTGGGGTCTAAAAAATCTTTTGGCATCGTCATAGTTGGTGATGCCGCGCTGCAATAATAGTTGTGCCACCAATTCCTCTACATTTAGGGCAGTGACCAATGCCTCTATTTGTGGTTGTTCGGGTCTTGGTTTAATGGTCCAACGCATAGTGATTACTCTTTTAGCCTACTTCTGTTTTTAAATATTTCTTTGCCGGCTATAACAACTTTTGGGTAGTGGTGTATTTTGGGCCAACGGTACAGGTGCTGCTTAAGAAATACCTTTCTGAAATTCAATTAGGTATCGGTTTCCATCATTTCTGCACCATCTTCTTGTTGGGTATTCATAACCACTCCATCTTTTTCGGGAGCAGAAAGGACAAGGGGTGCCTATTGTATGTTGAAATATGTTTTTATTTCTAATTTAGAGAATTGTCGGAACATTTCCATTACCCCACAATATTTTTCAACGGAAAGATCAACTGCGCGCTGTAATTTTTTTTCATTTAGGTTGCTGCCCTTAAAATGGTATTCTATCACTACCTTGTCGTAAAACTTGGGATCTTCATCCGTTAAGTTGGCAATAGTTTCAATCCTAAACTCATCAACATCAAGTTTCATTTTTTTAATAAGGGAGGCTACATCCAGTCCAGAACAACCGGCCAAACCGGTTAACATGAGTGCCTTTGGCCTATACCCCATACCTTCACCTCCATTTTCAGGGGCAACATCTATAATTAGATTGTTTCCAGAGGGATTATTGCTTTCGAAGGCCATATTGCCAAGCCATTTGGTAGTAATCTGATTTATCATATAGCTGTTTTTTATGAGTTTTGTATGGGTCAAAAATACGGATTATTCATAAGCCATGTCCTTTGTATACCTATTAGATATCTTTCATTTGTCAGCAACCAAAAAGTGGACTGATATTTATATAAAACTTTGGGCTCCTACCTAGTTCGGTACTTGCTGTACAGCAACGAATTCATTGATCCAATAATGCAGTAATGGTGAATAAAAGAGGTAAGTGTCAAGTTTTGATGTTTGTAATGTTCTTACGGACTTGGTCTAAAATAAAAAGGCAGAGCATAGCTCCACCTTTTTCCCCAAATCTTACCATGAACTTAACCTACTTATGCTATGGTCCTCCAAAAGTATGGTAATAAAGACAATGGGAAAAAGGTTTTAGACGAATGTCTATTTAATAAGTTGAAATACTGCTTGTTAGATAAACGGTAGTTAAAATAGGATGTAATACGCTGGGCACTGTGGTATGGATTTTGCCCAATAAAAAAGGTGGAGAAAACTCCACCTTTTTTGCCCCAAATCTTACCATGAACTTAACCTACTTATGCTATGGCAGTACTAAAGTACAGGTGCACCGCTGGTATTGGTTCAAAAATACGTTAAAGAGTGTATTTCATCGATGAAGTGCATAAAAGTCTACACTTCATCGATGAAATGTTTAATATGCTCGTTCGTTTTTGCCTTCAAAAAAGTTAATAAACGCTCTGTTTACTACCCGGTTACCCCCCGGAGTGGGATAATTACCGGTGAAGTACCAATCACCCAAGTTTTTTGGACAGGCTTCATGTAGGTTCTCAATATTTTGATATATCACCTGAACCTCTGCTTTAATGTCCGGTGGACTTAATAATTGTCCAATTTTATCGGAAATCTCATCGGCGGTAAATGGGGAATAGAATTCCTTTACGTAATTCACTACCTCAGAATCATGGGTACTGGTTTGCTTCAAACATTTTTTGTAGATTTCCTCCACAAGGTGCATTGTATTCCTTTCTTCATGAAGAGCCAAAGCAGCCTTAAAGGCAACAAAATCCTCCAGTTTGGCCATATCAATTCCGTAACAGTCTGGATAACGGATTTGTGGGGCCGAGGAAACCACTATTATCTTTTTAGGTAATAGACGATCTAAAATTTTGAGAATACTTTTTTGAAGGGTCGTTCCACGAACAATACTGTCATCAATAATTACCAGGTTGTCATTCTCCTTTACAGATCCATAGGATATGTCGTAAACATGGGCAACCAAATCGTCCCTACTACTATCCTGTGTTATAAAGGTTCTAAGTTTGGCGTCTTTTATCGCCACCTTCTCTATTCTGGGCCTCACCTCCAGAATTTCGTGAAGTTCTTCCCTAGTTATTTTCCTGCCAATAGAAAGAATTTGTTCTTCCTTCTTTTTATTCATGTAATTCTGTGCCGCTATGACCATTCCGAAAAAGGAAGTTTCCGCAGTGTTGGGGATATATGAAAATACAGTGTTTTTTATATCCTCATCTATAGACTTTAGGATTAAGGGAAAAAGTAGTTTTCCCAACATTTTTCTTTCCTGATAAATTTCCTTATCACTACCCCTGGAAAAATAAATACGCTCAAAAGAGCAGGCTTTTCTTTCGGTAGGTTTTAAAATTTCTTTCAATTTAACCTTGCCATTTTTTTTGATAATAATGGCGTGCCCTGGATTTAATTCTTTAACATCCTCGAAGCTAACGTTGAATACCGTTTGTATTGCCGGCCTTTCTGATGCTACTACAGCAATTTCATCATCTTGATAGTAATAGACTGGTCTTATTCCCGCTGGGTCCCTAAGAACAAAGGCATCGCCATGTCCTAAAAGGCCTGCCATGGCATAACCACCGTCAAAATTTTTTGCGGCTCTTCTTAAGATTTTTGCGACATTTAATCTTTCGGCAATTAATGGAGAGGCTTCCCTCTTATTAAAGCCTTCTTTTTTAATGTCCTTGTAGAGTTGAGCAACGGCATCGTCCAAGAAATGCCCAATTTTTTCCATTACCGTTACGGTATCGGCCTTTTCCTTTGGATGTTGGCCAATTTGTATTAGCTGGTCGAAAAGCTCATTAACATTGGTCATGTTAAAATTTCCGGCAACGATCAGGTTACGGTGCATCCAATTGTTTTGCCTTAGAAAGGGATGAACGCTCTCTATACTGTTTTTGCCGAAGGTTCCGTAACGTACGTGTCCCAAAAGTACTTCCCCTATATAAGGAATGTGTTTTTTTTGTTTGGCCACGTCATTGATATATTCCGGATGCTCTTTAAATGAAGTGTTGATACGTTCATTTATTTGTGCAAAAATGTCTTGTATAGGCTGCTGGTCTATGGATCGTACACGACTCATATATCTCTCACCAGCCTCCATGTCCAATTTAATACTGGCAAAACCGGCACCGTCCTGTCCACGGTTATGTTGTTTTTCCATCATCAGGTACATCTTGTTTACCCCGTAAAAGGCAGAACCGTACTTTTCTTGATAATATTCCAACGGTTTTAATAACCGTATCATGGAAATTCCACATTCATGCTTTATAGCGTCGCTCATGGTGCTTTTAAATTAAAAATGCCCTGTATAGTTAGGGCATATATTTATTGTAGTTCAATATCAAATTGGGTTAGTTCCTTAAATTGGAGCAACCTATTGTTTACCTCTTTCTTTTCTAAATTTTTCATTCTTTGTGTTCCAAAACGTTCAACACAAAATGAAGCCAAATTAGACCCGTGGATAACGGCACTTTTTAAGTTGTTAAAACTTAAGTTTTTTGATTCTGCCAAGTAACCGGCAAAACCACCAGCGAAGGTATCACCAGCCCCTGTTGGATCAAATACCTCTTCCAAGGGTAGGGCGGGGGCAAAAAACACCTGCGATTTATTAAACAACAGTGCTCCGTGCTCGCCTTTTTTTATAACCACAAATTTAGGGCCCATCTCTTCAATTTTTTCGGCAGCCTTTACCAATGAATGCTCGCCGGTAAGCTGTCTGGCCTCTTCATCGTTAATGGTTATTACATCTATATGTTGTATAACTTCTTTCAGCTCTTCGAGTGCACTGTCCATCCAAAAATTCATGGTATCCAGTACTATGAGTTTTGGTCGTTCCTCCATCTGATTAATTACACTTAATTGGGTGCTTGGATGTAAATTGCCCAGCATCAACACATCGGCATCCTTAAAGTTGTTGGGAACCACAGGATCAAAATCGGCAAGTACATTTAACTCTGTTGCCAAAGTGTCCCTGGTATTAAGGTCGTTATGATATTTGCCGCTCCAAAAGAAGGTTTTGCCGCCCTTTATAATTTGAAGGGCAGAGATGTCAATATTTTTGTCGGTTATCAAATCTAAGTATTCCTGTGGAAAATCTTCACCAACAACAGAAACAATGGCAGATTCTACCTTGAACTGGGAGGCAGCCAATCCAATAAAGGTAGCTGCCCCTCCCAAAATTTTATCGGTTTTGCCAAAAGGGGTTTCTATAGCGTCAAAGGCAACGGTGCCTACAATTAAAAGTTTACCCATTAAATTTTGAAATTTGCTGCAAAGATAGGTTTTTGAACCACGAATTCCATGGCATTGGAAATCAATTTTTGAAAAATGATCTTATGGCTATTTACGGCCGAAATCTGCGGGGATTTCTCCCCAAGCCTTAGTTTCCCATTTAACAATGGTAGTGCTGTAGGTGTTTTTTTCCAGCCAAGAAACGGCGCGCCGTACCAGATCAAAAACCGCCTTGTTTTCAGCAGTTTCTGGCAACTTTGAATTACAGCTTTTTTTTCGTACCCAACTCATAGCCGTCTTGGAGTCCGTGTAAATTATTCTATTGCTGTTCTGTTGCTTTAAAAAGGCCAGTCCGTGTACCAATGCCAAAAACTCACCTATATTATTGGTCCCTTGTTTAAATGGTCCCTGTTTAAACAATTCTTTTTTGGTCTTTGTATCTACCCCTCTGTATTCCATTATACCCGGATTTCCACTGGAAGCGGCATCTACTGAAATGGAATTATAATTGGGTTTGCCCATTTTTTGCAATTGTTCCTTGCTGAGGGCCGAGGCATCAATTTTTTTCCCCTTGTAATCATCATAATTGCCATTGTAGGCTTTTTTAGCGGCCTCAAAGCTGGGGAAAGATTTATACTGTGCACCTTTATAGTTGGTGATTGCGGCTTTACAGTCTTTCCAGCTGGTGTATATTCCGGGTCGGTTCCCTGCCCAGACGGTATAAAATTTTTCTTTTTTGGCCATTAGTTCCCTGTTAATACCTGTTCTATTACTTTAGGGAAATATTCATATTCCAATGCATGAACCTTATTCGCAATCTCTTCAGGGCTATCGTCAGGGTCCAGGGCAACTTTTTCCTGTCTAATTATAGCACCTTCGTCGTAATTTTCGTTAACGTAATGGATCGTTATGCCTGTTTCAGACTCGTTATTGGCCTTAACCGATTCGTGGACATGCATGCCGTACATTCCTTTACCACCATATTTAGGGAGTAACGCTGGGTGAATATTAATTATTCTGTTTGGAAAGCCATTGATAAGGTTGTCCGGAATTCTCCAAAGAAATCCCGCCAAAACGATAAGGTCTGGATTTAGGGATTTAATAACATCCAAAACGCAGTCCGACTTATAAAACGAATGCTTGTTAAAAAATAAGGCACTAACATTTAGTCTGTTGCACCTTTCAAAAACCTTGGCCTCCCTATTATTGGATAGTACGCAGCTAACGGTGACCTCAGGGTCGGTATGAAAATATTGTACTATATTTTCAACATTGGAACCAGACCCAGAGGCAAATAGGACTATACTCTTCATGTGATATTTTGGGGTTAGTACAGAAAATTATTTTGGGCTAAAATAGCACTCTTGTATTTAATTTTATTAAATTAGATCACATTTTAACGACAAATAGTGTTATTAAACCAAAGTTTTTTATTTTTGCCTTCAATTTAAATTTTTAAAACCGATATTATTATGTCAGACATTGCATCAAGAGTAAAAGCTATCATCGTAGATAAATTAGGTGTTGACGAGAATGAAGTTGTAACCGAAGCTAGCTTTACCAACGACCTAGGGGCAGATTCATTGGATACTGTTGAATTGATCATGGAGTTCGAAAAAGAATTCGATATTCAAATTCCGGACGATCAAGCAGAAAACATTGCTACAGTTGGTCAAGCTATAAGTTATATAGAAGAAGCCAAGTAATTTTATGATTTCTTGAACAAGTTTCAAAATTATCCATGTGGTAAAGACGCTGCATGGATAATTTTTTTTAATTTACACCTAACTAATTAAGTTAAACAAAAATTTAGTTCAATGCAATTAAAGCGAGTTGTAGTTACTGGTCTAGGTGCTTTGACACCTATTGGTAATAATATTGAAGAGTATTGGGAGGGTTTGATGAGCGGAAAAAGTGGTTCGGCACCCATTACCTATTATGATGCGGAGAAGTTTAAAGTGAAATTTGCTTGCGAATTAAAAAACTATAACCCTGAGGATTATTTTGATAGAAAAGAGGCCCGTAAATTGGACAGGTTTGCCCAATATGCGTTAATTTCTTCAGATGAAGCCATCAAGGATTCAGGATTAGATCTTGACAAAATAGATAAATTTAGAACCGGAGTAATATGGGGTGCAGGTATAGGCGGATTGGAAACTTTTCAAAATGAAGTTTTAAATTTTGCAGCGGGTGATGGGACTCCAAGGTTTAACCCTTTCTTTATTCCAAAAATGATAGCCGATATTGCGCCTGGCAATATTTCCATAAAGCATGGTTTTATGGGCCCTAATTATACTACGGTTTCGGCCTGTGCCTCTTCTGCAAATGCTATTATTGACGCTCTCAACACGATTCGTTTAGGGTATTGTGATGTTATTGTTACAGGAGGAAGTGAGGCTGCCGTTACAATTGCCGGCATGGGAGGCTTTGGGGCAATGCATGCACTTTCAACACGTAATGATAGTCCGGAGTCGGCTTCTAGGCCATTTGATGCTACCAGGGATGGTTTTGTCCTAGGAGAAGGAGCAGGAGCTTTGATACTGGAGGAATATGAGCATGCCATGGCAAGGGGAGCGAAAATTTACGCTGAAGTTGCAGGTGGCGGCTTATCTAGTGATGCCTACCATATGACGGCGCCGCATCCGGATGGGGTCGGTGTTGTACGTGTCATGGAGAATTGTTTAAAGGATGCCGGATTAAAGCCAGAAGATGTAGATACCATAAATACGCATGGTACCTCTACTCCATTAGGGGATGTTGCTGAACTGAAGGCGATAAGTAAGGTTTTTGGTGAGCATGCACCTGACATAAATATAAATTCCACCAAATCAATGACAGGGCATCTTTTGGGTGCCGCAGGAGCCATTGAGGCCATAGCCTCCATTTTGGCCATGGAACATAGTTTGGTGCCTCCTACCATAAACCATACTACGGTAGATGAAAATATTGATCCTAAATTGAACCTAACGCTCAACAAGGCGCAAAAACGCAAGGTAGATGTTGCTCTGAGCAACACTTTTGGATTTGGGGGACATAATGCATGTGTGATATTTAAAAAAATTAGCTAATTCATATTATGAACGCTTTTTCCAATTTATTTAATTCCCATTCAAAACAGGATGGGGATTTTTTTTTGGGAATGAAAAAAATTATAGGATTTAAGCCTAAAAACCTGGAAATTTATCAAAAAGCGTTCGTTCATCGTTCTGCCAATAGAAAAGATAAACAGGGTTTCCCTATGAATTACGAGCGCTTGGAATTTTTGGGCGACGCAATGCTGGGAACCATTATCTCCAAACACCTGTACAGTATGGTGCCGGATGGTGATGAAGGTTATCTCACCAAAATGAGGTCCAAAATCGTAAGTAGGGAACATCTCAATGAATTGGGGAAGGATCTTAATCTAATAGATTTTGTAGAGAGTAGGATTCCCAAATCACGTTTTGGGGACAACATCCACGGTAATGTATTTGAAGCCTTAGTGGGGGCCATTTATTTGGACAGGGGTTACAAACATTGTGAAAAGTTTATTAGCAAAAGAATTATAGATCCATATGTCGATATAGAACAATTGGAGGGCAAGGTAATTAGCTACAAAAGCTTGGTGATTGAATGGTGCCAAAAGCAAAAAAAATCTTTTAATTACGATATATACGAAGATACTGGTAATGATGTAGTTAAGCATTTTGCCGTGAAACTTTCTATTGGGGGTAAAATTGTAGCCAAGGCTAGGGCAACCTCAAAAAAGAAAGCCGAAGAAAGGGCTTCCAAGCGAGCTTATTTTGCCTTACAGGACAAAATGGATAAATCCAAAGAATAATCGGCCATATGTTGATGGATCAATGTTAAAGTTTGTTACACCAACTTGGCAAGGGTACGGTTAAGCGTATAATTTGTTAAACTCCAACGTTTTCGTAGGTTTCGCAACGTTTTATAGCTAAAATGCATAGGCTGGTTTCGTTATTAATCCTATATTTACGCCTTTCATGGAAAGTATGGCAGCGATACACAGAATTTCGGAAGATTTTTATGAAGAAACTTTCACTTTAGTCGCTTTGCACAGCAGTATAGAAGATTTTACGCTGGTGTATACCCTTAATTCTTGGTTAAAAACGAAGTTGAAAAGGTCCATGAATGATTTGGAAATACCACAAAGTGGGTCGTTCCCAATATTTGATTGGAGAGACGAGGTAAATGATCGCTATTTTACTCTTGTGAGCAATAATTATGTAAAGGAAGAAGAATTAAGCATTGGAAATCTTTTTCAAGACCAACCCTCATTTACTAAATATCATTTGATTCCGGAATATAGGGATGTGGACTATTTTTTAAAGATAGAACACGACGAATTGGACGCGGAAGAAGAAATTTTGAAATCCATATTGCCCATTCCAAAAATTATAACGGCGTATTTAGTGGATGCCAGTAAATTAAAATCTAAAAATAATTTAATATTTTAAAATAATGTCAACAAATAAAAAGACAAAGATAGTAGCCACCCTGGGACCAGCTACTAGTACGAAGAGTGTTCTCAAGGACATGATTGAAGCTGGAGTGGATGTCTTTAGGATAAACTTTTCCCATGCCGATTATGAAGACGTTGCAGAACGTATTATTATGATTCGCGAATTGAACGACGAATTAGGTACCAACACCTCAATTCTTGGGGATTTACAGGGGCCAAAATTAAGGGTCGGCGTAATGTCCGAGGAAGTAGTAGTGGCGCCCGGAGATGAAATTACTTTTGTTACAGGTAAACCATTTGAGGGAAATGCGGAAAAAGTGTATATGAACTATGCCAATTTTCCTAGAGATGTAAAGGCAGGCGAACGTATTCTTTTAGATGACGGAAAGTTGATGTTCGAGGTGATTTCTACCAATTCTAAGGATGAAGTTAAGGCAAAAGTAATTCAAGGAGGACCATTGAAGTCCAAAAAAGGGGTCAACTTGCCTAACACCAACATCTCTTTACCAGCACTAACAGAAAAGGATATTAAAGATGCTATTTTTGCCATATCTCAAGCTGTGGACTGGATAGCACTTTCTTTTGTAAGATTTAGCCAGGACCTCATAGACCTGCAAAATATAATCAAGGAACATTCCGAACATAAGATTCCGATCATTGCCAAAATTGAAAAGCCCGAAGCAGTTGAGAACATTGATAAGATAGTAGCTTATTGTGACGGACTAATGGTTGCAAGAGGGGACTTGGGCGTTGAAGTACCAGCTCAAGAGGTACCACTTATTCAAAAACAATTGGTTTTAAGGGCCAAAAAAGCTAGAATACCTGTGATTATTGCTACCCAAATGATGGAAACAATGATTACAAGTCTTACCCCTACCCGTGCAGAGGTAAACGATGTAGCCAATTCGGTAATGGATGGGGCAGATGCCGTAATGCTTTCTGGAGAAACCTCCGTTGGAAATTATCCTGTTCAGGTTATAGAGAAAATGGCCAGTATCTTGGAGAGTGTGGAGAATTCAGAATTAATTAAGGTACCGCATGAACCACCTCAGGTAAGGACCAATAGATATATTACCAAATCTATATGCTTTCATGCGGCCAATATGGCCAATGAAATTAAAGCTAAGGGCATATCCACCCTGACCAATAGTGGTTACACCGCTTTTCAAATTTCTGCTTGGAGACCAAAAGCCCATATCTTGGTATTTACCTCCAATAAAAGGATTCTTACGCAACTGAACCTGCTATGGGGAGTAAAAGCGTTTTATTATGATAAATACGTATCCACGGATGAAACCATAGAGGACGTTAATAAAATGGCCTGTCAGAAAGGGTTCTTAGAGGTAGGTGATATGTTGGTTAGTTTGGCGGCCATGCCCATAAAAGATAAAGGCATGGTGAATACGTTACGTGTATCACAAATAGAAGCCTGTAATTTTTAGAAATATTTTACACAGAATATAGTGATAGGGACCTGTAAGATTTTAAAAATCCTACAGGTCTTTATTTTTGGTTAAAAGTCAAATTTTAACTGAACGGTTAGTGTCTTTTGTTCCAAAGGTTCGTTTTTTTCGGTATTTAAATTGGACAGGGAAATACCCAATAGGCGTACTGAATTTTCCAATTTTTCTTGGTACAGTAGTTCTTTGGTGGTTTCCAGTATCAAAGATTTCTCAGCAATAAAATAGGGGAGGGTTTTGCTCCTTGTCTGTAAGGAAAAATCGCTATATTTTATTTTTAAGGTTACTGTTTTTCCTGATATTTTTGATTTTTTTAAACGCTTCTCCAATTCCTTTGCTATGTTTTCCAGTCTTTGAAGCATAAAGATTTCACTGCTCAGGTTTTCATCGAAGGTACGCTCCGCGCCTACCGATTTTGGGATTCTATTCGGCTTTACTTCGCTGTTGTGAATTCCTCTAACAACGTGGTAATAGTATTCACCGCTTTTGCCAAAGTTCTCCTTGAGAAATTCAATAGATTTTGCTTTAAGGTCTTTCCCTGTAAACACCCCAAGCAGGTACATTTTATCGGCTGTAACTTTCCCTACTCCGTAAAATTTCCTAATTTCCAATTCTTCCAGAAATGAAATAACCTCCTCCGGATTAACGGTTTTCTGACCATTGGGCTTATTGAAATCACTGGCCACCTTGGCAATAAATTTATTAATGGATATCCCTGCAGAGGCCGTTAAGCCTACTTCGTTAAAAATGCGCTGTCTTATCTCCTCGGCTAAGAGAGAAGCCGACGGATTTCCTTTTTTGTTGGTGGTAACGTCCATATAGGCCTCATCTAAAGATAGAGGCTCTACCAGATCGGTATAATCATAAAAAATGCTTCTAATTTTTAAGGAAACCTCTTTGTAACGTTCAAATCGAGGAGGCACAAAAATTAAGTCAGGACAATTTTTTTTGGCCATAAGGCCGCTCATGGCGCTGCGGACCCCAAATTTTCTGGCTTCGTAACTGGCTGCCGAAACTACTCCTCTTTTTTCTGACCCACCAACGGCTAATGGCTTGCCCTTTAAGGTAGGATCGTCCAGTTGTTCCACGGAGGCATAAAATGCGTCCATGTCTACATGGATTATTTTTCGTTGTGGGAAATCCAAATTCATGCCGTAAATTTATAACAAGTTGATGCTATAAGGTCAATGCCAAAATGTTAAACAATGTAAATGGAGGACGAACAAAATAATGTAATTGGTAAAACGGCCATTTTATTGGGTGCTACCGGACTAACCGGAGGATTTTTAGTACAGAAATTACTCTTGGATGAACGCTACACAAAAATAAAACTTTTTTCTAGGACCACTATCGGAATTTCCCACCCTAAATTAGAGGAGTATATTGGCGATCTTTTGAAATTGGAAAGTTTTAAGGGCCAATTTCTAGCTGATGAAGTCTTTTGCTGTATTGGTACTACCAAAGCAAAAACGCCGGATACGGCTACGTATAGAAATATAGATTTTGGGATTCCGGTTTCCGCAGCCAAGGTCAGCCAATTGAATGGAATCAAAACTTTCCTGGTCATCTCCGCTATGGGGGCCAATTCCGAAAGCGGTGTTAGCTACAACAGGATCAAAGGGGAAATGGAAGAGGCGGTTTTAAAGTGCGGCATTTCTAAGACCTATATAATACAACCTTCCTTGATAGGTGGTAAGCGGAAGGAGAAACGGGCAGGGGAATGGATAGCCAAACAGGTCATGAAAGTTCTTAATTTTGTCCTAGTTGGGCCCTTGGAAAAATTTAGGTCCATTGAGCCTGAAGTTATTGCCGGCACTATGGTATGGTTGGCCAACAATAGTTATGAAAAGACTAAGATCGAGTCGGATGAAATTAAGAATATCTATCATCGGCATTTTAAAAATAATTGAATAACCAAGTATTATTGATGATTGAAATAGAACGTAAATTTTTGGTAAAATCGGAAACCTTCAAATCTGAAGCTATAAAAAAAGAAAGAATTGTTCAGGGGTTTTTGAATACCGACCCCTATAGAACGGTCAGGGTGAGAATAAAGGGCGACAAAGGCTATATGACCGTTAAGGGTAAGGGCAACCGAAACGGTACTACCAGGTTTGAATGGGAGAAGGAAATATCCTTCAAAGAAGCAGACGCATTGATGAAATTGTCCGAACCTGGGGTTATAGACAAGGTAAGATATTATATTGAGGTTGGGAACCATATTTTTGAGGTGGATGAATTTTTAGGGGATAATATAGGATTGATCATAGCTGAAGTGGAATTGAAGCATGAAGATGAGGTTTTTTTAAAGCCCAATTGGCTAGGGGATGAAGTAACGTCAGATATCAGATATTACAATTCACAATTGAGTAAAAACCCATTTAAAACATGGGATAAATAAGGTTGTTCTGCACTATAATATCGATGGGGCCGTTCTGTTCCTGTAAAGATTCAGATGGGGTATAAGGGATAAAAATACAGAAGCCTGTAGCTGAACCTGAGCTTACTGTGGCCGAGGTGAAGAACCGTTCACTTAGCCCATTTGGGTAGTGTGTACGGGGAGGGTTATGCGGATATTTTAGGTTCTTTTGATGACTATGGCGAGATACGTGGCATTACAATCTACAACGTTCCTGCCCAAGAAATGGCGGACAGTCTGGCAAATATAGCTCCAATGATACAATCGGGAAGGTTGGAGATAGAAATTCACCCATGGTGGGCTGCAAAAAGATTTGGTTTAGGATAGATCGGGAACTAATTGGTTGCTGCTAACTATTCCCCTTAAGTTATTTACGATCAAGTGTTCTAATATTTCTTTGTTAGAATAGTTGTCGAATAGGTTTATATTGGAAAAAAGCACATACTCCAGCCGGTTGAGGTAGAGAGCACTAATAAGTTCCAGATTTACATTGGGTCTTATCTGACCTTCCGATTGGGCTTTTTGTAAAAGGCTAAGAACACGATCATGTATTTCTTTTACCCTAAAATTATTGAATTGTTCCTTCGCCTTTGGATAGTATTTCTTAAGTCCCGATAAAAATGATGGACTAAATTTTTTAAGATTGTCCAATCCTATTCTATAAATTGAAATAATGGCCTGAATAGGATTGGAATTTTCTTTTTCCACATTAGTGGATATTTCGGTTTTTATTTTCTCCAAAAGGAAATTAAGACTTTCCTGAACAATAACTTCCTTACTCGAAAAATGCTGGTATATGGTTTTCTTTGAGATTCCCAGGTCATGGGCAATGTCATCCAAGGTAAATACTTTACTTCCAAATTTTAAGAATTTGAAAATAACATATTCTAAAAAATCCTCTTTATTTTCCAAGTTTCGAGTACCATCTTATTATTGCCATCCCCCTCCTAGTGAACGATACAATTCAACGGTGGAGGACAATTGGGATAGTTTATTGGTAATAAGGTTTAATTCAGCACTTAAAGCGCTTTGTCTAGCTGTTAACAGGTCCAAATAATTGGCGTAACCATTTTTTAACAACTCTTCAGAATTACTTTCGGCTTTACGTAAAGCTTCCACTTCATTTTGTCTAAAATCAAATTTTTTAGTTTCAGCCTCGTATGAGAATAAAGCGTTGGAGACTTCGCTACCTGCAATCAATAAGGTTTTCTTAAAGTTTAATAAAGAACTCTCTTGATTAGCAAGTGCAACTTCTTTTTGGGTTTTTAGTTTTCTTTGATTTAAAAGTGGCTGGGTTAACCCCCCTACTACGGTGGCAAATAATGAGTTAGCACTAAATAAATCATCCAGCTTTAAACTCTGTAAACCACCTGAAGCGGTCAAAGTTAAGGATGGGTAAAAACTGCTATTCGCTACATTTGTTAACTCAAAACTTTTAATTAATACATATTCTGCAGCCATTACATCTGGTCTATTTCTTAACAGGGTAGCGGGAACGCCCAGCTTAATGTCTTGAGTAATTTTTTGAGTATCTAAACTACTTCGCTCAAATTCCTGAGGTGCTTTTCCCAACAAAATACTTAAAGTATTCTCTGCTTTAAAAATAGCTGTTTCAATATCAACTTGTAGGGCTCTAGCGCTATTATACTGTGCTACATTCTGGTCTACGGCTACTTGGGTTACTTGCCCAGATTCCTTTAGTGCTTTAATAGTTTCTACTCCACTTTCTCTAGTTGCAATGGTTTGTTTCGTAATTTCTAACTGTGCATCTAAAGCCAATATGTTGTAATAGGTATTGGCTATACTAGAAATTAATTGTGTTTTTACAGCTTGATGCCCTGCAACATTTTGTAAGTAATCCGCTTGCGCTGCTCTTTTATTACTTCTTATTTTTCCCCAGATATCAGCTTCCCAAGATAAATTTGCGGTAACATCATAGCTATTTATTCCTCCACTAAATATAGAACCAAACTGACTATTTTCAGAAAATTCCTGATGGGTAAAGTTAGGCCCCACGCTTAATGTTGGAAAATAACCTGCTTTACCTTGTTTTGCATAAGCTTCGGCTGCTAGCATTTGCTGGATAGCAATCCGAATATCCATATTATTTTGTAGACCTTCTTCAATATACTGTTGGAGAAATTGGTCCGTAAATATATCCTTCCAGGATACCTCTGCAATAGACACACTATCAATTGGTAAATTGTCTGTTCTATACAGTGCTTCAGTTTCTATTTCTGCTTCAGGCCTTACATAATCTTTTGCCACAAAACAACTTTGTAGTGTTAAGCCCGCAACTAGTAATAAAGCACCTTTATTAAAATTCCTATGTTTTAAAATCGATTTCATAACGTTTATTCTTCAATAGTTTGTATTGCCGGTTTACTAGATACTTTTTCTTGTAACCACTGAAATAATATAAATAGGATAGGGATTACGAATACTCCTAAAATGGTTCCAATAAGCATGCCTCCTGCGGCACCTGTACCAATAGAATTGTTTCCTTCTGCACCAACTCCTTTTGCTAATACTAAGGGCATTAAACCTAATATAAAGGCAAAAGAGGTCATTAATATTGGACGGAGACGTGCTTTTGCTCCATGGATGGCTGCATCTACAATACTTTCCCCATTCTTTCTTCTTTGCAAGGCAAACTCCACAATAAGGATGGCATTTTTGGCGAGTAACCCTATAAGCATGATTAAGGCAATTTGAAAATATATGTTATTTTCCAATCCGAAAAACTTCGTACTTATATAGGCTCCAAACACTCCAAAAGGAAGCGATAACACCACTGCGAATGGCAATAGATAACTCTCGTATTGAGCACTTAATAGGAAATACACAAACAGGATACTTAAGATAAAAATGAATGTGGTTTGATTTCCTGCATTAACCTCTTCTCGTGTTAAACCAGAATAAGAAACGGTATAATTATTTGGTAGTTTAGCTACTTCTTCCTCAATTACTCTAATGGCATCTCCTGTACTGAATCCGTCGTTTGTTGCTCCAGTTATAGCCGTAGAATTGAACAAGTTGAAGCGTGTTACGGATTGTGGTCCATATACTCGTTTTAAAGTTACAAACTGTGTAATTGGTGTCATTTCACCAGTATCTGTTCTCACATACATGCTGTTTAAAGCACTTTCATCTGCTCTGTCTTCTGGTAAAGCCTGTATGTAAACTCTAAATTGTTTTCCGAATCTAGAAAAATCTGAAGCGTAAACCCCCCCTATATAACCTTGTAAAGTCGAAAAGATACTCGTAACTGAAACCCCTTTCTCCTTAGCTAAAGGCACATTAACTTCCATTTCATATTGTGGATAATTAGTGTTGAATGCTGATGTAGCATATTTAATTTCAGGACGTTGCATTAAAGCCATGGTAAAGTCATTCTTGGCCTTATCCAAATCTGAAAACTCTCCTCCAAATTTATCTAATAAATTAATCTCAAATCCGGCCGAGTTACCAAAACCACGAATACTTGGTGGTGAGAAGAAAATAATATTGGCCTCTGGAATAGTGGCTCCTATACCAAATAATTTTCCTGTAATAGCTTGGGCGGAAAGTGCTTCACTTTTACGGTCGCCCCAATCCTCTAGCTTTATAATTCCAAATCCAAAGTTGCTACCTGTTCCACTGATGATACTTCTACCTTTAATAAAGTTAACACCAACAACACCATCTAGGCCTTCAATTTTATCGTATAGTTTTCTGGCTACTGCATCTGTTCTATCTAAAGATGATCCTGGTGGCAATTCGATATTTGCGAAAATGATACCTCTATCTTCATTGGGTACAAAGCCAGTTGGTGTGGTGTTTGCCGCCCAATAAATTCCAACAACGGTAATGATGAATAATATAACAGTTACAAATTTTCTTTTGTATAAAAACTGAAGTGACTTTCCATATCTCTCTATTGTTGCATTAAATCCACGATTGAATAAGGTGTAGAAACGTTTTAATGGACTTTTGCCTTTTAATTCTTCATCTTCCTTATGGGTTTTTAATAATAAGGCGCATAAGGCAGGACTTAAAGTCAATGCGTTTACCGCAGAAATAAGAATAGCAATAATTAAAGTCACCCCAAATTGCTCATAAAACACACCTGTTGGGCCTGTCACAAAAGTTACAGGAATAAACACGGCTGCCATTACCAAAGTAATTGAGATAATAGCCCCAGAAATTTCGTTCATGGCGGTTAGAGTAGCTTTTTTCGGGTTCTTTTCTCCCTCATCCATTTTAGCATGGACCGCCTCTACAACAACAATGGCATCATCTACCACAATACCGATGGCAAGTACCAGGGCAAATAGCGTTAATAAGTTAATGGAATATCCAAAAAGATTCAAGAAAAAGAAGGTTCCTATAATAGAAACTGGTACTGCAATTGCAGGAATTAAGGTTGATCGGAAATCTTGCAAAAAGATGAATACCACTAAGAATACCAGTAAAAAGGCCTCCAATAATGTGGTAACTACTTTATCTATAGACGCATTTAGAAATAAACTGGTATCGTATGGTATAAATATATCCAACCCTTCAGGAAGACCTGCTTTGACATCATCTAAAGTAGTTTTAATGTTCTCAATAATCTCCTGTGCATTTGAGCCTTTAGTTTGGAATATACCCATAAAAACAGCTGGATTTCCTAAACTCATAGCGTTGGATGAATAGGATTGTGCATCTAACTCAATAGTTGCAACATCCTTCAATTTTAAAAATTCTCCGTTTCCTAAGGCTTTAATTACAATATCACTGTATTGCCCCTCATCTTTAAAGCGACCACTGTAAGTTAGAGTGTAAGAAAAAGATTCCCCATTATTTTGACCTAACGAACCAGCTGCTGCTTCCAAATTTTGTTCTGCTAAAACGGCTGATATATCTGATGGGATTAAGCTGTATGCTGCTAATTTTTCAGGATTTAACCAAATACGCATCGCATAATCTTGTTGCGAGAATACACTAACATCACCAACACCACTAATACGTTGCATGGCGGGAATAACATTAATTTTCAAATAATTCTGAATAAACGTCGCGTCATAATCTTCGCTTTCAGAATACATGGATATAAACATTAATGCACTTGTTTCCTGCTTTTGTGTAGTTACCCCTGTTTGAATTACCTCTTGAGGCAATAATGGATTTGCTCTGGCTACACGATTCTGCACGTTTACCGCGGCAATATCGGCATCAATTTCTTGATCAAAATAAACTGTAATTTCCGCTAATCCAGTATTAGACGCAGTAGAGGTAATATACGTCATTCCTTCTACTCCATTGATTTGTTCTTCAATCGGAATAATAACACTCTCCAGAACTGTTTCTGCGTTTGCCCCCGTATAATTTGCAGTTACCTTAATGGTGGGTGGTGCAATATCTGGATACTCTTCTATGGGTAAAGTACCGATACTTATAGCTCCAAGTAACACTATAATGATAGAGATTACTGTTGAAAGTACTGGTCTTTCAATAAATGTTTTTAACATGACTATTAAGTTTGTTGCTAGTTAGTTTTTAAATAATGTTGCTATAGGTTTAATGGCATCTTCAAAAGAAGTTTCTTGCGGAGAGATTACCAAGCCGTCTCTTAATTTCCCAACTCCAGAGACAATAATTTTATCATTTGTATCTAAGCCAGATGCTACAACATATAAGTTATCTACGGCTCCCTGTACATTTATAATTGAAGTTTCAACTTTGTTGTCTGCACCAAGTTTAAATATCATGATATTTCCTTGTTGCTCAAACGTGGCTGTTTGGGGTACTACTATAGCATCCTTATATTCTACAGGAAGTCTTATTTTACCACTGTTTCCATTGGTTAAAATCTCGTTGGGATTGTCAAAAGAAGCTCTAATTTTTATGGTTCCCGTACTTTGATTTATTTGCCCTGTACTTGTTTGAATGCGCCCTTTCTCAGAATACACTTTACCATTGGCCAAAATCAAACTTAAATCTGGTGAGTTTTTAATTCGCTCGGCTTTAGTTTTTCCTTCTGATCGTTGTAAATGGTCTATATATTGCGCTTCGTTAAAACTAAAAAAAGCATATACTTGGTCAATATCACTTACCGTAGTTAAGGGTCTTGCATCACTTGGGCTAATTAAAGCTCCCTCTCTAAAATTAATGGAGCCCACATAACCATCTATAGGACTTTTAATAGTAGCATAACCAATATTTGCCGTAACACTACTATAATTAGCTTTAGCTTGCGCCAAATTAGCTTTGGCCGTTTCTAATTGTACCGGACTAATAATGTTTTTTTCTACCAGCGGAATCAATTTATCCACCTCTACTTGGGCAACATTAATACGTGCCTGTGCAGCTCCGGCATCTTGACTTAATGACTGTGTTTCTAATTTAAACAACACTTGTCCTTTTCGTACCTTTTGACCTTCGTCTACATATACTTTTTCTATATACCCTGCTGTTTTTGCTCTAACGTCACTGTTTACAATACCTTCAATAGTTGCAGGGTAATCTGTGTAGCCTGTTACCGTTTTTAGTTGTAATTGAGCTACGGGGAAAGGGGCAGGAGGTGCTTGTGGTGCGGCGGTTGACGTATTACCTTGCTTATGGCCACAACTCACAATAACTAAGAATAAACTTAGTCCTAGGATAGTATATAATTTATTTTTGTACATTTTTATTGGAGTTTAAATATTGAATTTATTGTTGCCTAATTTTGTTCTTAATTCTTCTACAGAGACTGTGGCGCCGTCTATAAATTTGATGTAATCATCATGAAAACTTAAATCGAATTTTTCTTCTTCATTCTTAATTTTATTGTTGTTTATGGTTTCTTTGTAATTTTTCAATTCTAAATGTATCTCGCGTTCTTCTTTCCATTTACTTATCATGCTATCTATATGTTGAAGAACCATACCCTTATTTATCACAAAATACTTTTTTCGATCTCCTGTTTTTGTGAAGTAGACGATTTTATTTAAATCTTGCAAATGATTAAGGTGTGTGGAAATGGTGCTTTTACTAGCACAAAGGATAATTACCATATCTTCAAAAGTGGTTCCTTTTTTCCCTGTAAGAATTATATAAGCTAAAATACGTGCGGCAACCGGAGCTAGTTGTTCTCTGTGTTCTAAATGAACGCCTAGTTTTTCAACAAGGGCCATTTTTTCTTTGCAGATATTGTCTTTCATTATTAATGGTTTTAGTTCTGATTTCTGAAAATGATGTATTACCCTCAGAAAAACGAAGTGCAAATATACAACTGAGTTCGGAACAAACCGAACTAACCGAAATTAAATTTATGTTAAATTAAAGTGCCCAAGTTGAATCCGCTAATTGGAATCTAGGACAATATGGATGGGATTAGTGGTTTATTTGGCGAGTACGCCTTCCATGTCCATTACAGGGAGAGCCGTTGTATTGGATTCATTAATGGAGTTCTTTTCAAAGATAAACCGCCTCTCATATAATTTATCATCTGCAAAGAAGGTTACAAAAAATTCATTATTAAAAGCCAAGACATCCTCTTGGAGCATTTCTATTTTTCGATAATTTTTGGCGGGGATATCACCTAATCCATGACGCATGGTAGATGTTTTTCGAGCACCTTCATAGCCATTGGAAACCGCTATGACCCCTTCAATAAGGGTGTCCCTGTTGTTGATGATATAAGCATTCCAATTTTTTTCCAAGAACTCATCATTCCATTCATGGATGATGGCCACATGTACATTTTGTGCAATAGGAATTTCTATGTCTTTTTTCATTCAGGTTACAAATGATTCATCTTCGTCCCGGCCTTAGTGATCGGGTAATTTGTGTTAGTGCTGCTTTTTAAGAGGCCACTTCCTGCTATAAACAGATTCCTTATGAAGCATTTTCCAGCTTTGATGGAAAATTAAAAGGCGCTTTTAAACTGCTCTAAAAAGCGAATATCATTTTCGCTTAATAGTCTAATGTCTGAAATTTGATGTAACAACAATGCAATTCTATCTATGCCCATACCAAAGGCGAAGCCGGAGTACTCATTGGCATCTATACCACAATTGGTAAGTACATTGGGGTCTACCATCCCGCAGCCCATAATTTCCAACCAACCGGTTCCTTTAGTCATCTTGTAATCAGTTTCGGTTTCCAGTCCCCAATAAACATCTACCTCGGCACTGGGTTCGGTAAATGGGAAGTATGATGGCCTCAGCCTAATTTTTGACTTACCGAACAGTTCGGTGGTAAAAAATTGCAAGGTCTGCTTTAGGTCGGCAAAAGAAACGTCCTTGTCTATATAGAGTCCCTCCACTTGATGAAAAAAGCAATGGGATCTTGCCGATATAGCTTCGTTTCTATAGACTCTGCCGGGAGAAATAGTCCTTATAGGGGGTTGGTTATTTTCCATATAGCGTACTTGTACCGATGAGGTATGGGTACGCAATAAAATATCGGGATTGGTTTGTATAAAGAACGTATCCTGCATGTCCCTTGCCGGATGGTATTCCGGAAGGTTTAGGGCCGTAAAATTATGCCAATCATCCTCTATTTCCGGTCCTTCGGAGACATTAAATCCAATTCGGGAAAATATATCTATAATCTGGTTTTTGACTATCGAGATGGGGTGGCGGGTACCTAGTCCCAATGGTTCTCCCGGTCTGGTTAGATCACCATAAATCCCTTTTTCCTCTTTCGTGTTTTCAAGGGCTTCCTTTAAAGCACTTACTTTTTCGGTGACAACCGATTTTAGGAGATTAACAGTTTTTCCAAACTCTTTTTTTTGCTCGTTTGGGACGCTTTTGAAATTTGAAAAAAAATGATTGAACAATCCTTTTTTTCCTAAATATTTAACCCGGAATGCCTCTATAGCTTCTATATCGGTAGAAGAAAATTTTTCTACTTCTAATATATGTTCCTTTATTTCCTCTATCATGGTAACTGCTTGGCTTGTTCTACCCAAAAAATTGGAACCACAAATTTAGAACTTTTATGCCAAGCGGTAATAGATTTTAATAAAATAAAAATTGAGCCCCATGGAGTACGGGGACTAAGAGAATTTTAAGCAGGTAGCCGTTGGTCGGGAATCATTTCCTTTTTACTGATATAATGGGTACATTCTTGAAAATTAGCGAATATATTCTTTTGGGGGATCAAATCGGGAATGATGTCAATTCGTTCCATCATATATCTTGGTTGGTTTAGCACATCTACCAAAAGTACTTCAATATTATCGCGTCGTAAATCTACTAGAATATCCTCCATAGCGTATAGTCCGGATTGATCCATATATTGCATTCTATCCATTCTAATTATGACAGTGGATGCCGTCTTTGGAATTTGTTTGGCAAGTTGTTGAAAGTCGCTAGTGGAGCCAAAGAACAGAGGGCCTTTAATGTGTTTAATAAATACACTTGATTTAAGGCTCTCGGGGAAACTATCCTCATCTGCCCAGGCCTTTTCCTCCAGTAATGTCTTCACATCGGAACGCTCTGCAGTTAAATCGCCCATTTTTTTCATAAAGATTAGTGAGGCAATCACCAGTCCAAGCCCAACTGCACTGACCAAATCCCAGAAAACGGAGAGCACCAAAACCAAAAGCATAATCGCAACTTCACTTTTTGACATGGCTGGAATGGCTTTTAAGCCTTTGTAATCCATGACTCCAATACCTACGGTTACCAATATACCCGCCAAAACTGCGGCTGGGATTTGGGAGGCAATGGGACCTAATGCCAATAGGATAAGCAATAATAATAGGGCAGCTATTGCTCCGGACAAGCGGGTTTTTCCTCCGGCATTAATATTTACTACGGTACGGATCGTTGCCCCGGCACCTGGGATACCGCCAAAAATAGATGCCACACCATTGCCAATACCTTGTCCTAACAATTCCCTGTTGGGGTTATGCTTTGTTTTGGTCATATTGTCCGCTACCACTGAGGTCAATAAGGAATCTATGGCGCCGAGTAAAGCCAATGATAGGGCCGCAAACAAGTACGGGGATATTTGCGTCAATTTGAAATCGGTGAACATTTCGAAATGGGGAACGGGAAAACCACTTGGTATTTCATCTATAGGCCTGTAATCCAGATTAAAGGCAAAAGCAGCACCAGAAACGACCAGGAGCGCCACTAAGGTACTGGGTACGGCGGTGGTAATTTTTTTGAAACCAAAGATTAAAATAATGGTCGATAAGGCCAGGATTAATTCCAGCCAATCAATGTTTGCAAAGGCACGTGGTAAGATTTTTATCGTACCTAAAACTGATTTGGCCTCTGTACCGGCCAAGGTCTGCGCCTCCAACAGTATGTTGTCTGCACCTACCTCCACAGCTCTCTTTTGGGTTTCCGTAAAGTCTTCCAGTACCAAGTAGCCTTCACCTGCTTCTTCCCTTAGAATTTTTTCCAAAATTACTTCCTCCGCCAAGGGTATATATTGGGAAACATAATCCTGATCTTCTTTGGGGTAGTATCCAACAGCTGGAAGTATCTGGGTAATAATGATGATGACACCAATTGCGGTCATAAAACCTGAAACAACTGGATAGGGAATGTATTTTATATATTTTCCTATCCCTATGAGGCCCAAAATAATTTGAAGTAGTCCTGCCAGCAAGAATACTAGGAGAATAGAAGGTAGCGCTTTTTCAACATCGCCGTTATTTACGGCTACAATTCCTGCGATGACCACTAAACTTACTGCTGTCATAGGAGCAGTTGGACCACTAATTTGGGTTGGAGTACCGCCAACCAAGGCAGCAAAAAAACCTATAAATATGGCGCCGTATAAGCCGGCGTCCGGACCCAGGCCTGAAGAAACCCCGAATGCAAGTGCTAATGGTAAGGCTACGATACCTGCTGTTATTCCTCCAAAAAAGTCGCCCTTGAAATGTGAAAATAAATTTTTCATAATATTGAATTTAGTGCAGGGGTTAGTTTGAACAATAAACTATTGAGCCTCAACCAGCCTTTGTTTTCAATAATTCAATATTAAGAAGGCCAATTTGGCCAAATTGGCCTTCTATAAAATAAGTGTTTTTATTCGTAAAAAACAACTGTGCCATTTGAAATATCATACATGGCACCAACAATCTTTATTTCGTTTTTTGCTTCCATTTCGGCGAGAACAGGACTTTGCTTTCGGATATTGCCAATACTTAAATTTACATTCTTTTCGGCAACTTTATCTACAAATTCAAGATTTTTGGAATTTCTCAAATTCTCATCTGATGGTTCTGAAACAGCATCCACTGCTGGTTCAATTTTGTTTATCAAGGCGGTAAGGTTGCCCAATCTTGCGTGGTCACAAGCTCCTTTTATGGCTCCGCAGCTTGTGTGGCCCAGAACAACGATCAGCTTGGTTCCTGCTAGTTTACAGGCAAACTCCATACTACCTAAGATATCTTCGTTTACAAAATTACCAGCGATTCTTATACTGAAAATATCCCCTAGGCCTTGGTCAAATACCAATTCGGCAGAGACTCTTGAGTCGATACAGCTCAAAATAGTGGCAAATGGAAATTGACCTTCACTGGTATCGTTCACTTGCTCTAGTAGGTTTCTATTGGCTTTCAAGTTGCCTTGAAATCTCTGGTTGCCTTCCATTAAAAATTCTAACGCCTTCTCCGGGGTCATTGTTGATTGGGTCTCTCTTGTATGTGCTTTCATATTTTTTAATTTTAATTATGTTATCCTTAGTTTTGGATTAAAGTTGTAGCGGGAGTGTTTTTTTCCTGCTATCAAAAGATTAATATCTGATTTTTTGACCATATCATATACGTTTAATAGCCGTGAAAGACTTTCTTTTTCCTTCCTCCTTCCTTCCAAAAACAATAGGTCAATATTGCTTTTGGATAAATAGGAGGGAAGTTTTTTTACCGTATTTTCATTATGGTCAAAAACAAAATTGATGGTCTTGCGTCCTAAAAAACTACCTGTTTGTGACAGGTCTTCTGTAGTTTTAACAATATTAAACGACTTCAAGGTACTCTTTGCATGGAAAAAGAGATTTTCCATAAATGAGGTGTTAAATAACGCCTCGGAACAATTCAAGGAGCCTATGCCTATCTTCTGACCAGGCCCAAGACCATTATTGTTTGAAACGATCAAGACGGTACCTTTAAAGACTTTTAGAACATAGCTTATAATTGAATCGGTAGCAGTAAAAAAAGATTTGCCGTTTCGTCTGCCCAGTACTAAAAAGTCCGGATCGTTTTCGTTTATATATCTGTCGATCTCGTTTTTTGTATTTCCAAAGGTACTCGAATATTTAATGGGCACCCCATACTTTTCAATTAGAGGGGATACTATGTCATTTATTCGTTTGTCCGTCTGTATGTATTCCTGGTTCATAGAACGGATGGCCGATTGTTGGTTTTCTTTCTTAACCACGGCCGTAGGTTTTGTTACATGAACCACCTGAATTTCCGCATTGATTATTTGAGCCAAACTAACGGCACTTTTTAAAAGAACCGATATGTCTCCCTGTACATCGATGAATAAGGCAACCTGGTGTTTATCTCCTTCCATGCCGGTTAGCTTAAACTTAATTTCGATTTAGGTCTTGTTCTAAAGAATTCCGTAAAACTTGATGGATTTTCAATTACACCCCGCTTAGAGACCAGTTGAATGGATATATTGCGTTCTTTGGCTTTCACTGAAAAATCGTCTAATATTTCGATAATATCGAGATCAAGATATCTTGTTTTGAGTAAATCTATCTCTAAATAAGTGTCCCTTGGCAAGCTATCCAGTTCCTTAAGAATGGCTCCTTTGTTAAAAAAAGTCACTTCTTCCGCAAGTGTCATCTTTATTTTGTGCTTTCCATTACTTATGTCTTCCATATGAAGGAAATGGGAGTTTTGATAGCTTTTCAATAGGATTACAACAATACCTACAGCAAGACCTAGACTAATTCCAATAAGCAAATCTGTAAAAATGATACCAAAAACGGTAACGGCGAATGGAATAAATTGCTTCCATCCCAATTTGTACATTTTAACAAAAAGGGCAGGTTTTGCCAGTTTATAGCCTACTACAAACAGAATAGCCGCCAAAACGGAGAGGGGTATCATATTTAATAGGGTTGGAATAAGAATAACGGAAATAAGTAATAGGAAACCGTGAATAATTGCCGATAGTTTGGATTTTCCACCTGATTGAATGTTGGCAGAACTTCTTACAATTACTTGGGTTATGGGAAGCCCTCCAATTAATCCGGATATAATGTTACCTGTACCTTGTGCCAACAGCTCACGGTTAGTAGGGGTTACGTTCTTTTCCGGGTCTAACTTATCGGAAGCCTCTACACATAAAAGAGTTTCAAGACTGGCAACCAAAGCTATAGTAAAGGCGGTAATCCATACATCCGGGTTTGAGATGGCACTGAAATTGGGGAAGCTGAACTGTCCTAAAAATGATGCGGCATCTTCGGGAATGGGGACACTTACCAGATGATCGGAGGAAATGGCCAGGTATTCACTGTTTTGAGTTACAAGAAAGAATATGATTCCTACCGCAACGGCAACCAAAGGCCCTTGGATGAGCTGAAATATTTTACCTTTTTTTGAAAGCACCTTATCCCATAGCAATAAGATGGCCAAGCCAGCAATGGCTACCACCGTAGCACCAGGGCTAATATTGTTGACGGTATTTAGAATTTCTGAAAAGGTGTTCTCTCCATCTATTTGAAAAAAGGCCCAATCCCCTTCAGGATCCGGGTCGTAACCAAAAAAGTGTGGAATTTGTTTTAGTATGATAATGATACCTATACCGGTAAGCATACCTTTAATGACGGAAGAAGGGAAATAATATCCTATAATTCCGGCTTTTAGAATGCCGAATATTAGCTGAATTACACCACCTAATACCACGGCAACCAAGAAGTTTTCAAAACCTCCTAAGGCACCAATTGCTGTTAGTACAATAGCGGCCAAACCAGCGGCCGGTCCACTAACACCAATTTTAGAGCCACTCAGGGCTCCAACAACAACACCGCCGATGATACCGGCAATTAAACCTGAAAACAGGGGGGCTCCACTTGCTAGTGCAATACCCAAACATAGGGGTAGGGCAACAAAAAATACTACGACACTTGCGGGAAGGTCGCTCTTAAAATTTTTGAACATATAAAATAAAAGTTTAGTCCCTAATGAAAATCAAGGACAGATTTTTAGTTAATCTAAATAATTGGGGGTGATAAAATTGATTAACCTATATGTTCAGGAGGCGGTATAAGAATTTCTATAGTGAAGTCTATATAACCCTTTAAATGATAATCACCCAAAGCAGATTTTTGGGACAGGGCCATTAAAGAAAAATCAAATGAACCATTATTTACAAACTTCTCCTCTAATGGAGATTTCTTAACGGACTCTTTCTGTTCTTCTTCGTTAAGATTGGTTACTATAACGGGGTTACCTACATCTAGTAAAGTTAAGGCACTCGGAGCAGCTATGGCAAAGAGCCATAAGCTTAGTAAGAGGAAACGAGCGAAAACTTTCATAGAAATATCTAGTAGATGCGACAAATATAACACCAACCGTTTTATTTGTCGTTAAGGAAATATTAAAAATCTTTAAGAATTTTTATTTCCTCGGTGGTAATCCAGCCTGTAGACCCGTCTGATATACTAATCTTTGTCCATTCATTTAAATGTTCAAGGACATTGACTTTTGTTCCAGCATGTAAATTGAAAATGGCTTGACTTCTGTTGTTGGGTTCAGATTTTATACTAGCTTCTTCCGCAAATACAATGGCGGGTTGATCGGATTTATATTTCGAATATTGAAAATAAGCCAGTACCACGGCTAGTATGCTAAAGAATAGGAAAATGAAGCTACTAATAAATGCTATCCGTTTTTGGGTGGCAAACTTAAAGTAATTAAAGGCGATATAACAGCAGACAAAGAGCATCATGAAAGCAATGGCTATGTAGGCCCATTGGTCGAATGTGAGATATGATGTTAGCTGCTTGTACAATCTGGATAGGGTGGTTTGTGGTAAAGGTTCTATGGCATCCAAGGTCATATTTTGGGCATAGGACAAATTGTTCTTTATGTCCCTATCATTAGGCTTTAACAATAAGGCCTTCTCGTAATAATAAATGCTAGGGGCAATATTATTGAGTTTATAATAGGTATTGCCAAGATTGAAATATAGTGCGGCCGAATGCTCCCCGTTCTCAAGTATCTTTAAATAACTTTCTGCAGCTTTGGAATACTCGCCATCGTTATAGAACGTGGTAGCTTGGTCAAATAGGGGCTGGTTTTGGGAAAACCCCAAGCTGCATACCAAATAGACTAAAATAGTTAATACCCGTACCATCGTTTAAATTTGTTTATCCAATTGTGAAATAACCTCACTGGCTTTATTGTAATCCTGTTGCATCTGTACGTCGGAGAAAGGGCTATACCTTGCCATTTCGCAATTTTTAAGCAATCCAACAAATCCTTCCTGCGTTTTTTCGTCTACACTCTTTTCATTTAGTAATGTGGAAATTTTGTCCTTGCTGAATTCTGAGGTCTCAATTTTTAGTTTTGCTTTTAAATAATTGTGCAGCGCCTTTTCCAAAGCTACATAAAATAAATCCTTGGAACCTAGCGCTTTTTTAGCTGCGGATAAATATTTTCTGGCCAGTTTATTGGCGCGTTTAATTTTATTACCCTCCACATCGCTTGCTATCGCTTCTCTTTTTTTGCCAAACAATACGGCAATAGGAATCAATAGGATTGGTAGTAACCACCAAAGAAAAAAGCTGGTAGAACCAAAAAAGTATTTAGTGCCCAGGGCAGAAAGATTAGGTTTCAATTTATTAAATACAAATTGATCTCCCGTAGCTACAACCCTTTGTTTGTTACTGGAAATGGCACCCGTATTGTCCGAACTGGCAGTGGTGGGGCCCTCTAATACATTTATCAGAATTTCCTCGGAGGTTAAAGTTTGATATTTCTCGGTTTTGGGGTTAAAAAAGCTGAATGTGATACTCGGAATGGGGTATTTTCCCCTAAAAGTAGGAACCACAGTATAACTATTACTAACGTTGCCCTCCATTCCGGATAGGGTGGTGCGAACACTTTCGTTAAACTCTGGGTCATAAACTTCCAAGGAACTAGGTAGATTTAATCCTGGAATCTCGAATAGTTTTAGGTTTCCCTTTCCATTAATGGCAACTTTGGCCTGAAGGGATTCAGAGGCGTTCAATGCGGTTTTACTGGTGGTCACCGAAAACTGAAATTCCCCAACAGCACCACTAAAGTCGCTAGGTTTTCCTTCGGTAGGTAATGACTTTACATTGATGGTTCTATTACCTGCGGATACGGTTTTGTTGGTTTGAGCGAATATTCTACCCCCAAAAAAATCGCGTTTGTTGGTGGGTACTTGTAGGCTTACGTCTAGGGAAAGTGGTTCTATTTCCAATTCTCCGGTCTTCTGTGGATAAAGGACGACTCTCTTTAAGATTACCGATCTATAAGACTTCCCATTATAAGTAGTATTCTGAATATCGTATTTGGTGACCGGAATATCCTGGCTCCAGAAATTGTTATATTTCGGGTTGTCCAAGGCCCTGAAATTGGTGACATCTATGGAAGGACTGGCATATAACTTATAAACTACCGTAACAGCTTCATTTAGATAGGGGCTGGTTTTGGATATTTCGGCTACTAGATGTAAGCTTTCATCGGCTACGTCATCTACCGTTCTTTCTCCATCCGGTCTTTCAACTGCTGCGGTAACCTCAACTTCTTTTGGAAGTGATTTATAAGTTTCGCCTTTGATGACAATGGTTCCTTGCTTAATGGTGAATTTTCCTCTTGCAGTAGGGGCCAAGGTGTAGGTGTAGGTTTTGGAGAAACTTCTAACCCCGTTTACCCAAGAAGAGCTTATGGATTGTGATGGCCCCATAAGTACCCTGAAACCTTCAAAGTCTGGTGGAACAAAATTATCCCCATCCCGGTTCATACTAAAGTCTACCCTTAACCGTTCGTTGATACCCAGGACCTCCTTGCTGAGATTCATTTCGAAGGTGACGGTTTCATTGTTCTGGGCATTTAAAAGTAACCCAAGTAACAAGGATGAAATTAATAATATGTATTTTTTAGTATTCACGTGTATTACCAGTCTTTTTCTGTTTTGACTTTTGCACCCTTTACTTTTTGTGCATCAATTTTTTCCTGTACTTTTTTCTCTTCGTTTTGCATTGCTTCCAACAAGTTTTTTACTTGTTGTGGAGATAATTGGTTGGGCCTTTGTTGTTGCTTATTCTCCTCCTCTGCCTTATAGGGCTCATCATTTTGCTCCTCACTGTCTCCTTCTTGTTCTTCTTCATTCTTTTCCTCGCCTTTGTCCCCGTCTTCCTCCTTATCGCCCTGGTCTTCTTTTTGGTCGCCTTTATTGTCTTCGTTCTCGTCCCCTTCCTTCTTATCCTCGTTTTGGTCTTTTTGATCCTTTTGGTCTTCCTTATCCTGGTTGTCCTGGTTGTCCTCGTTTTGATCGTTTTTTTGCTCCTCTTCCTGCTGTTTTTTCAGCATTTCTTTGGCCAAGGCTAAATTATACCGGGTCTCCTCATCTGTAGGGTCATTTCTTAAGGCTTCCTTGTAAGCGTCTACCGCTTTTTGGTATTCCTTGTTTTTCATGAAGACGTTACCCATATTATGGTAGGCCTTGTGCTTGTCTTTTTTATTAGTGGCATTCTCGCCTGCCTGCTTAAAACGTCCAAATGCCTCACTATAGGTTTCATTCTCATAATAGGCATTTCCCAAATTATAGGGCGCAATGCTATTTTCTGTACTTTTGGAGATGGCTTTCCTATAGTTGGCCTCTGCATTTATAAAATCGCTCTCAATGAGATTTTTATTTCCCTCCCAAGTATAATTGGTGGCAATTTTAGTGGCCCGTTCTTTTTCTTTTTCCATTTCTTGACCCTGGACAAAGCCTGCAGTCAAAAAGATGATAATTGCTATCTTTCTCATTATCCTTCTTCGTTTATCGCTCGTTAAACAGATTCAATTTTTTTAACCATTTAGTTTTTCTATCCAATACAAAAACGTCTAAAAATAAGAATAAAAGGCCTGCGCCCAAAAACCATTGGAATTGATCTTTGAATTCGGCAAATTGTTTGGCCTCAAATTCTTTCTTGTCCATCTGGTTCAGTTGCTCTTTAATAATGGTAACCGCTTCTTCAGTGTTTTCGCCATTTATATACTCCCCGTTGCCCTCATCGGCAATCTCTTGAAGCACTACTTCATTTAGTTTTGTAATGACTACCTCCCCTTGGCTGTCTTTTTTTAGGCTTTCAACAATGCCATTTCTCTTAAGGGGTATGGGAGCCCCTTTTATTTTTCCTACCCCAATGGTAAACACCCTAATTCCTTCATTGGTGGCATCCTCCACAACACTGGCCACTTTGCCTTCGGAGTGGTCCTCGCCGTCCGAAATTATAAATAGGACCCTATTGGTCTGTTCCTCATCGTCATAATAGGTAGTCGCCAATTCTATTGCCTGATCAATAGCGGTTCCTTGTGAGGAAAGCATATCGGTATTCATGTTTTGTAAAAACATTTTGGCGGCCCCGTAATCAGTGGTTATAGGTAATTGTGGAAAAGCCTGACCTGCGTAGGCAATAATTCCAATCCTATCACTTGCCAATTGGTTGATGATTTCTGAAACCAGACGTTTCGCCTTTTCCAGTCTATTGGGTGCAATATCCTCGGCCAACATACTTTTGGAAACGTCAACGGCAAAAACAATATCTACCCCTTCACGTTTTACCGTTTCCATTTTGGTGCCGATCTTTGGATTTGCCAAAGCTAGGATCAAAGATGCAATTCCCAATAGGATAAAGATTAATTTCAAACTGGATTTGAAGTTAGATCTGTCCGGGGTCAATCGTTTTAAAAGGGTAAGGTCGGCAAATTTTCTTTGCGTTCTTTTTTTCCAAAATTGAAGAAGCAAAAAAAGGACAACCATCACCGGAACGATGGATAACAAGTATAAATATGATTTTTCGTCTAACTGAATCATTTTGTTTTCTTCATTTATAAATCAAACCTCTTGGAGCACAGGGTACTGATAATTAGATAAAACTCCTGAACAGGGTAATCCTTGCCAGCCATTCCATTAAAAGTAAAGCTCCTGCCAAATAAATCCAAGGTCTAAATTTTTCTTCGTATTTGTAGTACTTAAATTCCTCTACTTCTGTTTTTTCCAATTTATTTATTTCATCGTATATGGCTTCCAGTTTTTTGTTGTCGGTTGCCCTAAAATATTGCCCTCCGGTTGTTTCTGCTATTGATTCCAGTAGGCTCTCGTCTATTTCTACCTCCCGCATTCCATATCGGAAAGATCCGTCGGCATTATAGGCTATGGGCGACATGGCATTTCCATTGGTCCCGAGGCCTATGGTGTAGGTCTTGATCCCAAATTCCACTGCCAGATCTGCAGCGGTTTGGGGTTCTATAAAACCTGAATTATTTACACCATCGGTAAGCAAAATAATAACCTTACTTAAGGCCTTGCTTTCCTTTAGTCTATTAACAGATGTGGCCAGTCCCATGCCTATCGCTGTTCCGTCGTTTAACTGCCCGTAAGTTATTTCGTCCAAAGCCCTTAAAACTATAGATTTATCACTTGTAATTGGTGTTTTGGTATAGCTTTCCCCTGCATAGGCTACCAAACCGATCCTATCGTTTGGTCTTTGGTTAATAAAATCGGCAGCTACTTTTTTAAGTGCCGCCAACCTGTACGGCTTTAAATCTTTTGCCAACATACTGGAGGAAACATCAATGGCCATAACAATATCGATTCCTTTTGTAGTCTTGGTCCTTGTGGAGATGTCCTCGGTCTGTGGTCTCGCCATGGCAACAATAATGGCAGCTAAGGCCAATAAGCGCATTAGGAACAAAGCAGGTTTTAATTTAGGTAAAATGCTGCCTTTGGGAAATCCCTTAATACTAGATATTTTTAAAGAAGCGGTTTGTTCCTTTCTTCTAAAGAAATACCAAAGCATTGCCACTGGAAGTAATAATAACAACCAGAAAAACTGTGGGTTCGCAAATGAAATATTCTCAAACATCTATAATGTTGTTTTTACTTCTACTGAGTTCAAAATTCGATCTACTATTTGGTCTGCATAGTGGTCGTCTGCCAACCATGTCAGGATCACATTTTGCTGAAAGCCCTTACCGCCAAAGAATAGGACCGCGTAATTACCGGATATTAATTCCTTGGATTCGGGGACGGCAAATTTTCCGCTTCCGTAAAGTTTAATTCCTTTGACTCCTGTCAAAGTAGTAAATTCTTCCTGTTTGGTGGTAATGTTTCTTGCGCCTTGAGCTTCAAAATTTTTCAAGATCTGCTCGGAAGCCTTGTCAAAATCCGGATCTTCTTGTTGTGTCAAAGTAATTGAGGTAGTAGCTATAGTAAATAGTCCAACTGAACTCCTATAGGCAAAAGCCTGCATTTCCTTTATAGAAGCCTGGGCTTCCGGAGGTAATTTTACAGCTTGCCGTAATAAAACTTCTGGGGTCTGTAAACTTACGGGAGGGAAGCCATAATCGCTCTGTACCCATTCCCCTTCCAGTAATTCTTTGGTCGGGTGGCCCAGAACAGTATCCTTTACCTGTCCAAATCCGTAGTAACCTATTGCTGCTACGGTGGAAAATAAAAGTACAAGGACCGCGGTTACTGCTACAATGATAATCTTTTTCTTGTGTTTCTTACGTTCCAATTCCTCCAAATACTCCTCTCTTTGTAATAGTTCCTCTTCGGTGGGCTCTGGAATGGCCTCTTTTGTTTTAATCACAATCTGTTCCACAGATTTCCTATCCTGTTCGGCTAACGAAGTTTCCGGCTTGGATTTTGCAAATTTCACTAAATCCGAAGTCTGTAGCACCTTTTTAAACTGTTGAATGGTTTCGTGATCCAGTTTTAATTGCCCTGCGTCCTTCAGCATTTCTAATTTATCAATTAACTGGTCCGTGGTACTTTCCAATGCCGTTACATGAACATCTTCTTCCAAGTAGGACCGTACTATGTCCGTGAGCTCCGAATAGTAGGATTTATAGTCGTCCTGAATTAAATACTTTGACTTCTCTAATTGTTTTAACCCTAAAATTGCCCGGTCGAAAGGAGGCAATAGCGCTATTTTTTCATCTTCGCTCAAGGGTGTTTTTCTGAAAACGAACCAATATAAGGCTGTGCCGGCAATTAATAATATCGCTAAAATCCAAAGGAGGACCTTCCATAGGTTTCCATTGGATTTCTCTACATTGATCAGGGGCTTTATATCATACATTTTCTGGGCCAAAGTGTCAACTGGTACAGTCGCGACATCAATTTTTATGGAATCGGTAAAAAATGGTTTTCCATTTACCATGATCTGTTGCTTGGGCAAGGTGTAGGAGCCTGAATCAAATTGGGTAAGGGCGTAGATTTTTTGAAGGGTAATCCTATCCATTTTTTTGACCGTATCGGTCTTTAGGGCCTCAACGGTTTCCAAAGGGGAAAAGGTTTGACCTTCTGGGAAAATTACCTGATCGGTAGAATCTGTTTCTACGGTTACCTTAAAATTGATTTGTTCGCCAATCTTTATATATGTGGTATCTACCTCGGACTTAATGGTGGGAGAATTTTGCGAAAAACCTTGCGCCGTTGCAAAAAGCAGGCACAATGTAACGTATCGTATAAAATACGAAAAACTATTTTTAATGCTCAAATCTAAGTTCCTCATGTAAATCAACCTCTTCTCTTAAAATAGCCCAATAATTTTTTGACATAACTTTCATCAACCCTACAACTTAAAACTCCACAGCCCGATTTGGTAAAGGTATCCTGAAAATAGGCAACCCGCTCACTATAGTGTTTACCATAGGCCATCCTAACTTTTTTGGATTGGGTATTAACCAACTGTGTGGCCCCAGTCTCGGCATCCTTCATAAGTACCATACCTAAATTGGGGATATTTTCCTCTCTTTCGTCAAAAACCCTAATACCGGTAAGGTCATGTTTTTTACCTGTGATGCGCAATGTTTGAAGGTAATCGTCTGTAATAAAATCCGAGAGTACAAAAACAATGGCTTTTTTCTTCATTACGTTGGTAAGAAATTTTAAAGCAGCGCCCACATTGGTCTCGGTACTCTTGGGAGAAAACTCCAGCAATTCCCGTATAATTCTAAGAGCGTGACTCTTACCTTTTTTTGGCGGTATATACAGTTCCACTTCATTGGTAAATAGAAGAAGCCCAACTTTATCATTATTCTGAAGTGCCGAGAATGCCAGTGTAGCAGAAATTTCAGTAATAATTTCCTTTTTAAACTGATTGCTGGTCCCAAAAAGTTCTGAACCACTTACATCTACCAGTAACATCATGGTAAGTTCCCTTTCTTCCTCAAAGACCTTAACATAGGGTTCGTTATAGCGCGCAGTTACGTTCCAGTCAATGGACCTAACATCATCGCCGAATTGATATTGGCGTACCTCGCTAAATGTCATGCCCCTACCCTTAAAGGTCGAGTGGTATTCCCCACCAAAAATATGGTCGGAAAGACGCCTCGTCTTTATCTCAATCTTGCGAACTTTTTTTAATAATTCCTTGGTATCCATTTTCAGTTTGCAGTTTGCAGTAAAAGTATTCTGTCACAGTATATATGGCCTAAGGGCCGATAGCTATGGACAGATAACTGTAGACTGATTAAGGTACTTCAATTTCGTTTACAATCTTGTTTATTATTTCTTCCGAAGTTATATTCTCTGCCTCTGCCTCATATGTAATGCCAATTCTATGACGTAAAACATCATGAATCACAGCGCGTACATCTTCGGGTACAACATAGCCCCGCCTTTTAATAAAGGCATAACATTTGGCAGCTACTGCCAAATTGATACTACCCCTAGGGGAAGCGCCAAAACTTATTAAGGGTTTTAGGTTTTCCAGATTGTATTTTTCAGGGTATCGTGTAGCAAAAACAATGTCTAGGATATATTTTTCAATTTTCTCGTCCATGTAAACATCACGAACCGCCTTTTGCGCGCTTAGGATCTGCTCAATAGTAACTACGGGTTTTACCTCTTCGTAGCTGCCTTTAAGATTTTGGCGAATTATGAGTTGTTCTTCGCTAAGTTTTGGGTAATCTATAACGGTTTTTAACATGAAACGATCCACCTGTGCTTCCGGCAAAGGATATGTACCTTCCTGCTCTACCGGGTTTTGGGTAGCCATTACCAAGAACGGCTTGTCCAGAACAAAGGTTTGATCCCCAATGGTCACCTGTTTTTCCTGCATGGCTTCCAAAAGGGCCGATTGTACTTTCGCAGGAGCACGGTTAATCTCATCCGCTAGAACAAAATTAGCAAATATAGGACCTTTCTTGATCGAGAAATCATTGACCTTCATATTGTAGATCATAGTTCCTACCACATCCGCGGGCAACAGATCTGGTGTAAATTGTATTCTGCTAAAACTACCTTGAACAGCTTTTGCCAAGGTATTTATCGCTAAAGTTTTCGCCAGACCGGGAACACCCTCAAGTAAAATATGGCCCTGGCCTAAAAGTCCAATAAGCAATCGTTCTATCATATGTTTTTGTCCAACGATTACTTTATTCATTTCTAAAATAAGTAGGTCTATAAAAGCACTCTCTTGGGCAATTTTCTCGTTCACGGCGCTGATATCTACCGAAGTATTTTCTTCCATATAATCCTATGTTTTGTTTAGTTTATTGTGGTTTACTCCAAAAGTGGATGCAAATTGAAAATTTATTTAGTTATTGGCTGTTAATGTATGGTTAAATGTTAAACAACGCATCCAGTTTTATGAACTATTTAAGGGAATTATTCATAATTTCACAAACATATGAAAAATAATACATCTTATTTCGGAATCATGGCAGGTACAATTACTTGAGGCAAGAGGCTGTCTGTGGGGGGATGGAATTAATTTCTGATGGTATAGAATAGGGGATTACCATTTTTGATAACACTTACGTTTGTGGTTTATTTAATAATTAATCGTCGGTTTCTTGTCCAAATGCCTTTTTTTACTGCGGATATATCCAGGGATAAAATTCAGCCTTAAGGTGCCATTCTTCCAACTTGTTGACCAATGCACTGAAAGCTTTGGATAATGATGTGGAGCTGGAAGAATGATTTTTGTTGTTATAAGCTATCTTTCGCGAAGCCCCATTTAAAAGATTATTTACCGGGATAAATAGAAACCATATTTAGAATTAAATTTTATGAGCACTTTCAATAATGAGAAACCAATTGCATTTATAACTGGGGCAACGAGTGGTATAGGACTTGCAACGGCTAAGTTATTTGCGATTAATAAGATTAATATAGTGATTTGCGGGCGACGAAAAAAAAGATTGGATGAACTTAAAAAGGAACTGTCCAGGCATACCAAAGTTTTCGCACTAACATTTGATGTAAAGAATAAAAAGGAAGTGTTTAAGGCAATTGCTTCCCTTCCAACGGAATTTTCCAATATCGATATTCTAATTAATAATGCAGGTAACGCCCATGGTTTAGATTCCATAGAAGAAGGAAATTTGGACGATTGGGAGGCAATGTTGGATATTAATGTAAAGGGGCTGTTGTACGTTAGTAAGGCCATAATGCCAAAAATGATTCAAAACAAATCTGGTCATATTATTAATATTGGCTCTATTGCAGGGAAGGAAGTATACCCTAAGGGGAATGTGTACTGCGCTAGTAAACATGCCGTGGATGCCTTAAGCCAAGGAATGAGAATGGATTTAAATAAATATGGCATTCGTGTGGGTGCCATTAATCCGGGATTGGTGCAAACGGAGTTCAGTAAGGTTCGGTTTAAGGGAGATGATGACCGGGCTGAGGACACTTACAAGGGCTATAGCCCTCTGCAGCCAGAGGATATTGCGGACATAATCCATTTTATGGTTACCAGGCCCTCCCATGTCAACATTGCGGATTTATTAATTATGCCTACCGCACAAGCTAGTGCCACTATTGTCAATAAGGACTTATGATCAATAAACGGCTGCTCGTAAAAAACCTTCTTGCCCACAATGACGAGAATAGCTTTTATGATAAAAAGCGCTTTATAGATATTGGAAAGAGAGAGGGGAAGGCCAAATTTTTGAAGCATGTCTGCGCACTTGCCAATAGCAACCCTCAAAACAATTCTTTTATCGTAATTGGGGTAGAGGATGAGGACAACGAAATTGTGGGTGTGGATTTTTTTGATGATAGTAAAATTCAAAATTTGGTAAATGCTTATTTGGACAACCCTCCTAGAATTGCCTATGAAAATATTCCCTTTCCCCATTTGCCAATGGGTAAAGTAGTTGGCTTGGTAACTATAAAATCCAATGGGAAGGTATGTTCTTTGCGGAAGAATATCTGGAAGTATTATGGCGGGTCGGTTTTTTTTAGGGATGGCAGCATAAGTATGCCAAAAGCTTATGGAATTGAGTTAACGGATGTCAATGCAGATGTTGTGGCAACCATAGAAAAGCATGCCAAAAACAACATTGAACTTACCTTGGATGGCGTGATCGATTTCTTAAACGAAAGGCATAAGGATCTTACCAGTAATTATAAGGTTTTTAAGGAGCAATTTGTGGTTTGTTGGGCGGGGCATCAAAAAAAAGTAAAAAATGAAACCTATTACTCCCGCGTGGATATAGAATTGATCAATGAGCAAGTGAAGTTATTTTTTTCTGAATTTGATGAAATTACGATAGCTTATGATGAAAATTCCTTCACTACCATAGAATATGTGCAGTTGGGGTTAAGCAGTGAACAAAAATATTATCCGTTGGAAAAAGTGGTAATTACCTTTTCTGATAACGGCACCTATACCATTCAAAGCGATTTAATATTTGAACCTCCCTTATATGATAAAAAAACACTTCATCATATATACAACGCAAATGTGGCCGTGCTTAAGAAAATTGAAAAGGAAATTCCTTTGACCCCAAATGAGGAAAGGGATTTGGATCTGTTGTCCGATACTTTTTTAATTTGTTATGTCAATGGCTTCGAAGAGGCCAAGGATATTATGGAAAACACCAAGCCTGTAATGAAAAAATACAATCTTCCGGTGTATCAATCTATAAAAGAATCACTACGCATCATTAGAAAGATGAAGTATAATTAGCGGTTTCCGACCATTACATTTATAGTTCGTTTAATTGCTGCTGCGTGGGCAAGGATTCTATGGCTCCATAATTTGTGGTCGTAATTGCACCTGCCTTATTGGCTTGTTGAACCATATTTTCCAAAGGTCCCGAATCGGCCATAAGGGTATCCAAGTTGGTGGTCAGGGCAATCTGTTTCAGCAAACATCCAATAAAAGCATCTCCCGCACCTGTGGTGTCAACAGGGCTTACCTTTATACTTGGAATTATCTTTTTAATTGCCGGTGTACTTAAATAGGTGCCTTCCCCACCTAGGGTAACCGTAATAATCTTGGAGCCCAGCTGGTGTAAAAAAGCACATGCCTCTTCCAAATTTTCCTTTCCTGAAAGTAACTGTGCCTCTTCCAAACTAAATTTACACAGATGGGATTTTTCTATAAAAGGGATACATTTTTGCACAAATATGGCTTCTGTTCCTTTCCAAAGATCTGCCCTAAAATTAGGATCAAAGGAAATAAAACTATTGTTGGAAATGGCCTCTTGGAGATAAAGTGAATAAGCCTCTTCCAGACTGCCCCCCAAGAATGAGGTGGCGGCTCCAAAATGAACAATTTGATCTTTGAACAGCTTACTTAAGCGGCGATCATATGTTAATTCTTTGTCCGCTCCACGGCTAAAAACAAAATCGCGCTCCCCATCCTCTGCGAGGGATACAAAGGCCAGGGTAGTGAAAGTGTCGGACCGCTGTGCCAGGGATACGTCCACCTGTCCTTCCGTTAAGGTATTGATTAGGAAAGTACCAAATGGGTCTTGACCTACGCAGCCGATAAAAAAACTATTACCACCCAGTTTTGCAATGGCCGAAGCTACATTTGCAGGAGCACCCCCTGCTTTTTTTGTGAAATCATTCGCTTTTGAAAGATCGCTCCCTTGTTTTTCCGCCACAAAATCTATTAATAATTCCCCGATACAGAAAACGTTTTTCATGCCTTGATTTTAATTGATTAATCTAAAATAGATAGAAAAATGCAGTAATACTAAAAACACCCCCAAATGCATGCATTTGGGGGTGTAACTTTTAGAAATTAGACTATAAATACAAATGGCAATGGCTTATCCGCATTTGGACGAACCACAGTCCTTACAGGTAAGGCATCCTTCCTGGTAAATGAGGTTCTTGGAATTACAGGCCTCACATTTTTGGCCCTTGGCCTCTGTGCCGTCTTCCACGTATCTTTTTAAAGCCCTCGCAACCCCGTTTTTCCAAGTGTTGATAGATTCGCTGTCCAGTTGCAGACTATTGATCAGGTCTACCACCTTAACGATAGGCATGCCGTGGCGTAAAGTGCTCGAAATTAATTTGGCATAATTCCAATATTCTGGATTAAATTTATGCGACAATCCTTCAATGGTTGTTTTGTAGCCTCTTTTATTCTTATACTGAAAATCATATCGGGTGGAACCGTCTTCATTTCTATTTTTTATGATTACTCCGTTGTTTACCCATCTAGGAATCAAGATACCGTCCTCATCATCGGCCATACCAGTGAAGATTTCATAGGGTTGGTCGTTTATCAAGCCAATAAAGGCTATCCATTTTTCCTTATTGTTTTGAAGCCTTACCACATCCGCTTCCAAAATTTGTGGGCGTTTGGTAGGGAAATGGGTTAGGGATTCTTCATTGTCGGGCTTTTTGGTTTCATTGGAAATTAAGACACCGGATCTTGACCCGTCACGGTAAACTGTAACTCCCTTACAGCCTACTTTCCAGGCTTCCAAATAAAGTTTTCCGACCAATTCTTCATCAACATCATTAGGTAGGTTTATAGTGACGCTTATGGAATGGTCTACCCATTTTTGAACGGCACCCTGTAAACGTACTTTGCTTAACCAATCCACATCATTGGAAGTTGCTTTGTGGTATGGTGATTGTTCAACAATTTTTTGGAGTTCCTCTTGGGTATAGTTTTTTTCGGTATCGATTCCCTTGACGGCCATCCATTGTTTGAATTTATGGTGGAAGACCACATATTCTTCCCAGGAATCGCCAACTTCATCAACGAAATCTACTCTCACATCTTTGTCATTTGGGTTTACTTTTCTGCGACGCTTATATACGGGTAGGAAAACGGGTTCTATACCAGAGGTAGTTTGGGTCATTAAACTAGTGGTACCTGTGGGGGCAATGGTCAATAACGCAATATTTCTACGGCCATACTCTAGCATTTCATAATAGAGCTTATCATCAGCTTCCTTCAGGCGAAGTATGAATGGGTTGTTTTTTTCCCTTTCGGCATCAAAAATTTTAAACGCCCCCCGATCTTTTGCGATATGTACAGATGCTCTGTAGGCTTCCAGGGCTATGGTTTTGTGTACCTCTATCGAAAACGTATTGGCCTCCTCACTGCCGTAACGTAAGCCTAGCGCTGCCAACATATCCCCTTCTGCGGTGATGCCTATTCCTGTACGACGCCCATTTTGGGCCTTTTCTTTAATGTTATTCCATAAATTATATTCTACTGCTTTCGTTTCTTCCAATTCCGGATCTGACTTCAGTTTTTCTAGAATAATATCAATCTTCTCTAGTTCTAAGTCAATAATGTCGTCCATTATCCGTTGAGCTGCGGCAATATGTTCTTTAAAAAGGTGGAAATTGAATGTGGCCTTATCCGTAAACGGCTGTTCTACGTATGAAAAAAGATTGATGGCCAGCAAACGGCAAGAATCGTATGGGCAAAGTGGGATTTCACCACAGGGATTGGTAGATACGGTATTATAGCCTAAATCTGAATAACAATCGGCTACTGACTCTTTCATGATGGTGTCCCAAAACAAAATACCTGGTTCTGCCGATTGCCACGCGTTATGGACTATTTTACCCCAAAGTTTTTGGGCATCAATAGTTTTGGTCAATTTAGGTTTGGAGCTATGAACCGGAAATTTTTGGGTATAAGGTTGGTCGCTCTCAATGGCCTTCATAAAATCATCATCAATTCTAACGGAAACATTGGCTCCCGTTACTTTGCCTTGTTCCATTTTGGCGTCTATAAAATCTTCGGCATCTGGATGGTTTATGGAAACGGACAACATTAATGCTCCTCTTCTGCCATCTTGGGCCACTTCTCTCGTAGTATTGGAATATCGTTCCATAAAGGGAACAAGACCTGTTGATGTCAAGGCCGAGTTCTTTACCGGTGAACCTTTTGGCCTTATATGCGATAGGTCATGACCAACTCCTCCACGGCGTTTCATTAGCTGAACCTGTTCCTGGTCTATTTTTAAGATACCTCCGTACGAATCGGATTGCCCGTCATTGCCGATTACAAAACAATTTGAAAGGGACGCAATTTGAAAAGGATTGCCTATGCCCGCCATTGGACTGCCTTGAGGGACGATATATTTGAAATTTTTGATCAGATCAAAAACTTGCCCTTCCTTGAGGGGGTTTGGATATTTTTGTTCTATTCTGGCGATTTCCTTGGCTATTCTTCGGTGCATATCGTCCGGTGTTAGCTCATAGATCTTCCCTTCCGAGTCTTTTAGGGCGTATTTATTTACCCAAACCCTGGCCGCAAGGTCATCGCCTTTAAAATACTTTAAGGAGGCATTAAAGGCTTCTTCCTGACTGTAGGATTTTTGGGGTGCTAGGGCAATTTTTGTTGGCATATGTTAAATATTAACGGTTGTGGTATATGGGAAATAAAGGACAAAAGTATTAAAAATAGTGGTAACTAAAACATGATAGTAGTCATATAAGTTTACAAGAAAAAGATACTAAAAAGCTGATAAACAGCGAAGTGTATATTTGTTAACAATGAAAAGTTAACAAATAAAATAAATACTAAATAGGTTTGTGGTATTGGGGCTGACGTTTTTTTTATAAAATTTACCTAGAAGTGTGATGCTGGAATTTTAATTTAGTGGATGCACTTACTCCTTCTGTTTTGTTTCAGCTGCTCACGATTATTCATATGATGAAATATATTATATGCTCCTAAGGCAACAATTCTAATAGATATTTTAAATTTCATTCCATTTGTCATGGATATTTAGGTCGTATTTGCGATTTTTGCCTAATGAGAACATTGGTAATCGGGGATTTACATTCTGGGCTACAGGCCTTAAAGCAAGTGTTGGTAAGGGCAAATGTATCTATTGAAGATCACCTTATTTTTTTGGGCGACTATGTGGATGGTTGGAGCGAGGCGGTTGAAACCGTAAATTTTTTATTGGATCTTAGAGCAACACATAAGTGTACGTTTATTCGCGGAAATCATGACGAACTTTGCAGTGATTGGTTAAAAACTGGCGATCATAATCCGCTATGGTTGCAGCATGGAGGGATTGCTACACAAAATTCCTATAATCAAGTTAGTGATGCAATAAGGAAAGGCCATATTTCTTTTTTTGATAATTTAGAAAATTATAAAATTGACACTGAAAATCGCTTGTTTATCCACGCAGGATTTACTAACTTAAAGGGTGTGTCTCATGAGTATTATGACAAAACTTTTTATTGGGACAGAACACTTTGGGAATTGGCTTTGTCCTTAGATCCAGCACTAACAGAAAAGGACCATTTTTATCCCCAAAGGTTAACGCATTATCATGAGATTTATATTGGTCATACCCCAGTAACAAGGATTGGAAGGACAACCCCAAAAAATGCGGCCAATATTTGGAATGTGGATACAGGAGCTGCTTTTAGGGGGCCACTGACCATTATGGAGGTAGAATCCAAGCAGTATTGGCAAAGTGATCCGGTATATTTATTTTATCCTTCTGAAATGGGAAGAAACTAAAATTAACTGTCTGTTAGGGCAAATTATCAAGATTATTAAGGATATTTACATAAAATTTGAAGAATGTCTAATAAGAACGTTAGAATAGAAGTAATGAAGTCCATAGAGGGCAAGGTAGATGGTTTTATAGATCAATACCTTATTCCTATACAGGATATTTGGCAACCCACAGATTTTTTACCCGACACTCAAAGTGAGGGTTTTATGGATCACGTAGAACAGATACGTGAGGAAGCCAAAGAATTGGGGTATGATCTATGGGTCACCCTGGTAGCGGATACGATTACGGAGGAGGCATTGCCTACCTACGAATCTTGGCTTATGGATGTAGAAGGAATAGATCAACACGGAGAAAATAAAAATGGTTGGTCCAAATGGGTGCGCCATTGGACGGCCGAGGAAAATAGGCATGGTGATGTGCTGAATAAATATCTTTATTTGGCCGGTAGGGTTAATATGAGGGAAATGGAAATCACCACTCAGCATTTAATTGCGGATGGTTTTGATATTGGTACGGATAGAGATCCTTATAAAAACTTTGTGTATACCTCTTTTCAAGAATTGGCCACCAATATTTCCCATAAAAGAGTGGGGCAAATGTGCAAAAAGGGCGGAAACTCCCTTTTGGGTAAAATGTGTACTATTATTGCTGGAGACGAAATGCGTCACCATTTGGCGTATAGGGAGTTTGTAAAAGTGATTTTTGAAAATGACCCTAGCCAAATGATGTTGGCATTTGCCGATATGATGAAGAAAAAAATTGTTATGCCTGCCCATTTCCTAAGGGAGTCTGGGGGGAGTGCAGGAGCGGCCTTTGAAAACTTTTCCAATTGTGCCCAAAGACTGGGAGTGTATACTGCTCAGGATTATATAGATATATTGAAAAAACTAAATAGCTATTGGGAATTGGATAGTATTAGGAGTCTTAATGATGATGCGGAAAAGGCAAGGGATTACCTAATGAAATTGCCCGATAGACTGGAACGAATCGCCGGCAGGATGAAGTTTCCTGAGGACGACTATAGGTTTAAGTGGGTGGAAGCCAATGGTAGAATGGTATAGCAACATTTGTGACCTATTGCCTAAAACTTATTAATAATAAAAAAGTGAAGCCATTAAAAGCTTCACTTTTTTTATAAGCTTTGTCCAAATTGGTAACGAACACGGCATTTATGCCGTGTAAAAGGCGTCAATAGTTATAGTTTGCCCCTTTTGTGTTCTTCCTGCCATTTGTGTAGCTCTTTCCATTTGCCCTCATAGGCCATTTTTGACTGCATAGGCCAGGAGGCAGGATCATGAATTTTATAGCGGGCGCCCCCGGTATCCAAGATTTCTTGGCTTCTAGCTACAGAGATATCTGACAGGTCTTTCCAGGTCAAAATATCAAAAGAATTGAATAGTTGCTGTATTTTTGGACCTATGCCTTCGACAATCGTTAAATCGTCCTGTTTTATTGTTTTTCCAAGGGCTATTTTAGCAGATTTGGCATCAAAGGGAAATAAGGGCTCAGGGGTGGCAATTGGAGCAGCCTCTTTCACGGGAAAATCATTTCTTGATTTCTGGGCAAGTTCTTTATTGCAAGTCGCTAAATCGGCTTGTAGTTGAACGTTTTTGTCGTTTAGGATTCTTAATTCTGACGACTGGTCTATTTGGGGACGCTTTCCTTTGCCAATTAAATAGCCAATAAGGACGCAGATTATACCTATAACTGCAAGAATTAACCAGGACCAAATATTCATGTTTTCCATATAAATTAATGTTTAAGTTTGGTTATTTTATTTACTATTTGCGACTATACTTATTGTGGTCCTGGTAGTCTCTGAGGAATAAGTATCCTGCAATTTGGTTTTATGTGAATTGCACTACGTAATTTTAAAATTGGTTACTGCAATAATGACCATATCTATTCCAGATAAATGGGCTGTTATTTTGGATACTGGTATTAGCAGACCTGTGGCAGCTTAAATATATTAAAAAATTTCTTTAAATGTTAAAAAAACACTCTTAAATAGTATACGTCAGTTAGTTAGGAGTAGTCGGAGCCTTTTGTGACCTGGTCTGAAACCTTGTTGGGTTTATTTTTTCTGGCAATACCTAAATTGGTCTGTCTTCCCCATGGATAGTCAGTTTCTAGAAATTTTTTATTTCAATTTCCTGAAAAAAGTACCAATTATACAAATTTTAATACCATCCATATAATTTAGCTTTTATACTTGGGGTGAAATTCGGACTTTAGCGGAAACATAATAAATACAAAGACCTTATTTCTCCCGACTAAGTTCCGGCATTGAAATAGGTCTTTGTCACCATAATTATTTGAGTTAGTTTGGTTAAACCCGCAGCTATTTCTAATGGACCTATTCGGGGGGAGGGGAAATTTTCAAGTGGCTACGGGTTTATTATTTTCTAAATCCTCAAATGGAATTAACTCATCCAGAAGAAGCAGGAAGTTGTTCTTTTGAATGGGTTGGTTAGTTAGCTTAAACCCGCTTAACTTTGGTTTGTTTCCAAAGTATAGCGGGTTTTATAATGTCTTTGGTTTTAAAGATCAAACTTAATTCCTTGCGCCAAGGGCAATTCTGTGGTGTAATTAATGGTATTGGTCTGTCTTCTCATATAGATTTTCCAAGCATCAGACCCGGATTCACGGCCTCCGCCAGTTTCTTTTTCTCCACCAAAAGCGCCGCCTATCTCGGCACCGGAAGTTCCAATATTAACATTTGCTATGCCACAATCACTACCTTGTACAGATAAAAAACGCTCTGCCTCCCGTAAGTTGTTGGTCATTATTGCGGAGGAAAGTCCCTGCACCACTCCATTTTGAATTGCGATGGCATTTTCCACATCCCCGGAATATTTTAAAAGATATAATACAGGCGCAAATGTCTCTTCTTGTACAATTTTAAAAGTATTTTTGGCTTCTGCAATGGCAGGTTTTACATAACAGCCACTTTCATAGCCTTCACCTTGCAGTACACCACCTTCAACAATAAGCTTGCCTCCTTCCTCCACTACTTTGTGCAGGGCTTGTTCGTACATTTTTACAGCATCTTTGTCGATCAAGGGACCCACATGATTCTTTTGATCGAGTGGATTTCCGATGTTCAATTGTTTGTAAGCTGCAACAACCGCCTCCTTTACTTTGTCATAGATGGCTTCGTGAACAATTAATCTACGTGTTGAGGTACAACGTTGTCCCGCTGTGCCTACGGCTCCAAAAACAGCTCCGATAACTGTCATCTTTATGTCGGCCTCCGGGGTGACTATAATGGCATTGTTACCGCCAAGCTCCAATAGTGATTTCCCTAATCGTGCGGCCACTGCCTGTGCCACGATTTTTCCCATACGTATAGATCCAGTGGCAGATACCAACGGAACTCTTTTGTCATGGGTCATAAACTCGCCTACCTGATAATTACCGTTGATCAGGCATGAAATTCCTTCTGGTAAATTATTTTCCTTGAAGACCGCAGCTGCAATATTTTGACAGGCTATTCCGCAGAGCGGCGTTTTTTCGCTGGGCTTCCAAACACAGACATTTCCAGAGACCCAAGCTAAGGCCGTATTCCAAGCCCATACGGCCACTGGGAAATTAAAGGCAGAAATTATCCCAACAACCCCTAGGGGATGATATTGTTCATACATTCTATGGCCAGGCCTTTCGGAGTGCATCGTAAGACCGTGCAATTGTCTGGACAGACCAACAGCAAAATCACAGATATCGATCATTTCCTGAACCTCTCCCAACCCTTCTTGATAGGATTTTCCCATTTCATAGGAAACCAACTTTCCCAGTGGCTCCTTAAACTCGCGTAGCTTATCGCCAAATTGGCGTACTATTTCTCCTCTCTGGGGTGCAGGTTTCGTTCGCCATATTTTAAATGCACTTGTGGCGGAATCCATCAGTTTTTCATAATCCTCCTTAGAAGTAGTTCTTACTTTAGCAATCAAAGCCCCATCTGCAGGAGAATACGAACTTATTTCCTCTCCGGAAGAAAAATTGTCCGAACCAGTGGAGGTTCCATTATTTATATTTTTTATACCTAATATTTCTAAAGCTTCGTGGATTTTAAAATCTTGTGCAGATACTAACATTTATAACTTTTTTATTAATTATTGTTATATTTTCAAATTTACAAATTATTGTATTGAGTAAGGTGCAGGAAGGTATAAATGTTATTAAAAATAAATTTCCAGTTGACCATCAAAAAGATTTTTGATCGATTCAAAAAATACTCGGTTATCAGGAGGTACTACCTGTCTTCCTTAGCAATAAACCTCTCGTCCACGGGCATGACCGTACCGCAATTATTACAGGTACGAAGCTCCTCTGAACCGTAGAAAATCTTGAAGTGTCCCAAAAAGTCTTTTTCAATATCATTTAAGGTGAAGTATACTTCGTATAGTTTATTGTTGCAAGTATCGCAAAACCAAAGTAGCCCGTCATCCACGTTCATATCGGCCCGTTTGCGTTCAATAACCAATCCAATGGAGCCCGAATGCCTTACTGGAGAATGGGGTATTTTGGCAGGGTGTAGGTACATATCTCCAGGACCCAATTGCATGGTCTTTTTTTTCCCGTCTTCTTGGATATGGACCTCTATTTGGCCTTCTAGTTGATAAAACAGTTCTTCCGTCTCATTATAGTGATAATCCTTTCTTGCATTGGGGCCCGCTACGATCATAACGATATAGTCCCCAGATTCTTTGTAAAGGTTTTTATTTCCTACAGGAGGTTTTAAGGTATCTCTATTATCGGAAATCCATTTATTTAGATTGAATGGCTGCTTTATGGACATAACGGTTTCTTTTATAAGTTGTTATTGTAACATTCGCCTTTAAGTATTGATAATACATATGATGCAATCAACTACTAAAACGAGGTTTCATATCAAAAATAATAAAAGTAAACTGCTTTAATGCAGACTATCGGTAGAAGAGTTGTGTAAAATATAGTTTGCCTTCGGCGTTTCTCTTGATGCTTACTGCCGTGTGGGTGAATTCGCCCTCCATAGTTTTTCTGTGGTCCGAACTGGCCAGCCATTGTTGGAAGGCCTCCTTTGCGGAATTATAATCTTTTGCCACATTTTCGGAGACGGAAGAGGCATTTACTGCTTGGGAGATGTCCGAGGCCCTAGCACTAAAGTTATCATGATTAATAGCCCCTTTAGCGATCATATAATCCGTATGCTTGTTAGCGTACTCATAGGCTACCGGACTAAAATCCAAATCTTTATACCCCAAGGAAATACGATGGTCATTAACGATGCCAAGTAATTCTTGCTCCGCTTCTATAGCGTTTTCTGCTTCTGTACTATTTGCGGGCTCTAGAGACTCACTACTACAAGAGGCCATTACAAATACGAACGATAGCATTATTATATAATGCAATTTCATTTTCATATAATGTTCTATTTGCAAGTAGGCAGAAAAGGAAGAATGGGGAATTCTTGTATTCTCGTAACTCGTAATTGGCTTCTCGTTACCAATCATTGTAATATTAAAAAAAAATATTGGGTGCCAAGTCCTTTAAAATGTTTTAATCGATAAAATGTACAACATATAGGTTGTCGTGTAAGGTTGATATTGCTTTTGTATCAAAGTTTTTAAGTGTGTTCAATACAGTATAGATCAGCAGTACTCCTGCTATTTTTTTTCCATCAAAATAAGCAAGGGAATTGTTATTTCTTCCCTTGTAAATTGGGAAATAAATATCCCTAAAAAGAAAATCCTTTTATCTTTACTGAACTAAATTGGTTGCTTCCATGAAACTATTAATTCGCACATTAATATTCCTATTTATACTTAGTTGTACTTCCAAAAAAGAAAAGGATAAAACACCAATAGACAATTTAAACCTATTTACGGAATACATTACCCAAGTGTCCCATGGAATAATTTCTGTAAAGTCGGATGTTAGAGTGGTATTAAACAGCCCTGTTGATTCTTGGGATAACGGGATGGAGCTTAGCAGCAATTTGTTACAGGTGTTTCCTAAAACAAAAGGTAAGGTTGTGGCTTTGGACCCCAGAACAATTGCCTTTATACCTGAAGATGGTTTTCAGCCAGATAAGACCTATGCATTTACCTTGGATCTGGGAACTATTATTCCCGATGTTCCAAAGGATTTAAGAGAATTCAATTTCAATATAAAAACGCTGAAACAACAGTTTAATGTATATGCCCAAGAAGTACAATCCTACTCCAAGGATTACCAATATATAGAGGGACAATTAAAAAGTGCAGATCAGTTGAGTTTGGAAAAAGCCAAACAATTGATAAAGGTCGAGCAGAAAGGCAAAAGTGTTTCAATAAAATTCGATGCTTCCGTTGCTGAAGGCACCCAATTTCATTTTAAAATAGACAGTATTCAGCGCTTTAAGGAGGATACCGAATTGGAACTGGTTTGGGATGGATCTGGTTTGGATATAGAAAGTTATGGTAGAAATATCATAAAGATTCCGGGCAAGAGTAATTTTAGTATTTTGGACGTTTATGTAGAAACTGGAGAAAATCAGCTTATAAATATCAATTTTTCGGATCCTTTGAAAAAAGGACAGAATTTTAAGGGTCTGGTGGTATTGGAAGACGATGACAACCTTACATATAATGTTGTCGGGAATATCTTGAAAGTATACCCTTCCAAAGAGGTGCGCACTACAATTCAGCTCGAGGTCTTTGAAGGTATAGAAAGTATTGACGGCTATAAGCTAAAAACAAAGCTGCAGGAAAGGGTGGCTTTCGAACAAATTAATCCGGAAGTCCGACTGTTATCGAATGGGACAATTTTACCATCCTCCAATAATCTAAAAATAAACTTTGAGGCTGTAAACCTGAAATCTGTAGACGTAACCGTATTAAAAATATACGAAAGCAATGTTTTGCAATTTTTACAGGGAAATAACCTTAACGGCAACTATAACTTAAAGACGGTAGCTAGGCCCATTGCCACAAAGAGATTGGATTTGGAAAGCAATATTAGTGGGAATACTTCGAAATGGGCGGCACATGCCCTAGATTTAAAATCGCTTATCACTCCCGAATCAGGTGCTATGTATAGGGTTGAATTCGGCTTTAAACCCTCGTATAGCCTATTCAAATGTGACGACACCAATTTTGAACAGGAAGCATCATCAGAAAATAATTTTGATCAAGAAACAGAAAATAGTTCATGGGACGGCGTAGAATCTTATTATGAAGATTATTATTTTAACTATGACTGGAACCAGAGGGATAACCCTTGTCATACTACTTATTATTATGACAAAACTGTAGGGATCAATATATTGGCCTCTGATTTGGGGGTAACCATAAAACAAGGGGTGAACAAAAAATATTTTGTAGCGGTCAATGATATCGTAAGTGCCGAAGCCATAGCGGGGGCCAAGGTAAATTTCTATAATTATCAGCAACAGTCCATTGGGCAGGTGGTAACATCGCTGGATGGCACCTCCATCTTTGCCTCGGATAAATTGGCATACTTTGCCATAGCTCAGAGCAATGGTCAAAAAACCTATGTAAAATTAAACGACGCCAATGCCTTATCTGTTAGTAAGTTTAATGTAGATGGAGTTGCTTTGCAAAAGGGAATCAAGGGTTTTATTTTCGGCGAAAGAGGGGTGTGGCGTCCTGGGGATCAACTTTTTGTTTCTTTCCTGTTAAACGATAATGCGAATAAACTTCCTGTAGGGCATCCGGTAAAGTTGGAATTGTTAGACCCCTATAACAAGGTGGTCCACCGTGAAGTCAAGACCAATTCTTTGGATAATTTTTACAGTTTTGTATTAAAAACAAATGAAAATGCCCCAACGGGAAATTGGCTGGCCAAAATTTCTGTAGGTGGGGCAACCTTTACCAAAACAATTAAAATCGAAACCATCAAGCCCAATCGACTCAAGATTAAAACAGAGTTTGAAGACGAGGTGTTGTCTAGAGGCAAACCCATTAGAGGGATGCTAGAGGTTGCTTGGCTTCATGGGGCGGTGGCCAAAAACCTAAAAGCGGATATTACGGCCAAGTTTAAGGAGCAGACTACCATTTTTAAAAACTTTCCAGCTTATGTTTTCGATGATCCCACAAAGGCATTTTCCACAGAGGATCAGATAGTTTTCAATAGTGCTGTGAATGCCGAGGGTAAAGCTGTCTTTTCTTTAAATCCCCAAATAAATAATCAGGCGCCAGGAATGCTAAGGGCAGCATTTATTACCAGGGTGTATGAAAATGGGGGGGATTTCAGTACCGACGTATTCACAAAACAATATTCGCCATTTAATACCTACGTGGGACTAAATGTGCCCAAAGGCGATAAGGCAAGGGGAATGTTGCTTACAGATCAGCCTCATAAATTTGAAGTTGTTACGGTGGATGAAATGGGAAGAGCCCAAGCGACCAACAGTTTAAAGGTTGCTATTTATAAAATCAACTGGAGATGGTGGTGGGAAACATCTGAAGACAATCTGTCTAATTTTAGCTCCAGTGAGTACCAGGAAAAGGTGTTTGAACAAACCATTAATACCAATGCTAGTGGCAAGGCGTCGTTTAATTTTGAATTAAAATACCCTGAATGGGGCCGTTACTTGGTGAGGGTAGAGGATCCCATAGGGGGGCACTCCACTGGTAAAACAATTTATGTAGATTGGCCGGGATGGGCGGGAAAATCAATGAAAAATGATCCTTCTGCAGCTACAATGTTAGTGTTCTCCACGGACAAAGAAGTGTACAGGGTTGGAGAAACGGCTACCATTGCCTTTCCGAGTTCCCAAGGAGGTAGGGCATTGGTCACCATTGAAAATGGCAGTGAGGTGCTCCATTCGCTTTGGGTAGAATCGGAAAAAGGAGAAACAAAATTCGATATCCCGATTACCGAACAGTACACGCCCAATGTATACATTAATATTAGTTTGTTACAGCCACATGCCTCTACTTTAAACGACTCCCCTATTCGCATGTATGGGGTGGTTCCCATATTGGTTGAGGACCCTTTGACCAAACTACAACCCGAAATTTCCATGCCCGATGTGTTAAGGCCGGAAGAAAATATAACTGTTAAGGTAAAAGAAAAGCAAGGTAGGGCCATGACCTATACTATTGCCATAGTGGATGAAGGATTGTTAGACTTAACGCGATATAAAACTCCGAATCCTTGGAACTCCTTTTATGCCCGTGAGGCCTTAGGGGTCAAGAGTTGGGATGTGTACGATGAGGTAATCGGAGCCTTCGGCGGAAGAATTAATCAGGTCTTTGCCATAGGTGGAGATGGGGAGCTGGCCGGGGCTAAAAACAAAAAAGCAAATCGGTTTGAACCTATGGTAGTTTACCTGGGGCCATTTTCCCTAAAGAAAGGTGAAACAAAATCACATAGGATAGACATTCCCAAATATGTTGGATCTGTTCGCACGATGGTAATTGCTGGAAATTCCGGGCAGGCAGCTTACGGTATTACAGAAAAAACAACAGCGGTAAGAAAGCCGCTCATGGTATTGGCATCCTTGCCAAGAAAAATAACCCCAGGAGAGACTGTAACGTTGCCTGTAACCGTTTTTGCTATGGAAAATAAGGTGAAAGAAGTAACTTTAAAAATTAAGCCAGATCCTTCCTTTAGTGTTGTAGGCAATTCCATGCAAAGCGTTTCATTCTCACAGCCTGATGAAAAAATGGCTTATTTTCAATTGAAGGTATCCGACTTTAACGGTATTGGTAAGGTAGTGGTAGAAGCTTACGGGAATGGGGAAACGGCTTCTTTTGAGGTTCCTATAGATGTGGTGAATCCTAACCCCTTAACGACCGTTACCGAGGATATTGTTTTGGAGGCCAATAGTAGCAAAACCCTTGATTTGAAAACTTTTGGTATTCTTGGAAGCAACACTGCCGAAGTAGAATTTTCTACCCTTCCGCCAATGAATTTTAACGGCAGGATGCAATATTTGATTCACTATCCACATGGGTGTTTGGAACAGATAACTTCCAGTGCCTTTCCTCAATTATACATGGCAGATATCTTCGATATTAATTCAACGCGAAAAAAAGCGGTTCAGCAAAATATTGAAAGTGCCATAAAAAGAATAGGAAGTCATCAAATGCCAAATGGAGGTTTCTCTTATTGGCCAGGACAAAATTATGCTGACGATTGGAGCTCCTCCTATATTGGGCATTTTCTATTAGAGGCAGATAAAAAAGGGTATATTCTACCCTTGGGGTTTAAGTCCTCTTGGGTAAATTATCAGCAAAATTCTGCAAGACAATGGAGGTCGGGTTCCTTGTCTTCAGATCTGGCCCAGGCATATCGCTTATATACCTTGGCGCTTTCAGGAAATGCGGATATTTCTTCTATGAATAGACTAAGGGAAACTTCAAACTTGTCCAACGAGGGAAAATTCCGATTGGCGGCCACATATGCACTTATTGGTCAAGGGAATGTTGCAGAACAGATCATTAAATATGCAAATTCTGATTTTGAGGTCAATAGGAATGATGCTTATACCTATGGGTCGCCTGAACGGAATAGGGCTATGGTTTTGGAGACCTTTGTGCTTCTAAAAGATAAAATAAGGGCTCAGGAAATGGCCAAGGCTTTGGCGGAGCGTTTAAACAACAATGACTATATGAGTACCCAAAGTACCTCCTATGGCCTTTTGGCACTGTCAAAGTTTGCCGATATGATTGGAGGCAAGGGGATAAAAGCTAGATATTCTATAAATGGTGTGGATGGCACCATAGACACCCAAAAAACACTGGCCAATAGGAATTTGGGAATTAGAGCAGGTGCCAATTCCATCAATATTAAAAATACAGGCTCCAATTTGCTGTACGTTAATATTGTTAATAATGGTGTACTGCCGGTAGGGGAAGAAAAGGAAATTCAGCGGAATTTAGTCGCCAAGGTAGTATTTAAAGGTAGAAATGGCAGCAAGTTAGGCCCCGCCTTTATAATGCAGGGAACAGATTTTGTGGCGGAAGTATCAATTACAAATACCAGGGCGGAAATAGTCAAAAATGTAGCATTGACGGAAATATTTCCTAGTGGCTGGGAAATTGTAAATACACGTTTTACGGATTTTGGAGATTTTGTTGCCAATGAAGTAACATATACGGATTTGCGCGATGATAGGGCCAATTTTTATTTTGATATGAAGAAGAACGAAACAAAAACATTTAGGGTATTGTTAAATGCTTCTTATTTGGGAAAATACTATCTGCCAGGAATTCAAGCTGAGGCTATGTACAACAATGACTACGCTGTGCGCACTAAGGGCCAATGGGTAGAGGTGGTACAGTAGTTAAATGAACGGTTTTAAAAAAATAATTATGGCTTCTGCGCAACCATTTGGGATTTTCTGCATTCTTATTTAAAACAATAAGAAATGAAAAAAAGAATTTGTATTGTGCTCATGGGAGTATTTGCTTTGGGCAGTTTATTTATGGGATGTAGTACGGATGACACTATTGAATGTCCTGCTGATTTTGAAGGAGCACTCACCGAGGAAGAAAACAATTTGATCGGTACTTGGGAGCTAACGGCGATACTTGCGGACAAAGAAGTGGATATAACCAACGACAACGAGGAAAACCCTACAACGGATATTTTTATCCAATATTCGGACTGCGAAAAGGATGCCGTCTATACCTTTGGACCAGGTAGGCCCTATGAATTTTCGCAAGGGGAAAATGCATCCAGTTGTAGTAACAAGGTTATAATTGATGGAACATGGAAGCTTTCCAGTGGCAGCCTAGTTTTAGTGGGCAACTGTTCCAGTCAAAACCTGAACATAGTTTTCAATACGGAAAAATCTGATTTTTCCGTTTCTTCCAGCTATAATATTACTGATGTGAAGGGGGTTACCATTCAGACAAATGTAAAATTCACCTATACTAAAGTGGTGGCTACAGAATAATTTACTTTATAGTGGAGAACAATATCATCCTATAATAATTGGAAGATTGTTATAGGGTGATTTGATTATAGTCCAACTTTAATAAAGGTATTTTCCTCCTTTTCTTTGGGTGGTTCCTCTTTTAAGGCCTTATTTTCCTTAATAACGGTACTAAAAACAAAGGCGCCAACTTCTTTTACGGGGCTATATAGTTTGGACTCCTCAATGGCTTCTTGTTTAACAAATCCCAGCTGATTATTGGTCTTGTCAAAAAACATCAATAAGGCACCTAGGATAATAGCTACTTTTAAGGCGCCGAATATTCCTCCCGCTATTTTGTTTAGTAATCCCAACATGGCGAAATCAGCAATTTTAGTCAATAATTTCCCGGCCATATTTACTGCAAGTACAATAATTATAAATGTTATTAAAAACGAAGCAGTATTCATATATCTTTCGTCCCATTCCATATTTTTGGAAAGATACTCCCCTACGATATTGGAGAAGTGTATGGCCCCGTAAAGTCCGGCGATAAGGGCAGCAAGGGAAGCCAATTCTACAAAGAGGCCATTTCTAATTCCTTTATATAGGCCGAATATCAATAACAGCCCTATAATAATATCTAATACTCCCATGCTAAAAGTCTTTTGGCAAATATAAAACTTTGATTTGTACCTTTGAATATTTATAGAGGGCCTGGATAATTTAGTCCAACGCTAGAATTCGATTTGAATAAAAGATTATGTCGAGAGATACACAATTAAAAGATAGATGGGAAATTTTGGTAAATAAACTATCTTCCCAATTTGCGGATAACGATCCCTTAGAATTGGATGCGATCATATATTTGGTAGGTATTCAGGAATTGGGACAAATTCATAAAACTTACAAGAAGGATGAAAAATTAAATCTAATGCATATTGCTATTTGCAGGTTGTTGGAGCCCTATGGCTATTATGAGTTCGACTATTTTGATGAAGAAGGTTGGCCGCATTACACCATAAAGGAAGAATTACCAACCTTAAAGGCGGGTGAACAATCCGTTTTGATGAAAGAAGCCTTGGTAAGTTACTTTTTGGAAAAGGAATACATTTCATAAATATGGAACTTAAAAAACCCTATTATGCTGTAATTTTTACGTCAACTAGAACGAAAGGTGACCATGGGTATAGGGAGATGGCGCATGAAATGGAGTTATTGGCTAAAAAGCGGACTGGATTCTTGGGTTTTGAAAGTGCTAGCGATCAAATAGGGATTAGTGTAAGTTATTGGGAGAGTTTAGGTGCGATCTCGAGTTGGAAAAGTCAGGCCGATCATCTGTTTGCCCAAAAAAAAGGTCGGGAAGAATGGTACAAATGGTATAAAGTCCGTATTTGTTTGGTGGAAAGGGAATATGAATTTGGGAACGGATAGGGAGTCAAATAAGGGAGTGGCAACCTTACAAAGGTTGAAGGGGCTAATTACAGCACACCCTAAAAAGTTACTTTTCCTTAGCCTTTTTTTGATTGCCTATTATTTCTGTTTGCCCAAACAATTATTCAATAACCCACATGCTACTGTTGTCGAAAGTAAATCTGGTAAGCTTTTGGGAGCGCTCATTGCAGAGGACGGACAGTGGAGATTCCCTGTGGTGGACAGCGTGCCATACAAATTTGAAACTTGCATTTTAAATTTTGAGGATGCCCATTTTTATCTGCACCCGGGTTTTAATCCTGTTTCCATGAGTAAGGCTTTAAAAGCAAATCTTTTGGCAGGAAAAACGGTTCGGGGTGGAAGTACCCTTACCCAACAAGTGATACGAATGTCTCGCAACCATAAGAGACGTTCTTATTGGGAAAAAATCCAGGAATTGATTTTGGCTACTAGACTGGAATTCCGACATTCCAAAAAAGACATCCTTAGATTATATGCCAGCCATGCTCCATTTGGAGGGAACGTGGTGGGGTTGGAGGCTGCAGCTTGGCGTTACTTTGGAATGCAGCCAAGTCAATTGTCCTGGGCGGAGGCAGCTACTTTGGCCGTATTGCCCAATGCCCCAAGTTTGATATACCCTGGGAAAAATCAAATTAAATTACGCGACAAGAGAAACAAACTACTTGAAAAATTATGGGAAAACCATCATATTGACAGCACCACTTACCACCTATCGCTTCTTGAAGAGTTGCCTAATAGACCTTTTCCATTACCTGATACAGCACCTCATTTGGTTCATTTTTTAGCAAAAAAGAACAAGGGGGAAAGGATTAAAACTCCTTTGGATGAAAACCTACAGCTTCAAATCAATGCCATAATCGATAAGCATTATACTACCTTGAAACAGAATCAGGTCTTTAATGCAGCCGTGTTTGTAATGGATGTGGAGACCAGAAAAGTGCTTTCGTATGTTGGGAACACTCCAACTGATAAGGAACATGAAAAGGATGTAGATATGGTGCAGGCCGATCGCAGTACCGGGAGTGTTTTAAAACCATTATTATATACGGCTATGATGGATGCGGGAGAATTGTTGCCCAATATGCTGATACCTGATGTCCCAACCCAAATAGGAGGGTATACCCCCGAAAATTTTAATGAAAGCTATAGCGGTGCTGTAGCGGCAGACATGGCGTTGGCCAAATCACTCAACATACCTGCGGTACGCTTGTTGCAAACCTACGGTCTTGAAAAATTTAGGGACCAATTAAATCTATTTAACTTAAAGGGACTTAACAAGTCTGCCGATCATTACGGACTTACCTTAATATTAGGAGGTGCTGAAAGCAATTTGTGGGACTTGTGCAAGACCTATGCTTCTTTGGCTTCAACAGTTAATCATTTTAACCAAACCTCCAGTGAGTATTACACCAAGGAGTTTGTAGAGCCAATATTAACGGCGGATGCAGGGATTGATTTTGGAGTCAAATCTACTGAGAAAACTATTTTTGATGCGGCCAGTATTTATCTGACTTTCGAGGCCATGAAAAAAGTAAACCGACCTGAAGGGAGTGAATCTTGGGAATTTTTTGATTCGTCCCAACAGATAGCCTGGAAAACAGGGACTAGTTTTGGAAATAAGGATGCTTGGGCCATTGGAGTAACCAAAGACTATGTGGTGGGAGTTTGGGCAGGGAATGCGGATGGGGAAGGTAGACCAAACGTAACCGGGCTCACCAGTGCTGCACCAATATTATTCGATGTTTTTGATGTTTTGCCACAATCTTCCTGGTTTTTAAAGCCTGAAGATGAGTTTACAGAAATTAAGGTTTGTGCGGATAGCGGGTACTTGGCAACTCAAATATGCCCCGCCGAAGTTATTTCTATCCCAAACAAACGGAACTATATCAACCCCTGTGCTTATCATCAAATAGTGCATTTAAACCCTCAAAAGCAGTTCAGGGTCAATTCTTCCTGTGCGGATTTGTCACAAACGCTGAGTGAATCCTGGTTTGTGCTGCCTCCGTTAATGGAATTTTACTATAAAAAAGGACATCCTGTCTACAGGACATTGCCCCCCTTTTTAAATGATTGTCAGGTTGTCAACACTACCGTTATGGAGTTTATTTATCCAAAAAACGGTAGTAAATTATCGTTATCCAGGAATTTTGAAAGTAAAAAAAATGAATTGGTAGTGAAGTTGGCGCATGCAAAACCAGAAACACAGGTATATTGGTATTTGGATGAAAAATTTATTGGAGAAACCACAGACTATCATGAAAAAGGATTAACCCCTGAACTTGGAAATCACACAATTACTGTGGTAGATGCTTTAGGTAATGAGGCTGTGGTAATGATAACGATAGAGTAACAATTGTCCTTTGATTTTGGTTTGCAATCAGTTACCTTTAAAGGCATTAGTTGAGTCAAAATAAATTTATCCCCTAATAAACGTAGATCATAATTGAGATGACCAAAAATATTCGATTTTCTAATTTGGATAGAAAAGAAACCGTTCAAAAATTGTCCAAGGAAGTGTTTGACCTAGTCGTAATCGGTGGCGGTATTACTGGTGGTGGAATTGCTTTGGATGCTGCATCAAGAGGTTTAAAGGTGGCGTTGGTCGAAAAAAATGATTTTGCATCAGGAACTAGTAGTAAATCCACTAAGTTAATTCATGGCGGATTGCGATACCTCAAGCAATTTGATTTCTGGCTGGTAAAAGAAGTAGGTTCAGAAAGGGCCATTGTACATAATTTGGCACCACATTTAGTATTGCCAGAGAAAATGTTGTTGCCATTGATAGAGAATGGTTCTTACGGCAAATGGCTAACCTCTATTGGTTTAAAGGTCTATGATATTTTGGCCCAGGTTACCGGAGATGACAAACGTAGAATGTTGGAGAAGAAAGAGGCCTTAAAATTGGAACCTTTGTTGCCTAAAAAACGATTGAAAGGAGCAGGTTATTATGCCGAGTACAGAACAGATGATTCCCGTCTGACCATGGAGACTATAAAGACAAGCCTGAACCACGGTGCTATAGCAGTGAACTATGCCGAGGTGAAGGATTTTATTTATGAAAATGATAGGGTTGCAGGGGTTAAGGTGAAAGATGTGGTTATGAATACAGAATTTTCATTAAAATCGAAATATGTAATTAGCGCTGCAGGACCATGGGTCGATGACCTAAGGGGAATTAATAATTCTAAAAAAGGAAAGCGCCTACACCTTACCAAAGGAGTGCATCTGGTTTTTCCTTATGAAAAATTGCCCATTAGGCAGTCGGTGTATTTTGACATTCCCGATGGACGCATGATGTTTGCGATACCAAGGGGCAAGATTACCTATGTAGGAACGACCGATACAAATTTTAACGAGAACAAGGATGATGTCAAGACCGATGTAGCCGATGCTATTTATCTAATTTCTGCTGTTAATAATATGTTTCCGAAGATGAATCTGGAAATGGAAGATATCATATCATCTTGGGCGGGACTACGTCCCTTGATACATGAAGAAGGTAAATCGGCCTCTGAATTATCACGTAAGGATGAGATTTTTACTTCAGATACTGGCCTAATAAGTATTGCTGGGGGAAAACTTACGGGATACCGTAAAATGGCGGAACGGGTAGTGAACAAAGTGGCTAAAAAAATGGAGGAAGATTATGGCGTTAAAGTGAAACCCTCAGATACCGAACATATACCACTTTGTGGAAATGAATTTAAAAAGTATAAAAATGTCAAGAAATATATTTCCGAGATACATGAAAGATTAACCCCTGAAGGATTTTCAAAATACGACGCCTGGTATTTGGTTACCAATTATGGGAAACAGACGGAAACCATTTTGGAGTACTATGCAAAACAAAAGGATAAAAATCCTGAGTTGGGAATGGCCAAAGCAGAATTGAGGTTTGCCATTGAAAATGAAATGGTCCAAACACCGATGGATTTTTTTATACGTAGAACCGGAAGGTTATATTTTGATATTGACAGTGTAAGAAAATTGATGGAGCCTATTTTGGCCGAATTCAAAACCATTTTTAAATTGGACAATGAGGTAATTGAATCTTACAGGGGAGCCCTTATAGAAGAACTGGAGGAACATTCCAATTTTTCGGTGGAAAGAACTTAGTGAAAGTTTTTCAGCACAACGCTTTTGCCTCTATGGCAGCATCTATTAGTACTAATCCAACTTATCGGTTAGTTCCTTGAAGATTCTCTTTGGGCTTTTATTCTCATATAGCACTTGGTAGACCGCCTTTAAAATTGGGGTTTTAGATTTTTTCTTGAGTTTTGAAATTATTAGGTGGGCACTATTGGTTGCATAATACCCTTCTGCCACCATTTTCATTTCCATCATGGCACTTTTTACGGTATAGCCTTTGCCGATCATATTGCCAAACATGCGATTACGACTAAAGACAGAGTAACCCGTTACCAAAAGATCTCCTAAATAGGCGGAGTCATTTATATTGCGTTTCATTTTATGAACCCGTTTTATAAACCGCTTCATCTCTCTTATAGAGTTGCTCATGAGGACACTTTGGAAATTATCACCATAGCCTAAACCGTGAGCTATGCCCGCAGCTATAGCATAAATATTCTTTAACATGGCAGCGTATTCGGTGCCGATTATATCGTCGGATATTTTAGTCTTTATATAGTTACTGCTAAGGTGTTGGGCTACCAATTTTGCTTTTTCTGTGTCTGCACAGGCTATGGTTAAATAGGACAAACGCTCCAAAGCAACCTCCTCGGCATGACAAGGCCCTGTAATAACTCCAATATTTTCGAAGGGAATGTTATAATTGATATGGAAATGTTCCCCAACAATTAAATTTGTCTCCGGGACTATGCCCTTAATGGCAGAAAAAACAATTTTGTCTTTAATGTTAACTGAAAGTTGCTTCAATTCGTTTTCCAAAAAAGCGGAGGGAATGGCAAATATAAGTACGTCGGCATCTGTAACGGCTTCGTCAATGTTATCCGTTAGGGTTAGTTGGTCCGTATGAAATTCTACCGAACTCAGATAATTGGGATTGTGCTTCTGTGTTCTAATGTGTTCAATGGCATCTGTATTGCGCATATACCAATTTACCATATCGGTATTTTCGGTCAGCATCTTAACAATGGCTGTTGCCCAGCTACCACCACCCATCACGGCAAATTTCATATTTTTCTTCATCTATTTAGCAATTTTGTATAAACCTAAAAATGACTTTGATAAAGTTTTACTGTAAAAAGCAATCACTTGTCTTTTCTGAAATATATTATAATTAATATGGTCAGGTACGGTCAAATTAATTTTGATTATGCTCATTACAATTTTTTCAAACTTCTTGATGTTTCTCTATTGTCCAATTCTATCAGCATCAAGTTTATGAAGTGATTTATGGTCTTTGGCTAATTGATAGGGACATCTGGTGTAATAAAATACATGGCAATTTAGGACTGTTTTTTGGAGATTCAAAACAAGATTTTATGACGAATTGAAATATCAACTATAAGATGATGAAATTGGGTAAGGGATGGAGATTGGTGAAGCGGGGAAGTAATGCTTTTGACTTTGGAATTGGCAGCAACGCTATGATGATAGAAATAGCCCTAGGATCAATGCACCAGGTATTTTTTAGGATGTATTGCAGCGGTATTCTTATCCTACATTATCATTGGAATTTATAACGATGAAACACTTAAAACTTTAACATCGGATTATGAATTAATGAACAATGATTGCTCTGGATTTTCATTATGAACCATAAAATAATTGATTAATATAATGCCACTTGGGGATCGATTCATAGGTCCAAGGTCAATGAAAATAGGGCTCTTTTCGGATATGCGTGATTTCGATGGGATATAAAGGAAGAAAAACCGAATTTTACCCATCAGGTGGCTAGGATAAGAAAGATATAATTATTGCCGTAATATCATACGGGAAAGATTAAAAGAAGTTTGTGGTTATTTAGTTAAAGACCGTTCTGGAATAATTATCCATGGCGGTTTTTATGTATCATCCTTCTTGAAAGGGCAGGTCATATGGAGGTATGCTTAAAACTCCGAGCTTTTTCAAAACAATAAAGCTGTGTCACGGAGCTTGTCCATCGCATTAACTGGCCCCTCACTATAAATGCAAATGATTGCCTTTACTCCTCGGCTCTGTGCGTATCAGGGTGGAAATGACAAATTTTTCGTTTCAGCTTTAGTATTTAATCAAAAAAATTGCCCACAGATCAACAATAAAACAGCCAAATTAACTAGTTTAGGTAGGAATGTTTTTGGGTCTTGATCTTGCTAATTTGTTGTAAATCGCATATTTAGGCATAACATAGGCCTATTGCTAAGAAAATCCACTATTTTTGCGGCCTTAAAAACTATAACGTGAAAAAGTATTTAAATCTATTCGATTTTAAACAAAAGGTAGATTATAAGATTGAGGTATTAGCAGGGCTCACGGTAGCAATGACAATGATACCAGAGTCGCTATCATTTGCTATTTTGGCAGGCTTATCTCCATTAACGGGGCTTTATGCAGCCTTTTTAATGGGTATAATTACGGCAATTTTTGGCGGAAGACCAGGGATGGTTTCTGGTGGAGCGGGTGCCACTGTAGTTGTTTTGATCGCACTGGCCCAATCTCATGGCGTTGAATATCTTTTTGCTGCTGTTGCCTTGGCCGGGGTGCTGCAATTATTGGTAGGTCTGTTTAAGTTAGGGAAATTTGTTCGCCTCATTCCGCAACCTGTAATGTTTGGTTTTTTAAATGGCCTTGCAGTGATTATATTTATGGCACAGGTGGCTCAATTTAAAACGCCTGGAAGTGAAATTAATGCTTGGATGGAAGGTTCGGCATTATACATAATGGCTGGCCTGACCCTTTTAACCATTGCGATCGTAGTTTTGTTACCTAAGATTACTAAGGCTGTGCCACCTTCATTGGTTGCCATATTGATCGTGTTTGGTGTTGTTTTTTTCTTCGATATAGACACTAAAAAAGTTTTGGATATTGCTTCGGTAAGCGGCTCATTGCCGTCATTTCATATTCCGGAAATTCCTTTTACTTTCGAAACCTTGCTCGTTATTTTACCTTATGCATTGGTCATGGCAGGTGTTGGGCTTATAGAGTCTCTTTTAACCCTTAATATGGTAGACGAAATTACCAATACGAGAGGGCAATCAAATAGAGAAGCTGCTGCCCAGGGTATTGCCAATATTACCAACGGGTTCTTTGGTGGTATGGGAGGATGTGCTATGGTAGCCCAAACTTTGGTAAATGTAGGATCGGGAGCAAGAGCAAGACTTTCCGCAATTATAGGTGCAATGACTATTTTACTGATAATTTTGGTAGGTGGGCCTTTAATTGAACAAATCCCAATGGCTGCCTTGGTGGGAGTGATGATGGTCGTTGCCATAGGTACTTTTGAGTGGATAAGTTTTAAGGTAATCAATAAGATGCCTAAACACGACATTTTTGTTTTGATTTTAGTTGCCGTGGTTACCGTTGTGTTGCATAACCTAGCTTTAGCTGTATTGATCGGTGTTGTCATTTCTTCCTTAGTATTTGCATGGGAAAGCGCCAAACGAATCAGGGCAAGAAAACATATAGACGAAAATGGGGTTAAACATTATGAAATATACGGCCCGCTTTTCTTTGGATCCACTACTAAATTTCTCGAAAAATTTGATGTAGCCAACGATCCGGGTGAGGTTGTAATAGATTTCAAGGAGAGCAGGGTGGTTGATATGTCGGCCATAGATGCTTTGAATAAAATTACGGCACGATATCAAAAAGAAGGTAAAAAATTACACCTGAGATATTTGAGTCCCGACTGTCTAAAGCTATTGACGAATGCCGAAAGTGTTATTGAAGTAAACATTATTGAAGACCCTACTTATAGAGTGATGATCAATAAATAGTGAATATTGGTATTATGGAAGGCCTCAAAAGAACTAGAGTGCACAGCTAAACTGAATATAGGTTCCTAGGTATTATGTTGTTGTAGCCAGGGGGGAATGAAAGTTTAACAACAAAAAAAGCGTTTGCAACAAACCAAAGATAGGTGCAAACGCTTTTTAGTTTTGAGAAGTTGACTGCTATAAGGTCCTCAAGTATTCACTGAGGGCACGGGCATCTTCCTCTGAAAGATTTTGGTTGAGCATTACGGCATTGTTATATTCTTTTAACAAGGCTTTCGCTATAGGATCTTCCTTAAGCATTCCATCGGGATTTAAAATCATATTCATTACCCATTCCGGACTTCTTCTTTCAAAAACATCCTTTAATGCCGGGCCTATTAAACGCTGCTCCGCCATATGGCAGGCCACGCATATTGTGCTAAATATTTTCTGTCCTTTTGCCGCAAGATCAGTATCAATTTCATCTGCAAAATTGACGGATTTAATTGGGCCAACACCTTTATTGTCCATGTCTACCGGCACCCCCTCACTTACGGGTTCTGCCTTAACTTCTTTTTTGGCTCGGTTCATTTCAAAACCATCCTTCTTTTCTTCTTTTTTTTCGCCACAGCTAAGAATTAATCCAGCTAGGGCCAAAGGGATAAATAATTTTCTCATCGTTTTAGTATATTATTTTACGAAGATAGCAAATAGATTATTTTAATGTAATTCTTCAACAAATTTTAATGCTCTTTTTTCGGTATAAGTGATATTCTTTTGATCATAGAACCCTACATGACCCCCATACAGCGGTTGTTCAAAATAAACGGATTTATTTTGTTCAGCTTCCATGCTAGGATAACACTGGCCCCCTAAAAAGGAATCATTTTTTGCGTTTATTATTAGGGTAGGTATATTGATGGCATGGAGAAACTGTAGTGAACTGGACTTTTGGTAATAATCAATAGCATTATCAAATCCATGTGCCCTACTCGTATAAATGTCATCAAAATCCTTTAAGGTATTTATTTTATCAATTTCCAAATTGCTTATTCTCTCTGGAAACAGAATTTGTTTGGTCCGTAGTTTCTCTATGAGATGTTTTTTAAATCTGTAGGCATACATCTTATTTTTTGGTTTTAAAAGCTCTTTTAAGGAGCTATGGAGGTTAACGGGTGCCGATACCGCTATGGCTGCTGCTATTTCCTTGGGAATTGGTCTGCCTTCGCCCAAGTACTTTAAGGCTAAATTGCCGCCTAAACTAAACCCCTTTAAAAATATACGGGTATATTTTGTTTTATTTAGTATATGGGTTATTACTGCTTCCAAATCTTCTGTTGCCCCGGAATGGTAAGATTGGAATAGGCGATTGGTTTCCCCGCTGCACCCCCTATAATTAACGGCGCAGGTGTCTATGCCATGGGTGTTTAACTGCTTGGCACTGCCTGTAATATAAGGGCGTTGGGCATTCCCTTCCAGTCCGTGCAAAAGTATGCATACTTCGGAAGTAGCTGTGTCCGAATAGCTCCAATCCAAGTCAATAAAATCTCCATCGCTGAGTTCTAGCCGTTCCCGTTCCTGTACAAGTCCATTTACCCTCCTTATTGCCCCAGAATAAATAGTGGATAAATGTCCGCTTCTAAAGAGGAAAGGGGGTTGGTAAGTGGAGGGAATTATTGGCATTGAAGAAATTCTTAAAAAGAGTGCTAATCTAATTATTAGTATTACAAGATACGCCAATCTATAAAACTTTAAAAATGAAAATAACAGAACCTCAATAACGGTTATTAGAAATGATCTTTCTATTTTATTATTTTGATAGTTATAGGCTTCGTATTTATTGGTTTGATAACATTGGTATCTTTTTTATGTGAAATAAGTAAATAAACAATGGAGGTTTCAGCAATTTTTTATATTTTCGTTAACGTTAACGAAAATTAATTGTATAAAATTATGGTCAATAAAAAAACAACCATGTTGTTATTGGTATTTCTGTTTCATTTTACTTTCTTTTTTACTTCTGCCCAAGATGGTTGGGAAACACTTTTTAATGGAAGGGACTTCGACAATTTTGAACAATTGAACGGGGATGCGAAATACAAAATTGAAAATGGAGAAATGATAGGGACTTCAAAATTAAATACGCCCAATAGTTTTATGGCCACAAAAAAGGCCTATGGCGATTTTATTTTGGAATTTGATGTGTTTGTAGAAAATGGACTTAACTCAGGAGTTCAATTTAGGAGCTTGAGCCTCCCCGAATATAGGGACGGACGGGTACATGGATATCAATGTGAAATTGAAACCAGTGCAAGAAAATATGCAGGTGGGATCTACGATGAGGCCAGAAGGGGGTGGTTGTATCCCTTATCTAGAAACACTGAGGGACAACACGCTTTTAAGCCGGGAGAATGGAATCATTATAGAATAGAAGCCATAGGTGACAATATAAGAACTTGGGTGAATGGAGTACAATGTGCCAATTTAGTGGATGACCTTACCCCAAAGGGCTTTATCGCTTTTCAGGTACATTCTATTCATGACAAAAGCCTGGAAGGTAAAACAGTGAAATGGAAGAACATTAAAATAAAAACCTCAGATTTGGAGAAGGAGCGTAAAGATGTGGCGGTCAATGCCCCTGAAATAAGCTACCTAGACAATGAACTTACTTCTGATGAAATTAGAAAGGGATGGCGGTTTTTATGGGATGGAGAATCTTCAGAGGGATGGCGAGGCGCCAAACTAGATGAATTTCCCCAGAAAGGGTGGGAAATAAAGGACGGTGTCCTGAGTGTTTTGTCATCTGGCGGAGCTGAATCGAGAAATGGGGGCGATATAGTAACTACAACCGCATTTACCAACTTCGAGTTAAGTGTAGATTTTAAGTTGGCAAAAGGCGCCAATAGCGGAATTAAATATTTTGTAGACCCAGGACTCAATATGGGCGCCGGGTCTGCCATAGGTCTGGAATTTCAAATCCTTGATGACAAGGAGCATCCCGATGCCAAAAAGGGCAAAAATGGAAATAGAACCGTAGGGTCTTTATACGATTTAATTAGAGCCGAGAACTTTGAGAATTCTAAGGGCAAAAGTTTTAAGGGTGTAAATAATTGGAATAATGCCCGTATTGTTGTTAAGGATGGCCATGTTGAACATTGGCTTAATAATGAAAAGGTGGTGGAATTCGACAGGTTTAGTCAAATGTTCAAAGCGTTGGTAGAAAAAAGTAAATATGAGAAATGGGAAAATTTCGGAGCTATACCAGCAGGCAGAATTTTATTGCAAGATCACGGGGACCACGTTTCCTTTAAGAATATCAAAATTCGGGAGTTTTGATTTAGGTTTAATTAAAAAGATATAGGTTATGAGTGCAGGGCGTAGAAATTTTAATAAAAAACAGCACTGGCCTCAGGAGGAATTGCCTTAGGAGTAAATTTCATGAGTGCCAAAAGTTATAGTAAGATTATTGGTGCCAACGACCGCGGTATTCGATTTCGGCCCATTGGATGACATGTCCAAAGGCTTCCAAGTGGTGTATTCATCAAGATTTACCAATTCCGTGGGAGGTACCAAGGAAATTTATAATTCTATTGGCGGTGAATTATTTGGATACTAACAAGGTTAGCCCCAACGGTGGATTGAATGCTTCACATGCCAATAAAATCGGCATGGAGGACCGGAATATGATCTTTCAGAAAGTGCTGCCCAAGTAGTTAATTCTGCCGATACCGGGGCAGGTAATATGACCTCATTGCATATGTTGAATTGGATGGAATGTGTGAGGAGTCGTAAAGAATCAAACGGACCAGTAGATGCGGCCTATAATCATTCAGTTACCTACATTATGACTACGGCAGCCTTGAGAACAGGATTGAAATCTACTTTTGATACCAAGACGCAAAACGTTTTGGAGGGGGATAAAGTATTCAGGTATTGATGTTAAGATAAATAGGGGTCTTTTTTGATTGTTGGCCAGCAGACTTTTTGCTCGGAAAGGATGAATAAGACCCTTAATATTAGGCCGGTTACTTAAAAGGATTAAGTGTTTTAAAGGATAAATAGTCATTGCTTTGGGGCGCCGACTAATGTGAATGTGGTTGCCGGTTGCGCAACTCAAGATAGAATAGGATTACCCTTAGGCTAGCTTATCTTAAAATACCTCAAGGGAAAGTAATTGGAATTCACTTAAAAAAAATACTTTTGGGCTGGATATAAAGTAGTGCTGGGGGTATTTGTGTCGATATTTATATGCCCCTACAATATTTATTTATGATATTTCCCTACATATGGACAACCTCATAGGAATTAAACAAATTGCCAAAATGGCCAATGTTTCCATTGGAACAGTGGATAGGGTGCTTCATAATAGGGAAGGGGTATCTAAAGCAACGCGGGAAAAGATTATGGCCATTATTAAGAAAACGGGTTACAAAAAAAATACCGTAGCCAGTCGACTCAATTTAGCGGCTCGTAAGAAATTAAAAATAGCTGTACTTATACCCGAGGTTTCCAAGAATTGGAGTTATTGGGACCTTCCCAAAAAAGGAATAGACAGGGCTGTAGAGGAATTGAGTGAAATGGGCATTCTCGTGAATTATTATTATTTTACAGATTCCTTTACCTTTCTAAAAATGGGCGATGCTATTCTGGATAATAATTATGACGCCGTAGTTACAGTTCCATTTTATATGGCGGAAAGTAATGCTCTTTTAAGTAAGTCCAAAAACGACGATATTCCCATAGTTTTTTTGGATACAGAGGTTAAGATGGATTACCCATCCTATTTTATTCGTCAAAACTCCCATATTGCAGGTAAGGTGGGGGCTAGACTATTGCATGGCCTTGTGGGTAACGAGGGACTTTATTTTGTAATTAATATTGTAACCGAAAGGGGCTTACATGCCAATAATCAACAGCGCGAAAATGGTTTCAGGGAATTTTTTAAAACAAACTTTAAGGATAGTCAGAATTCTATTATGACCATTAATCATCCTGTTGATAGGCCATTTGAAATCACGGCCGAAATCGAAAACTGGTTTCAGGATCCGAGGCCAAAAGGCATTTTTGTAACAAATGCAAGGGCTTACTTAATTCCTGATATTCTTAAAGCTCATAATGTTGCCGATGTTTCAATAATTGGTTTTGATTTACACGAAGACAATCTTAAATGCCTTAAGAATGAGGAGATTAATTTTCTGATCAATCAAAAACCAGAATTTCAGGGCTATACGGCCATAAAGGGGATATTCAAATTTCTAACGGAACAGGATGCCTCGGATTTGAGTATGAATGTCCCAGTAGAAATCATAGTGAAGGAAAATTATGAATTGTTTTAGGCCGTAGCGACTAGAGTAGTTAAACTTAACCCATAGTGTTGGCCGAGATAAAATTTAAGTCCATTGAATAATCATTATTGTAGCAAATTTTATTTAGGATAGCTATCCAATACCTTGATCTGTTCTTCAATAGAAGTTTTAAATTCCAATTTTAGGTTTGCCACCAATTCCGATACGGACGCTACATTTTCTATGGTTGTTACTCCTTGTCCGGCGGACCAAATGGTTTTCCATGCCTTGGCTTCCGTATTCAACTCTTTTCCAAAATCGATCTTCCTGTCTTTTTTTAAATCTTCTTCCGTAATTCCGGCCGCTTTTAAGCTGGCGCCTAAAAAGTTGGCATGTACTCCTGATATTGCAGCAGTATAGACCACATCACTTGCTTCAGAGTCGATTATCATTTTTCGATATTCCTCTGTTGCCCGGCTTTCAGTGGTATTTATAAAGCGTGTGCCCATATAGGCCATGTCTGCACCCATTTGTAAGGCCGAGGCTATATCCCTCCCTGTACTAATACAGCCGGATAATAGAATGGTTTTATGGTAGAATTTCTTTACCTCTGCAATTAATGACATGGGATTTATAGTGCCTGCATGTCCTCCAGCGCCAGCGGTAACCAGGATTAATCCGTCCACTCCAGCTTGGGCCGCTTTTTCCGCATGTCTTTTTTTGATAATATCGTGAAAGACCAGGCCGCCATAACTATGTATGGCATCGACCACTTGGACCACAGCCCCCAATGAGGTAATTATTAACGGGACTTTATGTTTTATACATACTTTTAAATCGGCTTCCAATCTGGGATTGGTTGGGTGTACAATAAGATTCACCCCAAAAGGTGCGGCTTTCTTTCCAGTTTCCTCTTCAAACCTCTTTAACTCGGTTTTAATCTCAATCAACCATTCTTCAAAGCCTTTCGTAGTGCGCTGATTTAGAGCTGGAAAGGTGCCTACTATTCCACACTTACAACATTCAATGACCAATTGCGGGCCCGAGATTAAAAACATGGGTGCAGCTATAACAGGTAGAGATAAGTTTTTTATGAAGGCGGGCTTGTTGCTCATTTCGATTACGTGTTTAAAAAATTAAAAATGTTGGGATACCCTAAATTTTATCATTGAAAATATTCAGGTTTTTATAAAAAAGGCTACTTTTGAATTATTATGCATGCATAATAATTCAAAAGTAGCAAATTAAAAGGATGTATTTAAAAGAATTCGAAATTCGTTGGAGCGATGTAGATGCCAATCGCCATATGGCCAATTCCGCCTATTTAAATTTTATGAGCCACACAAGGATGTCATTCCTGTTGGAAATGGGCTTTAACCAAAAGACGATGTCACAGAATAATATTGGCCCAGTGGTGTTCCATGAGCATGTCTATTATTTTAAGGAAGCATTTTTAGGAAAACCGGTAAAGGTTTCCCTAGAGTTGGTTGGACTAAGTGAGGACGGGATGTTCTTTGAATTTCATCATAATTTTTACGATGGAAATGGAAAGAATTTTGCCCATTGTCAGATTATGGGGGCATGGATAGATTTGAAAACAAGAACCCTGACCGGTTTGGGGAAGGAGTTTCTGGAGGCTTTTAACAAGGTGCCTAAGGGAGACGGATTTAAGGTGCTTACCAAAGAGGACACCCGTAAGTTTTCGGTGCGTCCTAAGGATCTGGTCTAACTTTTTTGCTTACCAAATACACCCCTATCAGCACAAAGACTATGGCTAAAAATTTAACCAAGGAAAGATGGTCTTTTCCGGCAACAATTGCAAATATGATTCCTATTAATGGTTGTAGGTACATAAAAACACCTACTGTTGAAGCCTTTAATTGGGTCAAGGCAAAAACATTGAACAAATAGGTTAAAAATGTGGTTCCGATAACGACAAAAGCAATGGCCCCAGCAGCTTCCAATGGAAGTGCGCCCCATTGAATTTCTGTAAATTCAGCATACGTAATGGGAAGTGTTATGATGAATCCAATTCCAAACATCCATTTCATAAGGGTAAAAGGATGGTATTTTTCCAATAGCTTTTTTACTAATATAAGATATAGGCCATATGAGCTGGCATTTACTATAAACAGCAGGTTTCCTAAGGGAATGTTGGAGGCATCCTGTCTAATTTCAGAACCAAACAAAATTAATGCCAGCGCCCCTATTAGACCCATAAAAACACCCACGCCCCGCTGAAGGGTAATTTTTTCCTTGATAAATAGTGCAGATAATATCACCACAAGGATTGGGGTAATGGTAATAAGCACGGCGCTATTGATTGGGGTGGAAAGGTCCAGGCCCTTAAAAAATGAAAGCATATTAATGCCCATTCCAAAGATGGCGCATACGAACAATCTGCCCCAATCCTTCTTTTCAAGTTTTTCTTTGGGACCAAAAAAAGAAATGCTCCAAAAAAGTAGGGTTGCCCCAAAAAGGCGAAGAAATATAAATCCAAAAGGTTTTACATAGTTAGGCATCACTCCCTTTGCGATGGTGTGGTTTATACCGTAAATAGTGGTTGCCCCCAAGGCTGCCAGGATGGCTAGGGTTCGTTTGCTCACGAATTTATTTTTTCTTTGGCTGCGGTTACAACAGACTTGCTGTTACCTATAAAAATATCTTTGTCCACAATAATAACCGGACGTTTTAAGAAGGTATAATGTTCAAGGATTAGGGCTTTATAATCGGCTTCAGTTAGTTTTTTTTCCTTCAAATTTCGTTCCTTATAGAGTCGTGCCCGCTTGCTGAACAAGCTCTCGTAATTCCCGGTCAATTTGGCCATATTTTCCAGTTGGTCCGGTGTAATGGTTTCTGTTTTTATATCTTGAAGTATAAATTCGCTGGGCGGCCCCAACTCCTTTAAAATCCTTTGGCATGTATTACAAGTGCTCAGGTGAAATATCTTCTTCATGTGTGTTTTTTATTGCTCTTAAGGGGCGCATTTAATCTTTTATGATTAAGGTAACTATTAAGTGGTCAGGGAAAAGACTATTTTAATCATGTCGGTTTTATTTTTGTAAATCTGCTCCTACAGATATTTTTGCGTTGCAAAGAAACCCAATTACATTGAATTGTACTATTTTTAGCGGCAATTGTAAAAAAATAGGAACAAAAAACGATCAACTTTGGAAAATGCATTCGATATTACGCTTCAAAATAGAAAAAGGCTACAAACATTTTTAAAGGAAACTCCAAAGGAGGTTCTTCTGCAAATACCCGATGGGTTCCGTAACAATATTTGGTGGAATATTGTACATGTTGTAGTTACCAATCAACTTTTGGTGTACAAATTTAGCGGACAACCCATGAGGGTGAATGATGCCCTGATTGAAAAATTTAAAAAGGGAACAACACCGGACGGTACTGCAACAGAAGAGGAGTTTAAACAAGTTGAAGATTTGTTGTTGTCCACTGTACAATGGATGCAAGAGGATTATAGGAAAGGAATATTTAGGGCTTATAATGAATACACTACTAGCGCCAATGTTACTTTAAGAACGGTGGATGATGCTATTATGTTCAATGTATATCATGAAGGCCTGCATGTTGGGGCCATTTTATCCTTGTTAAAAGCAGTTTCCAAACCGTAGGGTTTATGATTCGATCTTGAGTTTTAGAAAGGGTTTTAATTCCTTGTAGGGTAGTGTTAAAATTATTGGACCGTCCGCATAGGAGGCTATTTCATATTGTTCGTAGAACAAAAGTAAGCCTTCTTGGGTAAGGCCAATATTTTGGGGAAGGTAAAATTCATCATTCTCAAACATGAAACCGGTGGCATTTATTGAGCCTAAAGTTGGAATTTTTTCTTGTTCCCTAAATTTGCTTTCGGCAAAACTTTGAAATTCCAAAGAGTTTTTAAAGAGTTCCATAGTTTCGATCTCCAACCCCTGTCCCTTATCAAAATTTAAAAACCGGGTTAAAGATAGGCCATGCGCTCCACCGGTAAAGGTGTAGGAGTTGACCTGAATGGACAATATTTCCTCATTCTCATAGGTCACTGTGCCAGCAATATTGGCCTCCCATCCTACTGGTTCATCGGGATAGATTTTTTTTAATTCCAAATATCCATTCTTAAAGGACTGAATAGCTTCCTCTATGTTGGTAGCTTCAATTTCATCGTCATAAATAAGCATGGAAATTACCTCCTCTTGAAGGGAATTGTTTATGGTGGCGCTTATGGCGATATCATCTAAGGCCTTGGGGATTTGAATGGTTACCTTGGGACAATTGTCACAGTTTTCTGCGGTATATTCAATAGGTTCAAAAGTAATTCGTTCGTCTTTTTTACAATTCGATAAAAATAAAACGATACATATCAAGGCCAATTTAATTTTCATAAAAGCTATAGTGTTAGAAAGCTGTAAAGCTACAAGATCATTGTATTCCCAAAAAGATAAAGGTACATTTGTTGTATATAGAAATTTGAACATGGCCAAAAAACAATTAAAATTTAATAGCAGGACTATTCATGGTGGGCAGACACCAGATAAGGCTTACAATGCTGTAATGACACCCATATACCAGACGTCAACATACGCACAGAGTACCCCTGGAGGGCACAAAGGGTACGAATACTCCAGGAGTGCCAATCCAACGAGGTCGGCATTGGAGAATTCCTTGGCCAGTATTGAAAATGGTAATCATGGCTTGGCTTTTGGAAGTGGTTTGGCGGCCATAGATGCCGTAATTAAACTTTTGGTTCCAGGAGACGAGGTGATTACAACGAGCGACCTTTATGGGGGGAGTTACCGTATTTTTAAAACTATATTTGAAAAATATGGTATTATTTTCCATTTTGTTGGAATGCAAGATGCTGATGTAATAGGAAAGTACGTTAATCTAAATACCAAACTTATTTGGGTAGAAACCCCTACTAACCCAACGATGAATATTATAGATATTAAAAGGGTTTCCCTCCTGGCAAAAAAACATAAAATCCTGCTGGCTGTAGACAATACTTTTGCTACGCCATACCTTCAGCTTCCTTTGGATTTGGGAGCCGATATTGTAATGCATTCCGCTACTAAATATCTAGGAGGGCATAGTGATGTAGTCTTAGGGGCCTTGGTGGTAAAAGATAAAGGGCTTGCGGACCAGTTGTATTTTATACAAAATGCAAGTGGAGCTATTTGCGGACCCATGGATAGTTTTTTGGTGCTAAGGGGAATCAAGACCTTGCATGTAAGAATGCAGCGCCATTGTGAAAACGGAAGGGCCGTGGCAGAATTTCTGGCAATTCACCCTAAAATAGAAAAAGTGTATTGGCCAGGATTCCCATCCCACCCCAATCATGAGGTGGCAAGAATGCAAATGAAAGATTTTGGTGGTATGATTTCCTTTGTGCCTAAGGGAGGCAAATACCAGGAGGCCATAAGAATTATTGAAAAACTTCGAATTTTCACTCTTGCCGAATCCTTGGGCGGGGTAGAAAGTTTGGCAGGCCATCCGGCGAGCATGACCCATGCCAGTATTCCTAAGGAAGAAAGGGAGAAAAGTGGTGTAGTTGAAGCTCTAATAAGACTTAGCGTTGGCATAGAGGACAAGGAGGACTTAATTGATGATCTACGTCAGGCCATAGAATAATTATTTTACCGAATTTTTAAAAAAATAGATTCTAAATTATACAAATAATATAATTTTGCCCTCAAACCTAAAATATATCAACAAATAGTAATCAATCAGATTTTATGGAAGACAAGATAAATGCCTTTATGGAGGAGGTAAAAGGCCGTAATAGCCACGAACCGGAATTCATACAAGCTGTTCATGAAGTAGCTGAAACAGTTATTCCTTACATTGATAATCATGAAATTTACAATAGAAAGAATATTTTATTAAGGATGGTAGAGCCCGAAAGGTTAATTTCCTTTAGGGTTTCCTGGGTAGATGACAAGGGTGAAATACATGTAAATAGAGGATACAGAATTCAAATGAATTCCGCCATTGGCCCTTATAAGGGGGGGCTTAGGTTCCACCCTACCGTAAACGCAAGTGTTTTAAAATTTCTGGCCTTTGAACAAGTTTTTAAAAATAGCTTAACTACCCTGCCTCTGGGCGGTGGTAAAGGAGGTTCCGATTTTGATCCAAAAGGAAAATCGGATGATGAGGTAATGCGTTTTTGCCATGCGTTTATGGCAGAGCTTTATAGGCACATTGGGCCTAATACAGACGTTCCTGCCGGGGATATAGGCGTTGGTGCTCGGGAAATAGGATACCTCTTCGGTATGTATAAAAAGATTAGAAATGAGTTTACCGGTGTTTTAACCGGTAAAGGTCTTTCTTGGGGGGGGTCTAAGATTCGTCCAGAAGCTACAGGGTATGGTACCGTTTATTTTGCTCAAAGCATGTTGCAATCCAAGAACAAGGATATTAAAGATAGGATCGTGGTAATTTCAGGCTCTGGAAATGTGGCACAATATGCCGCGGAAAAAGTAATTCAATTGGGCGGTAAGGTGGTTACTCTTTCCGATTCTGACGGCTATATTTATGACAAGGATGGTATTGATGAGGAAAAATTGGCCTTTGTAATGGATATTAAAAATAATAAGCGTGGAAGAATATCCGATTATCTTAAAAAGTATGAATCCGCAGAATACCATGATGGAAAGACACCCTGGGAGGTTCCATGTGCAATAGCCCTGCCATGTGCAACCCAAAATGAGTTGGACGGCAAGGATGCCGAAAACTTATTGAAGAATGGATGTATTTGTGTGGCCGAAGGAGCCAATATGCCATCGACCCCAGAGGCAGTACATGCCTTTCATAAAGCTAAAATACTTTTTGCCCCAGGAAAGGCGTCCAATGCCGGTGGGGTGGCAACCTCAGGTTTGGAAATGTCGCAGAACTCATTGAGAATTAGCTGGACCAGGGAAGAGGTTGATGAGCGACTTCAAAAAATAATGAGGGATATCCATGATTCCTGTATAAAATATGGCATGGACGATAATGGTTATTGTAATTATGTTAAGGGAGCTAATATTGCAGGTTTCGTAAAAGTAGCGGACGCTATGTTGGCCCAAGGAGTGATATAAGTTTTAATAAGTCGGGATTAATTTCTGCCGTTTTCCGGTTTTTGATTTTAATGCTAAGCATATTCTAAGACCCTTAATGTTTTCAGAACCTTAAGGGTCTCTTTGTATTATCTTTGTTTCAAGATATATCTATAATGCAGGTTGCTACGAAAGGAATTGTTTTAACGTCTATTAAATATGGGGATACTAGTTTAATTGTCCGGATATTTACTTTTTCGGATGGAATAAAGTCATATTTGTTAAGGGGTATTCTTACCTCAAAAAAGGGAAAGTTAAAAACGGCTTACTTTCAGCCCTTGCTGCAATTGGATTTGGTTGCCTCACATAAGAACAAAGGAACATTGGAAAGCATTACTGAAGCCAAGGTAAGTTACTACTATCAGTCATTGCACACGAATATTGCGAAGAATGCCCTAGCATTTTTTTTGGCAGAAATGTTGAGCAACAGTATTCGCGAAGAAGAGCCCAATCAAAGTCTGTTCAGCTTTATTGAAGCGGCCTTACAATGGTTGGATACCCACAATGAATTTGCCAATTTTCATCTTTTCTTTTTGCTGTCCTTGACCAAATATTTTGGTTTTTATCCCGATACCAAAAATATGGATTTTTTATACTTTGACCTTTTGGAGGGTGAGTTTCTAAAGGCACCATCATTAAATCCAATTCTGGAAGGGGAGAATTTAAAATACTTTAAAAGGCTTTTGGGCATAAATTTTGATGCCATACATTCTATTAAACTTAACAAAAAGAACCGTCAGGAACTCTTGCGAAATCTTGTCCTTTATTTTGAATTGCATTTGCAGGGATTTAGAAAACCGAAGTCATTGACCGTGTTAAATGAAGTTTTTAGCTGATATGCAAAAGTTGGTTTTCATAATTGCTCTCCTTGTTTTTGAAGGTGTATTGGGGCAGGAAATTGTTGTTTTGGACGAGGAGGACCAACAACCCATACCTAATGTAATTGTTTATAACTCGGATAAATCCAAAACAGCCTTATCCGATTTTGATGGTAAATGTGACCTTTCTAAATTTGATGAGGGTGAGCGAATTACCTTTACGCATATTGGTTATCAAAATTTTAGAAGTACAAAAGCCCAGGTTTTAAGAAAAGGAAAACTTTATTTGGCCTTGAATGCCGAACAGTTGGATGAAGTGGTTATGTCTATCTCCAAATGGGAACAACAGAAAAAGGATATTCCTCAGAAAATAGCCGTAATAAGCGCTAAAACTATTGATTTTATGGCCTCCCAAACCGCTGCAGATCTTCTTCAAAATAGCGGAAAGGTATTTGTTCAAAAAAGTCAGCTCGGAGGAGGTAGCCCAATGATAAGGGGGTTTGCAACAAATAGATTGTTACTTTCTGTAGATGGGGTTCGCATGAACAATGCGATATTTAGGGGGGGCAACGTTCAAAATGTAATTTCCATTGATCCCTTTGTGGTTAAGAGTACAGAGATAATTTTTGGGCCAGGGTCTGTTATCTATGGTTCGGATGCCATAGGTGGGGTGATGAATTTTTACACCAATAATCCACAGTTTTCCAAAATGGATAGTTTAAGTTTTTCTGGAAAAGGAAATTATAGATATGCCACTGCCAATAACGAGAATACCTTTCATGTAGATTTCAATGTGGGTAAAAAGGAATGGGCTTTTTTGAGCAGCCTTACATACAGCGACTTTGGAGATCTTAAAATGGGTTCGCATGGCCCGTCATCCTACCTTAGGGATAGTTATGTTGGCACGGAAAATGGACAGGATAAGCTCCAAGAAAATCATGATCCCCAAAAACAGCTGCCATCTGGATATGATCAAATTAATTTAATGCAAAAAGTTGTTTTCAAACCCAATAATATTTGGAATGTTAACCTAAGTGCCTATTATTCCGAAACCTCGGATTATTCCAGGTACGACAGGCTTATAAGGCCCTCCGGTGATGGGCTTGGACTGCATTCCGCAGAATGGTTTTATGGCCCGCAGAAATGGTTTATGGGCAACCTCCAATTGTATAAAAAAGGAAAGGGCAAGTTTTATGACGGATTAAAAATAACTACGGCCTATCAAAACTTTCAAGAAAGCAGGAACGATAGGGGGTTTCAGGATCCTATAAGGTTCACGACAGAGGAGAGTGTGGATGCTATTTCCACGAATATCGATTTTGAAAATAAGCGTATTGGAAATCTTAGACTTTATTATGGAGGGGAGTATGTCTTTAATAATGTAGGGTCTAGAGGGAGTGAGATGAATATAGAAACTTTGATCTTGTCGTCTTCAGCTTCAAGATATCCGGATAATTCCACTTGGCAGACACTAGCGGGATATGTAAGCGGAGAGTTTAGGGCCAAGCCAAATTTTACTTTCTTGTCGGGGCTGCGCTATAGTCATGTATGGATCGATGCTATTTTTGACCAAACTTTTTATTCTTTTCCCTTTAATGACGCTAATCTTAGTACAGGTGCTTTAACAGGAAGTTTAGGCTTTAGTTGGTTTCCAAAAGCGGATTTACAGTTGACTTTTAATGGGTCCACGGGATTTAGAGCCCCCAATATAGATGATGTTGGTAAGATATTTGAATCAGAGCCCGGGTCTGTTGTAGTTCCAAATCCAGATCTGGAACCAGAATATGCCTATAATATGGAGATTGGGGTCCAGAAAAATTTTAATGATAAATTAATGCTGAAAGGAGCCTCATTCTATACCTATTTGGTAGATGCGTTAGTCCGAAGGGATTTTCAATTTAATGGGAGCAATGAAATGGAGTATAACGGGGAGCTAAGTAATGTCCAGGCTATACAGAATGCGGCAAAGGCCTATGTCTATGGTTTTGAGTTTGGATTGGACGCTTTTGTTACGGAAAGCATATCGGTTAATGCCAATCTTACCCTTACCCACGGTATAGAGGAGGAGCAGGATGGTACGGATACCCCTGGGAGACATGTGGCTCCCACCTTTGGGGATTTTCATGTGTTATGGAAGAACCGAAAATTTAAAACCGATCTATTTGTCAATTTTAATGGTGAGATCAGCTATGAAGACTTGGCTATGTCCGAAAAAACCAAAGCTTATATTTATGCGATTGACGCTGATGGAAACCCCTACTCGCCGTCTTGGTATACCTTAAATTTCCGTTCGCAATATCAGCTCTCCAATGCTTTAAAAGCAACGGTACATCTGGAGAATATTACAGATCAGAGGTATCGTACCTATTCATCCGGAATAGTTGCCCCAGGGATTAATTTAATTTTAGGGATTGGATATACGTTTTAAATAAATTAAAGCCCGGTAACCTAATACCGAGCTTGTAATTTATAGGAAACAATGATGTTTATTCTTCGATCTTGTCCTTGACCCCCTTGGCAGCGGCCTTGGTCTGTTCTGCTGCCGTGTTGGCGGCATCTTTTACTTCTTCGCCAACTCTTTTGGCGGCTTCCTTAGTTTTTTCCACTGCTTCATCAGCCTTGTCCATGGCCTTGTTGCCAGCTTCACTTATATCGTCACCTATTTCCTTGGCAGCGTCCTCAACTTCGTACATGGCATCCTTTCTTGCTTTTTCCATGTCTTCCCCGGCATCTTTTAAGGCTTCGTTGGTATCTTCCATGGCCTCTTTGGTTTTGTCCTTGGTGTCCCTGCAAGAGGTAAACGAAATGCTGAGAGCAAGCATCAAAATAGAACTTAAAATTACTTTATTCATGTTTTTGGTTTTTTAGGGTTTAAATAGCTTTTGATACTATGGTTTACGTAAAAATTGGAGTTTTGGACTCCTAGTGAACCAGAAGTAAAGTAGTTTTTTTAGGTACATTTTTGTTAGATAGACTATGGGAATGTTTTAATTTCTGTTGCTTGGGTCCAAATAAATGTAAGAAAATTTATCGTTTATGGCACTGTTAATCAGCATGCTAGATGTGAATCCCGTTTTTTGTAAATTTTTTTGGTAGGGTTGAAATGGTCCTGGTTGTTATATAGACAAATGTTTAAAACTAAATTATTATGAAAAATTATTTGAAGATTTCAGGATTGGCCTTAATAGCGTTAGTAGGAATGATGTCATGTAATAAAGAAGATGATTCTGCCACGGAAGGTGAATCGTATAACACATCTTTTGAAGTTACGGATGCGCCAATAGATAACGCCGAAGTTGAGGCTGTTTTTGTTACCATTACCAATGTTTCCGTAGACGGAAAGTCTTTAGAGGGTTTTAGCGCTACAACAGTAAATTTGGCCGCTTTGGTGAACGGTAAAACGGAAGCCTTGGGCAACTTGGATTTAAAGGCAAAATCCTATTCAAGTATCGTTTTTGAATTGGATTTTGATACTGATGTAAATGGGGATGCTCCTGGTTGTTACGTGGAAAAAGCTAACGGAGAAAAAGATGCCTTGGTTGCGGCATCCAACAAAATCACCATAAATGATACCTTTGAGGTGCTAGCAAATGCTACCAATGTTATTGTAGTGGATTTTGACCTTAGAAAAACTATCAAGGAGGATAAAGACGGATTATCCAGCGACTTTAATTTCGTAACCATGAACGAGCTTTCTGCAGGGATTAGAACTGTTAACGCCGAACTGACAGGGAAAATTACGGGAAGTGCCAGCGACGCTAACAATACATCTGATAAGATTATTGTCTACGCCTATGAAAAAGGTACTTTTGATGCAGATGTTGAAACTCAGGGAAAGGGAGATAGCGGTGTAACTTTTGCGAATGCAGTAACCAGTGCGGAGGTAAAAGGTCTAAGTGGTTCTTATAGCCTTGATTTCCTTGAAGAAGGGGAGTACGAATTAATTTACGCCTCTTATAATGAAGGTGAGGACAGTGGGTACTCTTTCAACGCTTTGTTGAATGTGGAGTCCGCCACAGGGCTTAATTTGGGGGCTATCGAGGTAAGCTCGGCCATTCAGATAAGTGCAAATGTTACGGTAACCGGGACGAAATAATTTAATCTACTTATAAAAATTCTAAAAAGCTCCTTTTCGAAGGGGCTTTTTGCTTTATGCGGAATATTTTTACACTAAAAATCATTACTTTTGCAAACTTAAAATGTAGCATTAGAAGCTGTTATTATGAAGTTTGCAGAATATAAGGGTTTAGATTTACCGAAAGTCGCAGAAGAGGTATTACACTATTGGAAGGAGAACAATGTTTTCGAAAAAAGTGTAACAAGCAGGGATGGCAAAGATAGTTTTGTTTTCTACGAAGGACCGCCTTCCGCAAACGGATTGCCTGGTATTCACCATGTCATGGCGAGGACCATTAAGGATATTTTTCCCCGATATAAGACCATGAAAGGTTTTCAGGTTAAGCGCAAAGCGGGTTGGGACACCCATGGACTTCCAATAGAACTGGGTGTTGAAAAGGAACTTGGGATAACAAAGGAGGACATAGGCACTAAAATATCGGTGGAAGAATACAATGCGGCTTGTAAAAAGGCTGTAATGAGATATACCGATGTTTGGAACTCCATGACCGAAAAAGTGGGCTATTGGGTGGATATGGAGGATCCTTATATTACCTATAAATCCAAGTATATGGAATCTGTTTGGTGGCTGCTTAAACAGATATACGACAAGGGGCTTATTTACAAAGGGTATACCATTCAGCCCTATTCCCCAAAGGCAGGAACTGGATTAAGCTCCCATGAGCTAAATCAGCCGGGAACTTATCAAGATGTAACGGATACTACGGTTGTAGCTCAGTTTAAGGCAGAAAAAACAACACTTCCGCAAAATTTTAAGGAGGTAAATGGTGAGGTATTCCTTTTGGCTTGGACCACAACTCCATGGACCTTGCCCTCCAATACGGCATTGACAGTAGGTTCTAAGATCGATTATGTTCTTGTAAAAACCTTGAATCAATATACCTTTGAGCCTATGCACGTGGTTCTGGCCAAATCTTTGGTAGGAAAACAATTTAGCGGTAAATTTTTTGAAGCGGAAAACGAGGCCGATTTTGAAACATATACATCAAAGGACAAGAAAATACCTTATCAGATTATTACTGCCTTAAAAGGACGGGATCTAGTAGGGGTTACATATGAGCAATTACTGGATTATGCGCTACCTTATCAAAATCCGGAGAACGCCTTTAGGGTAATAGCTGGCGATTTTGTAACCACGGAAGATGGTACAGGTATAGTACATACGGCACCAACTTTTGGTGCGGATGATGCCTTGGTGGCAAAACTGGCAGAGCCTGAAATACCGCCTATGTTAGTTCTGGATGAGAATAATAATCCAGTACCTTTAGTAGATCTTCAGGGAAGATTTAGACCTGAAATGGGGGAGTTTTCCGGTAAATATGTAAAGAACGAATACTATGAGGATGGTGAAGCTCCAGACCGTTCTGTAGATGTAGAAATTGCCATCAAACTAAAAGAAGATAATAGGGCTTTTAAAGTGGAGAAATATGTTCACAGTTACCCTAACTGCTGGCGTACGGACAAACCTATTCTCTACTATCCGTTGGATTCTTGGTTTATTAAGGTAACCGATGCAAAAGATAAAATGTTCCAATTAAACCAGACCATCAATTGGAAACCAAAAGCAACAGGGGAAGGAAGATTTGGTAATTGGTTGGCCAATGCCAATGATTGGAATCTTTCCCGTTCCCGTTATTGGGGGATTCCCCTACCCATATGGCGAACGGAAGACGGCAAGGAAGAATTGATAATAGGTTCCGTTGCCGAACTTAAAGAAGAAATGAAAAAAGCGGTGGCAGCAGGTGTATTGGCAGAAGATATCTTTTCAGATTTTGTTGTAGGCGATATGGGTGAGGCCAATTACGACAAAATAGACCTGCATAAGAATATCGTGGATCAAATAACCTTGGTATCTTCTTCTGGAAAACCCATGAAGCGCGAGAGCGACCTTATCGACGTTTGGTTCGATAGTGGTTCCATGCCCTATGCGCAATGGCACTACCCTTTTGAAAATAAGGACTTTATAGACGAAGGAAAGACCTTTCCTGCCGATTTTATAGCGGAGGGAGTGGATCAGACCCGTGGTTGGTTTTATACTTTACACGCAATAGCCACTATGGTCTTCGATTCCGTAGCCTATAAAAATGTAGTTTCCAATGGGCTTGTATTGGACAAGGAAGGTAAAAAAATGTCCAAACGTCTAGGCAATGCAGTTGATCCTTTTGAAACCATGGATGAGTTTGGGGCAGATGCCACTCGATGGTATATGATATCCAACGCAAATCCGTGGGATAACCTAAAGTTTGATGTGGAGGGAATTGCCGAAGTAAAACGTAAGTTTTTTGGAACTTTGTACAACACCTACTCATTTTTTGCGCTGTATACCAATATTGATGGTTTTGATTATAGCGAGGAGGATATTCCCTTAATTGAAAGACCTGAAATAGACCAATGGATCTTGTCTGAATTGCATACCTTGATCCAAACCGTGGACGAAGCCTATGGTGAATACGAACCCACTAGGGCAACTAGAGCCATATCGGATTATGTTCAGGAAAACCTGAGTAATTGGTATGTTCGCTTAAGCAGAAGACGTTTTTGGAAAGGAGATTATCAGCAAGATAAAATATCGGCTTACCAAACTTTGTATACGTGTTTGACCACTGTAGCCAAGCTTTCTGCTCCTGTAGCTCCATTTTATATGGATAGACTCTACAAAGATTTAACAATTACGACACAGAGGGAGCCTTTTGAAAGTGTACATTTAGCCGATTTTCCAAAATATGATGCGGCTATGGTGAACAAGGAACTGGAAAGTAAGATGGCAAAGGCCCAGACCATTTCATCCTTGGTTTTGTCCATTCGTCAGAAGGAAAAGATCAAAGTGCGTCAACCATTGCAGAAGATAATGATTCCAGTCCTGGATAATAAGCAAAGGTTAGAAATTGAGGCTGTGGCAGATTTGATTAAGTCGGAAGTGAATGTGAAGGAGATTCAATTGTTGGATGATGCTTCAGGGATTTTGGTAAAACAAATTAAGCCTAACTTTAAAACTCTAGGCCCAAAATTCGGCAAGGATATGAAGTTGATAGCTAGTGAGATAGCACTTTTGGGTCCAGATGATATCCAAAAAATTGAACAGGAAGGCGAAATTTTGCTATATTTTAATAATAAAAGTATTACTTTACAGTTACAGGATGTAGAAATTTCATCTCAAGATATAGAAGGTTGGTTGGTAGCTAGTTATGGGGCTCTTACAGTGGCTCTGGACATTTCTATCAATGAGGACTTAAGAAAGGAAGGTATTGCTAGGGAACTAGTCAATAGAATTCAAAACCTAAGAAAGGAATCAGGTTTTGAAGTGACGGATAAAATAGATATCAAATTATTGAAAAATGGATTTGTCCAGGAAGCGGTAGAAAGTAATATTGCATATATTAAGACCGAAACCTTGGCGGCAGAACTTAATTTTGAAGAGAGCTTGGACATGGGAATAGAGATAGCTTTCGATGAAGTTAATACCAGATTGTTTATAGTAAAACATTAAGAATATGGACGAAGAATTAAAAGTAAGGTACGCGGATAAGGATTTAAACGAGTTTAAAGTCCTGATCGAAGAGAAAATTGATAAAGCAAAAAGTCACTTGGAACTTTTAAAGAGTTCTTATATGAACGATGGTAATAACGGTACGGATGATACCTCGCCAACCTTTAAGGCTTTTGAGGAAGGCTCTGAAACAATGAGCAAAGAAGCAAATACCCAATTGGCCATTCGTCAGGAAAAATTCATTAGAGATCTAAAAAACGCTTTGTTACGCATAGAGAACAAAACCTATGGCATTTGCCGAGTTACCGGAAAGTTGATCAGCAAAGAGCGACTTAAGTTAGTGCCGCATGCAACGCTGAGTATTGAAGCTAAAAATATGCAGTCCTAAAATTTAAAAGCGCCTAATAAGGCGTTTTTTTGTTGAATGAGAATAGTTTTAGTTGTTATCTTCTTAGCGGGTACTTGTCTGTTGCACGCTCAAAAAATGGTTTTAAAAACTATTGAAAGTCCCAAAATTTCATTTGTACAGGTAGATGGCAACAATTGCTTTTCCCTTGCTTTGGAAACGGTAGATATTCCTAAGATAACAGTGGCGGCTTCCATAGATGGGGAGTATCTGCAAAATCTATTGTTAAATGTAAAACAAGAGGGGGCCACTGTATTGGTGAGTGCGGGTTTTCAACCCAGTTTTGTTTTCCCAAATGATAAATTAAGTGCCCACAAGGTTATATCCATTTCTTTAAAAATCTCAATTCCTAAAAATTTAAATGTTTTGGTTTACGGTACCAGTAGCAATGTTAACGTTACTGGGGAATACGGTGACCTTAAAATTAGCTTGTCGGACGGCCGATGTAGCTTTGAAGGGGTTGGGGAAATAGTTTCTATTAGTACCCGCAGCGGAGATATTGATATAATTACAAAAGACGCCGATATTCTCGCAGTTACTAAATATGGCCAAATTAAACGCGACATAATAGCTTCTGGTGATTCCTATTTTATGCTTAATTCGGTAAGCGGAAATATCAACATAAGGAAAACCAAATAATATGTTTATTTTTGGCGAAACTATTTTTTAAGTAATGAGTTTAAAAAAATCTTTAATCATCATTATAGTCATTTTGGCTATAGATCAAGTTAGCAAAGTTTATATAAAAACAAATTTTGTTTTGGGAGAATCGGTAGATGTATTCAGTTGGTTCAAGATTTTATTCATAGAAAACGAAGGTGCTGCTTGGGGGACCAAACTCAGTGATTTGTTGCCAATATCCGATGAAGTTGGGAAATTGGTGCTGACCATATTTCGATTGTTTGCCATTATCGGGATAGGATATTGGTTATTTGACACCATAAAAAAGAATTCTTCCACAACCCTAATACTAGCAGTATCGCTTATATTCGCTGGGGCATTGGGTAACATTATCGATTCCGTTTTTTATGGAATGATCTTTAACGACAGCTATTCTCAAGTAGCCTCGGTTTTTTCTTCCGAGCCTTATGGTAGTTTGTTCCATGGGAAGGTGGTAGACATGCTGTACTTTCCTATGATAGACACTGTTTGGCCAGAATGGGTGCCTGTGATAGGAGGGAATAATTTTCGGTTTTTCGAACCTGTTTTTAATGTTGCAGATACTGCGATAAGTACTGGCGTCGGTATTCTTCTTGTATTTAATAAAAAGGCTTTTGCGGAAAATCCCGAAGAAATTAAAACGAATAAATCCGATCAGGAGTAACGCAATAGTTTAAGGGGATATCATGGGTGTCAATATCGGCTATTTTTTCTTCGGCCTGAAAGAGGGAGAGACCAACCTTAACAACATCGGGCCTACATTTGTTGAGTAGTATATCATAAAATCCCTTGCCGTAACCAACCCTATGTCCTTGCTCGTCAAAAGCCATTAAAGGAAGAAAAACAACATCTATTTTTTCAGGCGGAACCTCAATTCCATCTACTGGTTCGGGTATGTTCCAGCGATTTTTTCTTATGGGGGTGTTATCGGTAAGTAAAAAATTGATTAGATTTTGACTATCCAGCATTTTAGGAAGGAGGATATTTTTGTCTTTTCCTTGTAATATGGACATTATAAAGCTAGTATCGACTTCGTTTTTTTCAGTAATTGAAAGGAATAGGTGATAATAGGAATAATTCCAAATGGGTAATTGTAGTAGCAGGTTCGCTAGAGATAGACTTAATTCTGATATTCTTTGTGCGGGAAGATTTTTTCGGCGTTCAGAGTAGATTGAACGCAAATCTTTTTTCAACATATTCGTTGGTTAAAATCTGGGATTCCGGGGGGCGTAGTTCAAGAGTATTATTCTTTCGACGCCACTGCATAATAAATTTTGAAAAAAAGCATAAGAATTAAATATGTTCCCAAAGTTATTATATAGTTGTCCATGCGTTAAATGTTTTAATTTTTTAAATATAATTAAAAAATTACAAAACCATCCATAAAGGGTATCGTTTTATCGATGAAATACCATTTTTTTAACAAATATTTTGGAATTAGAGTTTTTTATTACTTCTGTATTTTGAGTTAAAAACCCTAAATAGTTGAAAATGAGGGTCATACGAAATAGTGTACGATAACGATATTTTTTAACAGGGATGCATTTAAACGATTATTTTTTTCGAATTATCGAATTTTGTTGTATTAATTGTTAAAATATACCTTGAAACACACTCGTTCCTATGTGGATAATGTAAGCTTGGAATATATGTTTTTTGAGTCTGTATGGTACGGATCGAAACAATAGCGTTAAAAAACTAGAATCTTTGTGTCTTTTAATAAAAACACAGTAATTTTCCTTAGTAAAGATAAATCAGCTTAGAATAACATGTCCCATATACCTATAGAAGTTCAATTAAGTTCGCTTCCTAACAATCCTGGGGTATATCAATTTTATGATGTAGAAGATAAGATTCTATATGTGGGAAAGGCAAAAAACTTAAAAAAAAGGGTTAGCTCCTATTTTAATAAGAATCACGAGCAGGGTAAAACCCGTGTTCTGGTAAATAAAATTAGGACTATTAGGCATATTGTGGTGCCGACCGAGTCTGATGCGCTCTTGTTGGAAAATAATCTAATTAAGAAATATCGGCCTAGGTATAATGTGCTTCTCAAGGATGATAAAACATTTCCATGGATTTGTATCAAGAAGGAAAGGTTTCCTAGAATTTTTCCTACCAGAAAATTCATTAAGGATGGATCTGAGTATTTTGGCCCCTATACAAGTATGAAAACAATTCATACTTTATTGGATTTGATCAAAAGTGTTTATCCTTTACGCACATGTAACTATGATCTATCCTCTGATAAAGTGACGGCAGGCAAATATAAGGTCTGTTTGGAGTATCATTTAGGAAATTGTAAGGGGCCATGTGAAGGACATCAGTTGGAGGTGGATTACAATAGGCAAATTCAGGAGATTAGGGAAATTATTAAGGGTGATTTTAAATCCTCCCTACACTATTTTAAAACTCAGATGAGTACTTTGGCCCAGGAAATGAAGTTTGAGGAAGCCCAGCTTATAAAGGATAAAATGGAGGTTTTGGAAAACTATCAGGTTAAGACCACTATTGTTAATCCTAAAATTAACAATGTGGATGTGTTTACCATAATTTCCGATGAGGTTTTTGCCTACGTAAATTTTCTGCAACTCTCCCATGGCTCCATCATACGCTCCCATACAATGGAAATTAAGAAGAAGTTAGACGAAATGGATAGCGATTTGTTACAATTGGCCATAGTGGAAATAAGGCAAAGATTCAATTCTCAATCCACCGAAATTTATGTTCCTTTTGCCATTACCCTGGAAGCTCACTTAAAAGTGGTCGTGCCCAAATTGGGCGATAAAAAAAAGATACTGGAGCTCTCCGAGCGCAATGCCAAATTCTTTAGACAGGATAGGTTTAAGCAAATTAAGATCATAGATCCGGACAGGCATACAAACAGGATAATGGGGCAAATGAAAAAGGATTTGAGACTTTCATCCGAGCCAAGGCATATTGAGTGTTTTGATAATTCCAACATCCAGGGAAGTAACCCTGTGGCAGCCTGTGTTGTCTTTAAGGATGGCAAGCCTTCTAAAAAGGAGTACAGACATTACAATATTAAAACGGTTGAAGGTCCTGATGATTTTGGCTCTATGGAAGAGGTTGTTTTTAGGCGTTATAAGCGTCTATTGGCCGAGGAACAACCTTTGCCCCAGCTTATTGTTATAGATGGAGGCAAGGGGCAGCTGTCATCCGCTCTTAAAAGTTTGGATACCTTGGGATTAAGAGGTAAAATAGCCATTATAGGTATAGCTAAAAGATTGGAGGAAATTTACTTCCCTGAAGATCCGATTCCCTTATATTTGGATAAAAAATCCGAATCCCTTAAGATTATTCAACAACTTCGAAATGAAGCCCATAGGTTCGGGATTACATTTCATAGAAACAAACGTAGTAAAGCCGCCATAAATTCAGAATTGGAAAGTATTGAGGGCATTGGTGAAAAAACAGTGGAAGACTTGTTAAAGAACTATAAATCCGTTAAAAGGATTAAGGAAGCCAGTTTAGAAAATTTGGCACAAATTATAGGAATGTCAAAAGCCAAGAAAATATACGAAAACTTTCATTAAAGAACTATCTTGACCACATGCTAAAGTCACTATATATATTTTTCCTGCTAATTTTTCCACAACTCTTTCTGGCACAGACAGGTGTTGGGGATAAGGATGTGAAAGTGGGGCTGGTCTTGAGTGGTGGCGGGGCGAAGGGCTTGGCCCATATTGGGGCATTAAAGGTAATTGAAGAGGCCGGGGTTAAAATCGACTATGTAGCGGGGACCAGTATGGGGGCCATTATTGGAGCACTTTACGCGTCGGGCTATACGGCCAAGGAATTAGACTCTATTTTTAACAGCACCGATTTTGAAACACTGATTCAGGACAACGTGCCTAGAAGTGCCAAAACATTTTATGAAAAGGAAGATTCGGAGAGATATGCCCTGACCCTACCGTTCAATAAGTTTAGAATCTCCATTCCCCAAGCTATTTCCGGAGGGCAAAGTATTTATAACGAGTTTGTAAGGCTGTTGTACCACGTTAAAGGCGTAAATGATTTTAGTAAACTTCAAATCCCATTTGTATGTGTGGCCACAGATGTGGAAACTGGGGACGAGGTACTATTGAAAAATGGATATTTGCCAGAGGCCATTTTGGCAAGTGGTACTTTTCCATCACTCTTTAGGCCTGTGGAGATAAATGGGAAGATACTTATAGATGGAGGAGTGGTAAATAATTACCCTATAAGGGAATTAAAGAAAATGGGCGCAGACATTGTAATAGGTGTAGATGTACAACATGGCCTGTCGGATAGGGAATCTTTGTTGAGTGCTACTGAAATTTTATTGCAGATCAATAATTATAGAACGGTAAGGGATATGCAAAAAAAATCCTCAGAAACCGATATTTATATCACGCCAGATATCAAAAGCTACTCCGTGATAGATTTTGGAATGGGAAAAGCCATAATGGACAAAGGGGAGGAAGCAGCTAAATTACATTTAGAGGAATTATTAAGAATTGCAAAAGAGCCCAAGATTAAAAGACCAAAGATCACAGCTGCAGGAATAAAGGATAGCCTACTAATCGGCGAATTGACAATTCAAGGGAATTATAATTATTCCAGGGCTTATATCAAGGGTAAATTAAGATTTAACGTTGACGATAAAATAACTTTTAAAAAATTACAGCAGGGAATAAATAATTTGTCCGCTACCGGTAACTTTAGGTCCATTAAATATGAATTGATCAATAAAGGGGAAGGGGTAGGTTTATTGTTGAATGTCAAGGAAAACCCAGATAAAATGTTTATTCGCCTGGGGGTTCATTTTGATGATCTTTACAAAAGCGCAGGAATTGCAAATTTAACCCGCAAGAATTTCTTAATGAATGACGATGTGGCCTCGGTAGACTTCATTATAGGCGACAACCTTCGATATAATTTGGAATATTATGTAGATAAAGGTTTTTATTGGAGCTTTGGTATTAATTCTAGGTTTGATGATTTTAATAAGGAAGTGGATTTTGATTTGATAAAATCCAACTTTAACGTCGATAATAATTCCAATATTAGAAAAATAAATTTAAGCGCGACAGATTTGACCAACCAAGTTTATGTGCAGACGGTTATAGAGGAAGAGTTTGCTTTTGCCCTTGGCCTGGAGCATAAATTTTTGAAATATAGCACTAAGACTTTAGGTCAATTGGATACCATATCAAACCCGTCTATTACGGAAAACAAGAAAACCTATTTTGAGAAAAGTAACTATTATAGTACTTATGGTCAGCTTACATTTGACACCTATGATGATATTTACTTTCCTACCAAAGGACTATATTTTGACGGGGATTTTCATTTTTATGTCCTATCATCCGACTTTAACGATAATTTTAAGGAATTCTCCATTGGCAAGGCCCGTATGGGAGGGGCATTTTCCGTTGCTAGAAACCTATACTTAAATTTGGAAACGGAAGGCGGTTTTAAATGGGGCATATCTCCTATAACTTCTCTAGATTTTGTGTTGGGCGGGTATGGGAACCATTTGATAAATAATTTTACCCCATTTTACGGATATGACTTTTTAAGTTTGGTCGGAAATAGCTATGTAAAGGCTTATGCTAGAATGGATTATGAAATTCTTCCTAAAAATCATATCTTATTCGCGGCTAATTATGCCAATGTAGGGGATGACCTGTTTAGAACGGCCAGCTGGTTTAAGGCACCAGAGTATTCAGGCTATGCAATTGGTTATGGATTGGAATCTCTGATTGGACCCATTCAGGTGTATTATTCCTATTCTCCCGAAATTCACGAAAACCACTTCTTTTTTAGTATCGGTTATTGGTTTTAGGGGAGACTAAGGCTGGCGTGTTATAAAATTTAAAAGAACAGAACTTCACAGCTGATAAAAATATTTATTAGACGGAATTTTGGCCGTGCCACGATTTAAATTTGATTTTACTGTCCATCTTAGGGCAATGTGGTAATTTAAGCAATATATTGGTTATCTGTATTTTGACATGTTTATTAGCGGCAAATTCACTAATTTTAGGTAAGTGTTCGGCTTTATTTTTTTCTAATGAAATCAAAAGTCTTTTACTATGGGATTGACAGATAAAACATCTTTAAAATTAATTAAGGAAAATTTGGAGGCTGAGGATTTTCTTCCACTTCTAGGCACCGATTTTGTAGAACTTTATGTGGGAAATGCCAAGCAGGCCGCTTACTACTATATGGCGGCATGGGGTTTTCAACCTTTGGCTTATGCCGGTCTGGAAACCAGGTTAAAAGATCGCGTTTCCTATGTAGTGCAACAGGATAAAATTAGGTTGGTATTAACTTCTCCATTAAAATCCGGAGGAGACATTAATAGACATATAGACGCGCATGGCGATGGTGTTAAAGTGATTGCTTTATGGGTAGATGACGCTAGGGAAAGTTATGTGGAAACTATGAAGCGTGGTGCGGAAAGTTACTTTGAGCCCAGGGCTAAAAGGGATGCTGATGGCGAAGTGGTCTTGTCAGGCATCCATACCTATGGGGAAACGGTACACGTCTTTGTGGAACGCACCAATTACAAGGGGTCTTTTATGCCCGGATATAGGGCTTGGAAACCTCTTTATAAACCTGCAGATGTAGGTTTAATGTTTATAGACCATATCGTGGGAAATGTAGGCTGGAACGAAATGGACAAATGGTGCCAGTTTTATGCAAAAGTAATGGGATTTGCACAGTTGGTCTCCTTTGATGATAAAGATATATCTACGGAGTATACGGCCTTAATGAGCAAGGTGATGAGTAATGGGAATGGAAGGATTAAATTTCCTATTAATGAGCCGGCAGAAGGGAGAAAGAAGTCCCAAATTGAAGAATATATAGAATTTTATAATGGAGCAGGAGTGCAGCATATGGCATTGGCCACGAATAATATTATAGAAACTGTTACAGCACTTAAAAATAGGGGCGTAGAATTCTTGACCGTCCCTTCCAGTTATTATGAGGATGTCTTGGATAGAGTAGGTACAATAGATGAGGATTTAGAGCCTCTAAGAGCATTGGGGATACTTATAGACAGGGATGATGAAGGGTATTTGCTTCAGATTTTTACCAAGCCTATTTTGGACAGACCTACCATGTTCATTGAAATAATTCAGAGGAAGGGCGCCAAATCTTTTGGAAAGGGAAACTTTAAGGCCTTGTTCGAAGCCATAGAGCGGGAACAGGAATCTAGAGGAACGCTATAATATAGTTTATTTATTAACTTTATACCAACTTTGAGCGATAAATTATTAAATTGTGTTAATAGAAGCGTTAAAGTAAGTTAAATCCTATTTTTGAAGCAAATCTTATATTAAATTTGTACTCGTAAGGGGTGGTTCCCTTACAACTTTAAGTATTGGTTTTTCATAATTTAAAGTTTGGTTGGTTATTTAGGAAAAGCCCAGTTTTGCGACTGGGCTTTTTTTTGTGGGCTATTTTTTGGAACAAATTTTGCTTAGTTATATCAAATAAAACAATAGTAAAATCGTTTTTATTAATTTTGCAGCAGTAAATAGGTGTTAATTAGGCTTTTGCAAATTTTTGACCTTGCTGAAGAGGCCTAATGAACCCTTTGTTGATGGTAGACAGAAATAACTTCTGACCTATATGAAATAGATACATTTAAAAGGATGAAAAAAGTTTGTATTATACTGGTTTTGATTTTTGGATTTACAATCAATTCCCAAGTCCAGCAACTTGAGAATGATGGAAGGGTTGAGGTGCCTGAAGGTGTAGAGAATTCATCGGCCTTCAAAACAGGGGAGTGGTTAAAGTTTAGGATCCATTATGGATTCCTCAATGCCAGTTACGCTACACTTCAGGTAAATTCACATAATTTGGAGGGAGTTCCTGTCTATCATGTAGTTGGGAATGGTAAAACAACTGGATTTGCCAGTATTTTTTTTAAGGTAGACGATACCTATGAAAGCTATTTTGATAAAAAGGACGGTAGGCCCTATAAATTCATTAGAAAAATTGACGAAGGAGGGTATACCAAAGATATTGAGGTGAATTTTGATTACAATAAGGATATTGCGGTCCTAAAGGACAAAAAAAAGGATAAAAAGTTTAATTTTACCATTCAGGACAATATTCAGGATTTGGTTTCTGCCTTTTATTTTCTTCGCAATAATTATAAAGTGGAGGATTTGGTTGAAGGGGAGTCTATAAAATTGAATCTTCTCTACGATGATGATGGTGTATTTAAGTTTAAACTTAAATATTTGGGGAAGGATGTTTTAAGGACAAAATACGGAAAGGTCGAATGTTTAAAGTTTAGGCCTTATGTGCAGTCCGGAAGGGTATTCAAGGAGCAGGAAAGTCTGTCGCTTTGGGTGTCCAATGATAATAATAGAATACCTATTAGAATACAGGCAGAGTTGAGTGTTGGGTCTATAAAGGCCGATTTGGACGGGTACAACGGACTCAAACATCAATTTAAAATAATAATGGATTAAAATGAATAAAGAGCATATTGATTCCCAAATTTCCAAACTAGAAGAAAAATATAAGGATTCTGGGCAGGACATAAGCTCTTATTTGGATGGTCTTCTCTATCAGCGCTACCTTACCTATTGGGATTACATTCATTTGGATACCTTGTTAAGTATCCAAGTGCCCAAGACTCATTTTCCGGACGAGGAGATATTTATAATGTACCATCAGATTACTGAACTGTATTTTAAGCTTATTCTTCACGAACAAAAGCAAATTGTGGATGATAAGACACAAGATGTGGAATTCTTTATAGAAAAAGCAAATCGCATCAATAGTTATTACCAAGTTTTGATCTCCTCTTTCAGCGTAATGATCAAAGGGATGCAACGAGAACAGTTTATGCAGTACAGAATGGCACTGCTCCCGGCAAGTGGATTTCAATCTGCACAATATAGGATGATAGAGCTTTATGCCACGCCTTTGGAAAACTTGGTTCAATTTTCGGAGAGACATAATTTTTCATCAAATGACAGTATTGAGGAATTATATGAGCACATCTATTGGAAAAAGGGGGCTACCGATGTAGTTACCGGGGAGAAGACACTTACCTTAAAACAGTTCGAGTATCGTTATACCCCGAGATTGATTCGTATTGCCAATCAGGTAAAAAACAGTACCATATATCACAAATACCAGCAACTACCATCCAAAAGCAAGGATAATAATTCCTTGGTGGAAGCGTTAAAGGCATTAGATATCAATGCTAATGTAAATTGGCCTTTGATGCATATGGGGTCGGCATATCGTTATCTGACCAAGGACGATTCACAAATTGCTGCTACCGGTGGAACAAATTGGAAGGAATATTTGCCTCCAAATTTTCAGAAGGTTGTATTTTTTCCGGAATTGTATACAAAACAAGAGTTAAATAATTGGGGTAAACAATGGGTAGACCATATCTTTAACCCAGAAAAAGTATAGAAGAACAATGCAAAAATATTGGGGCCTAGTTTTAAGTTTAGTTTTTATTGTTTCCTGCAAGGAGAATAAGCCAAAGACTCAAGAAATAGCAGAGGTGGTAACCATAGAAAAACCAGTTGTAGTTAAAGAGTTTGGGTTTAATCTGGAAGATTTTGAAGTCTTGCGCGATACCGTTAAAAACGGAGATAGCTTCGGGGAGTTAATGCTTAAAAATAGAGTGGATTATCCCAAGATTACTAGAGTTTCGGAACACTTTCGGGATACTTTTGATGTACGAAAAATAGTGGTAGGAAAGCCATATCTAATTTTAAAATCCAAGGATACGGTCAGTAATGCCCAAGTATTTATTTATCAGAACGATCCCATTAATTATACTGTGGTCGATTTTAGGGACAATGTTATTGCCTATAAGGATAAACAGAAGGTGAAGTATGTGGAGCGCGAAGCTTCAGGGGTTATCGAATCTTCTTTGTCCGAAGCAATTCTGAAACAAGGAATAGATTACAACGTCACCAATAATCTGTCCGAAATTTACGCCTGGACCATTGACTTCTTTAGGCTGCAGAAGGGCGATCGGTTTAAGGTAATCTACAAGGAAAAGTATATCAACGATACTATTTATGCGGGTGCTAGTGGGATAGAGGCCGCTTATTTCGAGCATAACGGAGAACCTTTTTATGCCTTTAATTTTGTAGCGGATTCCACCAAAAATATTAATGATTATTATGATGATCAGGCCAAAAATTTAAGACGTACTTTTTTACAATCCCCTGTGCAGTTCAGTAGAATATCGTCGAGGTACAATTTAAACAGGAGAATTGCCTATTATGGTTATAAGGTTAGGCCGCACAAGGGAACTGACTATGCTGCTCCCATTGGGACCCCGATCTTAGCTACTGCTAACGGTACGGTGACGGAATCTACCAGAAGAGGAGGCAACGGAAAATATGTGAAAATTCAACACAATGGAACCTATAGCACCCAGTACCTTCATATGAAGAACCAAAAGGTAAAAAAAGGCGATTTTGTTAAGCAAGGAGATGTTATTGGTTGGATAGGAATGACAGGTAATACAGGTGGACCCCATGTGTGTTATCGATTTTGGAAAAATGGACATCAAGTTGACCCTTTAAAGGAAAAATTACCTGCTGCCGAGCCTATAGCGGATAGCTTAAAAACAGAATATCTAAATTTTGTTGGGCCTAAGAAGAGTCAATTAGATTGTATTGAATATATAGAATTACCTGAAGAAGACTTGTTAACACTCAACGAATAATATGGCCTTACAAAATACTGACCCAACTAAAACAGAAGCGTGGGAAAAACTTGCACAACACTATCAAGGGAATACCAATACAACTTTAAAGGAATTATTTGCCCAAGACACCGATCGGGCAAAAAAGCATAGTATTCGATGGAACGATTTTCATGTAGACTTCTCTAAGAATAGGATAACTCAAGAAACTTTGGACCTTCTATTGCAGTTGGCCAATGAAGTGGGTCTAAAAGACGCAATCCAAAAGCAGTTTAATGGAGAGATAATTAATAAAACTGAGGGTAGAGCGGTCTTGCACACGGCCTTGAGGGCCAAAGAATCGGATATCATAAAGGTTGATGGGGTTAATATAGTTCCGGAAATTTATGAGGTTAAACATAAAATAAAGTCATTTACGGATTCGGTTATATCCGGAGCCAAAAAGGGTTATACTGGTAAGACTTTTACCGATGTGGTAAATATTGGTATTGGAGGGTCGGACCTTGGTCCTGCCATGGTGGTGGAGGCCCTAAAATTTTATGGCAACCATTTAAAAATGCATTTTGTAAGCAATGTGGATGGAGATCATGTTTATGAGACCCTAAAAGGTTTAGATCCTGAAACAACATTGTTTGTGGTAGTTTCCAAGACTTTTACTACTCAGGAAACCTTGAGCAATGCCACTACCATAAAGAAATGGTTTTTAAAGCAAGCTACCCAGAAAGATGTTGCCAAGCATTTCGCTGCCGTGTCTACCAACACGGAGAAAATATCCGAATTTGGAATTGCGCCCGAGAATGTTTTTCCTATGTGGGATTGGGTCGGGGGTAGATTTTCGCTATGGAGTGCAGTTGGGCTTTCCATTGCGTTGGCAGTAGGGTACGAGAAATTTGATAATATGTTGGCCGGGGCCAATGAAATGGATGATCATTTTAAAACGGCCAGTTTCTCCGAGAATATTCCAGTTGTATTGGCATTAATAAGTGTTTGGTACAACAATTTTTACGGGGCCGAGACCGAGGCCATTATTCCTTACACACAGTATTTAAGTAGGTTTTCGGCCTATTTACAGCAGGGTATTATGGAGAGTAATGGGAAAAGTGTGGATAGGAACGGAAATAAGGTTACCTATGAAACGGGAACCATTATATGGGGAGAGCCCGGAACAAATTCCCAACACGCTTTTTTTCAATTGATCCACCAAGGCACGAAAGTAATTCCAACCGATTTTATTGGCTTTAAGGAAGCGTTGCACGGGGATAATGACCACCACAATAAATTAATGGCCAACTTTTTTGCCCAAACCGAGGCGCTTATGAACGGCAAGACTTCAGAAGAGGTAAGGCAGGAATTGGGGGATAAGGAGGTGTCGGAATCAGAGATTGCAGAAATTTTGCCTTTCAAGGTTTTTGAAGGAAATAAACCAACCAATACCCTTTTTATAGACAAACTAACTCCCAAGAGCTTGGGGTCCCTAATAGCCATGTATGAACATAAAATATTTGTTCAAGGGATAGTTTGGAATATTTATAGTTACGATCAATGGGGAGTAGAACTGGGCAAGCAATTGGCAACCGCCATCTTGAACGATATTGAAGGAACATCCATTGCGAATCATGATGCCTCTACGTTAAATCTCTTAGATTTATTTAAGAAATAATTTAGAATTTTGCTAATTCTCAAGAAACGCTACTAACATTCTGTTTTTCAGTGGTTTTTTTAGTTTTTAATGTTAAATTTGTGCTAAATAATTTAACATTATGATAATATAATGTTGTAAAAATTAATACACTTTTGCACAAATTATTAAATAACTATTAACTCATAGAAAAATGAAAAAGATGTACTTTGCTATTGCCGCATTTTTATTAACGGCAGTTGGGTTTTCACAAGGAACGATTACTGGGTCCGTTATAGATGGAGAGTTTGGAGACCCTTTACCGGGAGCTAGCGTAATGATTCAGGGAACTACTACAGGAACTGCGGCGGATTTTGACGGTAACTTTACTATTGATGCCTCTCAGAGTTCAGGAACATTGGTAATATCCTATATTGGATTTATTAGTAAGAAGGTTAATTTTACTAGCCTTGGCGATATTGGGGTCATAAGCTTAGATCCAGATGCCCAAGAATTGGAGGGAGTAGTCATTGTAGGTTCGGGAATTATAGATTTAGCCGAAGATAGACAAACCCCAATAGCGGTAAGTACGGTAACCGCTACTGAAATTCAGGAAAAAACAGGAAATTTTGATTTGCCTGAAGTACTAAAATCTACGCCATCAGTACAAAATGTTAAGGGTGGTGGTTTTGGTGATGGTCAAATGTATTTAAGAGGATTTGATCAATCAAATACAGCCTTTTTGTTAAATGGACAGCCCATCAATGGAGTTGAAGATGGTTTAATGTATTGGTCCAACTGGACCGGAGTTTTGGATATTGCCAATGCCATTCAGGTACAAAGAGGTTTGGGTTCTTCTAAATTGGCCATATCTTCAGTTGGGGGTACGGTGAATATTATTACCAAAACGATAGACATGAAAGAAGGTGGTTTCGTTAGTTCTATGATAGGTAACGATGATTATATAAAAACCTCTTCATATTACTCTACTGGTTTAATGGATAATGGTTGGGCGTTTTCCGCAATGTTAGGTCACTGGCAAGGTGATGGTTATATGCAAGGAGCTAAAGGACAAGGACAAACTTATTTTTTATCTGCGGGATATAAACTAAATGATTCCCATATTTTCAACTTTTTAGTTACTGGAGCCCCACAATGGCACGGTTCTGCTGGAGGTAATGAATTATCCGATTACCTTGAAAAAGGTCGTAGATATAATGATTGGTGGGGTTATTATAAAGGAGAAGAGTATGCCGGAGGTAGAAACTACTATCACAAACCAATCATTAACTTAAGTTGGGATTGGAAAATGGGCGATAATTCAAGTTTGTCTACTGTGGCATATGCCTCTTTTGGTCGTGGAGGATTTGCTTACCCTGAAGGAAGTACGTTTTACGGATTTAGAGATGCAAACGGTTTATTGGATTATGATGCTATAGAAGCTAACAATTTAGCAGATCCAAATGCAGATAATTTTGTGAAAAGTTCAATAAATTCCCACAACTGGTTTGGTTTGCTTACAAATTTTGAACATAGCTTTAATGAAAACTTAAGCTTTAATGTTGGGGCTGACGCAAGGTCGTACAATGGAATTCATTTTAGAACTGCTGCTGATTTGATGGGAGCGACGCCAACCTACACAAATGCATATAGTGGAACATTTACCTTAACTGATGATTTAGGTTATAATCCCTGGTCAAATACTTTAAAATTAACCAATACGGACCATACGGATAGACTTGCATATGATTATGAGGAAGTTATTAATTATATAGGTTTATTTTCTCAACTGGAATATGCCACAGACTATTATTCGGTATATGCTCAAGGTGCATTATCAACACAGTCTCATGTTAAAACAGATTTTTGGAACTTTGCTTCTGCTGAGGATGCGGAGAAAATTACTAATCCAGGTTTTAATGCCAAACTTGGTGGGTCATACAACTTAAATCAAGACAATATCATATTCGCCAATGCTGGTTACTATTCTCGTCAACCATATCATGATGACTTATATACCAATATTAGAGCCTCTAACGAGTTAAATCCCTTTGGTGATGAAAATCAGAAAATAACCGGTTTGGAGTTAGGGTATAAATTTAAAAGTGATTATTTCTCGTTTAATGCCAACTTATATCATACTATTTGGGATAACCGAATTCTTTCTTCAGCAGAAGATACTGATGGTGATAGTGTTTCTGATGAGTTTACCCAATCAAGCGGTATAAAAGAAGTTCACCAAGGTGTGGAGCTAGAAGTGTTTTCAAGACCTTTTCAAGGACTGAAACTGAATGGTTTCGTATCTATTGGTAATTGGTACTACGATGGCAATGTTGAAACTAGAACTTATGATATTAATGATGTGTTATTAAGTTCAGGGAATATTGCATATGTTAATGATGCCAAAGTTGGAAATGCCGCACAAATAACCGCAGGAGCAAATGCTTTATGGAATATTACTAGAGGTGTATCTGTAGATGCAACATTTAACTATTACGATGAGTTATATGCCAATATTGATTTAACGTCTAGTGAATTTGAAACAGAAAACAATAGGGGATCTTTACTTTTGCCTTCGTATACAAATGTGGATTTAGGGGCTACCTATAAAATGGTCGTTGGCGAACAAAAAGATAAGTCGCTTTCTTTCCGTTTAAACGTCAATAACCTATTTGATGAATTCTATATAGAAAATTCTTCTTCTAGTGACTATGCGGAAGCTGGCGATGATACTTGGAAAGGTATCAATACTAGTAATAATGTTGATTTGGGATACGGTCTTACTTGGAACTTCGGCATACGTTATAAATTCTAGTAAATAGGAAGTAAAAAAATTCTAAACCCCGCTAAGCAGCGGGGTTTTTTTATTCCCAAAATTCCTTACATTTATAAATTAAAATATAAACTATGGAAGATTACGGACTAGCACATCAATGGATACTTTCCTTACACTCTTATTTTGCCTATGTGGTATTGGCAGTATTATTTTTAGCGGTAGCTAACGGTATTTTAGGCTGGACGGGGAATAAGGATTTTACTTTGAAAAAGGATTTTAGAATTAGCTTATTCGCACTAATTTTATCACACCTGCAACTCTTGGTGGGCTTAGTGCTATATTTTATATCTTCCAATGGCTTAAATGCTATTCAGACGTTGGGTATGGGAGGCCTTAACTCCGCATCACGCTTATTGGCCGTAGAACATCCCTTTATCAATATAATAGCCATAGTGCTCATTACCATTGGCTGGTCCAAGCATAAAAAGGTTATGGAAGGTAAAAGAAAGTTCAAGATCATTACTATTTTTTATGGGTTGGGATTGATACTCGTACTAAGTAGAATTCCTTGGGGTCAATGGCTTAATTAAAAATTGTTTAAGGTTATCTCTGAACCACCTTTGGTATCGCATTAATTTTTGTAATAAAATAAATCGCTGTTAATAGTGGAAAATAGTAGTAGCATATAATTCTTTATCTATTTAGAAAATGAAAAATTTAATAGTTGTTGTTTTGGCTCTTTTGGCCTTACCTGGGATTTCTCAAGAAATGTCTTTGTTCAATGGGAAAGATCTTAGTGGATGGACTATCTACGGAACCGAAAAATGGTATGTGGAAGATGGACTACTAGTATCCGAAAGTGGTCCTGACAAGCAATATGGATATTTGGCTACCGATAAATATTACGATGATTTTGAGCTTACCTTGGAATTTAAGCAGGAAGCCAATGGGAACAGCGGGGTATTTGTTCGCTCAACTGTTGAGGGTACCAAGGTTAGTGGCTGGCAAGTAGAGGTTGCGCCCCGAGGACACGATACGGGTGGTGTTTATGAATCCTATGGCAGGGGTTGGCTAATAAAACCCGACGCTGAAAAAGATAAGGTACTCAAGGAGGGTGAATGGAATACCATGAAAATTAAGCTTTCTGGCAATAAATTAACGTCATGGCTCAACGGCACTCAAATGGTAAGCATCAGCGATGATAAAATTGGTGAAGGAAAAGGTGCCATAGCACTTCAAATTCATGATGGGGGTGGAATTAAGGTAAAGTGGAGAAACATTAATATTGTCTTACCACAATAAACAATTAATTCGCCGCTTTAATCAAGTGGATATAGACGGGAAAATGATCGCTGTAGCCGCCAATATAGTTTCCACCGGCATAGGTTCTTAAGGGGTAACCTTTATATTGTCCTTTTTTGTCGATGAGATATGGTGGATTATATACGCCTGCCTTCCAGAAATAATATTTTTGAGGAGATTTTGCTATAAGATTGGAGGTAAAATATATTTGGTCAAATAGGTTCCATTTGTCTCTGTAGGCCAATGATCCCACCCCTTTTTTATAGAGCCTTTCCATGGGATTAAAAAGGTCGTATGGCTCCAACTTAGCTATTTTCCCTTTGGTCTGTATTATTTTTTTAAAACTATCGTCCATTGGGTCGTCATTGAAATCGCCCATACTAATAATTTTTGCGTCAATATTTAATTCCGAAATGGAATCTATTATCATCTTGTTTAATCTGGCAGCTGCTATTCTATTGGGTTTACTTCTGGCTTCCCCTCCACTTCTGGACGGCCAATGGTTAACAATAAAGTGTATTTCCTCCCCGTCCATTTGTCCGCCTACGACCAATTGATCCCTTGTGTAATCGCGGAAATTTTCACTATTTGTCAGTAATAACCTGTGACTGCTAAAGGAGGTAGGCAAAAACACTGCCTTTTTGTATATAAGGGCAACGTCAATTCCTCTTTCGTCAGGGGAATCAAAATGAATTATTCCGTAATCTTTGGCCCTTAAATTGGTATGAGTGATCAGATCTTTGACTACTTGGTTATTTTCCAGTTCGCAAAGGCCAATAATGTCTGGGGAGGTTTGGTTATCGGGACTACCTATTTCCGATAGCACTTTGGACATATTGTTTATTTTATGATTGTAGCGTTCACTGGTCCAGTTGTCTTTTCCTTCTGGGGTGCGGTCATCATCAAAAGTCAGGGAATCGTTGACCGTATCAAATAAGTTCTCCAAATTATAAAATGCCACAGTCCTTATTTTGTAGGTCTTACTTTCCTGTGCTATGCTGCCACTAATTATAAATAGAGACACAAAAAATATGTTGTAGTTACCCATAGATTACATAATTTGTTGAATGGTGCAAGAAAAAATATTAATTTTCTTGGAATAAATTAAGAATAAACTGTCAATTTTCAATATATTGATAAGTATTTTGTTAAAAAATTTCGTCTTCATCAATGAAAAGAGATTTGGCTATATCCTTTTTAATCCTGCAAGGCATCTGGGGGTATACTCAGGAGAACTACCGTGTAATTGGTATTGTAAAGGATATGGTTACACAAGAAACTATTGAGTTTGCTAAAATTGAAATTTATGGTACTGCGACTGTAACACCCGTTGGCAACGAAGGAAAATTCATGATCGCACTGAGTCAACCTGGTGATTATATACTTTATGTTGAAGCCCAAGACTATGTAAGTAAAAAAATGCCCATTTCCTTTGGAAACCAAGAGTTGGACCTGGGGACTATTTTTCTAGATCGCGATATTGCCCAAGAGAAAACGGACAACTTGATTACACTAACAGATTCCGATTTACTGGATGATGAAAGTATTTCAATGACTTCTGGTATGTTGCAAGCTACAAAGGATATTTTTTTAAATAGGGCAGCGTTCGATTTTGGACAGGCATTTTTTCGAGTTCGTGGTTATGGTTCGGAAAATGGCGTAATTCTTCTAAACGGTATTCCTATGAATAAATTGATGGACGGACGTCCTCAATGGAATAACTGGGGAGGCCTTAACGACGTAACCCGAAATCAAGAGTTTACGCATGGATTGCAGGTATCGGAGTATTCATTTGGAGGTGTTTTGGGAACTACCAATATTAGTACCCGGCCATCCTCTTTCAGGAAAGGTGTGCGTTTATCTTCCTCAGCTTCAAATAGAACATATGCGGGGCGACTTATGGCAACCTATTCCTCAGAGGTGCCACAAAAAGGGATTAATTATAGTGTTTCGGCTTCTAGAAGGTGGGCGAAACAAGGTTACATAGATGGTACTTTATACGATGCCTATTCCTTTTTTGGTGCTTTTGAATATGAATGGAACCAAAAAAATAGTATTCACCTAACAAGTATTTGGGCTTCCAACCGCCGCGGAAGGTCTTCGGCTTTGACCGAGGAAGTTTTTCAATTGGCAGGAAAACGCTATAATCCTTATTGGGGTATTCAAAATGGTACTATTAGGAACTCTAGGGAAAGAAAAATTGCAGAGCCTATCTTTATGCTGAATCACTATTTCACTTCCAAAAATTTTAATTTAAGCTCAGGGGTATCCTATCAATTTGGAATACATTCGAAAGCTAGGATTGGATATTATAATGCTCCCAATCCAGACCCAACCTATTATCGTTATTTACCTAGTTATTATATAAATAGCCCCATTGGTGCTAATTTTATTAGTGCCAATATGGCAAAGGAAGGGTTTTTGAAAAATGCGCAAATAGACTGGGGCCACTTATACGAAGCAAATACAAGTTTGTCCGTACAAGGTAAAGCGGCTTATATTGCCTACGAGGATACAGCAGAGGACCGACAGTTTCACATCACCACTATGGGCAATTATAGTATCAATAATCAGATAGGGGTCAATTTTGGTGGGCATTATACCAGTCTGGACTCGGATAACTATGCTGAAATAAACGATTTGTTAGGTGCAGAATTCCATGAGGATATAGATCCATTTTCCAATACAAAAAATGATTTGGATGGAAATTTGAGTAAAATAACAACAGATCCATTCAACTATTTCTATAATATCAAAGGCGGAGTCTTCGATGCTTTTGCCCATTCGGTTTTTTCATTTCCTAAATGGGACGGGTTTTTGGGTGCTAATTTTACTTCCACCAATTATCAAAGGGACGGTAAATTTAGGAACGGGCGTTTTATAAATACCTCCTTTGGAAAAGGGGAAATGGTTGAGTTTTCCAATTTTGGAGCCAAAGCTGGTTTTACCTATAAATTCAACGGTAGGCACTGGCTCGCACTAAATGGTGCCTATATTAGCAAAGCTCCCGTTTATCAAAACGTGTTTATAAACCCTAGGGAAAATAATGAGGTTGTAAACAATATTCAAAGCGAACTAATAACAACTACAGACTTCAACTATTACATAAGACTTCCTGATTTGACCGGACGTATATCTGGTTTTTATACGCGATTCCAGAATATTACCGATATTAATTTTTTCTTTGTGGATGCTGGGGTAGGTAGTGATTTTGTGCAAGAAGTCCTTACGGATTTGGATAAACTTCATTTGGGGACAGAACTAGGGTTGGAGTATCAACTGTCATCAGCCGTTAAATTATCCTTTGTGGCAGCATTAGGTAAATATCTTTACGCCAGTGATCCTTTTGTCAGTATAAATTTTGATACTGCAGGAGCAGAGGAGGATATTATTAATCCTGAAGGCAATATAGATCTTGGTGTGGCCAAGGTTAAAGATTATAAATTATCGCAGGGACCTCAAAAGGCACTTGCCCTTGGTGTGGAATACCGAGACCCGAAATATTGGTGGATTGGTGCTACCACCAATTATTTGGCGAACAATTACGCCGGTATTTCCACCATTACCAGGACGCAAAGTTTTTACTTGGATCCCGATACACAATTGCCATTTCCAGATGCTACCGATGAAAATGTAAAACGGATTTTGTCCCAGAATAAATTGGACAATTTTTACCTTCTGAATTTGGTCGGTGGTAAATCCTGGCTGAAAAGTGGTAAATACATCAGTGTTTTTGTCAGTATCAATAATGTGTTTGATACTGTTTTTAGGACTGGGGGCTACGAGCAAAGCAGGAATGGAAATTTTGGACAGTTACAACAGGATAATTTGAGTGGGAATCCATCTTTTGCACCTAAATATTGGTATGGGTATGGGCGTACCTATTTTATAAACTTTGCATTTAGTTTTTGATTTTTTCCATTTAAAAAGAAAGTTGTTGAATTGAAGTAATTCAATTTCTGGTAAGGTGTTATAATTTGTTTCCGCCCACGGAAGAATATAAATAATACAATTATGAACCTTAGGAGCTACCATATTGGATGTGTTATGGCCGTATTGGGTCTATGCCTTGTAATGGCTTGTGTTAAGGGTCAAGATTTTAAGACGCCCGAATCCGGTTGTACAGATGATCTTTCGGCCAATATAACCATAGCAGCGTTAAAAGCGCTTTATGTTGGTGAATTGTTGAAGATTCAAGAAGAATGGGTTATTGAAGGTTATGTTGTATCCTCCGATATGGCAGGCAATTTTTTCGGAACCCTACACATTCAGGACCACCCTACTAACCCTACGGAGGGGCTACAACTGGAAATTGACCTTCGGGATTCACATTTATTTTTCGAGGTGGAGTCGAAAATTTTGATAAAAACAAAGGGTCTCTACTTGGGTATGAGTAAAGGGGCAATTAAATTAGGAGGTGTTTTTAGCGCTTTTGGAAACCTTTCGGTAGGGCGCTTACCTGGGCCAATAGTAGGGAATCATTTATTTAATTCTTGCAGCCCGAAGTCTTCCTTGGAACCGGCGGAGACTTCAGTAAATGAACTGGACGATTCCATGATCAGCACCTTGCTACAGTTTGGTAATATGGAAATTTTAGAAGCTGAACTAGGGCAATCTTTTGCGGTAAAGGAGGAGGAAACCATCAGAATTTTGACCAATTGTGAGGATGATGAACTGGAACTTCTAAATAGTGGGTATTCAGATTTTCAAGATCGCCAATTACCGGAAGGCAGTGGAACCATAACCGGGGTCTTAATTAAAGATAACAAGAAATATCAATTGGTAATTAGAGATACATCGGATATTGACTTTACTTCTGTACGCTGTAAGGAGTTGGTGGATGAATTTACCTCATCAAAAGTTTTTATTTCGGAACTGGCCGATCCGGACAATAATGCGGCAGCCCGCTTTGTTGAACTTTATAACTCGGATTCCGAAATGCTGGACTTAAAAGGATGGACCTTAAGAAGATATACGAATGCCAATACAGAAGTAAGTTCTACCATTGATTTGTCTGGTCATGTAATCGAGGGAAAAAGCACCTTTGTCATTTCCCCCAATGCCTCCGAGTTCGAAATTGTTTATGGTTTCTTGCCCGATCGGGGCGTTTCCGTTAATAGTCCGGCAGATTCCAACGGTGATGATAATTTGGAATTGGTGGATCCTTTTGGAGCTATTATCGATAGTTTTGGTGTTGTGGGGGAGGATGGCTCGGGTACCAACCACGAATTTGAGGATGGTAGGGCGGTAAGAAGTGAAAATATCGTGGAAGCCAATCCAATTTATACTTTTAGTGAATGGACCGTATACAACGATTCTGGAGAGGAGGGTACCATAAATAGTCCGCAAAACGCTCCGGATGATTTTAATCCGGGAATACGTTAGTTTTTTATCATTCCATTTCGGATAATAATTTCACCAAATCCTTTTTAAAAATGGGCTTAAGGATGTAATTATTCACCATGCTAAAGCTTTTGGCCTTAAGGGAATCTCGGGGGTCTATTGATGAGCTAATCATATAAATAATCACTTCATCTGTATGGGAATTGGGAATCTTGACAAAATCTTCCAGAAATTCCCAGCCATCCATAACGGGCATGTTAATATCTAAAAGGATGATAGACGGCAATCTTTTTCCTTCTTCAAGTGTTTTTGTTAAACCTTCCAGGGCTTCCCGTCCGTTGGTGTAAACTACGACATTGTCGCAAAAATCGATATCCTTCATCGATTTTTGTATACCAAATACAGAAATAGGATCATCATCTATAATACAACCATTTTTAAACTTCCCCATCTTCCTATTGTTTTGTATCTCTATATATTATTCCGAAACCAGGGTAACCCTAAATGTGGTTCCTTTATCCACAGCGCTTTCCACTTCAATTTTTCCGTCCATGGCTTCAATTTGATTTTTGGTAATGAACAAGCCAATACCCCTGGACTCTTCATGTTCATGAAAGGTTTTATACATTCCAAAAAGCTTTTCACCATGCCTTTCAAGATTAATGCCCAATCCGTTATCCTTAAAATCCAAAACAATACTTCGCCCTTTTTTCTTGGACGTGATGGTAATTTTTGGTCGCCTTTCCGGACTACTGTATTTTATACTATTTGTAAAAAGGTTTAAAAATATACTGTCTAAGTAGGCTGGTACGGCTTTTACATTAAAGGTGGGGTCTATGGTGATATCGCATTCAACATTTTTTTCATGTAGTAGTGCCGTAATATTTTTTTCTACTGTCCTAATGGTACTATTTAAATTCACTTCTTTTAGTTGATCTATTGCCCCGGTATTTATCTGAACAACTTCATTTAAATGCGCAACGGTCTCACTAAGGCTTTCTGAGGCCTCTTTAATCATTTTCTCAATGACTTTCCTTTCATTTTCCTCCTCCTCTTGTATTAAATAATTGGATAGCATGGTAAGGTTGGAAGAATGGGAGCGAAGATTGTGGGAAACAATATGGGCGAAATTTAATAAGCTATTATTTTGATTTTTAGTTATATCCAATAATTCTTCGGATTTATTATTAGCTTGAATTCTACTTGAAATATCCATTATCTGTGAAATAAAATGGGATATATTTCCTTCAAAATCCTTAACTGCGGTAACCGTTAATACCACGTGTACGATACGTCCTTCTTTGTGAAAGTATCTTTTCTCCATTTGGTAACTGTCCCCATTACCATCCAGTAATATCTGTAAATGATCTAATTCCTTGTTCAGGTCCGCTGGATGGGTAATATCTTGAAAAGAAAGATTTAATAGTTCCTTGCGGGTATATCCCAAGCTAATACATAGACTGTCGTTTATATCGATCCAAGAGCCGTCAGTTGCCATTAGGGCCATTCCTACTGCCGAGGATTCAAAAGACCCCTTGAAAGACGCTTTGCTTTTGTCCAATTTCAATTGGGTATTAACTTGCTCTGTAATATCCCAATTGGTCCCGATCATTTTTATCATTTCCCCCTCCTCATTCCTGAAGACACCGGCATTGGCTTTTAGGTGTTTAATATCGCCACCTGGCTGAATTATTCTAAATTCCGTTATAAACTCTTTTATCCCCGCCAGAGCCATTTCCACTTCTTGCTGGAATCTTTCCTGGTCATCTGGGTGCAAACAGGCTTTCCAGGCATCATATAGACCTTTGAAATTTTCTCGTTTTAAACCGTAGATGTGGTACATCTCGTTGTTCCATTCCAAAGTATTTGATGTTAAATCCAGCTCCCATATACCAATTTGCGCAACTGCTGTGGCCAAATCCAGTCTTTCCTTAATTTTGGCGTTCTTTATTTCGGTCTTTTTCTTCTTGTCTATATCCTGAAAAACACCATAAAGGCGAACACATTTGCCATTGATTAATTCTGGGACTCCTTTGGCCCGTACCCATAGTTCATTACCCTTTGCTGTTACAATTTGTAATTCTGTATCCCAAGGTTGGCCATAGGTGATGGCATTTCGGATTAAATTAGTAATATTATCCCTATGTTCTCCTTCTTTATAAAACTTTACTCCCGTCTCCAAAGTGGGGATATAATCCGGAGGGACTCCGTGAATTTCCTTGGTTATTTGGGACCAATGAACGGTGTTGGTTACCATATCCAAATCCCAACCTCCCATTCTGGCCACATTCTCGGCGGCTACCAGAAGATCCTTATCCCGTTTTGTTTCGGTTATATTGTAACAGGTGATTATTAATCCACTATAGTTTTTATCCTTTTCTTTCCAAGGTTTAATCGTCCATTTATACCATCTTACACTTCCATCCTCCAATAAATGTTTATGATCGGCGACCAATTTTTTGGTATTTTCACAACTCTTTTCAAGGGCCAATCGCAAGTCAACTGGGCTATGGGGAACTACATCTAAAAAAGATTTTCCAACGATATCTATATCAGAAATCCCAAATTCCCGTGACCAATCTGGCGAGCAACTTATAAAACGCAGTTTACTATCCAAAACCGAAAGTGAAATTGGCGCTTCTTCTATAGATATGGTAGGTATTTGTGGTTTCAAAATTTATATTTTAATAAATATAAGCATCAATTAATAATGGGATTTCCTATGGGTTTTAATACATAATTGATCTATTTAGCAAAGCTAATAAAACACCAAATAACAACTTTAAACAATTGCTGTTTAAAGTTAAATTTTATTTGAATATTGTGCTATCCAATATCCTTTTACAAAAAGAGCAAATAATACAATTTCTCGTTAATACACCTCATAGCTGGAATGTCTAAAATAGCGAAAAGGAGGTGCAATGTCCAAAAATGGAGTCCCTTCAAACGATAAAAAGCCCTAAATTGGTGTTAAACTGTTCTTGAATGAAAGTAAGATTCAATTTATACTAATCTGGGGAGGGTAGTAGGCCAGATAAAACATCTCTTGTATAAAGATAATGAAATTATATGGCCCAATCTACAATTTGTAAATCAAGTTGCAGTGTGGAGGTCGACGTGTAATTGGAAATAATATATTTTCGCAGGTAAATACTTGTTGATTATTTTTATTTCTTCAAATCCGGATGGACTGGGTTTCCTCTTGCCGAATTACATGGGGCTGTGCCAGTAGTACCGAAGGTAAATATGGCATAATTTGATAGGCTTTAAAAAAAGTTGACATTGTTGTGATGAAAGACCTAGGGAACAACAATCTACTAAATAGTCTGTAAAAAAGTTTTCTATCCGAAACAGTCGCCCCAAATGGTTGGGAAGCCTATTTTTTTTATACATTTAACCAACGGGAATTAACTATGAACGAATTTTTTTTTAACGAAATAAGAAATGGGAACTTTGATGAGGTTAGGGCCATGTTGAAGAAAAACCCTTTGTTATTGGACAGTAGGGATCAAAGGGGTTCAACACCGCTAATTTTGTCTACCTATTACGACCAAGAGGAAATAACAGATCTTTTGTTGGAAAATGGGGCCAAAATTGATGCCAAGGATGCTACTGGGAATACAGCCCTCATGGGGGTCTGTTTTAAAGGCTATACGGATGTAGCCCAAAAATTAATAGACAAGGGGGCCTGTGTCAACGAACGTAATACTATGGGTGCTACCTGTCTTATCTATGCGGCTACATTCAATAGGGAGGAGATTGTGAAAATGCTTTTGGCCAAAGGTGTGGATACCTCGGTCAAAGATGTTCGGGGCCTTACTGCCTTAGATCATGCAAAAGAACAAGGGCGGCCTTCACTTATTGCTTTGCTGGAAAACTCCTAAAATATATGGATACTTTTACAGGAAACATTGACGTGTGCAAGGAGTATTAAAGCTCTTGCCGCTACGGGACTGATATATTTTTGTGGAGGATATAATATTGACCTATAGCAGGAATTAGGAAGCATAAGTTTACGGCTTCTGAGTCTTATTTGTGATGTACCCTTAAAATCGTGTCCGCAATTTATAATGCCAGTGTCGGGTTGTCCGGTCTCCAAAGTAAGGATCAGGGGCTTTGTTCCCAATGATAATGGCTACCCAAAATAATCTGGAAGTATATTTTGATTAATACAAAATTAAATTCAAATGGAACTTAAGGTAGCAAATATTCAATCTCCTTTGTTTTGGGAAAATCCAGAACGCAACAGGGAAAACTTTTCAAAAAAAATAGCGGCAATTTCATCAGGTGTCGATTTAATTGTGCTGCCAGAAATGTTCACCACTGCGTTTACGATGACTCCCCAAAATATAGCAAAGGATGAAGGCGAAATAACGTTAAAATGGATGCAAAATGAAGCTGAGAAAAATAATACAGCCATAACGGGAAGCATTGTTTTTTTTGCTGATGGACAATATTATAATAGACTTTGGTTTGTGGAGCCCAATGGTACATCGAGTTGTTATGACAAGCGACACACCTTTACCTTAGCAGGGGAGGATAAGGTGTATAGTAGGGGAGATAAGAGGATTGTGATTGAATATAAAGGGTTTAAGATATGCCCCCTTATTTGTTATGATCTTCGCTTTCCCGTTTGGTCCAGAAATACAAGTGATTATGATGTGCTTATTTACGTTGCTAATTGGCCAACATCTAGAATAAATGCTTGGAATACACTGTTAAGGGCACGCGCCATTGAAAATATGGCTTATGTAATAGGGGTAAATAGGATAGGCACGGATGATAGTGGACATCACTATTCCGGTCATTCCACCGTCATTGATGTTTTGGGGAACCCAATAGTTTTTTCTGAAGACGAAACGGTACTTTTTGCTACTTTGAGCAAGAAACATATTGCCGAAGCGCGTGGTAGATTAAAGTTTTTGGACGATAGGGACCATTTTAGTTTATTAGGATAAAAGTTTGCTCCAATTCCCAATTGGCCCTTACCTCCACAACATTAGGGTAATAAAGTACTCGCTCTGGCTGAATGCGTTGAAGGTAGTTTCCTGTATCCCATTTTTGGTTACCGTTGCTATCGAATATTACGCGGATAAGGTACTTTCCTGGGTCGATATTAGTAAATTCGAAAATCTGCGGCTCCGCAGCGAACAACTCTTTTTTAGTAACCCCCTTTTCATCTGTAAGTTGAACTATTAAAGGAAAGGTAGCGGGGCCATCCAAGGTAAGTCTTAAATTTCCAAAATCAGCATAGCTTTTGGTGGTCAGTTTATAGGATAATGTATCGTTTTCGGTGCCAAAAAAATCAGTTATCGCCCCAGGGAAAAAGTCTAGAACATAATTTTCATTGGGTTCTACCTCAAAATCAAAATCAATTTTATTGGCCAAGGTATCTATGTCCAAAGTGAATTTCACCAATGAGGAATCTGTACGTATCATACTTACTTTTGAACTGTCCACCTTAGATAGGGGGGTATTGGCCCCGATATAAAAAGGTTTTCCGAACTCCAGTGACCCTCTTTGGCTAGCCTGTAAAACAAGGGTGTCCAAGTTAACTTTTCTTGTTTTTACTGTGAAAGTATCTATTAGTTTTTCCTTTTCATTGGATACGGTAAATACGAGGGAATCTACTTCAAACGGCGTAAACCAAAAGTTTAAAGTGTCTTTTTCCCTCTCTTTGGTTATTTTTGTTTTAACGGAATCCGGTAAAATGCTTAAGGGATTGATCGAGAGATTCTCAGCATTGCCCTGATATCCAAAAATAATTTTGTTTTTCGCGGCAAAATTTGGAACTGAAATACTGTAATCCGGTATTTCCTTGAACAGGGTAAGAAGATAAATAGAATCTGTGGGTAGGTTTACGGTGTCCTTTATAAATGCAATTTTATCTACTTGCTGATTAAAGATGTTGTTTTTGGCTTCATCCTTTACCCCGAACATGGCGTATTTACCCTCTTTAAGGTTTTTTAGATGAAAGATGGGTGTACTATCCAAAGTATTAGTGATATAATTTGGAGGTTGCCTATAAATCGTAGAATCGGTATAGGCACTATCTATTTCATAGAGCATAATGCTTATAAAAGTATCGGCATCTTTATTGAATGCGTCCTTGACTACGCCGGAGACCTTTAGGGAGTCTATATAATCGCCCGTAGAAAATACATAGGTAAAAAAGCTAAAGGGGTTACCTTCGTTATTATCTATAATACTTTGGCCGAAGTTGAAGGTATAAGTGGTGTTCTCTTTTAAGGTGTCCTTAAGTGTAATCTCAACATATTTATTGGCGGAACCCTGAGGAGTAATTATAGGGGTGTATTTTAAAGGCGGGGAAACGATGAGCTGTTTTTCAATATCCTTAAGTTTAACATATTCGTCAAAATACAAACGGATTTTGGTGGCCTTAAAGTTAATGGACATATTCTCTGGCTCTGCCTTTACTAATTTTGGAGGAGTAGTATCCTTGTCACCTCCACTAGGGGCTCCTCTTCGTGCACATTGAAAGAGGGCAGAGACCGTTAAAAGCAAAAATAAAAACCCTAAAATACGTTGGATCATAGTAGTCATGAAAATGTTCAACAAAGAAACAACTTATTTGTAGAATTGTAAAATTATGGAACTATGGCCATAGAAGCGATATAGATGTTAATTCCTTTTGATTGGGACAATGCTGTGGCACAGGCTTCCATAGTTGCCCCTGTTGTAATTACATCGTCCAGCAATAGTACGTTTTTATTCTTAAAAATTTTTATGTCCTTTAGAAGATAAAGTGCTTGTTTGTTCTGCCACCTAAGTATTCTGGATTTATTGGTCTGGGTTCTGGTATTGGCAGTTTTAACTAGTACCTGGTCTAGGTATTGGGCGTTGATGTGCGCTGCGATTGTTTTGGCAAATAAGGCCACTTGGTTGTAACCTCTTTTCCTTAATTTTTTTCGGTGCAGGGGAACGGGCACCACGTAATCAATTTTGTTCAAAAAATTGTTTTCCTTCAAAATAGAGCCATACCAATTCCCTAAGAACAAACCAATTTGCTCTTGGTTTTTATATTTTAAATAATGGATAAGGTTTTTTACGATACCTTTTTCAGTGAAAAGCAGGAAGGAACTGGCTTTAATTATGTTAATTCTTCCGTAAAAAATACGGTCAACAGGGTTTTCTGCGTTAAAAGTATACTCGGTGAGTGGTAATTGATTTCGACAAACGGTACAAATATGTTCTTCTCCTCTATATAAAGGTGCATTACATCCAAAACATAGTAAGGGTACAAGGATTGTGTTAATATCGTTTATTATATTTGAAATCTTGTAGTACACACAAATCTAAATTACCATTAACCTACTTAATACGCATGCTTTTAGATGGACATTGAAGATAATAAATTTAATTATAAGATAATACTTGCTGCTTTGGCAGCTATTATATTAGGTATTCTTATAGCCTTCTACTACAGTTATGCCCAGTCTAAAAGTCGTATTAGTTTTTTGGAGCAGGAGAAAGTATTGTTGGTTAAGGACCTTACTTTGATGAAATCTGATGTGGATAGGCTCTCAGCTCTTAATGAGGTTAACGAAATAGAGCTACAAGATTCAAGGTTTAAGGTTCAGCAATTACAGGATTCTGTGGGGCGCTTAAATTTCACTGTTGAAAAGTTAAGGGAGTACAGGACGGAACTAAGGAAACTCGAGGCCAAAAATGATAGCCTTAAGCTTAAGAACAACTTCCTAAAATATAACAATATGCTCCTTGGCAACAAATATGAGGAAACCAAGAAGATCATAGAAGAGCTTAGGGGTAAGAGCAGTTCCTTGGCGGAAGCAGAAGCCTTGCTTAGAAGAAAGAATAAAGAACTTAGTCAAGAACTAAAGACCAAGAGCTATCTTAGGTTAGAAAATTCGGAAGGTAGTGGTTTTAGGTTTCGATCAGGAAAACATATAAAGACCAACAAGGCCAATATCATATCCAAACTAAGAGGTTGTGTTACCATCATGGGGAATCCCAATTCCCAAAATGAGGAAAGGGTAATTTATTTTCAGTTCTTAGGACCTAATATGGGTGTGATCGAGGATAATGCCAACACCATTTCAGTAAATGGCAATGTTTACAGCAAGCGGGTTGAGCTGGTTTTTATGGGCCAGGAGTTTAGTGTTTGCGATGCAATTTCGGTACCGGAAGGGTCCTTAGGGGAAGGAATTTATACCTTAAATGTTTTTGAGAATGAAAAATTATTGGCTACTTCAGAATTTCAATTAAAATAAACATCTTCATTTTATACTAATATCATATTTTTGCCAAATGGTGAAACAAGAAAACGATTTTAAAAAAGTAATCTCGCATGCAAAGGAGTATGGATACGTTTTCCAGTCCAGCGAAATTTACGACGGACTTAGTGCTGTTTATGATTATGCCCAAAATGGAGCGGAGTTAAAGAAGAATATCCGTGAATATTGGTGGAAGGCAATGGTTCAGATGAACGATAATATTGTGGGTCTTGATTCCGCCATATTTATGCATCCAACAGTATGGAAGGCTTCTGGGCACGTTGATGCCTTTAACGACCCTTTGATAGATAACAAAGATTCCAAAAAAAGATATCGTGCAGATGTTTTGGTGGAGGATTATACTGCTAAAATTGAAGCTAAAATAGACAAGGAAGTAGCCAAGGCAGAAAAGCGCTTTGGTGATGCTTTTGATAAAAAACAATTTCTGGAAACCAATCCAAGAGTTGTTGGCTATCAAGAACAGATCAATACCATTTTGAAGCGATTGGGGAAATCTCTGGAGAATGAGGATTTGGCCGATGTAAAAAAATTAATCGAAGAACTGGAAATTGCCTGCCCATTATCCGGGTCAAGGAATTGGACCGATGTGAAGCAATTCAACCTAATGTTCGGTACTAAATTGGGGGCTTCAGCAGATAGCGCCATGGACCTTTATCTAAGACCTGAAACTGCACAGGGGATTTTTGTAAACTTTCTGAATGTCCAAAAGACCGGAAGAATGAAAATTCCGTTTGGTATTGCACAGGTAGGAAAGGCCTTTAGGAACGAAATCGTGGCAAGACAGTTTATATTTCGTCAAAGGGAGTTTGAACAAATGGAAATGCAATTTTTTATTCGTCCAGGATCTCAAAAGGAATGGTACGAAACTTGGAAGGAAAAGAGGATGGCCTGGCATTTGTCGTTGGGATTGGGTAGCGATAATTACAGATTTCACGACCATGAAAAATTGGCGCATTACGCTGATGCGGCTTCCGATATTGAATTTAAATTTCCTTTTGGATTTAAAGAATTGGAAGGGATTCACTCACGAACCGATTTTGACCTTAGCAGCCACGAAAAATTCTCAGGGAAAAAGTTGCAATATTTTGATCCTGAACTCAATGAAAGTTATGTGCCCTACGTGGTTGAAACCTCTATAGGTTTGGATCGTATGTTCTTGGCTATCTTTTCCAACGCTTTGGTTGAAGAGGAATTGGAAAACCAAAGCACAAGAACGGTACTTAAATTACCAGCTGTATTGGCGCCGAACAAGGCCGCTGTTTTACCCTTGGTAAAAAAAGATGGCTTGCCGGAATTGGCGGAGAAAATCATAGATGACCTTAAATGGGATTTTAATGTAGTATATGATGAGAAAGATGCGGTAGGACGTCGTTACCGAAGGCAAGATGCTAATGGTACGCCTTTTTGCATTACCGTAGACCATCAATCCTTAGAGGACAATACAGTCACTATTCGTCATAGGGATACTATGGAGCAACAACGAGTGGCCATTGCAGACGTAAAGGCCATTATTCATAAGGAAGTGGATATGAAAACTTGGTTGCAGCGTATGGCCTAAATTATTAAAAAGAATTTTAGAGGTCTAAAAAGAACATCTATTTGCAAGGGCGAATAGTTAAACTTTTTAGACCTTTTCGTTTACAAGGAATACCCCAACCTCAAGCTTCCATAATAATTCCTGCCATTTCCGGGATAGTAGTATCTAGGCTCCGATCCGCCAAACCCTGTAGCGTTTATGAGTACGGACTGGGCATAATTAACATCGAAGATATTGTTGATTCCAAAAGCGACATCCAAAGACAGCCTTTTCCCCAGCTGATTTTTATACCCTACTTTGCTGTTAATTACATTAAATGCGTCACTGTACAAACTGTTTTCATCTGTAAGTGGAATTTCTCCTACATATTGATGGGTGGAATACCAATAGAACTTATTGTGAAGTTGTGCCTGTAGGCCAGAATTCAAGTTATGTTTACTAACTCCGGTCAAAGGATTTCCGGAATAATTGTCGTCCCCGTCCACAAAGGTTACAAAACTGTGATCGTTATAGGTGTAGCTGATAAAAGGGGAAATTCTAAGGTTTGCAGTAATATCCAAGTTGTATTCTGCCTCCAATTCCACTCCTTGATGTTTTGTCTTTCCGGCGTTTTTACCAATATATTGGTTATCCCCTATCCGTTCGGCCACCAATAAATTTTTGATATCCATTCTATATAGGGCGACGGCGAGATTTAATTTGTTGTTTAAAAAAAATAATTTAGAGCCAATTTCATAGTTAACCCCCGTTTCTTGGGCAATATCCGGGTTGATTACTCCATCTGGGGTTAAGGACTCCTCTAATGTAGGATTGGAAAACCCACGGCTAATATTGGCATAAACAGCATTTCCCTTTGGGAAGCTGTAGTTGAGGTTAAGGCTGGGCAAAAGGATGGCGTCAAAATCCCTTTCAGCACTTGTGTTATCGTCCCCTGAATTAAACTGATCTCTAAAATCATAAAATGTCTTGTTGAGATTAAGTCCCAATTGAGCGGTAAAGGCATGGCTAAACGGAATAAGAATACTCCCAAAAGCATTTAACTGCCGTCTATATTCTTTGCTTTTGGCAAATTGGTCCCCTTGCAGGCTTCCTTCACCATTGTTTTCTTGGTATAAATTCTCAAACTTTTCCCAATGGTATTCGTCCTTGTACAATTCTGCCCCAAAATTGTAATCCAAGGCTGATTCGTTTAGAGATAATTGTCCCATAAATTTGGTTCTAAATCCATAGCCGTGGGTATATTCATCCAAAATTTCGAAGGGAGCAGGTTCGTAATGATCCAAATAAGTGTAGAATATACTGCTCGAATTTTTAAATCGTTCGCTAAAGGAATGCTTTATGGAAAGTCCTGTAAGGGTATATTTGTTATCCTCATAGCCTTGTGCAGATTTCCAGGTAAAAGCAGCCTGTTTGGGATCTTCATTAAAATCGGTCTCTCCCAAAGAGCTGGGTATCTGTGCATTGTAATCAACATGGTTGATGAGTACGCCTAGGTTGGTTTTGGTGTTTAATTGATAATTTAAATCCAAGAGTAGGCCTTCACGTTTAAATTTATTGTTTTCCCTATAGCCATCGGTCTCCAAAAAGCCATAATGAAAGTTGAGCGCAATCTTATTTTCCTTTAGACTAAATTGTAAATTGTTCTTAACTAGGTTGTAGGAGCCTATAGTAAAGTTATTTCTAAAATATATGGACTCGTTGGTGGGCTGTTTGGATTCCAGCAAAATTGCCCCACCTAAATTTGTGCCATAATTAGTCGCTTTAGGGCCCTTTATTACCTCTACTGAACTAAGGTTTTCCAAATCATAAGATTCAATGGAGGAGAAACCCGACCCGTTGGTTATAGGGATGTCATTATAGTACAGGCGCAACTTATCCGTTCCATATAATGTTCTTGCCCCTACCCCTCGGAGGGTAATCCTATTCGTGTTTAAAGCCCCGGACAATACATAAACTCCTGATATCTGATTGATTGCCGAAACCATATCTATGGGACTATAGTTCTGAAATACCTTGCTGCCTATAATTTTAGTAGCTATAATGCCATTATCAGAGGCCGATTGAAGGGAATCCATAAGGATTACTTCGTCCAATTCAGTGATGCCACCTCTTTGGATGGGTTCTTGGGCATTGGATACAAAAATAAAAACAGATGCAAATAGAAGATAAAGGGAGGATTTCATTAAAAAATTTTAAGCGGCAAATTTACGGATTATTATCTGATTTTCTAATACTGAAATTAAAAGTGTCCATTGCTTGGGCATTTTAAAACAAGTATAAATAATAACTATTTTGCTCTGACGTTTTGGTTACCAAAAACATTGGCTATTTTTAGCCTGATTTTGAAAAAAGGCCTATTGAATAAAATCGAGGTAATCCGTTTGAGATTGACAATATGGTTTGGTTGAGCATAAAATATATTGAAATGAAAATTGTTTCTTATAATGTAAATGGAATTAGGGCTGCGGTGAAAAAGGGATTTTTGGATTGGCTAAAAAGTGTAAATCCCGATGTGGTATGTTTGCAGGAAATCAAGGCCAATCAAGATCAATTGGATCTTGCTGTTTTCGAAGACTTGGGCTATAACCATCATTACTGGTATAGTGCCCAAAAGAAGGGATATAGCGGTGTGGCCATTCTTGCCAAAATAGAACCCGACCATGTGGAGTACGGTACCGGCATTGACTACATGGATTTTGAAGGACGCAATATTCGGGCAGACTTTAATGGCGTCTCCGTTATGAGCCTTTATCTGCCCTCAGGTACCAATATAGCCAGATTGGACCATAAACTACGGTATATGGCCGATTTCCAAGATTATATTAATACGTTGAAGAAAGAGAAAGCGAATCTTGTTATCTGTGGAGATTATAATATTTGCCATGAAGCCATAGATATTCATGACCCTGTTAGAAACAAAAATGTTTCCGGTTTTTTACCTGTGGAAAGGGAATGGATAGCTAATTTTATGGATAGTGGATTTATAGACAGCTTTAGGCATTTTAACAAGGAGCCCGATAATTACACATGGTGGAGTTATAGGGCGAACTCACGCGCTAATAATAAGGGATGGCGTTTAGATTATGGATTGGTCAGTAGACCATTGGAGAGTCGTTTAAAACGTTCCGTTATTTTGTCACAGGCCGTTCATAGTGATCATTGTCCTATTCTCGTGGAATTGGATTAAAACCATAGGCCATTTTTAAATATAAATCGATAATAACTAGTTAGTTTACTATATGAAATATACCAATCTTCCCCACACTGATATTGAAGTAAGTAAAATATGTCTGGGCACCATGACCTGGGGTCGACAAAATACAGAAGAGGAGGGCCACCAACAAATGGACTATGCCTTGGAACAGGGAGTTAATTTTTTTGATACGGCAGAACTATATCCCATTCCGGCCACCAAGGAACGATATGCGGATACGGAAAGAATTATCGGCAGTTGGTTTAAAAAGAATAAAAACCGGGATAAAGTGGTTTTGGCGTCTAAAATCGCGGGAAAGTCAGAAATGACAAAGTTTATTAGAACTACAGGGATAAACCGCGAAACAATAAAAATGGCCGTAGAAGGAAGTCTTTCACGGTTGCAAACAGATTATATAGATCTTTATCAATTGCATTGGCCAGATCGTTCCACCAATTATTTTGGAAAAAGAGGTTATGAGCATAGTATCAATGACTACTGGGAGGATAATATTCATCAGATATTGGAGGCTTTAAGAGACCTTATACGTGAGGGGAAAATAAGACATGTGGGTATATCCAATGAAACACCATGGGGCGTTATGAGGTACCTGGAAGAAAGTAAGGTGCACGCTAGTTTGCCAAGAATGGTTACCATACAGAATCCATATAGTCTTTTAAATAGACTTTTTGAAGTTGGTCTGGCGGAAATTTCCCATCGTGAAAATTTAGGCTTGTTGGCCTATTCCCCTTTGGGTTTTGGTACCTTGAGCGGCAAATATTTGGGTGATGGGAAACCTGAGAATGCGAGGGTGACCCTTTTTCCAAGTTACAATAGGTATAGCAGTGAAACAGCTGTTAAGGCTACACAAAAATACTATGACTTGGCTCAGGAAAACGGTTTGTCCCTAACACAAATGGCACTGGCCTATGTAAATTCAAGGCCATTTCTAACCTCCAATATAATTGGAGCTACCTCTATGTTACAGCTAAAAGAAAATATTGGGAGTATAGAGGTGCAATTAAGCGAGGAAGTACTTAAGGGTATAGAGGAGATACACCATGCAATTCCAAATCCAGCACCTTGATAGCATGATAGCATTATATTTTTTAAAAGTAGGTTTTATGCAACTGGGATTAATAGTTGTGGTTGTAGTATTGATGCTGGTTTTGGCCAGATTTTTTAATTCGAAAAACTAAAAGGCCGTTCAATACTTCTTGAACAGGCGCTATGAGAATAGACTATTGGCTACATCTTCGATCTTGGCCGCCAATTGAATTCGGATTTGGGTGTTTTTTAATGTTATCTTGTTGTTCTTGGAAACGTAGATAGTACTGAAACCCAATTTTTCTGCTTCCAAAATACGCTGATCAATACGTTGTACCGGTCTAATTTCACCAGCGAGACCAATTTCGGCAGCAAAACACACCCCTTTTTCTATGGCAATGTCCTCGTTGCTGGAGAGAATAGCCGCAATTACGGCCAGATCAATGGCGGGGTCATCTACGGATATTCCTCCGGTGATATTTAGAAAAACATCTTTCGCTCCCAACTTAAATCCCGCTCTTTTTTCCAGGACGGCCAAAAGCATATTTAAGCGCTTTGAATTGTAACCGGTCGTTGATCGTTGGGGCGTGCCGTATACAGCGGTGCTTACCAAGGCCTGTATTTCAATCATCAGCGGTCGCATTCCTTCTACCGTAGAGGCAATGGAAGTGCCACTTAACCCTTCATCGTTCTTGGAAATTAAAATTTCGGACGGATTGTTTACTTCCCGTAATCCGCTGCCCTGCATTTCATATATTCCCAATTCGGAAGTTGATCCAAAACGATTTTTTAGGGACCTTAAGATACGGTACACGTAATTTCTATCGCCCTCAAATTGCAGTACGGTATCTACCATATGCTCCAATATTTTGGGTCCGGCTATTGTGCCGTCTTTTGTGATATGACCAATCAGTATTACCGGAGTGTTGGTTTCCTTGGCAAATTTGATCAGTTCTGCGGTGCATTCCCTTATTTGGGAGATACTACCCGCGGTAGACTCAATATAATCTGTGTGAAGGGTTTGTATGGAATCTATAACTACAATATCCGGCTCGGTGGTCTCGATCTGCTGAAAGATATTTTGTGTTTTGGTCTCGGTTAGGATAAAGCAGGTTTCACTATTGGGATGGATGCGATCGGCCCGCATTTTAATTTGTTTTTGACTTTCCTCCCCAGAAACATATAATGTTTTGTAGGGTAGTTTTAGTGCAATTTGCAATAATAAAGTGCTTTTTCCTACGCCCGGTTCCCCTCCTAAAAGTGTTAGGGAACCAGGGACCAACCCTCCGCCAAGCACCCTGTTGAATTCTAGATCAAAAGTGTTTAACCTAATTTCCTTGTCGGTTCTAATTTCATTGATTCTTAGAGGTTTGGAAACTATTTTTAAGGGTTTGGAAGTGTTTTTCCAAGATGCTTTTTCCTCTTTTTGGATTACTTCTTCCACTACGGTATTCCACTGCTTGCATGCACCACATTGACCTACCCATTTGGCGTATTGTGTTCCACAGTTCTGACAAAAAAAAGAGGTTTTTGTTTTGGCCATTATTTAATAATATGATTTGCGCTAAGGTAGTAAGAAGTTTGAAAAGGATATAGGGTTTTGCGCCCTTGGGCGAAATGGAGCCAATGGTAATAAAAGTAGAACAAAAAGGCCATTGGTATTTCCCAAATACACAGGTTAAAACTATGCGGATATAATTGAAGGAAAGGGGGCAAATTTATGGATGTAAGATTTTCTCATACACTGCTTCACTAAAAAAAAACAATTATTTTCCACCTAATGGTTAAGGTAGAAGCTATTTAGTATCCAAAATCTGCTTTGAGCGCATCAATTTTTTCCAATGCCATTTCTTTGGTAAGAAAATCTATTTCTTCCATGCCAAAAGCTTTTTCAAAGGTCCTGAGCGCCTTTTTAGGTTCACCCAATTGTTCGTAATACTCTCCTTCAAAATAAAAGCCTAACATGGTGTTGGGATATTCTTTTTTGCAGAGGTCGGATAACGGCTTCAAAGATTCAAAATCTTCCTTTTTTCTGGAGGCTGCGTAGATGGCCATAATATCGTTTAGACTTGTCGCTTTTCTGAAACCAAAGAGATTTTCAATGGAGGATTGTTTGTTTGCCAAATAATCAAATACAGGCCCCACATAAGTTAAAATCCTTTCTTTGTATTCTTTTGGGCTTATGGGTTTAAACATGCCGAAGATATTGTCGAAGGCTTTTCCAATACCGTAGGTAGCTACTGAAATATGGTCTGCATTCTCATATTTATCAAAAAAATAGCGCAAATTATCAGACTCCATCTCTTTTAAAGTGTTGTGCAGTGCCAATACTCTATTACTATTTTCACTTCTTTCGCCCTCCAAAATTAATTGGTAGAATATTTTCTTATTCATGACTGATAATCTGGCAGGTATCCTTGTTTCCATTTCTGGGGCCAAATAAGGTGAAATACTGATATAGGCATTGAAGAGGGATTCGTCCTTAAATAGGTAAAAGTTCCCAAAATTAGCGGTAATATCATATCCTACAAACATTTTAAAGGGAGCTGTGCTGAACTTGGTTTCTAAATAGGGAATTAGTTCCATTCCTAAAAATTCGAAGAACAATTTGCCCTTTTCTGTAGGCAGACCACTATCAGGTTCAAAGCCACAATCTTGATTCCTTAAATTATTTTTGGATTGTTGCACGCCAACAATTATTGCTTCCGGCATACCGTGAAAATTACTGTAAAATTTGGCGTTTGCCACCACTTGATCAAATAGGTATTCTCCATCTAAAACAACAATAATAGGGTATTTTGTTTCCGCGTTGTAGTGTTCCGGGAAGTAGTATTGAACATCCCGGCGCTCCTGTAACTTGAATGATTCGAAAATTTCTTGTGTTACCTGTGCGTTGCTGCCAAAGTACATGAACAGGGCCAATAAAGTAAAAAAACGTTGCATAGAACAGTGTTTGGGAAATAGTAGACTATTTGTTTCTGTTCCATAACGGTAAAATCAGAAAAGATATTGCGCCAAAAACCACGATCATAAAAGTTTGTGAAATCCACATAATCCATCCAAAAGCATCCCCGGAAACCTTACTGATGCCGAATATGGCCAAGGCACTACTAACAGCAATAGGGTAAATGCCAATGCCGCCGTTGGTTGCGGACATAGCAAAGGCTCCCGCTACAAAGGCGACCAATAGCTGACTTATACTTAGGTCCATGGTTTCCAAAACTGTAAATTTTATGACCCAAAACATAGCAATATAGGCTAGCCATATAAATAGGGTGTGAAAAACAAAACTCCATTTATTTTTCATTCTAAAAATGCTGAGGATGCCTTCTAAAAGACCCTTTAAGAATGACTTGAGCTTTAGGGCCAGTTTTGATTTTGATTGTTTTACGAAGTACATCATTAGTGCCATGCCTAAAATTCCGGCAGCGAGTATAACGGATAGTAGAACAATATTAAACCCTTTTTGTTCCAAAAAGTTCCAGATAATTTCTGTTTGTAGGAATAGGGCAACACCCACGATCAGTAATAACATAACCAGGTCTATGACTCTTTCCGTTACTATGGTTCCAAATCCTTTTTGAAAAGGAACATGCTCGTAGGTGGCCAATGCGGTAGCCCTTAATATTTCACCCGATCTTGGTATTCCCAGATTTGTAAAGTAGGCAGTTAGGATGATTAATATATTATTGAATATTTTTGGCCTATATCCTAGAGGCTCCAATAAATAATTCCATCTTATTGCTCTGGAAAGGTGGGTAAGGACCCCTAAGAGAACGGATACACCGACCCAAAAAAGATTGGCATTTTTTATGTAATGTATTATTTCGGATCTATCTGCTTCAGAAGTGGAAAAATAAGAATACCAAACCAAAAATACGCCCAGTAAAATAGGGAGAAATGTTTTTAAGGTATTCTTAATCGAAGATTTCAAAACTAGGTCAAAAGATTAGTTTCCTCATTGGGGAAAACTAGGGATGGGTTGAATTTTTTGGCCAATTCAATGTCCATGGTAGCATAGGTAATCAAGATTAAAACGTCGCCAACGGCTACCTTTCTGGCGGCGGCGCCATTCAAGGTAACTTCGCCGCTACCTCTGGTACCTGGAATAGCATAGGTCTCCAGTCTTTCGCCATTGTCATTGTTGACAATCTGCACCTTTTCGCCTCTAATAATATTGGCCGCATCCATCAGATTTTCATCAATGGTTATACTGCCTATATAGTTGAGGTCAGCACCTGTCACTTTTACGCGGTGTATTTTAGATTTTACTACTTCTATTTGCATGGGACAAAGTTAATAATTTATGCCAATTAGATTGCCAATTTCATAATGGTGGCATTATTGAATAAGATTTTGAAATTATAGGGCAATATTATCTATAAGTCTAACATCTCCAGCGTAAACGGCAATAAAGGCCCTATATTTTAAATTTATATTTTTACTTACAACTGGTTTTAATTGGTCTACATCGGTAATTATAACATATTCCAGTTTTAAATGCGGATGGGCCTTAAATTGTTCTTTTACCCATTCCACTACAAAATCAGCACTTTTCGTGCCAAATTTGAGCTTGGCAGTTTTTAAGGTTTTATAAATAAAGCCAGCTTCTTGCCTTAAATCCTTGGGCAAACGTTCGTTCCTGGAACTCATGGCCAGCCCGTTGGTTTCCCTAACTATAGGGCAACCTATAATCTTTATGGGCAAATTAGTAATAGCTACCAGTTTTTTAATAATCTGGAGTTGTTGAAAATCCTTTTCCCCAAAGTAGGCTTTGGTCGGAGAGGTCATACGCAGTAATTTTTCCACTACGGTACCCACACCGTCAAAATGTCCTTCCCTAAATTGACCCTCCATGACATTTTCAAGTCCTTCAAAGTTATATGTTTTGGTGATGATGCCTTCAGGATACATTTCTGAGGCGGATGGCGTAAAGATTATGATTGTTTCGGCAACCGTTTTTAGGAGGTTTATGTCCTCCTTCACAGTATTCGGGTACTTCCTTAGATCTTCCTTGTTGTTAAATTGGGTGGGGTTTACAAAAATGCTTACAATGGTTATGTCGTTTTCTTTGACCGATTTTCTAACCAGGGAGATATGTCCTAAATGTAAAGCCCCCATGGTGGGGACCAAACCGATGGTTGTTGTTTTCTTTAGGGACGATAAATAGGATTTAAGTTCCTTTTTAGTGGTAATTACCTGCATGCGTTTTACTTAAAAGAGAGCAAACTTACTATAATTACTGCTAATCTGCATAATTTTTGTAATTTTGCACTTTCTCTCACACTATAAATAAAATATTGCTTTTATGAATGGCAAAAAGATATTGTTTGTATCTTCAGAATTAGTACCCTATCTACCAGAGAACGAAGTTTCCTTAATGTCTTACGAAACACCAAGAATGGTTAACAGTAATGGTGGCCAAATTAGGATTTTTATGCCGAGGTTCGGGAATATTAATGAGCGGAGACATCAATTGCACGAGGTAATTAGATTATCTGGAATGAATTTGGTGATCAACGATATGGATATGCCGTTGATCATAAAGGTAGCGTCCATTCCTAGGGAACGTATTCAGGTTTATTTCATTGATAATGACGAATATTTTAAAAGGAAGGCAACTTTTACGGATGAAGATGGAAATTTATTTCCGGATAATGACGAAAGAGCTATTTTCTTTGCCAAGGGAGTGGTAGAGACCGTTAAGAAATTAAACTGGTCTCCAGATATTATACATGTACACGGGTGGATGGCCTCTTTACTTCCCCTATACCTTAAAAAGCTATATGCTGATGAACCTTTATTCTCCGAAAGCAAGATTGTGATGTCTGTTTTTGGACAGGGCTTTGATGGTATGCTAGATCAAGCCCTTCTTAAAAAGATAGCTTTCGACGGTATTCCTGAAGAAAGTATAGAAGCGCTTACTGAGCCCAATTATAATAATTTGTTAAAAGTTGCTGTGGATTATGCCGATGCTGTTATTTTAGCGGCCGAAGATATTCCAGCTGATTTGGAAGACTACATATCCAAACTTGAAAAACCTGTTCTGCCATTTGTTCCTTTACCGGAATTTGAAGAGGCTTACATGAATTTTTATAATACCAAAGTATTAAAATAATCTAAATGAATTTACTGAATAGATTAAAAATACCTGCAGTCGCAGGTATATTGCTTGTTTTGGTCCTGGGGTCCTGTGAGGAAGACTTGACTACATTGGGTAGTGGTGTGGTTGGAGGAGAGCCTTTTACTGCAGGGAAGGCAGTTTATGATGTTTTTGCTTATAATAAAAATATAGAAGCGGTTAGGACCAATAAATTGCCAGTTTATCAAATAGGTAATTATAACGACCCTATTTACGGAAAAACTGAGGCCAGTATAACTACTCAGGTGCAACTTTCTTCAGCCAATCCTATTTTTGGAAGTTACTCTGCCTCGGTGGAAGAAACTGCCGATACGGATTCCAGCACCCTTACCATTAAGGAGAACGAGACGGTAGAGGAAGTAATTCTGTTTATTCCGTTTTTAACCAACCCGAATGGAGATCGCGACCTGGACGGTGTTGCCGACGAGTTTGATGCGGACCCCGAAGACCCCAATAGTGATAGTGACGGAGATGGTCTAACGGACCTGCAGGAACAATCTCTGGGTACCGACCCATTGAACGCAGATACAGATGGGGATGGGATAAACGATAATTTAGACGATGATACTGCCGTAAATAGGTTTCCTGTAAAATATGATTTGGATAGTATCTTCGATGCCAATGGAAATATACCCGAATCCTTTAATTTTAAGGTGGAACGGTCAACCTATTTTTTAAGGGATTTAGATCCTGCTACCGATTTTCAGGAAGCACAACAATATTATTCGTCCCAGGAATTTTCTCCAGGCTTTGTATCCGACCTATTGTTTGAGGGTGCTGTGGAGGTTACGAACGAGGAAGAATTGATATTTCAAGAGGATGATCCCGAAACCGAAGATGTGGATGAATCAGAGGAGGCCCCGGTCCGGATTGCTCCGGGAATAAGGGTTAAATTGAATTCGGCCTTTTTTCAGGAAAATATTCTAAATAAGGAAGGGTCTTCAGAATTATTGAGTCAGGCTAATTTTGTTGAATTTTTTAGAGGTGTCCACTTGTCTATCCCTGACGATGTTTTGGTCTTATTGGATCTGACCAGAGGTAATATTACAATTAATTATACCTATGATAGCGTAACCAGTTCAACGGATGCTACCGTTATTAAGAACGAAAGGGACTTTGTGCTAAATTTAATTAGTAGAGATGCTACCACTGGTGTTGTTGTTGGTAACGCAGTGAATACCTTTATAAACGATGCCTATCCTGCTGAAATAACAAATAGTTTGGACAATGGCGAAAATGCCTCAAATATTTACTTAAAAGGTGGTGCAGGTAGTTTTGCCCAAATTAAACTTTTTGACCAAGTAAATGGTGATGAAATTATTAATCAGATCAAGAACCAGAATTGGGTTATAAATGAAGCCAATCTGATTTTTTATGTGGATAGAAATACTTTGGACGCGGCCGGTAGTGTTATTGAGCCTACAAAACTGTATTTGTACAAGGATAATACCAATGGTCCGGTCTATAATCAATTTCTAGAATCGGAAGATGATTATAATTCTGGGAATTTTACCAATTATGATGGACGTCTAAACAAGGAAAACGGTAAAGGGCAGAGTTATAAAATTAAGATTACTACCTATATAAATGATCTAATAGTAAGGGATTCAACCAATGCTACCTTGAATTTGGCATTGACTTCAGATTTAAGGATTACTGCTACCGGAAAGGCTATGTTGGCCAATACTGCCGAGGGCGAAGTGCCGGTAATGTCTTCTGTAAACCCCTTTGGAACAGTACTTTATGGGAGTGCTAATTTGCCAAGCGGACAGGAAGGGAAAAAATTAAAACTCGAAATTTTTTATACCAAGGCAAATTAAAATATGTAGCATACCACTTATAGTATTTTTAGGTTAATTATCCAATAGTTAGAAGGTTTTACCCAACAAGGTGTTAAATTTGTTGGATAAAACCTTTTTATTTGCTAATCATTAAACTTTAGATTATGTGTGGAATTGTAGGATATATTGGGTATAGGGATGCTTATCCCGTTATAATTAAAGGACTTCAACGTTTAGAGTACAGGGGCTATGACAGTGCCGGTATAGCATTATACGATGGGTATGACATCAACCTGTCCAAGACCAAAGGAAAAGTAGAGGATTTAAAAAATAAGTGCAAAAGTACTATGTCCTTAGAAGGTAAGTTGGGAATTGGCCATACCAGATGGGCTACGCATGGTGTTCCTAATGATGTTAACTCCCACCCACATTATTCCAATTCTGGAGATTTGGTAATAATTCATAATGGAATTATTGAAAATTATGATTCAATAAAAAAGGAGCTTAGCAAAAGGGGGTATACTTTTTCTTCCGAAACAGATACGGAAGTTTTGGTCAACCTTATAGAGGAAGTGAAGCGTAAGGAAGGGGTGAAGCTTGGTAAGGCAGTGCAAATTGCTTTGAACGAAGTGGTAGGTGCCTACGCCATTGCTGTTTTCGACAAGCAAAAACCAGATGAAGTTGTAGTTGCCAAATTAGGTAGTCCATTGGCTATAGGTATTGGTGAGAACGAATTTTTTATTGCCTCTGATGCATCACCTTTTATAGAATTCACCAACAATGCCATTTATCTGGAAGATGAGGAAATGGCCGTGCTTAGATTGGGCAAGGAAATTAAACTGAGAAAAATAAAGGACGATGCCATTGCTTACCCTTCTATTCAGGAATTGGCGCTTAATCTCGAAGAAATTGAGAAAAATGGTTTTGATCACTTTATGTTGAAGGAGATCTACGAACAGCCCAGGGCTATTTTAGATACTTACCGTGGACGCTTGTTGGCCAAGGACGGGATAATTAAAATGGCTGGGATAGATGATAATCTAGAAAAGTTTTTGAATGCCAATCGTATTATAATTGTGGCATGTGGTACTTCTTGGCATGCCGGATTGGTTGCTGAGTATATCTTTGAAGATTTGGCCCGGATTCCTGTAGAGGTGGAATACGCTTCCGAATTTAGATACAGAAACCCTGTTATAACGGATAAGGATGTGCTTATTGCCATTTCACAATCGGGAGAAACGGCAGATACCTTGGCGGCCATTAAATTGGCCAAGGAGAAAGGTGCCTTTGTGTTTGGAGTTTGTAATGTGGTGGGTTCCTCCATTGCCAGGGAGACAGATGCGGGGGCTTATACGCATGCAGGTCCGGAAATAGGGGTGGCTTCAACCAAAGCATTTACAACGCAAATAACGGTATTGACGTTATTGGCATTAAAATTGGCCAAGGAAAAAGGCGTTTTCAATACTACCCGTTTTCATGAATACTTAAGTGAATTGGAGAATATTCCTTCCAAGGTGGAGAAAGCTTTGCTTTCAAATCCATTAGTGGAAATAATAGCTGATGTCTATAAGGATTCTACCAACTGCCTTTACTTGGGAAGAGGATATAATTTTCCAGTCGCTTTGGAAGGTGCGCTAAAATTAAAAGAAATTAGTTACATACATGCGGAGGGCTATCCTGCGGCAGAAATGAAACACGGCCCAATTGCCCTAATAGATGAACATATGCCCGTTGTTGTCATAGCGACCAATAAAGGGCATTATGAGAAGGTAGTTAGCAATATTCAGGAAATTAAATCCCGAAAAGGTAAAATTATAGCTGTGGTTACTGAAGGGGACCTGCAGGTTAGGGATTTGGCAGACCATGTCATTGAAATCCCGGATACCTTAGAGAGTCTAACCCCATTATTGACCACCATTCCATTACAGTTGTTATCATATCATATTGCAGTAATGAGAGGCTGTAATGTAGATCAGCCTCGTAATTTGGCCAAGTCGGTTACGGTGGAGTAAATCCTATATATTCAATAAACATGGCATCCATAGATGGTGGTCCTAAAATGGGCACTATTTATGGATGTCATTTTTTTGTAACCAATTTTTTACCAATTGCGCATTATAAACTGTTAAATTTTGAAGAATAAAAACTATGCATGCATAATTTATTTGAAATTTAGTGTATATTGCTATAGGATGATTACACACTTTTAACTATCTAATATTAATTTAATTCGAAGATTTTATGAAATCAATTCTTCTGTTATTCTTTTTCTTGTTAGGAATCTTTGCGTATTCACAAACCGTCATAAAGGGGAACGTGGTGGACCAAAACAATGATCCAGTGCCTGGGGCCAACGTGGTAATTTTGGGCAAAGCCATTGGTACAGTGTCCGATTTTGACGGGAATTTTATTTTGAACACTAGTGAAAATCCCCCTTTTACCTTAAGCATTACCAGTATTGGATTTGTAGCTTCTACAGCCAGTATCACCCAAAACAATCAAGCTATTTCAATTATTTTAAACGAAGAGCAAACAAGTTTGGATGAAGTGGTAATTTCTGCTTCAAGAACTCCCGAACGTATTTTTGAATCCCCGGTTACGGTGGAAAGATTTGGACTTAGGGATATTCAAAATACTGCTTCCGCCGATTTCTATGACGGCTTGGAAAATTTAAAAGGGGTGGATATCAACACCAATAGTTTAACTTTTAAGGCTATCAATACCAGGGGGTTTGCAACATTCGCCAATACTCGTTTTATGCAGTTGGTAGATGGGATGGATAATTCTACCCCGGCCCTTAACTTTCCCATGGGTAACTTGCTCGGGATGATAGAGACGGATGTGCTCAGTGTGGAATTACTACCTGGGGCATCATCTGCGTTATATGGTGCGAATGCCTTCAACGGAATACTTTTTATGCGTAGTAAAAGTCCATTTGATCATACTGGGATAAGTGCGTATGCAAAAAGGGGAATTACCTCTCAAGAAGCTGCGGGTGATAATACCTATACCGATTTTGGTATCCGGGCTGCGCATAAATTCAGCGATAAGTTTGCCGGAAAAGTCAATTTCTCTTATTTAGGAGGAACGGATTGGGCCGCAAACAATGAAATGGGAAAAGATGGGGGAGGGCCTACAAGGGCGTCAACGGATTATGACGGAATTAATGTATATGGTGATGAGGCCTCGGAAAACATGAAGGTGGTGGCAGCTGGACTTATTGCTGCAGGTTTGTTGAACCCAGCGGCTGAGCCTTTAATTCCTTCCCAAGTTGTTAGTAGGACAGGATATAATGAAGGAGATCTAACGGATTATAAGGCAGAAAGCGTTAAGGCGGATTGGGGATTGTATTACCGTCCATGGGGTACCGATCTTGAATTGTCCTACGTGGGCAAGGTTGGACGTGGATCTACTATATACCAGGGAACCAACAGATACGCCATAGACAATTTTTCCATGCAACAACATAAATTGGAACTCAGGAACGATAATTTTTTCATAAGAGGGTATGTCAACGAAGATAAGGCCGGAGATTCCTATGATATGGTATTTACAGGGATAAATATCAATAGTATTTGGAAAGACAATTCTACATGGTTTGGGCAATATGTGGGCACCTATGTGGGGGCCGTTTCTCAAAATGTTCCTGATGAACAAGCCCATTTACTGGCTAGGCAGGCTGCCGACACAGGACGTTACCTTCCGGGGACACCTGAATTTGAAAATGCCTTTAATAGAGTGACCAATGATTCTGATCTGACAAGTGGTTCCAAATTTCAGGATAATTCCAGGTTCTATCATGCCGATGCAAATTACAATTTAAGCCATTTGATAGATTTTGCTGAAATCCAGGTGGGAGGCTCGTATAGGCAATACCGTTTAAATTCTTTTGGAACTATTTACACAGATGCCTCTGGACCCATTACCTATTCGGAACATGGGATATATACCCAATTACAAAAGAAATTTATGGAAGATGATCGCCTAAAATTAACGGCTTCATTGCGCTATGATAAATCCGAATTATTTGATGGATTTTTCTCGCCAAGGGTTTCCGTGGGGTATACTGCTGGGGAAAGTGGCCATCATAATATAAGGGCTTCATATCAAACTGGGTTTAGAAATCCTACCACACAGGATTTATATATTGGACTAAATGCGGGTAGGGGTATTCTTGTAGGTAGTGCTCCTGATAACCCGGCACGGGATGTAAGGACTTTTGAACTAAGTCCAACTGGTACTGCCATTTTGGGCAGTCCGACTATTGATTTTAATGGTGAAGGAATATACAATAACTCATTTTCTGCAAAATCTGCCGTTGCTTTTTCCCAGAGTCAGAACCCGGCAGATTTGCAAGCAGCTAATCCGGAAATGGTAAAGCCCGAGCAAGTTACCTCCTATGAGGTTGGTTACCGAGGGAAATTGAATAAGGTAACGGTAGATGTTAGTGCCTATTATAGTGCCTATAAGGACTTTTTGTCAGGGGAGAATGTAGCTGTGCCATTTTACGGTGACGTTCAATTGACGCAGACGGTACCTACTCCCGGCGGACCTTTGCCTGCGGCAATTGTGGCATTGGCAAGCGGCGACTGGCAAGGCTATCAGGCGTATACCAATTCTGATGCCAAGGTAAATTCTTATGGGGCAGCATTGGGAGTTGATACGAAAATTTGGGGGAATTATGACCTTGGGATGAACTATACCTATGCTAAATTGGATTTTGACCAAGCAGAAAATCCTGATTTTATAACTAGCTTTAATACTCCGGAGCATAAAGTAAAGGCTTCCTTTGGGAATACGGCCCTGTTCAGGAATTTTGGATTTAATATGGCTTGGAGATGGAGCGACACTTATTTTTGGGAAGCTACTTTTGGAAATGGTCAGATTCCGGCCTATCATGTGGTTGATGCCCAAGTTAGCTACAGTGTCCCAAATATAAAATCGGCTTTTAAAGTAGGAGCTTCCAACGTATTGGGCGATGAATACTTTACTGCATTCGGTACCGGGTACATTGGGTCCCAATATTATGTTTCTTGGACTATAAATCCGTAACTATTTAAAATTTAAAGGAAATTATTTAGCGAAAAATGGCGTCAAATTAATTGATGCCATTTTTCTTAGTAAAAAAGGAGAAAAGTAGTTTCCTTTTTAAGATGGAAAACATATCTTTGCAGGCTTAAAAACAAAGCGGTAAGTCGCAATGTTTTTATTTTAAAGATATCAGTAAAACGTAAATACTCAAGTAATGTCTAAAGTTACAGGTAAAGTTTCCCAAATCATCGGCCCAGTAGTTGATGTTGAATTTCAGTCCGGAGCGGACCTTCCCAAAATTTATGATTCTTTGGAAATCGTAAATAATGATGGTTCCAAGTTGATTTTGGAAGTACAGTCCCATGTAGGTGAAAATACGGTTAGGACTATTTCTATGGATTCAACAGATGGGTTAAGCCGTGGTGTTGCGGTAACAGCAACAGGTAGCGCGATCCAGATGCCAATAGGTGATGATGTTTATGGTCGTCTATTTAATGTAATTGGAGACGCTATAGATGGTCTTGGAGAATTGCCAAAAACTGGTAAGGACGGTCTTCCAATTCATAGGGATGCACCTAAATTTGAAGACTTATCAACTTCTACGGAAGTTTTGTTTACGGGAATTAAAGTAATCGATTTAATTGAGCCTTATGCAAAAGGGGGTAAGATTGGTTTGTTTGGAGGAGCAGGTGTTGGTAAAACAGTACTTATCCAAGAATTGATCAACAACATTGCAAAAGGACATGGTGGACTTTCTGTTTTTGCAGGAGTAGGGGAACGTACCCGTGAAGGGAACGATTTACTTCGTGAGATGTTGGAGTCCGGTATTATAAAATACGGGGATGATTTCTTGCACTCTATGGAAGAAGGCGGATGGGATTTATCCAAAGTAGATAAAGAGGAAATGAAAGGTTCCAAAGCGACATTCGTTTTTGGACAAATGAACGAACCTCCTGGAGCACGTGCACGTGTTGCCTTGTCTGGATTAACAATTGCGGAATACTTCCGTGATGGTGCAGGAGAAGGTCAAGGAAAAGATGTTTTGTTCTTCGTTGATAATATTTTCCGTTTTACGCAGGCTGGTTCCGAAGTATCGGCTCTTTTGGGACGTATGCCTTCAGCAGTGGGTTACCAACCAACTTTGGCAACAGAGATGGGTGCCATGCAAGAACGTATTACCTCAACCAAAAGAGGTTCTATTACTTCAGTTCAGGCGGTTTACGTACCTGCGGATGATTTAACGGATCCAGCACCGGCAACGACCTTTGCCCACTTGGATGCTACTACCGTATTGTCTCGTAAAATTGCCGAGTTGGGTATTTATCCTGCTGTGGATCCTTTGGATTCCACCTCAAGGATATTAACAGCCGAGATATTAGGAAAAGATCACTATGCATGTGCTCAAAATGTTAAGGAGTTATTGCAACGTTATAAAGAACTACAGGATATTATTGCCATCTTGGGTATGGAGGAATTATCTGAAGAGGATAAATTGGCAGTAGGTAGGGCTAGACGTGTTCAACGTTTCCTTTCCCAGCCATTCCACGTAGCAGAGCAATTTACAGGTATCCCAGGAGTTTTGGTAGATATCAAGGAAACAATAAAAGGATTTAATATGATTATGGACGGGGAGTTAGATCACCTTCCAGAATCTGCCTTTAACCTTAAGGGAACTATTGAAGAAGCCATAGAAGCTGGTGAGAAAATGCTTACTGAAGCGTAAATGAGTAGGTCGTAATTAGTGGGCAGTTGATAAGATGTGACTGAATACTGATTACTGACTGCTGAATACTGAAAAGAATATGTATCTAGAAATTGTATCACCAGAGGCTACCTTATTTTCCGGAGAAGTTATTGCGGTAACGGTTCCTGGAATTAATGGTGAATTTCAAATGTTGAACAACCACGCCCCTATCGTTTCCCTTCTTCAAGAAGGTAAGGTTAGGATTAAGGGAGATGTAGTATTGGATGAGGCTTATGGCGATATATTCTCCAAAGCTGCCAATGGCGACACTGTTTTAATGATTACCAGCGGTACTGTGGAAATGAAGAATAATAAAGTAATTGTTTTGGCAGACTAAGGCCAATCCAACATATAAATAAACAAAAGTCATACAAATTGTATGGCTTTTGTCGTTTTAATACCAATGGGAAACAAGAATATAATTATTACGGAAGGGGTCCGTCCGCTATGGCAGACCCTATTGGCTGCGGCATGCTATACCTTGGCCGTATTATTACTGGCCACCTTCTTTTTTGGTTATGAGCTGTTTCCTAAGAGCGGGATAGACAATAGATGGAATGTGAAGCTTTGCTACAGTGCAATTATGTGTGCTGCACAGGGAGTAGTGTTCTCCTCGGTAAAAAGTATTTATTTCAATCTAAAAGACAACACCTTTAAAAAGGAGTATTCCGTTGGCCCTATTAAGGCAGGTAGTTGGAAAAAACTACCAAATGTATCCTACGTATCGGTGTTTAGGCAATTAAAAAAGGACGGTTCCCATACCTATGAGGTGAATTTGTGGCTAACAGGAAACAAAAGCTTTACCGTATATGAAAGTAGCCATATGGAAAGCACATTTGCTATGGGAAAAAACACTGCTAGCTCCTTAAAGGTAGATCTGTTGGATGCTAGAGTGCCCAATAACTACAAATGGATAAAAAACCAAGATAAAAAAAAAATTCATAAACTTTACAGCGAAGAATCCAACTAATTAGAAGTCACCCCGTGATGTTCGTCTATTTCCTGCTTGCTAAGACGCAAAAATCTGGCAGCATTGTTATAAAGTATATCCCTTTTTTGTTCTGTACTCAGAAAATTGGCGGTATTAATGGCCTCTAAGCCCACTTCAATGGTTTCCGGCCAATTCATTTGATCGGATCCGAACATTACCCGTTTTCCAAAACCTGCCTCAACAATGCGTCTTAGGTATTCGTGAAAGGCTTTACGGGGTATGGCGAAGCAAATTGCCCCTACACCAACATACACCTGCGGATGTGTCCAAAGGACGGCCAGTAGGTCGTCTATCATAGGATATCCCGCATGCATTAAATAGATCCTAAGTTTGGGGTGCCGCATTAGAAGTTCCTCAACCACCAGTGGGCTATGTAGCTTTGCCCTGTAATTCCCAACACCGGGTAGGTAAGCCGCGCCAGGCGGACCTGTACCAACATGTATTCCCATAGGGATATCCATATCTTCCGCTATTTGGGCATAGGGCTCAAATTTGGGATCGCTGGGAGAAATGCCATTATACTGTATGGTCACCTCCGAAAATACCTTGTACTTACCTGAGGATAAAAGTTCATTAATCTTTTTCGGGGTTTTATCGGCCATAAAAAAATTAAAGTGTAATCCTGGAATAATCCGTTTGCCGCCTTTGGCCATATACTCATCAATCAGAGAACCACTGGTTACACCGTAAATATTGTGTTTTTCTAGCATTGCCAAGGTCTTGTCCATGACTTCTTTATCAGTAGCTGAACCCCAGATGGGATTATCACAATTGGGTTTGTGTAGGTATTCATTAAAACCTTCGGCCCATGATTCTGCCGGGTCATGTACCGGCATTTCTTCCGGCGGGGCACAAATAGCCGTAGGAGGTGGTCCGTTAAGGGCTGCCGGTAAGGCATGCAAATGCATATCCAGAATAGGCAATGTATCCTGGCAGTAACCGGTAATTGTAATAAATAGTGCAAGATATAATACAGTGCTCCTCATCTCCATTTGTTTTAAGGTTATAAAAACAAGGGGGAATACGGACATTATAAACCGCTAGGAAGGACAGCTTGTGGCACCATAAGATACAAAAATTCTGCCTTAAATCTATGAATATGTTTAGTAGGGTTATTTTTTAAGTTCTACACTGCGCTGTGTTTTAGCACTTTGAAGGGCAGCATCCAATATTTCCATGGTGATCATATTGTTTTCCAAAGAATAGGGGTCGTAGGGGCCTAGGATGGTTTTGCCTCTAATCACGGAAGCGAACAGGGCGAAGGGGTCGTTATATGGAGCATCCCTTTCACCTAGTTTAAATATTTCTTCTTCATAACCACTATAGCTTTTAGAAATACGCAGCCGAAGGTCATGTTTATTATCGGCATATATAGCCCCCTTTTTTCCATAGATTTCCATATCCTTACGGCCCATGGGCCAGTTCCATGAAGGTTCCAAAATAGCCATGGCACCGTCATAGGTAAGTATGATGGTTGCATCATCGTCTACTTTGGGGTTGTTTTCGGGTTGTAACTGCTGTGTAACTGCTGTAACCGAATTGGGTCTTTTTCCTTGTTGGATCCAGGTCATGAGGTTGGCGCCGTAGCATCCAAAGTCCATTATGGCGCCACCCCCATTAAGCTTGGGGTCTGTTAGAAATTCTAAAAACTCTGGACTTACCCCAATATTTTTGGGTCCTTTATGTCCGTCCCTTACAATCACCTTCCTAAGGTCGCCTATAGTGCCTTTATGAAACAGTTCAAAGGCCTTGAGGTTGGTGGCGTACCAGGAGGTTTCATAATTGGTGAGTAGATGGATCTTATGTTTTTTGGCCAAGGCCTCCATCTTTATGGCGTGTTCCAAATTTACGGCCATAGGCTTTTCCACCATTACATGGATACCTTTGGGTGCGCAAGTTTCAACAATGGCCAAATGATCGTATATATTCCCGAAACCCGCTACTGCTTCAGGTTTTACGGCAGCAATCATTTCTTCCATGGTGTTATATACCATTTCCATACGGAAGCCATACTTTTCCGACAAACGTTGCGCCAGATCAAGATTGGTTTCCACTATACCTACCATGTTAATGTCCTCTTTGGCTTCCCTACTTAAAATCCAGCCTACATGCCCATGGGTAAGGCCTACAACCCCCAATCTTATTGGTTTTTCCTGTGCTACTGCACTTACAATGGTCAACAGGATTAAACAAAGTGAAGGTATACCGATTTTTTTCATGTTAGAAGTTTCAAAATGTTCACAGGAGGATAGCTATCTAAATGGTCCTTGGGCCAGGAGAAAAATATAATTTAGTCTACTGGGGTTAGTTGGCCAATAATAACCTCCACAATAGCCTCTTCGGTAGCCTTTTTATGTGCCGCTATATGGGCACTGTTATTATGTTTTTGCCAAAGGTCATGACTGGCCCAATTTTCATAAAAGAAAAAACGATCTGGGTTTTCATTGTCCTGGTGCAGATCGTAATTTAGGCAGCCCTCTTCTTTAAGGGTGGGTGGTATAAGATTTAATAAGGCCTGTTTTACCATTTCCCTTTTATCGGATTTTGCTAAAATACTGGCAGTGATGGTCAATTGTTTGTCGTTCATTGTAATTAGAATTCATTTATTAAATATAGGGAACTTCTAAAGGCGGGGAAAGGGATTTTATATTCATTTCCACGTATCCTTGGAGTCATCGACATGAAAATTAATGATTTTCTATCTATATTTCCTTGGGAAGCAATTTAATGCCGAGGGGCTGGTCTCAAAATGTTCCTTTTGCATTATTTTTTGTGGCATTTAACCTTTTACCCGGCATTTCCCCCCTAATATTATGGGACTCCGTTTTTATGGCCCCAGCTTCTTTATGATACCAATCTTCCGTAAGGTTTTCGGGGATGTTGTCACTTGTTTCTTCCATCCATTCTTTTAATATCGTTCTCATATTTTGGAGGGTTTCCTTATATTCAGGTAATGAAGCCACATTGAGCAATTGCAAGGGGTCCCGATTGTAATCATACAATTCTTCATATGGCCGTGGTACCATAAATACATCTGCCTGTATAGGGGTAAGCTTACCTTGGTCTTTTAGTATTTCCAATTCTTTAAAAGACGGGCTGCCCACTGCATCAAGGGGGCCATTTTGTTGTTTCATGGGTCTCGAATTTAATATATACATATAACTTTTGTCCCTGACCATGCGTTCGTGGGCTTCATAATCGTGCCAATTGTGTTCTGCAAACAGAAGGTTACGAAAGGATTGATTTGGGTTTTTTAAAAGGAGGTCAAAGCTATGGCCCTGAAATTGTTCTGGATAATTAATGCCAGCCAGTGTCAATAGTGTGGGAGCTATATCTACGGCACTTATTAGGCTTTTACTTGAAACTCCTTTATTTTTTATTCCTTTTGGCCAATGCATTATAAAGGGAGTTTTCATCCCTCGATCATTGACCCTGGTCTTACTGTGGGGAAATGGCCTTCCGTTATCGGACATAATGATGATTAAGGTGTTTTCTAGCTCCTTCTGTGTTTTCAATTCATTGACGACCTCTCCAATATAGAAATCGAATCTTTTAATTTCATCATAGTATTTGGCCAAATCGGATTTGGTTTCGGCTCCATCGGCCAAATAGATTGGAGGTTCAATTTCGTCTGGTTGGTGGGTGCCCGAAAATTTATTGGGCCCCCATTCCCTATGGGCGTCATAGGCTGCGAACCACATAAAAAAGGGCTTGTTTTTTTGTCTTTCCTGTAGGGAAGTTACCCAGCTTTCTTCCCCACCATCACCATTAAGTTTGTGCCCCTCGTACATCATATCAAATCCACGTTTGGCATAAGGGCCCATGTGGAACTTGCCGGCCAGGGCAGAATAATAGTTATGGTTCCTTAATAATTCTGGAAAGGATATCATATCCAGGGGAGGGGAGGTGTGTAGCTCGGCCGCTCCCGTATTATGGGGATATCGGCCAGTAATTATGGAGTTTCTACTGGGACTACACGAGCTTGCCGTTAAATAAAAATTATCAAATTTTAATCCGTCTTTCGCTAGTTGGTCAATGTTAGGGGTTTTAACCTGTGTATTCCCATAGCAGCCAAAGTCGTCCCAACTAACATCGTCCGCTATAAAAACAATAATGTTTAATTTTTCTTGTTGGGCATAAATATTACCGGGGAAAGGCAGGCAAAAAAAAATTGCGATTAAAAATTGTTTCATATTTTGAAAGTTGGTTTAATCAAATTTAAAAAAGGGATTCAACAGATTTTATAATGGAGTCAGGTGTTAAAAATAGGTAAAAACAATTACAAGGGAAATAAGTTGTTTTGTCTTAGGGTATAGTAAGGTCAATTTGCACAATAGGTCGGTTGTTCAGTGAAGCTTCCTTATAAATGATTTCCTAGGATATGGTATTTATTTCCTTTAAAATATAGTCTAATAGGCCTACTTCCTGGTCAGGAATTACAAGAATTTACTTGAATTTTGGTTCAGTTGACAATCAATTTCCTACAACGGTTTTGCTTTTTTGATTGTTGTGAAATAGACCCAAAGGATAAAAAATATTTGTAACGGTATACGGAACCATAAATAGGCAATGCCTCTGCCATCCAATTCTCCGGTCTGATAGTTTATATTTTCCATAGCCCCTTTTATGTTGGCCGGGAGTATGAGTATAAAAAATAGAAGGAGCAACCATGCCGTTCGGACTTTTAGTTTTGGAATAAGTAATCCTATTGCAAATAGTATTTCCAGGACTCCAGTGGCAAATACCATTTCTTTTTTAAGGGGTATAAATTCTGGCATCATGGCGGTCATAGCTTCGGTAAAAATAAAATGCCCCAAGGCGGTAAATAATAACATTACGGCCATGGCAATTCGCCCTGCCAATAGCCATTGCATTTTTTTGGACCTGAGATAAAGAACAAGCAAGGCTATTAAAAACGAAACAAGAAGTACGATTAGGGGCTTCATTTTTTAGGATTATGTTAGAGCCAAGGTTATATCTGAAAATTGCCGATTAAAATGTGCAATATTTTCAATTCGGCCATTTTTCAAATCAAACATGTTGATCTATGAGTATTTGATTTCCATCGGGATCGGTGAGCATAATACTTGCCGGTCCGGTTGATTTTTCGTCTGTCTCCTGTTCCAATTTTATGTTATTGCTTTTTAGGTGTGCCTGAATTTTTCTTACATCGTCAAAAGAATTTAGCGTGTTGGCATCCTCGTCCCAACCCGGATTAAAGGTAAGGATGTTCTTAGGGAACATTTCGTGGAACAAACCAACGAGTGCGTTTCCATTTTTCATGATCAGATAATTCATTTTTAGATCGCCCGCAAAAACGGTAAATCCCAGTTTCTCGTAAAATTCCTTGGATATGTTTAAATCCTTTACGGCTAGACTAATTGAAAAGGCCCCTAGTTTCATAATGGTAGTTTTATGGTGCAACAATTTATTTAAGATGTGTCTGGGGGAATTGGACAAGACGTTGTCTTGTTGTACTAAGGTAGGGATTTTCAAGGGATTGATGTCTGTGAAAGCTTAGTTCATTATTTTAAATATCCTGTGTAACGAGAACTATATTGGCCTTGTAATACCAATTTCAAAATCTATTTTAGGATTACTTTTCTTAGGGAATTACCAAATGGGGTTTCCAACACAACGGCATATACCCCGGAAGGCAGGCCAGAGAGATCAAAGGGAATGGTATAAGAAAACTCTCCCCTGTCTTTTTTGGAAGACATAAGGGCATTGTTGGCAAAATTAAAGATCTTAATACTGATATTCCCTCGTTCAGAAAGAACTACATCAGCCGTAAATTTCCCATTTGTTGGATTGGGATAAATGATAAAATCTTCGATAAGTTTTCTGGGGTCCTCTTCGTCATCTCCTGAAGAAAAGGCTTCATTTTCCATTACCAGTACTTTTTTGGTCTGTTGTGCGAAGCATTCACCAATTTGGGTTAAGATTCCTATTTCATATTCACCGGGCTCAGAGAATACCATTTCAGCCTCGTCCGAATCTTGCTTTATTACGGAGGCACCATCTGGCAAAATCCACTTTTGAGTTTCAGGTAAGGGATAGCTAATATCCACTGCAATAAGTGACTCTCCAACAAAAACTTGACTGGAAACTGCGAATTCGGCATTTATTTCATCATCTGTAACGACAACAAAAATAGTGCCTGTTGCCATACAGCCATTTTGGTTGGTAATTACTACAGAATAATTGCCACTTTCATTAATTGTAACGCTTGGTTCGGAACTGAAAAATCCAGTGTCGGAAGTCCAGTTGTAACTGGTATTTGTATTGTCTGCAGTTGCATTTAGCACTAATTCCTGACCAGAACAAAGGGTCCTATCTCCTCCCAAATCAACTTCTAGGGGCATCGGTTCTTCAATTAGATAAGTTCGTCTTATTGGAACATCAGCCACCCCATTGATAGTTATTGTATACTCTCCTGGTGCTAAATTAGAAATATTGTTAGTTGTTTCGCCAGTGTCCCAATTATAAGTGAAATTTTCGTTACCCTGATTTACTATTACCTCAATGCTACCATCATTTTGGCCAGCACAGCTGGGATGTTTTATGGATTCCTCCACAATATCAGGTTCAGAAATGTCATAGGTTTCTGTTATCAAACACCCATTTGCATCAGATATGAAAACCTCGTAGGAATCTGGTTGTAGATTAGAAATTTTCGGGCTACTTCCCATTTCCATATTATCCGAAAGTCTAATCCAATTAATAGCGTATGGTGCGGCTCCTCCTTCTATTTGAAGTAAAATATTACCATCATTAGTCATATATTGTGAAACATTGATTACCGTAGCATCGACAATGCGAACTGGATCCGGAGCTGGATTAATGGTTACAGAGGTTTCTTCAAAACAACCATTAGCATCAAATACCTCCAAAGTATATTCCCCAGATTCTAAGCCAGATAAATTTTGGTCAGTAGACCCATTGCTCCAAAAATAGTTATATGGGCCGGTTCCTCCTGATACGGAAACCGTAATGGTACCATCAGCAAAACCATTACAAAGCATATTAGTGACTTCATCTACTGTTATTTCCAATATTTCGGGCTGAGTTATGCTTATTGGTAGGGACTCTGTCGAAATTGCGTTTGCATCCGTAACCCTAACAAAATATTGTCCCACGGGCAGGTTGCCAATAATTTCTGTATCCTCTTCTAAGGTGGAATTACTGTTTGTTACCTCAAACCATTCATAGGTATAAGGGGGGACGCCACCTTGAACGGTGGCCGTAATTTCACTGAAATCGTCTCCGTTACATTCGAGCATTACAGTTTGAGCAAGGTCAACCAATAGAGCCCCAGGTTCTGAAATAGTTATAGGACTGGATACCAATATACATCCAAGGTTGTTATTGAGGGTATAATTATTGTCGGTAATTGTCAGTATATAGTCCCCAGCTGCTAAGTCAATAATATCTTCATCAGTTGATGTAAACCCATTTGGTCCTGTCCAACTATAGCTTAGTTTGCCAGTCCCTCCGGATGCTGATATACGAATTGCTCCGTCTGAGACATTTGCCGCTGAAACAGATTGGTGTATATCGATAACGAAACTTAGTTCCTGCGGTTCATTTATAATTACAGGATCGGGAGATATAAAATCACAATTATTGCTATCCCTTACATAGGCCGTAATGCTACCTTTGGCCAGTCCATTAAAGAAAGTGGAGTTCTGATAATTAATGCCATCCAAGGAATAAGTATAGGCTCCTGTTCCACCAAAGGCCTCTATTTGAACACTACCATCGGTACCACCAAAACAACTTACATCTGTAGTGAATATATTGGTTATATTGAGTGGTGCAGTGGGTTGATTGATCGCAATTGGGGAGGATGAAGTCGTTGTATTGTCATCGGTAACGGTCAACATATAGCTCCCAGCGACAATTCCCGTAATGTCAGGGCCGTTTGTACCGTTGCTTATTAGAATAGGGCTTCCATCAGCAAAAGTCCATTCATAAACAATAGTCCCCTCTCCATTTACCATTGTAGTAATGCTCCCAGTGGTTTCGTCATAGCAGTTTACATCTGTTGTAGTAATGTTGTTTATAGACAATGGACCAGGTTCTGGTACAAAAAAGGTTTGGGCGAAATAACAACCATCTATACCACCTTGATTCCCTGGAGAGGTGATTTCCACCGTATAATTACCTGTTACTAATACATCAATATCCTTAGTGGTTCTTGGGGTAGTAATTCTAGGTCCGGTCCAACTGTAGGTATAAGGTTCTGCTCCTCCTGACACCTCAAGGATAATACGGCCGTTTGAACCTCCTGTAGATGTAATGTTTGAAATGCTTTCAGTTACTGAAATTTGTAATGGTTCAATAATTTCTACTGTGGTAGTGAATTCACATAAGTTATTATCACGAACAGTAACTACATAAGTTCTTGGGGCTAAATCATTAAAAGTATTACTTACTTGAAATCCGAAGCCATAATCTATGGCATATTCATAAGGAGCGGTGCCTCCCAGAGCGTTAATCTGTATACTCCCGTCATTACCACTGTAACAAGAAGCCGCCGTAGGTACTACTATTGCATCCAAGGTCTCTAGGGGTTCTGTTACGGTAACGGTGTCAGTAACTTCCGGGTCCCCAGAGGCATCTGTTAGCCTTAGGATATAGATGCCTTCGGTTAAATTAGCAATAGTTGGGGTATTTGGTGATATTATGGGTTGGCCATCCTGTCGTTCCCATATGTAATTGAAGGGTGCTACACCAGTCACCGCTGCTGTTATACTGCCTGTTGCTTCTCCCATACAAAGAACGGGTGTTGAGGTAAGACTTGTAATCCCTAATGGACCCGGCTCGTCTATTGTAATTGGAGGGTTAATAATGGGTGAACAGCCATTGGCATCGGTAATTTGGGCAATGTATTCGCCGGCTTCCAAATTAATAAGATTGGAACTCGTAGATCCAGTTGGAGGTGTAAAAGGCTGACCGTCCCTAGTCCAGGTAATTGTATATGGATCGGTGGGTTCGGAAAATGGTGTTCCTCCAACTATGGTAAGCGTTATGCTGCCCTGGTTACCTCCATTTGTAGTTGCGTTTTGGGAAGTGGTTGAAACTTCAAGTTCGTCCGGTTCCGATATCAATACACCCATTATAGGGTCGGCCTCACAATTATTTTGGTTTCTAAGATAAACATCATAGAATCCGCCATTGGTTATTGGAATTGTGCCGTTATTAAGGGGCTTCCATGTGTCGAAAAAGTCCAATTTGTATTCGTAGCTTGAGCCACCAGAAGTGATGATTCCTATACTTCCATCTTGTGCTCCAAAACAGCTAATGTTATTTTGGGTCGCAGAATTTATTATAACCTCTTCAGGGGTGTCTAAAGTGATAGTGGTACTGTCGTAACCTGCTGGATCATTAAAATCGGTAAAGCCTGTTGAAGCCACTTTTAAAATATACTCTCCAGGCTCGGATAGGTTGCTTAGAGAGATTGTTTGATTTCCTGTAGTTTGAATGGGGGACATTACCCCGTTAATTGTCCATTGGTAGTTATAAGGTGCTACTCCATCGGAAATGTCAATAATTATAGAACCATTGTTGTCACCTAAACAACCGATTTCGGTTATTTGTTGGGAATCGATGGTGGGAGAAGGTGTAACGACCAATTCATATGGAGTACTTTCATTTTCCACTTCACAACCGTTATTATCCTTTATTTTTAAAAAATAAATACCTATACCAAGATTAGTAAATTGATGGATTCTGGCAGGCTGTGTTATTGTACTAATAGGATTAACAGGGTTGGAAGCCGAATATAATTCAAAGTTAAAGTTTTGATTCCCACCTGTTACCTCGGCAAATATAATTCCATCTTCGGAAGTTGGACTTGACGGCTGATTTACTATGCCTGTGCTAGGAGTTAACATTAAGGGGTTTAAAATGTCAGGAACTGATTGGTCAATACTAGAGTCACTAATACATTCACCACTGCCATTAGAAAAAACAAGTTTAACACCAAAGGTATATTTTCCACCTGGCTCTAAATCTGTATATGTAATACTATTGGAGGCCGAAGAAGTCTGCCAACTGGCTCCAGCATCCTTTGTATATTGATATACGCCAGTTTGAAATTCTTGACCTCCTGAAACTTCAATTGTTCTTTCACCGAACTCACCAGGACACGAGGGGTTTTGAACGGTGACCACGTTATCGATTACGACATGTGAAGGGGCTAGAATCTCAAAATCTACAGGAATACCGAAACCTTTTGGATAATGTGTACCAGTATTTTCTGGATCGACCCAAGATTGAAACTGAATTTCATAACTGCCTGGAATTAGGTTTTCGGGTATACTATGACCATTGGTGTTGTTTAATGAATTTATTTCGTCGTTAGCAAGCGGTATGTTAAAGCCATCAGAAACGTTGTTTAATTCAATATGTATAAATTCGTTTTCTGATTCCCGTAGGTTTCTGTCAAACTGAATATCTACTGAACCAGTTCCATCAAAACAGGCCGCATTCAATGGAAATGCTTGAGCTAATGGCGTACAATCATCGATTAAGACCAGTATACTCTCTGAAAACCTATAAGCACCATACCCCATATAAAACTCTACAGTACTGCCTATATAATTTTTAGCATCTTCTTCTTTTTCTTCTAGAAGGTCTTGCATAGTGAACGATGCCAATTTTTTATCGTTACTTAGGAGGTTATCTGGAATATAGCCGCTTAACCCTGGGTTCCCTTGATAAGCGGGAACATGGTATCTCCATGTTCTGGCTTCTATGGGATAATCGTCTGAGTTTAGTAAATCTATGGTGCCTCCTGCACATACAGAAGTTGTGCTTGCTGTTATACTCATGTTTTCAGGAATTGCATCCACTGAAATATATGCGTCACATTGTGATATTCCCATTCTATTCTGATTAGGACTTGGAATCAATTCCGAAACATTATAAGCCTCTCCTTTACCGAAAGTTTCATTGGCACATGTTGGATAATACTCTATTCTAAGACTTAATAAGGTTATAGTTTGATTTTGCAAAACTTCTCTAAATTGAACATTTTCTTGGCTAAAATTATTAATTGAAAAATCTACAGAACCACCTCGTGCTGAGAACGTACCATCGCCATAATTTATTTCGCCATTTTGATTACCCGGAGGTAGCCTTCCGTCAATTATCACCTGGTAGGACTGACCCATTAAATTCAGTGATAAAAGAATAAATACTAGTGATAAAATTGATTTCATAATAATAAGAGATTTTTTAAATCCTTAATAGACCACCTTCGTTTTTTGCATCTCTGACTGCATACCAGATAATGTAATGGCTCTTAACCCATATTTATATTCCGAATTAACTTCCAATTCGTAATCTGTATAACTTGTCCTTTTCCCGTCTAGGATTTTAAAAAGTTTTAGATTCTCTCCTGCGGTCCCTTTATACAGTAAATACTCTGAAACTTCCATGTTTTTAATCTTCCAAGTCAAAGAAATGAAACGTAATTCCCTATTAGGATTACCAAAAAATTTTGTAATACCTATATCATTAGAGCTACCCGAATAATTTACCTGAATTAACTCAGAAGGATTACTTTCTATGCCAATTTTTGATTTGGCTATTACAATATAGCCATATGTACCTCTTGGCTTTTCTTCTGCATCTAAGAATAACTGATCCTTTCCAGGTTCTATTTCTCCAATCAATTCCCATGAAGATTTCAAGATATCCACATTTTTTCTGTATATAGAATGGAGAACAACATCATCACTCGAACTCGGAATCCAAGTTATTTCAATGCCGTTATTTGAAACTTGATATCTCTGGATTACGGGAGGGGAAGGTGCTATCGATATTGGCGGTTCTATTTCTAAAATTTCAGAAAACCCGGATGCGTTATACCGTTGATCCATAGCCTTAATTTTGTAAAATACTTTTTTGCTCAAATTCAATTTTAACGTATCAACGAACGTATTTTTTTTGTGGTCTTCACTTGTTACTTCAGAAAATTCCAATGATGGATTATTACTTCTAAATATTCTATATCCCGAAAGATCATCTTCAAGATTTTCGATCCAACTAAGGGTTATGAGGCCTGTAGTGTCAGCAACACCAACAAGCCCCTTTGGAGAACTGGGAGGAATTGAATCTACAGGTTGAACTATGGCGGCATAGGAAATAGATTCGGTGTTGTTTTTAGCTTTCGCAACAACAGTTAAATAATTGATTCGTTCTAGATTCTTAAAAGTAGCTTTTCTAGTATTGGGAGGTATATCCGATAAGACTGTTTTATATAGCCCATCAGGTTTATTGCTTCGTCGAATTTCAAAGCCATTGATTTGTTCGTTAGCTTCATCTGGAAATTCCCAAAACAATATCGCAGTATTGTCATCGGGCAATTCTTTCTTATAGATACGAGGGGTAAACTTTAAAGCATCAGATCCCACACCTTCTATTATTTCAGAAGGTGGCCCCGTTTCACCAAACGACGAGATTCCTCGCACTCTATAGTAGTACTTTTTATTGTTGACAATGGAATCCGTATAATAAATAGACGGTGTAGATTTTTCCTTGTCATTATCAGCTTTGAACAAGGGCTGCCCGTTGAGTTGATTGAAATTGTTCTTATCCTCTGATCTTTCAACCAAATAACTGATATAAATATGCTGTAATGAACCAAAATCCCAGTTTAGCAGCACACTTTTGTCATTAAAGGCAGCAACCAAACCAATCGGTTTTGGGAGGGGTTGATAATAATCTGGACTTGCATCAGCAGCACCTTCCTTTATGATTATTCCTGAGTTCTCAGGTAATGCTACAGAAATCTTATAGAGATAGCTTTCTCCCTTTTTGATTGAGAGATCTTCTAATGCCCAACCGGCTAACTTTGCTGTTTCGAAACTTTGATCAACGGCAACAAGTGCAAAGGTAAAGCGTTGTTCCAATTCCTTGTTTATTGCCATAATTTTCCCTTTTGCAGAACCTGGGACATCTACCTCAAAATATTCGCCATAAAGAGCTTGGGCCACAACAGCGGTATTCTGATTTTTCGTAGCTAGAGTTTCCCACTCCTCTAGGGGTCTAGGTTTTAAAGGTTCTGAAGTAAGTGTTTTCCTTTCCATTGGGATAACGGGCTCTCCATTTCTCGTAATAGTTATTCTATTTACCATAAAACCATAAGTGTTTGCCTGCTGCCATTCATATGGTTGGTCTACTGCCCATCTCAGAAGTATTCTATTTTCAAGAGAGCGAGTAATAACCTGAACCTTGGCAGTTTCTTGACCGGCTACTTTGTTAAAAATCAACAAACTCAATAAAACTATTATTAATCTCATCTTTAAAACTAAATTTTCTTTAAAAAACTCGCTCAAAACGCATTGGTGCACTACTCGTATGAATATTCCCAGGGGTTCTAAAAATTAATTTGGTATCATATTTCTCCTTTTTCAAAGCAGGAAAACGCGTAGTCGTAAGAATATGTTTGTATTTATTAAAATATTCGACATTTTCGTTTTCTTCATATCTTGATTTCAAGTTTAATTTGGTGTGTATGAAATCGGACCGGTAGACTGATGGCAAATCGTAAATTAGAGGATATCGATTTGTGATATACACATTATTGGGTTGGTTCATTAAGTAAAATTCATACCAATTAGGAATAGTCATAGCCTTAACCGGAGGTACGCCAAGTATTTCAGAATTTCGATCAAAATAAATTCCATCAATAGGATAACCTTTATAGGCAATTGGGAAAATATCATTTTTATAATATTTATCGTTCAGAACAGCTTCTCCAAAAATCATCGGTATTCCTCCAGTATATTCTGATCCAAGAACTTCTGAAATCTCAAAATTTTCATACTTTTCAAGTTGAAGATGAATAGCATGAACATCCTCGGTAATAATATCGGTAATGAAATCTGTGACTGTTAATGACCTAACTTTGTTTTTAAAAGTACTATGGATACTTGTCTTGAATTTATAAACAATAATAGACTTAGGTTTTCCATTAGTAATGGTTACATTAGTTGCCTTTTTATTGGCTACAACTACATTGCTAGTAACGTTTATGGCTTCACTGGTTTGTGATTTGGTATCAACATCGTACCAATTTGTATCTCCCGAATTTTCGTCGTAAGTAATTTCCGTATTCTCAACTATAATTTCCGGTTTAATCTCTTGCCCTGGCGGAAAAGCCATAAGATTAATTGTATAGTTGGTGTTCAAAATCATTTCAGGTATATCAAAAACAACCAATTTTTTACCGGAATCGTAATTTAAGTTTGTTCTTTTTACAATTCCAGTTCCGCTAGTAATTTCTGCACGCATTTGATAGCTGTTATTGAAAAGGTCAGGTCGTCCGCTTTTTAGCTGTATATAACCCTTATTATATTCCTCTGGATAAAAGTTCGATTGCTCCTTAACAGGATATGTGAGCATAACATTACCCCATTCAATATAGTCGGGCGCTTGATCGGTGGTAAACGTAATTTCTCGTTTTTCTACCACTAGCTTGCCATCGTTCATCATAGTCTGGTAGGAAGAGCCAATTTTTTCATCAAAGCTAACCTCTACTAGCACCATAACATCTTTTTTGGAAGGTAGTATATCGAATGGCACAAAGGTTACAGCATCGTTTGTTTCATTCCATTCTATATCCCCAACAATTTCTTTTCCTTCTGAAGTAACCTTAAAACTTTTCAATTGTATTTTATATGTACTGCGTTTACCTTCATAATTCACAGTAAAATCTTTATTAACGGCATAATTAAATACGGCCTGAGGCGCTGAATGAACAGATGCCTTGGCAGTTTTGTTGGCAGGTGTCACATCTGAAATAATAGGAACGCCTACGGCATTTCCCATGTTTTCTAGAACACATTCTTCACCAACCTCTACTTTTAATCGCATTCTTCCGGATACTAGTCCCCCTAATATTTTATAATACATGCCAACATATCCTTGAATATAAACAGGGTTGGGGAATTGACCCCTAAGATTGGCTGCCACTCCAGCTTCCGCAATTTTAAATTTTCCTTTAATAAATGCCAAATCAACTTTCACCCCAAATTCACCATATAAATATGCATATACTTGCCCCATAGAGTACCATCCATCATTCCCAACAGGCCCGGGTCTCTCCACACAACTAGCATCAGGGTAATAGGCATGCATCACGTCAAAACCTGCCCCCATTTCTACAAACGCGTAAAAAATACCCCAGTCGAAGGTGTATCCGTAGCCAAAGTTCATTCCGAATGCAAAACCTCTTCCCGCATTCAGTTGATTTCCATTGCGCTCTCCTCGAAGCATATCAGCGCCTAAAATTTTTGTGACTATTGGATGCGGGCTTATATCAGATGGAGATGGCAGTATTGTACCTGTCATAAAATAGCCACCGACTCGCAATTGAACTCCAATCTGAAATAAAAGCTCTATGCGCTGCTGAGGAGTTCCTATATAAATATACCAATCCTCGGGACCCGTATGCATTTTGGCATATCCGGCAAGATTGTTTTCCCCTCCACCCTTAACGCCTTCCAAATCCAGATACAGTTCAAACTCACCATCAAAGGTCTGGTTTACAAAATCTTTTTCAATGCCCACATAGACACCGATTTTTCCGGAGGCTGCAACATCATGCACTGGAATAGACTCCTTGGCTAGTCCCATATAGTTGCCATATTTGGACAGTTGATCTGCTATTCCTTTATTGTCCTCTACAAAATCGTTTACCTTTTCAAATGTTTTATTTAACGCACCAAAATCCGAGCTGTCAAGGCCACCACTGGTGTTGTCGCCCATGAAGGCACCTTCTCCAGTAAAACCTATTCTATTTAATCCTCCGTGACTGTTGAAAGCCAGATCCAAATAAGCCTTGCCACTAAAGGTATCCGAATTTTGAGTGCTAATATCCACTCCGGCACGGACGCTTAAATCATAATCCAGATCGGGGCGGTAAACCGCTGAGGAGGGGGAAAACCCATCCTCATTACCGCGAATCTTTTTCATACGATAGGATATACCTCCAACCATAGAATTTATCATAAATTTTGTACCATTTTTTTCGTCGTTTTTGGCCCAAACATCCACGTTCCAATATCTAAAATCTTTCACTCCAAAAATGGCTTTACCCTCGACTTTTAGGTTGACACTTTTGATGGTTGCCGTAACATTACCTCGAAATCCATCACCATACCAACTATGGTCTTCCATGATTTCCAAGCCTCCTTTTAAGGTGATTCCGCTTTTTTCATAATCGATTTCGATACCATTGACCTTAACCCTTTCAAATTGCCATTTCTGTATTTTAGCACCTTCTTCCAATTTTCCCATTACCTGCATATTAGTAGTGGCATGGGATCCTTCACCGTCCAAATTTATTTTTAGATCGAAGGAAAGTCCAACTTGGTTGCTGGGCGTAACCAATTCTATCTTTTCCACGGAAGCCGGGAAATTCATCAGCTTCATTTCGCCCTCAAATCCAAAGCTTTTGGCACTGATGGGTTTTTTGCCCGGTTCGGTTTCCAACTTTAATCCCTCGAAAACGATACCCGGAAAATTAAATCCTTTACCACTATTTGTGGCTGTTTCTGTGGAGGGCGATTCTTCCCCTTCTTTCTGGCCAATTTTGCCAACTATGGACAGTTGTCCTGAGAGGTTGGCAGAGGGATATACATTACCGTCCTGTACATCTATGGCTACACTGGAATTTTTCTCCAATTGCATTTCACCTAGAAAAACGGGAGTTTTATAATTACTGTTCAAGCCAACTGCCAGACCGTAGCCGTCTTGTTGTATATATCCCGTATAGTCCATGGGCTTCTCAAAAATAGGCACGGCAATATCTCCAGCTATGGATCCACCTGTCAGGGAATTTCTGGAGATTGAAAGACTCACATCGGCAATAGTAAAGGCCCATTTACCGGCAGAACCTTCACCTATCATTAATATGTTTTCAGCAAAAAAGGAACCTGATACGCCTTGGCTATCCAGAATGAGATTTTCTGCCCCAAATTGTACCCTTTTGTTGGATGTGTTGGTATTTTCAATTCCTTTGGGTAACATAATACTTAGTTCCTTGGCATAAAACCCGCGCCAGAGTTCGCGTTGACCGTAGGTCAGGACCTCACTATAATCTATTGGAAATTTTATGCCTGTGGCGTTGCGACTGTCACTAAGATCCAATACTGCACTTTTAACATTGAACCCCCAGCCTCTTAGCCCTCGAACTTCAAATTGGGGGAGTGACACATCTACCAATAGGTCGTTCCACCCGTTGGCTTTAACGCTAAAGGATGCGCCTACATAGCACTTGTTGTTAACAACATCAGAATCCATAAGGTATTTATTGTCCGTGCTCTCGCCACAGACATAATTTCCACCGCTGGTAATGGGAAGGAGAATGTTTCTGGAAATCCGTAGGTCGGCTTCCAAACCAATGGACTTTAAACCGGCACAGTCAAATTCTACGAACGATTGATCTCCAAAGGCACCAATTTTTAGGTCTATTCCACCTTTAAGGGTCAGTAACCAGTTGTCACCGTTCAGAGGAATGGCCTGATCGCCCAACAAGACCAATTTCATATCGCCCAAAAGCGCACCATCATGAGATAGTTTAATACCTTCTCCACCAAAATAAATTTCCCTACTTGGTTCCCCATTGTTCCCCTTAACAGGAATGATCATTTTTGCCCAGGCCTTTAATTCTGCATATTGGGGTGTAAATTTTACTTGGGTAATTGCTAGCTCTACGCGGTTACCAGAGGTCGAGTCTTTTTTGCTTAGTCCAACCGGGAGCTCCAATAGTTCTTTTCCTGTAATAACATCGACAAAATTGCCCAATTCCTTAACCGCTTCGAAAGCTCTTATAGCTTGGGCCACAAGGGTATCCGCTTTGGGATTTCTAGAAAAATTAGTGGAAATATATTCTGGGGTAAATTCGGGTTTAAGGTTGGCAAAGGAAACATTGAAATCTTCTTTTTCTGCCAGTTTTTGGTCCAGCGATGGAAAGGAGCGGAAGGTTTTAGAAACCTTCTCATTTTTGTTGACCGTGTTATCTTCTTCTAGCGATTTTACAACCACAGGTGAACGGCTATTACCCAAACTCATCTTGGCTATTTGGTGTAAATTAGCCAAATATTTTGGGTCTACTTTAAGTATTTTGGTAGTGTCCTTTGCTTTTGACACACACACCCCGGCTTCGCCACCCCTACTTCGACTAGGCTCAGTACAGGTGATGTCAATAGGGGAGTTGGTTGGACCTGCCCAGAGTTGACTGCAACAAAGGAATAGGATTATATGTATGTAGTTATTATTCATAATTCTTGATTATGATTGGTTATTTTAACTGGACTTACTTCAATTTTATTTCCTGATAATTTTTTCCTTTTAAAAGCTCCGCAAAGTCTCCTGACTTTGAGGGCCGCTACAGTTCATTTCTATTAATGACGATGGCTTTAAAAAATCTATAACCGCTGGCGCGAGCGTCACGCTCGTGCCCATACAGCTACTATTTATAACATCATCCTTCATAGTTCCATCATTCCTAAATGCAAACCTTCATTATCTATTTTTAAAACCGAGTGGTCATCCTGATAGTTCCTTGCACTACTATATTTCCAATCCACTGGATCCGTAACAAATCCTTGTTCTACGGGGTTGTTATGTATATAATATATTTTTTGTTTGATAACTTTTCCACTCCACAGTTCAATAGGTTTATTATGCTGTTGCCAAAATTGTCTTTTACTCACGTTGCTATTTTTATTGCCTGCGCGTTCCATCATCCATAACAGCCATTCTTTCCTGCTTTCTTGTGGGTTTTCTTCGATTGCCTTAATCATTTTTCTTGCGGTAAAACCTTTAAAATCCCTTAAAAGTCCCGTAGGATTGTCATTCGAAGACCTAAAAACTAAATGAACATGACTCGGCATAAAACAATACGCAAAGACTTCCATCCTCTTTTTTGTCCTACAATGTTCTACAGCTTCCTGTAGTATTGAAAAATACGCTTGCCTTACAAACACATCTATCCAATACACGGTAGCGAAGCTCACGAAGTAAACTGCTGTAGGGTTGTTGAATTTGTGTTTTCTGCTCATTTTATTTTTCCTTTTTTAACTGGCTCAAGCATCTTGCTTGGGCACATATATCTTTGTTTTATTCTTTTTTATCTGTCTGTTATTCTTTATTTGTTCAATTTCTTACTCTTACTCTTACTCGGCACGAGCGTGACGCTCGCGCAAGCAGAGGATTTTAGAATTTATAATTTTTGCTCATACTTATTTATTGACTACAATACTTACTCTTTACCGCTCACTGTTGACGGCACGAGCGTGACGCTCGCGCTAGCGGAGACTTTGCGCAACGCTCTTTCACTGTTGAACTGCTGCTGCCATAACCTAATTTCCTTTAGTTATTATCATATTTTTGCAGAACTGCTGTATTGTTAGTTACTACTTCTGCTAGTTTTTTTATGTTTAAAGCTCCCTCATCGTCTTTTACTTCTAGTTTCATTTTATTTATATCAGGGTATTCGGGATCGTTCCAACGGTTATAGAATTGAAATAGCACCTCTACACTTGTTCCCAATAGAATCTGCTCCAAAAAGCTTATTTCGCTATTTGAAATGTTGAGCTCTCTCCAACTACCGCCAGTTTTAATAGCTTTAAAAATGTTCTTTTCCGATACTGTGTTATTGGAACCTGTACTGTATTTAATCAAGCAAACACGATCTACATTAATATCTACAAGCAACCTGGAATCCAAAATAATTTTGAAGTTTATAGAATCCTTTTTATTGGACAAAAGCTCATTAACATATTGGTCCGTTAGTAATCCCTCGGGAATTGATGAACTTAATTTTCTTGTTATTATTGAATCTTCTTCACTTGCGTTTACCCTATAGTCATATAGATTGGTATAACCGTATGCTTTGTTAAATCGCATTTTTCCTTTATTTCCATTAAATTTCTCGTAGTCCAACTGAGAGAACAGTGAGTGTGATAGAAAAAAGAGACCTATTATAATCTTAAGTTTCATATTCTGAGTTTTAGAAATTTTACCAAGTTTTTGGGTCTTTATATAATTCGATTTTTGCTTCATCTTTTTCTGGCGAGTACCAGCTTCGAAATTCATCTTCAAGTAAGGATAAATTCAAGACACCATCTCGGGTAACTCGTTCAGCTAAAGCCTTTATATTGGGGTCATCTGAATTTAGCAATACAATTCCCTCTAGCACTTCTGGTTTCATTCTCATTACAACAATAGAGAGGGTAGACAAGGAAGTGTGAGAAGTTTTTTGCCATCTACCATCCACAAATTGCATCACCGCAACACCTGATAGTACTTCCATCTCTTGAAAGTGAGTAAAGAACTTTATTATAGTACTGGACACCGCTCCTACTTCAAAGGTTAGCTTATGAGCCAATTCAAAATAGTTTTTACCCTTATCCATAGTCTTTATTTTGTCAAAATGACTTTGTTTCTTTTTTGATGCCTTTTCTGCACCTCCCAGAGTATTATAATCTACCCATTCTTGATTTGTAGCTGAAATAATGGACTCTAATAGCTGTTCGGGATACTCATTACTGGTTTCGGCCCGACTGTTATAAATAGCGTATGCATTGGTATCTTCCGGATATTGAAAAAAAGATATTTCTGATTCCTCCGGGTAGCTTAAAATCAGATTTGCATTTTCTTCTTGGGCATTCCCAAATGTGAGTATGAATAAAGCGCCTATAATAAATATTTTATTTTCAATCATTTTTTCAAATTTTTTCACTGACAACTATAAGACTTACAATCGTTTACTGTAACATGGTCAATCGAACTCAATTAGTTATTATTGGAAACATTTAGTTTTTATTTCTTGTACATTGATTGCTAGAAAACAGAAAGATGTATATTTTACTATGGGTAGTTGGGTATACAACCCTATGAATTCTCTCAAAACTTAATTTATTATGTTAGTTAAAATTGCTTTTCAATTTTGCCTAATTCAATTTTATCGGATATACTAATTGTGCTTTTCCAATCGATCAACTCATATTCCAGTGTTCCCTTAGTCTCTATTTTAACTTTACCACCTAAGACTACAGGAGGTATATAAAGTTCACCCTCTAATTTTTTGGAGAGAAATCCATACTTTATTTTACCCGCTAAACAGCCCATAGCAAAACCCCGAACATCGAAGTCTACTAAATCCCTTGCCACCAATAATTTTGCCTCAACACCGGCCTCAATACAACCACTTGGACCTATTTCAAGAAATGGATTGTTATTCGCAAACTCACTATGCTCTATATATTTGAATCTTTCAACACCGCCTTTCGCCACAATAGCCGCTTTTATTTGAACATATAGTCCAACATCTGCAATACCCACTTCCGACAAAACTTTAAGTACAGGATGTGTTAATTGTATTTTCTTTAATTCAGCTGAAATCCCTCCTTTTACGGAACCTTGTTCAAATTGTTTATATAGTCTGGATTGGGGGTCTTCTTCATTATATTTTAACCCTTCGGTTTTTAGAGGATCTAACTCGAATTTCATTCCTGCAATAGGAATGTATTTACCCATTAATTCAAAGTTGCTTTCAATCTCCCTAAAAGTACCCGACAGTAAGGCATTTACCGATGGAGGCAAAAAGTTATATGTAGATCTATTGGTATTAAACCATACAACTTCTATGGCCTTCTCTAGCGACTCAGGATTTCCTGCTTTAGCTTTTACCCAATAGGTGTTATCTTGTTCAGTAAGGCTTATATGGATATCTTTATCACCATAATTTTGACCTAAATTATATTGACTATTGGGTTTCTCATAATACCAGATAATATCCTGTAAAGAAATATCTCCGGTTGAAAGATTGGGACTGATGTTGACACTGAAATCTAGTTTCCGATTTGCTTCAATTAAAGGTGTTTCGGACCTTTTTAAATACAATTTCTTCCCTGTTTTAGCAATTCTTTTAGGGCTATCTTCTGGTTTGGCATAAATGTCCATCAAACTAAAATCTTCGAGTTCCCTTTTTATTGTTACTTTAATTTTTTGGTTGTTATTATTTGCCACAATATCTAAGTTGTAAACTTTCTTCATATCAACCCCCAAATTGTCATGTTTAGGCTCATTTGTTACATGTTTTGAAGTGTAATCTGAACCTAGATATAATACCTGCCAATATAGCGGTTCGTCTTCTGGATAATTCTTCAGGATAAAAGCATAGTGCGAATTATTTTTGTCATATGGAACTGTTATTACATCGTTATTGTTATACTCTGTTCCGTTAAATTCTATTACAACTTTTTCATTAGTTCCAGTATTGGACTCGGGACTTGGGTTTGAATTCAAATTAATACCTACATTGTCGTTATTGTTTGGCCCACTATTTGTATTGGACGTATTACTGGAATTGCCACTAGTGATCTCGCCTTGTACATATAGATCATTGCTATTTGTTTCCAAATCTGCTTTATCATCCTTGGGTGTGTTGCTAGATTCAATAACAATGCTTTCCACCTTCATAGATGGTGCATTTTCTTCATTTTCGTCATCATCACCAAAAACGTTTTTTAGTATGTCATCTACGCTTGCACCCAAATCTGCGACAGCATCATAAACATCAGTAACAGTCTCCATCACCTCATCCATATCCATAATACCTGTTAAATCTGGATCATAGACCGTAACAACGGTGCCCTCGGACATTTGCTTATCCGTATTAATTTGTACATTGTTGAATTCTACACCAACTTTTATATTGTTCAAATAGGGAATGGTGACATAGCCTTTGCCGGTAAATCTGCCATTGCTGCCACTTACCTCCAAAACATGTATAGGAAAATCCCCAGCAACAAAACTTTCTCCTATACCTAACTTGGGAAGGGGCTCCTTGTTGGTGAGGCTAAAATTGGGTGTAATACCACATTGATATACACTAGCTTCATTATCGGCTAAAAAGGTGGTGAATTGTTTGGCCATGCTCCAGTCACTGCCGGTAACCACACATTTTTTTTGCAATTGATACTCGTAAATAGTACCGGCCTTTAAAGCCCAAAGAGTAAGTTGATTTGTATTGGTCTTGCTCAAAAACCACTCGTTTGTGTTTCCTATTTGTCTATAGCGTATGGTGTACTCTGGAACATCTGTAGAAAAATCATCCCAGAAAATGTTGGCATTGGTACTACCTTTTACCTCATGGTTTATACCGATGGGCAAATCGCATGACCTGGCATGGCTAAAGGAGAATATCTCGCTATAGCCCTGATTTTTAAATAGTCCAATTTCTTCCGCACCCTGTTTGGCTTTTGCCTGTATCCGCCACGCATAATTTTTACCAGATAATAAAAGAGGGTCGGACGGGCCATATACATAGGTGGTGGACGTAGTAGTGGTCTGAAAAACGGGTGGGGAGGTTAAAAAGGCCGCCTGGGGATCTATTTGTGTGTCCCAAATTTCTACCAAACTTAGCTCATATTCTACATTGCTAACGTTAATACTTCTTGGTGTCCATTGAAATACGATGTTTTGAGGATTGTTCTCGGCAACGAGGGTCTTATTCCTTGGGGAAGTTAAAAATGGAGGTTCGTTCTGGAAGACTACACTTATGCCACAGCTTTTCTGGGAAAGACGGTTGCCGGTAAGAACGTCGTACACTTCATAACAAAATTGATATGCGCCTTCTGGTATGGCTTGTCCATAGACATTGGGTGATATGCCCGTAATATTTTCATATCGAAAATAGGGTGCCAGCTCTGCGTTAGTCAATACCAAGGGAACACCACCCTCCAAGAACAAGGGACTTGAGCCAACTACTACATCGTTGCTCTGGAAAGAAATTCCATTTCCTTGAAAATAGGCCTTCAGCCGTATTTCACGATTGCTGATTTCTAAATCGTTCAGTATAATTTGCAGCCGAAGTGGACTATTAGTTGTGCTAGGATCGGAATATTGCGAAAAGTATATGGGCGGTGGTGGGGTTACCTGGGGAATTAATTGTACTGGAAAGGATTGTGCACTTACAAACAAGCAGTTTGTTGTTAGCAGAAGCCAAAGGAAGCCCTTCACTAAACTATCAAACTTAAACCTCTTTGTACTTGGGGCTTCAGTGGAATTCCAGTTGCTAAAAGTAATACGTTCTTGTTTCCATATGTTAGCGCCCAACCAATTAAAAGGGTATATCCCTTTAAATTTGGTATATCTTAAAACATACAAGAGTAATACTTTTGCCATACAATATTATATCCACATGGATAATAATTTATTGGCCTTTAGGGGGGTGGGAGCCTCAGTTTTTGTTAATATATCTCAATTCAAAATCATCCGGATTTACATGGCCCAGAGATTTTGTGTAATAAAAATCAATAATCCCGTTTTCTAAATAATTTTTCAATTCCTTCTCATCCTTGCTTTGATCATAAATCTCAAACGATCTTATAGATGCCTGCCTTTTAAAATCCTTTAAATATCCATCTGGTTCTTGCACAAAATCAATAGAATTGAATTCTATGAAAATTCTTTGCATCCAACGGTGTCCAACCAGTTTTTGCAACCGTTCTTCCCGCGCTCCCAAAAGGGCCCTAAAAGTCGATCTTTCTTCGTCAGTGGCCTCTATTTCTCTGACCTTATTGTTCAAAGGGTGTTCGTCTACCTTCACCTTGGTCTCCACAAAGTTATTTTCCAGGGTGAGGTCTATTTTGAGCATATCAAACTTAATTTTTTGTATAACATCATATAGCGCATCATTGTAGGTGGCCAAGAAATCCCGAAAGGAATAGAGTTCCTTTAAAAAGATAATGGCATGGTCCTTATAGGCCTGCTCTAGTTTTTGTTCTTTCACCAATGTCAATAGAATGGTCAGTTCATTTTTTTTGAATTGTGGAATATCGGAAAATTGGGAACTTTGGAATACGTTGTACAATTGTCGGTTTAAGTCGGGGATGGTACCACTATAGATGACATTTCTGTAGCGAAAACTCAAAATGTTTGTGCTGATATCAAGTGGGTTAGCCCGAGGAGGGCGTTCTCCAGGCTCCAAATTCAGTTTGAAGTTATCAAAGGCATAACTATATCCAACAGTTACGGTGAGGTCGCGTCCTGTATTTAAGGTGGAATTGCGAAAAAATGCCAAGAAATTTAGGCTGAGGTTATGTTTTTTCAACAGGGCATAATTACTGCCCAATCTAAAATTATATATATTATTTTGTTGCTGGCCATTGGCATAGGAAGTGTTGTAGGAAGTAGAGAGATGGGTGCGTAGTTGTTTGTCAAAAAATTGTTTCCCTATCGCCAAAGTTGGGCCCAAGGTAAGGCTATTGTCTGATTCACCAATTGTATTGTAAGAGGTGTGAGCGGCCAAGGTAACGGTTAGGTTTTGTTTGGGATAACCAAGAGTATACCCTGCCATACCGTTATAAAAGGTATTATTGCCTCCCTCTATGTTTTCACCCTCTTGTTGGTTATTGGAATTTTGGTAGACCAAATTCAGGTTGGTACTATGCTGTTTGTTCTCCGTCTTTTTTAGAATATAATTTAAGCCGAGATTGGCATTTTGCGATATCTGTCTATAATTTAGGGTGTCTATATTATCGAATTCCCCAACTTGGTTGATATAGTCGAATTGGTCTCGAATATTGGTGTAGGATTGAAAGTTGGAGTATCCAGCATTGATCCCCAAACGTTCCGATGCCGTATAATTAAGATTGATAGCACTTACAATGCGCTGTTGGTCCGATGTCTTGGCATTGTCTAGATTGTCTTGTTGCAGGCCAGCATTTACACTGAGGTTTACTTTGTTATTAAATAGGGTTTGACTTGCATTTAGGGTAATGTTCTCCAAATCATTGTTAAAGTAGTAGGCGCCCAGCGTCTTGTATTCCGGATCTATACGTTCAAAACCAGCGCCCACAGTGCCGTTACCGGCAGGATAAGAAAAAGAAGCATTCAATGCTTTGTAATAATTGGTGCTAATATTCTCATTTAGCATAAAAGAAAGTATACCGTTGGATGCTGGAGCATCTATTAGCCTAGCATCTTCAGTAACTCCGGAAATGGCATACTCAATTCTTATTTGGGCCTTGTCCAACAATCGGAATTCCGATTCGAACGAAAGTACGGCATTGTCTTTTGGTGAAAGTCCCAGTTCTACAGGAAAAGGATTTTCCAAGGAATTTTCATCATCGGAGGCCTTAAAAAGAATAATTCCTAATTTCATAAAATTGAAATCATAGGCCGTTTTTATTCCGTAACCTATACGTTTATACGCCGTAAGTGCCCTGGGTTCTTCGGGGTTATATTCCGTTGCTTTCAGGAAGCGACCGTACATGGCACTGATCTGGAATTTCCCTTCGGGATTTAAATCAAATCCACCCCCACTAAATTGGTGTCCGCTTAAAGTGTAGGGCGAGAAGGTCATACTAACATCGCCTATATGCGCAGTGGCCCATTTGTAGGAGGGATGAAGACTTAAGCGATTAAATTTAAACGGATTTGGAAAAGCGAAATCCTGGTTGGAATAGGTGAAAGAAAGCGGGATGGTATATAGCCCAGCTATATTGAAATTGAGATTTCCTGAAAGATAATAGGTGAAATCCTGTCGGTTGGCAGTGCCATCATAATAGACCGTATTTGCGGAAATTCCTCCATTATAGCGCACCCATTTTTCTTTGCCCAATTGGTCAAAATTGATACTCTGGGAAAAACCAAACGTACAGCACATAACAAAAGGGCATATAAGTTTGAACAATGGCGTGTTCTTTGAATCTTAAAAATTAGTTAATATTTTTAATTTAACATAATTTTTTCGATGAACTACCTGATATTATTTGTAGTACTCCGATTTTTTATTTATAGGAATATTCTTATTAGGAAATGTGTTGGGACAAAATTCGATTAAGTGGAAAGAAAAATTCAGATTAACTCCTAAACCGAATCAGAATAATAGGACTTGGATTATGATTGTGGGGAATTAGGATGAACTATCCCTGGCTTTTGGGTCGCATGATACATTTAATGATCACTATTGCGGGCATTCTTAATTTTGTTTGTTTCTTGACTGGAATCGCTGTAGTAATCATAAATACTTCTTCTACATAATAACTTTCTTATTAAAAAAATATTTTATACTGGCAAATTCCTATTTATATCAAGATGATTTTTCTTGAGGAGATGATATAGGGACTATGGTATATAACTATTTCCGTCATAAGTAGTGCGAGAGCAAATATGCACTTCACTTTCCATAAGCCCAAAGCGAAAATTTATGATTTGGCTTATTTTTAGGGCGAAATCAAAATCAAAAAGATTTTTCGGACCTAATAAATATAGAAAAACTCAGGATTAACCAACATGCCCTCTTTATGTATAGTTAGTGTTGGCACCAGAATTTTATCCATACGGTTTAATGTAAGTTTTTCAAATCCTGTCTTCCAATAATGGCCATGATTTCAACGATTTTATCATTTATCTTAAAGTAAATACTATCTGAACCGCAAACACAGCGACTAGAGTCTTCTTTGATAAAATCAACTGCTTCAAATGAAAAAGGGTTTTGCGCTATAATGTCAAAATACTCGAAAAATGAATAGTAGTATTGGTTAGCTTGTTCAATACCAAATTTTCTCAATCCGTATTGATGAATTCGTATCAAATCCTCTCTGGCAGAGTTGCTTAATTTATAATTAGCCACGAAGTAGAGACTTTGATTCCTCCAATATTTGCTCTTTACTATCTTCAGTAAATCCGCTGTTCTCAGCTTTTTCTAATTTAGTTCTGATCCAGTCTATTTGAACATGTTGTTTTCGGGCTTGTCTGATCAAATCATTGACCAATTCACTTTTGCTAGAGTACTCTCCTTACTGTCTACTTGTTCTTTTAACCATTCATCGTTAGGTTCTGTGAATGAAATACTTTGTCTAGACATAGTTTTTATTTTGGTGTAAAAATACACCACAAACGAATCAATTGCCGTTCGCAATCCGCGTGTTTTATCCAAAAATCTCTTAAAATCCTACTGCCTAATGTGCCTCTAAAGAACGCAGTTGCTGGCATCCACCTCGGTGATAATGCTGGTAAAATTGGGCTGTATGGTATTTTTTATGGTTTGGTACAATTTCCTATAAATACCTTGTCGTCTCTACTTCTTGTCTATACATATTGGCCCCATTTCTATAAAGGGTTCCGTTTTGTGTACTAGTGTGGCTATCTCCAAAAGCATGGGTTTTAAAACCTCAATATCATGGCTGAATTTGGGTTGCATACACAGGCCATAGCCCACTACCTTTTCATGATCCTAGGCTAGGATATGCGGGCACACAGCATTCAAGTGGGACAACTGCTCCAAAGTCGGGAGGACCGTAACAAAACCCTCCTTTTCTTTTTCGCCTGGGCTTACGGTAGTAATTGGATTGCTTTGTTGCACGCTTAGTATTTGTTGCAATTCGCTGTCCTTGGTGCAACTTGTGAAGACTGGCTCCATCTTATTCCACTTTTAACCAATCCCTTCTATTTTTCAACACCTTTTTACTGGATTTTCCGCCCTCCTTCTCCATTAGTTGTAGGGTGTAGGCGGGGTTTCCCATGAGAACCACAGTTGTTGAACTTGGAATGCCATAGCGGGTGTAGGCTACTTTTAGACTGTCGCCCACCTTAAACTGGTTTATAAATTCTTCAAAATTCTGATTTGGGGTAAGGGGGATATTGTTAACAGCGGTTATAACATCTCCATGGTCCAAACCTGCCTTATAGGCTGGACTCGCAATGGGGGTATTCCGTTGTATGATACCGGCACCAAATTGGTTGATGCTTACACTGGCGCCGAAATAAGGTTTATCGGTGGTTTGTTTTAAAACTACGCCCACAGTAGCAAATAGCTCCTGGTAATTAGGCATACCACTTTTGTAGATGTAGCGATCAAAGAAATTATTTCCGAATTCCTTTCCTGCGTATTGTGCCAGGGTTTCTTGCAAATTGGCTATGGTATAGGGCACTTCTTTTTTGCCATAGGTCTGCCAGACCAATTTCATATAATCGTCCAGATTCAGTTTGTTTTGTCGCAACATCAGGTCCAGGGCCAATCCCAAAACACTGCCGTAGGAATAATAGGAGACAAAGGTGTTTTCCCTGTTCACTGGGTCAACGGAAGTTGAGGCGTCTACAAAAGGGGCCTGATAGCTCATTTCTATCGGGTTAAAAAATTGAAGCGCTGGAGAGTTCCAAACATAGTTGAAAGTACCTGTAAGGCCTTCTATATACTCTTCTGGGGTGATGATACTGGAACGGCAAAGTATAAGATTGGTGTAATAACTGGTAAAACCTTCCGCAAACCAAAGTTCCCCGCTCATATTGGCTTCGGCAAAATTGAAGGGTTCCAGGGCCTGGGGGCGAATTCGCTCTACGTTCCATCCATGAAAAAATTCATGGGCAACCGTGCCTATATTATTCTTCATACCACCTTGGGCCAGGCCTTCCCTGTCCGTTAATATTGTAGAGTTTCTATGTTCCATTCCGTCGCCAGAGGCATTGGGGATATAGCAGGCTAAAAAAGTGTAGGTGCTATAATCGTAATTGGGCAGTTCACCAAAGACATCCTTTTCTGCCAGAACCACTTTTTTTACCTGTTCAAAATAGGTGTCCAGTTCCGCTTCCGTACCGTTGTGGTGCAATACAAATTGTATGTTCTGTGGCGTTCCTTGGTTATCTACCACAAATTCTCGAATTCCAAAATTACTGATTTCGGTAGGGCTGTCCATAAAATACTGTAAGTTGGGCGCCGTATAAATAGTGCCCGAAACATGTGGCATTTGGGTAGCCACCTTCCAGTTGAGGTCCTCCCGGACCTTGAAATCCACCTCAATTTTACGATCGCTCAAATGGGTCACGTACATAAACGTGGCCGGTATATTTAAATGGGCATGGGTCTCATCAATTTGTGCATAGGTGCCATCACCGCGATTGGCGAAAAGGGTATAACTGATATCCACCTCCCCATCATGGCCGCTAATATCCCATTGGTAAGGATTGGGCCTGTAAATTTCCAAGGCCTTTCCCTTACTGTCCACAGCCTTAAAATTATATACATTTTTGGCAAACTCGTGCAGGGCATAGCGCCCCGGGGAGGAACGGCCCATACGTACAGAAAGTACACCTGGTTTTAAATCTGGAAAGGAAGCTGTAATTACTGCTTCGTGATGTACGGCATTCTCAAAGGAAATAGTGTAGCTGTTGGTTTGACCTTGCAGATTTGTGCAAATAGCCAAGAATAATAAGCCAAAGATTCTAAAGTTCATAAGTGTTCTGTCAATAATAATCAATTAGAGGGAAACCACTCTAAAGACATTTCCATGGTATAATTTTTCAATGCCTTTGTAGTAACGAATATACTATATAAATATAGGATATGCTACATTTGCAATATGATGGATTTCCCAAAAAAATTGATGGCAAAACTCACCGAAACAAAGGTAAATAATGCTCTTCGGAAGTTGCCTGTGGCCAATGGCCTGATTGATTTTTCCTCCAATGATTATTTGGGCCTTTCCAGAAATGAAGCCATCTTTATTAAAGCTTCCGGCATATTGAAGAAGAGAGGTGTCATAGCCAATGGTGCCACGGGATCAAGGTTATTGACAGGGAATAATCTGCTTTATGGAGAACTGGAATCGGCCCTCGCCAGTTTTTTTGGAGTTGGGTCCGCCCTGGTCTTCAATTCGGGATACGATGCCAATATAGGTTTTTTTAGCGCCGTACCACAGCGGACAGATATTGTTTTTTATGACGAACTCTGCCATGCCAGTATCCGCGATGGCATTCAAATGGGCCGAGCCCAAAGTTATAAGTTTAAACACAATAATTTGGAGGATTTAAATCGCCAATTGGACCGCGTGCCGGAGAGCAAAGCCAATAGTGATATCTATGTGGTTACGGAATCGGTCTTTTCCATGGATGGAGACAGTCCGGATTTAAAAGCCCTTTCACGGTTTTGCAGTTCTAAAGGGGCCTATTTGGTGGTGGACGAAGCCCATGCCGTTGGGGTATTTGGCAAAAATGGAGCAGGTTTGTTGAATGAACTTATTTTGCAGGATAAGGTTTTTGCCCGGATCATCACTTTTGGGAAAGGAATGGGGTGCCATGGAGCGGCAATATTGGGAAGCGATGCACTTAAAAGTTATTTGGTAAATTTTGCCCGCAGTTTTATTTACACCACAGGAATGCCACCACATTCTTTGGCAACCATAACAGCGGCTTGTGAACATTTGTCTTCTTCCGTAGGCGTGCAGCGGCAACTTAAGGATAACATTAGTTTTTTTAAGGAGCAGTTAAAGGCCCAAAAGCTTGAGGCCTACTTTATTCCAAGTAATTCTGCCGTACATTGTTGTCTCATAGAAGGCAATGAAAAGGTAAAGGCATGGTCCCGACAGTTGCAGGAAAAAGGTTTTGATGTGAAACCTATTATGTCGCCCACAGTGCCAAAAGGACAGGAGCGATTGCGATTTTGTTTGCATAGTTTTAATAGTAAAAATGAAATTAAGGACGTACTTTTAATATTGGCCAATTTATTTACATAAGATGAGGAACCAAGAATTTTATACCCTAGCTGCTTTTGAATATGTGGCAGACGTTCAAATTTTAAAAGGCCGATTGGAGTCGGACGGTATTCCTGTTTTTCTCAGGGATGAGAATACCCTTAATTCGGACCCCTTGATCAGTAATGCCATTGGTGGGGTAAAGCTTCAAGTGTACTTTTCCGATAGGGAAAAGGCCACTGAAATTTATAATGAGATTAGGGCATATGCCGTTGATGATTATGGTAAGTTAAGGAGTTGCCCCAATTGCAAGGCGCAGAGAATGGAGATTTATTATAACAGGAAAGGGCTTTTTTATAAACTTTTCCCATTTTTTGAAAAAAGAAAGTATAAATGTCTAAATTGTGAGTTTATAACAGAACCAAGTTAGAATGAAACAATTTTTTGTCACAGGAATATCAACAGATGTAGGAAAAACAACCGCCTCGGCGGTAATGGTCGAAGCTTTACAGGCCGATTATTGGAAACCGGTCCAGACTGGGGACGATTCCGATAGTGAAACGATTGCAAAATTAATCTCCAATACCAAAACGGTAATTCATAAGAGCAGCTATTCCCTAAAGGCACCGGTTAGTCCACATGCAGCCGCTGCATTGGAAGGGGTATATATAGATCACAATAAAATACAAGAGCCCAAAACAGAGAACCATATGGTGATCGAAGGTGCGGGTGGCGTATTGGTTCCTTTAAATGATTCCGATACCTTATTGGATATTATTATGCCCACCTATCACGTAATTGTTGTGGTAAAACATTATTTGGGAAGTATTAATCATTCTCTGTTGACCATTAAATGGCTTTTGCTTAAAGGATATGACGTTGCCATACTTTTTAATGGGGAGCCCAACGCCGCCTCCGAGGATATTATCGCCAAGATAACTGGAGTTCCTGTTCTGGGCAGAATAGGGCAAGAGACTTCCTTGACCAAGGAAGTGATACAGAAATACGCCGAAGAACTGCGTCCCGCAATAATGGCCTTGTAATATCTTAAATTTGATAAAATGAATCCCTGTATCTAACAGGGATTTTGGTTTGGTACTATTCCTTAAATGAATTGGGATCCGGATAGTGTTTTTAGTCATTATTCCCCATCTTTGCACCTCTATTTTAAAAGGATATTCAATTGAAAAGTCTTTCAGAAAGGGATCAAAAGCACCTTTGGCATCCGCTTACACAACATAAATTGCATCCTAAAATGCTTGGCATTGTTAAAGCTAAGGGGGCAGTTTTATACGATGAGCATGGCAAGGAATACATAGATGGTATATCCTCTTGGTACACTTGTGTTTACGGTCATTGCAATGATGCTATTATTGCCAAGGTATATCAACAAATGCAGCAATTGGACCAGGTGGTCTTTAGCGGCTTCACCCATGAACCGGCTATAGCGCTTTCCGAAGCCCTAATTTCTTTGTTGCCGGCCAACCAGGAGAAATTATTTTTTTCCGATAATGGTTCCACTGCAACCGAGATAGGGATAAAGATGGCCTTGCAGTATCATCACAACCAAGGCAAAAAGCGGTCTGTTTTATTGGCTTTTGAGGATGGTTTTCATGGGGATACCTTTGGGGCGATGTCCGTTTCCAGCTTATCTGTATATAACGGTCCTTTTGAAGATTACTTTATCGATGTAATACGGATTCCTGTTCCTACGGAAGCCAATTTGGAGGGTCTATTGCATCAATTGGAAAGTGAAATAGATCTTGATGCTGTTGCCGGATTTATTTACGAACCCTTGGTACAGGGAGCGGCAGCCATGAAAGTGCACCAAGCAGCGCATTTGGAGAAAATTTTAAAAGTGATAAAATCTCACGGGGTATTGGCTATTGCCGATGAGGTGATGACTGGCTTTGGGAAAACCGGTAAGAACTTTGCTTCCGATTATATGACGGAGAAGCCGGATATTATATGTATGTCCAAGGCTTTGACGGCGGGAATGCTCCCGATGGCAGTGACCAGTTGTACCCAGGAAGTTTACCATGCTTTCTATAGTGATGACATTGCGAAGGGCCTTTTTCATGGCCATACTTATACGGCGAATCCTTTGGCATGTGCCGCTGCATTGGCGGGTATTGAATTGCTAAAATCAGAAGAAATTCAAAAAAGAATTAGGGAAATTATACAATGGCATCGAGAATTTGATGCTGAAATAATAGACCACCCCAAAGTAGCTTCCACTAGGCAGCTTGGTATAATCTATGCCCTAGACCTTAATATTGAAATGGAACGCTATGGGAATGTTAGGGATCGGCTATTTCAGCATTTTATGAAATCTGGTATTTTTCTTCGACCACTGGGCAATACCATTTATATATTGGCTCCCTATATTACGACCAAGGTTCAAATGCAAAAGATCTACGACAGTATAAAGGAAGTTCTAAATAATTTTTGAGGTATGGAGAACGAACCAATTTTTATCACAGCAATATCCTCTATCTCTCCTTTGGGAACTTCTTTAAAGGAGACTTGGGAAAACTATAAGCGGCCTGACCATTTTTTACAGGAGAAAACGTATTCCAATATAAGGGCCTGGGGGTCTTCTTTAGCGGAGGAGGCTCAACAGCAGGTTTTCGATTTAAAAAATTCGGATTCCAAGTATAAACAATTGGATGAGAGTGTGCTTTATGCTATTTATGCATCTAGGGCGGCCATAGGCCAAGCAGGATGGAGGGATGGCGATTTTGGAGTAAACATTGGTTCTTCCAGAGGCGCTACTGGGCTTTTTGAAAAGTACCATAGCGAATTTATCCAAAAAGGCGAAGCCTCTACCTTATCTTCCCCGACCACCACTTTGGGAAATATTTCTTCTTGGGTGGCTCATGACCTGCAGACACAAGGCCCGGAAATATCACATTCCATTACTTGTTCTACCGCCCTACATTCATTGTTGAATGGGGTGGCGTGGCTAAAAAGTGGCATGGCCAATAAGTTTTTGGTAGGCGGTAGCGAGGCGCCGTTAACTCCTTTTACCCTTGCGCAGATGAAAGCCTTAAAAGTGTATTCCAGATTTTCTGAGAAGGATCCCGGAGGGTATCCTTGTAGGGCCTTGGATATGGATAAGAACCAGAATAGCATGGTTTTGGGCGAAGCGGCCTCTATGCTATGTTTGGAGAAAGATAATAAGGATAATGCCCTTGCCCGTATTGAAGGCTTGGGATATGCAACGGAAATTTTAAAACACAATATTTCCATTTCCTCGGATGCTATATGTTTTCAGAGATCTATGAAAATGGCTTTAGGCAAAACAGACCCCAAAGAGGTTGATGCTGTTGTATTGCATGCTCCTGGGACCATTAAAGGAGACCTGTCCGAAGTAGCTGCTATTAAAAAGGTATTTGGAAAGGACGTGCCGGCCTTGACCACCAATAAGTGGAAAGTGGGACATTCTTTTGGTGCCTCTGGTATGTTGAGTTTGGAATTGGGAGTATTGATGTTGCAACACCAAGAATTTATCCCGGTGCCGTTTGTAACCTACGACTCATTTCCAAAACAGATCAACAAAGTTATGATCAACGCGGTAGGTTTTGGAGGTAACGCCGTAAGTATTTTGTTGACTAGAACTTAGTTTTTTAGCTAAGATATTTCTACGGTTCTGTTAGGCTGGTTAAATCAGTTTCTAAATGATATATGGTTGCTTAGGTTGTTGTAAATTGAGCCAATCTAAGAATTAAGGAATCGATTTTTGCAATTTCTGCGGATATTAGGTTATTTTTGAACCCGAAATAATTGTTGGCTTAGGGATAATAGCGGCATCCTTTTTTTTGTTGAGCGAGCCTGGCGAGTTGAACAAAAAAAGATATAGCGGTTAGCCCGACCCCAACTTCTTTCTCCTGCAAGGCGTAGACCTACAAGGTCATCAAGACCTTGTAGGTCCTCCTTGTAGGTGTTGGGAGAGAAGGAAGTTGGGGAAAGCCCCAAGAACTAAAAAAGTATGAGCACAGTAAGACATAATTGGACCAAACAGGAAATACTGGATATTTATAACAAACCGTTTATGGAGCTGCTCTACGAAGCGGCCACTATACATAGGGAAAACCATGATCCCAATACGGTGCAAGTGTCTACTTTATTATCCATAAAAACAGGCGGATGCCCCGAGGATTGTGGGTATTGTCCGCAGGCCGCACGTTACCATACCAAGGTGGAGGGTAACGACCTTATGTCCGTTTCCCAAGTTAAGGCACAGGCTTTGCGCGCCAAGACGGCAGGAAGCTCTAGGGTGTGTATGGGGGCTGCCTGGAGAAACGTTAAGGACGGACCGGAATTTGATCAGGTGCTGGAGATGGTACGTACCATTAACAAGTTGGATATGGAGGTCTGTTGTACTCTGGGAATGATTACTGAAAATCAGGCCCATCGTTTGGCCGAAGCCGGACTGTATGCCTACAACCATAATTTGGATACTTCGGAAGACTATTATAAAGATGTGATTTCTACACGTGCTTTTAAGGACCGTTTGGATACTATAGATAACGTGCGTAAAAGTAATGTTACCGTTTGTAGTGGTGGTATTATTGGTATGGGCGAGGCTTTGGAAGATAGGGCCGGTATGTTGGTGGCACTTTCCACCTTGGACCCACAACCGGAATCGGTGCCGATCAATGCTTTGGTTGCTGTTGAAGGTACTCCTATGGCCGATCTGCCACCCATTCCTATTTGGGATATGGTGCGTATGGTGGCCACTACCAGGATTATAATGCCCGAGACCCAGGTTCGTTTATCTGCAGGGCGCACACAAATGAGTAGGGAGGGTCAGGCAATGTGTTTCTTTGCAGGTGCCAACTCTATTTTTGCAGGGGACAAGTTGTTGACCACGCCCAACCCGGACGTTAACGAGGATATGGCCATGTTTAAGCTTTTGGGGCTAAACCCTCAAAAAGCCTTTACCAAGGTTTCGCAACCGAAAACTGTGGAAGCTGGGGATTCCCAGTACGAAACCATGGGAGAAAAGCCTAAATGGACTAGGCCGGGACATACTATTGATCGCAACGAAGCTGCTAAAAAGAAGGCTAATTTAACAGAGTAATTCTGTGCTAAAGTAAATTATAAATTAAATTATTTTAGGATTTTATAACCTTGCTAGGGTTAGGTAGGAGCCGCATTGAAATATGCGATTATTTTGGCTTAGCCTAATGCCAACTAAAACAACCGGATTGCATTGAACTTAAAGGAGATTCCAAGGGTAGCCAATATCACCAAAGAAGAATTCCTCAACAACTATTTTAGGCCACAACAACCCGTGGTTATAGAGAAGTGTATTGAGGAGTGGCCTGCTTATACCAAATGGAATTTTGATTATATGCGGCAGGTGGCCGGCAATAAATCGGTTCCGCTTTATGATGATCGCCCGGTGCACCATAAGGACGGATTTAACGAACCACATGCTACCATGAAGATGACCGATTATCTGGACCTGTTGCAAAAGGAGCCCACAAAATATCGTATTTTTCTATGGAATATTCTTAAGGAGGTTCCGGCGCTTCAAAAGGATTATACCTTTCCGGATTTTGGCCTTAATTTAATGAAGGGGCTGCCCATGTTGTTTTTTGGAGGGAGCAATTCGCATACCTTTATGCATTACGATATTGACCTGGCCAATATCTTTCATTTTCACTTTGAAGGAAAGAAAGAAATTATTCTATTCTCCCAGTCCGAAAATAAATACCTCTATAAGGTCCCGCACTCACTTATCACCCATGAAAGCATAGATTTTTCGAACCCCGATTATGAGAAGTGGCCCGCACTAAAAAGTGCAGACGGATTTAAGACCCATTTGAACCACGGGGAGTTGTTGTATATGCCAGAAGGGTATTGGCATTATATGAAATATATAACTCCTGGTTTTTCTATGAGCCTAAGGGCTATTGCCAGAAATCCGGTAAATTTGGGAAAAGCTTTTTACAATGTATTGGTCATGCGATATTACGATAATATGATGCGAAAATTAAAAGGACAGGAGTGGATCGATTGGAAGAATGAACAAGCTATTGTAAGAACAAATAAGCAGTTGTCTTAAGGCTTATGTTCGTGGAAAGGAATATATTTGTCCCCTTTAATTAAATTATAATTGTTATATAACTATGAGAAAATTATTAATTGCATTGGTATTTATTTTATCCGTAGCTTCTGTCAGCGCACAGGCTTTTGAGGGTAGGGAGGATATGAAATTTCAGATAGGCGCCAATTTTCAGGAAAACGGTACTGGAATTGTTGTTACCTATGATTATGGCCTAGGGGAGAATTTCTCTTTAGGTTTGTCTTCCTCCTACGTTTTGGGAGTTGAGGAACTTATTAATGCGGATTTTGGTGACAGAATAGACCTAAAAGCAAGGTTCAATGCCAATTTGGGCAGTGTTTTTCAGTTGGGAGACAACGTGGATATTTATCCTGGACTCGATCTTGGGCTTAAAAATTTTGGTGGTCATTTAGGAGTTCGGTACTTTTTTAGTGACGGCTTTGGTGTATTTACTGAAATTAACGCGCCTTTTGCTAAATATAAAACGGAAACCTTAACACCGGCAGAAGAGTTGCACAATCAGTTTGTCTTTAGTATTGGGGCTTCCTTTAATCTAAATTAGGATATTTGTACCTTCGCTCCTTTCCACTGGAGAGGAGCGCAAGGTTATTTATTTACTGGGAACAAGTTCATATACTTTCTCATATACCATTCCACTTTCCCAACCACGGTAGAAGAGGTAGTCCGCAAGTTTTTTTCGCCGTTTTTGTAGGTCTTTTTCCTTTATTTCCGACAGTCGTTTTTTGGCCAGGGCATCAAAGGTTTTTAAGTATTCTTTGGGCTCAATTTCTTGCATGGCCATAGATATATTATATTTGGAAATCTCCCTCTGTTTCAGCTCATTTACAATTCTATTTTTTCCCCATTTTTTTATATTGAATTTTCCCCGGGAAAAACTTCTTGCAAAGCGTTCCTCATTTAGGTAATTCTCCTTTATTAAATGCCCCATTATTAGATCTATGGCTTGGGGAATCATATGCATTTCTTTTAGTTTGGCAATTACTTCTTTATGGCAGCGGTCCTGGTAGGCGCAATAGCCCTCCAATTTTTTGGTTGCTTCGTCTATTGAAAAGGAATTTTTAGGTGGCGTCATTAGTTGGGTAAGGCTGTTGCAGGTGAATTGCTCCTGCTAATTTTTCGGCGTCTTTCTACAAATATACGGTGGTTTGTGGAATTGATAGATCTGCCCAATTATTTTATTCAAAGGCTTAAGGTTGCTAGGCCAATAGTGAAGTTATTTTGGCAGTGTTAATTGGTGAACTAGGCATATTGTAATTATATTTACGGTTCATAAAAATACAATCTTTGAAATGAGCTATAACAATTTTGGATACCATACGAAATGATTATTGGCGAATTTCACAGGCCGGCCGGTAAAGGTAGGCCTTACAACTTTAAACAATAAATACAAACAGATGAAAATGATTAACAAATTTAAAATGTGTTTAGTGGCATTTAGCCTTTTACTGGCTTTTACTTCTATGTCCTTTGCCCAACAAATAAACTCCATTGAAGGGCGTTGGAATATGGTTATTTCCCAAGAAGGGAAAGAACTACCTTCCTGGCTGGAAATTCGTCACTCCGGATCTAGAACCTTGGTCGGGAGGTTTGTTTACGCCATGGGTAGTGCTCGTCCTATTTCTGAAATAAAAATGAACGATGGAAAATTTAGTTTCGCAATTCCTCCACAATGGGAACGTGGCGATTCCAATATGGAGTTTGAAGGAAGTATGAATGGCGATGTCCTAACGGGTACCATGTTGTATACCAATGGCAAAACGTATACTTGGGAGGCCACACGTGCTCCTATATTGGAGTATACTAAAAATCCTAAATGGGGCAAGCCCATTAAATTGTTCAACGGAAAGGATTTGACGGGGTGGCATGCTATGGGTGAAAATCAGTGGATTGTAGAATCGGGGGTGCTAAAAAGTCCTAAATCCGGTTCCAATTTGGTTTCCGATCAAAAATTCGAAGATTTTAAATTGCATTTGGAATTTAGGTATAACAAGGGTAGTAATAGTGGTGTTTATTTGCGAGGACGCTATGAGGTGCAGATTATGGATACCCAAGGGAACGAACCTTCTAATGTAGAATTTAGTGGCATATATGGTTTTCTAACGCCTAGTGAGGTGGTGGCCAAGGCTGCTGGCGAATGGCAGGAATTTGATATTACCCTAATCGGTAACAGGGTAACGATCGTGGCCAATGGGGTTACGGTCATCAGTGATCAAATTATACCTGGAATAACGGGAGGAGCTTTGGACGGTAAGGAAGGTGAACCGGGACCATTGTATTTCCAAGGTGATCACGGGCCTATAGAGTTTAGGAATATTGTGATTACCCCTAGGGTGAAGTAATTTACAGTGGTAAATATTTAGTAAAGTTATAATATGAAATTCATTTAATCCCCGAGGTTTTTGCCTCGGGGATTTTTTTTGCTCTAGGGTTACAAATTACACCTTTGGACGTTTGATTCTAAGTGTTGTTGTTGTGGGATTGGAAAGTATAAAAAGTTTATAAACGAAAAAAGCGACTCCGTTATGGAAGTCGCTTTTTTTTGTTTAGTATATTGTTTTACCGTCTTTGTTTTTAAAACGATATTCAAGATACGTATAGGCATCCCTGGGTTGAATTTTGACCCATCTTTTATGTTCCAAAAACCATTTGGAACGTATAGATGGAAATCCTTTTGTTAAATAGGCGGCAATAAATGGATGTATGTTTAAGATAATACCATTATCTTTTGCCGGACCTTTTAGGAGTTTTTCCAGGTCTGAATTTATCTTGTCGATCAAAACAATTGGAGCCTCAACCTCTTGGCCAGAGCCATTTGGGTTTTCCTCACTTGTCTTAATGTTCATTTCGGGTCTAACCCGCTGTCTTGTAATTTGTATAAGTCCAAACTTACTTGGGGGCAGTATTTTGTGCTTGGCCCTGTCGTCTTTCATCTCATCCCTCAGGTGATCAAAAAGGCGCCTTCTGTGTTCTCCTTTACCCATGTCGATAAAGTCTACCACGATGATTCCTCCCATATCGCGTAATCGCAATTGTCTTGCGATTTCAGAGGCGGCCAATAAATTTACTTCTAGGGCTGTGTCTTCCTGATTTTTGGCCTTATTGGACCGGTTGCCACTATTAACGTCTATAACGTGTAGTGCTTCGGTATGTTCAATAATTAAATAAGCACCTTTGCTCATGGAAGCCGTACGGCCAAATGAAGTTTTTATTTGTCTTTCTATTCCAAATTTTTCAAATATGGGCACATTGGAATTATACAGCTTTACAATAGATTCTTTTTCTGGTGCAATTTCGTGCACATAATCTTTTACTTGTTCAAAAAGCGTTTCATCATCAACCTGTATTCCGGTAAAGGAATCATTGAAGACATCTCTAAGAATGGAAGAAGCTCTTGTGAGCTCTATCAAAACTTTAGATGGATGTGGCGCCCGTTGAATCTTGTCGCACATTACTGACCATTTGTTCAGTAAGTTCTGCAAGTCTTTGTCTAGTTCTGCTACTTTTTTGTCTTGTGCTACTGTTCGGATAATAACGCCAAACCCTTTAGGTTTAATACTCCTTACGAGTCTTTTTAACCTATCTTTTTCTTCTTTGCTCTCAATTTTTTGTGAAACTGAAACGCGGTCGGAAAAAGGGACCATGACCAAGTATCGGCCAGCTATGGAAAGTTCAGAGCTTATTCGTGGTCCTTTTGTGGAAATGGGTTCCTTTACTATTTGTACGAGTAAGGATTGATTGGCTTTAATAACATCATTGATGCTGCCATTTTTGTCAATATCTTCTTCAAACTGAAAATTACCTAAAGAATAGTCCTTAAGTTTTCCGGTGCTAACTTTTTTAATGAATTTCAACATAGAAGCAAGTTGCGGCCCCAAATCGTGGTAATGTAGAAAGGCATCTTTCTCATACCCCACATTTACGAAGGCTGCGTTTAGTCCAGTTACAGGCTTTCTTACCTTGGCAATTAAAATATCGCCAACGGCAAAGTCGTTACTGTCCTCTTCTTTGTGTAATTCAGTGAGTTTTCCATCCTTTAGCAAGGCAAAATCAACGGCATTGGAACTAGATCTTACGATTAATTCTCTATTCACCTGAATTAATTTATATTTATCCCACTACTCAATAAACCTCAAGAGGAGACAAATGATTAAACAATATTTTGTACAGGTTGTATAAACCCGTCGAAATTCTTTACGAATTTCTATGTCAAGGAACGTATAAAATGAAAAAGTAGTTGTAACAACTACTTTTTCTTGTGTCGGTTAGCTCTCCGGCGTTTCTTACGCTTGTGGGTAGCTACCTTATGTCTTTTTCTTTTTTTACCACTAGGCATAGAGGTCTACTTTTTTAGATTAATATTATTTTATTTGACTTGTACATTACTTTTCACACCTTCCACAAAAACTTTGGCCGGTTTAAAGGCTGGTATATTATGTGCTGGAATTTTAATGGTAGTGTTCTTGGATATGTTCCTACCTGTTTTTTCAGCTCTTGTTTTAATGATGAAACTGCCGAAACCTCTTAAGTATACGTTGTCTCCACTTTCTAATGAAGTTTTAACTTCATCCATGAAAGATTCTACAGTTGCTTGCACATCACCTTTTTCAATTCCCAGTTTTTCTGAGATTTTCGTTACAATTTCCGCTTTCGTCATTTTAACTAAATAAATTTCTAAAGAATTTTTTTTTCGGGATGCAAATATATGAATTAAATTCAATCTTTCATTGCTAAGGAACTTAATTTTAAGTTGGTAAACCATTACTTTTGTAAAATATTCCCTAGTTAATGAACTTTTCCAGAATTATTTTAGAGTGGTACAACCTAAATAAAAGACTTCTTCCTTGGCGAAATACTAAGGATCCCTACCTAATTTGGTTGTCGGAAATTATGCTTCAGCAGACCCGCGTAGCCCAAGGTATACCTTATTATTTGAGGTTTGTGGAGTCTTTCCCAGAGGTGCGGGATTTGGCGGAAGCATCCGAGGAACAGGTGCTTAAATTGTGGCAGGGATTGGGGTATTACTCGAGGGCAAGAAACTTACATGCCACGGCAAAAATAATTACTGAAAAATATAATGGAAAATTTCCAAATACCTATAAGGAGCTGATCCAATTGAGGGGGATTGGTGATTATACGGCCAGCGCAATAGCATCTATTTGTTTTGATCGGCCAGAGGCTGTGGTTGATGGTAATGTATATAGGGTTTTGGCCAGGTATTATGGGGTAGATCTGCCTATAAACAGTTCTGAAGGCATAAGTTACTTTAAGGAATTGGCCAAAAGAGTGATGGATACCAAGAATATTAGGGACTATAATCAGGGGATTATGGAGTTCGGGGCCTTGCAATGCACTCCTAAGAATCCAGACTGTGGACAGTGTCCCTTACAAGAATCTTGCGTTGCATTGGCGACCAATACTATTAATGACCTTCCGGTGAAAATTAAAAAGAATAAGGTTCGTAATCGGTATTTTAATTATTTGGTCTTTTTGGATGAAAACAAACAAACCTTGTTGCAACAGCGTAAAGGGAGTGGTATTTGGCAGAATTTATATGAATTTCCATTGCTGGAAACGGAAACGTATGTTGATCAAGGGGAAGTGGTGGCGAATTTGGAAGCTTTTGTGGCGTTGAAGGAGCCCTTGGAAATATACCTTTACAATGAAAATAAAATAGTTCATAAACTTTCGCACCAGCATTTGCATACCAGGTTTTGGGTCATCACTTTTGACTCCAGCCTTGATGATGGAATACAAATAGCTGAACTTCATAAATATCCTGTTCCAGTTTTAATTGCAGATTTCATAAAAACGTTTAAAATTTAGTACTTTTGGACTTTATTAAGAGTTATGAGCGGAACACTAAATAAGGTAATGCTGATCGGGCATTTGGGAGATGAGATTAAAATTCATTATTTTGAAGGAGGAAACTGTATAGGGAGGTTTCCGTTGGCCACAAATGAGACATACACCAATAAGCAGACTGGGGAGAGGGTTACCAACACGGATTGGCATAATGTTGTGGTGAGAAACAAGGCTGCTGAAATCTGCGAAAAATATCTTGGCAAAGGGGATAAAATTTATGTGGAAGGCCGACTTAAGAATCGCCAATGGCAGGGGGAAGATGGTAATACCAGATATACCACTGAGGTGCATGTTCAAGATTTTACTTTTTTAACTACTAAAAAAGAAAGTTCGGCCAACTCCCCATCAGGTAATCAGAATCAATCACAGCAGGGCGAGTCCACTGCACCAAATAAGGTGAACGAGCCATTGGGCAATAACGGACCGGAAGAAGATGATTTACCATTCTAGACTAATTAAATTTAAAGACTGACTATTGGACCCAGACCCCCTTAGTTTATTATTGAATTTTATTGCAATCGACAGCGTTTTTACTCTAAAAATCGCGATACTCTTTATTCTGTTAGCTTGTTCTGCCCTCATTTCTGGGGCTGAGGTCGCTTTTTTTGGCCTCTCACAAACCGATGTTAATGAAATTGGGGATAAAAAAACGTCTAAAGGGAAGATTATCGTTGAGCTCCTTGATCGTCCTAAAAAACTTTTGGCCACAATATTAATTGCAAATAATACCATAAATATTGGCGTTGTATTGTTGTTCAATAATATAGGCGATACCATTTTTACGGACATTACATATGTTGTTTTAGGGCTTGTTCCCGTACGTTTTCTCCTAGAGGTAGTAGTGGTTACTTTTTTAATTTTGATGTTTGGGGAGATTTTACCCAAGGTCTACGCCAATCGCAATAGATTTACCTTCGCATATTTTATGGCTTTTCCGCTTAGAGTATTGGATTTTTTATTTTCTCCTTTAAGTCTGCCTATGAGGTCTACCACCATTTATTTGTACCAAAAATTGGGCAAACAGAAATCCAATCTTAACGTGGGTCATTTGTCACAGGCATTGGAGCTAACTTCGGAAGGCGATACTACCATGGAAGAGCAAAAAATACTTGAAGGAATCGTTTCTTTTGGAAACACGGACACCAAACAGGTGATGCGACCTAGGATAGATATATTTGCTCTTAACGAGGAAATGAAATTCTTGGAGGTTTTGGAAGAAATTAAAACACATGGCTATTCCAGAATTCCTGTTTTTTCTCAAAATATGGATAACGTTTTGGGGGTACTTTATGTTAAAGACCTATTGCCTTATATTGACCGTAAAACTTTTAATTGGATGTCTTTGATCAGGGAGCCGTATTTTGTTCCTGAAAACAAAAAATTAGACAACCTGCTGTTGGAATTCCAGACCAAGAAAAACCATTTGGCCATTGTAGTTGATGAGTATGGGGGTACTTCTGGGATAGTTACCCTAGAGGATATTATTGAGGAAATTGTAGGGGATATAAGTGATGAATTTGATGATGAGGATTTAGTTTTTTCGAAGCTAGACGATTTTAATTATGTCTTTGATGGAAAAACGGCGCTAAAAGATTTCTATAGAGTCGCCAAAATTGAGGATGAAGTTGATTTTGAGGAGAAAAAAGGCGAATCCGAGACAGTTGCGGGTTTTGTCCTGGAGATTGCCGGAAGCTTTCCTAAAAAGGGCGAGTTGGTTGTGTTTAAGGAGTATCAATTTGTTGTAGAGAGCCTGGATAAAAAACGTTTGAAACAAATCAAAATTACATTGCCCCATGAAACATAACCTTGGACTATTATTTTTTTTGATATGTCTTGTATCGGCCTGTAAAGACAATGTTTTGCCAAAACCAAAGGCCATGCTCAGGTTGGAATATCCATCGGGCAAGGAAGGATTATTGGAGACGGAACACTTTTCTATAAAGTACAATGAAACGGCAAAACTAAAATCCGGGTCCAATACCTCCTTTACGCTGGACTACCCCCTAATGAAAGGTTCTATTTTTATCAATTATAAGGAGGTGAAGGGTAATTTGGAGAAATTGCTTACCGATGCTCAGAAATTAAGCTACGAGCATGTGGTGAAGGCCGACGGCATTTTTGAGGAACCCGTTGTTAATGCACCCCATAAGGTATTTGGAATGTATTATGAGGTTAAGGGCAATGCCGCCTCACAATCCCAGTTCTATGTAACGGATAGCACAAAACACTTTGTAACAGGATCCTTATATTTCTATGCCAAGCCCAATTATGATTCTATTCTGCCAGCTGCGGTACATCTGCAAAATGATATTCGCAATATTATTGAATCCTTACGTTGGAAGGAGTAACAATTTTTTAATTGCCTTCCAGTAAATCTTCCGCCTTTTTAATGCTGGAATTTATTTGATCCCTGAGTGCCTTCATTTTGGCTTCTTCCTCATCAAGCCATTCTTGCTTTTCTTCTGTCAATGTTTTTCCTTTCAATATCTCGTCCCCGTCAAAACGTTCCCCAAAGCCCTTCATCCAGTCCATCATAGCCTTGTGGGCGGTCTTTAACTCCTCCCTAGCGGACGCATAGTCGTCGGAAGTGGCATCGTTAGTGATTTTTTCGTCTAATTGTGCTACCAATCTGCCTATAGTCCCCATTTTGGGCATTACCTCATCATGAATGGCCATAACGCTTTTCATTTGTGAATTTTCTTTAGCTTGATCTTTACAGGAGTAAGTAGCTGCAATTAAAATGGAAAGGATAAGTATTAAATTTTTCTTTGTCATCAGGAATGGTTTACTGCTGTTAAAAGTAGCCAAAGCGGCCTTATATATTAAATTTCAAGTGGCGTATGCTATTTTATTCAATCTTCTACACCGCACTTTTTCTTGAAACCAAAGATACTGAATTGGTGCCGTAATACGGTAGGTTTCGATTCCATTTTAACAAAAATCCATGTGGTAAATATGCTGTTATTTTTTTAAAATTGATTTTATCCTAGATCATGGCACATTCGGTAATATAGTTGCGGGGTAGGAAGGAATATTGACTCTATTGATTGCAGTGAAAGCAAATGGACGTTCGTTTATAAGTCGTGGTGTTAAAAGAGGCCGTAAAATCAATTCCTTGTTAATTAGCGTGCTTAAATCATTAAAATTCTGTAAATTAAATGCATAACCTATAAATTCTTAACAATGAAACAATTTGCGCTCCCTATTAGGTTTGGTATAGCTGTAAGTGGCTCTTTAATTGCCTATTTCTTATTATTGTCACTTTTTGGCCTGCATACCAATGTATTTTACAGCCTTTTTAATGGTGTAATAACAGGATTTGGAATATATGAGGCCATAAAATACTTTAGGGTCAAGGAGGGGCCTTCCTTTAATTATGGTAAAGGGTTTACTGCCGGAATCGTTACCGGGTTTGTGGGCACATTCATTTTTACACTATTTTTTGCCTTTTATTCTACGGAGATAAATCTTGGGTTTTTGGATGAACTTTCCAAAGTATGGTTTAGGGATTATAATACGTCAGAGGGCATAGTGTTCTTTACCGTGGCGATTATGGGCTTTGCCACGACACTTGTATTGACACTTTCATTTATGCAATTGTTCAAGTCTTCAAAGAACCTCAAAAGAAAATCGGCTTAAAATTCTCAAAAAACGCTTGTGGGTTAAGGATTTAGGAGTATATTTGCACCCGCCTAAGTAATTTTAGGCTTGTTCTTAAATTTATAAATAACACAAGCTATGTACGCAATTGTAGAGATAGCAGGGCAGCAATTTAAAGTTGCGAAAGACCAAAAAGTGTATGTTCACCGTTTGCAAGACGAAGAAGGTAGCAAAGTAAGCTTTGATAACGTTCTTTTGTTGGAAGATGGCAGTGACATCACAATTGGCGCCCCCGCTATAGACGGAGCCGCTGTTGAGGCTAAAGTCATTAAGCACCTAAAAGGTGATAAGGTAATTGTCTTTAAAAAGAAAAGACGTAAGGGTTACAAAAAGAAAAACGGTCATCGTCAATATTTGACAGAATTGGTAATAGAGGGTATCATTACCTCTGGTGCCAAAAAATCTGAGAAAAAGGCGGAACCAAAAAAAGAGGCTAAGCCTGCCGCTAAAAAAGCAGAAGCTCCAAAGAAGGCGGAAGAAGCTAACGCTACCGAGGATTTGAGCAAAAACACGGTGGCTGAGCTAAGAGATTTGGCAAAAGCTAAGGGAGTTGAAGGTTATTCTTCAATGAAAAAAGCAGAATTAATTGCCGCTTTAAGTTAATAACAAGAATTAAAATAATATATCATGGCACATAAGAAAGGTGTAGGTAGTTCTAAAAACGGTAGGGAATCAGAATCAAAACGTTTGGGCGTTAAGATTTATGGTGGACAAGCTGCCATTGCTGGGAACATCATTGTAAGACAACGTGGTACTAAGCACAATCCAGGTGAAAATGTTTATGCTGGAAAAGATCATACTTTGCATGCAAGGATAGATGGTCTTGTAAAGTTTCAAAAGAAAGCAGGAGGTAAATCTTATGTTTCTATTGAGCCATTCGAGGCCTAATAAGCAAGTCTTTTTAATATTTAAAAGCCCTCTTTGGAAACAAAGGGGGTTTTTTGTGTTGTTTTGTTCCCGATTTGGTGGCTGTATTGGGATTAATATTTTTGTTGTTAAAGCCTGCATGATGATTTGTATTTTATTACTTTAGATAGGAATCACTAAATCTAACTGTTATGAAAAAAATATTCATCTGTAGTGTGTTATCCCTTTCTTTATTGTTCACCAGTTGTTTGGGTTCCTTTAGCGCCTTTAACAATTTGAAAGACTGGAATCAGGATGTTTCCGATAGTAAGTTTGTAAACAATCTTGTTTTTTGGGGACTTAACATTATTCCTGTTTATGGCCTTTTCTTTGTTGGCGATGCATTAATTTTTAATGTTATCGAATTCTGGTCAGGCTCTAGTCCAATTGCTATGGAGGAGGGCGATTCTGAAGTGCAAATTGTGGAAAAGGATGGTAATACGATCCAAATGATTGCTACTAAAAACAGGTTGGAAATTACTGTTTTGGAAGGGCCCAAAAAAGGGGAAAAGGTAGATTTGGTATATCGGCCCCATGAGAAGTCTTGGAATGCCATAAAGCCCAATGGAGAGATTATCAAACTTTCGTCGTTCGAGGAAGGATTTTATATTGTTTACATGCCGAATGGAGACGAAGTAAAAATAAACCCTTTACAATCTAGGGAGGAGGGTCTGGCTTTATTAAGTGAGCACGCTGATTGTTATTATCTGAACGGAATGTTGGCCGAGGGCAATTAAAAGTTTAGTACAATATAATATAGAAGTCCTTATTCCAATTCCAGGAATAGGGACTTTTTTGTGTTTGCCTTGTTACCATTTCTGATTTCTAAAATTCTTGTCTTTGGCGAAGGCAACGGTTTCGGATAAATAATCCACAAGGTTATAGTTAGGTATGGGTAATATGCTCTCCAATAGCCGAGTATCCCATTCATTGGGCTTGGAGGTCATATAGGGGTGTAGATGCAGCCCAATGGTTTCATAGTAAAACTCTTCCAATGTTGAGGAAAATCCAGTGGAGGTATTAATTTGATCTTCGGTAAAACTAAAATTGGAAAACCCTACGACCTTTAGAATATTGGAAATACCTTTTTTCATATTCGTCTCTTTGGAGTTAACAATATTCAATTGTTGAATATCGGTAGTAATCACCTTGGCAATTACTTGTGCCGCATAATCTGTGGGTATAATGTTTAGACCTGTGCCTGTATTGGCGGTAATTCGTATGGCATCCGGGGAATTGCTATTATGAAAAAATTTTGCAAAAAGGTAAAAAACCATATATTTCGATATGAAATAATTTGGGCTCTCCTTAATATTTCCGCCAAGAACGCTCGGTCGCAAAATTTGAATTGGAATATTGCGCTCCCTACCAGCCTTTAATAAAAATTTTTCCGAAGCATGTTTGGAGGCTTCATAATGGTTGCGGTGGTTGGCGATCTTTATACGGGTATAATCGTTATCCAATAGTCCGCCTATATTTCCTGCGGAAAAAGCCGTACTTATGTAAACGAATTTCGCCATGTGCGGGCAATACGTATTGAAGATATCTTTGGTAAATTGAAGGTTTTGATTGAATACTTCCTCCTTGGCGGCAGGATCCGTAGATAAATTGACAAAACCGGCAGAGTGTATAAAATAATCCAATTTATTATTTCCCAGGAAGGCAGCCGGATTTAATAGTTCTTCCGCATCTACCGTGCTTATTTTTATTAAGATTTCGGGTAGGTTCTTTTTTATAAATTCTGTCGCGAATTCACTGGATACTACGTTTTTGATACGTTGCTCAGGACTAACCGAAGTTTTTTTTCGAACAGGGAGGTAAATGGTTTCAATGTCTTGAAATCGAAGTTCCAAAAGTGAAAATAATACTCTGGAACCTAAGGTTCCAGTAGCTCCGGTTAAGAGAATATTCATTAAGTTTATATGGGAATTTAAAAATCAAAATCCTTATCTGTAAGGGTAAGATAAGGATTTTGATTTTAAGTTATAAAGGGGTTCTGAATCTTTCTATATAAGACAAAGAATCTAGTATCTGTAATAATCAGGTTTAAATGGACCTTTAACAGTTACTCCTATATATTCTGCCTGTTCTGGTCTTAAGGTTTCCAATTCTACTCCCAAGCGGGATAAGTGCAAGGCAGCTACTTTTTCGTCCAAATGTTTTGGAAGCATATACACATCATTGTTGTATTTGTCGCTGTGGTTCCAAAGCTCTATTTGCGCCAAGGTTTGGTTGGTGAACGAGTTGCTCATTACAAAACTTGGATGGCCGGTAGCGCATCCCAAGTTTACCAATCTGCCTTCGGCCAAAAGAATAATGTCCTTACCTTCGAGGGTGTATTTATCTACCTGTGGTTTTATTTCATCCTTGGTGTGGCCGTAATTCTTGTTCAACCAAGCCATGTCTATTTCATTGTCGAAATGGCCAATATTACAGACGATGACCTTATCCTTCATCGCTTGAAAATGCTGCGACTGAATAATATCTTTATTACCAGTAGTGGTTATTACGATGTCGGCATTCCCTACAACCGTATCCATTTTTTTTACTTCAAAACCGTCCATGGCTGCCTGTAAGGCGCAAATGGGGTCAATTTCGGTGATGGTAACAATAGAACCAGCACCTTTAAAAGAGGCTGCCGTACCTTTGCCTACATCGCCATATCCAGCAACTACCACTCTTTTACCTGCAAGCATGGTGTCCGTAGCCCTTCGAATGGCATCTACGGCACTTTCCCTACATCCATATTTATTGTCGAACTTGGATTTGGTAACAGAATCGTTAACATTAATGGCGGGCATTGGTAAAGTTCCTTTTTTTACGCGCTCATAAAGCCTGTGCACACCAGTAGTAGTCTCCTCGGAAAGTCCTTTGATAGCTGTTGCTAATTCTGGATATTTGTCAAGTACCATATTGGTAAGGTCACCACCGTCATCCAAGATCATGTTTAAAGGTTGACGATCTTCCCCAAAAAACAGGGTCTGCTCTATAGCCCAATTAAATTCTTCCTCGCTCATACCCTTCCAGGCGTAAACGGGAACCCCTGCCTCTGCAATAGCTGCAGCAGCTTGGTCCTGGGTAGAGAAAATATTGCACGAACTCCAGGTAACATCTGCACCTAGGGCCACTAAAGTCTCAATAAGAACTGCAGTTTGTATGGTCATATGTAGACATCCGGCAATACGGGCACCTTTAAGAGGTTGCTCTTTTCCATATTCCTCCCTTAGGGACATAAGGCCGGGCATTTCGGCCTCCGCTAGTTCAATTTCTTTTCTTCCCCATTTGGCCAGGCCAATATCTTTTACTTTATAGGGTACGTAAGGAATAGTTTTAGTACTCATATATTTTTCTTTGTTATAGTTAATTGATCATATTCGCAAAAATAAAAGCAGGGATAATTGGAAAAACTAATTTAAATGAAGAATATCTTCGATTAGCTTATTTCTTCTCCGTTTTTATTTTTACTTTAGTAATAGAACAATTATATTATTTTTTGCTTTTGCAAAGGTAGTAATAACTTAAATAATCCAATGCCTCTTTATAAAACAATAATAGTCAACGACAATGCTAAGGTGTTGATTTGGAAAGTTGAAGAAACGGAATCCCAACTTTCTGAAGGGGTAGTTCTTACTCCGCATTGCCATAATCGTATGACGGGAATGAAATCCGAATTGCACAGAAGGGGTTTTTTGAGTATACGGCATTTGTTGGCAGTAGAAGGCTATGTGGATCATGATCTATTTTACGATGATGCGGGCAAACCTCATTTGAAGGATGGCAAGTACATCTCCATTACCCATTCCCATGAATTTACAGGAATTATTATTTCGGATACCAAAGAGGTAGGAGTTGACATTGAAATGCAACGTGATAAGATTCTAAGGATAGCCAGCAAGTATACCCCTTTGGAGGAGTATAAAACAGTTGCAAATGCCGAGGCCTTGGTCAGAAAGCTTACCATTGTTTGGGGCGCCAAGGAATCCTTGTACAAGATATATGCCCAACACGGCCTAAGTTTTCTACATCATATAAATATTACGGACTTCTCTTTGTCCGACTCGGAGACTACGGGTACCATTCTATATAAGGGCAAAACCTCCAATTACAATATTATATTTTTGGAGTTTGAAGGGTATACCTGTGTGTATGCCATCAAAAATTAGGGGTCTGTCCTAAACCACAAGAAGTACTGTCATAAAAAACACTATCAAAGATTGGTTTTCTTGGTATAAGTAATAATGTTTTAGGAAAAAAGATAGCATAGACCTGGTAGTCACAAGTATTTCTCCTAAATAATCTAAATGTCTTACAGGGAAAAGTTATTTTTGATCAATATGTATTGATTAAAACCTTGCGAAAATCACTAAAAGGAGACCTATTGAATAGTGTATATATCTTCAGGGCTTAGGTAACGGTTGAATATGGGGTCGAATCTTCATTTTAATTGTTGCAAAGTGGTTTGATAAGGATGAATAATGTAAAATCTGACCGGACTAACTATGAACCTCTTTTTTGATTGGATCTTTGCCCAATACCAAGATACTCCCACATATTTAATAATTTTGGAAATGGTAGGGGTGTTTTTTGGATTTTTAAGCGTTTGGTATTCCATGCGAGAGAACATCTTGGTATTCCCTACCGGAATTATCAGTACTGGAATATTCGTTTACATACTTTTAATTTTTGGGTTGTTGGGCGATATGCTAATCAATGCCTATTATTTTACGATGAGTATATATGGTTGGTACGTATGGACTAGAAAAGTAGACGAGACCCATTTTATTCCCATAACTATTACAACCCCTAAGGAAAAAGTTTGGTCGCTAATTCTTTTCGGCTCTACCGTCCTGTTTGTTGTTATTGTCTATTTGGCTTTTGACAAATTTGATAGCTGGACTGCCTATGTAGATACTTTAACAACAGCAATATTCTTTGTGGCAATGTGGCTCATGGCGAAGAAAAAACTTGAAAATTGGGTATATTGGATTATTGGAGATGTAATATCAGTGCCCTTATATTTATATAAAGGGCTTATATTTACATCTCTACAGTATTTATTGTTCACCATTATTGCCATTTTCGGATACCTTGCATGGAAGAAAAGTATAAACAAAAGCCCTCAAGTGTTATTAAAATAGTTCTATTTGGTCCCGAATCTACCGGAAAAACAACACTATCCCGGGAATTGGCCAAACATTACCAAACGGTTTGGGTTCCCGAATATGCCCGTGAATATCTTCAGAAAAAATGGGATAAAGAAAAGAAAACTTGTGAGCCGGAAGACTTATTGCCCATAGCCGAGGGGCAGATGGAGTTGGAAAACTCCCTTACCCATGAAGCCAATGAAGTATTAATATGTGACACAGATCTTTTGGAGACCAAAGTGTATTCCGAGGCCTATTATTTGGGATATTGCGATCCAGTATTGGAAACCTATGCGCTTCAGAATACTTATGACATGTATTTTTTGACTTATATTGACATTCCGTGGGAAAAGGACGACTTAAGGGATAAGCCAAATGACCGTGAACGAATGTTTCTTTATTTCAAGGATACTTTGGAAAAGTATAACAGGAATTTTATTATATTAAAGGGTGATAAAACGACAAGGCTCAAATTGGCCAAGAACCACATTAACCAACTATTGAGAAAATAATGGAATTAACGGAAGCAGACAAAAAGCAATTAGAAAAAAAAGGGATTTCTAAGAAAAAAGTGCTAAATCAAATAGAGACATTTAAGGAGGGAATACCTTTTGTTCGCTTGGAAAAGGCAGCAATCGTCAATGATGGAATTTCAAAATTTTCGGAGACGCAAGAAGAAATTTTAATTAAAAAGTTTGAGGATACAAAAAAGGATATTTCGCTTTTGAAATTTGTACCTGCATCTGGCGCCGCATCGCGAATGTTCAAAGCGATGTTCAATTTTTTGGATACCTACGATCCAAAAACTGAAAAGTTCGAGGCTTATTTGGATAGGACTAAGGATGGGTATATTAAAACTTTTTTTGAAGGCTATGAGAATTTTGCTTTTTATGACCTTGTGCAAAATCGGATAGCAGGTAAAACTAAGTCCAAGGATGAAGAAAAGTACCTGTTTGTAAAGGAGATGTTGTTGCCGGAAGGCTTAAATTTTGGATTTTATCCAAAAGGGCTTTTGTACTTTCATAATTATGGAGAGTATAGTGCCACTCCATTCGAGGAGCACTTAAAGGAGGCCGTTGCCTATGCACAGGCAAATAACCAGGCGAATTTACATTTTACCATTTCGGAGCAGCACGGAGAAATGTTCAATAAGGAGTTTAAAATTGCAGGTGAACGGGTGGCAAACGATTTGTCTACCTCCTTTACCGTAAAGTATTCTTTTCAAAAACCCTCCACGGATACCATTGCAGTGACCTTGGACAATAAGCCGTTTAGAAACTCGGATGGGAGCTTATTGTTTAGACCGGCAGGACACGGGTCATTAATAGAGAATTTAAATGAACAGGACGCGGACATTATTTTTATAAAGAATATTGATAATGTTGTGGTGCCAAGGTTATCCGGTGAGGTAGCGAAAAGCAAAAAAATATTGGCAGGTCTTCTTTTGGAATTACAGGCCAAAGCCTTTGAATATGCAAAGGCTTTGGAGGAGAATAATCTTTCTTCCGAAAAATTGGAAATTATAAAAATGTTTTTGGAAAAAAATCTTAATGTACGTTTTCTGGATAAATTCAATGGCTATAGTATTGGCCAGCAAATAGAAATTTTAATGGATAAGATCAACCGCCCAATACGCATTTGTGGAATGGTCAAGAATGAAGGGGAACCAGGTGGCGGTCCTTTTTGGATAAAGGATGCTCATAACCATGTTTCATTGCAAATTATAGAGTCTGCCCAAGTAGATATGTCCAATGCGAAACAGGTAGATATATTAAAGAATTCTACCCATTTTAATCCTGTAGACCTAGTCTGTGGTGTTCGGAATTACAAAGGTGAAAAATTCAATTTATTGAATTTTGTTGACGCCAAACAAGGTTTCATTACCGAAAAAACTAAAGAGGGCAAGGATTTAAAGGCTTTGGAATTACCCGGACTATGGAATGGGGCCATGGCGTTTTGGAATACCATTTTTGTAGAAGTCCCTTTGGAGACTTTCAATCCGGTGAAAACGGTAAACGACCTACTTAAGCCTGCCCATCAAGTAAATTAGTAAAGTATCCAGTAGGTTGTAGTAGTCTCCACCTGCCTGTTTTGTACATACTGCAATGAACCAAAGAATGGTTGCATAGCCTTAAGTACCCAAAAAAGTGTATAATTTTTATACACTTTTTTGGGTACTATACATTTTTATACATGTGGTAGTATTCGCAAATGTTATTTAGTAAACTGAATACCAGTGATTTATGATTATTGTGTGCAGAGTTTTTATTTTGGCATAATTTTCCTTCTATCACTTGAAAAATAAGTATTCACACGAAATATACGAGATATGAAAAATGAAATGAAAAGTTTAGTTTTTGCTACAGCATTGGCCATGGGAAGTTTAAGCCCTGTTTTGGCATCGCCTCCAATTTTCCACGATGGAATAATGGAAGTAATTATTGCCCAGGATTTTACGGAAATCGACCTTGATATATTACCGGATACAATCAGAAAAGCCTTGGATAAGGATCATGCAGGTGCTGTAATCAACAGGGCATATATGAACGACGAAGCCGAATACAAGTTAGAGGTTACTTTTTCTGACGGAACCAATTCTGAATTGTATGTCGATGCCGAGGGTAATTGGATTGATATATAGGATATTAAATTTTTTAGTTATTTGAATTAGTAGGGCTGTCATTTGGCAGCCTTTTTTATTACTTCTAGAACAGGCTAAATGATTGATTGCCAAAAAATAACCTTAAGCCCTATTTATTAAGGTTCTAAAATTACACCAAAACAAAGGTGTTTATGGTATAATGACGTATAGTTCTTCCATGGGGCTATAGTGCCTTTAGTGGTAGAATTAGCGCTATCCCATGTAGTAAAGGTGTGTAATTTTAACGCAATTAAAGTCGTGGATACCCAGTATTACCCAATTCCGTTAAAATTTTTGAATTAATGTAATAACCTGAAATTAAGTGATATAGGTTTAATTTGTGGTTTTGGTACTGTTTTTCCATAGGTAATGGTATCATTATTAAAATTGAAATTATGAGAACATTATTTTTTGGAATTGCATTATCATTAACCAGTATTATCGCCTGTGGGCAGGAACATAAAACAGTAATGGGAAACGGTACGGAAATAGGCGTTGCCCAAGATAAGTTTTCAGAAATTGGTGCTACAGAATTACCCGAAGCCGTTACAAAAGCAGTAGGTACTTATTATCCATCGGCAGTTATTCATAAAGCCTTTGTAAATAGTTCCCAGCAATTTAGACTGGACTTAGTTATGGAGAAGGGTAGACGAGGTACTGTTTATGCTGATAATAACGGAGAATGGATTGAAAGATAGGAGTTGGTATTTATAGCAATTCTATTAGCAAAACTATGAATACGGGATCGTTATCAACGATCCCGTATTTTTTTATAGGTTATATATCGTGCAACTTTTTAATATTTATATCGCAATGTATGTAAGTCCCTTTAGAGTTCCGTATGCCATTAATTAGATGGTTTCATCTTTTTTAAATATGAAATCTACAGGAAAAGTGTATAGTTTTTATCCATTAAGGCATGGCGATACCCAAAAATATACACCTAAGAAATAACTCAAAATATATAACCATCACGTTATCAGATATTTAATTTGATATTATTTGAATTGTTATTTCTGGTATCATATTTTCAATAGATATAGCAAGTTTAACTATTAAAATAAAAATCATGAAAAAGTTATTTTTTGTAGCAGTATTATCATTAGGAAGTCTAACGGCATTTGCCCAAGATGGTGAAGAAATAGTAGGAGAAGCAACTCAAACCGCTGTGGCCCAAGACGACTTTTCTGAAATAGAAACTAGTAATTTGCCAGCAGCCGTTGCCACTGCAGTGTCCACAAACTATCCTACAGGGACGATCAATAAGGCTTATGTGAATAAGCAGGAGCAATATAAGTTGGAAGTAGCATTGGAAGATGGTACCACCGGAACCTTATTTGCCGATAAGGATGGTAACTGGATAGAACAATAAGATAACTTGAGTTATTTGTTTTGTATCAAGTTGGTTTGGTAAGAAGGGGATTGCAATCAGCAATCCCCTTCTTTTTTATGATAAATTATAGGATCAAATAACTTTCTTATGGTATTTTTACTTTTATTTAAAAAAAGTAAAAGAACTTTATGCCAAAGCTCCTTATCATTGAAGATGACGCTGCTTTTTGTCAAATGCTTCAAAAGTTTTTGATCAGGAACAAATATGATGTAGACGTTAGTTTCACGGCCCAGGACGCCAAGATTAAAATTAAGGAAACGACCTATAGCCTGGTATTGACAGATTTGAGACTTCCAAACTATAATGGGCTGCAACTGTTGTCCGATATTAAAGGGGTAAACCCTAAAACACAAGTTATTGTCATGACAGGGTATGCCGAGGTTGGCTCGGCAGTAGAAGCCATGAAAAAAGGTGCTTATGACTATATTTCCAAGCCTTTTACACCTGAGGAAATATTAATGCAGATTAAGAGTGCCTTAAGTCAGGAGGTTAAACAGCAATCCATTAATGCGCCAAATGAAACCAATAGGGCAGACAGTGCTGTAGGTGAACCTCGGGATAATAGAGTGGTTGTGGGTATAAGTGAGGCCTCTAAAAAATTAACCGAGTATATAAAGTTGGTAGCCCCAACAGATATGTCCGTTTTAATTACTGGAGAAAGTGGTACGGGAAAGGAAGTCACCGCGCGGGCAATACATGATAATAGCAAAAGAAAGGACTACAGTTTTGTAGCCGTAGATTGTGGTGCAATTCCCAAAGAAATTGCAACTAGTGAGTTTTTTGGACATGTAAAAGGTAGTTTTACGGGAGCTGTTGAGGATAAGATTGGGCATTTTGAAGCAGCTAATAGCGGTACTTTGTTTTTGGACGAGATTGGAAACCTATCCTATGAAAACCAAATCCAGTTATTGAGGGCGCTACAGGAAAGAAAGATTAAAAGGGTTGGCAGTACTAAAGAAATCGATGTAGATGTCCGTATTGTTACCGCAACTAATGAAGACCTGACAGAGGCAGTAGAAAATGGAAATTTTAGGGAAGATCTGTTTCATAGGATAAATGAATTTTCGGTAGAGATTCCGTCTCTAGAAGAACGTTTTGAAGATTTACCGCTTTTTGCTGATTTCTTTCTGAGGAAGGCCAATAAATCTTTGGATAAAAAAGTTAAAGGCTTTTCAGAAGATGTTGAGGATGTGTTTAAACAATATCATTGGCCCGGAAATTTACGGGAATTACAAAACGTTATAAAAAGAGCTGTGTTGTTGACCAACGGTGATTTTGTGGAGAAGGAGATCCTGCCCAAGGAAGTATATAGGAGCAAGGAGACCAGTGTAAAGGTTGATGATTTTTCCAAGGCAGATTATGAGAAGGAACAGATTATCAAGGCCTTAAAACAGTCAAATTTTAATAAATCCAAGGCTGCTAAATTACTTCAGATTACTAGAAAGACTTTATATAATAAAATCAGTCTTTATAATTTGGACTTGTAGCCAAATATGATTTAATAGCCAACATTAATACAGTAGATTTATTACTAAGGTTCCTATAGGTTTGTATTAGGGATTTAGGTTCCATTTGGCCAATTTCCAAAATTTCCAATTCTTCCAAAATCGGAACTATTTCAAAACTATTTAATTGCCGGAACATTGGCAGCATTCTGTGCGAAACCAGGTTAATTGTCTTAATGTCCAAATCATCTACCGCTAATTTCAATTTTCCTATATTAGCCGTGGTGTCGGAAATAAAGGTTTGTAAAACTTCGGCTATACCTTCTTCGTCATCTCCCAGAAAGGAGGAGATAACTTCCAAATTGAATAAGCTGGACCCCGAGCTAATCTTGGTTTTAAGACTGTTTTCTGGTTTTTCCCGAACTGTTTGAGGGAATAGTTTTGTCAATACCCGTAGGAACATTTCTTTGGTAAAAGGTTTCTGTAGGATATCTGAAAATCCTGCTTCTAGATAGTATTCATTTTTCAAGTCTTTTCTTCCGGTCATAGCCACAATAGGTTGATCGGTATAATGCGAAAATGTGCCGTTCTGCAATTGGTTTAACACCTCAAAACCAGTAATATCCGGCATTTGTATATCGGTCAAAACCATGTTGTAGTGAAGCTTTCCATTTTTTGAAACTTCATGAAAATGATTATAAGTAAGGGCAGATAGGCCCAAATATTGACAGACTTCCTTTAGTAATTTTAGCATGGCCGGATCATCATCTATGATGAGTAGTGATAATTCCATTTTTGGGCTAATTTCAATTTTCTTAGGAGTCTTCAAGGGGTCTTTTGATATCTTAAAAGGAATTTCTATAGTAAATGTACTTCCCTTATTTTCTTCACTGTAAAGACTTATTTTTCCTCCTAAAAGCTCTGTGAGTTTTTTGGAAATAGTAAGGCCGAGCCCATACCCGCCATATTTCTTGTCCGTATGGTCTTCTGCTTGTGTAAACTCCTTAAATATGTGCTCTTGCTTTTCTTTTTTTATTCCTATGCCGGAATCAGTGACCTGAATTACCGTTTGGTAATTTCCGTTGGCTTCGCTTGCTACCTTGGCCTCTATTTCTATAATTCCATCATTTGTAAATTTATAGGCATTGCCAATAAGGTTAGTCAATATTTGTCTAATCCTAAAAGGATCGGCTAAAACAGGCTTGTCCAGTTGCTGGTCTATTTTTAGGATGAGCTGTATGGGTTTTTTTGAATGTATTTCCTTAAGGTTTTGCGCTGTTTCCCTTATTAGGTCCGAGAGAATAAAAGCAGTATTGTCCACTTTAATTTTCCCAGCTTCGAGCTTCGAAAAATCCAATAGGTCGTTTACCAAACTATCCACATATTTTGATGCGGATTTTACATTTTTTAAATAGGAAGCCTGTTTGCCGGTAAGACCGGTATTTTCCATGAGTTCAGAGTAACCGGTAATCGTATTTAAAGGGGTGCGCAAATCATGACTAACGGTAGAGATCAGTTGTTCCCTACTTTTTAAAAGGGATTCGGAAAACTTTTTTTCCTTTTCCAGTTGCTGTCGGTATAATTGTACTTTCCAATAGTCTTTGGTAATTAAAAAGGTAAATAATCCTACAATGGCAAAGCCTAACAAACTGGCAAAACCAGCAAGGCGTAAACTTCTTTTTAGAGCGGTTTGTTTTTTTAGGTTATTCTCGTAAGATTTTGCTATAACCTCCTGTTCAAATGCCGATATAATACTTCGCAATTGCTGTGATATTTCCAAATCTGCCCTACTCAACTGTAACTCCTTTTGGGCTACAGAGCGCAGGGTTCTTGCGTTAATCTGTTTGGCCTCGGTCAGAAGCGTTTTCGATACCGTTAAAACAGAGTCTACTTTTTGAGAAACCGGAATTGGACTAGTATCTTTAGGAACATTTTCGCTCAGGTATTCTGCCCATTTTTTTATGGTATTCTGTGTTTCGGCCGGTAATGTGGCATAATTGGGGTTAAGGCTTTCTGGGGTTATTTTTCCCAGGGACTCCTCAATTTTACTAAACTCTTTTAAGGCATTGTCTATAGAATTGTTAGCTTCATTTTTTCTTTTTAAACGAAGGAGTTCATTACTGTTGAAGACTTTTTTTTTGAGCAGCCCTTGCACACTATCCAACATATTTTTCTGGTAATTATTGTCGGTAAGTAATTTAAGGGAATCAATGGAAACAAAAATGGAATCTATTTTTTGGGCATAGGCCGTAAAACTTTTGGCAGTCTTATTTTGTAGGGCCAATTTGGACAGACTTTCAGCCTCATGCAACTCTGTAAATAAGGAACCTGCTTTAAGTAATTTGGTGTCGTTTTCCGTAGCCACTTCATTTGACACAAATACTTGTATTTCTGAAAATATAAAATAGCCTACAACTAGGGTCAAGATGCCTAGCATTAGGTAGCTGAAAATTATTTTAAAGGTGAATTTATTTTTGGTTCTATTCATTAATACTGCTGCTATTTACAGTTGTTATTCTAAATTACGTAATTCAGGAGCCATTGGCCTATAAATTAAAGTTAATTATTTGTCGCTTTTTATTATGAAATTAAACGGGGCATATGTAAATTTGTGCCCGTCTCAAAGGGGTGCTTGTTAGGTCAGGCTGAGATTATACCCAAGGAACCTGGGCAGGTAATGCTGCCAAGGGATGCGAAAATCGCGTTTTGGAATTTCCAACGTTTTATTTTCGATGCATATATGTAATCGGGAAAAAACAAAAATCAATTTTTAACAAGAATAATAGCCCCTTTTATTCGTAACAAATGTATTACGAATGAAAACTATGTTCACAACCGCCGCCCTTTGTGCGGCTGCACTTTCGGTCTTTGGCCAAGAGAAACCCAAAGATTCTTTGGAAGGAAAAGAAATTACCTTAGATGAGGTGTTGGTATCCGCTGTTAGGGTTACCAAGCAATCTCCGGTAACATTCTCAAACTTGACCAAGGAAGAGATCAATCCTAGGAATTTAGGGCAGGATATCCCTGTTTTAATGAATTTTTTGCCCTCCGTGGTCACTACCTCCGATGCCGGAGCAGGAGTGGGTTACACGGGTATTCGTGTACGTGGTAGTGATGGTACTAGGGTAAATGTAACTATTAATGGGATACCCTATAACGACTCTGAATCACATGGATCCTTTTGGGTTAATATGCCCGATTTTGCCTCTTCTACCGAGAGCTTGCAATTACAGCGTGGTGTAGGAACATCAACAAATGGATCAGGTGCTTTTGGGGCTAGTTTAAACTTGTTGACCGACGCGGTGTCCAAGGAGGCCTTTGGTCAGATTTCGTCCTCTTTTGGTAGCTTTGGCACACTTAGAAACAATCTGAAATTTAGTACAGGCTTGCTTAACGATCATGTAGAAATTGCGGGACGTTTATCAAAAATAAACTCGGACGGATATATAGATAGGGCTTCTTCCGAATTTGATTCCTACTTTTTGCAAGGTTCATATGTAGACGACAACACCTTGGTGAAAGCATTGTTGTTTGGAGGACATGAGATTACCTACCAAGCTTGGAACGGGATAGATGCCGCAACCTTGCAAACTGACAGAACCTTTAATTCTGCGGGACTCTATACCGATGAAAACGGAAATAGCCAGTTCTACGGTAATGAAGTGGACAATTATAAGCAAAATCACTTTCAGCTGCACTGGAATGAGCAAATTGCAGATAGTTGGAATACCAATTTGGCATTCCATTACACCAAGGGAAGTGGATTTTTTGAGCAGTATAAGGAAAACGATGACTTTAGCACCTATGGAATTGAACCTATAATGGTAGACGGGGAAGAAGTTGAAAATACAGATATTATTAGAAGACGTTGGTTGGTCAATGATTTTTACGGAACTACTTTCTCTGTAAATCATGATCAAGAGAATCTAAATTTAATTCTTGGAGGGGGATGGAACAAATATGAAGGTAGTCATTTTGGTGAAATTATTTGGGCCCGCTTTTCCAATAATAGGGATTATGAAGACAAATATTATGATGACAATTCTGTGAAAACTGACCTAAATCTTTTTGCTAAAGTCAATTACAATTTAAGTGACCAATGGAGCGCTTACGGAGATGTACAATATCGGACCATAGGTTATAAGGCCAATGGAGAGGACACGGGACTGGTAAATGATACTTTTAATTTTTTTAATCCAAAGGTGGGGGTTACCTATGATTTAAACATCAATAATAATTTTTATCTCTCATATGCCAGGGCCAATCGTGAGCCTAACAGAAATGACTATGAAAGTGGTAGCCCAAAACCAGAGAAATTGAATGATTATGAGTTGGGATGGCGCTATATTTCTCCAGATGTGCAGGTGAATACCAATGTGTACTATATGGGATATAAGGATCAGTTGGTGCTCACGGGGGAGCTAAATGATGTAGGTGCTCCTTTACGCTCCAATATTGGCGATAGTTACCGTTTAGGTCTGGAAATAGATGCCACTATATCTTGGGGAAATCAATTTAAAATACGTCCCAATGTGGCGTTAAGCCGTAATAGGAACAAAGATTTTGTATTCCAACGTGATGGTGGATTGGAGGAACTTGGTGATACCCATATTTCCTTCTCGCCAGAAATTATTGTAGGAAACGTTTTAACTTATCAGCCTAAAGAAAATGTTCAGTTTAGCCTTTTGACCAAGTTTGTTGGGGAGCAATATATGGGTAATATAGACTCCGAAGGTTCTAAATTGGATTCATATTCCCAAACAGACTTTAATGTGCAGTACCAAATCAATACCAATAGTTTTATTAAAAGTATTGTGCTTTCCGGATTGGTCAATAATATTTTTGATTCCTTGTACGAATCCAACGGATACTTTTACACTTATGATGATGACGAATCGGTTCCGGGGGTTATTACCACTTATGAAGGTGCCGGCTACTATCCACAGGCAGGGATTAACTTTCTGCTAGGTGCCACTTTTCGTTTTTAGGAACAGGAGTTGATTTTGCGGGTGCACAACACCAAAAAAAACCCTTTGTTGGCCAATTCAGCGAACAAAGGGTTTTTTATTTTTTCATTTTACTCGGAAGTACAAAATGCGGTCTTAAATCGGCTCATTTCTATAGAAGAGAAGAGCGTTTTTTAGACATTTTCAGGAACTATATATGGATATCTGTATTTTCTGGTAAGCAATAGATCAGCTTCTTCGTTATCTATAAACTTCTCGAACTCTCCATTAAATTTTAAGGTTTCTCCGACCCGCATGGCAATATTTGCAATTAATGGAAGTACAGTGGACATGTGCCCTTTCTCAACGTCGCAATTTAAATCATGCCAATTTCCAGAGCGCACTCCGTCTATAAAGTTGCCAAAATGTCCTTTGCTATCGGGAGCTGTAAGGAAAGAGGAATCACCTCCAATGGCGGCACTTCCAGCCATATCAGAACCGGCAAAGGGTTCTGTTTCTTTACCTTTGTAGGCTTTCCAAGTGGAGCCATTTACTTCCATCCATCCTTCTGTACCAAAAAATGTATTGCCTATTTTTATTCCCAGATTAGCCTCATGGTTGGTGTACCTGCCACGGGTTTCAAATTCCAATATTTTACCATCCTCATATTCAAAAACAGAGGTTTGGGTATTTGGGGTTTCCTGTGAGCATTCTTTAGGGGATATTCCAAAGATTCCTCCCATAGATTGTACTTTTACTGGATGAACTTTTTTGTTCAATCCCCATCGCGCAACATCAAATTGGTGGGGTCCTTGATTGCCTGTATCCCCGTTGCCGGTATCCCAATGCCAATGCCAGTTGTAATGTCCTTTTTTCTCATTGTAAGGTCTATATGCGGCCGGACCTAACCATAGGTCGTAGTTTAAATTTGGAGGAGATACGCTGTCTGGGGTAATTCCAAATGAATCCCTAGGTTTAAAGCAGGTTCCCCTGGCCATGAATACTTCCCCAATACCACCGGAATGTAAAAATTGCATGGCCTGCATTACATTGCTTATAGACCGGTTTTGAAATCCTACTTGGACCACTCTATTGTATTTTCTGGCCGCTTCTACCATTTTTCGCCCTTCCCATACATTGTGGGAACTTGGCTTTTCCACGTATACATGTTTTCCTGCTTGGCAGGCCCAAATAGTGGTTAGTGCATGCCAATGATTTGGTACGGCAGCAACCACGCCGTCTATTTCTTTGTCGTCAAAAACACGACGCATATCTTCTTCGGTGCCTGGCTTGTTGCCATTTTGATTTTTGGCAGCCATTTTTACATTTTCGGCAAGTACATTGGAATCTACATCACAGATAGTTTTTATCTGAACGCCATCTTTGTACATTTTCGAAAAATTATCCAGCAACCCGTTTCCACGACCATTTACCCCAATCGATGCCAAGATTACACGGTCATTGGCGCCTATGATATTACCATAAGATTTTGCAGAAAATGCGGATGCCCCTACAACTATGCCAGTACTGGCAAGGGTGGTTTTTTTGATAAAGTTTCTCCTGTTGTCCATATTTATTTTATAATTGTATTGATGATTATTGTTTTGAAAATTGGTCAAATTCCAAATCCAACTCGTTCTTTTTCAAATTCTTACTAGCGACTATGATTCGATGTTTAAAAGTTACCTCTTCCCCTTTATTGAGGGTAAGGTTTAAAGTTTCCTTGCCGTCACTAAATACTTCCTGACCTAATGGATTGGCAGCGAAAAGACCATATCCACGGGTATGCCAATAGGTAGGGTAGCCAGGATTGGAAGTGTGGTCTAAAATGGCTAGTGAAATTTTTTCATCTCCAATGGTAGATCTTAAATTTACCCATTCCGATCTTTTTCCCCAGGTGTCGTCTCCTTCTATATTTTCACTATTGATGTAGCTTCCGTTAACACCTTCGTTGTTTAAGACCGCTACACCGGTCGGTATTCCATTGGCATCCGTAAAAATATCAGGCTTTTCGGAAGGGTGTTCCAGTTTTCTTGTTACCCTAATCCCTAATACTCCTTCTTTATTGTCCTTAAAAATTACATTTTCGTTAGGTGCAGAAAGATTGGTGATACGGTCAATGGAATATTCATCCTTGTTGCCCCTAAATACAAAAGTGGTTTTCTCTTGAAGTATTACCTTTCCTTCGGCAGAAAGCCAATCCATGGCCACTTTTAATTGGGCTTCTTCGTTACCGTCACTCATAGCCATAATTTCTTTGTGAACTATTGTGCCATAACTCTCCCTTTTTTCCACCTTTATGGAGTCTGAATTATTCCAAAAATCCAATCCATTAACATCTCCATAATTGAACCACACACCAACATGATGAGGATGGTCAATTCTTTCCCCAACAGACGGTTCTAAGGGGAATTTCCTAGTAATTTTCGTCCCATTAGGGGTGATTAATGGGTATAGCACTGGTTTCTTGATGTTGGTGGGATAGATATAAGAGGTAAATAGTTTTCCATCAATTAGGACATCCACTTTTTTTTCTTGGTCATTACGGACCAATTGTATTCTTTTTTCTGTAGAGGTTTCAATGTTGTTCTGGTCTGTTTTATCGGATTTGGCCTGTTTGCAGGAAAACATAATGACTAGGACTAATGCACTGCATAATCCAGATTGAAAGCGTAATGATCGTGTGCTCATAGATATTTATTGATTGTTATTTAAATTTATTTATTTCCTGAAAAGATATTTGGAACTCTCTTGATTATTACAATTTCCCAATCTTTATATTCCGGAAGCTGGTGGTCATCTCAGTATTTGCGTGTAATTGTAATCCAATAGGCCCTTTTGTTACAAAATTGTCCGAGGTGTAGCTCATAATATGTTTGTTGTTTAGCCAGACTTCGTAGTATCCGCCAATGGCGATTACTTTAATGGTATTCCAATCCTTGGGCTTTAAAATGTCTTTTGCGGTAAGTGCTTCTTTTGGATACCCTTTTCCGGAAATATAGGGGGAACCGGTCATGTCCCGCTTCAATGAACCGGAAATGCCCATTTGGATCTGTTGTGTTTCGCTTCTAAGGAAGATTCCCGTATCTATGGTTCCTGCTTCATATTTAAACTCCGTTTCGATGACAAAATCAGTATATTCCTTGTCTGTCCACAATATAGATCCCTTTTTCTCAGGACCGCTTGTGGCCCGCATTATTCCATCGTCTACGGTCCACCATATATTGTCTTCAGGAACAACCCAACCCTTGAAATTTTTACCGTTAAAAGCACGTTTAAGTGCCGGATCCTGAGCAGATATGTTTAGTGTTAAAAAAACTAGGACAATAAACGTTATTACAATTTTGGCTTTCATACTAAATATGTGTTTGGATTATATTGTTAATGATAGTTTGGACATCAAGTATCAAGAAATTAATTTTTAAAGAACTGAACAAAACACAAAATAACGGTTAAAATACATTCAATTTTGATAAAAATATCTAAAAAATATATCATTTTTCAATTTTATTGTCAAAAATCAGGGGTTTGTGGATGGATTGACAAAATACCATTAAGTTCAGTTAAGAATTGTGAAGTTGCGTATGGTCGGTTAGGAAAAAAAATACACTAAGTTTTCCTGCATATTAACTTTTCAGCTTAAAGTTTAAGATGGGCTGAGTGGTTTGGTTATTTGGACAGTAACTTTCAAATACTGGTAATTTTTCTTCACATTTAAGGTAAATCATAGATTTGTGGCTGTTTAATTCATTTTTTAACCGTTATTTTATTGACTCAACTAGATAGCCAAAACCTAAAAATTTTAAGATTATGATTACTAATAAGTTTGCGAAGCCTCTGCGTTGGGGAATAATTGGTTGTGGGGCGGTAACCGAAGTAAAAAGTGGACCACCTTATCAGCAGACCAAAGATTTTAAATTGATAGCCGTTATGCGCAGGGATGAAAAAAAAGCAGAGGATTATGCAAAACGACATGGTGTTCCTAAATTTTACTCCAAAGCGGAGGATTTGATTATGGATGAAGAGGTAGATGCGGTTTACATTGCCACTCCTCCGGATACCCATAAACAATACGCCTTAATGGTAGCCGAAGCCGGCAAGCCTTGTTGCGTGGAGAAGCCTATGGCCCCATCATATAAGGATAGTCTGGATATTTATAATGTCTTTAAGGAAAAGGAATTACCTCTTTTTGTTGCTTATTATCGACGCTCGTTACCTCGTTTTTTAAAAATAAAGGAATGGATGGATAATAATGAGATTGGGGAAGTAAGGCATATTAGCTGGCACCTCTCTAAACCACCAAGTGCTCAAGATCTCGAAAAAACATACAATTGGAGGACTGATGATGAAGTTGCACCTGGGGGATATTTTGATGATTTGGCCAGTCATGGCCTAGATTTATTTTCGTTTTACCTAGGAGATATAGAAAATGTTTTTGGGGTAAGTGCCAACCAACAAGGACTATATACCGCAAAAGATGCCATCGCGGCTTGTTGGATATATAAAAATGGGGTTACAGGGGAAGGCAGTTGGAATTTTGGCACCTCGGAAAGGGTGGATAAGGTGGAGATTATAGGGAGTAAGGGTAAAATTATCTTTTCTGTGTTTAATGAGGAGGATATCACCTTGATCAATCACAATGGAACCAAAAGTCTGTTTATTGCCCACCCCGAACACGTGCAGCAATTCCATGTAGAAAACTTAAGGGACCATCTTTTAGAAAATAAGGTACATCCTTCTACTGGGAACTCTGGATTGCATACCAGTTGGATAATGGATAAGATTCTAGGGCAGATCTAGTGGGGGTTAATTGGAGATGATTACGGTATTGCCACTAAGATCGGCTCTATATTCTAACATATCGTAATATCTTTTACCGTCAGTGGGTTTGTTTAATAATTGTCCTGTGAATAAGGTGTAGTTATACTGTTCACATGAACAGGTAACTGAATTGCCTTTAAGTGTCATTGTTGAACACTCATTCGGGGCGTGATTTGGACAACTTGCTTCAAAAGCCCTAAAGCCAGTTAAAGAAGATATCGTTTTAATCACAAAAACACCGCTTGTTCCCAATTGCGCGTTTCCAATATATATAGCACTGCCTTCATTGGTTAATGGACTATATAGAGGAAGGTTTAGATTAAGGGCAAACCTAAAACTAACCTCCTGTAAATATGGATTCCTATTGGTGGAGTTATTATCACAGGCCAAAAGAAGGAAGAAAAGTAGTATCCCGAATAGGTGTTTCATGCGATGTTGCTGAATTAAAAATCTTGAACAAAATTGAACAAAATTTATGTATATTTGTCTTAAATCCTCTTTAAAAAAGGGGATTTTCCTATTTATTTAACGCAGAACTTATGAGTAAGGTATCTTATTATACAGTAGAAGGGCTAAAAAAATTGAGAGAGGAACTAAATTACCTTAAGGATGTTGAGCGTCCAAAAGCTTCACAAGCTATTGGGGAGGCCAGGGATAAGGGGGATTTGTCGGAAAATGCCGAGTATGATGCCGCAAAGGAGGCGCAAGGTCTTTTGGAAATGAAGATTTCCAAAATGGAAGAGATATTGTCCAACGCCAGATTGATAGATGAATCACAATTGGATACTTCCAAGGTGTTGGTGTTGTCTACCGTTAAATTGAAGAATATGAACAACGGAATGGAGATGAAATATACCCTTGTGGCAGAAAGCGAAGCTGATCTAAAGACAGCAAAAATTTCTGTAAGTTCGCCAATCGGCAAGGGATTGTTGGGTAAGAAAGTTGGGGAAACTGCGGAGATTACCGTACCTAATGGAACTTTAAAATTTGAAATATTGGAAATTTCAAGATAAACCATATCAGTAAACCAACAAAGACCTCAATTGATTTATACAATTGAGGTCTTTGTTTTATATAGTATTTTATATGGTAGGAAATGGGGTGGACATTGGTTGCACACAGAAAATCTTTTCCATAGGCTTTAAAATATTTGTACTATCTTTTAAATAGATTTAAAAAATCAAACCATATGCCTTCAATATTTACAAAGATCATCGAGGGGGAGATACCCTCTTATAAAATTGCAGAAGACGATAATTATTACGCCTTCCTGGATATTAATCCCAACGCTTTGGGGCATACCTTATGCGTCCCGAAAAAGGAGGTGGATAAACTATTGGACTTGGACGAGGAGACCTATTTGGGGCTTATGGCCTTTTCTAGAAGAATAGGCTTGGCCATTGAGGCCAGTGTACCTTGCAATAGGGTAGGGTTAACCGTCATAGGTCTCGAGGTTCCCCATGTACACGTGCATTTAATTCCGTTGAATGGAATGCGGGATGCCACTTTTCAGCATAAGGCATCCCTTACCCCAAAAGATTTTACGGATATCGCGGAAAAAATTAGGACAAACATTAAATAATACCTTCCAAAAAAATGTAGACTACGGTAGCGACTACGATTATTAATAATAGTGCCAAAACATAAAATAGGGTAGTAAATCGAATGATTGCGCGATCAGGGGCAATCATTCTTTGGTAGTATTCATAAACGCGCTCTATGTCTGCTGTCCAGGTTACCGGATAGATTGTGGAATTGCATTTCTTACATTTAATTTCATGGTTCACTTCTTTCGTGGTTCTATCGTACAGTCGCCCATAGGTATGCCTTTGGTAAAAAGTCAACCTTAAATCCTGATTAAAACATTCAGGGCAATTGTTTGTTAAATCGGCCTCTTTTATTACAACTAATTTCTCCTTTGCCATTGCCTTAATTTTTAACTTTAAACATAATCTGCATTATGGTGCCCTCCTTTGTAGAGGTCAGTACTTTAATTTTTCCTTTGTGGTATTCTTCCACAATCCTTTTAACCAAGGAAAGACCTAAGCCCCATCCTCTTTTTTTTGTCGTTACCCCAGGATTAAATATAGTTTGAAAATTCTTTTTAGCTATTCCGGCTCCCGTATCGGTGATCAAAACCCTCACCCAATTCCCGTTGGGAACTATTTCTATAGCTATACTGCCCTTGCCCCTCATTGCATCAATTCCATTCTTTACCAAATTTTCTATTGTCCAATTGTACAAGGCCCTGTTTAGTAAAACAGGAACGTGGTCCACTTGGGAGTTGAATGAAAATTGAATGAGTTTGGAGCTCCTTAATTTTAAATAATCAAAAGCACTTTTCGTCTCTTCCACGATATCGTGCTCATTAAGAATGGGTAAGGATCCAATCTTTGAAAAACGCTCGGTTATGGTTTCCAATCGGCTAATATCCTTTTCAATTTCTGTGGTGATTTCTGGATTAATATTTTCTATTTTTAACAACTCGTTCCAGCCCAAGAGTGAGGAAAGTGGAGTGCCGATCTGGTGCGCTGTTTCTTTGGCCATCCCTGCCCATAGTTTATTTTGTTCTGATGTTTTATTGGTTTTGAACAGGAAATATATTACCGTTCCAAAAAGAAAGATAATCAATAAAAGGGCAATTGGGTAATATTTCAATTTATTGAGGACTTCGGAATTTCCATAATAAAGTGTGGCCAAGTTCTCTCCTTTATACTCAATGGAAATAGGTTTATTTTCCCCTTTAAACCTTTCTATTCTGTCAAGGATAAATGAAGTGTTCGTTTTTAGGGTGCCCGGCATGTTGTTCACTTTAATGGTACTGTCCTTGTTTACCAGTATCATGGGGGTGGAAGTGTTGTTCTGAAATATTTTTATGTGCAGATTTCCAGGATCGGCGTCAACCGGTAGGGATAAAAACTCTGATTGCGCAGTGGCCCAAATTTCCATTTTATGCCGCTCTTCTTCCTTAAACTTTTTAAAAAAACTGTTAGTGTTCCATAATATTAAACTTACAATAGCAAAAGAAGCTATTAATAACAAAAGGTTCGAAGTTTTCTTTTTAGGACTAAAATCCATCCAACTATAAAATTATACTTAAAGATAACGTAATTTGGACAAAGATATTCTATTTTCAGATCTACCTCTTTATTTCATTTTGCCTACATTTTGTTTACCTTTGTCCGCTATGAAATGGGAATGAACAAAATTATTTTTTTTGCTTACCCTCCATAAATAATTAAATTTTTTATGCGAATGAGAAGCAGTTGATCTAGGTAGAAATTTTTTTTAAATTCATTTTTAGAGTAATACAAAGTTTTTAGGTAGATGAAAAAAATGGTAACCATCACGGCCTCAGAAGTGCCCACAGCCAAATTGCATGGGTATTTGTTGAGCGGGGTTGGACCTAGGCCCATAGCTTTTGCCAGTACAATGGATGATAAAGGAAGGCCTAATTTATCGCCCTTTAGTTTTTTTAACGTTTTTAGTTCCAACCCTCCGATCTTAATATTTTCTCCATCCAGAAGGGTTCGTGACAATAGCACAAAGCACACTTTAGAAAATGTGCTCAAGAATATGGAGGTGGTCATTAATGTGGTCAATTATAATATGGTTCAGCAAATGTCCTTGGCGAGCACGGAGTACAGGGAGGGAGAAAACGAATTTATAAAGTCTGGATTAACCATGTTGCCTTCAGAATTGGTAAAACCTTTTAGGGTGGCAGAATCACCAGTGCAGTTCGAGTGCAAAGTAATCAAAGTGGAGCCATTAGGGGGGGATGGTGGAGCTGGCAACCTTATCTTTTCCGAGGTGCTAAAAATACACATAGATGCAGGTATTTTGGACAACAATGGCAGTATTGATCCGTCTAAAATAGATCAGGTAGCCAGGATGGGCGGGAATTGGTATAGTAGGGCCAATTTAGGTTTGTTCAAAGTGTCCAAGCCAGTGTCCAGTTTAGGTATTGGTGTTGATCAGATACCTGAACATATTCGACTAAGCAAAATACTTACAGGAAACGATTTGGGAATGTTGGGAAATATAGAGAAATTACCAAGCCCCGAAGATGTTTATCGATATGTTGATTGTAATGAGGAATTGCAGACTATTTTAAGCTCAGGGGATGTGGCGTTAATCCATAGAAAAGCACAAGAGTTATTGCAAGCCAAGGATGTTCTTTCTGCATGGAAGGTTCTATTGGCGGATTTTCCTCCTAGAGAGTAATAAAGACATTGATTTTTTTGAACCGAAGTTGAAATGGGTTTGATGACCAATCAAAATCTGGGCGGATATTAAGGGGTGAGCCCCATAAAATTAAGATGCGATATTTTGTTTTAGGTGTTCCTGATCAAAATGCTTAATATTGACAAAAAAAGTAGAAAAGTAGAATTATATAAATAGCAAAATGGAAGTACAAGGGAAAATTAAAATGGTAGGTGAGACCCAAACATTTGGGAGCAACGGATTTAGAAAGAGGGAAGTAGTGGTAACTACGGAGGAACAATATCCCCAACATATTATGGTCGAGTTTGTACAGGATAAATGCGACCTTTTGAATAATTTTGGTGCAGGGCAAGCTGTAAAAATAAGTATCAACCTAAGAGGTAGGGAATGGGTTAACCCACAGGGTGAGACCAAATATTTTAATTCTATCCAAGGTTGGAGAATAGAAAGTTTACAGGAACAAGCCAGTGGTTCAGGAATGCCACCGGTTCCTCCGATGGATGCTTTTGAGCCAGCGGATGATCTAAAAGACGAGGATCACGACGATTTGCCGTTCTAAAATAATAGTTGGGAACAGAATTATTTTTGTTCTTGAAACCTATTTAAAGTGAATATTAAGAAAACCTATTCTGTTCCTGACCGAATAGGTTTTCTTAATTTTAAGCCCTTAAATTAATTTCTAAATGTTTCTCTTAAACCATCGCTTACAGTTTCCGAATGTAGAAGACGCCGATGATGATGGATTATTGGCCGTTGGAGGCGATTTGTCCCCAGAGCGATTGCTTCTGGCATATAGGAATGGGATATTTCCTTGGTTTAATGAAGATTCCCTAATACTTTGGTGGAGTCCAGATCCGCGAATGGTCCTATTTCCTAAGAAAATTAAGGTTTCTAAAAGCATGCGTCAAGTTATAAGGTCGAATAGGTTTAGGATTACATGGAATACCCAATTTGAAGAGGTTGTTAATTCCTGCTCTGCCATAAAACGTAATAAGCAGGAGGGTACTTGGATTACTCCCGAGATGAAAAGTGCATACCTAAGGATGCATCACTTGGGGATTGCAAAATCTATTGAAGTTTGGGAAAATGATGTTTTGGTAGGAGGTCTTTATGGAATAGACCTTGGGAATATATTTTGTGGCGAAAGTATGTTTAGCAAAAGGAGTAATGCTTCTAAATTTGCGTTTATAAGTTTAGTGAAAGAGTTGGGGGAAAAGGAGTACAAGCTGATCGACTGTCAGGTTCACACTACACACTTGGAAAGTCTTGGTGCTAAAGAAATTCCTAGAAAACAATTTATTAAAATACTTAAAGGCTAACGGGTTAATTTCCTAGCGCTGCTTCCCTAATATAATGTGCGTACGATTAATCATTACCTGCTGATGAGTTGTTAAGGGTGCCGTTGTACGGTCGGGTGCATTCGAGACCTTAATTTTAAGATATAATTTTCTATAACCTCTCGACCGCGCTCGTCTGTCGATAATGCAGGCCTGCCTGGTGGAAGACAAGCTCGATCTGATAGAACTATTAAATTTAAATACCTGATAATCATATTTTTATAAATTTATTCTATATCAAATTTACCTTAATATAGCACCCTGTCATAATTGGCCGGCAAGGCCATTGTTAGATTTTTCAAATTCCCCTCAGCGTCGAATAATACAATATAATCTTTCCTTTTATCAACTTTTTTCCCCCGTAGCATCACCTTATAAATGTTGTTGGGCAATATCAGATTTTGAAAAGTATTTTTTATTAAATCCTCTGAGGTTCCAGGGTAGCATTGTTGGATGTATTTAATTTTTATAGTTTTAAAGCTATGCTGTAAAAAAGAATGGATGTTGGCATAGGTATCTGTTGGGATATCAACTTCCCGTACTTTGAAGCCCGTACTTTGAATGGTTCCCATTTTGTCGAAATCTATATGATATCGCATTTTTTTTTGTCTAAATTTTAAGGTAAAGGTAATTTTAGCGCTGTCAACTTCTCTGTAATATTTTATATTTTTGGCACCTCCTAAGGGTATGGTAGCTAAATCAATGGAAGGAAATTGCGATTTGAGAATACGATGTTCCCTTTCAATTTTGCTTTGGGAAATGCCATATTGGCCAAATAGGAATAGTAATATGGTTAAGTAGCTAAACTTCATTATATCTAAAACAATTTATCTCGTGATCGTTTACCATGCCCGTGGCCTGCATATGGGCATAAATTACAGTGCTTCCAACAAATTTAAAACCGCGTTTTTTTAAATCTTTACTTATGGTGTCCGACAGGGGGGTATGGGCCGGCACATTTTTATAATTTTTTTGGTGGTTCCTTATAGGCTGGCCATCTACAAACCCCCATATGTACTTGCTAAAACTGCCGAATTCATTTTGAATTTTTATAAACTCTTGTGCATTGGTTACTGTAGCATTTATTTTGAGTTTATTCCTTACAATTCCCGCATCCTGCAATAGGGAATTAATTTTAGGTTCGCCGTATTTGGCTATTTTGTGATATTCAAAATTATCAAATGCCGCCCTAAAATTTTCTCTTTTTCTCAAAATGGTAATCCAGCTTAATCCTGCTTGGAAGGTTTCCAAGATCAAAAACTCGAAAAGTAGGGCATCGTCCTTAAGCGGAACGCCCCATTCCTCATCATGGTACTTCTCATATAGGGCATCACCCTGGCACCAACCACATCTATATTTCTCCATCCTTGAAATTCAAACTTTCTCTAAAGATAAAGAAACTAGAATTTTAAGAATGGAGTATCCCTACTTTTTGTTCTTGGTGTTCTTTTTTGGGTTTCTGGGCAGCACCTCTTCCGGGAAGGGAAATAGGATGGTGGAGTTCTTTTCTGCCGCAATATTCGATAACGTTTGGTAGAGCCTTAGTTTTATGGCCGATGGAGATTGATCTATAAGTTTGCCCGCCTCCAATAATTTACCTGCTGCCTGTTCCTCTGCAAGAGCCAGAATAATCCGCGCCCTTCTGGACCTTTCCGCCTCGGCCTGATTGGCCATCATACGCTTCATGTTTTCGGGCAATTGAATATCTTTTATTTTGACATCTATAATTTCGATGCCCCATTCCATCGTTTCCAATTCTACTATAGCCTTAATGTTTTTGCCTATTTCCTCACGTTTGGATAAAATGGTGTCCAGTTCAACTTTCCCGCAAACATCCCTTAGTGCGGCTTGGGACAACTGAGTAATGGCAAATCGATATTCCTCAACCTCCAGAACTGCCTTTTCGGGGTCATTGATCTTAAAGAACACCACGCCATCTATACTACATGGAACATTGTCCGCTGTCATCACCTCTTGGGAAATTATATTTATGGTTATGACACGGATATCTACTATCTGTATGGTCTCTACTAGTGGAATAACCCATCTAAAACCTGGTTCCAAGGTTTTTATGTACTTTCCAAACCTAAACTTTAATGCTCTTTTGTATTCAAAAATGATGCGTATTCCGGCCAATAAGAACAAAACCACGATAACGCTGAAAATAAATGGAGGTGCCATAACTTTACCTTTGGATTTTTTAATATAAATCGTTAAAATGTACATGGGCATTCCTATACTATAAAATAAAGTATACAACGCTCAATGGTGGGCATCAGAAAATAAAGGGACAACTCTAGATTCTGTAAGAAGTGTTCTCTTAAAGTTACGAAAAAAATGGAATAGCGCTAAAAATAGGGGGTCCCTCATATAGCGCTATCTTATTTGCGTAGATTTATTTTTTATCTTCAAGGGTAATTTTGACCGTTCAATAGGTCATATCGATAGTATTAATGATAATTGGCGCCATATCTTGGAAGTTGGCTACAGGTTTTTTTTTTGGGGATAACTATTTATTATGGAACGGCTTATGAGATTTAGTTAAAACTTTATCCATAAAAAAAAGCCTATGGAAAAGAGCTCTTTGGTACTACCATGGCTTTGACTTATTCCCTAAAGTATTTGATTAAAAAAGAGAGGCTAGAAGGCAGGAAATTGTACGATTCCTTTCCTTCTGGCCATACTTCATCTGCTTTTTCCGGAGCGTCATTTATTCAGCGTAGGTACGGCTGGAACTATGGCGTCACTGCTTATGTTTTGGCTAGCATAGTTGCTGTAAGTAGAACGGAAGCCCCGGACGGCTATCATGATTTTTGGGATGTCTTTGCAGGAGCTGTCATTGGTATAGGCAGTACCTGTATTTTTACTGAGCCGTATCAAAAGAAGCATTTATGGTTTGGTTTTTCCGGTCACCGGAATGTCTATTCGATAGCATTTTTATATAAGTTCTAATTTATTAGTAGATTTAGTATCTATTTTTTAGATGATATAGTATATTTAGGGCTTTTATTCACCTAAATAATAAACCAAGACCATGCCTTTACTTATCGTTGTACTAGGATTGATCCTTCTATTTTTGCTCATTGCCAAATTTAAATTAAATGCCTTTGTCTCTTTTATCATTGTTTCTTTGGGGGTGGGTATTGCCGAAGGAATGGCGCTGGACAAAGTCATAGAGTCGATCCAAAACGGTATTGGCAATACCCTTGGTTTCTTGGTGATGATTTTGGGGCTGGGAGCCATGCTTGGTAAACTTGTTGCCGACAGTGGGGCGGCACAGCAGATAACGACTATGTTGGTCGCCAAATTCGGCATTAAGAATATTCAATGGGCTTTGGTGCTTACCGGTTTTATTGTAGGTGTCCCAATGTTTTATTCGGTGGGCTTTGTAATAGTTATCCCCCTAATCTTTACTATAGCCGCTTCAACAGGTTTACCATTGTTATATGTGGGGCTGCCAATGATTGCATCCCTTTCCGTTACACATGGATTTTTGCCGCCACATCCTGCTCCTACGGCAATAGCGACCATGTTTAATGCTGATATCGGGAAAACCCTGCTTTACGGGACCATTATTGCTGTTCCGGCGATAACCTTGGCGGGGCCAATATTTTCTCGATCAATAAAAAATATAAAGGCTACTCCTTTAAAAGAATTTGTAAACCCAACCATTCTAACTGAGGAGGAAATGCCAGGGGCAAAAACTAGTATTTTTACAGCCCTATTGCCGGTTATCTTAATCATGTTCGCTACTTTGGCCCAACTTATTTTACCTGCGGATTCTGCCATTTTGCCAATTATCAATTTTATAGGCAATCCGGTAATTGCCATGTTGGTCTCCGTATTGGTTGCCATCTATACCTTAGGTTTGGCCCAGGGAAAACAGATGACAGAACTTATGGCGGCCGTAGGAAGTTCCATCTCGGGAATTACTATGGTACTTTTAATTATAGCTGGGGCCGGCGCCCTCAAAGAGGTTTTGGTGGATAGTGGGGTGAGTCAATATTTGGCCGATATGTTAAAGGACTCTAGCTTTTCACCACTAATCTTGGCCTGGCTTGTTGCTACTGTTATAAGGGTATGTATAGGATCTGCAACGGTGGCAGGGTTGACTACTGCCGGTATAGTGTTGCCATTGGTTGCAACCACAGGAGTGAGTCCGGAGTTAATGGTGCTCGCTATAGGATCGGGAAGCCTAATGCTTTCCCATGTTAACGATGGGGGGTTTTGGTTGTTTAAAGAATATTTTAACCTTTCCATAAAGGATACTTTAAAAACATGGACGGTTATGGAAACGACAGTAGGAGTCACGGGATTGATAGGAGTCATGATATTGAGTTTATTTATTTAAAAATAAGTATAGGTTATGGATAGTTTGCCATCAGCAAGAATTGAGGAATTGGGATTGGTTTTTCCTCCCGCACCCCAACCGGCGGGCCTTTATAGGCCTATTTTAGTAGTGGACAATTTTTTATATGTTTCGGGTCAAGGCCCTATAAAAAACGATGGATCTTTAATGATCGGGGTAGCAGGTTTTGATATGAACGCCGATGAAGCCAAACTGGCTGCAAGACAGGTAGGCCTTACTATGCTCTCTACGATTCAGACACATTTTGGTAGCTTGGATAAAATAAAAAGGGTAGTAAAGGTTTTGGGGATGGTAAATTCAACCCCGGATTTTGGAAAGCAGCCCTTTGTAATAAATGGCTTTAGTGAATTGATGGCAGATGTTTTTGGAAAAGAAAATGGGATAGGCGTACGTAGTGCTGTTGGGATGATGCTGCCAGACAATATTCCAGTAGAGGTAGAGGCCATGTTTGAGCTTCATTAATGACAAACAATTTTATGACAAATAATTCTATGATAAATAATGCTTGGTATAAAATTACCGACCCAAAAAATATTATTACTCCTGCACTTTTGGTTTATCCGGATCGAATAGAAAAGAATATTGAAACCATGATCGCTATGGCGGGAGGTACAACTCGCCTAAGGCCTCATATAAAAACACATAAAACGGCAGAGATCGTTCAGATGCAATTAAAACATGGAATTAAAAAATTTAAGTGTGCTACCATTGCGGAAGCTGAGCTCTTGGGAAATTGCGGTGCTTCGGACATATTACTTGCTGTACAACCGGTAGGTCCCAATATAGACCGATTTTTTAGACTGATATCGGAATTCCCCAATAGTATATTTTCTGCAATTGTTGATGACGCCCAGAATGTTGAAAAAATCGCTAAAACTGCCACAGCTAAAGGCATTCGTGTGCCTCTTTGGTTGGATATAAACAGTGGGATGAATAGATCCGGTATTTTGCCCAATGCCGATGCTGCGGAATTATATGAAAAAATATATGAAGATCCCAACTTGCAGGCCGCAGGATTACATGTATACGACGGACACATCAACAACAAGGACCTACTTGAAAGAGAGCAGAAATGCAATGAAAGTTTTGAAGCGGTTTTGGATTTGAAAAAATCTTTGGAGGAACGTGGTTTCCCTATTCCCACCATTGTAGCAGGGGGGTCCCCAACTTTGCCCTTTCATTTAAAACGTGCAGGCGTTGAAGCTAGCCCAGGAACTACACTTTTATGGGATGCTGGATATGCTGCTTCCTTTAAGGACATGGACTTCCTTCCGGCCGCTGTTTTATTGACAAGGGTGATCAGTAAGCCAAACTCCAATTTGGCCTGTTTCGATTTGGGCCATAAACACCTAGCTCCGGAGATGAATTTTCCAAGGGTATTGTTGTTGGAAGCGGAAGGGTGCACCCAAATTGGGCAAAGTGAAGAGCATTTGGTAGTAAAGTGTCCCAATGATGAAATGTTTAAAGTAGGGGTCCCCGCCTATGCCATTCCAGTGCATATATGCCCTACCGTTGCCAAATATTCGGAAGTTTTAACGGTCATTGACGGGGAAATGACTGGTTCTTGGCAGGTAGCTGCACGAAATCTTAAAATAGATATATAAACCTCTCCTTTAAGTGGGGCAATAATTATTGGTTGGGCCTACAGTTGGGATAAATTTAAAAATATGTTCGTATTTGATGCCCATTTAGATCTGGCCATGAACGCCTTGGAATGGAACAGGGACTTAACCTGGAGCGTTGCTGATATTAGGGAAAGTGAAAGGGGCATGACAGATAAACCGGATAGGGCCAAAAATACGGTGTCCTTCAGTGCCATGCGTAGGGGGAATATTGGTCTTTGTATGGCTACCCAAATAGCTAGATATGTAAAGAAGGAAAACCTCTTGACCGGGTGGAACTCGCCCCATCAGGCATGGGCCCAAACACAGGGACAACTGGCTTGGTACAAGGCCATGGAAGAAATTGGGGAAATGGTGCAAATTAGGAATACAGAACAATTGAATGCGCATTTGGAGCTTTGGCAAAATGATAAGGAAAATAAGCCAATAGGCTATATACTTAGTTTGGAAGGGGCGGACTCCATAATTACCTTAGATCATTTGGAACGTTCGTATGAACAGGGGCTTAGAGCCATTGGACCAGCGCACTATGGCCCTGGTACTTATGCTCATGGCACGGATTCTAATGGTGGTATAGGTCAAAAGGGTAAAGCTCTGTTAAAGGAGATAGAACGCTTGAACCTAATCCTGGATGCTACCCATTTGTGTGATATTAGTTTTTGGGAAACCATGAAGGTATACAATGGTCCAGTTTGGGCAAGCCACAACAATTGCCAGAAATTTGTAGATCATAACAGACAATTTTCTGATGAACAATTAGTGGAACTTATTGGCAGGGACGGTGTAATAGGGATAGCTCTGGACGCCTGGATGATGGTTCCCAATTGGATTAGGGGTATTTCGGTACCGGAGGCAATGAATGTTACTTTGGTCCAAATGGTAAACAATATAGACCATGTTTGCCAATTGGCAGGAAATTCCTTGCACGTAGGAATAGGTACCGATTTGGATGGCGGCTTTGGAAAAGAGCAATGTCCAACCGACATAGATACGATTACAGACCTTAATAAGGTGCCCAAACTACTTTTGGAAAAAGGATATTCACAAACGGATATTGAAAATATAATGAGTAAAAACTTTATTCGTTTTCTGAGAAAAGTATGGGGGGAATAAATTGGTCTATCCCAGGCCGTTTAATACGTTTTTTCTCTTACCATATTGGCTTGATATTCGCCAGGGGAGATATTTTTCTTCCTTTTAAATACTCGGTTAAAATAGGATCTGCTTTCAAAACCACAGTCCATAAAAACTTCCTTTATCGTTCGTTTGGGGTCTTGTAAAAGACTAACAGCCAATTTTATTCGTTCGTTATTAATGAACTCTACGGGAGAAATCCCAAGTTCATTCTTAAAGACCCTATAAAAATGGGATTCGCTCATATTGGCCTTTTTACTCAATGTCTCAATACTTAGAGGTTTGTAAATATTTTCGCGAATAAAGGATACTATAAACCCTAACCTACTGCTGTTGCGAATTTCCAACGTTTTTTCTGTATAAATTTTGCGTTCATTGCTCTGTAATATCCGCACGATCAATTCACTTAACATATTATCAACAAAGAGGTCTTTGGACGGATGGTTTTCCGTAAATAAAAAAAGTAACCGTTGAAGAATCTGATAGAGGCCTATATCATTGGTAAAGTGAAAATTATAATCCATTAATGCCCATTCTTTACCATCAGATTTGGGCATGGTTTCATTCATGACCAAAAGCATCTGTTTTATTTTATCTTCTGAAATGGCCATGGCCAAACAACGGGTTGGATTGCTGGCCTTTGCTTCGGGAAAATCAATACACATTATTTCATTGGTTGGCAGAATTAGAGATTCACCGGGTAAAAAGTTAAATGACTCATGATCTCTGAGATGCATGATTTTCTTGCCACTCAGCATACTTGCCAAGACTGGCTGGTCAAATTGAAGCAATATCTTTTCCGCCTGCTCATGGGTTTCGAAAACATGCATGGCGGCATTGTTCAAGGTATAGGTAGTTTGATTCTCGACCAAAGTCTCCAATCTCCTATAATTAAAATATGCATTGGATAGTTGCATCCTAGGGAAGTTTAAATTATGATAATGACGATTCAGTGAGGATTCTTTGTCAAAAATACAAAATTATCATCTTCAAATTGTGATATAATCAATTATTGATAGGATAGTTCATGTTATTGATAGAATGGGTCAGAATTTTGGCAATAACACTTCATATATTTGAATACAAGCGACTTACCTAATACATATAGGCCGTAGCCAATATATTTTTGGCAAAATATTATTAACTAAAAAGATACGATTATGGGAAATGTGAAGACAACAACACAGAATAGGGTTGAGAAACCAGTATTTAAAAGTCAGTACGAAAATTTTATTGGGGGTAAATGGGTGTCGCCCACCAAAGGGGAGTATTTTGATAATATTTCACCTGTGGACGGCAACAGTTTTACTAAAATAGCCCGATCTACCGCCGAGGATATTGAACTGGCCTTGGATGCCGCATGGGCTGCTGCCCCGGAATGGAACAACTCTTCCGCTACATTCAGGAGCAACTTGTTACTAAAGGTTGCCGATATCATGGAGCAAAATTTGGAAGTGTTGGCCCGGGCTGAAACTTGGGACAACGGTAAACCAATTAGGGAAACCCGGGCAGCCGACCTGCCCTTGGCCATAGATCATTTTCGCTATTTTGCGGGGGTAATACGGGCAGAGGAAGGTTCTGCCAGCGAACTGGATGCCAATACGGTATCTATAAACATTCCCGAGCCTTTAGGGGTTGTTGGTCAAATTATTCCTTGGAACTTTCCATTGCTAATGGCTTCATGGAAGCTTGCACCTGCGCTGGCAGCGGGAAACTGTGTGGTCCTGAAACCGGCAGAGCAAACCCCTGTAGGCATTTTACTGCTTATGGAGCTTATAGAAAACGTGCTACCGGCTGGGGTGCTTAATGTGGTCAACGGTTTTGGTATTGAGGCGGGCAAACCTTTGGCATCCAACCCAAGAATTAACAAAATTGCATTTACGGGAGAAACTACTACAGGTCAGCTGATTATGCAGTATGCCTCCAAGAACATTATTCCGGTTACCTTAGAATTAGGGGGTAAATCTCCCAATGTGTTTTTTGAAAGTATTATGGAAGCGGATGATGAATTCTTCGACAAATGTTTGGAGGGTGCCGCAATGTTCGCATTCAACCAAGGAGAAGTGTGTACCTCCCCATCACGTATTCTAGTGCAGGAGAGTATTTACGAAAAATTTATTGAGCGCGTGGTAGAGCGTACCAATAAAATAAAGTTGGGACATCCGCTGGATTCTGAAACAATGATGGGAGCCCAGGCGTCCAACGATCAATATGAAAAGATCCTACACTATATCAATATAGGAAAAGAGGAAGGCTGTGAAGTACTTGCCGGTGGCAGTGCGGCCTATAATGAAGGTTTGGAAGGGGGGTACTATATTCAACCTACCATTCTAAAAGGGAATAATAAAATGAGGGTCTTTCAGGAAGAGATTTTTGGACCTGTTGTATGTCTAACGACATTCAAGGATGAAGCTGAGGCCATAGAAATCGCAAATGACACCTTGTATGGTCTGGGTGCTGGAGTTTGGACAAGGGATACCCACCAAGCTTATAAGGTGGCCAGAGCTATAAAGGCGGGCCGGGTATGGGTAAATAACTATCATACTTATCCAGCACATGCTCCCTTTGGAGGATATAAAAAATCAGGAATTGGCAGGGAAAACCATAAAATGATGTTGGGCCATTATAGGCAAACTAAGAATATGCTCATTTCTTACGATAAAAAAGCACTTGGATTCTTTTAAGATTTAAAATAATTAGACATGATAAAGCGGGTATTGATTTCAGAGAATGCAAAAAAGGTATTGGAGCAATTGAAATCTGAGCATGGAGAGCTCATGTTTCATCAGAGCGGAGGATGTTGTGATGGGTCATCGCCCATGTGTTTTCAGAAAGGGGAATTGATGCTCAACGAAACCGATGTATATCTTGGCGATGTGGAAGACTGTCCTTTTTATATGTCGAAGGATCAATTTGAATATTGGAAGCATACCCAATTAACCATAGATGTAACCAAAGGTCGGGGATCCAGTTTTTCGCTGGAAATACCCCTTGGACTACGTTTTGTTGTAAAGTCGCACTTATTTACGGTCGATGAACTGGCCCAGCTGGGCCCAGTAGATATGTTTAAAAATTAGGAAATACCCCTATATTGTAAAAACCGGTTAAAGTTTATCTTAACCGGTTTTTTATTGAGTATGAATTTAACAGCAATTTAGCGACATATGGCAGGGTATTTGATATTTTTGTATCAGATTCGTACCTTAAACGGCCATATGAGGATTGTATTTTTAATTTGCATTCTACTGTTAGTTTCCCAATTGGGCTTGGCCCAAACAGACCTTCCCACTACCAATCAATTAAGGATAGAAGGAGACAAGGGGGTCATGGAAAATCCAAATCAGGGAACTTCATTGAAAATCCCCTCCATCATCACCTTAAAACCTACTTCTAACCTTAGGGATTCCCTTACGGCCAGAAATATTAAGATGCTTCCAGATAGAGAGTTGGTGCAAGCAGGATATGGTTTAAAAATTGACCCTAAAATAAGGGAAAAAGAAAAGGAGGGCTCCTCCACTTTTTTTGGGGATATGTATTTGGGCGATGTTAAAAGCAATGGAAAATTTGTTGGGATTGTTTGCCGTGACCACGAATATGTAGATGGTGATAGGATAAGGATATTACTGAACGATAAGGTAGTGGAGCCAAATATTTTTCTAACGGGCTCTTTTAAAGGAATTAACCTGGATTTAAAAAAAGGTTTTAATAGAATTGATTTTGAGGCATTGAACCAAGGTTCATCAGGACCCAATACGGCACAAGTAAATGTCTATGACGATGAGGGTAAAATAATACATTCAAATATGTGGAATTTATCCACTGGGTCTAAAGCCACCATTATTGTAATAAAGGAATAGCCTAATAAAACTTATACACTAACCATTATGAAAGGATATTACTATTTGCTGATAATTAATCTTGTGCTTATACTTATTCCTTATTCCTTAAGATTCTTCAGGAATTATAAGCGGAATAAGGGCTAATTGTAAGGTTGTCCAAATCGTGTTTTTGAATACCCATTTCAATGTTTGTTATTTCACCATTTTGTATACCGATACATTTTAACTGGTTGGGTAATAGTGTTGCTCGGGCCTTTGGACTGAAATTAATTCAATTAATTAAAGAAGGAAAAACCTCTTCACGCCATTTTACGTAAATACTATTAAATATTTTTGATGCGGATGTCCTTGTTGTTCATACTGGTTGTTACATTCTCGTGTTGCTCCCAGAAAGGAGAGTGGGATCAAGACTAATTATTGTGTTTATGTAAGTTATTGCTAGTATCAATTGGAGTTTATTATCGACTTTGGTCCATCTACAATTTTTTTGCTTGTCTATAACCTTACCAATTAATGGAATTTAGGATTGTCATTAAACTAAAGGAAGATTTCATGAATTCCTTTAAAAAACAATGGACCAGCTTATGCTTATAGAAACCGACGAAGGAGGTAAATAAATCCCCTCTTCTTTGATTTTCTTTGCTTGTCTAATGAAACCGACGTAGGAGGTTCATGAATACCTTTTTCTAAAACGATTAGGCAATGAATAAAACGAAACAAAAGAAAAGGCACATTCTCCAAGGAATTTTTTAGACCATGTCTAAAAACCGGTTTCAAAACTCCACGCTTTTTTTAAAACAAGAAAAGCTGAATATCGGAGCTTTCTCCCACGCGCCACCTGGCCCCTCGACGTAAATGTAAATCGTTACATTTACGTTTCGGTCCTCTGCGGATAAGGAGGGCCAACGATAAGCCTCTCGTTTTGGTTTTCGGCCTATTTTTATTTTCATAGCAAATCAAGGGGTTTCCACATTGGGCGAAGGAAGGCGTCCATAGAGCATTTCACCTTAGTGAAAGCGGCCTGGACGCTGCGGCAGTGAAAAGTCCGTAGATTTCAAGAAAAGAAAAATCAGCCTAGCGTTTTTTGGTTCGTTTTTTGGGCGATGCAAAAAATGAACAAAACATCAAAGGTAAAACGGATTGTTACGGCTTTTCATTTAATGCACACACAACTTTTGGGAATGATCCGGAGAGTGTCCGTTTTTCAGCCTTTCATGGACCAAACTCTGGAGACAAAGTCTCCTTTAATCCTTCCCGCTGAATCCCTTGGACCACATTTAAAAGGAATGGGATAAACACCAAAAATTATTTTCTCAGTTTAAGGGCAACGGCAACTTGCTAGTAATGGTTGAAGGGAATTAGAAGAGGTTTTCATGGTTCACCTACTAATAACTTTAAGTACTTTTACACTTTAAAAGAAAATTCCTCACATAAAATATAATTTATAATGTCCAATAAAAAAGTTAGTATTCTAAGTGCTTTCAAAACAATTATTTGGCCGCGACGTAATTTAGTTTTTATTGGTCTGCTTTTGATCGTCATAAGTAACGCCGCCAATTTTGTAGGCCCTATATCCCTAAAGTATTTTATGGATGACGTTATACCCAACAAGGATATGGACATGCTCAAAATCTTGGTTGGTTTGGTGATCTTGTCCATTTTGGTGCGGGCCGTAACCTCATTTATGTTGACCAAAATTTTAAGTGTTCAGGCGCAATATCTTATTTCGGAGCTTAGGGCTCAGGTACAGAAAAAAGTGCTTTCACTCCCTATCCGTTTTTTTGACAATGCGAAATCAGGGGCTTTGGTTTCCCGTATCATGTCGGATGTAGAGGGTGTCCGCAACCTTATTGGTACAGGATTGGTTCAATTGGTAGGGGGAAGTATTACGGCAATTGGAGCGCTTGTTTATATGTTGTGGATAAGTCCCTCAATGACATTCTTTACGTTTATTCCATTGGCTATTTTTGCTTTTATAGCATTAAAGGCTTTTAAGATTATTAGACCTATTTTTAGAAATCGAGGAAAAATAAATGCTGAAGTTACAGGAAGGCTAACCGAAACACTTGGTGGAATCAGGGTAATTAAGGGCTTTAATGCAGAGGAGCAAGAGACCAAGGTTTTTGAGAGCGGCGTAGAGCTGTTGTTTCAAAATGTAAAAAAGAGTCTTACAGCAACAGCCTTTATGACCAGTTCGTCTACTTTTTTAATCGGTATTGCCACTACAGGAATAATGGGGATAGGGGGGTATAAAATAATGTATGAAGGATTGAGCCTTGGGGATTTTCTATCCTTCACCTTTGTATTGGGGATAATGATAGCTCCTATTGTACAAATGAGTAATATTGGTAGTCAACTCACAGAGGCACTTGCTGGTCTAGATCGTACGGAAGAACTGATGAATATGATACCGGAAGCTAATGAGGAGGAAAGAACCATAATTTTGGAAAAAATAAAGGGTGATATCGCTTTTAAGGATGTCTCTTTTGCTTATGAGGAGGATAAGGAAGTATTGCACAATGTAAGTTTTGAGGTAAAGTCCGGGAATGTGGTTGCTTTAGTGGGTAGCTCCGGTTCGGGTAAGTCTACCATCGCCGGTTTGGCGGCAACCTTTCTAAATCCTCTTTCCGGGACCATAACCGTGGATGGTCATGATATATCAAAGGTTGATTTGAGCAGCTTCCGCCAAAATTTGGGGGTAGTATTACAGGACGAGTTTTTGTTTGAAGGAACTATTAGGGAAAATATTATGTTCCCTAGGCCCAATGCTACAGAGGATGAGATTCTTAGGGCCGTTAAGGCAGCATATGTGGATGAGTTTACGGACAGGTTCGAAAAAGGATTGGATACGCTTATAGGGGAACGGGGAGTGAAACTTTCTGGTGGACAGCGGCAACGTATAGCTATAGCAAGGGCTGTTTTGGCCAATCCAAAAATTTTGATTTTGGATGAAGCCACTTCCAATCTGGATACGGAAAGTGAAGCCCTGATTCAAAAAAGTTTGGCCACCCTAACGGAGGGAAGGACAACTTTTGTCATTGCCCATAGATTGAGCACCATTAGAAAAGCAAATCAAATTCTAGTAATAGAAAACGGTCGTATTGCAGAGAAAGGGACTCATGATGAACTTATTGCAAAGGAAGGGCGTTATTATAATCTATTTACCTATCAGGCCAGGATTTAATTCCGCTATGAAAGTACTTTGCAATCTAGGCAAATAATGGGGCGCTAATAGTTAGCTCCGAACTGTATGGAAATATGGGGTAATAAATTCTGGGTCATAGAATATTATTATAATCCCCGGGTTGCTCAAATTTGATAAAATTTAACTTTCGGGAGCCAACGCTACTTCTAGGCCTTCCAGGTTCTCAGTAATGTGGATTTGGCAGCCCAAGCGACTATTATCTTTTACATGGAATGCTTCGGCAAGCATAGCGTCTTCGTCATCGGACATTTCCGGTAATTGGTGGTTGGATTCTACATAGCATTGGCAGGAAGCGCACATGGCCATGCCGCCACATATCCCAATGGTTCCTTCTGGGGCAAGTTCGTAGGAGCGAACTATTTCCATAAGGTTCATATTCATATCCGTGGGTGCATCTACTATGTGTACAATACCTTCCCTGTCCTTAATTTTTATTTTAACATCGCTCATGCAAGAAATATTCTTAATTTGGTAATAGCCAGCAAATTTAAGGGATTTCCTTTAGGAAATAGTGTTTTTTTTAATCAATAGCCTTTACGACGGCTTTAGGGGCTTCTTTTTTACTTCCATCGAAACCGGATACACCACCTACGGTAGTGTATTTCATTACATATTTTTTGTCAGGGAAGATGCGCTGGTAGGCACTTTGACACATTAGGGTTGCCTCGTGAAAACCACAAAGGATCAATTTTAATTTCCCAGGATAGGTATTTACATCACCAATGGCGTAAATACCCGGAATGTTGGTCTGATAATCGAAAGTGTTCACTTTTATGGCGTTCTTTTCAATTTCCAAACCCCAGTCCCCAATAGGTCCCAGCTTGGGAGAAAGACCGAACAAGGGAATAAAATCGTCTATCTCCTTAATAATTTCTTCGTCTTGATCTCCAGATTTACTAATGACAACGGCCTCCAATTTTTCAGAACCTTTTAAGCCCACTACTTCTGCTGGAGTTATAAGGTTAATTTTTCCCAAATTTTTCAAGGCCTGTACTTTTTCCACGGAATCCAAAGCTCCTCTAAATTCATTTCTTCTATGCACCAAAGTAACTTCTGAAGCAAGATCAGCCAAAAAGATACTCCAGTCAAGAGCGGAATCACCCCCACCTGCGATCAAAACCTTTTTATTACGATATACTACTGGATCCTTTATAAAATATGCAACGCCCTTATCCTCATAGTCCTTAATTCTATCTATTAAAGGCTTTCTGGGTTCAAAACTACCAAGGCCGCCAGCTATGGCTACGATTGGGGCATTGTGCCTGGTTCCTTTGTTGGTAGTTACCAAAAAAGTACCGTCTTCCAATTTTTCTATGGTATTAGCCCTCTCCCCCAAGGTAAATCCAGGTTGGAAGGCTTTGATTTGCTCCATTAGGTTATTCACAAGATCACCAGCCAAAATTTCTGGAAACCCTGGAATGTCGTAAATGGGTTTTTTAGGATATATTTCTGAACATTGCCCTCCAGCTTGGGGTAATGCGTCTATTAGATGGCACTTTAACTGCAATAGGCCTGCTTCAAAAACAGCAAAAAGTCCTGTGGGGCCAGCACCTATTATTAGAATATCTGTTTTAATCATGAAAAAATTAACTTAATGTAACAACAAAGCTAAAAAAGCAGTTGAGTATTGTTTGTGATAAAAATCAGGTTATGCGCCCACATTTATGACCTCTAGTATTTGGGGAGCATATTTTTTTATAGTCATTTCCACACCGCTCTTAAGAGTCATCTGATTTACCGAGCAGCCAACACAGGCGCCTTCCAATTTTACTTTTACGGAATTTTCATTGTCTATGGATATAAGGGAAATATCTCCTCCATCACTTTGTAAAAAAGGGCGGATTTCCTCCAAGGCCTTTTCAACGTTATTTTTAAGTTCAATCGATGTCATAATTATTTCTTTTTAACAGCCGAACAACCTGCCATTGTAGTTATTTTAATAGCCTCTGTTGGTGGTAAACTTTTGTTTCTTCCCACTACTTCACGAACTACGTTTTTTGTAATTTCCTCAAAGGCAGCTTCAATTGGGGTGGCCGTTTGTAGGGCCGCTGGTCTTCCTATATCACCCGCTTCCCTAATACTTTGTACCAAAGGTATCTCCCCTAAAAAAGGAACGTTCAGATCTTCTGACAAATGTTTCGCACCTTCTTTTCCAAAAATATAATATTTATTGTTGGGTAATTCCTCAGGTGTAAAATACGCCATATTTTCCACTATACCCAAAACAGGGACATTTATGGAATCTTGTTGAAACATTGCCACACCCTTTCGGGCATCTGCCAATGCTACTTCTTGCGGGGTACTTACAACCACAGCGCCTGTAACAGGTAAGGATTGCATAATACTCAAATGTATATCCCCAGTACCGGGAGGAAGGTCCAATAACATAAAATCAAGTTCCCCCCAATGGGCATCAAAAATCATTTGATTAAGTGCCTTGGCTGCCATGGGGCCTCTCCAAATGACGGCCTGATTGGGTTGGGTGAAAAAGCCAATGGATAGGATTTTGACCCCATAATTTTCCACAGGTTTCATTTTGGATTTTCCTTCAATATTGACGGCCAAGGGTTTTTCTTGGGCTACATCGAACATGATGGGCATTGATGGGCCATAAATGTCCGCATCCAATAGTCCTACCTTAAATCCCATTTTGGCTAATGTTACGGCCAAATTAGCTGTAACCGTAGATTTTCCTACCCCTCCTTTTCCGGAAGCAACCGCAATAATATTTTTAATCCCTGGAATGGGTTTGCCTTTTATCTCGTTTACCTTGGGCTTGGAAGCGGGAGCATCCACTTTTACGTTTACAGTTATTTTTGCCTTTGGGTACACCTTATCGTGTATTACCTTTAGTATTTCTACTTCGGTTTTCTTTCGTGCCTGTAAACTTGGATTGGTAATGGTGAGATCTACAACTACCTCGTCCCCAAAAACCATAATATTTTTTACCGCACCACTATCCACCATATTTTGTCCTTCTCCGGGGACCGTAATATTTTCAAGTGCTTTCAGTATGTCTTTCTTATCTAATTTCATCCTAAACCATTCTTTTTCAGTCATTATTAAAACTGATTCTAAATTACAAATATAGGGCTTAGGAGCGAGATTTGGAAACAGGGGAATTGAAAAGTGGCATAAGGCGATAAGTATCTTCTATATGACAATTAATTCAAAAATACTGGCAATTGAAATTGGGGAAATTATTTTAACTCGAGCCAAGGATCCCAAAAGAGGTTATCAAAATCCACCACTTGATTATCCACTACTTTAATACCTTCATTTTCCAGTAACTGCTGCATTAAATTAGTGCCATCAAAATGATGTTTTCCAGTCAAAAGACCTTTTCTGTTCACCACCCTATGAGCTGGAATGTCGCCTATATTATGAGCCCCGTTCATTGCCCATCCAACCATTCTGGCACTTCTGGCAGTTCCTAAGTATTTGGCAATGGCGCCATAGGAAGTAACCCGACCGATGGGTATTTGCCTCGCTACGTGATATACTTTTTCAAAGAAATTTTCATTTTTGGGATTCATCAGGTGTAAAAAATGCGAATTAAGGTAATGACTAGCAGAAGCATCATTAGGGCGCTTAATATATAATTGGAATTTTTTGAAAAGGCATTGTTCTTTGATTCCAACTTTGTAAAATAGACCGTATAGAGATAGAGTACGGTAAAAGTGCCACATCCTGCAGCGAGTATAAAGGTGGCTATATCCCGGAATTGAAATTTTATCCAACCGGACGCATTCCACATGGCGTTCAGGCCACTGTAATAAGGAATGGTCAATAAGTTTACTGCCGCCAATAATATGCCTTTAAAGAAGCTGTTTTTTTTGCTAACCTTAACTATTTTAGGTTTGTCCAGAGTATTTTTTTTGGCCTTTACAAAGAAATAGATGGCAAAAAAAGCAAATACAATTAAAGCTATTTTTAAAATTAAGTCAATAATATCTGGATGTTTAAATAAAAATTTTGATATCATCACCGCAATATAGGCCTGGATTATAATCATCGTAGACACTCCAAGACTAAAAATAATACCGTTGCTCTTACCCTTTTCCACGCTGATTTTTGCCGCATTCATATTCAGCAAACCTGGTGGAACCGTGGCCATAAACGCTGCCGAAAAGGTGGCAAAAAAAAGGATAAGTAAATGTTCCATGTTTACCTTATTCTAAACTTTATATAGGTGATCGGTTTTCCTTTTTCAAGATACTGTTTTTCATAGAAAGTTTGGATGTCCAAAACTTCTTTTGGGCTACCTTCATTTTTATACACATCGTGATTGGCATAAAGTACTTCCAGTCCTTTGCCATGTAAAAGGCCCAACGTATACCCATGCATAAATTCGCTATCGGTTTTTAGGTTCACCACACCATCCTGTCTTAATATTAATTTGTACTTTTCCAAGAAAACCTCGTTGGTAAGTCTGTGCTTGGTACGCTTATATTTAATTTGGGGGTCGGGAAAGGTAATCCAAATTTCAGAAACCTCATTGGCAGCAAAAAGCCCGTCAATAAGTTCTATCTGGGTGCGCAAAAACGCGCAGTTGCCCATATTTTCTTCGATGGCCGTTTTGGCGCCACGCCAAAATCGAGCTCCCTTTATGTCGATGCCAATATAGTTTTTGTTTTTATTTTGCTGGGCCATCCCTATTGTGTATTCTCCTTTACCACAGCCCAATTCCAAAACAAGAGGATTGTCATTGCCGAAAAATTCATTCCATTTCCCTTTTAACGGAAATGTGCCCTTTGTAATTTCCTCCCTTGTTGGTTGAATTACATTTTTAAAAGTTTCATTCTCCTTGAATCGCTTCAGCTTATTCTTACTTCCCACTGGTGACTTATAATTTAATTTTGGCAAAGCTAATGAAATCTAAACTTGTTTCTTAAAAAGTGGTCTTGCGTTATGTAAGGTTTTCTTCAGTTAGTTGAAAAGTCAAAAAATGGATAAGGAGTAACCGACACCCGGCATTGGGGGTTCCGCTATTTTTTATTATGTAGTGGAAAAGCATTAAATTAGGGCTGTAATCCATAATGAATGCAAAAACTGGGACTTCTTTTTTTAATACTATTACAACTTGGTTGTAGTGGTCAGGCCATGGAAAAATTCAATGGGGTAAGTTTTGTGGCTTCTCGGGAAAAGGTTGCCCAAGAACATGTGAATGCCGTAAGGGATATAAATGCCAAATGCGCTGCCGTTATGCCCTTTGGGTTTATTAGGGGTATGGATTCTCCAGAAATAATTTTTGACACGTCCAGACAATGGTTTGGGGAAACGAGGACCGGTGCCAGGCAATATATAGATATCCTGCACGAGAATGGTATGAAAGTAATGGTAAAACCTCAGATTTGGATTTCCAGAGGGGCGTTTACCGGTAATTTAAAAATGGAGTCAGAAGAAGATTGGAGGGCCTTGGAGGCATCTTATAGTAAATTTATTTTGGCTTATGCTACCTTGGCACAGGGGACAAATGCCGACGCATTTTGCATTGGAACAGAGTTGGGGCAGTTTGTTGCTCACAGACCGGGGTATTGGACGGAACTGATAAAAAATATAAGGAGTGTTTATAAAGGAAAACTTACCTATGCCGCCAATTGGGACGAGTATAAAAACACTCCTTTTTGGGAGGATTTGGATTTTATAGGGATAGATGCCTATTTTCCGCTTAGCGATGAGAAAACGCCAACGGTGGAACAATTAAGGGAGGGGTGGCAACCGCATAAAGAGAAAATAAAATCTTTATCCATGGCAAAAAACAAACCAATCATTTTTACGGAATACGGATATAGAAGTAATAACTATACGGCCAAAAAGCCGTGGTTGGTAGACCACAGTAAGGACGATGTAAATCTTGAGGCCCAAACCAACGCTACCAAGGCTATTTTTGAAGAATTTTGGAATGAAGATTGGTTCGCTGGCGGATTTGTTTGGAAATGGTTTGTTGATCATGAAAATGCCGGCGGAATAAATGACAATCGGTTTACGCCACAGAATAAGCCTGCACAAGAGGTAATAAAATACTTTTACAAGATGTATTAGAATTGCTTTATATCTATTTGATCTGTCCTTAATTTATTGCTTGTAGCGTGCGGTTTTAACGCGGGGTTTTAGCTTAAGCCATCGTGGATTTCCTTTCTCATGGATTGTTTTTGGAATTGGGTAGTATTTTTGATAATATTTGCACAAATTTTGCATCATGTCTATCATGAAAACTTTTATTTTATTGTGTCTGGGGGCATTATTTTGTCTTCCAGTTTTTTCCCAAACGGCGGTTAAAACTGTAATTGCGGAAAAAGGGGATGGTATTTATTCCATTCTTAGGAAGCAGGGGATAAATCCGGTGAGACACTACGGGCATTTTGTAGACCTTAATCATGATAATTTACGGGACAGTGTACACCTTTATGAGGGAAGGGAATATATTATGCCTTCCGTACCCGTGGATACAGTGCCTGTAGTGGGGTCTGTTGAGAAAAAGGCTACCGAAATTAAGTCCGTATCCAATATAGTGACCCATGATCTTTTTGGCAAAAAATATGCTGATACGGAGGTAAGGAGTAATAAATTAGAAGGTAATATTTATTATTTAATATCCGGTCATGGCGGGCCGGATCCTGGAGCCATAGTAAATTATAATGGTAAAATTATAGCTGAGGACGAGTATGCCTATGATATTACGTTGCGTTTGGCCAAAGAACTTATTTCACATGGGGCTACGGCCTATATAATAATCAGGGATTTGAATGATGGCATCCGGGATCAGCGGGTACTTGAAATTGATAGGGATGAGGTGGCCTATCCCAATGAGGAAATTCCATTGAACCAATTACAGAGATTAAAGCAGCGTGTTGATGCAGTGAACAAATTGTATTTGGAGAATACTGGCAAATACCAGCGGCTAATAGTGACCCATGTGGATAGCCGAAGCAAAGGGCAAAATATTGATGTATTCTTCTATCACCATGAAGACAGCAAAAATGGTAAACGTTTAGCGGAAAGTATCCATGAAACTTTTTTAAAAAAATATAGGCAATATCAGCCCAACAGGGACTATGGAGGAACCTTTGGGGATCGTAGCGGTCTGTATTTGGTAAAAAATACCTTGCCTGCAATGGCCTATATCGAAGTAGGGAACATAAAAAATAAAAAGGATCAGAAGCGCATCTTAGAACCCGATAATAGACAGGCTCTTGCCAAGTGGATTTCCGAAGGTGTTCTGCTGGATTATGAAACAAGGAAATAAAGGATTTACGAGCTGATTTTTTTCTGGTAATACCTATATAATTGATCTGGGCCAACGCCCCATAAATTCTTTAAGTGAATTACTCCAAAATGGTACTGAAGTTTAAGTGAGCCGTATTGTTCATATTTTCTTGCCGAAGTAACTACATATTGTGGCAGCACCTTAAAATTGGATATTTTATAGAGCCGTCCAATAAGCTCGGAATCCTCATATATAATATAGTTTTCATTAAAACCCTTTATCTTCTCAAAAAGATTTTTTGCAATAAATAAGGACTGGTCCCCTCCCCTACATAACTTGTGGTTGATTCTACTGAACCACGCAAAAAAGTGCAAAAACCTTTTGGAAGTATCGAACCTCATTCTAAAACAGCCTGAAGATTTGTTGTTGTCACATGCCTTCAGGATACAAAGATCAAAATTTTTAGGCGGATAAGTGTCGGCATGTAAAAAGTAAAGTACCTGGCCCAATGCCGCCCTAGCCCCCGCGTTCATCTGTTTGGCACGTCCTTTGTCCGAGGATATAACAATTGCCCCTTTGGCCTTCGCCAGGGCGACGGTATTGTCCGTGCTACCACCATCTACCACAATTATTTCTTTAATATTCCCTTCACTGCTATTGGCGGTTAAATAATCTATCAAAGTGCCGATGAGAGCAGATTCATTAATAACCGGTATTATAATGCTTAGGGTCCTGGAATTAGTCAATATCATTTAAAGCCCAATTATAATTTAAATAACTTATTTTGGTGTTTGATGTAATTTTGTGGTAAGCGTACTTATTTATAAAATCTATTAAAGACCCTTCCTGAGTGAAGTCTTTTTTAAACCAGCTAAAAATTTCGGACAAGGCCGCTTTTTCCATGCTTACAGTGTTTCTTTTTGGGTCATTTATAAAATCGATGGCCGTTTGTTCCAGTAGTTTTTCAAGATTGGAAGCATTAAATGCGGTGTTTAATAATTTTGGACAGGAATAAGAGGCGCAGTTGATGGCGAAATGGATTCGAGGTTCATCCATTTTTCGTAGTATTTTGTGTTCCAGGTCACCCAGAGATATTTTTTCACCTCCTACTTGCACCATGTCTTTTCCCCATGGATTTTTTATGTCTTTAATACTTTTGGTAGGATAGTTGTCCAGAATAAGTTTCACCGTTGCTGCATTGTAAAGATTTATATAGTAGGCAAGTTTTTCAGGTTTGGGGGCCTCGTCGTTAGGCTGGTTTCCTGCCAAATAATCCAAGTATTGCACCAATGCTGAAATATCCTTGGCAAAGGCTTTGTAGTCAACATTTCCGGAGTCATTTACGTGCTTTTTAAGCAATTGATCCCAATTAGAATGGTCTAATTGTACATCCAGTTCTGACACAGCAAATTCATTTTGACTTTGGGCAAGTGAAAAATTAAGGACAATGTTTGTTAATAGTAGAACCAAAATAAGTGACAGTTTATTGGGCATAGCATTTTATTTACTTTTAATTAGTATATCTAAGTAATTAAACCTTACATCTAGTTTGGATTAGCAGCAACCTCCGCCATTATAATGCCAAGTACTATCGCTTATATGAATTTCAGAATTATTTTTTTGTAGTGCCGATGCTGTTTTGTCACATACTGCCATAGGCTGGTTTTGTATGAGAACATGGCCATTTTTATCATCAAAATATTCTTCATTGCCGTAGTAAATGGCTGTTTTTCCTGTAAAAACACAGGGGCCATCTTGGGGCATAGGATCTTTGATGGCGGCAATTTCTATAGATTCGATAAAGATTAATTCATCTGTGGGATAGTGATTGGGAGAAAGAACGCGGTACGATTTTCTTGCCCTAATTTCAATGGTCCCAAATCCTGCATCCGTCAAAACCTTAACGTAATCTTTTAACGGGATGCTACCACTTAAACAAAGAGCCCTAAGTCGGTCATCGTTGCGCAAGGATTCGTTCATAGGCTGTTCGCATATGGGATCGCTCATGACCAATCTGCCATGGGGTTTTAATACACGGTACATCTCCGTAACAGCTTTCTTTAAATCTTCGGCCTTAAAAATGTTGAACAGGCAGTTTTGAGCGGCCACATCAAAACTATTGTCTGCTATTGGTAGGTTTAGTGCATCCCCTTTTACAAGGTTTACATACTCACTATTGAACCAAGAGTTTTCTTTTTCCGCTATTTTGAAGTTTTCTTTGGAGGCTTCCAGCATCTCATCCACAACATCAAGCCCGGTTACCGCGCCCGCTTGTCTGGAAAAATAGGAAAACTGCAACAGCTCCATTCCGCCCCCAACGCCTACATAGAGCACCTTTGGGTTATTGACCAAATCCTGGGCAGAAACCGTACTTCCACAACCGTAGTTCATCTCTTGCATAATTTTTGGGATGGACAAGCCGGGGAATTGCCAAATAGGATTGGTGGTGCAGCACAGGCCAACATCCGGGCTAAGTGCGGCATTCTTATATAATTCATTCGTTGCTTCTAAATAACTCATGTCTATATGCTTAGAGGTTTGTCGGGAGAACTATAACATCCTTTCTTCACTACTCACGGTTACATTTCCTTGATTAATTCACGGAATAATTTTATCATCTTAGGTTCCGTTTTTCCGGCAATTTCAATTATTTCTGCAATGTTGACCGGTTTAAGATTGTCGGGGTCGCATTCGTCCGTTAAAACAGATACGGCCACTACTGGCAATTTCAGGTGATTGGCGACGATTACTTCTGGCACGGTACTCATGCCCACGGCATCGGCGCCAATAATCTTCAACATACGGTATTCCGCCTTGGTTTCAAGTTGGGGCCCAACAACCGAGGCATAGACTCCACTCTGCAGGCTTATATTTTCTTTCTTGGCTATTTTCTCCAAGCTTTTGCGCATTGGAATATCATATGGTTCGCTCATATCTGTAAAACGTTCTCCAAATTGGCTTACGTTTTTAAATGCCAAGGGAGACCCGCCTTGTAGGTTAATGTGATCTTCAATAAGCATGATGTCGCCTTTCTTGAAATCTCGATTGATTGCCCCGGCTGCATTGGAAATAAATAGTTTTTTTATACCTAGGAGGTGCATTACCCGTATGGGGTAGGTAACATCCAAAAGATCGTAGCCCTCATAAAAATGAAATCTTCCCTGCATCACCACCACCTTTTTTCCCTCCAAAATACCATAGATCAATTTTCCGGAATGGAATTCCACTGTAGCCAATGGAAAATATGGTATATGATTGTAATGCGCTTCTATTGGATTTTCAATGTCATCCGCTAATTTGCCTAATCCAGTTCCCAGAACTATACCAATTTCAGGGGCGTCAAAGCCTTTGGCCAACAAATAATCAGTAGATTCCTTAAGTAGTTTACCAGTCATATAATTTCAATTTTTTAAAAAAGTTCGGAAGATTTCAATATCCTTGATATCTTCAAAATAATCAATATCATTTTTAGGTGCCAGCATTCCGTAGTTTTCATTTTTCAAATCCTGAAGCGTAGCCTCCAATACAGTGTCCGTACCCCAGGTCTTATTATTGAAAAGAGCAGGGTTAAAAACTTTCATCCCCAGTAAATAATAGCCACCATCAGTTGCTGGACCTATTACATAATCATGATGGTCCAGAAAATTAAAAGCTTTCATTAGATCCTGTTCGCTTAAATCGTACATATCACTACCAATGACAATGATTTTTTTATGGCCTGCCGCAAAGCCTTCTTTAAAGGCGTTGGCCATACGTTCCCCCAAATCATTGCCGGTTTGTACTTTTTTTTCGTAAACGGAATTGTCCCATATATCATTTTCCCAAATATCATTGGAGTAGCACACCCATTTTCTGATGTTTAGGCCCGTGGTGAAATTCTTGGTATGATCAAGTAAAAATTTATATATGTCCAGGGCAACCTTGTCACCCACCGTTGCAGCCAATCTAGTCTTGCATTTGCCAAGTTCAGGGTTGCGTGTAAATATTATAAGCAATTCTTTTGGATGGGCCATAGTTTTTGTAATATGTTAAGGCAAGGCCTATAGCCTGCTCCTAATGGTCGTAATGGATAATCATTCATTACTTTTAAGTATAGATATGGAGAATTTAAGAGTCCGCCTAATTATTTTCATTCTTCTTGCTTTGGTATTCTGATTATAGGAGGTATCGTTATCCGGTTATTTATTTTTATAGTCATTGTAATCTTTTGTAGCACCGGTCAGCATTTTGTCCCTAGACCTATTATAGGCATGGGCTTTTTCAGTTTTTTGTATAATGGCATCATAGACTATATACCCCTTTTATGACCATTCAAAAATCCTACCATAGAAATGGTAAACTTGTTTATGTTTTTTTAAAAAGCTTTTGCTTATACCTTCAGAGCGTACCTCAATATTACATTTAACTACTACGGGTTTATTTTTATTGGGATTTTTACACATATGCTTTTTCGTATCATTTACTACGTTACCTACCCAAATTGCCTTTTTTAGATGGTTAACGCCACGTTGTTCTATTTTTCCTGTATCCGGCAGCAAGTAATGTGGTTAAAGAATTAATTCTTCCGCCTCAATTCAAATAAGGGGCGTTGTGCTTATTTTACTTGCTTAAGGTTTTTCAATAGTATTTTGGCATAATTATCTTAATTATCATTTATAAGGTTGTAATTTAACCCGAAAATTTCTCAACGGTTTTGCCCTGAGCCTGTCTATCGTTAAGTAGGAGTAGTCAATCTGTAACAGTTTTATTTATAATTATCAAGGAGGCATTCTGCATTATTAAAAATTGATTTTTTAATTTCACAGTCTTGAACCTTCACAATATAATATTTTTATAGTTATTGGAAATGCACTTTAGATAGTAGGGTGGTGTTGGTTCCTTGCTTTCAATATAACCTATTTTAATAAAAACATATGCCGGAAAGAAAGAAAAAGAGTCATGACTTTAAATCCAACTTATACGCTTATTGGAAAAAATCCAGGAGATTTAGGGTGGGAATCTTTGCTAATGTACATGATGCTTTATTTATAATAGCGGGAATCTTTTCTGCTGCCTTTGGGTTGGAAAGCTTTTTATTGCCCAATAGTTTTATAGATGGTGGTGCCACCGGAATTTCACTTTTAATTTCAGGAATATCCTCTTGGCCCTTGTATCTATTGATTATTCTTGTTAACATTCCCTTTATATTCTTAGGCTTTAAGGTAATTGGTAAACAATTCGCCATTAAGGCCTCTTTGGCAATCGTTGGTCTGGCAATTGTATTGGCAACGGTTCACTTTCCTGAGGTAACCGAGGATAAATTATTGGTTGCAGTTTTTGGCGGGTTTTTTCTAGGTGCCGGGATTGGCCTTTCCATTAGGGGAGGTGGTGTGTTGGATGGCACCGAGGTGCTGGCCATTTATTTGAGTAGGAAATTAAGGACCAAAATAGGAGATAATATAATCGTTATTAATACTTTAATTTTCTTGGCAGCTGCCTATTTCCTTTCATTGGAAACGGCCTTATACTCCATGTTGACCTACTTGTCGGCCTCAAAGACCTTGGATTTTGTAGTAGATGGGATAGAGGAATATACCGGGGTAACCATTATCTCTGTAAAAAGTGAGGAGATAAGGCTTATGATCACAGAAAAGTTGGGCAGGGGCCTCACGATCTATAAAGGTCATGGTGGTTACGGAAAGAATGGCGAGCATAACGAATATGACATTATCTATGCGGTAATTACCAGATTGGAGATTAGTAAATTAAATACGGAACTGGAAAAAATTGACCCCAGGGCCTTTGTTGTAATGAACAGTATTAACGATACCAAAGGCGGAATGATCAAAAAAAGAGCCTTAAACCATTAGCTATTACAATTATACAAAGTTGTGTAAGTATTGTAGCGGTAATGTAACCAGGGTTACCTATTGCCGGCCACAGAATGCTTAATTTTGGTTTAAATAGTAGAATATTTTATGGAACAAATAATTCAAAGGGATATAGAGGTGCTGGTCCGCAGTGGCTTGCAAAGGTCAATGAGTTATGAGGATTATAGGCTTATGGTGGCCAAGTTAGCTTTAGAGGGAAGATCTACCGGACCAGTACAGAACCAAGAATTAAGTGGTTATACGCGTTTGAACGATCAACGGATGAGACGTCTGGATAAAACCTTAAAGGTGGATGTTGATTCCGAATTAAAAATTAAAAAGTTTGATAACAGAATTACGTGGTTGGTGCTTACGGAAAGTTGGTGTGGTGATGCGGCCCAAACCATTCCGGTTATGAACAAGGTAGCAGACCTTAATGAGAATATCTCCATAAGGCTTTTATTGCGTGATGAAAACCTGGAGCTGATGGAACAGTTTTTGTCCAATAATACTATGGCTATTCCAAAATTGATATCCATAGATGACATTACCGGTAAGGTTATAGGGGAATGGGGCTCTCGACCTTCCATAGCAACAAAAATGGTCAAGGATTACAAAATCAACAATGGGAAGCTGACGGCAGAATTTAAACAGGATCTACAGCTTTGGTACAACAAGGATAAGGGCCAAAATACGGTGCGCGATCTGTTATCTTTGCTTTTCCTGGAATAAATAGGTAATGGTACCCATTTGTTCCTCTCTTTCTCCAGGATTAAATTTGGATTTTAAGGCGTATTCAATGGCGTTGTCCACCAAGCAGCCATTAAGGGTACTGGAGCTCTTTTTGTTTACGTAGGCATCTATGACCTTTCCTAACAGGTCAACTTTGATGTTTATGACCACTTTGCCACCTTCAATACAGGTATAAATAGGTATGGGGAGACTAGTATGCCTTCTGTCTACTAAGGAGTATGAAATAGAGGTCCTTCTTTTTGCCAGGTTGTTGGTCATAATCTCTTTGCTAGCCTCTTTCTCTCCCAAGAGTTCTTGTTTTTCCCTTCTTCTCTTGGCCAATTCCCTTACTCTGGCGGCATATTCCGAGTCGGAACTAAGATAGTCTGTTGGGTCGTCACTATCGGAGGACAACTCCTGTTCCTCCATAATCTCCTCTAGCGTTTTAAGAGGTTCCGGGTTGCCAAAACTTGGTTTGTTGGCCTGGTTATAGGCCATATGGCTTTTGACAGGGTCAGACTTGGCCATTTCCTCCAATTCCTTTGTCTTTTCCTCTATTATTTCTTCTAGGTCTTCCTCTTCTATGAGACTTAATTCAATAACATATTCCTCTTTTTCTTTATTTTTCAACTGAATGTTGTACAGACTCAGTACCACCAATGCCATGGAAAAAAAAGTTATTAAAAAAGAAAGTTGTTTCCGACTCAAATTCATAGTGATATAACCACGTTTTCTCAAAAATATTTCAAATTATCGACGAACGGATAGGTGACCACCTTAAATTTCGATGTTTTTTTAACTGTCGATTTGTAGTAATTTACCAAATTCCTCGGGGGTTATGGCTTTATTTACGTTATAATCACCTATTTTGGTTCTTTTCAATGAAGATAAATGGGCGCCCGATCCAAGTGCTTTTCCAAAGTCATTGGCCAATGACCTAATATAAGTGCCTTTACTACAGACTACTCTGAAGAACACATTTGGCATTTCTATCTGCGTAATTTCAAACTTTGTAATAGTGATGGATCTTTTTTTTATTTCTACCTCCTTACCTTCCCTGGCGTATTCATAGAGCCGTTTTCCATCTTTTTTTAATGCAGAGAAAACAGGGGGCACCTGTTCTATATTCCCTATAAATTGGGAAGTGGTGTTTAGGATCAATTCATTGGTGATATGATCAATTGGGAAGTTTTCGTTTATTTCCGTTTCAAGGTCAAAAGAGGGGGTTGTTCCACCTAGGGTAATAGTGCCAGTATATTCTTTTTCTTGGCCTTGTAGTTCATTTATTCTTTTGGTGAATTTCCCTGTACAGATAAGCAATAGCCCGGTAGCTAAGGGATCGAGGGTGCCAGCGTGGCCTATCTTGATTTTTTTTAATTCAAATTTCTTTCTAATGTTCCATTTTAAGGAGTTTACTGCCTGAAAGGAAGTCCACCCTAATGGTTTGTCCAACAGCAATAGCTGTCCTTCCAAAAAGTCCTCCTTCGTCATTAGATGGTAGTTAGTGGCCAAATAAAATAATGAATTACAATAATCGCGATACCTACGACGATCCTATAGTAGCCAAAGATTTTAAAGCCATGTTTGCTTAAATAACCGATAAAAGACTTAATGGCAAACAAGGCTACTATAAATCCTATGATGTTGCCTATGATCAGAAAATTTATCTGCTCTGAAGTTAGGGTGAAACCGGAGGTATAATAGTCATAGCTCTTTTTAAGAGTTGCTCCCAACATAGTGGGTAAGGCAAGGAAAAACGAAAATTCGGCTGCTGCTGTCCGTGATAATTTTTGGGTCATACCACCAACAATACTGGCTCCACTTCTGGAAACGCCTGGAATCATGGCCAGGCACTGGAAAAGTCCAATTTTAAATGCAGTGCCGTATGATATATCTGTATTTTCCGAATTCCCGAACCAGTCATCTACCTTTAAGAGAATAAATCCTCCAATAACCAAGGATATGGCTACGGTAAGAGGGCTTTCTAAAAGGGAGTCTATAAAATCACTTAATAGCAGGCCAAAAACAACGGCCGGAATAAAAGCTATCAGGAGTTTGAAATAGAAATCTACACTTTGAAAAAAGCGTTTAAAGTACAACACCACTACAGACAGTATGGTGCCCAGTTGGATAACGATGGTAAATAGTTTGGTGAAATCGTCCTGTGCAATACCAAAAAAGGAAGATGCAATAATCATGTGTCCTGTAGACGAAACCGGTAAATATTCGGTTAAACCTTCAATAATGGCAAGAATAATAGCTTCTAATATGTTCAAAATTTATTTGTTCTTATGCGGATTCAACAAAATGGCGTAAACTTCTATCCCAAGTCCTATCAAAACCAATGTAGGAGCCAATCGTATTCTTCTAAAATTATAAATTTCTGGATTATACACGTTGGGATCGTCACTACCGCCTCCACTCATAAGAATAAACCCTAAGGTTATAAAAGCCAGGCCAACAAACATAAAGAGGTAATTCTTCTTTTGAAATATAAATTCCCGTTTTGGATTTTGTTGTTGATTATTATTTGGTTTTTTACTCATGCCGCAAATTTAATAATATAAATCGTCTGTCCTAAGATTTAGGAAACGTTGTGTTGCAAAAAAAGTGCTTATGTAAGAAATTAATACCCCTAATCCAAAGACACTTGCAAAAAGGAACATCAAAATTGTAGGGTCTTGAAAAAGATTCAGCTCGGGAAAATTATTATTTACATAATATATAACAAAGCCAAGGGCAATTAGAGCTAAGATGGCGCCTATGATACCCAATTTTATATTGGTCCAAATAAATGGCCTCCTGATAAAGGTTTTGGTAGCCCCCACCATCTGCATGGTCTTTATAATAAAGCGTTTAGAGTAGATGGAAAGGCGTATTGAGCTATTGATCAATAATACAGCGATGAAAGTGAAAATACCACTGGCCACTAAAATCCAAAAGCTTAGTTTTTTTACATTATCGTTCAATAGGGAGATCAAAGGCTTGTCGTAGCTTACCTCTTCTATATAATCCTTGGCGGCAATTTCTTCTGCTATCTCTGCAATCTTCTCAGTGGATACATAGTCGGCCTTCAGTTGCACGTCTATAGAGTTTTTAAGGGGGTTGTACCCTAAAAAATCCAAAAAATTCTCCCCAATTTCTACACTGTGCTGTTCAGCGGCCTGTTCTTTGGAAACATAGGTGGCCTTTTTGGTATATTCGGCCATGGCCAAACTTTTTTGCAATTGGTCTACCTCTACCTCCTTGGCATTGTCCTTGAGAAATACGGATATTGTAATCTGCTCCTTAAAGTGATCGGCCAACTTTTTTGTGTTCAACACCAAAAGCCCTAAAATCCCCAAAAGAAACAATACCAGTCCAATGCTTAAGATTACGGAAAAGTAGGAGGAAATTAATTTTCTCTTTTGAAAACGTTCAAATGATGTGCTCATAATACAAAATCAATATGTAAAAATAGGAAAGTAAATTGAATAAAAAATCAAAGAGACGTTTTTCGCTCCTAATTTAAAGTTATAGAAAAGTTAATACGAATTACAGCCTCGATCAATACCTTTGTTTTTTTATCAGAAATTACCTTTTTAGGGTAAAATGGCCTTTTCTTATATGGTCCTCAATTTTGATTTGAAACCAGTAGTCGGAGGCAGGTAAGTCTTGCCCCTTATAGGTGCCGTCCCACTCGAAGGGACTATTTGCAGAGGTTTTAATTAAGGTGCCATATCGGTCAAATAAACTGATCTGTGATTGTTGGAAATTTTCTGGGCCAAGAATAACAAAATTGTCATTAATACCATCTCCGTTTGGAGTGAAGAATTTTGGAATTACCAGGTGCACGTACTCACTGGTAGTTATACCGCAATTGTTCTTTTCCCGGACATAAAGCGTATATAGCCCACCTTCAACATTATTAAATGAATTTTCTTCCTGATAGTTATATCCGTTCAAAGAATATTCAAACTCTCCCTTGTTTTCAACAATGATAGTAAGGGTGTATTCGTCGGAAATGGCATTTTGAATCCGGGGAGCATTTACCTGTTCAAGGGTAATAGTTTTAAGACTGGAACATCCGTTGCCATTGGTCACTTTTACAGTGTAGGTTCCTGGAGTTTTTACATTGATATTAGAAGTAGTTTCACCGGTATTCCATTCATAATCCATATTACTGATTTGGGCAGATAAATTGATGGAAAAATCTTCACAAAAACTTAGGAATTCATCGCTTACTACGGGTAGTTCATATATGGAAATGGAGATTGATGTTCTCTGGTCAGCGTAGCAATTGGCCAAGGTAGACACGGCTTCGGCGTAATAGGTGCCGGATATTTGACTGGTGTATGAGGTGCTGTTGGACAGCAAAAGATTGCCTCCGATAGGAGCGTCGTACCAATCTACTTGGATGTTTTCGGGAACCGTGACCGTGAGTGCTCTGTTCTGGTCAATACAGGTATTAATATCCCCATCGTTCTGCGGGGGATCTGGTTGGGACACTATCAACACCTTGTACCTATCAGAAATGGTACTGCAGAGCGGGTTGGCCAGGTTAATTGAGTCTTCGGCCATTTTAACCCGAAAATAGGTAGAGCTGGTCAATAGCCCCGATGTATAGGTGTTACTGGTTTCTCCTACTAGGTCTGTCCAATCATCCCCATTAAAACTTTGTTGCCATTGGTACGCATGTGTGCTGTAAATTGAAAAATCGGGCGTGGCGGTAAGTTTTATATTGGTTGCGGGGTCTATTTCACATTGTGTAAAGTTAGACGTATTATTACTGTCCGTTAGTTCAACATAGTCGCCACAAGATCTAAAAACAATATCATCTATAGCAAGGTCATTGCCGCATCCACCAACACCATTGTTCAACATTTTTAAGACCACCGAGGTTTGTGTAGGCAAAGTTTGAAACACTAGGCCATATTGACGCCAAATGGGGGAGGCCGATCCGTTGATGTTTCCAGTATCGCCGGATGCCAATAAATGGGTTTCCGAAACGTCCCAAATTTGATATTTCACATTAATAGGTATTCCGTTGCCGTCACATCCCGAAGCAGGCAATAAATTTATAATCCAGGAAGAAAATTCATAAGAGGTGTTTTCACATAGCCCAGTTACAGATCTTCTAAAAAACTCTCCTGTAGTGTAATCCGCATTTACTACAAAAGCTTTTCCGTTGATGTCGTTAGGGGTATGATCCGTAATATTGTGCCAGTTGAAATAAGGGGTAGAGCTGGAGATGGTGTAGCTCCCATCCGTCGGGGATTCACTGGCGTATAAATAGGAGGTGTTTCCATAAGGCAATGGAGGACCGTTATTAGGTCCTTCTCCAAAATTTTCGGTAAAAATAGGGTCGCCGGTATTCCCGGTGCAAAATCCGAACTGCGCATTTCCGGCAGTTGTGCCAAGAATATATAACAGTACTGTTGGCGCCCCAATTCGCCATAATAGTTTAATCACATTTTAAAGATATATATTTTAAGGGAACATCCGGACATGGACAGATAATTGGTACATAATTGTGATTGGCTACACGCTGTTGGCCGTTATGGTCCGGGTAGGTATGTAGATAATAACTTTTCGCTTTCGAAGATTAAACTTATTTTTGCGCTGCATTGGAAAATTTAGGGGTGTACGTTTACTGCACTCCATTAAAATACAAGAGATTAGGATGACTTACGATTTCAGGAAGATTGAAGAAAAGTGGCAGAACTTTTGGGCGGAAAACCAAACCTTTAAAGCGGAAAGCAATTCCCAAAAAGAAAAGTTTTATGTATTGGATATGTTTCCTTATCCTTCCGGTGCCGGTTTGCACGTAGGACATCCGTTGGGGTATATTGCCAGTGATATTTATGCGCGTTACAAAAGGCACAAAGGATTTAATGTATTGCATCCTATGGGGTACGATTCATTTGGTCTTCCCGCGGAACAGTACGCCATTCAGACGGGCCAACATCCTGCAATTACTACTGAGGCCAATATTAAGAGGTATAGGGAGCAATTAGATAAAATTGGCTTTTCTTTTGATTGGAGCAGGGAAGTTCGTACTTCGGACCCCAATTATTACAAATGGACCCAGTGGATCTTTGTTCAGCTCTTTAATTCTTGGTATAACAAGGAAACTAATAAGGCTGAAGATATTTCTAGTCTAATATCCCTTTTTGAAAAAGAGGGCAATCAGAATGTCAATGCCGTATGTGATGAGGATACGGCAAAATTTTCAACAGAGGAATGGAAGGCCTTTTCTCCCAAGCAACAGCAAGAAATTTTATTGCAATATAGACTGACGTATTTGGCGGAGACCGAAGTAAATTGGTGTCCGGCGCTGGGAACGGTTTTGGCGAACGATGAGATTGTCAATGGAGTTTCGGAGCGAGGGGGGCATCCTGTTATCCGTAAGAAGATGACACAGTGGAGCATGCGTATTTCTGCTTATGCCCAGCGATTACTGGATGATTTGACTATGGTAGATTGGCCACAGCCCTTAAAGGACTCCCAAACCAATTGGATTGGAAGATCTGAAGGGGCCGAAGTAAGCTTTAAGATAAGGGGGCGTGATGAAATGATAGATGTCTTCACCACTCGGCCCGATACCATTTTTGGGGTTAGTTTTATGACTTTGGCCCCAGAACATGATTTGGTAGCTAAAATAACTTCCCCTGCTCAAAAGGAGGAAGTGGAGGCCTATATACAGACCACAGCCAAGCGTAGTGAGCGAGACCGTATGGCCGATGTGAAGACCATTACGGGGGTATTTACTGGGGCATTTGCAGAACATCCGTTTAGCAAGGAGCCTATTCCCATCTGGATCGGGGATTATGTTTTGGCTGGCTATGGTACAGGTGCGGTAATGTCCGTGCCTTGTGGTGATCAGCGCGATTTTGACTTTGCCAAACATTTTGATATTCCCATCCCCAATATTTTTGAAGGCGTGGATATTTCCGAAGTAGCCTTTTCGGATAAAGATAAAACCATCATTGCCAATTCCGATTTTCTAAACGGCCTGTCTTATAAAAAGGCAGCTAAACGGGCCATTTTTGACCTGGAAAAAATGGGTCAAGGGAAAGGGAAAATTAACTATAGGCTTCGCGATGCAGTTTTTAGTCGCCAACGTTACTGGGGGGAGCCATTTCCGGTCTATTATATAGATGGGATGCCACAGATGATCAAGACCGAACATTTGCCTATTGTACTTCCTGAGGTAGAGAAATATCTGCCAACGGAAACCGGTGAACCGCCTTTGGGCAATGCCCCGGTTTGGGCTTGGGATGTGAAAAATTCGGCAGTAGTCAGTAATGAGTTGATTGATCATGAATACGTGTTTCCGTTGGAGTTGAACACTATGCCTGGTTGGGCCGGGAGTTCTTATTACTTCAATCGTTATATGGACCCTAACAATACAGAGGAAGTGTTTTCACAGGATGCCATTAATTATTGGCAGGATGTGGATCTTTATATTGGGGGAAGTGAGCATGCTACCGGACATTTGCTGTACAGCCGTTTTTGGCAGAAGTTTTTGTTCGACAAAGGAGTGGTTACCAAACCTGAGTTTGCTAAAAAATTAATCAACCAAGGAATGATCACCGGGACCAGTGCATTTATATATAGGCTGGAAGGGGAAAATATCCTAGTTTCAAAAAACCTAATAAATGGTAGATCCGTGCAGCCACTTCATGTAGATGTGGCACTGGTGAATTCTTCCGATGAATTGGATTTAATAAAATTCAAGGAAAATATCCTGTATGCTGATTTTAAGGACGCCAAGTTTGATTTGGAGGATGGTAAATATATCGTAGGTCGCGAGGTAGAAAAAATGTCCAAATCCAAATACAATGTAGTAAGCCCAGATAGTATTTGTGAGGAGTATGGGGCAGATTCGTTACGCTTGTACGAAATGTTCCTAGGGCCACTGGAGCAATCCAAACCTTGGAATACTGCGGGTATCACAGGTGTTCATGGTTTTTTAAAAAAAATGTGGCGTTTGTACCATGGTGGGTCCGAAGCCAACTTTAAGGTTACTGATATGGAACCTACTCCGGATAACCTAAAGACTTTGCATAAGACCATCAAGAAAGTGGAAGAGGACATAGAGAATTTCTCATTCAACACCTCAGTGGCCACTTTTATGATCTGTGTAAACGAATTGGCGGCACAAAAATGTAATAGCAGGGACATCCTGGAGCCTTTGGTTAAATTGGTCTCACCTTATGCACCACATATTGCCGAAGAACTTTGGAGTAAATTGGGGCACACTACCTCAGTGGCTACTGCTCCTTTTCCGCAATTTGATGGCAAGTATTTGGTGGAGAGCAGCAAGGAGTATCCCATTTCTTTCAACGGAAAAATGCGGTTTAAAATAGCGTTACCGGTAGATCTTTCCAAAGAGGAGATTGAAGCTGCCGTTATGTCCCATGACAAGACACAGGAACAATTGCAAGGGCGAACCCCAAAAAAGGTGATTATTGTTCCAGGAAAGATTGTAAACATAGTAGGCTAGGAAATCTTTTGGAAATGTAGTCCGCTTTTACTGGTGTTAATGGTTAGGTCTCCTTTCGATTGTTTTCAGCTAATTCAAATATGGTCAATAATTCGAAATAAGATAAATACCCGGTGTTGTTATGGAAAACATTGAAATTATGGGCTTGGTTGCAGCAGTACTTACCACTTCTTCCTTTGTGCCTCAAGTTTATAAGACTTGGAAAAATAAGTCTACTAAGGATATTTCGCTGACCATGTATTTGGCCATGTTTATTGGGGTAGTTTTATGGACAATCTATGGTATTTTTCATGAAAGTCTGCCTATTATTATCGCCAATTTTCTCACTGCCGTATTACTTTTTATCATGATAGTTCTAAAGCTAAAATATAAGTAGTTTGGGACAAATTGTCATATAAGGATATGTTTGTAAACTGCAATATGAATTTAGATAATTTGGCTAGCTTTTTGCTGTATTTAAAATAGATGGAGTAAAGGAAACTTTAGTATATTCGATAAATTTTTAAAAGGAATTCATTATGATGATGTATTATGTTTTGCTGGGTGCAATAGCTTTAGTAAGCTGGCTGGTAAGTAATAAACTAAAAAATAAGTTTAAGCATTATTCCAAAGTGCATCTTAGGAATGGTATGAGCGGTGCCGAGATTGCCGAGAAAATGTTGGCCGATCATGGAATCAGGGATGTAAAGGTTATTTCTACCCCCGGGATGCTAACGGACCACTATAACCCTGTAAATAAAACGGTAAATTTAAGTGAAGGCGTATATAATCAAAGAAATGCTTCAGCGGCTGCGGTTGCAGCCCATGAATGTGGACATGCCGTACAGCATGCTACGGCATATGAATGGTTGACCTTGCGGTCCAAATTGGTGCCTGTGGTAAGTGTTACTTCGGGGATGTCCATGTGGGTGGTTTTCGGAGGTTTAATGTTGGGAGCAGCGGCAGGAGTTGGTCTTGGTTATTGGGTAGCAGTGGCTGGTTTAATAATGATGGGTTTTGCTACTTTGTTTAGTTTCGTCACCTTGCCGGTGGAATATGATGCCAGTAACCGTGCCTTGGCTTGGTTAAAGAATAAGAATGTGGTGACCCCAGATGAATACAAGGGGTCGGAGGATGCCTTAAAATGGGCAGCCAGAACCTATTTGGTAGCTGCAATCGGCTCGTTGGCCACTTTGGTCTATTGGGCTATGCAGGTTTTGGGCGGAAGGGATTAATTTATTATCTGAATTATAAACTGAAATAAAAAAGGAGATGTGTGCACATCTCCTTTTTTATTGGCATTCCTAAATTTTATTCCCGCTATCAAGAGGGGTAAATATCAAGTAAAAATTTGGGCGTTATGCGGTCTTAATGCGCTCATCAATAAATTTAAGTGCTATACCATCCCTGCCCATAAGGTCAAAGAGGTCAAGAATGTCCCTAAATGTTTTTTCCTCCTCCAATTGCTCATTTACAAACCATTGGAGAAAATCCTCCACTAGAAAATCCTGGTCCTTTTTGGCAACCGCCAAAATGTTATAAATAGACTTGGTTACAGCAATTTCTTGATCCAAAGCTGTTTCAAAAACCTCTTCCAAATGGGAGAAATCATGATTTATGTTATCCACGGTAGGGGAAATTGAGTTTCCTCCGCAATCGGCTACAAATTTAAATATTTTCATCATATGCTCCCTTTCTTCGGAAGCTTGATGGTAAAAGAATTCCGCACTTTGCAAAAAGGCATTTTGTTCGCACCAGGATGCCATTGCCAAATAAGAAGCGGAGGCATGAGCTTCCATTTTTATTTGGTTGTTGAGCAAGTCCATCGTGCTTACTTTTATACTCATTCTTTGTCTTGCTATATCTTTCATAGTGGTATGATTTTTAGAATTAATGCATCAAAACCCTTAAAACCGGGCAATGTAATTCATAAAGATATTGAATGCTGATGATAATTAATAATGAACCCAATAATTTTAAATTGGTCTTAGACTAATTTAAAATAAGCTTATTAGGAATTGGCCAACGAGATTTCGGAGGATATACCAAGAAGACTGAAACCGTACTTTATAAGTTCCATTAAATCCAAGATTTCGAATGTATTCAACAGAAATAAATGTTCCTTGTTGCACAGGATCAACATTTCAAATCCATGCTTGTTAAGGTCGGAATCAAAATGATCTTCTATAGAAATGGCATAGATTTTTTGGCGCAGTGCCAATAACTGGCAAAAAGAAAGCTTTACAAGCTTTTGTCCAAAATCTATATAATAACATCTATCCACATCGGATTGAAATAAGGAATAGAATTTTGATGCGTACACTGTGGTCATAGACGGCAAAATTAAAACTTATTTAGATTCAATCCAAATATTAAATTGTAATCTGACGATCTATTTGTTGATCCAGGGAAATAAATGTCTCTGTACGGGATACCCCTGCTATTTGTTGTATATCCCGATTAAGTACATGCATTAGGTGCTCGTTGTCCCTACACAGTACTTTTATAAGAATGGACCAATTTCCAGTAGTATAATGGCATTCTAAAACTTCTGGAATTTTTTCTAGTTCCTTTACAGCTACCGGATTGCTCATTGCCTTATCCAAATAGATGCCAATATAGGCCATGGTGGTGTATCCCAATATTTTGGGATTAATAACAAATTTGGATCCGGCAATTAAGCCTGAAGCTTCTAATTTTCGTAACCTTTGATGAATGGCGGCACCCGAAATCCCAATTTTTCTGGCAATTTCCAAAACGGGTTTCCTGGCATCGGCCATTAAAAATCTTAGAATCTTTTTGTCGATACCATCAATTTTTAAGTTTTCATTATTGGATTTCATAATTAGTATTTCAAATTTATTTTAAAGGTACCAAAATGGTTTTAAATTTTAACTGGCAACAGAGTTGGGGTTGTATCCCAAATAGGGTGCCGGATATTCCTTAAACTGAATCCCAAAGCTTTTAAGCTGTTTTAAAATAGGTTCGTACACCTCCCGCCTAATGGGTAACTGCACTCCCGGAGTGCTAATTTTTTTGTTTAGTATCAATAAAGTGGCCATGGCTACTGGTAGGCCAACTGTTTTGGCCATTGCAGTATATGTGCGGTCTTGTCCTATTACCACGGTATTGGAATCTATCTGTTCTCTTTTTCCATTAATTTCATATCCAAATTTATGGTACATGACAATCATATCCTTGTCCGTACTCGCCAATGTCCAACTGTCTTCCAAGATTCTTTGTAAAATTTGTGCTGGGGTGGCATTTTTTAATTCAATTTTCCTTTGAGAATCAAATAAGTGCAATTCCATTAATTTTTCCCACATAATATCATCCTGGTCAATCTTGAGGTAATGCCGCATTTTTAGTTCAACCGTATTTGTTGGAGAATAGGGAAGAAATAAATTTACAAATTCGCGGTAAGACATTCCTTCGGAATTTTCAATGCAATAACTGTCATCTGTCATCCCCAGTTGCACGAACATGTTCCACGCCTTGGAAAAGCCTACCCTCCTCATGGTTCCACGGTATAAGGTGTTCACATGCTCAAGGCCGTACACTTCCCTATATTTTAGCGAATCCCTATTGGCGTATACTTCAAATTTCCCATAGCCTTCAACATCCAAAAATTCGGTTCTTCTAAAAAGTTTGTGGTAGGGGATATATTTATAGGTACCCTCTTGAATAAATTTGGCAACTCCTCCCTGACCGGCGACCACTACGTTTCTAGGGTTCCAAGTAAATTTATAGTTCCACAGGTTGTTGTCGCTTTCCGGGGCTACCAATCCACCGGCAAAAGATTCAAAGAGAATGATTTTGCCGCCTCGCTCCCTAATGTTGTCTATGATCCGCATGGCGCTCATATGGTCAATACCGGGATCTAAGCCAATTTCGTTCATAAAAATAAGACCCTTTTCTTTCACCTGTTGGTCCAAAGCCATTAGTTCCTTACTAATATAAGAGGCTGTAACCAAATGTTTGGAAAATTGAATACAATCCTCCGCAATTTTGATATGGAACCGTGCAGGGAGCATAGAGATTACTATATCCGATTTTTTAATGGCCTTGTTTCTTTCTATTTCATTGAAAATATCTAATTTTAAAATAGAGCAGGCACGATGTAATTTTACTTTATCCGGAAGGATCTCGGGATTTAGGTCGGAGATGGTAATATGTAAATTTTCCTCCTCCGATTTTTGAAGTAAATAATCCAATAAATAAGAGGTGGATTTTCCAGAGCCCAAAACAAGTATTTTTCTCTGCATTAGTTTTTTACTTTTCTAATTTAAGGATACTAAGGTATCAAATTGTTATATTTGTAAGAAATAAGCCCTTGTAAGTTATGAACAAAACAATTTTTGGCACTGGTATATTTTTCGGTCTAACGGCAGTACTTTTAGGAGCTTTTGGGGCTCATGGTTTGGAAAAAATAATCGATACCAAGGCAATCGGAACCTTTGAAACCGGGGTGAAATATCAGATGTACCACGCTTTGTTCCTGATGGTCTTAGGAGCTTCCAACTTATTGGGCAAAGAACGCAAAAAAATTATTTATTATTTTATTGTGGCCGGGGTTGTTTGTTTTTCTTTTTCAATTTACCTTTTGTCAATAAATGAACTGAGCAGTTTTAATTTTAAGAAAATAGCGCTATTGACTCCCCTTGGCGGTGTTCTATTGATTATTGGCTGGATATTGCTGGGCATTAGGGTTCTAAATCAAAAACCTTCAAATTAAGACCAACAAGCTCGTAGAGCACTTATATTTTTCCAATAAAACTCAACTATTATGAAGTCAACAACCTCATCAACGAAATCGATTTCGCTAAAAACCTATGGTATTTCAGCAAAAAAAATCCATTATCAATTAGCACCCTCCAAACTGCATGGGATTACGGAGGAAAAGGGCATGGGAGTAACCACCTCCACTGGGTCCTTGGCTATAAATACCGGTGAATTTACAGGTAGGTCGCCTATGGACAGGTTTATTGTTAAGGATGTTATAACGGCCGATAAGATTTGGTGGGGAAATGTGAACATCCCTTTTGAAAGCGAAAAGTTTGATGCCCTTTACAACAAGGTCATCAAATATCTCAATGAAAAGGAGCTTTATGTAAGAGATTGCTTTGCATGTGCTGACGATGACTATAAAATGAACATTAGGGTTATTAATGAATATCCCTGGTCCAATATGTTTGCCTATAATATGTTTTTAAGGCCTACGGAAGATGAATTAATAGGTTTTGAGCCTGAATGGACGGTAATTAACGCCCCGGGATTTATGGCAAAGGCAGAGGAAGATGGGACAAGGCAGCATAATTTTGCCATCCTGAATTTCACTCGCAAAATTGTCTTGATAGGAGGTACCGGCTATACGGGGGAAATTAAAAAGGGAATATTTTCTGCACTGAATTTTATTCTTCCAGTATTTAAGAATTGCCTTCCCATGCATTGTTCGGCAAACGTGGGTGAGGATGGGGACACTGCAATCTTTTTTGGCCTTTCCGGCACGGGAAAGACTACATTATCCGCAGATCCACATAGAAAATTGATCGGTGATGATGAACATGGGTGGACCAAAGAAAATACTGTTTTTAATTTTGAGGGGGGGTGTTACGCCAAGGTCATTAATCTTTCGGAAGAAAATGAGCCCGAAATTTACGGCGCCATAAAGAAAGGTGCACTTTTGGAGAATGTGGTATTGGATGCCAATGGGGTAGTAGACTATGCAAATACCTCCATTACCCAAAATACCAGAGTAAGTTACCCCATTTATAATATCGAGAATATACAGGTGCCATCTATTGGCAGGGACCCAAAAAATATTTTCTTTTTAACTGCGGATGCCTTTGGGGTATTGCCCCCAATTTCTAAGCTGACCCCTAGTCAGGCGGCCTATCATTTTATTTCGGGATATACGGCCAAGGTGGCCGGTACCGAGGCTGGGGTGGTAGAGCCCGTACCAAATTTTTCGGCCTGTTTTGGAGCCCCGTTTATGCCATTACATCCAACCAAGTACGCCGAGATGCTCAGTAAAAAAATGTTGGATGCAGGGGTAAATGTGTGGTTGGTAAATACAGGTTGGACAGGTGGTCCTTATGGGGTGGGAACCAGAATGAAACTAAAATACACCCGTGCCATGGTCCATGCAGCCCTTAGTGGCGAATTGGGACTATATAATTACGATAAATACCATATCCATTCCGTATTTGGGGTGGCACAACCCAGGGAATGTCCTGGGGTACCTACCAGTGTATTAAGTCCCAGGGCCACTTGGAACAATGACGAAGCCTATTACAAGACTGCCTTTAAATTGACCAATGCCTTCCGTGAAAATTTTAAAAAATTTGAAGCTTTTGCCAATGAGGAGATTAGAAGGGGCGGGCCACAACGCTATGCCTTTTAAGAGAAAAACCCCGAGGCTTGCCTCGGGGTTTTTTATAATCTGGTATATTGCTAAATTACTTTTTTGGCAATACCTATTTCTTGTTTACGCTGGTAATGTATCTCTGAAGGGCCATGGTCATAGAAGGCGTTTCCGGGGTGGGGGCCTGAATATCTATTCTTAACCCTGCTTCCGTGGCCGCTTTAACCGTTGAATTTCCAAAAACCGCTATTCTGGTTTCGTTCTGTTTGAAATCAGGAAAATTCTTTAAGAGCGATTCTATGCCGGAAGGACTAAAGAAAACTAAAACGTCGTAGGATACTTCTCTTAAGTCAGAAAGATCGCTTATTACCGTTTTGTAGAATATTCCTCTGGTCCAATCAATTCCCAAGGTGTTCAATGTTTCGGGAACAATGGGTTTAAGAACATCTGAAGACGGCAATAAAAATTTTTCGTCCTTGTATTTTTTGAACAGGGCATTTAAATCTGGAAAATTCATTTTCCCTACATAAATCTTACGCTTCCTGTAAACTACATACTTTTGAAGGTAGTATGCCACTGCTTCTGACTGACAAAAATATTTCATCGTATCAGGCACTTTAAACCTCATTTCTTCCGCAATCCTAAAAAAATGATCTACCGCATTTCTACTGGTAAGAATAATTGCGGTAAAATTTTTAAGATCAATTTTTTGTTGCCGTACCATTTTCGCATCGACACCTTCCACGTGAATAAAAGGTCTGAAATCTACCTTTATTTTCTCCTTATCAATAAGCTTGGAATAGGGGGAGTTTTCCATCTTAGGTTCTGGCTGTGAAACCAAAATAGTTTTTATTTTCATAGGTTTCGATCTATTAGATAGTTTCCAACTATAATAATTGGTGCTATTTCAAGAGCGCAAAGGTACAAAATAAAATATATAAAATTACTGGCAAGGAAATTATGATGATTTCTCAATGTTGTTACCCAACCAATTGTGTTTATAAGAAATGCCAATAAAATGCTTATGAAAACTATAGCTTGGGATCCTGGTAGGACATAATTTAATATAAGATTGGCAAATAACATAACAATGCCGCTATAGTTGAGGTAAGAGAGCTTCTTAAAAACAATTTCTGCAATGGTCTTGTTGGAATTAAAAATATAACCGGCCCCAAATTGTAGGATTATTTTAATGGTAAGGAATAAAAATAGGGATATAAAAATTATTAGATATGCCCCGAAATGGTTTTGTGCCGGGAAGTTGAAAAAGATTTTATTTGCAAAATAAATAAAAAGCGAAAAATTAAGTAGCTGAAAAACACAAAAAAACACACTGAACCAATTTAGGAGTTTGTCCTTTTTTTGATATAGAAAAATGTACTTATTGTTAAATGGTAGGATGATATAATTTAAAAATCGATTATAATTCGTGGTCTTGGCGAGTACCATAAAAAGGACGCTGGTAAATAGGATAATTGTTATCCAATCTATAACATGAGGATTTCTTAGTATACCTTCCATTTGTTCATCCCATTGATTAATTCCTAAGACGGGCTAAATATAAATCATTTTCCCAAAACCCGTTTGGGGTATCTCTAAGGTCGATAGTTTTATGTGGTAAATAAAAAGCTGTAATCACGTTTTATCCATTCCGATTATGATCAACCATAACCCATTTTACAGAACAAGGGAGGTGCGCCTTTTTACTGTTTCTAATGATGATAGGAAAATCCTGCTCAAACCTAAGCTTTTTTAAGGCCATATCCATAGAAAAATTTATAAGGCGGCAGGCATCTTTCTGTTGTGCGCATATATTTGGGAGTCAATGGCTGTGTTTTTAGTTTAAAATAAGGTAAATTATTTTTTTTTGCTCGCTTTTTGAGATGGTAGCAGAAGAGGCGTTTGGGCCATTTTCGGTTGGAGATTTGTGCACTAAGTGAATATGGTGGGCTAGGAAGGCCTATACCTAGGTTGATTTGTAAAATACTGAAACATGGTAATTCTTTAAAAAAATCATAAAACGTCCCTGATATTTCACTACAGTTTTTAAAATACTATTTTTGCTAAAATTGCATTACCTAGATGGCGGACAGCTTGGTCATTATTCCTACCTTCAATGAAATTGAAAACATTGAGCTCATTATTCATTCCGTCTTTGCTTTGGAGCGGGATTTTCATGTCCTAATTGTAGACGATAATTCTCCGGACGGTACCGCTAATGCTGTACGATCTTTACAGGAACAATATTTGGACCGTTTGTTTTTAGAGGTAAGGCAGGAAAAATTTGGATTGGGAACCGCTTATATCCACGGTTTTAAATGGGCCATAGAAAGAAAATATTTATATATTTTTGAGATGGATGCAGATTTTTCACATGATCCTTCAGACCTTATCAAACTCTACCAGGCATGTGTAGACGGTGCTGATGTGGCCGTTGGCTCACGTTACAAAAAGGGAATTAATGTCGTAAATTGGCCTTTGTATCGAATATTATTATCATATGGGGCTTCGTTCTACGTGAAATTGATTACCGGAATGAAGGTAGATGACCCAACTGCAGGATTTGTTTGTTACAGAAGAAAGGTTTTGGAGACCATAAATTTGGATTCGATTAAATTTATTGGATATGCATTTCAAATCGAAATGAAATTCAGGGCCCATTTGCAAAAATATAATATAGTTGAGATTCCTATTATTTTTACGGACAGAATAAGAGGGAAATCAAAAATGAGCGCTTCCATTATAAATGAGGCCGTGTTTGGGGTGCTACAGATGAAGTTGCGCAGTTTGTTTCACAAAAAGAAATTTTGAGATGGGAAGAATACTTTTAAAAAACGTTACTATCGTTAATGACAATAGAATATTCCCTGCCGATATACTACTGGAGGATGATATTATTCTCAAAATAGAGAATGGTATTTCGTCGGATGGTGCCGGTACAGTCATTGATCTGAAAGGAAAACATGTAATTCCTGGGGTCATAGATGATCAGGTACATTTTAGAGAGCCAGGTTTAACCCATAAGGGCACTATTGCTACGGAAAGTCGTGCAGCGGTAGCTGGCGGAATAACTTCTTTTATGGAGCAGCCAAATACCAACCCGCAAACGACTACTATTGAAGCTTTGGAGGCAAAGTTTGAAACGGCCAGAAACGCGGCATTTGCCAATTATTCTTTTTTGTTCGGCGGTACCAACGATAATTTGGAAGAGATAAAAAAACTGGATAAGAATGCCTGCTCGGGCGTTAAACTTTTTTTGGGCTCCTCTACGGGAAATATGTTGGTAGATAATGAGGAGGTAATCGAAAAGATATTTAAGAATACCGAGATGGTAATTTCCGCGCATTGTGAGGACGAGGCTACCATAAGGGCAAATTTTGCCAAATATAAGGCTCAGTTTGGGGATGATATTCCTATTAAATACCATCCTTTGATCAGGAGCGCCGAAGCCTGTTATATTTCTTCTTCCAGGGCCATTGCCCTGGCAAAAAAAACAGGAGCTAGATTTCATGTTTTTCATGTTTCTACAGGCAAGGAAACGGCACTTTTCAGTAATGATATTCCACTGGAGGACAAAAAGATTACTGCCGAAGTTTGTATTCATCATCTATGGTTTTCAGAAGAGGATTACGACACCAAAGGAACTTTAATAAAATGGAATCCGGCCGTTAAAACAGCGGCGGATAGGGATCAACTTTGGGAGGCTCTATTGGACGACCGTATAGATGTAGTTGCTACTGATCATGCTCCCCACACCCTGGAGGAAAAGAAAAATGTATACACTTCCGCTCCCTCTGGAGGCCCTTTGGTACAGCATGCCCTTCCTGCCATGCTGGAATATTATCATGAGGGAAGGATAAGCTTGGAGAAAATTGTGGAGAAAATGTGTCATAATCCGGCAAAATTGTTCCAGGTAAAAAAGCGAGGGTTTATCCAAGAGGGGTACTATGCCGATCTAGTGGTGTTGGATCTAAATGATTCCTGGAAGGTGACCAAAGATAATATTGTCTATAAGTGTGGTTGGTCTCCCTTTGAAGGTGACTCGTTTAAGTCCAAGATAACCCATACTTTCGTAAATGGCCATTTGGCCTATGAGAATGGTAATTTTTCGGAGGAGAGGAATGCTATGAGACTAACTTTTAATAGAAAGTAATGATAAAGTACTTTGTTCCCATATTTCTGGGTTTGTTATTTTCCTGTAATGAAAAGGTGGTGGAAAAACCGGATAATCTTATTCCGGAGGATAAAATGACTACTATTTTATATGATATTTCTTTATTAAATGCCGGTAAGTTAATCGATGAGAGTATTTTAATTGAATATGAGATAGAGCCTATGGAGTATATTTATACCAAGTATGGGATAGATAGTCTTCAATTTGTGGGCAGTGATACCTATTATGCTTCTTTACCTGTGGTATATGAGGCTATTTATACCAAAGTAAAGGAGAAATTGGAGAAGGATGAGAAAGTTTTTGAGGAGGAAAGGCAGCAAAAGCAAGATTCACTAAGGGAAGCCAAAGAAAAATTAAAACCCAATCTTAAAAAGAAATCCATAAATACTAAGGATGCTCTTCCTTAAACTTTTTGCAGGTCAATTCAATGGTTTGGTCCAAGGTCTCAAAGGTGTATCCTAATTGTTTTTCTATTTTGGAGCTATTGAACATTTGGTTCTTACGTAAAGAGGCCACCGATACATTGGTAAGTTTTCTACCACTGTTCCAAAAAATATTTCTCAGCCAATCCATTCGCCATAAAATCTCCAGCTCCCAAAACTTAAGGGCTCTGCTGGGACTTGGTTTGCCAAAGGCTTTTGTGATTTTATAAAGAATCTCCTTGTAGGAAAGATGTTCGGCCACAATGATAAACTTTTCATTTACTATGGTAGACTGCATCAGTAGGGTCATTATTTTTACTACATCACCTACAGTAACAAAACCTGTTCCGCCAGGGGGGTAATATTTACGTGCTTTGTAGGCAGTTTTAAACAATGTTCCCGTCCCTGTATCCCAAAAGCCTGGGCCCAAAATCACTCCTGGGTTAATGATCACCACCGGAATGCCTTCTTGAGCGCCTCGCCAAACTTCCAATTCGGCATCCATTTTGGTCAGGGCATAAACATTGCTCTGCTGGGAATTCCATTCGGTTTCCTCCGTAGCCCTTTGGTTGTCCAAAGTTCTCCCAATGGCCCCAATAGTGCTTACATAACACAATTTAATAATGCCTTTGGCTATACAAAGATTTACAATATTCTTTGTGCCCTCCATATTTACGGAACGCAAATCCTCATAATCATTAGGGTCAAAGGAAATCAAGGCCGCACAATGATAAACATGGGTCACGTCCTTAAAAGCTGTTTCCAAAGCAGGGAGGTTGTTAAGATCTGCTTCTACCCAAGTTATTTTTTGAAAAAGTTGCAGGGATTGGTCGGTGTAATAGCCAAAAACCTTTTCTACTTCTTTTAGGGGACTCTTTTTTCTGTGAATGGCTTTTACTTCTGCACCCGATTGCAACAAATGCAAAAGAAGGTGCGCCCCTACTAAACCAGTACCACCTGTGACTAAAATCATGGCGTAAATTTACTCAATTGCTTCCAATTTATTCGGTTTTCGTCAGGAGTTAAACAACCTATTACTTTATATTTGCAGCAATTATAGACTAGAATTAGAATTTTTAAAGCATGACCATAAATTTTGTAGAAGAATTAACTTGGAGAGGAATGTTGCACGATGCTATGCCGGGAACGGAAGAACATTTGTTAAGTGGCATGCAATCCTCATATGTAGGGATAGATCCAACGGCTGACTCTCTTCATATTGGACATTTGGTAGGCGTAATGATGCTTCGTCATTTTCAATTGGCCGGGCACAAACCATATGCTTTGATCGGTGGTGCAACCGGAATGATCGGTGACCCTTCGGGAAAATCCTCAGAGCGTAATTTGCTGGACGAGGCGACCTTGGCACATAACCAGGCCGCTATAAAAGCACAACTTTCCCGTTTTTTGGATTTTAATAGTGGCAAGAATAACAGTGCCGTTCTGGTGAACAACTATGACTGGATGAAGGATTTTTCCTTTTTGGAGTTTATAAGGGATGTAGGGAAGCACATTACCGTAAATTATATGATGGCCAAGGATTCTGTTAAAAAACGTTTATCTGCCGAAGCCAAGGAAGGTATGTCTTTTACGGAATTCACCTATCAGCTGGTACAGGGATATGATTTCTTGCACTTGTATAGGGAGTATAATTGTACCCTACAAATGGGGGGGAGCGATCAATGGGGTAATATTACTACGGGTACCGAGCTAATACGTAGAATTGGTGGCGGAAAAGGTTTTGCCCTTACCTGTCCACTGATTACAAAGGCAGATGGCACCAAATTTGGGAAGTCTGAAGGGGGTAATATTTGGTTGGATTCGGACAGGACATCACCCTATAAATTTTATCAATATTGGTTGAATACCTCGGATGAGGATGCCGAAAAATATATTAAAATCTTTACTTTTTTACCAAAACAGGAGATAGAAAATTTGGTAAAAACGCATCAAGAGGCCCCGCATTTAAGGACACTTCAGAAGCGTTTGGCCGATGAGGTTACGGTAATGGTACACTCACAAGAAGACTTGGACAACGCTATTAAGGCAAGTAATATCCTGTTTGGCAAGTCGACCTCCGAAGATTTAAAAAAACTAAACGAAAAGACTTTTTTAGATGTTTTTGAAGGTGTCCCTCAAGCTGAGGTATCCAAGGAGGACATTGAAAATGGTTTGGATATGATTGCTGCCTTGGCCGCAAAAACGAGTTTTTTAGGGTCTAATGGGGAGGCTAGACGAGAGTTGAAACAAAATTCCATTTCCGTAAATAAGGAAAAAGTCAAAGAGGATTATATCATTTCTAAAGAAGATCTGATCAACGATAAATTTGTTTTGTTGCAGCGTGGTAAGAAGAACTATTTTGTGCTCGTAATTCAATAATCACCTAAATATTTGGAGTTTTGACCAATATAGTTGGGAGATTACCGTTAGCCTTATAAAATTGGATTTTATGAAGAAGTGTTTTTTGTTTTTTGCCCTAATGGCCCTTTTTATTTCTTGTGACAAATTGGACGAGCTTACCAAATTTGAGATGGACTATGATCAGACGGTGGTAATTCCTTCCTCAACGGGAGTAGATTTACCTTTTGATGTCTTTACCCCTGAGAAAGAGACCAATTCATCTGCCGATTTTGAGGTAAATGATACCAGAAAAGATTTAATAGAGGAAATTGTATTAAGAAAATTGATGATGACCGTTGAGGTTCCTGATGGAGAGGACTTCAGTTTTTTGGAATCCATCATTATATATATGTCCGCAGACGATTTGCCAGAGATTAAAATTGCGTGGAACGAAGAAGTTTCGGCTACAGCAGGGGAACAGTTGGAACTGGTAACCACGGCAGAAGATTTAAAGGAATATATTAAGAAGGATTCTTATACTTTAAGGTTGAAAACCGTAACCGATGAGTTTTTGTCGTCCGATTATGAAATAAACATAGCCACTACCTTTTTTGTAGATGCCAAGATATTAGGCCTATAATACCATTAAATTGCAACCTCTAATATCGGAATGGTCAAACCTTCCCAATATCTCGAAACTTCCGTCTGTATGGACCTTGCCCAAATCCTGAGTGGCAATAAAGCTGCAGGAGTGGCTGTTGGCCAGGTCAATGATATTGACACCCCCCGTTTTACCTACTTTTTGCAAGGTTAAGGGGTCTTCGGTTTCACGCGTCAGGACTTTCATCCATTTAGGGGCAAAGAAACGACCATTGCCTTGGGAATAGGCCTGGGACAAAAGCTCAGTCATTCCATATTCCGAATGGATGGCCTGTACTCCAAAACCAGTTTTTAGTTGGGTGTGCAATTCCTCGCGAATCATTTCTTTTTTTCGCCCTTTCATGCCTCCAGTTTCCATTATTACGGTGTTCTTTAAGTCTAAGTGGTATTCTTCAGCCATGTCCAAGAGGGCAAAGGAGACGCCTAACAATAATATTTTGGTGGTACCGCCATCCAACCTAACTAAGGTCTTTTGCAAACGGTCAATATCATTTAAATAAAAACCACTGTCGGGATGTTTGGATTTTTTAATAAGATCATTGGCCATATATATTAAGGAAGAACCCTCCCTTTCCAGATAGGAAGGTAGCAATGCTAATACACAATAGTCGTTTATGTCTCCGTAAAACTGCCTAAAGGCGGTTAGGTAGCTGTTTTCATAAAGTCTGGTGTTTTTTACATAATGCCGGCTTACTTCGCTTCCGGTGGTGCCACTGCTGGTAAATGTAATCTGGGGTGTAAATGAACCACATATTACCTTTTTGGACTTAAAAAATTCAATAGGTAGAAAAGGAATGTCTTCAATGTTCTTTACATTGGTTTCATTTTTTTTCAAATGTTGGCAAAACTCCCGATAGACCAAATTTTCATCATATTGAATTCTAAAGGTTTTCAGTGCCAAGGCATTGAATTCTTCATCTGTTGAAATTGAAAAAATATTTTCGAAAGACATATGCTAAATCACTTCTACAAAAGTAATGATAACAACAGAGTGGAAACCTTATTTTTATGGTTTTATTGATAATTGATACAAAGTAGGATTTCCTTATTCGTACTTTTTGTCTTTATGCTAAAATGGAGATAAGGATGAATTGTGGGTTTTTTTGGCGATGCCAAAAATAAACAGAACCCGAACGGTGGTATTGATTATGCTTTCATTTTCCAATTCAAACACCACGCTCTAGATTGGTGGATTAAGTAGGAAAGATGTCTATTAGGGGTATGGCGAGATTTGGAAAATAGAATAAGCGGCTAAGAGAGGTTATTTTACGACTAACTTCCTGGTCATCGTAAGCCTGTTTTCCGCCACTTGCAATACATATACACCTGGAGCTAGATTGGATATATTTAAAAGGCTGGTCTTAATGCGATCTTGTAATACTATGGTGCCAAAAACATCATAGATTATTACATCCTTTACACCGTTGTGCTTGGTGGTAATATGGACTACCTCCTGGTAGGCCGGATTGGGATATAGCTTAAATGTGTTGGACTTGATAGTTCTGTCCACAGGTTCTTCAGTAAATTCTTGGGCAGAAACGACCGTAGAAAACACCAATAGCAGTAGGGTGTAAAATATTTTCATAGGTTAGTATTGATTTGGGGTCAATACAGTAAATGTAGAGAAATGGGAAAGCACTGGGTATTAAATGTTGTAAAGGGTTGTTTTTTGTATGTGAATTTCAGTGAGGGGTGCCATACAACGATATTATGTGTTGCAAATGAGATAATTGTAAAAACTGAATAGGTAGAAATAGTGGTAATCTACTATTTAATAATTAGCTTTCGGGTAGCTACTTTGTTCTTTTCGTTTACTCTTAATACATATACCCCGGCATCCAGATCATTGACATTTAATTCCGAGCCGATAATGGTAGTTTCCATAACTTTAGATCCAAATATGTCAAAAATTAAAATTTGTTTCGGAGCGTTCAAGGTAGTATTTATATACACCCTGCCAGTGGTAACCGGATTGGGATATATTTTGAAGCCTGGAATATCCCCACCCCCATTATTTCCTTTTGGATCCTGTCCAACGGAAAGTGAGAAAAAAAGTATGGTTATAATTAGGTAGAGTTGCTTCATATAAACTTTAACAACAAATAATATACCGCAAATGTAATAATTTTCAGGGCAGCACGTTGGCGGTACCTAAATTTGTACGGGAATAATCGATGAAATGCAAAAAGAGGCCGAATTTTATGTTAAAAAACATGCAACTCGACCTCTTTTTACTTCAAAAAGGATTAACCTTTTAAAATTTTATATTATATCCTAAGGAGAAAGATTTTCCTGGACTTCTTTTAGAGAAGGTTTGATTTTCAGCCTTGTAAGACTCATATTCACTTTCTACATCATCGTCCAAAAGATTGCTTATTTTAAAACTAACGCTCTGGTTTTGATTTTCACCAAAATTCTTGGAGATGTTGAAGTTTAAATTGTGAAAGGGCATGGTGTACACATCCGGTACAAAACCGTTACCAACAACTTGCAATGTTTTTCCCTGTACGTTATAGTTCATACCCATTTGGACCCCGTTTTCGGCACCCTCGTAATTTAAACCTGAATTGATAAGGAATGGAGACTGTCCTTGCAACTCCCTGTCGTCACCTAAGGTTTCCCCGTCCCTAAGCCCAAGTGTTCTTAGATTACGCTCACTTTCGCTATAGATCTGGGTAGATTTTATAATTGAGGTATTTAAGCTAAAACTGAAATTCTGTAAGGGAGCAGTTATGAACCCTAGGTTCTTCCTTAATTCAAATTCCACTCCTATCACGTCCGCATCACCAAGGTTTTGTGGGGTAAAGTTATCGGACGAGGACTCAAAGTATGTAAGTTCAATAGGGTCGGTGAATTGTTTATAAAAACCGCTCAATGCAATCATCTCTGCGCTTTCACCAAACCATTCTGCTCTAATGTCGAAGTTGTTGATGTAAGTTGGGTCCAAATTAATATTCCCGATAAAGGTGTTATTGGATAATGGATCAAAAATCTTTGCTATGGAGGCCTCCTTAAAGGAAGGTCTTGCCGTAGTACGGGAATAGGATCCCCTTAGATTTACATCTTCCTTAAGTTCATAAATTAAATTGGCCGTGGGGAAAAGGTCAAGCTTATCTATTATAGATTCATTATCATAGATAACTTTTTGAGGGTCATTGATATCCTTATTGTCTTCCCCGGTGTACAGCGACTGAAATTTTTCTACCCTTACACCTAGGATTGTACGCAATTTTTGGCCGAGTTTAAACTCGTTGGATACGTAACCCGCAATATTTTGTTGAACTGCCTCATAGGTATTTGCTGGTTCCGAGGCAGAGAGATCTGGATCAATGTATGAACCGGAGTTGTTGTTAACGGTCCAAAGGTTTTCGTCCAATAAAATGTTGTCTGATACACCATTATATTTAGAGGTTTGTCCATTGTTCTCAATTTCGAAGTTTAATATGCCAAAATCCCTTGATTTATAGGAACTATAGGCTCCAAATTTTAATTTAGCGCCCTTTTCAAGAAAGTCATATTTCTTGGTAAGATCTAGTTTGGCAACGGCATTGACCTCTTCCAAATCTCTCCAGATTCTTTTTGGCTGGTTGTTCTGGGGTATAGTGTATACGCCATCTTCTACCCTAAAGGCAGTTGTTCTAATGTCCTTGTCCTGAATTTTGGAAAGGGTAGGGGAAAGGGCCCATTCCGTGGTCCAGGTGGCATCTTGACTAGAATGTGTTCCTGAAAGCAAGGCGTTAGTTATGGAACGCTGTGTATACTCCAGGTTATCTTTTGAATAATTCACAAAATCCGAAAAGTTAAGGGTCTGGCTAAAATAACCGGCTGTAGATTCCCCGTTCTGAAGGTGAAGGAGATTAAGTTTGTATTTTGATCTTTCAGTCTTAAAGGAAGTGCCTACTAGACCACTTACCAAAACATTATTCCTTCCTAAATCCCCTGTTTGTGTCCTATCGGTTTCTAAATTAAATTCGGAGGTGTCTGCATTTCTTCTATAGAAATTGTTTTCTGCCCCTTCATAGAAGGTGGTGGTGTTTTTATAGGAAATAGAAGCCAAAAAACCAATTCTATTTTCACCTTCGCCAACGTTGTATTGGTTACCAGTAGTAAATCCAAAGCTATAGTCCATTGCGCTGTTTGCTTTCATGGCGGATAACACTGGATTAAATTTTTTGGTAATTGCCGTTAATAAGGGATTGTATTCATACGTGTTGGGGATGTCCTGATTTCGGTTAATGGGAACACTTCGGTTTCCGTTGTCGAACCCTAGGAAATCTGTAGCACTGCCTTTATAGTCTAAATAGTTTTCATTAAAGTGCATGTCCGGGTTGTAGCTTCCACTAAGGGAAATGCTGTGTTCTTTTTTAGAGGGGTAATCCTTGGTTACTATATTTACAATACCACCCGTAAAATCAGAAGGTAAATCGGCAGATGCAGATTTAAGAACCAAGATGTTGTCTATGATATTGGTGGGAAATATGTCCAACTGAATCGTATTTCTATCTGGATCCAGTCCGGGTATGTCCACCCCGTTCAAAATAGATTTGGTGTAGCGATCGCCCAGACCTCTGACATAGACGTATTTTCCGCCTTGTACGGATACACCTGGTACAGATTTTATAGCACTTGCCACATCGCTGGAACCAGTTTTTTTGAAGGCTTCGGCCGATAGTCCGTCCAAAAGGTTTACGGCCCTTTTTTGGATTCCCAAAACTGCGGTTTCTGTATTTTTTTTAACGCTTACGGAAATCACTACTTCATCCAGACCTTCGGCCAGGGTTTTCATGGTAACATTTACGTTGGTTGCTTCATTGGCCTTAACGACCACATCGGTTATTTCCACAGTTTTATAACCTAGGAATGAAAAAGAAAGGGTGTGGGTGCCTTCTTCAAGGGCAAGCGTATAGTTGCCATCAAAATCGGAGGTGGTACCTATAGTAGTGCCTTTGACCAGTATATTGGCAAATGGTACGGGATCTTGAAAATCTGCGTCGATCAATGATCCGGTTACCTCGCCACTTTGTGAAAAAATGAATTGAAAAATTAGAAAAGTAAAGGTTGAAAGTCTAAGTGAATATTTCATAAGTAAATGATAATTAAATCGTAATAAACCAAATGCCCGCCACTAAATTTGGGCGAGCATGGTTGTTATTTTTAGTGGGGTGAATTGGGTTCCTATTAGAAACCTAAGCCTGCATTAGCACTGGCATATGTCCAAGAAAATACGCTAAGGTCTGCACCTACTGTCTGTTCCCCTTCGGTAACTTGGGTTGTCCAGTCGGCAGCTCTTTCGGTAAATGTTGGCGCTAGGATGATTGTTGATTCCAAATCGTTTCCGGCTTCATCCTTTTTAACTTTTTCAGAGAAAATGCTGTTGTTAAAACCTACAACTTCCCAAGCTTCAAAGATTAATTTGCCGTCCAAGAAGTTTTGGGCTACATCATTGGCATCCAATTCCACATCTTTTCCATCTTGAAATCCAAGGGCGTAGATGTTTTTGGTAGTTCCCATAGCATTACTTCTGTAATCGGCATATTCACCATCATCTCCAGTCGCACTTCCAAAAACAGTAACGTTTTGAAGCGTAAATGAACCTGTGATAGAACCTTCAGGGCCATCTATCTCAAAAGCATGGTCAGCCGCCTCGTTTAAAATTACTACTGCATTGTCTATAGTTCCTGAATAGGCCATGTCTATATCCAGGGCATCATCACCTTGACCCCATACCAAAAGGTTGGTAGCGTCAACGGTTCCACCAAAGAATTCGATGCCATCATCAACATTCCCTACAACCTCAATATGGTTGATTAGAGTTCCACGACCAACGGTACCTAAGGTTAGACCGTTAATTTCGTTTCCTTCCCCGATCAAGGTACCGCCATGACGTATAGAGATGTATTCCATTTCTCCTGAACTGTCCTCATCGTTTAAGGCATCACCAGGACCGTGAAGCCCAAAGGTATCATCCGCAGGAATACCTTCGATTTGAATTTCGGTAACATCGCCTTTAAAAGAACCAGTGGCTCTTCCTAATACAATAAGGCCTCCCCAAAGTCCTCTCTGGTTTGCGTCCAAATTGGTTCCAGCTGTCTGTCCAACACCTATGTTGTCGGCTTCGGCAGTAAATATGATTGGCTTTTCAGGAGTACCTTTGGCCATAATCTTAGATCCCCTTTGGACGATTAGGGCTGAAGCTAAGGAGCCAGAACCAGGCTTTCCTTTTATAATGGTACCTGGCTCAATAGTCAAGGTTTTTCCTACCCCTACAACTACTTTTCCAGCCAATACGTATATGTTGTCGGCGGACCAAGTAGTATCAGCATCAATTACTCCAGATACGGTAATTATTTCTGCACAAGAACCTCCTATATCTACACCTGTTTCATCTCCGTTTTGGATACCGTCCTCACAGGTTGCTGTAGCTTCAGTACATGGCTGACAATTAGGTCCACCACAATCTACGCCAGTTTCTCCTTGATTTTGAATTCCATCGGCACAAGTAGCCACCTCTTCGGCTATTGGTGGTTCATCATCATTACTACATGATGTAAAGGTCAAGGCACTTATGGCCAATGCGGATAATAAAAGTTTTTTCATTTCAATTGATTTTTTTGGTTTCATTCTTTTACTGAAGTTCACTTGTTTTATTTTAACAGGGCAAATAAACCACCCAACTGTAAAAGTCCTGTTACCCTCAGATTAATAGTTTGTTGACTTAATGTTATCTAAAGGTTACTATATTAAATCCATGTTAAGCCGTTCCGTGTAATAGTATTATCTTTACTTTTGGCGCGGAAAACCAATAAAAAAAGGGGTACACCTAAAGGTTTTAAATAGTAGCAACCGTCTGCCAAAGACATAGGTGACCAAGACGGTTTAAAGACCAAAAAAAACTAAAACATGAAAAAAAAAGATATTAAGATACTTTTGGTGGATGATGAACCGGATATTCTAGAAATTGTAGGGTATAATTTGTCAGCCGAAGGGTATGAAGTCTTTACGGCAAAGAATGGTGTGGAAGGAGTTGCCAAGGCGAAAAAGAAAAAGCCGCACTTGATTATTTTGGATGTAATGATGCCTGAAATGGATGGTATTGAAGCCTGTGAAATCATTCGGAAAACCGAAGGGTTGGAGGATGTTATAGTTACTTTTTTGACGGCTAGAGGTGAAGATTACTCCCAAATGGCAGGCTTTGATGCAGGGGCAGACGATTACATTACAAAGCCCATTAAGCCCAAGGTTCTGGTGAGCAAAGTAAAAGCTTTGCTAAGAAGGTTAAAGAACGAGGAGCAAGATGCAGAGGATATTTTTAAGGTTGGGGATATAGTAATCAACAGGGAGGAGTATAAAATTATAAACAAGGGAGAGGAAATCGTTCTGCCCAGAAAAGAGTTTGAGCTTTTGGCACTATTGACATCCAAGCCCAACAAAGTTTTTAAAAGGGAGGTGATTTTAGATAAAGTTTGGGGGAATGAGGTGGTTGTTGGCGGAAGGACCATTGATGTCCATATTCGGAAACTTCGGGAAAAAATTGGAGACGATCACTTTAAAACAGTAAAAGGAGTAGGGTATAAGTTTGTATTGTAATGACTACGAGGATTAAAAAATCGTACCGGTTTGCCCTTCGTTCCGCAGTTCTAATTTCATTTTTACTAACCTCGATCATAGGTTTATTTTTGTACAATAGAGCAAGTATGGATTGGTTGCTCTTGGTGATTATTGCACTAACCTCCTGCCTATTTTCATTTCTTGTGGTACAGATCAGGGTAGAAAAGTTTATCTATCGTAAAATTGAACGTATTTACAACGATGTGGCGCTGCTGGAGTCCACCTCTTTGGCTTCCAAGACAGTTACTACGGATATGCGGAGCCTTACGGATGAAATAGAAAAGTTTGCCAAGGATAAAAAGATTGAGATAGATACCCTAAAAATCAGAGAGGAATATAGAAGGGATTTTTTGGGTAATGTTTCCCATGAACTAAAAACACCATTGTTTACGGTTCAAGGTTATATCCTTACCTTGTTGGATGGTGCTATGGATGATAAAAGTCTAAGAAAGAAGTACCTACAACGGGCCAGCAAAGGGGTGGAACGTCTCATTTATATTGTAAAAGACTTGGACCTGATTACCAAGTTGGAGGTAGGCGACCTAAATCTGGAGATAGAAGATTTTGATATCCTGGAACTGTTTCAGAATGTTTTTGATCTTTTAGAGATGAAGGCTGCCAAAAAAAATATTACCCTGACCTTTGATATGGATTATAAGAATCCAATCTATGTTAAAGGGGATAAGGAAAAAATACAACAAGTAATCACCAATTTAGTGGTCAACTCCATTAAATATGGACAACAGAACGGAACTACCGAAGTTAGTGTTGAAAATTTAATTAAGAATAAGGTCATTATACGGGTCACCGACAATGGGGAGGGAATTTTAAAACAAAACCTTGCTCGAATATTTGAACGGTTTTACCGGGTCGATAAAAGTGGAAGCAGGGCCGAAGGAGGGTCTGGCTTGGGCTTGGCGATTGTAAAACATATTATTGAGGCCCACAACGAGAAGATTTATGTGGAAAGCGTGGTCGATATAGGATCGGAGTTTTCCTTTACCTTGGAGAAAGCTGCCAAATAATTCCAGTTGCTTCCCGCTTATATAAGGTTGAATAATTCCGGTGTTAGTCAACCTATATCTAAAATATATTCCGCATAATGTGCGTTAGCTAAAATTGGCAATTTTGTATTGTTTATAGTGTTTCCCAGCTATATAAATTTCACTTTCCATTGTGTTGCCCAATTATAAATTAGTGGTGTGCCATTAAGTTCTTATCTTTAATAACGACATAGTATCTATCAACCAAAATCCTATGGAACACATTGTTATTATTGGTAATGGAATTTCCGGAATTACGGCAGCGCGTCATATTCGAAAACTATCCGACAAGAAAATCACCATCATTTCCGCTGAGAGCGATTATTTTTTCTCAAGAACTGCTCTAATGTATGTTTATATGGGGCATATGAAGTTTGAACATACACAACCTTATGAGAATTGGTTTTGGGGAAAAAATAGATTGAATTTGGTTCATGGGTACGTCACAAAAGTGGATACGGCCAATAAAAAGCTTTTACTAAAAAATTCCGAAGAAATTTTATATGATAAACTTATCATTGCCACAGGTTCCAAATCCAACAAATTCGGATGGCCTGGGCAGGATTTGAAAGGGGTGCAAGGATTGTATTCCAAACAGGATTTGGAATTGTTGGAGACTAATGCCCCAAATAAAGAAGTTTGTAATAGGGCGGTAATCGTGGGAGGCGGATTAATAGGGATTGAATTGGCAGAAATGCTAAGAAGTCGCGACATTCCAGTTACATTTCTGGTGCGTGAAAAAAGCTTCTGGAATGGGGTCTTGCCCGAAGGGGAATCCCAAATGATCAATGAGCACATTCTGGAGCACCATATAGAACTAAAATTGGATACTAATTTGGATAAAATTATCGCGGATAAAAATGGTTGGGCAAAGGCAGTGGTAACAGATAAGGGAGAAACCATTGAATGTACTGTAGTGGGGCTAACCGCAGGGGTTACCCCGAACATAGATTTCCTAAAAGACTCGGGACTCGAATTGGGCAAAGGGGTGAAGGTCAATAATTTTTTGGAAACCAATGTAGCGGACGTCTATGCCATTGGAGATTGCGCCGAGCAACAGGAGGCCATAGGAGACAGGAGGCCGGTAGAGGCTGTTTGGTATACCGGTAGAATGATGGGCGAAGTTTTGGCACAGACTATTTGCGGTAACAGAAGAATCTATAAGCCGGGGCATTGGTTTAATTCTGCAAAATTTTTGGACATAGAATACCAAACGTACGGATGGGTATTTAGTGAGAAGGCTAAAAAAGACCATGAGCATCATTTTCATTGGCGACATCCCAAGGAGAAAATATGTGTCACTATTGCCTTTCATAAAGACACAAAACTATTCTTGGGCATCAATACGTTCGGAATTCGCATGCGTCACGAAATTTTGGACCGCTGGCTTACAGAGAAAAGAAGCATGGATTATGTGATGGAATATTTAAAGGATGCCAATTTTGATCCAGAATTCTATGCCCAATATGAGAAAGCCATAGTATCCCAATATAATTCCCAATTTGGCACCGGTATTACCCCCAAAAAGAAAAGTTGGAAACGAATTTTTAGCAACGTATAAGATTTTAAGATGCAAATAATAAAAAAAATTGGGCTCTTCATTTTTCTAATTGGCCTTACTATATTTACCACGCTTCCATTTATTGGGGAGTTTATGGTAACTCCTGAAACTTTGGATAAGGTGATAGAGGAAAAGGGAATTTCCAGTGAAATTTTTATTCAAGGAATGAAGGAAAATGTGGTAGGCAGAGAGTTTAGCGGTATGCTTGCCCTGTCGCCCCAAATATCCCAGGTACTTGAGACTGCCAATGCCCAACATAGAAAAGGTAAGGAATATAAAAAGGTCATCTATACGGGGCCGCATGATATGGCTGCTGCGATAGGCAAAGCCTCTGGAGGAGGTTTTATAGTGGAAAATAAGGTGCTAATGTGGTTCCTAACCTTTGGTCTGGGAATATTGGGAGCCTTACTTTTTATTATTCCCAATATTGTCTTATTGGGCCAAAAAGGAATTAAAAATGATGGCATTTACCATGAAAACGCTACCAATAGAGGATGGATTGCCTGGATGGTCTTCGTTTTTCTGGTTTCCTTCTATTTGGTGCTATATTTCCGTTCGGAATATGCTGTAAATTGGACATATCTCGTAGATCCTATTAGCGAGTTTTTGAGTGGTAACCCTGCTGGGCATTGGTTTGTTTATGGGTTTATGTACTGTACGGTGATGACAGTAATGGCGGTTCGTATGTATATTAAATACAGGCATAATATGTACCAAATAATACGTACAACCTCTGTGTTGTTCTTTCAAATTGTCTTTGCCTTTCTTATTCCGGAAATAATGGTGAGGCTCCAAATGCCGTATTACGATTTTAAGAATGCTTTTCCTTTGGATTATGATTTCTTTTTTCAATGGAATTTGAAAGATTTACTGAATAGTGGGGGTATAGGTCTCTTTATTCTGGTTTGGGGTATTGTGCTTACGCTGGTGATTGTACCCGTAATGGTTTATTTTTTTGGGAAACGATGGTATTGTTCCTGGGTCTGTGGATGTGGCGGATTGGCGGAAACCTTGGGTGATCCTTATAGACAGCATTCCAGCAAGTCCCTATTTTCGTGGAAAGTAGAAAGGTGGTTGGTGCATGGTGTGTTGGTCTTTGCCGTGGGTATGACGTTGATGACACTTTACAGTTTCTTTTCGGAGTCCAGTACAGTCTTGGGCTTAAAAACACAGAGTGTGCAAAGTGCCTACAGTTTCTTGATAGGTGCATTTTTTGCAGGTGTAGTCGGAACTGGGTTTTATCCCATTTTTGGAAATAGGGTGTGGTGTAGGTTTGGTTGTCCATTAGCGGCATATTTGGGATTTGTGCAACGTTTTAAGTCGCGCTTTAGGATTACCACCAACGGCGGCCAATGTATCTCCTGTGGTAATTGTTCTACCTATTGTGAGCAGGGAATAGACGTTAGGGCCTATGCCCAAAAGGGTGAAAATATTATCAGGTCCAGCTGTGTGGGTTGCGGTATATGTTCCGCAGTCTGTCCTAGGGGGGTCTTAAAATTGGAAAATGGTCCGCTTAAGGGGAGAATTAACCCTACAGAAATCCTGTTAGGGAACGATGTTGATCTAATGGACTTGGTAAACAAGAAATAAACCAATGGTATAGGCATAAATAAATGTTGCAATACCTGCTGGGAGGTCCGTGGTTTGATGAAAGTATTGATACCTTTGCGCTACCCTTTGGGGTGTGAAAATTTTGGATACCCAAAATGCATGTCTATGGATAAATAACAATGCCCCTTCAAATAATCTATGATTGATATAAAAGTAATTATCCCGGCCTATAATGAAGCCGACTCCATTGGTAGCGTAATAAAAGAAATACCAAAGAATGTCTCTGAAATTATTGTTGTTAACAACAATTCTACAGACAATACCGCCCTAAATGCAAGGAAGGCCGGGGCTACTGTGCTCACTGAGGAGAGAATGGGCTATGGCTATGCCTGCCTGCTAGGAATTAATTATATATCCAAACAATCCAAAACACCCGATATTATCGTATTTATGGACGGAGACTATTCGGATTATCCCGAAGAACTTTCCAAAGTGGTGCAACCCATAGTTGAAAATAATTTGGATTTTGTTATTGGGGCCAGAACAAAGGCGTTGAGGGAAGAAGGGTCTATGACGCCGCAACAGGTTTTTGGTAATGCCTTGGCTACCACTTTAATGAAATGGTTCTTTGGAGCTTCCTTTACTGATTTGGGCCCATTTAGGGCTATAAAGTACGATAAGCTTTTGGCACTGGAGATGGAGGATAAGACCTACGGTTGGACTGTAGAAATGCAATTGAAGGTGCTGAAAAAAGGATTTACATATACCGAAGTGCCAGTGCGTTACAAAAAAAGAATTGGCATCTCAAAAGTATCAGGTACTGTAAAAGGTACTATATTTGCAGGCGTAAAAATCCTAGGTTGGATATTTAAATACAGTTTAAAATAAAATGGGACTAACGATTACTTACTTTATCATTGCGATTTACAGTATTTCCTTATTATTAATATTCTTTTATAGTCTTGCCCAGCTTAATCTACTGGTCAACTATTTGGGGTATAAGAGGAGAAATCAGGAGGCGTTAAAATACAGCTTATTAGACCCAAAAGAAATACCATATGTCACCATTCAACTTCCCATTTACAATGAGGAGTATGTAATGGAACGTTTATTGGAGAATATATCTAAAATTGAATACCCTAAAAGTAAATTGGAAATTCAGGTTTTGGATGATTCCACGGACGACTCGGTGCTGGAAACTGCCAAGCGTATACAGGCCCTTCAGGAAACGGGATTGGATATACAGCATATAAGAAGGACCAATAGACAGGGCTTTAAGGCAGGTGCCTTGAAAGAGGGTCTTGAATTGGCTAAGGGAGAATTTATTGCCATTTTTGATGCAGATTTCTTGCCATCCAGTGATTGGTTGAAGAAAACCGTAATTTACTTCAAGGATCAGGAAATTGGGGTCGTTCAGACAAGATGGGGGCATATTAATAGAGAGTATTCCACTTTGACCCGTATTCAGGCTTTTGCTTTGGATGCCCATTTTACATTGGAGCAAGTAGGACGTAATGCCAAAGGCCATTTTATAAATTTCAATGGTACCGCTGGTATCTGGAGGAAACAATGTATCCTGGACGCAGGAAACTGGGAGGGGGATACGTTGACCGAAGACTTGGACCTTAGTTACCGTGCACAATTAAAGAATTGGAAATTTAAGTATTTGGAAGATGTAGAGACCCCTGCAGAGCTTCCCGTAGTAATCAGTGCTGCCCGTTCCCAGCAATTTCGTTGGAACAAAGGGGGTGCTGAAAACTTCAGGAAAACCGTGTGGAGCGTTATTTCCGCTAAGAACATTTCGTTCAAGACCAAGTTTCATGGGGTGATGCACCTGTTAAATAGCTCCATGTTCCTTTGTGTATTTTTGGTCGCGATTCTTAGTATTCCCATGATGTATATTAAAAATACCTTTGACCATCTTGGATGGATTTTTGAAGCTACCAAATTCTTTATTTTAAGTACCATTATACTTTTCGTCTGCTATTGGTTTACCTATAAGAGCATACAGGGTAGTAGTTTTGATAATTTTGTTGATTATATAGGTATTTTCTTTACGTTTTTCTCCGTGGCACTCGGGTTTTCTTTGCATAATTCCATTGCCGTTCTGGAAGGTCATATGGGTAAAAGAAGTGAGTTTGTAAGGACCCCAAAATTCAATTTGAACAATATCAAGGATAGTTGGAAAGGCAATAAATATTTGGCGACCAAACTATCTCCCAATATGATTTTGGAAGCGGCCTTAATGCTATACTTCCTTTTTGGAATGTACAGTGCCATTCCTTTAAACGACTTTGGACTTTTTCCATTCCACCTTATGTTGTTTTTGGGCTTCGGATATGTATTCTTTAAATCCCTAATGGCAAGGGGTTAAATATAGGCGATACCGTTTTTAATAGCCCTGTTTCTGACAAGAAACAGGGCTATTTTAATCTTACCGTTTAAAACGGTCTTTATCGACCTAAATCATTGATTAACAAAGTAATAGGCCTGTTCTTTTACAGGCATTGTAGGGTGTAGCTTATTAGTTATATTCATGTATTTTAAAAAAAACAAGAGTTTTGTTGCTAAAATCAAAATTAGACAAGCGGTTATTTGATAAATTCATTTAAATTTAGGAGATTGCTTAAATTTTAAAGTAACCAAAAATCACCTGACTACTATGATCCAAAGGGCCATTTCTTATTGGAAACTTCATCGGATTCCAATTTTAATGGTGCTTCTTAGCATCCTCTTCTATATTACCTTTGGTTACGATCTGGATCGGACGGATTTTATAAAACTCCTAAGTCTTTATTTGGTACTGTTCTTTTTGTGTTATAAAATGATTCAGTTCGAAAAATGGAACTTTAAATTTTTAGCTATTTCCGGAACCCTTTTCCGATTAATGCTACTTTTTGCCGAACCAAACCTTTCGCAGGATTTTTATAGGTTTATATGGGATGGGCAATTGATCAACAATGGAGTGGGGCCTTACCTGCACCTCCCGAAAGACCTCATTATTGAAAATGGCCAACTAATGCACAATGCCGCTGAATTAGTAAGTGGAATGGGAAGTCTGAGTGCCTCAAATTATAGCAATTACCCTCCCTTAAACCAGTTCATTTTTGCATTGTCCACTTGGTTGTCCGGAAATAGCATAGTGGGAAGTGTATTGGTTATGAGAACTGTGCTCATTCTTTCCGATTTGGGAATCCTGTATTATGGGCGAAAATTGTTGCAAAAACTCAATAAATCTACCCACCTTATCTTTTGGTATTTCTTAAATCCCTTGGTGATATTGGAGCTAACGGGAAACTTGCATTTTGAAGGGGTAATGTTATTCTTTTTTATATGGTCCATTTATTTGTTGGTCAATAAAAAATGGCTGTTGGCAGCAGTGGTTTATGCGCTGTCGATTTCCGTAAAACTGGTGCCATTACTATTTTTGCCCTTGTTTTTAAAATATTTTGGTTTTAAGAAAAGCATCGTTTTCTATGGGATTGTAGGTGTTACTTCAGTTCTTTTATTGATTCCGTTCTATTCCCCCGATTTTGCCGACAATTACATGCAAACCGTAGGGTTGTGGTTTTCGAATTTTGAATTTAATGCTGGATTCTATAATGCCCTTAAAAAAGTAGCTATAAATTTCGATGCAAAACCCTGGGAGCTTATCAAGGTTTATGGGAGAATTACGCCCATAATTGTCATTGCCTCTGTGGTACTGTTTACGTTTTTACGGGACAATAAAAAGATTTCAGGCTTGTTGACTTCCATGCTTTGGGTGTTAACGCTGTATTATCTTTTATCGGCTACCGTGCACCCATGGTATATTATTTTCTTGGTGGTTTTATGCTTGTTTACCGAGTTTAGGTTCCCCTTGGTTTGGTCCCTGAGTATCATATTGAGCTATTGGGCCTATTCCAATGAGGGGTTCAGGGAGAATTACTGGTTGTTATTTATTGAATATATAGTAGTATATGGATTTATGTCCTATGAAATTGTTAGATTACATAACAAAAAACTTCTTTTTAGTAAAAATTAGCACAACAATTATAATAATTCATTTTTATTTGTACTTTTGATGGTATAATGAGTAACACAGCGTCCATATATGATTTTAACAAGGCATCTAGCCTTGCTTATTCATTTACGCCTACACGTCGTCGCCCGTAAGGGTGCACTTCTTTTATGGAAATAGGTGAGTCCATTTCCCTCTCAAAAAAAATAAATTTTAATTTTAATTTTAAAAGCAACATTCAATGAAGATTGTAATTGCTAACGATTCCCATTTTAAATATGCCGAGGTCATCTGCGATACTATTGCGGAGTCGGCCAAAGTGCGCGGCACTGGGATTGCCAAGCGTACTCCTGAATACATTCAAAAAAGACTGCATAATGGTAATGCGATTATCGCCTTGGATGGCGATAAGTTTGCCGGTTTCTGTTATATAGAGGTGTGGGGGCATGAAAAGTTTGTGGCCAATTCTGGTCTTATTGTACATCCTGATTACAGAAACCAAGGCCTGGCCAAGCAAATAAAGAAGGAAATTTTTGCTCTTTCTAGGAGCAAGTTCCCCAATGCCAAGATTTTTGGGATTACTACGGGATTGGCCGTGATGAAAATGAACTATGAGCTGGGGTATAAACCAGTAACTTTTTCCGAGCTTACCTCCGATCCAGAGTTTTGGAAAGGCTGTCAAACTTGTAAAAATTTCGATATCCTTACGCGGACGGAACAAAAAATGTGCCTTTGTACCGGTATGTTGTACGATCCGGAGACCAAGGCTAAGGAAGCCCAAAAGGAGTCTAAGGAAACATTAAATTCCAAGGCATTTCAAAGGTTAAAAAGTATAAAGGAAAGTTTGTTCCTGAGCAAGAAAACAAAGTAGTAGGTCAAAGAATACTACTGTAAATATATAATTATTAAAAGTGTAGCATGAAGAAATTAGTTTTAGCATATAGTGGTGGGTTGGATACTTCCTACTGTGCCAAGTATTTATCAAAGGACCAAGGTTTTGAAGTACATGCCGTTAGTGTAAATACCGGTGGTTTCTCTAAGGAGGAAATAGAAAGCATTCATAAAAAAGCCTTGGAATTGGGAGCCACTTCCTACACCTCCATAGATGCCGTACAAACCTTTTATGAAAAGGTGGTAAAGTATTTAATTTTCGGCAATGTTTTAAAGAACAACACCTATCCACTATCGGTTAGTGCAGAGCGAATTGTCCAGGCTATAGAGATTGTGAATTACGCCAAAAAAGTAGGCGCCAAATATATTGCCCATGGTAGTACCGGGGCAGGGAATGATCAGGTTAGGTTTGATATGATATTTCAGATCATCGCCCCTGAGATCGAGATTATTACCCCAATACGGGATAACAAATTGGCCAGGGAGGCAGAAATTGAATATTTAAAGCAGAATGGGGTAGATTACCCTTGGGAAAAAGCAAAATATTCGATCAACAGAGGTTTATGGGGAACTTCCGTAGGCGGCGAGGAAACACTTACCTCCCACAAGTCCTTGCCAGATACGGCTTATCCAAGTCAATTGCAACAAACAGAACCCACTCAATTAAAACTTACTTTCCATCAGGGTGAGTTAATTGCGTTGGACGGGGAAAACGATACCCCTGTGAATAACATCGTAAAATTGGAGGCCATTGCTTCCAAATTTGCCATTGGCAGGGATATCCACGTTGGGGATACCATTATTGGCATAAAAGGGAGGGTCGGTTTCGAGGCGCCAGCTTCTCTGATCATTATAAAGGCCCATCACTTATTGGAGAAACACACCCTTACCAAATGGCAACAATACCAAAAGGAAATGCAAGGTAATTTCTATGGTATGTTATTGCACGAAGGAAACTATTTGGATGAGGTTATGCGAAATATCGAGGCTTTCCTCACCGATACCCAGAAGAACGTAAGCGGTGACGTCTTTGTTAGCTTGCACCCATATCGTTTTGAATTGGACGGAATATCTTCTCCCCACGATCTTATGAATGCCTCTTTTGGTAGCTATGGCGAGATGAACAAAGGATGGACTGCGGATGACGCCAAAGGCTTTATAAAAATACTTTCGAATTCAGGAAAAATATATAACCACGTAAATCAGAATAATGATTAAGGCAGGAATTATAGGTGGTTCAGGCTACACTGGTGGGGAACTCATCAGAATTCTCCTGAACCACCCCCACGCAACTATAGATTTTGTTTTTAGTACTACTAGGGCCGGTAAAAAGATTACCACAGCCCATCCGGATCTTTTGGGGGTTACCGATCTTGTTTTTACAGGAGAGGTAAACAAGGATGTGGATGTAGTATTTCTTTGTCTTGGACATGGTAACTCTACTAGTTTTTTAAAGGAAAATGAGTTCTCCAAAAACACTAGGATCATAGATCTAAGTAATGATTTTAGGCTGGGGGCAGATGCAGTTATAGACGGAAAAGCTTTTGTCTACGGCTTGCCCGAACTGAAAAAGGAAGAAATTAAAAAGGCTAAATACATAGCCAACCCAGGTTGTTTTGCCTCCGCTATTCAGTTGGGGTTATTGCCCTTGGCAAAGGCCCATAAATTGGATAAGCCGGTGCACGTCAATGCCGTTACCGGAAGTACAGGGGCCGGAGTAAGCCTTTCGGCTACCTCACATTTTAGCTGGAGGAACAATAACGTATCCTGGTACAAGCCGTTTACGCATCAGCACCTAGGCGAAATAAATGAAAGTCTCCATAGTCTTCAAGAAAATACTGGGGAAATTTTCTTTCTACCGAACAGGGGAAATTTTACCAGGGGAATTTTGGCTACGGCCTATACAGAGTTTGATGGGAGTTTGGAAGAGGCCTATGATTTGTACAAGGAGTTTTACAAGGATGCCGCTTTCACCCAGGTGACGGAAGAGGACATCAACCTAAAACAGGTGGTAAACACCAACCAATGCCATATTCATTTGCACAAGCACAACAACACCCTGCTGATTACCTCGGCCATAGACAATTTGTTGAAAGGGGCTTCAGGGCAGGCAGTGCAGAATATGAACTTGGCGTTCGGGTTTAAGGAGACCGAAGGCTTGCAATTAAAAGCGGGTGTATTTTAATATCGGTCGGCCCAATGGGTCAACAGCAGTGGAAATATGAAAACCGACCATCAAAAAAAATTAACCAATCTATAGATTTCCGAGGTTTTGGGAATGATACAAATAACGAATAAGGAATGAAAATAGCCATTATTGGAACAGGTAATTTAGGGCTTTCCATCGCTAAAGGCATTTTAAGCACTAATGGGGCCACTTCCATGGTCCTTACCAAGAGAAATCTTAATGGGCTTAAGGAAATTGAAAAATACGGAATCGTTACCACTACAATTGATAATAGGGAAGCGGTGGCCAAATCCGATATCCTTATTTTTGCCGTACAACCCGGACAGTTTGTAAAAATATTGGGAGAGGTTAAGGACATTCTTACGGACAAACATGTTATTATTTCCACCATTACCGGTTTTAGTATTGCCAGGATGGAAGAGGTTATAGGGCCAGATCATTATATTATTCGTGCCATGCCCAATACCGCTATTTCCGTGGGGAAATCCATGACCTGTATATGCAGTAATGAGAAAGGCGCCAAGAGGATAGACCTCGCCAAGGCCATCTTTAACCGTATGGGGCATTCCATGCAAATTCCGGAAGACCAGATGCAGGCGGCTACCGTTATTTGTGCCAGTGGAATTGCGTTTTGGATGCGATTGATACGTGCCACTACACAAGGGGCCATTCAATTGGGATTCGATGCCAAGGAAGCACAGGAGTTGGCCATGCATACCTGTAATGGGGCTGCCAGTTTGTTGATAGAATCCGGTAGTCACCCAGAAGATGAAATAGATAAGGTGACTACTCCGAGGGGGTGTACCATTTCCGGATTGAACGAAATGGAACACCAAGGACTAAGCTCCTCCCTGATTAGAGGTATAGTGGCCTCATTTGACAAGATAAACGAAATAAAAAAAGGATAACCTCACCATTAAACCTACGGGCTTTTAATTTTTGCGAGGTTCATAATACAATATAGAAGATGGAATTATTTGATGTATACCCGTTATATAGCGTTACTCCCGTTTCGGCCAAGGGAATAGTGGTTACCGATGAAAAAGGTCAGGAGTATTTGGATTTCTACGGTGGACATGCTGTAATTTCCATAGGGCATTCCCATCCACATTATGTGAAAAGATTGAAGGAGCAGTTGGATAAGATCGGTTTTTACAGCAATGCCGTCCAGAACCCGATTCAAAAAGCCTTGGCGCATAAACTGGGAGAGCTTTCAGGCTGTGAAGACTACAATCTCTTCCTGTGTAATTCTGGGGCAGAGGCCAACGAAAATGCCTTAAAACTGGCATCGTTCCAAACGGGTAAATCTAGGGTAATTGCCTTCAAGCACGGATTTCACGGTAGAACTTCTGCCGCTGTGGCCGCTACCGATAATGAAAAGATAAACGCACCTATAAACAAGCAACAAAAGGTAACCATACTTCCCTTCGAGGATTTGGCTGCTTTAAAAAGCGAGATTTCCAAAGGGGATGTGTGTAGTGTAATCATAGAGACCATTCAAGGGGTAGGGGGGCTGGACCAACCTTCCCAAGAATTTTATCAAAATATAGCTGCACTTTGTAAGGAAAATGGTGCCTTGCTTATTGCAGACGAAGTGCAATGTGGTTATGGCAGAAGCGGTAAATTCTTTGCCTTCCAACACTATGGCATCAAACCGGACATTATTACCGTAGCCAAGGGAATGGGGAACGGATTTCCTATTGGCGGGGTTTTGGTCCATGAAAGCATCAAGGCTTCCTACGGAATGTTGGGAACCACCTTTGGGGGCAATCACTTGGCATGTGCCGCAGGATTGGCGGTATTGGAAGTTATCGAAAAAGAAAATTTAATAGAAAATGCCGCTGAGCTTTTCGAATATTTCAAAACCAAGGCAGCAACTATCTCACAGGTAAAAAGAGTAAAGGGAATGGGGCTTATGCTGGGATTGGAATTTGATTTTGAAGTGGCGGAACTACGAAAGAAACTTATTCATAACCAACATATGTTCACCGGTGGCGCCAGTGACAAACATGTATTGAGAGTATTACCGGCATTGAATATTACCAAGGAAAATTTGGATCAGTTTTTTGATGCCCTAAAAAAAGAGTTGGTATGAGTTTGAATTTGGACATAGCCCAAAGGAATACGGTGCTCAGTACCATGGCACAGCTGATAGATGGGGAACGAAATACCATCCTTGAGGTCAATAAAAAAGACCTGGAGGCTTATAAGGGAGATGATCTGGCCATGTACGACCGACTCAAGGTAGACGATGCCAAAATTGATGGCATGATCCTATCCTTGCAACAGTTGGCAGGACAGGAAGACCCTTTGGGCTTGGAACGCTTTAATTTTACCCATGAAAATGGGATGCACGTTAGTAATAAAACAGCACCTTTTGGCACCGTCCTGATTATTTATGAATCTAGGCCAGATGTTACTATAGAAGCAGCTGCTATTGCCTTTAAATCTGGCAATAAAATATTATTGAAGGGGGGAAAGGAATCACTTCAAAGCAATTTGGTATTGGTAAATTTCTGGCATAAGTCCTTGGAGCAACACGGCATTTCCAAAGATTGGGTTACTTATCTGGAATTTAATAGGGAACAGACCCAGGCCTTTTTGGAAAAACCCACTCAAAAGTTGGACTTGATAGTACCACGTGGAGGGGAAAAATTGATCGCCTTTACCAAAAAACACGCCACCTGTCCCGTAATAGTCAGTGGAAGGGGAAATAACTTTCTTTACATACATCCCAAGGCGGACCTTAAAAAGGCAATGTCCATTATCCTAAATGGCAAGACCACAAAAATATCGGCCTGTAATGCCTTGGACAAGGTGCTGATAGATAGTGATCTGCCCAACAAGGAGGCTTTTATAAAAGATTTGATAAGTGAATTAAAGGCGAAGGAAGTCAAAATTTTGGTAGATAGTAGCCTGGCCAATACAGAGGGTACTTCCGAAATTACAGAAGAGGACACTTGGTTTGAAGAATTTTTGGATTACAAGATCCTCATTGGGGAAGTGGGAAGCACCGATCAAGCCATTGAAAAAATAAATACCTATGGCGGCGGACATTCCGCGGTTATCGTTACTGAAGAGGAGCAAGAGGCCGACCTTTTTATGAATTCCGTGGATTCAGCCGCAGTATATCATAATGTGTCCACCCGTTTTACAGATGGCGGACAATTTGGACTGGGCGGGGAATTGGCCATCAGCACGGATAAATTGCACCAAAGAGGTCCCATAGGCCTTCAGCATTTGGTGACCAACAAATGGTATGTAAAGGGCGATGGACAAATAAGGTAGTAGCCAGACCTCAATAATAGGTCTAAAAAAAAGAGCATGCAGAAGAAAAGAATATTATTAAAAATAGGATCCAATACCCTCACCAAGGAAACAGACCATATTTCTAGAGGGAAAATCGAAGATATTGGCAGGCAGATCGCGAAACTAAAGGATAGTTATGAATTCATCATTGTGAGTTCGGGGGCCATTGCCGCTGCCAAGCAATTCGTGAAATTGGAACACAACGGACAGGAAATCACGATTAAACAGGCTTTGGCCTCTATAGGTCAACCCCATTTAATGCGAATTTTTCAAGAGAATTTCAGGGAGTTGGGATTGTTTACTTCCCAATGTCTTTTGTCCTATTCCGACTTTGAAAGAGAAGTGTCCAAAGAAAATATTTGCAATACCATCAACGTACTGGTGGCCAATAATTTTATCCCCATCATCAATGAGAACGATACCGTAGCGACCGACGAAATCAAGTTTGGGGACAATGATAAATTGGCGGCATTGACCGCTGCCTTGATGAAGGTAGACCTTCTGATTATTGCTACCAATACCGATGGCATTTACACCAAGGAATCGTTTATTAATAAGAAGCCGGAAACTATTCGCTTGGTGGGCAACTTGGCCGATCTTCAAAAAGAGGTGAGCAGTTCCAAGTCTTCCCATGGTACCGGGGGAATGGAATCCAAGATCGAGGCTGCCAACATCGCCAGACAGGCTAATGTAGAGACCTGGATAGTGAATGGACTAAAGGACAATTTTATCATCGATGCCCTAGAAAACAAAACAGCTTTTACAACTATAAAATAAAGAAATGCAACACTATTTATCCTTAAAAGATATCGATTCCCTACCACAATGGGTAGAAGAAGCTAGATCATTAAAGGCGAATCCGCTTCAATTTAAAGCCTTGGGAGAGGCCAAGACCGTATGTTTATTATTCTTCAACAACAGCCTTAGAACCCGTTTAAGCACGCAAAAAGCGGCCTTGAATTTGGGGATGGAGGTCATTGTTATGAATTTTGGAAGTGAAGGATGGGCATTGGAATATGGCGATGGAACCATCATGGATCAGGGCACCTCCGAACACATCAAGGAAGCAGCTCAGGTAGTAGCCCAATATTGCGATATAGTAGCCATTAGGGCCTTTGCCTCCTTGACCGATAAGGAACAGGACGAGGCAGAGGTGGTTATGAACGGTTTTAAAAAATACGCAGGTATTCCAGTGGTGAATATGGAAAGCTCTGTGGGCCACCCTTTACAGGCTTTGGCAGATGCTATTACCCTGGCGGAAAACAATACCAAGAAAAGACCAAAAGTAGTCTTGTCCTGGGCGCCACACCCAAAGGCATTGCCGCATGCGGTAGCTAATTCCTTCGTGGAAATGATGCAATTACAGGAGGCCGATTTTGTAATTACACACCCCGAAGGATACGATTTAAACCCTGAGGTGACCAAGGGTGCCAAAATAGTATACGATCAAGACAAGGCTTTGGAAGATGCCGATTTTGTATATGTAAAAAACTGGAGCAGCTATCTGGATTATGGAAAGGTGGTGAGTCAGGATAAAAATTGGACCATGACCAATAAAAAGTTGGGCAATGCCAAATTTATGCACTGTTTGCCTGTAAGGCGCAATGTAGTTGTGGCCGATGAGGTTTTGGACGGCAACAATTCCTTGACCATTCAACAAGCCAATAACAGGACCTATTCCGCACAAATTGTGTTGAAGAAGTTGCTGGAGAGTATGGGTGCTTAGGCAGAGTTGTCAGTGAACAGTTGTCAGTAATGAGTAAACTGTTGTTAGTGAAAAGTGGCAATCGAGATATGACGAATGCCCGTCACTTCGAGTGATTTTATGGAGTGGAACGAAATAAAATTGTATCGAGAAGCACAGGATGACGTAATACTGTCGGGTCCAGCGGAGTCGAGACCTCCTAGGCTCTTGGATTTAATGTTCAAGATTGAAAGTTGAGAGGAGAAGACGGGAGGGATTGAAAATGTGGGCAGGTGATTTTATGGAGTGGAACGAAATAAAATTGTATCGAGAAGTAGAAGAGTACAGTAAATAGTAATCAGTTCGTAGTGAATAGGAATCACTTGAAGGAGTAAACAGATTGCCGCGCTGCACCTACCTATCGGTAGGCGGGCTCGCAATGACGTAATACTGTCCGGTCGAGCGGAGTCGAGACCTCATTGAACGAACTGAAACAGCTGGTCAGACTAAAACAGAGACCCATGAGGAAAGTAAAAAAAGATATGAAACAAAAACTATCTATAATAAAAATTGGAGGGAACGTAATTGAGAACGAAGTGGAACTCAACAAATTCCTAGATTGCTTTGCTGCCATGCAAGGACCTAAAATATTGGTGCACGGTGGTGGCAAACTAGCCACCCAAATCGCGGAAAAATTGGGGATAGAATCCAAATTGGTAGGCGGAAGACGTATTACCGACGAAGAGGGACTAAAAGTAATCACCATGGTCTACGGCGGTTTGGCCAACAAGAATATTGTAGCCCAATTGCAGGCCAGGGGTACCAACGCCATAGGACTTAGTGGAGCTGATGGCAATACCATCCGTGCCGTAAAAAGACCGGTTCGGGAAATTGACTACGGTTTTGCCGGGGATGTGGAGGAAGTAAATGCAGGGGCTATAGACAAATTGTTGCAGGCCGAATTTGTTCCGGTGTTTTGTGCCATTACCCATAACAAGGAAGGGCAATTGTTGAATACCAATGCCGATACCATTGCTTCGGAAGTGGCCATAGGCATGAGCGAGAATTATGACACTACTCTCTACTATTGCTTTGAAAAGAAAGGGGTGCTGATGGACATTTCGGACGAATCCTCGGTGGTAAAACACCTGGAACCTGGCAACTATCAGGAATTATTAAAACAAAAAATTATAGCGGATGGGATGCTGCCAAAATTAGAAAATTGCTTCCATGCGCTAAATAAAAATGTGGGCAAGGTCTGTATTGGGGATTTGGATATGTTAAACCCCAAAGCTACCTTATTTACCACCATTACCTTATAAATATGGATCAACAAAAACTTACGAAAAAGGCTATTGAATTGTTAAAGGAACTCATTTCCATTCAATCCTTTTCAACCGAAGAAGATAGGACGGCAGATGCCATTGAAGCATGGTTTAAATCCTTCGATATCCCTTTTAAACGCGAGAAGAACAATGTGTACGCCTTTAATAAACACTATGATGAGAGTAAGCCGTTATTACTGCTAAACTCGCACCACGATACAGTAAAACCCAATTCGGCCTATACCAAGGACCCATTTCTTCCGCATATTGAAGACGAAAAATTATTTGGTCTGGGTAGTAATGATGCAGGGGGATGCCTGGTATCCCTGATCGCCACCTTTACCCATTTTTACGATCAGGAAAACCTGAGCCATAATATTGTGATAGTGGCCTCGGCAGAGGAGGAAAACTCTGGCCCCAACGGACTTAACAGTATGTTGCTCATCCTTCCAAAAATAGACGTGGCCATAGTAGGGGAACCTACCTTGATGAATTTGGCCATTGCCGAAAAAGGTCTTGTGGTCTTTGAAGGTAAGGTGAGCGGAACACCATCCCATGCAGCCCATCCGAACGATAATAATGCCATTTACAATACCATTGATGTTCTACAGTGGTTTAAGGACTATAAGTTTCCTAAGGTATCCGAAGTACTGGGCGAAGTAAAGCTTACGGTAACACAGATAAGTGCCGGTAATCAGCACAACGTTGTGCCTGGACATGTGGACTTAGTAATTGATGTACGGGTAAACGACTGTTATTCCAACAAGGAAATAGCGGAGATACTTAATGCCGAAGCTCCCTGTGAGGTAAAGCCTCGTTCCTTGCGCCTAAATTCCTCTTCCATCAATAAAGACCACCCGTTGGTGAAATCGGGCTTGGCCTTGGGTAGAAGCAGCTATGGTTCGCCTACCTTGTCGGACCAGGCGGCATTATATTGTCAGTCCTTAAAATTGGGACCTGGCGATAGCACCCGTAGTCACTCCGCGGACGAATTTATTTATGTAGCGGAAATCGAAGAAGGAATAGATTTGTATATTAAGATCTTGCAAGGATTCTTGAAACAATGAACGATTAACAATTAACAATGTAGATTTGTCATTGTAATTGACCTATTAGAAACAATAAAAGACATCAAATGAACCGAGCCAGAACGAACCTGTTTATTTATTAGAGAGGTTTAAAGGCGAACAACATTTGACCTTTAAAAAAACAAATAAAAACGACAAATGAAACTTTGGGACAAAGGATTTAGCACCGACAAAAAGATAGACCATTTCACGGTGGGCAATGATAGGGAACTGGATTTGCTTTTGGCAAAATACGACGTAATCGCCTCCAAGGCACATGCCAAAATGCTCGGCAAAATTGGTCTGTTGACCCTTAAGGAAACCGATTCCTTGGTAAATGAGCTGGACACTATTGCCAAGTCCATAGAGAATGGCACCTTTACCATAGAGGACAGTTTTGAGGATATGCACTCCAAAATTGAGTTCCTTCTGACACTAAGGTTGGGCGATGCCGGTAAAAAGATTCACACAGCCCGTTCCAGGAACGATCAGGTTTTGGTGGCCATGCATTTGTACCTAAAGAACGAGTTAACGGAAATAAAGGACCAGACCAAGGACCTGTTCCACCTCCTTTTAAATTTGGCGGACAAGCATAAGAAGGTGATGTTGCCGGGCTATACCCATTTACAGGTGGCTATGCCCTCTTCCTTTGGACTTTGGTTCTCCGCTTATGCCGAAAGTTTGGTGGACGATCTTTACTTTGTGGATGCCGCCTATAAGGTAGCCGACCAAAATCCCTTGGGTAGTGCCGCCGGTTATGGAAGTTCTTTCCCTATAGACCGTAGTTTTACTACCGAGGAAATGGGCTTTGAAACCATGAAATACAACGTGGTGGCCGCCCAAATGGGCCGTGGCAAGGTAGAAAAGGCAGCAGCCTTCGGAATGAGTAGTATTGCCGCCACCTTGTCTAAAATGGCTATGGACATCTGTCTGTATATGAGCCAAAACTTTAATTTTGTCTCCTTCCCGGATGAGCTAACTACTGGTTCCAGTATTATGCCCCATAAGAAAAACCCGGATGTGTTTGAACTGGTGCGCGGTAAGTGTAACCGACTCCAGACGGTGCCCAACCAATTGATTCTGATTACCAACAACCTGCCCAGTGGCTACCACAGGGACCTACAATTGGTAAAAGAGGTGATCGTACCCGCCATACAGGACTTAAAGGCCTGTTTGGAGATCATGACCTTTAGTTTAAAGGAAATACGGGTAAATGAAAACATCTTGGACGACCCCAAATACGACTATCTGTTTAGTGTGGATACCTTGAACGAACTGGTATTGAGTGGCACTCCTTTCCGTGATGCCTATAAGAAAATGGGTAAGGAAATCAACGAAGGCACCTTTACTCCCAAAAGGGATATAAGGCACACCCATGAAGGCAGTTTTGGCAATCTTTGCCTTGCAGAGATCAGAAAGAAAATGGATAAGATTTCTTAAATAGTAAACGGTGGTCAGTGAGCGGTAAATAGTAAAAAGTGAACAGTAGGCGAAGTGTCTCAAGTTTTTATTGTGATTATTTGCACTCAAAACCAATCCGTCATTGCGAGCCTGCCTGTCGGCAGACATGGAGCTTTGGCGACGAAGCAATCTCTTCAATGAAAAAAACAGATTGCCGCGCTGCGCCTGCCTAGGCGGCAGACTGGCTCGCAATGACGAAAAGAGAAAAGCTCCTTCCCTTAGCAAGGGAAGGTGGATTCTCCGACCAAAGGAGGAGAAGACGGAAGGGATTGATAGTCCAAGCCTATTCATTCTATTGCCAGGCTCGCGGCAGCGGGGGACACCAATCATGTACGACTTCTCTCCCGATACGTATAGTGAGCCCGAAAAGGGACTCTGTCGAAGTGACTAAATAGGTGAATGTGAGGAGGCATGGACAATAAGTAATACCGATTACCCTAGGCTCTTGGAATAACCTGCCGGATTGGTTAATTTTATTAGTGAAACTCAATTTTGAGAAGTCAGTAAGACGCACTGAAAATTGAAAGTTGAACTAATCCCGCCTTTTTCGGCGGGATCTAGGTTCAATACCTCGACCCTTGGGTCGATTCCTATTATTGGGTTCAGGGCTTGCCCTGAGGTTTAATACCTTTTAATAGATGATAGTGTCCATCTTTGGATCAATTCCTTATAATTTAGGCAGCCATTTCCTTTAAGGCATTTATCAATATATCCAACTCTTCGGTGGTAGTAAATACATTTGGGACAATTCTACAACCGTGTACATTCACAGAGTTAATACCAACGGTGAAAATTTTGTACTCATCCATTAGTTTTTTTGCTAAATCTGCTGGTTCGATTCCTTGAATTCCAACATTGGCGATTCCACAAGCTCTATGGGATTCTTTAGGGGTGTTTAACAAAATCCTGGCATCATTCCTTACCTTATTGGTCCAGTACTCTTGCAAATAGCGTAATCGAGCTTCTTTTCTAGCGCCCCCGAGCAAGTTGTAATAATCTATGGCACTTTCTATAGTTAAGTCGTGATAGACCGGAATTGTTCCTGTATGATTTAAGCGAGAAATATCGCCTGGTTCTCTTTTGCCTTCTGCAAAAATTGGCCAGAGGTTATCTATATGTTCATCGGCAACATATAGTAAGCCTGTGCCCAAAGGAACTGCCAACCATTTGTGCAAACTAGAGCCATAAAAATCACATTCCAAATCTTTAATGTCAAATTCAAAATGACCAACACAATGTGCTCCATCTACCAGCACTTTTACACCCTTACTATGTGCCATTTGACAGATCTTTTTAACAGGTAGGATTTGCCCGGTAATATTAATCATATGACTAACCATAAGTAATTTGGTTTTGGCCGTGATTGCCTTTTCGTAAATCCCTACAATTTCTTCATCCGACTTTGGATGATTTGGCACTGAAATTTCTTTATTTACAGTTCCAAATCGTTTTGCAACTTGCTCAAACATTAATTTCATAGCACCATAATCTTGAATGGCATATACTGCTTCATCTCCAGCTTCCCAATCCATTCCCATAATAACCAGATCCAAAGATTCGGTTGCATTTCGGGTAATGATGATGTTCGTTTTTGATGCCCCAATTAGATCGGCCAATTTGTGAGCTATGCGTTTTTTATTATCCTTTTGTTCGGTCCGCATATAATAAGAGCCTTCATAATTAATCATATCTATATTCTTGTGAAGGGCATTTAAAGTTGGGGTGGGAATGATATTATAATAACCACTTTCTAAGTTGATATAATCCGGTTTTAGTTTATAATCTTGCCGGACTTTTAACCAGAAATCTTCACTAGATGCTAATTCAATTGCTGAGGTTTTTGTGGCTTGTTCTGCACAAGACGCTAAAGCGCTACCGTAGAATGGTGCTCCCAATGCAACCATTGATATATTTTTTAGGAAGTCGCGTTTTTTCATAAAGGTTGGTTTTTGAATGAGTTGTTATGGGATATGGTGACAGGCTAAAATTGATTTTTACGCTAACATTAATAAACCATATTCTAAGTTTTGAAATCTAAAGATAAATCATTGTATAAAGTTATTGCTTTGGATTAGTGTTTAATTATCTACAATTTAATACGATCTACATATTGTAAACGCCTCCATTAATGTCCAGCGTAGCACCGGTAATAAAGCCATCGTATTCGGACGCCAAATATATAACCGCTCTCGCTACGTCATCTGCGTTGCCTGCTCGTTGGATCGGAATACCGGCCGTTGTTGCATCTGCCGATTCTTTTGTAGTATGGGTGTTGTGAAATGAAGTGCCAAGGATAAGACCTGGAGCAACGGCGTTAACCCTAGTCCCTTGAGGTCCCAATTCTGAAGAGAGTGCTCGCGTTAGTGTTAGGATAGCGCCTTTGCTGGTCGAGTAAACTAGTGACCCGGGGTGACCGCCTTTGCGCCCAGCAAGTGATGCTAAATTAACAATACTGCTGTTGTCATTTTTTGCCAGGTAAGGCGCCGCAGCTCGTGTCACAAACATCATTGATGTGAGGTTGATGTCCATTACCTTGTGCCAGAATTCTGCCTCCATTTCGTTCAGCATTTTGCGTGCAACAAGTGAACCTGCGTTGTTGATGAGTATGTCTAAACTCCCAAGCGCTTCTACTGTTTTTAGGACCAAAGCATTGGCATCCGCTTCTTTAGTGAGATCACCACTTATGGCAATTGCTTTTTGTCCTTTGCCAGTTGCGTATTCCGTCAATTGGTTCGCGGTATCGGCACTTGAAAAATAGTGGATAGCAACATTGGCTCCGCTATCAATAAAGTGTCTTGTGATGGATTCGCCAATTCCTTGGGCACCAGCGGTGATGAGCACGTTTTTTCCTGTTAATTTATTATTGTTTTTGATCTTGTTCTTATATTAAAAGAGGTGATATTCGTAGTGAAATAATTATTTGTCCTTAAGGACGATATGCTTGCGTTCTTACAAAAATACTATAAACTATAATAATGCTAGTATTTCCTGAAACTGAAGCAGCTGTGGACAGTTTTTCTTTTTGCTCTGTCCGGGACTGCTTTTAAACGTGCATAAGGCGGATACTATTTTTATGAAGTTACGAATCGTTTTTGATTAATTCCAAGCCATTCAGATTTCAGGACTATCATTTCGTTCTTTTACATTCCAAGTATATAAGGCAAACATAGGATGACGTAATCAAAAAAGCTCCTTCCCTTGGCCTGTACAGAGCGGAGTCAAGGAATTAAGGGAAGCTGTCTTCGAGCTAGGAGAAGTCGTAAGGAATTGATAGCATAAGCCTAGGCATTCCATTGCCAAACTGTGAATTATCACGGACCGGCTTTATTTGGTAGGCAGGTGGGAATCTTGGATTTAGCTTAGGAAGCGCGAAGTCGAGAGAATTTGCACAGCTGTAGTTTTATATAAGAATTACTCTTCGTCCAAAATCTTTTTTTTTTTTGCTAACTGCTATTTTCTTGACTTTTCTTTCAAATAAACCAAATAATTTTCTGTGCATTTCTACTTAATAATTCATCGAGCCCCTAATTGTAACTTCAATAAAATTAATTCTTAGGGAGTCTATTTCTTTTCACTATAAGCCATATACTTAGTGAAAGTTCCGCTACAGCCATGGTGGACATCGTAATTACCTCAAGTGTTTCGGGTAGTTGAAAATCTACAAAGAATACTATATATGTAAATGATGCAACCACTAACAAAATACCTAGGCTTTTCGGTATATAATTTGACTTGAATACCGAACAACCAAGTATGAGTATGTGTAAGGCGAAAAATATGTATCCGATAAGTTTTATGGATGCATAGCCGTAAACATCAATAATTTGAAATACCAAAGCAATCAATCCAATAGTCAATGTAAAGGCATAGACCAGCCTGAGAACTGCCATGAATGATGCAAGTGTCTTATTTGCGGACTTAAGCACAACATAAAGGGCGAGACCAATAATTGCATCTAGCACAAGTACAACCAGGTAACCGGCAACGGCAAAACGAAACAGCCTCCCGTTGGCCTCGATATCATTTGCCAATGCTTCGGTATCTCCCGGTACCACAAAATTAGCCAGAAGGAAATCATCGATCAAGGTTATTATCACAACAGAGCTTATAAACGCCATCCCTACTACCATTGCTGCTTTGCTGGACGATAAACCAGTGATATAATTTTTCATACAATTTCAATTTTGTAGGATATGATATAGCACGGTTTACACTTACTCAGTTTTGAGTAACCGGGTAGGATAGACGCTGTGCATATTGTTAGGCTGCAAAAATCAATTTAAAGTTGTCCATTAAATTGATCCTATCTTTTATTCAAGGACACCCAATTTCGAAAATCTTGTAAGTTGTTTACTGTATTGGTCTTTAACTTCTTAATTTATCCTCCTCAAACCACTTGGTTATTTTATTCTTCACATAGGGGATTTTGATATTATCATGGAAATTTTTCTAGTTCTTCAAGCAATCGCAATCATCCCTTCCTTTCATTTTCTCTACTACAGAAATTAGCCATACTAGATTTCAATATTCTTCTAAACTTAGATGTCTTTATCACTATAGTGGCACTTTACTGTGCTCGAATTGCCTGACCAGCTCTAAAATGGGTTCAATGCTTGATTTGTCCATATAATCAAAGCCATGACGTTCGTCCTTGCTGGCTTGGCGGTCAGGGTTAAATAGGGCACCCATTTTCATGAATTGTTTCATTCCCCAACTAAGTTTCGAATGATCCATCTTACCACGAAGGGCTACATGATTCATTTTCGATAGCAAACTTTCGGGTAAGCTAGCGGTGACCCATCTTTCAATTTTGGGGCCCGGTCCTGCGCCCGAAACCGAAAACAGAATCTTCGCCCTTCCCTCGAGGTCCGAAAAATTCGCTTTGACCCATTTTCGGATTATCAATCGAAATAAGATCAGCGAGCTACCGAGTATCAAAAAATCATAATTGTTTGGATCGGCCTTGACGTCTTTTATATTAAATACCGGCAAACCGGTCGCTTCGCCTATCCAATTCGCATATTGTTCGGTACTGCCATATCTACTTGAGTAAAAAATTGCTCCCTTCATAATACATTGTTTAGTTGTTGGTATAACAAAATTAAACTAGCCCATAGGTCCATATATAATTGCCTTATTACCAATATCAAATAGCTCACAACTTTTGGAAAAGCTGCTGCCGTTGATTTGAATATGAAACCGTATGCTATCTTCCTCTGTTGAAGAAACAACGGGAAGCCAGCGATAAGGTAGATCCAACTCGGTTACTTTCGGATTCAATAAATTTAGAATAGCATACTGTCCTTTTTGGTGCTGAAATTTGGCTGGTTTATCAAAACTTAACTCCAGGGTATGCTCATCGATTTTTTTACGATCCAAGAGGGGAACCAGTCTCTCATCAACGACTTTCGCTTCATCATGTTCTGACCATATTTTGTCTCTATTCATTTGCAAAGCCGCCAAAAATCCGGTCATGATACTACCTTCAAAACCTCCACCAGGGAATGCCCATGCCGATGCAAAATACAAGTTGGGAATCAAGAAATTATTTCGAAACCGTTTAATACCTGACTGTTGTTTGGATTGGGTGAAGCCATAAGCTGTTCCACCAGGATTTGAGGTAAATCGTTCAATGGTTTTTGGAGTGGCGACTTCGTAATATTCAATGCTTTCCCGTATTCCAGGAAATTGCTTTTCCAGTCGCTGTAATAAAACTTGGGCTACTTCTTCCTTTTTTGCCTTGTACTGGTCTTTGTTCAGTCCTTCCCAGTTTTTCAAGTAGTCTACACCACAGATTACACCCACAGATTTATCCGGTGGTGCCAATTGGGCATCTATCTTGTTGTAATCTACAAAAACGAAGCTGCGTTTTGACCAATCACCCAGTTGATTGGGGTGTACGTCTTTTAAAGTCTTCACATCGTCTCCCTGAATAAAATTTGAGAAGTGTTTTACACCAAATGCTTTCACATCTGTTTTAAAGCCAAGATATAAGCTTAATAACGAGCAAGAAATAGTCTGTGAGTCGATTTGTTGTTTAAGCGAGCTGGCATGGGGTTCATCCAGCATTTCAGGAACCAATGGGATGGCACAATTGGCCACCACGTTATCACATGAAATGGTGAAAGGTTTTAAACTTTGGTTAAAACTATCACGGAAGGTGACTCCGGTTACTTCGCCATTTTTAGTCACAATTTTCACTGCGGTTTTCCCCAACAAAACACTGCCACCCTGCTGTTCAATATATGCGGCTAGATGATTGGAAAGCTGTTGTGAACCACCTTTTATAAAGTGACCGCCACTCCCAATAAAACCGGAGAACGGCATGCCAAAGTAAAACATCGATAAGGTATACGGGTCATCGCCCCAGTACACAATATGCGCTACCAAATCTAGTTTTGCGTTTTCATTGGAAATGTACTTATCCAACCAAGACCCAACCGTATGTTGTGATGCTTCTACAATGTTGGGATAAAGTAATGGCATCAACGGGTATATCAGCTTGCGTTTTAATGGTGTGCGAGGTAATCTTAAACCTTCCTTTCGTATACCTGCAATCAATTTGAAAAACCGTTTGATTCCTTTTTCGTCTTTAGGATATCTGTCGGTGAGCGCCTTGGTCGCAGCTTCAAAGCCATGAGGAACCACAAAGTCTCCTTTATCCGAAACCAAGGCATAAAATTCTGGTACTTGCTGAAATTGAACATGTTTGTCCACTTCCAGCATTTTGAAAAGGTCCCTTATGGGGCCGTTGTCAGCCAGGCCACTCATTTCGTGCAGGCCGACTTCAACTATGAAATCTCCTCGCTTAAAGGTGGTGGCACACCCGCCTGGTTTATAGTGTTGTTCTATTAAAAGGACTTTCTTGCCAAATTTTGAGAGCGTAGCTCCGGCAGTCAATCCAGCTAAACCTCCTCCTATAACGATCGTATTGTATTTCATTCTTTTGTGTTTTACGTAGTGAGGGAGGTTTATTCGTGATAATTAGGTGTCTGATATTTTTGCTGTATGAACAACAGGGATATCCCAAGCTTCTTTAATCTTACCATCAATAATACACCAAATCACAATAGCGTCAACCTTCATTGGTTTACCTTTTAGTGACAAGGTGTCTTTAACATGTGTAATGATCAGTTCATCTCCCATAGGGGTTATGGATATGGGGTTTACCTTAAAGGAACCACTAGAAAGACCAGCTATTTTTTGAAAGAAATCCGTTAAACCAGAAAGGCCGAAATAGTCTCCTTCTAACTCGGAGAGCTTCGGGTTAATATAATGCCAAACGAAATCTTCAGCTAACACCTCAGCTAAAGTATTGGGATTTGCAGGATTGAACCTCTTTAAAATATTGATATTTGGATGTTCTTTGTTCATAATATTAAATTTTTAATTCGGTGATTTTTAGAATGAATTACCTTCATTACTTGCTAGGCTAAAAGATTCGATTGAACAAAGGGAAATAATTAAAAAAGTATGGATTTTAATAGTGTTTAGGTAAAAATTTAAAAACTAAAAATACTGTTATTCAGTTGTTTATAAAATGATTTAAATCATAATCCACTTTTTTGTGATTCCTATGTCTTAAAAATAAATGGTAGTAAATGGCGTTAGAATTAGCAACAATTATTACACTTAGCCTTGAATAGAATGAGGAAGATATTTAGTATTGAAAGAGATTTAAGCCCTGTTTTGGATAATTTATGGTAATGTTTACTTCTGTTTGGAAATTAGGCTTTTAAAAATATGAAGACCTGGACCTTATGAAGCACAACGTACGTATAAACTAGCTAGAACCTATATATTTGTTTTAGCAAGACTTTGCTTAGGTACATTTGTGCGTACTTGATATCTTTAAAATTTTTCTGTGAGTGCACAGCGGGGACGCTGTCGAAGTGACTAATAAGGTGAATGTGAGTAGGAAAGGCCGTTCAGCCATGCCGATTACCTTAGGCTCCTTCCCTTAGCTAAGCCAGTCCCTCGTTTTCTGCGGGAGGATAAGCTGTCTTTGAGGTAGGAGAAGACGGAAGGGATTGACAGCCTAGGCCTATGCATTCTATTACCAGGCTCGTGCTAGCAGGGCGTTATTTATTCCTGGGCAGCCTCTTATGAATTTCGTATATACCCTTTCTCATATCTGTAAGGGTACCGACTAGAAGATAATATTCATATTCATAAACTGTTTTTTTTCCTAGCTTTATTTTTTTTATAGGAGCAATGTAGGATGTGGAACTATCATGGGCCTCTCCACCTGGCCCGCCCGCCATACCTGCCAAAAAGTGTTCTGTAGAAGGGATATATACTGCTAAACCCCAATTATTGGTATCTACAAATGCCATCCAATTTTCGGTAATGGTTGTATACCTACCCCAAAAGCCATTTTTCTCTAAATTCTTTACTTCTAATTCTTCAATAGTGTCATTGGTAAATGGTTTTTCACCTTTATAAGTGTATAATTCACTCAATGCTGAAATCGGATAAACGGCAGGAAGTTCTTGGTCGCGTACCTCGTCTTCACCGTAGATAGTATCTGTTCTATTACAGGTTAATCTGTTTCTTACCTTTAGCATATTTGCCTCTAAAGTCGTCCACTGTTCTATAGTCGCTTCTGCAGGTTTGTTATTCATATCCCACAACATGGGAATACATTTCGTATAAACGGTGTTATGATTAATGTTTGACTTCAAAATTTTAGCCCTGTTAAAAGCCATATCACCAACTTGAATTGGATTCCAAGGCCAGGGAGACCATTGCGGACTCTGTCCCTCCTTTTGTCTATTCAATTTCTTTCCAGCATAGTACGATTGTTGTACATATCTTCCTTCATCATGTACGTTTATAAGATTTCTTTCCGATCTAGATTCGGAAAGGTATGCAATTGCTCCACCTCGGGATAGGTCTAGTTTTAAATGGATGGTGTCATTATCTATTTCAAGGAAATTTTGTGCTGTTATAGCTGGACTTTGTGTCAAGAGAAATAGAATAACCATGGCTAGTTTCATATAAAAAATGGGGTTATTAATTTGTGTCATATAAATATCTGAATAATTTATTGAAAAGGTTGGAGATGTGACCTAACTTAAAGCTCCTTCCCCAAGACAGGCCTGTCCCGCGTTTTCCGCGGGAAGACAAGGTAGCTACTACGACCATAGGAGGAAAAGACGGAAGGGATTGAAAGCCCAAGCCTAGGTACTTTGCACGGTATAGGGTAGAGGCACGAGCGTGACACTCGCGCCAGCGGGGAAAATTCATTCCCATCTTCGTTCCAAGAGGGGAGCTAAAGTTATTCGTTATTGAGATGGGCTTTGGCGACGAAGCAATCTCTTCAAGCAATTGACAGATTGCCGCCCTGCGCCTACCTATCGGTAGACAGGCTCGCAGGATGACGTAACCAAAAAATCTTCCCTTCAGTTGATCTCAATGACTACGATCCATCTTTGGCACCTATGTATAAACCAGAAATCCCCAAAGCTGTCTTGGGACGGCTATGGGGAAAACAGTGTATTTAGGTGTGTTTTAGGCCAATTATTATAAAATATTGGCACTAAAGTTACCTTTTTTTGGCACGATTAGAGTTGAATTTTAGCGCCCATCACCTTTAAGAATTCCCTTATAAAACTTGGATGTGCCGGCCAAGCAGGTGAAGTTACCAGGTTACCATCTACAAAAGCCCCATCTACAGGAATGGATTGAAATTCCCCACCCGCCAAGGTTACTTCCGGACCCACAGCTGGATAGGCGGTGAGCTTTCTTCCTTTTACGACATCTGCAGCGGTTAAAATTTGAATACCATGGCAGATGGCGGCAACAGGTTTGTTGGTGGTGAAAAAGTGTTGTGTCATTTCCAGTACCTTTTTGTTCAATCGCAAATATTCCGGAGCCCTTCCACCAGCAATCACCAAACCATCATAGTCGGCCACATTTACATCTGCAAAGCTGTAGTTCAAAGCAAAATTGTGGCCTGGCTTTTCCGTGTAGGTCTGGTCGCCCTCAAAATCGTGTATGGCCGTTTTAACGATGTCACCCTTTTTCTTGTCCTGGCAAACGGTATGTACGGTGTATCCTACCATTTCCAGCATTTGAAATGGGACCATGGTTTCATAATCTTCAGTGAAATCTCCAGTTAAAAACAATACTTTTTTCATTGTTATTATTTAAGGTTAAAAATTGTTTGTTGCGTTTTATTGGTATTTAAGATTTTAAGGAGAAAACTAATCGCCTTGTTCTTAAATTATACCCTTCAAGTTAGTAAATATTTGGTTTGCATTAGGCCCAGGTATTTTTTCCAAGGGTTAGGGTAGGGGTGTAATACGTTGTTTTTGAATAATTTAAAACAGCGGTGCTTTTCAAAAATTAACCTTCTTTTAATACACTTTTGATGTTTTGTTGGCATTAAAGGGTTAATGTATCTAAAGCTGAAAGATTATGGTTGAAAGTTGAGTTGACACAGTAAAAGTACTTTCCTTTGGATTTGTGCCATGTTGGTGGACGGGCAGGCTCGTAATGATGACAAGAAGGGGCTCCTTCCCTTGGATAAGGGAAGGTGGATTCTCCGACCATAGGAGGAGAAGACGGAAGGGATTGAAAACAAGGGCTAGGCCTATTAGATTTGGAAGTTAGGTTATAAATATGCAGCCATTTCCGGGCTTACTATCCCCCGGCCTCTTTCAATACCCTTTCCGCTTGGGTCATGTGTCTTTGATTGTGGTAGATGACCACCCTAAACGTATCTCCCAATCTAAGCTTGATCCATTTGGAAATGGAGATGCCCGTTTTGGTTTTGGTGGGGTCTGCCCGTGAGGCTAGCTTCAATGTATTGATTAGGGCCTGTTGTTGGGTAATAAACTTGTTGAGTACCCCTTTATCCAGGCTGCTGCCAATGGGATTCATTTTTTATTCATTAGGCTTTGATGCCAATAACAATTTTCCCCTTATGTTTTCCCTCACCAAAATACTGGATCAAGCCCCCCGATTCTTCCAGGGGATATGGGCCGTCTATCTGGCATTTAATTTTCTGCTGGGCAATTAGGTCACAGATATACTCCATCCCAATATTTGATTTTAAAGCGAGTATCTTTAAATTTTTAGAGCTGAACAGTGGTACAAGTTTGCCCCACAGCAACAATCCAATTAGGTTTAAAGGCTTACCTCCTATACTTATATACCGTCCATTGGGGTTTAAGGCTTTGAGATAGGTAAGTGCAGCTTTGTTGGACTTACAATCCAGGATGAGGTCGTACCGTTTCCTGGCCTTTGTGAAATTTACCTTATTATAGTCGATTACCTCGTCATAACCAATGGCCGTCATCATGGCCAGTTTTTCTTGGGCATCTATTCCTGTTACGTGACAATTATGGAGTTTGGCCAACTGTAGCCCAATGGTTCCTACGCCGCCACCGCCACCGTTGATCAGTATTTTTTGTTCCTCTTTTATTTCTCCTAGGTCCCGCAATGCCTGTAAGGCCAGACAGGAGGCATGTGGAATGGCTGCCGCTTCCACAAAATTTAGGGTTTGGGGTTTCGGGATAACCGCATTTTCGTTAATACTTATATATTCGGCAAAGGTACCAAAGCCATATTCCGAGGTGTCGCCCATGACTGCATCTCCAATCTTAAATTTCGAGGCCTTTGCCCCTACGGCCGCAACGGTACCGGATAATTCCATGCCTAAACGGCCATTTTTGGGTTTAAAAAGCCCAAACATTAATCGGTACAAATAGGGTTTGCCCAAAGTCAAAATCCAGTCGTAGTCGTTTACGGTAGTGGCATGAATCTTTATTAAAACCTCATAGTCCTTAGGCGAGGGTATGGCGACTTCAGTTATCCTAACCACCTTTTCAGGAGGCCCGTAGGTTTCACACTTAATAGATTTCATTTGGTTCTATTGATGCCCTAAATTAATCATTTGATCTTAATTGGCATTTCATAATCTTCGGTCATATTATAGGGCATTTTCCAAATGTCGCCCTCAAAATTTCCAAAATACAGTTCCGATTTGCTGAGTTGGTGTGAATCTCCATCGGCCCAGAAAAAAGAAAACGGGGCTTTATAATTTACAGGTCGTCGTACATAGGAATGGCTTAAAGAACTATGCTCTGTTATGGTTTTTGCCTTTTTCCATGTTTCTCCTTTATCTTTGGATTGCCAGATGGCCAGTTCTCCGCCAACGCCCCATTCTTGAGGTCCTTTTTCTGTAGGCCCAACAATTTTCCAGTCGTCTTGCCCTATAAAGAGACTCCCCATATCATAATTATGATCCGAGGTGGTTATTACAGTGGTTTGCCATTCCGTGCCGTTCCATTTGGTAATGCACCATTCGTAAGGGACGCTTTTGGGGCCGGGTTCGTGGCCATTGCTTCTAATGTATAGGCAGGCGGGATTGCCTTCGGCGGTAAAGCCCATATCTTTTAGATACAAATTTTTATTTTGAGAGGCATAATCCATTACTCTGGCGGGACTGGCTAGGTCTACAATAGGGACAGGGGTGCTTATACCGTTGACAGTGCTCCAAGTGGTGCCAAAGTCGTCCGATTGTATATAGTACAGGTCGGTCCGTTTATTCACATTTCCCTTGGGATGTCGGTTAAAAAACGTGCCTAACACCTTACCGTTATATAGGTCGCTGGTCTGATAATGCCCTGATTTTTCACCCTCCTTTTCAGGGATGGCGGCGAGCAGTTTATCATCGGTCCAAGAGATGCCATCCTTACTGGTTTCAAAATAGAGTTGGCGTACGCCAGTATATTTTGTAAAAAATTGGAAGAAGCCAAAATCGGTATGCCGGGGTTGGGGGTAGGTCATTTCCTCTTCCGTAATCTGTACAAATTCCTTTGTGGAATATGGTGTCTTGCTTTTGTATTTATAACCTGATCTTCGAGAGCTCCGCCCACTTATAAACACCCAAATGTAGCCAGAGCCATCGATTAGAATGGAGGGATTGTCATGTGGGTCGTCTACTCCATTATTATCATAAACTACGGTGGGTTGGGAAACCATGTCAGTTTTATGGTCGTACTCCCCGATCATACACAGAAGGTAACGTTGGTCCTCAGACGGCGTTCCTCCATATACAAAAAAGGTTTTTTCAACTTCGGGTGCATAAATGGCCAAGGGAACGTGCTTTGCAGTGTAGGTGCCCAGCGCTCCTGAGTATTTGTCCCCGTATTCGTACTTCTGATTTAATTCGAACCAAATGCCCCTGTAGCCGTTGATTTTAGTATTGGTCAAGCTTTGGCCGATGGCATTTCCAACAAAAGAAATAATAAAAACAAGGGTCAATAAGTTGAAGTTGGTTTGAGCTTTAATACGTGCCATTTTCCTATTTTGTTTTGCTAAAGCATTTTTTCTTGATCCCTCCCGGACCGATATATTCTCGTGTTTCCTGAAACCCAAACTTTTCATATAAGGCTATTGCTGGGGCATTGGCCCAACCGGTTTCTACAATAAGGGTCTCGGAATCGTCATAACCTTCAACGAACAATAACAGCTTACGAGCAATTCCCTGCCTAAAATATTTTGGATGTACCACCAGGCTACAGATTTTAAGAGTGTTTTTTAGTTGGTCTATTTCAACTGCTGCGGCCAAAATACCATCTTTCCACAATCTAAAAAACTGGGTGTTGCTGTTTTGAAAATCAATAATGCTTCTGTTTAAAGGCGGAAAATCTGTAACACCCAATAATGCAGCCTCAATGCGATAGGAGACTTGAAAAAGCACGTGAAGTTTTTCTGCATTGGAAATTTCAGAATGGGTTATTTTTTTGATCATTGACGTTTAAAGACGGCCTTATTTATGGATTACTGATTCTAATGAAGTCTCTAATATAGCGATTCTTTGTTTCTCGTTCGTGGGTCAAGGTACAATGTTGAAGGTTCAAAGATGAAAGTCCAATGTACGTCACTTCAAGCCTGCCTTCCGCAGGCAAGTGATCTTATAGAGTGGAGCGAAATAAAATTGTATTGAGAAGTGGATTGTGAATAGTAAAAAGTGGGGAGTAATGGGTAAACAGATTGTCGCGCTGCGTTCTCAAAGACCATAAATTAAAATGTAAAGACCTTAGCAAAAGCTCTTCCCTTGTGACGAAGGGAGGTGGCTTCGAGGAAAGGGAAGACGGAGGGTTCTGAAATCCCAGGGCATGAGGTAATGGAATTAAGAATGGGATTATACCTTAATTTAGAGTTTCAAACTCCCCTTTCTTTCCCCGCTGGTGGCAGGGAAATTCATTCCCCTCTTCGTTCCAAGAGGGGGGCTAAAAGAATTTGTCATTGGGAGCCTGCCTTTCGGTAGTAAAGGTCCTATGATGACGGAGGAATCTCCTATTACAAAAGAGAAAATAGCCTAACTTTGCTTTACAGATTAAAGGTTATCTAGTTATGGGGTGTTTTTTTATTCGAAAAATTTAAAGGAAGGTAGGTAGCTGTGTCTTTTGTTTTTGAAGACTTTGATAGTGCTTAAAAGTATTACTGTAATGTTATAGATATATAGGAGAATTACTGGAAGATATCATGTTGTCTACATATCCCATTATTACCCCAAAAACCCAGAATACAGTATTATAAAATAGGAGAAAAGAAGTAGGCACCATGTGATTTCGAAATTTAATATCGACTTACCAAGTTCATTTACATTTTTCAATTTATGCTTTTTGAGTATCCAAAAAATTAGGGGAAGAATAATCCCTAAAACCGTAAAGAACAAAAATCCTAGTGCTGATAAACTCATAAGTGTTAAATATCCTTTGTCTTCGAGAATTCTTCAGTCTATAATTTCATCGGGAGAAGTATTCAGTGCAATTGCTTATCTTTTTAAAGTATCCCCTCGAGGTTCCGATTCATAATTTTCTATTCTTTGAATAGTTCTTAGACTCAAGCCGGATTCTTCGGCTAGTAATTCCTGAGACATCCCTTTTCTACATCTCAATTCCTTAACTCGTTGTGATATATTCAAATAGCTCATTTAATATGATTTTTATTTGATGTAAAAGTAATTCAGGTTAATAATTTCAATAACGTCTCTTTTACGACATGTTTACGTTATTATTGTCAGCCCCCTATTTGGGGGGTAATCGGCAATGGTTAATTGTACTTCTCTAAAATCCAAAAATAGTCAAATACTATTTTGGAGCTCTTACTATAGAACCAAGGCTTGTTAAAATTGTAATGATGTTGAAATGTTTGGTTGACCCTGCCCAGCAGTAGACAGAAGCAGTCGAGACTAATAGGAGGGACCAATGGTGTGCGACTTCTCGTCGTCCCAGAAAAAGGGAGTCTGTCGAAGTGACCAGATCAGTGGTGTGAGGTACTGTCGTAACGAAACAATCCCATTATTCAAAAATGGGATGTGCTTAAATAGAATAAATAACTTAGATGATAATGAATCGGAAATGGCTTTTATCCTTTATTTGATCATTCCAAGATTAATGACTTCCTGAGGTGTAAGATGTCTCCAGTGTCCACGCGGAAGATCTTTTTTGGTAAGTCCGGCATAGACCACTCTATCCAATTTTACGACCTCGTATTCCAATTCTTCAAAAATACGGCGTACAATTTTGTTACGGGTGCTCTTAAGTTCTATCCCTACTTCGCGCTTAGGTGCGTTTTCAATAAAACTAACATCATCTACCCTAACCACGCTGTCGTCTATAGAAATGCCTTCCTTGATCTTAATAAGGTCTTCTCCCCTTAGGTTCTTGTTCAGCTCTACATGATATATCTTACGAAGTCCGTTTTTCGGTTTTGTAAGTCGCTTTGTCATCTCACCGTCATTGGTAAACAACAAAAGACCGGTAGTACTTTTGTCCATTCTCCCCACTACCGAAAGTTTGGATTTGGAAGCACTTGAAACTAGGGAGGCCACGGTTCGTCTCCCATGCTCATCCTTTGGAGAGGTAATAAAATCCTTGGGTTTGTTAAGGAGTACGTACTCCTTTTTCTCTGGGTTCAACAAACGCCCATCAAATTTTACCTCATCGGTCAGTTTTACCTTGTAGCCCATTTCTGTAATAGGCTTGCCATTTACCGTAACATTCCCTGCGGAAATATAAATATCGGCATCCCTACGTGAGCATACGCCCGAGTTGGCTACATAACGATTTAGTCGCATTACATTGGGGTCCGAAGGTGGCCGTACTTCTGTTTTCTTCTTTATTGGTGCGTTGCCCCTTGCATAGCTCTTTTTTCTAAAAGCGCCGCCCTGTCTACCTGATGCCTTTTTGTCGTTATTTGAATCTGACCTACTCATAATGTACTTTAATTTGTTGCAAAGGTAGCAAAGGAAATCATATGTATAAGCTATTGTAGCGGATATTAGTGATTCTTAGAGAATTCTGTTCAATACCAGATCAACATTAATCAATAAAATACTGAATACCCCTAATATGATGATCAATTTAAGAATATTGTGTAGCCATATGTAGTGTTTTTTACTGTTTGATCGCACCAATAGGAACAAAAAGCCCAATTGCAAAAAAATACAGCCTATAAAATAGAGGTACATATAGCCTACATCAAAATATTCGATCAATAGAAAGGAGGGGAGTAACGTTAACCCTATTAAAATGGCAATACAGGTCTTGGAAAATTTAGTGCCGTACATTATGGGTATGGTCTTGTAATTTTGTGCCATATCCCCCGCAATGTTTTCCAGGTCTTTGATCATTTCCCTGGCCAAAATCAATAGGAATAGAAAAAGGGCATGTACAAAAATTACGGTATCAAAATTTTTGTAATACACAAATACGGCAAAAAATGGGGCTATGGCCAGGGTGGCAGAAACAAAATTACCCAAAAATGGTACTTTCTTTAACTTATGGGAATAGAACCAAATGCCAAAAATATAGGCCGAAAAGAAAACTACGGTCTTGAAGGAGACATAACTGGCAAAAAATACGGCAAGGAAATTTAAAACAAAATAGGTGCTGAGTTTGGTGCGTTGACTTACTAAACGATCCAGCATGCTCTTTCGAGGTTTATTGATGAGGTCCTTTTCCGCATCGTAAAAATTATTGATGATATAACCGGCAGCGATGACCAAAGCCGAACTTAGCACAATTACGAATAGATTTCCATCGAAAACAACTTTTCGGAGGGGTAAATGGGGGGCTAAGATATAAATGGAGGCCAAGTACTGTGCCAAGGTAATCATTAGGATATTGTATCCTCTGACCACAGAAAACAGGCTCAGAAACTTTAATAGTAAGAGCTTGTTCTTTCTACTAAGCATATGAGAGTTGTTTAGAAGTTATATACCACTTCTAAATTATAGCCCTTCAGTGCTTTTTTAGCCTTATTGATGTCTTCCGTAAACCCTAATATATAACCTCCACCACCGGAGCCGCAGAGTTTTAAATAATATTCGTTGGTATCTATTCCTTGTTTCCAAAGTTTATGGAATTCTACAGGTATCATGGGCTTAAAATTATCCAAGACCACGTGGGACAATTGTTTAAGGTTTCCGAAAAGGGATTTTACGTTCCCGGTTATAAAATCTTCTACACAAGCATCCGTATGCTTAATAAACTGATTTTTTAGCATGGCCCGGAAGCCTTCGTGTTTCATTTGCTCCATGAACAAATGGACCATTGGGGCGGTTTCACCGATGCTTCCACTATCCAATAGGAATACAGCACCCGTGCCATCCAAATTTTGGGAAGGAATGCTGGTAGATTCTATATTGTCCTTGGAATTAATTAGTATAGGTAGGCTTAAATAACTGTTTAAAGGATCAAGTCCTGAAGATTTACCGTGAAAAAACGATTCCATTTTGCCGAAAATAGTCTTCAGTTTTAATAATTTTTCCCTGGTAAGGTTCTCTAATACCGTAATTTTTTCAATAGCATATTTGTCATAGATGGCGGCAACCAGAGCACCGCTGCTTCCCACACCATATCCTTGTGGAATGGAACTGTCAAAATACATGCCGTTGGCTACATCTTCATTTAAGGCATCCAAATCAAAGCTTACCAATTCATGATTTTTTTGTTGCAGATTTTCTAAATATTCGGCAAATGCCCTAAGGCTGGCATTGGATTTCTTTGCTTCTGCTGAATCTTTGTTCTTGGATTTTAATGCCCCCTTAAAAAAATTATAGGGTATGGAAAGTCCCTTGGAATCTTTAATGATTCCATATTCCCCGAAAAGTAGAATTTTAGAGTAAAATAATGGTCCTTTCATTTCTTTAAGTTAATGATAAATAATCTAAATTAGTGCAATGGCAATTAAACATTAGTCAATATAATTAAATAATTAACGCAAAACCTCGCTATTAATTATCCAATTTTCAATGGAAAATTACAGCTTCTCGGCTCCATTTCCAATTTGATCGCAAATATACTGCCCGTTTTCGCAATATGCAACCAACTCATTATTAATAAATTGGTAAACTTTTTCTTTTTCTTTTTCAGGATATAGTACATGCACATTGGCACCTGCATCCAACGTGAAGCACACATGGGTTTTGGTAGTTGCTCTGAAGGCCCATATTTTATTGATGATTTCAAGGGTGTTGGGTTTCATCAATATAAAATAGGGCATGCTGGTCATCATCATCGCATGTAAGGTCAAGGCTTCACTTTCTACGATTTTGATAAATTCTAACAAATTTCCCTCCTCAAAAACCGATTTTAATTTGGACAGATTTTTATGTGCTTGGTCGAAACGCTGTTCTGCAAAAGGGTGATTGTGCATTAAATTATGGCCAAGGCTACTGCTTACCTGCTTAGATCCCTTGTCCACCAAAAGGATGGTATCCTGATAGTCCTTAAAAACGGGGTGCAGCTTGTAGGGGTTTTTAATGGCGAAAAGGTCGGTGCTGTTTGGTGTATCTTTATGTTCGCCCCATTGCATAAGGCCGCCCTCTATACTTCTACAGGCGCTACCAGATCCCAAGCGCGCCAAAAAAGAGGCCTTTTGGTAAAAGAAATCGGCCTCCATATCTGGGTTCAACTCCCTTTCCAGTTCCATGAGACATAGCGCCAAGGCCGACATTCCGCTGGCCGAGGAGGCAATGCCACTGCTGTGTGGGAAGGAGTTGGAGGTTTCTATGGTGAAATGATAGGCTTTTAAAAGGGGTAGGTACAGCTCTGTCCTCTTAAAGAATGCACTTATTTTGGGTTTGAAATCTTCTTTTGGCTTGCCATCGAAAAGTAGATCGAATGAAAAGTCAGAAATTTTCTTGTCCAATTTTTTGTAACTGACCGTTGTTGTGGTGGCACAGGTGTCCAAAGTAAAGCTTATGGATGGGTTGGCGGGAATCTGATTATCCTTTTTGCCCCAGTACTTGACCAGTGCAATATTACTGGGTGATCTATATGTAACTTTTCCTTCAATTTTGTCTTTGGTATAAGCGGAAGGGATAAAGTCTTTTTCGGTCATAATGGAATCAATTTGTGCAAAGATAGTTTTTAAGGAGATTTGCTGTAGTTCCTGTTAAAATAAATTGTTAAATTAGGGCAATAACAACCAACCCTTGAAAAAGCAGCTCACCTATATCGCCATTTCTGTAGCCGTGTGCCTAACAATTGGATTTTTATCCAGTTTTGCCACGCAATCCTCCGTAAACGATTGGTATTTACAATTGAATAAACCTAGCTTTAATCCACCAAATTGGATTTTTGCCCCGGTATGGACCATACTCTATATTATGATGGGGGTTGCCGCGGGGATTGTCTGGGCAAAGGGGTTTTATCATATTTGGGTAAAAACGGCCTTGTACCATTTCGGAATTCAGTTGTTGTTCAATGCCCTTTGGAGTATAATTTTCTTTGGATTTAAAAATACCTTTGGAGCCTTGCTGGTTATTCTTACCTTATTGGTGTTATTGACCTTTACCATAAAATGGTTTAAGGTAGTAAGTAAAACGGCTGCTTACCTATTAATTCCTTATCTGCTCTGGGTTTGTTTTGCCACCGCTCTGAATTATAAGATTTGGGAATTGAATTAACTTTTTTCCGTTGCCCTGTGTTGTGAATGGTAAGAGGAAAATCAATCGGGATTATTGTACGTTTAATAACTGAATACTCATTACTGTTTACTGCTTTGTTTCCCCATTTCCAATAGCTTTATCATGGTCCTGTGGTTTCTTGTAGTAGCGCTTACCTGAAGTTTTTTTCGAAAAAATTATTGTCACATTTTGTTTTGCCAGAGCCTTGTCACAGCTGAGGCAGACACAGCTATTGGTAATCATAAACCGTTCCTTGGGAAATTGTTCTTGTTGTAGACTATTGGTCAATTCCTTGTGGGGTATATCTTGTAACAGCACATAGTACCATTTTTTCGATTCCAATTCATTGTGAGCCCGAAATAGAGATTGTTTAAGGATTTCTTCCAGTTCAGGCAAGGTCAATACCGGGACGTCAAAGCCAAAAGTCTTGCATATGCCCCTTTTAATGATTTGGGATACTTCATGGGGCCACCAGGACGCTGAGCTTTTTAAACAATATTACCATTTTGTATATACGTGCTTACGGCGGAAAAACCCAAGGATTCCAGCATTGCCTGTAATTGGGACATACTAATTTTCCTTTGGCGACTTACATTGATTCCCCTAAGCAGAACAATATAGTCTGTCATCTTTTTCCTTTATAAGTACCGACGCTTAAAAATAGCCATAATTTGGAATGGAAGTAAACTGGACTTTGTGGTATACACGTTAATTTTTAGTTTATCACCAAAAAAATCATATTTGTCGAAAAGCATTAGGCTTGATTATTAATTTGCCAAAATTAGTGTCTATTTTTTATTATCTTGACACCCGTTTCAAAAATATACCGCTTATATGGAAAAATATGTACTTGCAATTGATCAAGGTACCACAAGTTCACGGTCTGTGGTTTTTGATAAAAAAGGCAATATTGTTTCGGTGGCCCAAAAGGAGTTCACGCAGTATTTTCCCAAACCGGGCTGGGTAGAGCACGATCCCATGGAAATATGGTCTACCCAGGTCAGCACGGCTGCAGAGGCAACCACCAAAAAGGGCATTTACGGTGCGGATATTGCCGCTATCGGGATAACTAATCAAAGGGAAACGGTAGTTGTTTGGGATAGAAAAACGGGAAAACCGGTTTATAATGCTATTGTTTGGCAGGACAAGCGTACCTCCAATTACTGTGATGAATTAAAGGAGAAGGGGAAATCCAAGCTTATAAGGGAAAAGACGGGGTTGGTGATCGACTCCTATTTTTCTGGCACCAAGGTGAAATGGGTTTTGGATAATGTGGAAGGGGCAAGAAAAAGGGCCATGGCAGGAGAATTGATCATGGGTACCATAGATAGCTGGCTTATTTGGAACATGACCAAAGGGGAACTACATATTACGGATGTTACCAACGCCTCAAGAACATTACTCTTCAATATAAACTCATTGGAATGGGATGATGAATTATTGGATCTTTTTTCCATTCCAAAGAGCATGCTTCCTCAAGTTAAACAGTCAAGTGAATTGTATGGGCATACCAATCCAAATTTTTTCGCAAGCAAAATACCAATTGCCGGAATAGCCGGAGACCAACAGGCGGCACTCTTTGGCCAAATGTGTACCAAACCTGGAATGGTTAAAAATACCTATGGTACGGGTTGTTTTATGTTAATGAATATTGGGGAAAAACCCATTGTTTCGGAGAATAATCTTCTAACTACGGTGGCATGTTCCATTAATGGAAAAGCCCAATATGCCCTTGAAGGAAGTATTTTTATTGCGGGTGCCGTTGTACAATGGTTGAGGGATGGCTTAAAAATTATTAAAAAATCAGAAGATGTAGAAAAATTGGCCGAATCCGTGAGTAGTACGGATGGGGTTTATTTTGTACCCGCATTTGCCGGATTGGGAGCTCCTTATTGGGACCAACATGCGCAAGGAAGTATTTTTGGACTTACCAGGGGCAGTACCGATGCCCATATTGCCAGAGCGGCTATAGAATCTATTGCCTTTCAGACTATGGATGTTTTGAAGGCCATGGAAGCAGATTCAAAAATTTCCATCAAGGAACTACGGGTCGATGGGGGTGCCACTGTTAATAATATGCTGATGCAATTTCAGGCAGATGTGCTAAATACGACCGCTGTACGCCCAAAAGTAATAGAGACCACAGTAATGGGAGCGGCTTATCTGGCCGGTTTAGCAGTCGGATTCTGGGAAAGTCTGGAAGAAATACAGGAAATATGGAAAACCGATGTTAATTTTAACCCTAGTTCTGAAAGGGAGGAAATCGACAAAAATATTAAAGGCTGGTACAGGGCTATTGATGCCGTGGAATATTGGTCCAAACAAAACGCATAAGTAAAATACCAATTAGATATGACTCCATTTATTGCTGAAATTCTCGGCACTTTTTTTTTAATTCTTTTAGGGGCAGGGGTAGTAGCCAACGTAGTTCTTAACAAAACAAAATCTAAGGACCATGGATGGATGGTAATCACTACCGCCTGGGGACTTGCCGTGTATGTTGGTGTGGCGGTGGCCGCACCTTATAGCGGGGCACATCTGAATCCAGCTGTTAGTGTTGGGCTTGCGGTTGCAGAAAAATTTGATTGGGCCATGGTACCCAGCTATATTTTGGGCCAGTTTATTGGGGCTATGCTCGGCGCTATGGTCGTCTGGTTATTTTATAAAGATCATTTTGATGCCACAGAGGATCAGGACACCAAAAAAGCGGTATTCTGTACGGCACCGGCCATAAGAAATCCCATAAACAATTTATTTAGTGAGGTGGTCGGCACATTTACCTTGGTTTTTGTAGTGCTCTATTTTACCGATGCCACTATAACCGATACGCAAACTGTTATTGGACTGGGGTCTCTGGGAGCACTGCCAGTAGCATTTTTGGTTTGGGGAATCGGACTTTCCTTGGGAGGAACTACAGGCTACGCCATTAATCCAGCTAGAGACCTTGGGCCTCGAATTATGCACGCTTTGATGCCTATAAAGGGCAAAGGGGGGAGCGATTGGGGATATGCGTGGATTCCCATTGTAGGTCCTATTATTGGGGCTGTATTGGCCGCTTTGCTGATGTTAATGTTAAGTTAGCCCATGATTAAGGCTTGGCAATGGCCTGGGCAGCAATAAATGCTCCGGTCCATGCATTTTGAAAGTTGAATCCACCGGTAATGGCATCTATATTGATTACTTCCCCGGCAAAATAGAGATTTGGAAGTATTTTGCTTTCATAAGTTTTAAAATTGATTTCTTTTAAGTCTACCCCTCCGGCAGTGACAAATTCTTCTTTAAAGGTGCTTTTTCCATCTACTCTAAACGTCGAGTTCGTTAACTGTTTGGCTAAATTCTGTAAATGGATTTTGGAAATATCGGCCCATTTGTCGGTGTCTGAAATTTCCGATGCCGCGACTAAAGCTGCCCATAGCCGTTTTGGGAGATCAAATGCTTTGGTGCGAAGTACCGTTTTCTTACCTTCAACTTCCTTTATTTGTTGCAGCTGTCGTAGTAGTCCTTCCGTATGATATGCAGGAAGCCAATTTATTTTAATGGAAAATTTATAGTTTAATTCATTCAATAGTTGTGCTCCCCAAGCCGATAGCCTCAATATCCCAGGACCGCTCATTCCCCAATGTGTTATTAAAAGTGGGCCCTCAGACTCCAGGTCTAATGGATGTATGGCGTATTTTTTTAAGGCCGCGTTAAATTTTCCATTGTTTACCTTGGAAGAAACTATCTTGATATTGGCATTGGTACTTACCCCTTGTATGCCCGTAATTCTTTCATCCTTTATGTTAAAGGTGAAAAGTGATGGAACAGGTGGAACTATGGTATGCCCCATTTGACTTAGAAGTTCCCAAATTTTTGGATTACTACCTGTAGCCACCAATAATTTTTTGGCCTTGTAGATTTTTCTGATCGATTTTATTTCCCAAGAATACCCCTCTTCATTAGTGTTCAGCGGTGTTATGTCGATAACGGAACTATTTTTAAGTACTTTGATTCCGAGTCGTACTGTTTCGTTCACAAAACAGTCTATAATGGTTTGGGACGAATTGGTTGAGGGAAACATTCTTCCGTCTGCTTCAATGTTCAATGGTACACCTCGTCTTTCAAAGAAGGCCATGGTATCTCCGGTACAATATTTATGGAACGGACCTAACAGTTCCCTTTCTCCCCTGGGGTAGTTTTTGGAAAGCTCCTTGGGGTCAAATTCGGCATGGGTAACATTACAGCGCCCTCCTCCGGATACCTTTACCTTGCCCAGTACCTCCTTGCCACGTTCCAGGATGGCAACTTTCAAATTGGGGTTGGACTCTACTATATGTATAGCGCCATAAAAACCTGCGGCACCTCCTCCTAGAACAATGACATCTAACATTAATTAATGCGTTCTGGATAATTGGTGATAATACCATCCACTCCCAATCGTTTAACCGCTTCAATTTCTTCCGGTTCATTTACGGTCCATGGATAAATTTTATATCCAGCTTCTTTTATCTCGTGGACGTTTTCTAAGGTAAGGTCCTCAAAATATGGGTTAATGGCGACGGCCTTCAATTCTTTGGCAATAGCCAATGCTTCCAGTGGGTCACCATAGATTAGGATGGCAATCGGTACTTGGGCATTGAGACTGCGCATCATCTCCAGTTCTTCCCACTTAAAACTGGAGATGATGAATCTATCAATAGGCCAAGCTTTTTCCTTTATATAATAATTCATTATAAAGTTTACCCTATCTGCCGTATTAGAGCCCTTAAGTTCAATATTTAATTGGACTTTTTTATCAATTACGTTAAGGACTTCCTGAAGGGTTGGAATCTTGTGGTTGCCGTTGAGCGTTAATTTCTGTAGGTCCTCAAAATTATAATCTTCTATTTTCCCAACACTATCCGTAAGTCTTTCAACATCAGCATCATGAAAAACAACAGTTTCGCCGCTTTTTATTTTAAACACATCGATTTCTATCATATCCACACCAAGATCTATCGCCTTTTGAATGGACGCCAAAGTGTTTTCCGTTTCATGCCCCATGGCACCTCTATGACCGATAACCAAGGGTTTGTTCATATTGTTACAACTTAAAATTAAAAGGGATAAGAAAAATAACCCAAATACAGAATTTGTTTTCATAATGTGATAATCTATTTAATACTTAAAATTAAGGATTCCAGTGGTTTTACATCTATTCTGATATGACCAATTTGATTTTCTACGTTCAAGGATAACTCCTTTTCTTTATATAATTCGTCTTTTACAATGTATGTCGTGTTTTTTAGACCCCATTCCTCAACAATTTCCCTCGGCAGTTTTAAATCGAACCCAAAGGTGTCATGGGCATCAAAATTAGAGATAATTATTAATTTCTCATGTTCGGACCATCTAACAAAAGACAGAACATGGTGATTATAATATTCCGTATGGTCTTTGTTGTAAAAATGAATATCCCTATAGTATCCCATTAAAGCACTGCTGTTAATGGTGAAGTTTAGTAGGTTTTTGTAAAATGTCCTTAGTTCTTTCTCTGAGGTCGACAATTGCCCGCCGTCAAATTTTTTATTGTTTACCCAGCGTTGAAAATGTGGAACGCCAATATAATCGAAGATGGAAGTACGACTAGGAGATCCAAAGCCTGGACTTTCAGCGGCCGGTTCCCCAACTTCCTGTCCAAAGTAGATCATGGTGGGCGAGGTACTTATGGTAGCGGATACCACCATGCCCGGTTTGGCTTTTTCGGCATTTCCCAAGAATTCTGGAGAAGCAATGCGCTGCTCGTCATGATTCTCTAGAAAATGTAACATTTGGTGTTCAATATCCATGAGTCCGTTTTGAACCACCGGCAAGTGGTCGGTCCACCCATGACCCTGCATAATATGTTTTAAGGAATCATAAAACTCTACTTTGTCATATAAATAATCCATTTTCCCTTTAAAGATATAATCCCTGTAGAGATTGGGATTGTATACCTCTGCCATCAAAAAGGCATCGGGATTTTTCATTTTTATAGCCGAATTCATAAAGCTCCAGAATTCTACAGGAACCATTTCTGCCATGTCATAACGAAATCCGTCTACCCCCTGACCCAACCAGTAAATGGCAATATCCTTGAATTTTATCCAGGAATCCGGGACCTCTTTATTTTTCCAAAATTTGAAATGTTCAGCAAAGGGCTTGTGGCCAAAATCTTCTGGCAATATTGAAAAATCCCTATGTCCGTCCGGACTTATACCATAGTTGATTTTTACGGTCTCGTACCAATCGTTAAAATCGGGTTTTGACAATCGCGACCCATTCCCGGTCCATTTTGCAGGGGTTTCGGAAAATTTGCCATCGGTAATGTCAAATTCCCCACCTCCCAATGGCTGGTAACCGTGCCGCCAATCCGGGACTGAAAATGATTCCCCAGGATTATAATAGAAATTATTGTTCTTGTCATAGACAACATTTGTAATGTCATTTGCTCCAAAATCTACCACTCCTCTTGGATTATTTTTACCCTCATATTTTCTGGCAATATGGTTGGGGACAATATCTATGATAACCTTTAATCCTGCCTTATGGCTCCTAGCCACCAAGTCCTGAAACTCCAAATTTCTATTTTTTGGGTCATTGGCCAAATCTGGATTAACACTGTAATAATCTTTAACGGCATAGGGAGAACCCGCACGCCCCTTAACAATATTCGGATCGTCGTTGGAAATATTAAATGCAGTATAATCCCGGATCAGGGCATGATGGGGAATACCCGTATACCAAATATGGGTAACCCCCAGATTCTTAATTTCTTTTAAAGCCTTTTGAGTGAAGTCACTGAATTTGCCAACCCCGTTTTCCTCTATGGTTCCCCAAGGTTTGTTGGAAGTATGGGTATTGCCGAATAACCTCGTAAATACTTGGTAAACTACTGTTTTTCCAATTTCAGTGGTCTTTTTCATTTTAGGCTTCTTTACAAAACGAAAAACTTACTAACTGTTGTTGAGCTTTTCAATGCAATAATGGTACATGTTTTTGGAATGAGCGATAATTTTATGAAAATTTTTTCCATAAAGGCTTCTTTTGCTATAAATTATGGAAGTTTGTTGAAAAATGCCACTATTCCTGTAATGTTTTTTAACACCCGGGCTAATACTTCACCTATTTCAAAAGTTTAACTGACGGGGGAATGGTTTTTTTGACCAGCAGTCAATATTAGGCGTTTTCCATTCACCCGAATAGACATTTCATCGGTCCCTTCCAAATCGAAGGTGGTTTCGTTCTCGGTAACCATGACCTTTAAAATTCTATTTCTAAAATTTACTTTGAAGGAGTAGGATTTCCATTGCTTAGGTATTCTTGGGGTAAAGGATAATTTATCATCTAAAACCCGCATCCCTCCAAAACCTTCCACTATGCTCATCCAGGTGCCTGCCATGGAGGTGATATGTAGTCCTTCCTTAACTTCCTTATTGTAATCGTCCAGGTCCAATCTAGAAGTACGCAAATAGAAAGCATATGCCTGGTCCATTCTGTTCAATTTAGCAGCCTGAATGCTGTGTACACAAGGGGATAAGGAAGATTCATGTACTGTGAACGGCTCGTAAAAATCGAAATGTTTTTCCAATTCCTCTGTGGAGAAATGGTCCTCGAAGAAGTAAAACCCTTGAAGGGTATCTGCCTGTTTAATGTAGGGCGATCTTAAAATCCGGTCCCAACTCCATTTCTGGTTAATGGGGCGATATTTTTTGTTCAAATCCTTGACAGGGATCAGTTCCTTGTCCAAAAAGCCATCTTGCTGTAAATAAACATCTAATTTATTATCATAGGGGAAGTACATTTTTTTTGCCACCTTTCCCCAAGCTTTGGTCTCCTTTTCTGAAAGTTTCGTTACACCAATAATTCTATGATAATCATCAGGATAACCTTCTTTAACTTTCTGTAATTCCTTTAGAGCATAATTAATGCACCATTTGGCCATGTAGTTGGTGTACCAGTTATTGTTTACATTGTTCTCGTATTCGTTGGGACCGGTGACTCCTAGAATTACATATTTTTCCTTTTGGGCGGAAAATGTAGCCCTTTGATGCCAAAAACGAGCTATTCCGATCAAGACCTCCAACCCCATTTCCGGAATGTAGGTGTAATCTCCGGTATATCTGTAATAGTTGTATATAGCAAAGGCTATGGCACCATTGCGATGAATTTCCTCAAAAGTTATTTCCCATTCGTTATGACACTCCTCCCCATTCATGGTGACCATAGGATAAAGGGCCGCCCCATCTACAAAACCTAATTTTCTGGCATTTTCAATGGCTTTTTCCAAGTGGTTGTACCTATAGGTCAATAGGTTTCTTGCCACTTTTTTATTTTTGGTAGCCATATAAAATGGAATACAATAGGCCTCGGTATCCCAATAGGTACTACCGCCATATTTTTCACCGGTGAAGCCCTTAGGGCCAATATTGAGTCTGGAATCCCTGCCTAGATAGGTCTGGTTTAAATGATAAATATTGAATCGAATTCCCTGTTGTGCCATTACATCGCCATCAATAGTAATATCGCTCATGTCCCAGATTTTGGACCATGATTCTTTTTGTTGCTCCAAGAGGGGGTCAAAACCTAATAGGGTCACCTTTTCCAATACCTGTTTTGCGGCCAAAATCAGTTCATTGGGCTTGTGATTTGTAGAAACGGTATAGCCGCCAAACTTAACAAGGGTCAAGGTATCCCCTTTTTTTATATCCTTTTTAAAGTGGTGGACTACCGTAGTCTCCGATACGGCTTCCAAGGGTTTCTTTTTTTCTAATGTATTATTATGGAACAGTCTGGATTCCATGAAAGTGCAGGTAGAAAAATTGGTCTTCATGGTATGGGCTTCAATAAAAGCCTGATAATGGGCCGATGAAACCCCTGTAGTATTCCAAAACTGGTCGTCCCAATTGGTGTCCTCATTGGTAATGCCGCTATCAATATAAGGATGAAAGGCAATGGCGGTATCTTGGTCTATAGCCGTAACTTGATATTTAATAGCACCTACTTCGTCATAGTCCAAACTAAGGAAACGGGTAATCTTTGCATCAATAATGGTATTATTGGGTAGGGTGGCTCTAAAACTACGGGTGTACCATCCTTCCTGCATGTTTAATTCCCGTCGAAAATCCGTTACATTTTTACAGGTATTCAGATCCAGGGTTTCCCCGTTGATAAGAATGTTTATACCAATCCAGTTGGGAGCGTTCAATACCTTTGCAAAGTATTCTGGATACCCGTTTTTCCACCAGCCTACCCTTGTTTTATCTGGGTAGTACACCCCTCCAATATAACTTCCTTGAAAAGTAGGGCCGGTATATTTTTCTTCAAAATTGGCCCGTTGCCCCATAGCACCGTTCCCAAGGCTGAATAAACTTTCGGAGGATTTTACCCTTTCCTTTTCAAATCCTTCTTCTATGATAGACCAGTTGTCCGGTTTTATGTAATCCTGATTCATTGTACTAGTGTTTCTTGGTTATGGTAATAGGTTCCGGAATTCAAATAGAATCACACCAAATTAACCAATTATTGTCAATGGTGGATATGGAGTTTATTTTATTAATCGGTTTAGGAATAGATCGTCCATTTCCGTAAAATTTGCAAAAACATAATTCGCCTGGGATAACACTTTTTTCTCCCCAATACCTATACTTAACATTCCTGCCATATTGGCGGCCTCGATCCCGGCAACCGCATCTTCAAAGACAACACATTCCTTAGGGTTTACGGCCATTTGTTCTGCCGCCAATAAAAAAACTTCGGGGTCGGGCTTCGCTTTTGTTACATGGTTACCGTCGACGATGACATCAAAAAATTCCATCAATTTTACTTTTTCTAAGATTGGCCGGGCATTTTTGCTGGCAGACCCTAGGGCTATTGGCATCTTGTGTTTTTTGAGAAGCTTAAGTACTTTAAGAACGTCCGGGAGGATTTCGGTTTGGTCCATATTCTCTATCAGGGACAAATAATCCTCATTCTTCTCCATAAGCCAGGTGTTGAATTGTTCTTGCGTTGCCTTTATACCTCCAATTTCCAATAGGATTTCCAAGCATCTTTTGCGACTTACCCCTTTAAATAGTTCATTTTGTTCAGGTGTAAATTTAAACCCCAATTCATTGGCCAATTTTCTCCAGGCTAAGTAATGGTATTTGGCAGTATCTACAATAACACCATCCAAATCAAATATAAATCCTGTTTTTTTCATTGTTAAGCTATCGATTAAAATAGGGTAGGGCTAAAATAAAATTGTTGATTGGCTTTTATTGTTTGATGTGCTGCCAGAATTTTCAAAACAATATTTCCTTTTTATGCTTACAGGGTGTTAATGTTTATTGAAGCCAACTTACAAAATGTAAATAGGAAGCCCCTAATTTACGGTAGACCCGCGTTCTATTAGGGTGGGCTCCAAGACTCTAGTGGCGTAAGTTTCCTCCTCCAGTTCACTTTCAATTTTTTCAATGAGCATTTCTGCTGCTATTTCTCCCATATGTTCACCGTGTTGTGCAACGGCAGTTAACCCTGGGGAGGCGTATTTGGACAATAGCCCATCCGTAAAACCTATAAAGGAAATATCCTCAGGTATTTTTAAACCTTTGCTTTGAACGAGTCGCATGCTGTGGATCGCAAATAGCTCATTAACAGTAAGTACGGCGTCTATATTTTCCCGTTCAAAAAAATCTTCGATTAGCTTTTCATCTATTTCCATGGAAGGGAGTTTGAGTATCAGATTTTCGTTATACACAAGGCCATTGTCTGACAAAGCCTCTTGATAGCCCACAGTTCTTTCCCTACTTACGCTAATATAGTCCTTGGTAGTAATAAGGGCAATTCTTTTTCTGCCCTCATTTATGAATTTTGTGACTGCATTATAGGCTCCTTTTTTGTCATTGATGTATACTTTGTCACATTTAATATCCTCCGCAATACGGTCAAATAATACTAAAGGTATGCCCTGCTCGGTAACTTCCTTTAAATGGTTGTAATCGTTCTTCAATTGCGTGCCGGAAGAAAGGGCCATGATAAATCCGTCAATACTTCCATTGGCAAGCAATTCCATGTTGATGACTTCCTTGTCGAACGATTCATCAGAAACGCATACAATAACGTTATACCCTTTGGCATTGGCGTATTGTTCAATTCCCCTAAAAACCGTAGTGAAAAAATGATGTACAATATCCGGAATAATTACCCCAATATTCTTGGTGCGCTTGTTCTTTAAACTAATAGCAATATTATTGGGCTTGTAGTTATATAATTTTGCAAAGGCCTGGACCTTTTCCTTAGTGTCAGTTCCAATTTCCTCACTATTCTTCAATGCTTTGGAAACGGTAGAAATGGAAACCCCTAATTCCCTTGCAATATGTTTGAGGGTTATTTTTTTTTTCAAAGGTGAATTGTTTTTTTCAAAGTAAATATACTATTAAAAATAAAAAACATGGAGGCCAAATGGGTACAAATTTGAATGATTGAAGCTAAAGCGTTAAAATAATATTCTGATTTTAGAGGGTAAAGTTAAATTTAGATTTAGGTAAAAATAGTATTGAATTTTATCAAAATATTATTGAATATAAAAATGCTGATATTCTTTCAAATAAATTTCATTGGGATATTGAAAAAAATATAGCACGATACAGCGTTTTCGGTAATTTTTTGTTGTAAAAAACAAGAATATAGCAAAAAGTAGTGTTTTATTGATTATCTTAGAAAATGAACTTTAAACTCAATTAATTATCTAACTCAATTAAAACAATTCATGTATGAAACTTAAATTACTCAAAAGCCTAATGCTATTCGGAACATTTTTATGTTTTGGAATGGCTTCTGCACAAGAGGTGTCAGGTACGGTTTCTGACGCTACTGGTCCCTTACCGGGAGCAAGTGTGGTCGAAAAAGGCACCACAAACGGTGCGCAAACTGATTTTGATGGGAATTATACCATTAGTAATATAGGGGCAGGTGCCATCCTGGTTTTTAGTTATATCGGTTATAAAACACAGGAAGTGGCAGTTGGTGCCCAAACCTCTATTAATATTATAATGGAAGAAGATGCACAGGCATTGCAGGAAGTAGTTATCATCGGTTATGGTACTACTACTGTTAAGGATGCCACTGGTGCGGTATCCGCAGTAACTTCCGAGGACTTTAACGGAGGGGTTATTTCATCTCCCGAACAATTAATTCAGGGTAAAACTGCTGGGGTACAAATTTCCCAAGGTAGTGGTGAGCCAGGTTCTGGCGTATCCATCAGGATTAGGGGTACTTCTTCGGTTAGATCCAATAACGATCCCCTATTTGTAGTGGATGGTGTTCCATTGCCATCGGGAGGTAGTTCTTCCGAAGGAACCGATATTGGGGTGGGATCCAGTTCGGCAAGAAACCCACTAAGCTTTCTAAATCCAAATGACATTGAGAGTATGAGTATCCTGAAGGATGCTTCTTCGACCGCTATTTATGGGTCCAGAGGGGCCAACGGGGTAGTTATAATTACCACTAAGAGTGGTAAGGGCGGTGCCCAAGGCGGTACTTGGGAATTTTCTTCCGATCTTAGTTTTTCCTCTCCGGCCAATGAATTTGATTTATTGAACAGGACTGAATTCTTATCTGCCGTTTCTGCCTTTGGTGGAAGTGCAACAGATTTAGGGAATGACACGGATTGGCAATCATTGGTCACCAGAAACTCATCCTCGACCAATAACAACCTGGCCTACTCCCAAAATTATGGATCGGGCAACGTTAGGGCCACGTTTAATTATGGGAAACAATTTGGGATAGTGCCAAAATCCTCACAGGAGAGGGTTACAGGTAGAATTAATCTTTCCCAAAGGGTATTTGACGATAAGTTGAGGTTGGATTTGCAAACTACCCTTTCACGGGTAAATGACGAGGCACCTCCATTAAGTGGTAGTGCGGGGTCTACTGGCGATATGCTGGGTTCTGCTTATTCTGCCAACCCTACCTGGCCTGCCAGCAGTAGCTTCAACCCCGGGGATAGGATCAACCCATTGAATTTGTTGGAGAACTGGCAAAGTTTAACATATACCGATCGTTTTTTGGTCAATTTTTCAGCTTCCTATGATATTGTTGAAGACTTAACGGCCAAGGCTACTGTAGGTTACGATAGATCCAATTCTACGCGTGAAGCTGAATTGGGCAGTAAATCCTTCAATGTAGGCCGTGGTGCAGGTGGTAATGGTAGAGGTTCCATAAATGACCTTGATTTGGAGAATAGGTTATTGGAATTGACCTTGTCATATAAAAAAGAGTTTGATAATTCGGTATTGGATGTTCTAGGAGGTTTCTCATATCAGGATTTTAACACCAAAGGTAGAGATGTGGAAGGTTGGGGGTATTCCACTACCAATTTAAACTCCATGGCCAGGAATTTGACCGATGCCGCAAGTAAGATAGAATCTATGATAACAGGCTCTTACCAGCAATATGGTTATGCGACCGAGGGTGATGCCGATCTTTTTGTGAACAGACTTTTTCCAAATCCTGAAACAGACTTTTTGGGAGTAGTTAGTGTTCCTGTGAAATCCGTTTTTACCAATACTTTCGACAATACGGACGAGTTACAATCCTTTTTTGCTAGGGCCAATTACAGCATAGCAAATAAATATTTGTTTACGGCTACGGTCAGGGCCGATGGTTCCTCGCGTTTTGGTGAAAATAACCGATATGGTATTTTTCCCTCAGGTGCTTTTGCTTGGAAGATTAATGAAGAAGATTTTATGGGCGATGCTATGTCTACCCTAAAACTTAGGTTGAGCTATGGTATTACCGGAAACCAGGATGGATTGGGTTATGGAAGGTTCGTGAGAAGGGAACGATATTCCACAGCTACAAATGGGGATCCCAATATAAGTGATGGTGGGGACGTTAACGTACCTGGAATTACAACCGTTGAATTTGCAAATCCCGATTTAAAGTGGGAGGAAACTACGCAATATAACGTAGGTCTGGATTTTGGGTTTGCCAATGATCGTTTTAGTGGGTCTGTAGATGTTTACCGTAAGGAAACTAGGGATTTACTGCTGAATATAGAAGCGGCCCAACCTTCCCCACAACCCACCTTTTTCCAAAATCTGGATGCCGTTGTGTTGAACCAAGGAGCTGAATTCTCCCTAAATTACGATATTCTACAAGGAGATGATTTTGATTGGACTGCTGGTTTTAACGTGGCTTACAACAAAAATGAAATTACGGATTTCGATGGTGAGATTGCAGCAGGAACCATTCGCGGTGCTGGATTGAGCAATGCTTTTGCTCAACGTTTGGCTTCCGGACAACCCTTGTACTCTTTTTATCTTAGGGAATTTACAGGTTTTGATGCCGATGGCAACCCCGTTCATGAGGGCGGTGTAGATAACCAGCAATTCGTAGGAAAGAGTGCGCTACCTGATTTCACAGGAGGTTTTTCAACTTCTGCCAGTTATAAAAACTGGGCGGCCTCCATGTATTTTAATGGGCAATTTGGTAACTATATTTACAACAATACCGCCAACGCTTTTTTTACAGGAGGTGCCATTGGTAGTGGTAATAATGTAACACAGAATGTGGTGGAATTGGCAGGACAGGAAGGTAGGTTTGCCGAGGCTTCGGTTTCCACGAGATTCTTGGAAAAAGGGGATTTTGTACGATTGCAGACAGCATCTATTTCCTATAACGTTCCATTAAAGGAAGGCTTGTTTAAGTCTATGAGACTTAGTCTTACCGGTCAGAATCTTTTTGTGATTACAGATTATTCCGGTCTTGATCCAGAGGTTAGTGTGGCGCCGGCCAGTGCTGCCCTATTAAATGGTCTGCCCATAGCGGGAATCGATTACAGTGCCTTCCCAAGGCCAAGAACATACACATTAGGATTTAACGTAACTTTTTAATCATAGCATTATGAACATACAAAAATATATGAAACCTGTTTTCGGCTCCATATTTGTATTGGTGGGACTTGTTGCCTGTACCAATCTGGAGATAGAAGAAACGGATTCGATCATAAGTAAGGCAGCCGGTGGCGGTTTTACACCAGTGGCCAATCCGGCCTCCTCTCTTAGTGACCTTTATAACAAAGTGGGTGGCGATTTTGCAACTCAAGAAACCATGTACGCCATGTCCGAAGTTACTACGGATGAGCTGTTGATACCAACTCGTGGAACGGACTGGGGGGATAACGGAATTTGGAGACAGTTGCACACCCATACCTGGACCCCTGCGCATTTATTTATTAAAAATGCCTGGAACAATTTAAATCAGAATGTATTTAGGGCTTCTGAGATTATAGAGAGTAATCCGGATGCGGCAGTTTTGGCGGAAGCCAAATACCTAAGGGCATTCAATATGTTTTTTCTGATGGACTTTTTTGGTTCCGTGCCCTTTAGGGAAGTGGATGAAGGTCCGGAAATTAATCCAAGGGTGTTGACCAGAAGTGAGACTTTCAGCTTTGTGGAATCGGATTTATTGGCAGCATTGCCAGGCTTGCCCGATGGTTCCCCGGGTACCGCCAATACTGGAACCGCCACTAAGGCAGCCGCAAATTTCTTGTTGGCTAAAATATATCTAAATGCCCATATCTATAATGGGGGGGCTGTAGATAACGCCAATATGCAAAAGGTAATAGATGCTGTTGATGATATAGCGGATTTGGGCTTTGGAATAGAAACGGGGTATTTTCAAATATTCGAATCCTCGGATGATATCGAGACTATTTTCTTTTTGAATAGCGATATTGGGGCGAGGATATGGAACAGCATGCATTACAATATGAACTCCCCTGATAATACCGGTGGTGGCTGGAACGGTTTTTCAACCTTGGCGGAATTCTATGATTCTTTTGAAGGTGATCCCAACACCAATTATGTGGGCGATGGCCAGGAAGAAAGAAGAGGTTGGGTTCCGGATACTTCTAATGCCAATAATGTTAACTTAGGTCTTGGGTACGGCTTTTTGATTAATCAGCAGTACAATGAAGACGGGACTAAATTGAAAAATAGGCAGGGAGGAGATCTGATATTGAAAAAAGAATTGACTTCCTTGGTAGGAAATGGAGAAGCTGATGGTGTCAGAATTCTTAAATACCACCCGAATGATGGGGGAGAAATAAACTCTTTTAGAAAGCACCAGATTCTTTTTAGATATTCCGATGCTCATTTGATGAAGGCCGAGGCCATGATGCGTATGGGAGACGATATAACTTCAATGGTTAATGAATTGCGCCAAGCTAGGACCAATACCCCTGATTTGCCCAATGTTACAGAGGATGTATTGTTGGCAGAACGCGGTAGGGAGCTATATATAGAATTTTGGAGAAGGAACGATTTGGTTAGATTTGATAAATTTACCGCTCCTTGGAGTTTAAAAGAGGTAAGTGGAGACCCTAATTTAAATCTTTTTCCAATTCCAGAAACGGCTTTGCTTTCCAACCCTAATTTAGTTCAGAACCCGGGGTACTAAAAATTTAATTTAGTTATATATTATAAAAGAGGGCAGTTCACGTGAACTGCCCTCTTTTTATTTTCTTAGGGTCATAAACCTAGTTTTATTCTACGAACCATAAGTTGATTATCTCTTAACCCCACACCCATCATAGTCCAAGAAGGTGTCTGCTTTGTTGTAAAATAACACCCTTTGGATTGTCAACCCTATTATTTCGCAAAATAGATATAAATTCCAATTACGATAACACATATAGCAATCCCTACATGATTTACATATTTATAGGGTTCAATAGAAACCTGTTGGGTGTATTCCAACTCAAAGGCTTCCTTTCTAGGATAAAACTTACCTATAAGAAGCATAATCGCGGCATTGGTAACAAACAAAATAGCCATGATGTGCAAATAATGAGGATAAGCGTCGGCCTCTATTAACTGTAAGGAGGCAGGGTCGGTAATCCCAGAGGCCTTGGCCGATTCCAGGGCATTATCCACAAATTGTCCTTTTAGGACAAACTGACTTATAATATATAATAATGACCCTGAAAAGATGCCTATTTTAGCAGCGATCGCAGGTACTCTTTTGGTGAAATATCCTACTACGATGATGGTGAAAATAGGAATACTATAAATACCGTTTATTTCTTGAAGGTAATTGAATAGACTTCCCGCATTGGCTATCAAAGGAGCTATGAACATGGCGGCCAGTGCCAAACATATTCCAAATATCTTACCGTATTTAACGACCGTTTTTTCGGGAGCTTCCTTATTTATATGCTGCTTGTATATATCTATCCCGAACAAGGTTACAGAGCTATTAAGAACACTGTTGAAAGAACTTAAAATGGCCCCGAACAATACGGCAGCAAAAAATCCGACCAAAGGTTTGGGCAATACGGCACGTACCAATTCTGGATAGGCAAGATCGCTGGAAGCAAGATCGCCATCAAAATAATAATACGCAATCATTCCTGGCAAAACCAAAATTAAGGGACCGAGAATCTTTAGAAAAGAGGCCAACAATAATCCTTTTTGGCCCTCTGCCAAATTTTTGGCGCCCAAGGCCCTTTGAATGATCTGTTGGTTGGTACCCCAATAAAAAAGCTGCACCAGCATCATCCCGGTAAAAATTGTGGAGAATGGTACTTCCTGTCCTGTATTACCCGTAGAATCGAACCTAGCAGGGTCTGCAGTAATTAAATTATCAAGACCTGTAAGCATATTTCCGTCTCCAATGGCCATCAAACCAAATATAGGAATCATAATGCCACCAATAATTAGACCAACAGCATTGATACTATCTGAAACGGCAACAGCCTTTAATCCGCCAAAAACAGCATAAATTGAACCTATGATTCCAATTCCCCATATGCAAACTATTAAGGCGGTAGTGTCCGAAACACCCAAGAGTTCGGGAACATTGAACATTCCGCTTATTGCCACCGATCCGGAATATAGGATAACCGGTAATAATACGACCACATACCCTGTTAAAAACAGACCTGAGGTAATGGTTTTCGTAGTGACATCGAATCGTTTCGCTAAAAATTGGGGAATGGTGGTAAGTCCACCTTTTAAATACCTGGGCAACAGAAAAACGGCAGTGACCACCATGGCAATTGCCGCTAAGGTCTCCCAGGCCATTACCGATAAACCATCGGTATAGGCGCTTCCATTAAGACCTACGATTTGTTCCGTGGAAAGATTGGTCAATAATAAAGAACCCGCAATTACTCCAGCGGTAAGGCTCCTTCCTCCCAAGAAATAACCATCGGAGGAATTTTCGTCAGTTTTTCGGGTAGCCAAATAAGCAATAAGGGCAACCAATAGGGTAAAGCCTACAAAAGAAAGAATTCCTAACATTATAAATAAAGTTTATTTGATGGGGCTAAATATATTGGATTATTTATAATATCGGGCAAGTAAAATTAATTTATCACAAAATTCCCATCTAAAATATATCAATATTCCATCAGGAAAACCGGGTTAAAAGTCAATTATTAACTACCTGGACACTCCTAATTAATTGGAGATTAGTTATATTGCTATAATTTCTAGAGGTTGGTTTTTTCCTTGTTGGACACGGGTCTAAATATCAATTTTAAATCCATTGGAGGGTAGCCCCTAAAGGCATTTTTTTTGGAGTTGTTTTTCTTGTGGAAATAGCTATACCTTAGTGCAGTGAGATGAAAATTGTTGAGAAATGGATTACTTAGTAAATCGGTAAAAAGACATAAGATACATTAAATGGGTTTTAAGACTGTCTTTGAAAAATCATAATTATATATGGGGAAAGTTAGTATAAGGGTATGCCTTATTTTATGGGTAATTCTAACGTTGGGTTCTTGTTCCCAAAAAAAAGAAGGTGATAAAACGGGCGAGAATAAAGAGAAGACCCTATTCTCCCTATTGTCCTCTGAAAAAACGGGAATTGACTTTGTAAACAAGGTAGTCAACCAAAAAAACTTTAACATTTTTAAGTATAGAAATTTCTACAACGGCGGTGGCGTAGCGATCGGGGATATTAATAATGATGGCCTGCCCGATATTTACCTTACAGGAAATATGGTACCCAATAAACTCTATTTAAACAAGGGCGGCCTAGGGTTTGAAGATATCTCGAAATCAGCAGGAGTAGAGGGCAACAAGCCTTGGTCTACAGGGGTTACGATGGTAGATATTAATAATGACGGATTGTTAGATCTTTATGTTAGTAATGCGGGAAATATGGAGGGTAATAACCATGATAATGACCTTTATATTAATAATGGTGACCTTACTTTTACAGAGAAGGCTGCAGAATACAATTTGGCCAAGACCGGTTTTTCTACCCATGCCACCTTTTTTGATTACGATAAGGACGGTGACCTGGATGTATATATCTTAAATAATAGTAATGTGCCGGTAAGTAGTTTGGGGTATGCAGAACAGCGGGAGGTAAGGGCCCAGGATTGGGCGGGAGTTCCGGATATTTTTAGAGGTGTAGGAGATATGCTTCTAAGAAATGACAACGGAAAATTTGTGGATGTCAGTGAGGAAGCCGGTATTTATGGAAGTTTAATCGGCTTTGGGCTAGGGGTAATGATCAATGATATAAATGGAGACCTATATCCGGATATATACGTTTCCAATGATTTTTACGAAAGGGATTACCTCTACATTAACCAGAAGGATGGAACCTTCAAGGAAGAAATAGAGGATTGGACCTCCCATTTAAGTTTATCTGCTATGGGAATAGATATGGCCGATATAAATAATGACGGCCTGGCCGATATCTTTATCACGGATATGCTCCCGGAGGGAGACCAGAGGGTGAAATCGGTCATGGAGTTTGAAGGATACAATGTTTTTAAATTAAAACAGAGCAAGGATTTTTACCAACAATACATCCAAAATACCTTGCAATTGAATAATGGGAACAATTCGTTTTCCGAAGTGGCCTATTATAGCGGAGTAGCTAAGACCGATTGGAGCTGGGCCGGTCTATTATTTGATATGGACAATGATGGATTAAAGGATATTTATATTACCAACGGCATAAACCACGACTTGACAGATTTGGATTTTGTGGACTTTTTTGCCAATGAAATTATCCAGAAAATGGCGCTTACAGGTGAGAAACAATCCATAGACTCCATTATTGCCAAAATGCCCGTTGCGCCCCAACCTAATTACGCTTACAGGAACAACGGTGATATTACATTTTCCAATGATACCGAAAAATGGGGTTTGGGATTGCCCAGTATGTCCAACGGAGCGGCTTATGCAGATCTTGATAATGATGGTGATCTGGATATTGTGGTCAACAATGTTAATATGGAAGCCTTTGTATATGAGAACCACAGTAATGAAATGTCGGAAAACACCTATCTCAAATTAAAATTTGAAGGTAGCGGAGCCAATGTATTCGCCATAGGAACCACTGTGAAACTTTTTTTTGACAATCAAATCATTGTTCAGGAATTGATGCCATCCAGAGGGTTTCAATCCTCAGTAGACTATATAATGACCATTGGTCTGGGGAAAAATAAGATGATAGATTCCATGAAGGTAATTTGGCCCGATGACCGTACCCAAAAATTCCATAACGTTAAGACCAATCAATTTTTGACCCTTAAAAATTCTGAAGCCCAAGAAATATTTGTTCCCAATAGAGAAACAATTGTGAATCCGCTCCTCAAAGAATTGGGCAATTTAGATTTAGAAGAACATAAGGAGAATAATTACAACGACTTTGATTACGAAGGGCTCATTTCAAAAAAGCTTTCCCAAGAGGGACCTGCTTTAGCGGTAGCAGATGTAAATGGTGACGGTAATGAAGACATTTTTATAGGTGGCGGGGCCGATCAGGCGGCAGTGCTCTATCTTCATAATGGCAATGGAAAATTAATGGCCACCGATCAAAGTGCTTTTGAAAAAGATTTGATCTTTGAGGATACCACTGCGGCTTTCTTGGATGTAGACGGGGATGGGGATATGGACCTTATGGTGGGTAATGGTGGAAATCAGGTAGGGGATGAAAAATTGTACAGGACAAGACTTTATATTAATAATGGCAAGGGAATTTTTGAAGCTTCAGATGAAATTTTGCCCAGTACCTTTAAAAATATAGCTGTTATAGCGCCCTATGATTTTGATAATGACGGGGATATGGATGTATTTATTGGGTCCAGGAGTGTTGTTGGAAATTATGGCTTAGATCCAGACCACTTATTCCTGGAGAATAACGGTGATGGTACCTTTATGGACGCCACAGAACGTCTGGCCTATGATACCAAAGGGGCGGGGATGGTAACGGATGCTATCTGGATAGATATAGATGGTGATCAAAAGAAAGATTTAATTACCGTGTCGGATTGGGGAAGGCCAATAGTGTATAAAAACTCGGGCAAAAGACTGTCTAAATTGGATACGGAACTGGATAGCTTAACTGGTTGGTGGAATACCTTAAGCGCCGAGGATCTGGACAATGATGGGGACTACGACCTAATTTTAGGAAATCAAGGAAGTAATGTGCCCTATTCCTGTTCCAAAGAAAACCCCATGAAATTATGGGTCAATGATTTTGATAATAACGGCACCATTGAACAGATTACGACTCGCCATATTGAAGGGAAAGACTACCCAATTCATCAAAAAAAGGAATTAACTACTCAAATGGTTGTTTTAAAAAAACAGAATTTAAAGGCCTCTGAATATGCCAAAAGAACTGTGGATGAATTATTTCCAGATGAGAATTTTAACAACTCTATTGTTAAGGAAGGTACCGTATCGGAATCCGTAATAGCGATAAATGAAGGAGGTGGAAAATTCACTATAAAAAAATTGCCGGGACGTGTACAATTGTCCTGTGTTTGTGGGATTACTTGCGCCGATGTTAATAATGATGGTTATTTAGATATAATTTTGGGAGGTAATAATTTTGAATTTAAACCCCAATATTCGCGCTTGGATGCTAATTTTGGGAGTGTACTTTTGGGTAATGACCAACTTGACTTTGAATGGAAAAATTACGATGAAAGTGGATTTTTCATCAAAGAGGAGATAAAATATATTGAACAGTTTAAAGATAAAAATGGAAAACGATTCATCATTGTTGCCATCAATGATAACAAACCAAAAGTATTTGCGCTGGATGAATAGGTATAAATTAATTGTGTTAGGTGCATTGGTTTTCTTGGGTTGTGGGAGAAAAGAAGGTGAGGTTTTCAGGAATCCATCTCCAAATGAAACAGGAATCGACTTTCAAAATACCTTGATGGAAACCGATGACCTGAATATTTTGGACTATTTGTATTTCTACAATGGAGGCGGGGTTGCCACAGGCGATATTAATGGAGACGGATTGCCCGATATTTTCTTTTCCGGTAACCAAGTAAAAAATAAACTATATCTAAATGAAGGCGGATTGAGGTTTAAAGATATTACGGAAACCGCGGGTGTGTCAGGGGAGAGTTCTTGGAATACCGGGGCCATAATGGGAGATATAAATGGGGATGGACTATTGGATATTTATGTCTGCGCCGTTGTAGGGATCAATGGTTTTAATGGGCGGAACGAACTCTATATAAACAACGGCGATAATACGTTTACGGAAAGCGCGGTCGAATATGGGCTCGATTTTGATACTTTTAGCAGTTCCGCGGCTTTGATTGACTTTGATTTGGACGGAGATCTGGATATCTATCTGCTTAACCATGCGGTACACACTCAGCAATCTTATGGTAAGGCCGAAGTAAGAAACAAGAGGAATCTACAGTCCGGAGATAAGCTTTTGCGCAATGATGGTGGTGTATTTGTAGATGTTAGTGAGGAAGCTGGTATTTACGGTGGCGCCAATGGGTATGGATTGGGCGTTGCCATAGCAGATTTTAATCAGGACGGTTATCCCGATATTTATGTTGGGAACGATTTTCATGAAGATGATTATTATTACATCAATAATGGCAATGGAACATTTTCTGAGCAATTGCGCGACTATTTTGGTCATACCACCAAGTTTTCCATGGGGAGTGATGTTGCCGATATTAACCATGATGGTTGGCCCGATCTTTTTTCCTTGGACATGCTCCCCGAAGATGAAAAGGTGCTTAAATCTTCGGAAGGCGATGACCTTACCCAAACACAAATCTTAAGGGTAGACCGTTTTGGTTATCACTATCAATATTCCCGGAATATGTTGTTTATCAATCAACAAAATACCCCTTATGCAGAAACGGCTATCCAAAGTGGGATTTCGGCAACCGATTGGAGCTGGAGTGCACTTTTTGGCGATTATGACCAGGATGGGGAACAGGATATCTTTATTTCCAACGGTATACCCAAAAGACCCAACGATCTTGACTTTATAAAATTCGCCTCTGACGAGCAGATAAAAAATAAGCTTAACAATACCAAACTTGTAGATCAACAGGCATTGAATATGATGCCTTCCGGGGCAATCCATAATTATGTTTTTAAGGGTGGAGAGGATTTAAAATATAAGGATATGTCTGGCATTTGGTCAATAAAAGATACCCTTGTTTCCGGTGCAACGGCCCTGGCAGATTTGGATAATGACGGTGATCTGGACCTTGTAATCAATACGCTCAACAGTCCAGCAGCATTGTATATAAATACCACGGATGACAAGGCCAATTATTTAAAAATTAAGTTTAATAACAACGGGAAGAATAAATTTGGCATTGGCACAAAGGTGTTTGCCTATCTTAATGGGCAATTGCAGTACAAGGAGCTGTATACTGTAAGGGGGTTTCAAGCCTCCTCGGAGCCTATGGTCCATTTCGGTTTTGGAGAACATAGTACGGTAGATTCCCTAAAAATTGTTTGGCCAAATAAGACCGTTCAGGTCTTAAAAGAGGTGGCCACCAACCAGACCTTGATTATTTCTCCTGAAAACGTCGAACCTTTCCGTTATAACTCACTAAAATCTTCCTCCAAAAAGATATTTAATAAGGTAGAAGGTAATTTGGGAATCGATTTTACGCATGAGGAAGATAATTATCTGGACATTAACAGGCAAAAATTGATTCCCTATCAGATATCAGATCGTGGTCCGGCATTGGCTATTGGCGATTTGAATGGTGATGGAAAAATGGATTTATTCTTTGGGGGTTCCAAATACATTCCGTCTAGAATATTTGTACAAGGGGATACTACTTTTTTGGAAAAGAGAATAGCGGAAATAGCTAACGATTCCATTAAGGAAGACGTTGTGGCCGTTATAGCAGACCTGAATAATGATAAGGTGAACGACCTTTTTATTGGAAGTGGAGGAGCTGATTTTTACAATGAAATGCCCCCCTTGGCAGATAGTTATTACCTTCAGGACAGTACTGGTTTTAAGAAGGGTCAACTGCCGGAATATTTTGAAAATGCTGCGGTAATTCGAGAGTTCGATTTTGATAATGATGGCGATCTGGATTTATTTATTGGCAACAATGCCATAACGAATGATTTTGGCAATATTCCAAATTCCTATCTTCTTAGAAACGACCGGGGCAAGTTCTCCATGATGGAAAATGAGGAACTTAAGAAGGCTGGGATGGTCACTGATGCTGTTTGGAGCGATTTTGACAATGACGGCGTATTGGATTTAATAGTTGTTGGGGAGTGGATGTCTCCAAAATTCTTTAAGAACAATAATGGTCAACTTACAGAAGTTATGCCTTTAGATAGGCCCTATAGTGGACTCTGGGAATGCATAATTCCCTTTGATATTGATAATGACGGTGATTTGGATTATTTGCTTGGAAACTGGGGAACCAATACCAAGTTTAAAGCCTCGGATAAATTTCCAATGAAAATGTTTTATGCGGATTTTGATGGAAACGGTAGTACCGAGACTATTGTGACCACTGAAAAAAATGGCCAATATTATCCACTGGATGGTTTGGATGAACTTTCTGGCCAAATGGTAAGTCTAAGAAAAAAGTTTACCACTTATAAGGCCTTTGCAGGAAAACCAATAACCGAAATTTTAGATCAAGAGGTTCTTAAGGCTAGTACGGTGTTGGAAGTCAATACACTGGAGTCAGGTTATTTGGAGAATAAAGACGGAAAATATTCATTTGTCCCTTTTAGCAGGGAATTACAAGTTGCCCCTATAAGGGCTTTCTTAGCGTATGATTTTGATAAAGATGGGAATACGGAAATTCTTGCGGCGGGCAACTATTTTGGAATTAAACCATACCACGGTAGGTTAGATTCTTTTTCCGGAGCACTGATAAAGAATAAAAATGATGTAATTTTGGGTAACAGATTGGGACTAGAACTGGAACTTAAATCTGTAAGGCATTTAAATATCATAAATTTGAACGGTAAGCCCTTTCTGTTGGCCACCTTTAATGATGATAAGGCCCAGGTGTATGATTTGGGTGAGTGAAAACTATAAATTGGTCTATTTCGATGCTTTTAGAAGGTATCGAAAATATAAGCGGGTTATGATTAATTGCACAAAATATTAGGATTTACGTAGGCAATACCAACTGAAACGAACAATTTGCTTACACCGCGATTTAAAATATAAAATACCTGGGTAGATGCATATTCTGGAATTGCATCTGACCTATTAAAAATAAATTAAAATAAACAGATGAAACTAATATTAAGATTATTCGCATTATTTACAGTTCTAAATTCATGCGAAAAAAAGGAGGAGCCTATTGTTCTTAGTTCCCAAAATCTACATAATGCTATACACAAGGTAACGGAGGTTATGATCCATGATATTTTTTCTCCTCCTGTAGCAAGTAGAATTTTTGCCTATCCCAATATAGCGGCATATGAAATAATAGCGCTCAATAATGAAGAATACAAGTCTTTGGTAGGACAGGTAACCGATCTTTCGCCTATACCTGTTCCTGGAAAGGATAAGCCTATCAATTATCAAATGGCGGCCCTAGTGGCCCATTTGGAAGTAAGCAAACGACTCATCTTTTCCGAGGATAAAATTGAAGCACATCGGGATAGTTTGTATGCGCAATGGCAGGATAAGAACAAGGCCCTATTTGCTAATTCGAAAGAATACGGAATTGAGGTTGCAAAGCACATATGGGATTGGTTGGATAAGGACAATTACAAACAGACGAGGACGATGCCTAAATTTACTATTGATACCGAGGATAATTCGCGCTGGCAACCCACCCCGCCATCTTATATGGACGGGATAGAACCACATTGGAGTAAAATACGTCCTTTTGTGATAGATTCTGCCAATCAATTCATACCTCCTCCTCCTCCAGAATTTTCCATGGAATTGGATTCGGATTTTTATAAAGAGGTTAAGGAAGTCTACGATATAAGTAATGAAATTACCTTAAAAGGGGATACTTCGGAAGAGATTGCCATTGCAAAGTTTTGGGATTGTAATCCTTATGTTTCTGTAACTCGGGGCCATTTGATGTTTGCAACAAAAAAGATTACCCCGGGCGCACATTGGATAGGGATTACCAAGATAGCGTGTGAAAAAACAAATTTCGATTTTGATCAAACCGTATTTGCTTATACCAAAACTTCCATGGCCGTAGCGGATGCGTTTATAAGTTGTTGGGATGAAAAATACCGCTCTAATCTTATACGCCCCGAAACGGTTATTAATCAATATATAGACGAGAGCTGGGAACCCGTTTTGCAAACTCCGCCCTTTCCGGAGTACACCAGTGGGCATTCTGTAGTATCCGGAGCCGCCGCTACTGCTTTGACCAGTATTTTTGGTGATAATTTTTATTTTGACGACGATACGGAAGTTGCGTTTGGGTTGCCTATCAGGAGTTTTTCATCTTTTAATGTGGCTGCAGATGAGGCGGCCATTAGCCGTATGTATGGCGGTATCCATTATAGGTCTGCTGTAGAAATTGGGGTAGGACAGGGTAGAAGTTTAGGTGAATTTATAGTAGACAAGTTGGAAATGAAAGTAGAAAAGGCGCTGGTATCCAAGTAATAATTAGGGCTAATTACGTACGAGCTATTTTGAAATTTTCAGGATTCACAGACCTGGAATAAAATTGAGATTCGTGAGAAAAAAAATAAGTTTTGTTGTGGGTGTCCTTCTTCTAATTTTATTGGTTTGGTATCTTTTTTTAAAACCCTATGACTATTCGGTTTCCATTACCTCCAAGACATTTCCAGGCACCATAAATCAAAGTATTAAATTATGGGGCAAGGACAACAAGAATACGGTATGGTTACAGCAAAAGGATTTTTTGAATATTGATCAGCACTTCTTGTTCAATGATTCTATATTCCATTATAAATGGCGTATAAACCCTATCAATGATTCTACTTCCAATATCAAGGTATATATCAAGGATGTAGATCATAGTATATTGAACAAATTGAGCATTCCTTTTTTCGATACGAACTTCGAAAAAAGGACCAGAAAGACCATTCTGGATTTTAACGATATGTTGAATGAACATATTGAAAAGTTTAGGGTCACCGTATTGGATTCCCTTCATCAGCTTCCGGAAACTTATTGCGCCTATATCCCCTTAAAAGCTTCCCAGATTTCCAAAGCCAAGGGAATGATGCAAAATTATCCCATATTAAGTACGGTCCTTGTGGATAATAATGTTGAATTGAACGGAAGACCCTTTTTGGAAATTACCACTTGGGACAAGGAAGTAGACAGTATTTCCTATAATTTTTGTTACCCCATTATAAAAAGTGATGACCTCCCACAAAATAACATTATAAAGTATAAGAAATTTAATGGCCTTAAGGCTATTAAGGCCATTTATAATGGAAATTATATTACCTCTGACCGCGCCTGGTACGCTTTGCTGGACTATGCCAAAAAGAAAGGAATAGAGGTCACTGAGACACCTGTTGAGGTATTTTTTAGCAATCCAAATTTTGGTGGAAATGAACTTGAATGGATAGCAGAAATATATTTGCCTTTAAAAAATTGAAATGAAAAAAATTTATTACCTATACCTTTTTTCGACACTTATAAGCTGCGCCCCAAATTATGGCCAATTAACCTATGTTGCCAAACTTCCCCATAAGTTAAAGGAGAATTCTGGTTTGGTCGCGCTTAAGGATTCTACAATTTGGTCGGTGGCGGATAGGGGAAATCCGGACGTAATCTATAAAACAAACTACAGTGGTGATCTTTTAAGGGAATTGAAAGTGAAAAATGCCAAAAACCATGATTGGGAGGACTTGGCCCGTGATGAAAATGATAATGTGTACATTGGGGATTTTGGAAATAACGATAATGAAAGGAAAAATTTGGTGATTTATAAAATCTCGAATCCCAATAAGGAAGCAGGGGATAAGATTGATGCCGAAAAGATTCAATTCCATTATCCGGAACAAGAGTCTTTCCCTCCCAAAAAAAGTAAATTGTTGTATGATGCCGAAGCCTTTTTTTATTGTAATAAAAACCTGTACATCATTACCAAAAATAGGAGCCACCCCTTTACCGGGGAGGCATTATTGTACAAAGTGCCTGCAGAAAAGGGGGATCACAAAGCCCAATATTTGGGAACCTTCATTCCTCCAAAAGGAAAGATTAAAGGCCAGGTAACTTCTGCAGATATTTCTCCGGACGGTAAGACTGTTGTGTTATTGGGAAATGGTACTTTATGGGTGTTTACTAATTTCACGATGGATAATTTCTTTTCCAACAGCAGCCTGAAAACCATAGACCTTGGGGTTTATACGCAACTGGAATCTGTTTGCTTTATCAATAATAATTCCTTACTGCTTTCGGACGAAGAGTCTAGGAAAACAGGAAGAAATCTTTATTCCTATATTTTGAAATAGGTTTCCCGGTTGCGCAAGTCCTTAAAATCCAAAGCCTAGACCGAATGTAAACCGAGCCCCATCTGAACTATTAAAAACAGCCAAATTGACTGATATAATATCTGCAGCGTTGAGGAAAAATCCGCCTCCATATGAGCTGTGCCAAGTATCGGATTCAACACTTGGCAACCAGACCTTTCCATAATCAAAGCCGGCATAGAGCCCCATAGCGGCTGGAATAATACTGGTTCGTTTTTTTCGAAAGCTATACCGAATATCAGTGTTTTGGTAATACGATTTTTTCCCCGTAAATCGCTGATTTCTGTACCCTCGTAGTCCGTCTATTCCGCCAATACTCGCGCCTTGATAAAATTCGAAATTATCTCCGATATTAAAGTGCGCTTTCCATTTAGTAGCCAAAACAAGCCTTCCGCTCGGAATTAATTTATAGTCAAAGGCCAAACTGGGAATTATATATCCAAAACCTTCATTGTTGCCATTAAGTTCGCTTTTGTAGCCCAGTTGGATGGAGGTAGACATACCAAGGGTCGGGAAAGCCATATTGTCTTTATTTTCATAATTGTAAACAACATCTACACCCGTAAATTCCTTCCTGGTTTCAGCACCATTGTCCTGATAAAACTCATTGACATATCTGTTCTCTGTTTCTTCTACTTCAATAGATTCGAACAAAAGCCCCATTTTAAATTTGGCTCCCATTCTACTTCTCCAGACCAAGGCCGGTGAAAGTTTTATGGTTTCTGTTCTAACCCTGTTGTAATCCATACCTAATTCCCCATCCTGGTTCTCGGTATCATTCCCAAATCCGAAAAAGTTGATGGAAAAATTGGGGCTAGTAAAGCGCGTTGCAAGTTCTAGATTCCAGTTTTCAAAAACATGTGCAAACTCTCCAATATATCCAACTTCAATGCCGCTTGTTGCAAAATAGTATGAGGCCTTTAAATCATGTTTCTGTGTAAACGGATTCTGCCTAAAGCCATTATAAGTGTAGGTGTTCTGAAATCCAATCTTGATACCGTCGTCAGGATTGTAACCTATGGTCGGAATAATTTGATTGGTACTATTTCTTAGGTTTAATGGCTGATAAGTGTTAACGACATAATCATTTATAATTTTAACTTTGGCTCCCTTGACATTTTTTAAGGTGTTTTTTTTACCCTTGAAATCATAGATGCTGATATTTTTTGGCGCCTCTACGTCATATACATCATTATTATGACCTCCAATCAATCTTACTTTTATACCATTACTATTCTCTCCTTTAACTTCAAATATGTCGTCGTCATCTAAGCCGTAAACCCATATTTCTTTAGTGGAGCTTTTATTGAAAATCTTATGGAAAAATAGTTTTTCCTTTTTATCACCTATGTTTCTATATACTTTGATTTCGGTACGCTTATCGTCAAGTATATTAATTATAAACCAATCATCTTTGTCCGTACCGGTTACTACTGCAAATTTGTTTAATATGGAAAAATATTCTTTTGCTGTTGCGTTCAAGTTGTTTAGACGGGCCAGAAGTGTATTTTTTATATCAGACATGGTCTCGTCCCTGACCTCTTCAGGAAATAGCATGAGTGCTTTTTCAATAACTTTGGCGGTTAAATTTTTCTTTATAAAATGTGCTTCCTCAATCCATTCCTCTTCCGTAGTCTCAGACAGTAGGGCCATGTCCAAAACATAGGTTTTTGGGGAAGAATTAAAACCTTTAACGCTTCTTATTTCGTCATTGAACCCCTCCATAATACGTAAGCCCGGGACCAGTCTAGTAGCCAAATTCATAAGAACGCCATCCCCCATTTTTGAGAAAACCATATCTCTATCCCTTGGAACGGGTTTATAGATGACTTTTTTCGTTTTTTTATCTTTAAATTCTGCCCATCGCCACTGATCGGTATGCCTGTCCCAATCTCCGATAGCCATATCGAACAAACGTGCCCTTATATACAATTTTGTGTCAACACTATATTTTTCGTCATCCCGTAAATCCTCAAGCATACTATCCGTACTCTTTAATTCATTGGCATATCCAAAACTTTCCAAATCACCATGGCCATCGCCTGCATGTTCTTCAATCATATATAACTCGTCCCCAAAGGTGTCATTGTATTCCCTTAGGGCGGATTGTTTGGGTACATAGTATAACACTGGATTGGTATGGTATAGCCCTATGGCATCGGACAGGGGGGCCATAGTAAAGGGGGCATACGGGTGGGCTCCGGTATAAAAATCTTCAAGCAACTTTTGGGTATAGGTCTCCTTAAGGTCCTCCATTACGTATTGATCTTTAAAAGCCATGGATTGTAAATACAGTTCCGCACTTTTTCGTAACGCCCTCATCACATATTCTTTTCCAATGCTATCTCGTAATCTAAGGGATTTGGATTGATGGCCACCTCCTTTTTTAACGGGTTCGAGACCACCGAATAGGGTGTCCAGCCGAACAGTGGGCGCCTTTACCTTAGTACCATAATATTCGCGGTACTTTTCTCCCCATATTTTTTCGTAAAAATTTGATTTCTCAATTTCTTCCTTGGTATATACAGTTGCCTGCCTACTTGAGGGAAATGAATCTTTATATTTTTTTAAACTGGGTTTTCTATCTGCCGCTAGTACGTCATTGCCGAACAAGAACTTTTCACTCCCATTACCATCTACACCAAAAAATCGCACTTTGGAAGAACCATCAGTATACACTTCCAACGCGGCATATCCCATTTGCCCCGTTGAAAACTTGCTGCCGTTTAATAACCTACTAACTCCTTTTTTTGCCCCGGAACCACTTACAATTTGTGGCGTATTTTTTTCCACTATATACTGCAAGGTGTGTTCATGACCCGAGGCGAAAATAACCTTATCCGAGAACTGGGCCAAGGTGGTAACACGACCAATGAGCTCCCTGTAAATTTTATTATCCCTGTCTTCTACAGATGGTCCTGCTGTTTTTCTTAGCAAGTTGGCAATAGTGCCTAAAATTGGCAATGGCAGTTTCCTGTTTGAAGGATATAGCTGATGTTTTAATGAAGAATGCCCGCCGTGGGGACCGTAACTAAACATGGGGTGGTGCATGGCAATTATGGTAGTACGTTCCCTATTGTGCTTGATGATATCTTCCAGCTCCAAAAAAAATTTATCCCTACTTTTAATATCGCATTTATCATTCATGTCAGGTCTATGGCTCCAGTTGGTCAAATACCATTCGGTGTCTATGGCCACTACAACAATATCGTCATTAATAGGTATCTCTTCTATGGGACAGCCGTCTTCTGGAAAAAAAACGTCCTTACTTTTTAATTTTTCTTGAATGTATTCCTGCTGCCGCTCTAAGCCTTTGAGTCCTTCGGTATACCAATCATGGTTTCCAGGAATAAAAAATTTGCGGCCCTTAAAATTGTCCAAGGTACTAAGTTGGGCATTTAGATGGCTGGTTGCAGTTCTATAGGTCAAGGTCGAATCCTTTGGGTCGGGGAGCCCGGCAGGATAAATATTGTCCCCTAAAAAAATAGCCGTGCTATTCTCGGAGGCCCTATCCAGCTTATTTTTGAAAATTTTCAAAGCCGGGTTCATCCCTTTTATAGGGGAGAGTCCGGCATCGCCTATTAAATAGAAAGTATGGGAGACTTCTTTGGTAGTGGGAGAATCATTACTATCTTTTTGATCTGCATATTTAGGATGGTAGGTAGCACAGCTCCAAAACATAATTAGTATTGCAAAAAGTGTAAAATGTTTGTTCATAGTGCTAATAATAGAAAATATAATTTCGTAATTTGGGAGTTATAAACCTGATAGATGGCAGACTTAGTTAAAGATACTGAAGATTTTGTTACCGATTTGTTGATACACCAATTGGATGCCAATTATTTATACCATAATCTTCGTCATACTCAACGGGTTGTCAAAAATACTAAAGAATTATTGGGCGCTTATAACTTAAGCGAAAAAGAAAATGAAATTATCCTCCTAGCAGCATGGCTACACGATACGGGATACACCCAAGGACATGAGAACCATGAGGAAAAAAGCTGCATTATTGCCAGCGAGTTCTTAAAGAAACAGCATTATGAGGAAGAGGGTATAAAAAAAGTAGGCCAACTAATTTTGGCAACCCAACGCTACTACGAGCCTAATAATATTTCCGAAGAAATAATGCGCGACGCGGACTCTTCACACTTGCGAAGCGAGAGTTATATGGAAACCTCGGAAATGTTGAGGGAGGAGATTTCCAATTTGGAAATTGCGGGGATTTCTCCAAATAAATGGCGAAATGAAAATATTAAAATGTTTAGAACGGAGCATAGGTTTTATACGGACTATGCCCAAAAAAACTGGCAAGAAGGAAAGGATAAGAATCTAAATAAATTAATAAAAAGTAAAAAGAAATACAGGAAACTCACCAAAAAGGAAGAGCTGAAGGTTAAACTAAAAAATGAGAGTCCGGAAAGAGGTATACAGACCATGTTTAGGGTTACCATGAGGAACCACTTAAAATTGAGCGACATTGCGGATACCAAAGCAAATATTCTCCTTTCTGTAAATGCCATAATTATTTCACTGGTTTTGGCCAACTTAATACCAAAGTTGGATAACCCAAGTAATGACTATTTGATTATACCGGCAGCCATATTCGTATTTTTTAGCGTTATATCCATGGTCATGTCCATTATGGCCACGAGACCCAATGTCACCAGCGGCGAGTTTACAAAGGAAGATGTGGAGCAGAAGAAGGTGAATCTATTGTTTTTCGGCAACTTTCATAAAATGAAACTTCAGGATTATGAATGGGCCATACAGGAATTGATCAAGGATCAGGCCTATGTATATAGTTCACTTACCAAAGATTTGTACTTTTTAGGTTTGGTGCTGAACAGGAAATACAAACTTTTAAGGTGGACGTATACCATCTTTATGATTGGAATGATTTTATCCGTAATCGCCTTTTTTGTGGCCTTGAAATTTTATGGTCCTGAAAAAATAATTGCAATGCCAACTTAGGCCTTTAACTCGTTGAGAAGGTCGTTGTAGGAGTAGGTCTTGTCCTTTTCATTGTTAGGATTGTAGCATATAGAAGCCCGTATGGCTTTTAGCCCAGAAACCCCTTGGAGGCCTTCCAATTCAACTATTTCGACCTTGCCATCAAAATAACCTTTGGATTTGAGGAATTTTATGTATCTAAGGTACTCTAATTCATCTTTCTTCTGCGAGTAGACTATTGCAACCTTACCAGGTTGGGTAAGTCGTTGGCTGGTGCCCTTAATGAAAGACTTGTCTATTCGCTTTTTTATAATTTCGTATCGGGCATTGTAGGTGCCGTCCACATCAAATCGTTTTTCGTCCATCCTAAATCGGATAGATAGGGAGCCGTTATAGACAAGGATAAGCGATGCTACATCAAGTTGTACCTGTAGCTTCGATTTGAGGGCGTAGTGCTTGTTTTCCATTTCGCACATAACCTGCAATTGCCACAACCTAAGATTGCTTAGATAAAGCAGGTCGAATTCTCTTGCACCTGTTATGGAATCTCCAATGTACATATTGTGCTCTACACCGTCTGTCTTGTAACGCTCAAAGTAATGTGGGTACATAATTTGCGCTTCTTCTTGTTTTTTGTCAATAACCGATGTCAGCTTCTTATTGATCAACATTACGCTTTCGTCATAATTTTTCCTGTGATCGTAGTAGGACCCCGTTCCCATATCAATTTTGGACTCGTATGACAATAAAAGATCCTGATAAAACTTGGAAGATTTTTTTAGATGTGCGAATACGGGGTTAATTTCATCATTCACAAAATCAAAAACCGCCTGTTCACTATTGGTGTGAAGCACCTCTTTAACATCGTCTATATGGTTGTTTACCCTGAAAATAAGTTCTTCGTATATGGGCAATTTATTTTTCTGCCAGGCCAGGGTAAGAACATCATTTATTTCTGATAATTGGATCATGAGGTCTCGTTGAATAGCGGTATTTCTTGCCTGTGAAGAATCTTTAATATCTGTTTGCCCGTACAATGGGTATACCTCATTAAAGACAATTTCGCGGAAGGAGGGTTGTAGACCTTGATGGTCCTCTTGTATAAATCGTTTGGCTTCTTCTTTAAACTTCCAATAAACGGACGAATGCACAGAAGTACATTCGTTCTGGATTACGGCATCAATTAAATTCTCTTCCTCTTCCAGTGATCTTAAAACTGCTGACACTATATATGGAACTACATCGTCCAATTTTTTGGCATTAACACTATTAAAGTCGTTCGCCTTGTACGAGACCAGCTCAAGAACGCCCAATAGCTCACCTTGTTTTGCAATAGGTGCTAAAAGTGCACTTTTAATATTTTGATCATGTAACCCCTTGTATGGCGGCGAACCCTCTGAGAGTTTGTAAAATTTATCTACATCACTGATTACAAAGTAGCTATTCTGATCTATTAGTTTTCGATAGGAATCTTGGCAGAGTGATTCGTTACAGGCCAATACATTTTTATTTTGTAAAAGATAACTGCAAATCCCAATAAAGGGAATCATTTCAAATTGTTTATCATGCGAATTGTAAAGGGAGAATCCTATTTGCATATTGGGTAGTCCAAATAGCGATTTGAAGGTTTTTTCTACCCCTTTAATGAAATTACCCCCACTTTTTTCCTTGACAATGAGGTTGGATTTAATTTCTGAAATTGAATGTTCGGCAGTAACATCAAACATGTTCGATATTACAAAGCCTTTGCTGATAAAGCTATTGGGGGGAATTTTTTGTTTCCAAAGTTCCACGTGATCAATATTTTCCAATAACTCATATACATCGTCCTGAGTTATTTCGGGCGGAATGCCATTGGGTAGGATATCTATAAAATCGGCATTGTACAAAATCCGGTAATGTCTCATTACTCCTTGGGCATCCGGAATGTCATAGAAAAAGGGTCTTTTAAAATCCAGATTGAATCCGTAGTAAAAGTTTAGGATTACCACACAGGCCATAATATAGCTTACTTCTTCTTCCTGGTTCCTTATTTCAGGTGAGAACTTTGGACCTGCCGCTTTTAAAATTTGTTCAAAGCGTTTGCTAGAATTAAATAGTATGTTTGTATATGGTGTGGATGCCGTTTTTATTTCATTGGAGGTAAGGACAGAAGAAAACAAATCCTGCAATATGATATGTATTACATCTTTGTGTTTTTCCAATAAGGATATATCTGAGAATCCATCGCGAAGTTCCGGGTAGGGCGCCTGTGCTTCTAAGATATATTTAGCCTTGGAGGCCAAAAAGGAATCCTCACTTTTTGCCATATCGTCATATTGCTTCAATAATTTGTTGAAGCTTATATGTTGTTCCAAAGGGGATATTTTATCTGTGAATCCTTTCATTACTGTGCTTAGTCCATATTTGGAACGTAAAATTACAAAAGAAAAAGCTTTCTATTATTTTTTGATTGATAATGGCTTAATTCTCTTTTGCCGGATATTAGGACTAAAAGAATATTTAGAGGCTGGCTCAGGACTATGTTGCGCAATGCCATAAGGATTAAAATTGAAAAAAAGTATTAACTTTTAAACCAAAACAAATGTCCTCTTTTAAAAGATTGTCCAGGGCTTATAAGAATGCTAAAATCCTGCCCTTTGATGATGCCTCCAAAATTATTCTGTTCAGTGATTGTCATAGGGGAGATAGTAGTTTTGCCGACGAATTTGCCAATAACCGCAATATTTATTTTCATGCTTTAAAACATTATTTCAACGAAGGTTATACGTACTGTGAGCTGGGAGATGGTGATGAGCTTTGGGAGAATATTAGCTTCGATTCCATTTTTACCGCACATAAGAATGTATATAAACTTTTGAAGCAATTCCATCTAGAAAAAAGGCTATATATGATTTGGGGCAATCATGATATGGTTTATAAGGATCCGGTATATGTTAAAAAACACTTGTCGTCTTATTTTGAACCTATAGAGGATTGTAACAAGGAATTATTTGAAGATATTGCCTACCACGAAGCTATAATCCTCAAACATAGAAATAGCGGACAGGAACTGTTATTGGCTCATGGGCACCAGGCAGATTGGTGGAACTATACCTTTTGGCGCTGGGGCCGATTTCTAGTGAGGGTTTTATGGAAGCCTTTACAAGTATGGGGCATTGCCGACCCCACAAGTCCTGCGAAAAATTACAAAGAGCTTATTAAAATTGAGCGGCGAATTAAGAAATGGATCTTGGCCAATAATGAATTAATGACTATTGTGGGCCACACCCATAGGCCTAGGTTTCCAGAGCCTGGGGATATTCCCTTTTTTAACGATGGGAGCTGCGTACACCCTAGAAGCATTACCGGAATTGAAATACAACAAGGTGCTATCTCCCTTATTAAGTGGGAAATTGCGACCAAAGATGATGGGACTTTGCAGATCGTAAGAATATTATTGGAAGGACCACAGCAAATCTCTGATTACCAAAAACTTAAGGTCAGAAATTAATTTATTGTTGAACCCTTTGACGAAAATTATACATCCTTTTTTTATCATCTTTCTTAAACGCTACTTTATAAAATTTACGCCGGGAGCAGTGGAACACTTCCTCCGTTTGTGCAATTTAATAGTCCCTGTATGTGTTATCTATTTCAACCATCATTTTAACCATAGGCATGGGTAATTCTTAGTGTTTTATACTCATCTCCGTTTCTATCCGTTGACCTTTGGGACTAGAGTCGGCCCTGAAATGAAAACTTCCTTTTTGAAAATAGGATTCCAAATTTCCGTATTTGTCCTTGTAGCAATCAGGAACGTCTTATTCAGGAAGAATATTTAGGAAAAATTGAATTGACCTACATTCCCTTGGGGACATCCTCAAAAGGGTAAACTCTACCAATAAGGCTGCCTAAATAAAACAGTTAATATTTTGATTGATTGCATCAAGGGGTGTTCTTTAGGCGGTGTAATTTGGGGAGATCATAAACCAAAATGAAGAACAAGAATATGACTAGAAAGCAAGGCAAGGAAAATACTAAAATCCTAAAAGATGAGAATGACCCTAGGGATAATTATATTTTTCAAGAAAATAAAAAAACCAAAATAGGAGCCATCATTATTACGGTAGCCTTAATAATTATCCTGGCGGGACTTGTTTTGTCCGGAGTTATTTTTGAAAATTAAATCTTTTGGAAGTCCGATCACAGATGTGATTTAGTGCGGCGATATTAATACCAGAAGAAGGTTCTTTGAAGAGTGGAGGGTGAAGTAACGATAGACATGGGAAAAATATGGTAAAAGCCATGTGCCACCCCATTTTAAGTAACGGAAAATTGCTGAAAAGGAAAGATTTAAAGGTCATATGACACCCTTAGTTGTGTTGGATTACGTGACGAACGGTTTGCCGGGCGTTCTTATTTTTATCATACAACAGACCTTAGGCTTAGGTTAAAGCCATTTGCGACGGCGGTTGCTCCCGTTACCTTAGGTGTTTTTGGTGGTTTTGATTATGGTAGGGTATAGGAACGAAACGATTCCAATAAGCAATGGCATATCTCACAAGATGGGGGCTATGGATTAGTGGCTTTAATTTCCTGTTACTTAATGTAGGATACTTTAATTCCGCAGAAGGAAATATGGTACAAGTAGGTTTCGGTTAGGGTTTTTGACCCTTATGGCACTAAGTGTGATTCACATGTTATACCAAATTATTGCAACCTAAAAGTAATAGGAATGGTATAGGGAACCTTCACCGCCCTACCTCGTTGCATCCCTGGTGTCATCTGGGGTAATGCCGCTATTATCCGATGGGCTTCCTTTTCCAAAAGTTTGTCTGGCCCTCTTGTTTTAATATTCGTTATAAAACCAGTATTATCTATAATAAATTGTACATACACCTTGCCTTCAATGCCTAATTCCACCGCCACATCCGGATAGGTAAACTCCTTTGTGATGTGCTGCTGAATTTTTCTCTGAAAGCAGGCTTTCTGAGCTTCATTACTAGTTTCCTTACATCCGGGATATACAGGTACGTTTTCTATTACAGCAAAGGGAACTTCAACTTCTTCTTCCTCTTCCTCTACTACTGCAATATCTTCAACTTTTAGAGGAACCTCCTCCACTATTGTCTCCTGATTTATTTCTGTGCTTTGAATCACGGTTTCCTCAATTTCGGACACATCCTCAACAATTTCTATGATTTCCGGTGCTGCTGGAGGTGGAGGTGGTGGCGGAACGTTCAGTGCCTCGGTAACGGGGACTTTTTCTTCTAGGTAATCTGATAACATTATTTGCTCAATCGCGGCATTTTCCCTGGGGTACGTTTTTAACTCCAACGCCCCCCATACTAGAAAGAGTACTATTGTTAGGCCTATTACAAAGAAAAGTCCACTTTTTTTGTTTAAATCTGCCCTTGGATTTTTTTTTGGTTCCATGATACAGCATTTTAAACCTTAAGTTATGAGGTATTTTAGCCAATTCATATGACTTAAATCAGTTTTTAATCTTTTCTCTCAGTAAATTAGGCACTTGTTTAATTGATTAAATGAAAATATGAATAAATTTTGGAATATATAAAAGGGACATTTTTCTTTAAGTTAATAGGTTTGAACGCGTTTTAATCTATATGGCCAAAGTTTTTATCGATTGGTCATATGCAACAAATGCCTTTTTTGAATGGGTGGGACAATTGGTTGAAGATCCTCTTCATGTAGTTGTAATGGTCATTTGTTTTGTTGCCGTGCAATGGGCTATTCAGTATATCCTTTATAAACAGAAACTTATTTTAAAGGTATAAGTTCATTTTTAAGAAGGAACGCCGAGCAAGGAACAAGCCCTACAATAAGTTAATAATGATATGGGTTTGGGGAAATTAGTATAAAACCTTAAGTGCAAGGTTTTAAACGGGGTATATTTTTCCTATTTTTAATAAAAACTAAGGGCTTTGAAAAAATATAATAACAATATAAGAATATTATGGATTGTTCTTGGCATGACGCTTTTGTCATGTAAAGATGGGGAAAAGGTAAAACCCATAAATGCTGTTGGTGAGGAGCAGAACCTTTATCAGGAGGCATATCGCCCACAGTTTCATTTTTCACCTCCGGAAAAATGGATGAACGACCCTAATGGCTTGGTCTATAACCAAGGCGTGTACCATCTTTTTTATCAATATTATCCTGAAGATATTGTTTGGGGGCCCATGCATTGGGGTCACGCAATAAGTAAGGATATGGTGCATTGGGAAAATAAACCGATAGCCCTATTTCCTGATGAACACGGCTATATTTTTTCGGGAAGTGCGGTTGTCGACGCCGATAATTCTTCGGGGTTCGGTAGTTTGGATAATCCACCCTTGGTGGCCATATTTACCTATCACAAGGCTGAAGGGGCAGAAGAAGGAAGAAATGACTTCCAAACTCAAGGAATTGCCTATAGTTTGGATAATGGGGATACTTGGGTTAAATATGAAGGCAATCCTGTCATAAAAAATGAAGGAATAAAAGATTTTAGAGACCCCAAAGTCTTTTGGAACGATAAAACCAATAATTGGACAATGTTATTGGTGGCAGGTGACCATCTTCAAATATGGCAATCCCCGGACCTGAAGGCCTGGGATAAGGTCAGCGAGTTTGGAAAGGACCAAGGAGCACATGGTGGTGTTTGGGAATGTCCGGATCTATTTCCTTTAAAGGTGGAAGGTACCGATTTGGAAAAGTGGGTCCTCTTGATCAGTATTAATCCTGGGGCGCCGAACGGAGGCAGCGGAACCCAATATTTTATTGGTGATTTTGATGGTAAGACATTTACAAGCGACCAAAAGGAGCATAAATGGATAGATTGGGGAACAGATAATTATGCAGGGGTAACCTATAACAATGTACCCAATAACGACCGAATTTTTATTGGGTGGATGAGCAATTGGGCCTATGCCCAGGAGACTCCCACTCAAAAATGGCGTAGTGCAATGACATTGCCAACAAAACTGACATTGCGCCAGGTAAATGGTTCTATTGAATTGTTTAATTATCCCTTGAATAGTGTTGATAAAATCCGGAATTTAGGTGCTCAGGAAAATATATCTGTAAATCCACAATCGGAAAAGTCGTTAACTTTTGATCATTTTAATAGCTCCGAAGTAAAATTCAAGACTAGCTCTCGGGCATTCAGTCTGGACTTTCAAAATAGTTTAGGTGAGAATTTGAGTTTGATTTTGAATGCAGAAAATCAACAATTTGTTTTGGATAGGTCACAATCTGGAAAAGTCTCTTTTGATGATGACTTCATCAAAAATGTGCAGACTATGCCTGTGCCCAACTTGCCCAGCGGGGATTATGAAGTGCGGATAATAATGGATTGGTCCTCAGTGGAAGTTTTTATAAACGGTGGGCAATATGTAATGACTGCGCAGATCTTTCCTAACGAGTATTACAAGACCTTGGTAATTTCAAATCCAGAGGATAATAAATTGGAAATGGAAAAATTTACAATTAGTCCCATCAAATCCATTTGGTAATTATCTTAAATATTTTTAACCCTATTCAGACAGAAAACTAATAAATGAAACGCCGATTATTTTTTAAAAATGCCGCTTCAGCATCACTTGGACTGGGATTAACCAAGTTGTCAACCAATGAAACCACTTCAAATCTCTCAGAAAAGGACATTCAGTTTTGTGTTACTGTGGAGGAAAACAAACTTCAATTTTTTTCGGACGTCGTTAAGGAGCCAATACGGATTGTTCATATCGCAGATACCCATCTGTTTAGGGACGATGAGCGCGGTGTTCCTTATAAAAAATATAGTGATCGTATGGCCAAGGCCTACAATTTGACCAAACACTTTAAAACGGATGAATTAACCAATCCTGAATTGGCATTTGAAGCTGCCTTAAATTTTGCTAAGGAATCCCAGGCCGACTTAATTGCCCTGATCGGTGATATTTTTAGTTTTCCATCTGAAGCTGCCATCGAGTGGGTACAAGCCAAATTGGAAGAAGTGAATATCCCCTATATGTATGTTGCGGGCAATCATGATTGGCATTATGAGGGTATGGAAGGGTCGCTGGAAGACTTAAGGGGCAAATGGATTGCGAATAGACTGCTTCCCCTGTATCAGGGTAACCATCCATTAATGGCGGCTTATGATGTAAAGGGAATCCGGCTCTTGGCCATAGACAACTCTACCTATCAAATAAATGAAGATCAATTAGCCTTTTTTAGAAAACATGTTTCTAGCGGTATTCCTTTGGTGTTATTGGTGCATATACCTATGTATGCGCCAGGGAAATCCATTGGTTTTGGATGTGGAAATCCGGATTGGGGAGCTACTTCCGATAGGAATTTTGAATTGGAAGGGCGATTGAGATGGCCCGAAACCGGGCATTCGGAAACGACATTTAATTTTCATAAGGCGGTGTTTTCTGCACCAAATCTTATGGGAGTATTTGCGGGACATATTCATCGTTTTTCGATAGAATCAATTAAGGGAAAACCGCAAATAGTAACTGATGACAATGCAAGTGGTGGGTACTTGGATCTTAATTTTATGCCTATGAAACCAAAAGACCAATCCCTGATTTTTTAGGTAGTTGAGCGTTAAAAAGGAAATTATAATTGTATAATCTATAAAAGTTAAAAATTGAAAATATTTAGAATGGATCGTTTGGGAAATGTAAAAAGTTATTTTATAAAATTAATTGGGTGTTTGTCGTTAGGCTTAATTACCCTCGGAGCATACGGTCAGACCAAGAAATATGATATTGTTATATACGGTGGAACTTCCGCTGGAGTTGCTGCAGCCCTACAAAGCAGCAGAATGGGGAAGTCCGTAGTGCTCATTGAGCCTACCAATCGTATCGGGGGATTGACTACCGGAGGGCTTGGACAGACAGATATTGGCAACAAGCAGGCCATTGGCGGAATTTCCAGGGAGTTCTATGAGAACATCAAAAAATATTACGATAATCCGGAAAATTGGAAATGGGAGAAAAAATCTGATTATAGGGACGGTGGGCAAACCCGTACGAAAGAGGGAGAAGCTTCCATGTGGACATTTGAGCCCTCAGCTGCCCTTAAGGTATATAAGACCATGATGGACAAGGAAAAAATTAAACTGGTTTATAGCGAAAGGTTGAACAGGGAGTCTGGGGTTAAAAAAGTAAATGGGAAAATAGAGTCGATCACTATGGAAAGTGGCAAGACTTACAAAGGAAAAGTATTTTTAGATGCTACCTATGAAGGGGATTTAATGGCTTCTACAGGGGTTTCCTATGCCATTGGCAGGGAGGCTAATGACGAATATGGGGAAACTTTGAACGGGGTACAGGCCAATAGTATAAACAGGGCCTTGACAGGATTTGTTTCTAGGAATGCTTTTGCGCACAACCTTATACCCGGGGTGGAGCCATATGTGGTTAAAGGAGATCCAACATCTGGATTATTGCCAAATATTAATGAAAAACCAGGGCTTGAGGGAGAAGGCGATAAAAAAATTCAGGCTTACTGTTTTAGGATGTGCCTTACCGATCACCCGGAAAATCGGATTCCTTTCCAAAAACCCGCCAATTATGATGAGGTGAATTATGAACTGCTGTTGAGAAATTATGAAGCTAGAAAAGGCCCAATAAGGGATATGTACAGTTATAGCAATTCGTTAATGCCCTGGATCAATTCTAGCATGCCCAACCGGAAAACGGATACCAACAACAAGTTTGGTTTTTCTACGGATTATATCGGCAAAAATTATGACTATCCAGAGGCTTCCTATGCCGAGAGGGAAAAAATTATAGAGGATCATAGAAACTACCAAATGGGTCTGATGTGGACCTTGGCCAATCATCCAAGGATTCCTGCTGAAGTTCGCGAGGAGGCTTCCAAATGGGGCACTACCAAGGATGAATTTGAAAGAGCTGACGGATGGCAGCAACAGCTTTATATCCGTGAGGCCAGAAGGATGGTCGGCGATTATGTAATGACCCAACAAAACTGTGAGGGACTGGAGGTGGCAGAGGATGCCGTGGGATTGGCTGCCTATGGCATGGATTCGCACAATGTGCAGCGTTATGTAGACGCCAATGGATACGTGCAGAACGAAGGTAATGTGGAGGCCCATGGCTTTAAGCCCTATCCCATCAGCTATGGATCCTTGGTACCTAAAAAGGAGGAATGCAACAATCTTATAGTCCCAGTATGTGTTAGTTCAACGCACATCGCTTTTGGCTCCATTCGAATGGAGCCGGTATTTATGGTTTTGGGTCAGTCAGCGGCCACGGCAGCGGTATTGGCCATTGATGGTGATACCGATGTACAAGATGTGCCATATACAGATTTAAAAGAGCAACTCCTGAAGGATAATCAAAGATTAAAATAAAATACTATTTATTCTAGATAACATTTTCACCTATCAATTAGAATGAAAGAAGAAAGAAATGCCGTTGATTTAACCCTTATTCTAGTACTGGCTGGTTTAATAGGAATTGGCGCTTGCAAACAATCGGAAGATAAGAGCAACTCTTCAGTTACCGCCGATATTATTATATATGAGGGTGCCTCTGCTGCCATATCCGCTGCAGTGGAGGCAAAGCGCTCCGGAAAAATCGGTTATCGTAGTGTCTCCCGATACCCATTTGGGAGGCCTGTCATCTGGGGTGTTGGGACTTACTGATACCGGGGATAAAAGTGTCATTGGTGGTTTGGCTCGGGAATTTTACCATAGGGGTCTGGAGGTTTTGCAATACTGAAGAAGCATGGCAATGGTAAAAAATGAGGAGTTTGGTAACAAAGGCCAGGGAACCGTTGCAATGGACGGAGAGAACCGTACCATGTGGATTTTTGAACCACATGTAGCGGAAAAGGTGTTCGAGGATATGGTAAAGGAAGAGGAAATTCGGGTAGATCGAGATGAATGGCTCCATAGGGAGAACGGGTGCAGACTGGGGTTCTGAACCATAAACATTGGTTTAAATTCGATATTTCCCCTTATGTGGTGTCAGGGGACCCATCCAGTGGTCTTTTGCCAAAAATATCCGTCGAGGATCCTGGGGAAAAGCACAGTGGTGATGATAAGATTCAGGCTTATTGTTTTAGGTTGTGTATGAGCAACCTCCGGAAAATAGAATTCCCTTTCCGAAACCAGAGGATTATGACTCCATGAATTACGAATTATTGGCAAGGTCCTTGGGAACAGGAAGAAAAGATTGGTACGAAAAATTTGACCCAATACCGAACCATAAAACGGATACCAATAACCACGGTCCCTTTAGAAGTGATAATATTGGAATGAATTACGATTATCCAGAGGCCACCTACGAAAGAAGAAAAGGAATCATTAAGGAGCATGAAAATTATCAAAAAGGACTTCTTTGGTTTGTAGCCAATGACTCTAGGGTTCCTGAAGCTATACAGGCGGAAATGCAACAATGGGGTTTTGCGAAGGATGAGTTTACAGACAATGATAATTGGCCACATCAAATCTATGTCCGGGAAGCCCGGCACATGATAGGAGGTTTTATAATGACCGAAAATGAACTTTTAAGGAAAAGTCCAACTCCGTCTTATAGGTATGGGCTCCTATGTCATGGCATCGGTCCTTAAAATCTCGACATTTTAGGGGCCACATAGTGAAGAAGGGTCTTTTCTCCCGCCTGCCGGCGAGGCAGGTTTGTTTAGCTCATGGCTGGTTATTTTCTTAAATATGAATTCATGAACCTGCGGTTTCGTTTTATTCATTGCTGTTTATTTTGGGATGAATAAGGTATTCATGAACCTGCTGCGTCGGATTCATTGGACAGCAAAGAAATCGAAGATTCACGAAAACCGATTTTAAAACCATAAAAACCACTTGAGTAAAACGAAAGAATAATTTCCACCTAAGTTTTACTCGATTCTTTTCGATAAGTAGAAGCAATTTTAAAAAAGAAGATAATTGATCATGGTCCGAGAAATACAGAATTCTTCCTCTTTTAGGTCAACTCAAATAGATCTATAAATATTCAAATACCCAGAAATTAGGCGTGATCCAGATAATTCTTAAGGTAGCCTCGGCTTATTTGGATGTAATGGCTATTGATAAAAAAAATATAAGTATATTATATGAAGGTAGACATAAAGGCAACTATCAAGAAATAATTTGGGAGTCTGTAAACGTAATAGAACTTTTTTGGCTGTGAACATCGGAAGACAACTTAAATTTAAAAGGTTGTCGCCCTGGTACGGTCGCTTGGTATTACGAACAGATAAAAAGAGGGGTAAAAGTAAAAAAGCCCTTGAAAATCAAGGGCTTTTGAGGTGGTGCCTCCAGGAATCGAACCAGGGACACATGGATTTTCAGTCCATTGCTCTACCAACTGAGCTAAGGCACCAAACGCTGTAAGCGGGTGCAAATATAATTTCAATTTTATGATATACAAACAAAAATGAAAAAAAAGGAGAATGTTTTTTTATGTTTTTTGATCTTTGTAGTATGAATTTGATCGTAGATGTGGGTAATACCCTAGTAAAAATGGCGGTTTTCGATAATGAAAAAATTATTTCATATCGTAAAATTCCCAAGGCTGATTTTGCCAAAAGTGTAAAATCGCTTTTTGCCGAGTATTTTCTAATCCGAAATGCGATAGTTTCCAACGTTGGGGGGATGGGGCAAGAGGAAATAGCGATGTTATGCGTGTTTTGTAAGGTTCATGTACTGAGCAGTGCTTCAAAAACACCTTTTAAAAATTCCTATACCACCCCTCAGACCCTTGGTGTAGATCGTATTGCTCTGGCTACGGCAGCCTTTTATTATAATTCTAATGGGAATACATTGGTTATAGACGCCGGCACTTGTGTTACCTATGATGCCATTAATGACTATGGAGAATATTTGGGTGGGGCCATTTCCCCTGGTATTACCATGAGGTATAGGGCTATGCACGAGCAAACTTCAAGTTTGCCTTTGTTGGAGAAAAAGCATATTATAGACTTTATAGGGAACGCTACCGAAACTAGTATGCACAGCGGTGTAGTCAATGGTATTTGCAATGAAATAGATGGAGTTATTGATCAATATAAAAGCAGATTCGTCGATTTAACAGTTATTTTAACAGGTGGTGATGCTCAATTTTTGTCAAAACGATTAAAAAATACCATATTTGCGCATTCTAAATTTCTCCTATTGGGGTTAAATCATTTGTTAGAATACAACAAGCGCTAGATGGTTAAAAATTTTATAATTGCAATATTATGCGTAACTTCGGTAAGCATATATGCACAGAATAGTACTGTTTCTCCATACTCCTATTTTGGTGTAGGTGATTTAAAAGCCTTGGGTACTGTGGAGAATCAGATGATGGGCGGGTTAAGTGTTTATGCGGATAGTATTCATGTCAACCTCCAAAACCCTGCGGCTTATAGTAAGTTGGCCTTAACAACTTATGCGGCCGGTATATCACGGAAAGAGTACAGTTTGAAAAGTAATGTTTCCAGTGAAAGTGCTTCAATTTCAAATTTGGACTATTTATCCCTAGGTTTAAGTTTGGGCAAAGGATTTGGTATGGGGTTTGGAATTATGCCTTATTCCTCCGTAGGGTACAACTTTCTATCAGAAAGAACAAATTCCCAAGGAGCGATCACGGAATCTTTTAATGGTGAAGGTGGGCTAAATAGGGTATATTTCTCTTTGGGTTATGAACTTTTTAAAGACTTTAGTTTAGGGGTTACGAGTAATTTTAATTTTGGGAACCAGAAAACCAGTAGTTTTCAGACCAATGAAGATGTGCAATTTGGTTCATTCAATAAAATAGAATCTAGGATAAAGGGTTTTGATTTTAATTTTGGAGCCACTTTTGCTCCTAAGGTAACAGAAAAACACACGCTATTTTCTAGTGTATCTGTTAATACACAAGCTAATTTGGTTTCGGAAAATACAAGGACCATAGGGTCTTTTTCAACGGTTAGTGGAAGGGATATAGAGGTGCAGGAGGTTGATCTGGAAGCGCAAGGTTTGGCCCGGACTGGAGTGCAGATTCCAACAACGGCCACTTTTGGTGTTGGTTATGGTCAAGATAAAAAATGGTTTATAGGGGCGGAGTATAGCTTTCAGGAGTTAAGTACTTTTGAAAACGAACTTACGCCATTCAGTAATTTGGTGTATGAAAATGCCGAAACATTTAGGATTGGTGGTTACTATATTCCGGAGTATACCTCCTTTACGAGTTATTTTAAAAGGGCTACGTATAGGGCTGGGGCGAAAGTCTCGAAATCAGGAATAGTGGTAGATAACAAGGAGATTAATGACTTTGGCATAACTTTTGGAATAGGTTTGCCAATGGGTCGTAACCTTTCTAATATTAACCTTGGATTTGAACTTGGAAAAAGAGGGACCAAATATGGGGATTTAGTTGAGGAAAGTTATTTCAAAGTTAATCTTGGCTTGTCTTTAAACGATAAATGGTTCATACCAAGAAAAATTAATTAATAATTATTACTTTAACCACCTTAAATTAAACAGACAGATGAAAAAGAAACTATACATCACAGCGATAGCCGCCATAGGATTTGTGTGTTTAGGGCATTCCCAAGCTCAAAACCCTGAATGTATGACCAATCTTTCCATTTACACAGAGCATGTGAAGGTTAAGAATTATGATGCAGCATATACGCCATGGAAAATGGTTTATGATAATTGTCCTACATTAAATTGGGCCAATATTTTATACGGAGAACGTATTTTAAAGGATAGATTGGGAAAATCTACCGGTGCCGATAAAACTGCAAATATCAATGCCTTGATGGAATTGTATGATAATAGGGCAAAATACTTTCCTGCCAAGACAGACGTAGCTGAGACCATTATTGATAAGGTGTTGTTGAAGTATGATGAGAAAATGATTGAGGATGAAGAAATCTACACTGAGCTAAATAAGGCTTTCACTGAGGATAAGGCAAATTTCAAGAATCCCAAGGCATTATATTTATATTTCTCCAGCTTGGTAGATTTAAATAGTGCTGGTAAAAGGGAAGTGGAGGAAGTATTTGAAAAATACGACAACATTACCGAAAAGATTGATGAGGAAAATGAAAAACTTACAGGGGTTATTACAAAACTTCTTCCTAAGGAGGATGCAGGAACTTTAACTTCCAAGGAGAAAAAACAATTGAGTTCATATAATAGTTATTCTGAAAGCTATGGTAAAATAGCGGAAAGTATAGATAGCAAATTGGGCGCCTTAGCAAATTGTGAAAACTTAATTCCCTTGTATGAGAAGAATTTTGAATCTAAAAAGGATGATATCACGTGGATTAAGAGAGCGGTTGGAAGAATGTATAGTAAAGAGTGTACTGAAGATCCATTGTTCAAAAAGCTTTTTGAAGTGCAATTGGCTTTAGAGCCTTCCGCAAGTGCGTATATGTATGGAGGTGCGTTGAAAAATAATGCAGGGGATACCAATGGGGCGATAGCGGATTTCAACAAGGCTTTGGAGTTGGAAACCGATTCCAGGAAAAAATCCAATATCGCTTATAAGATTGCAACAAGCTATAGAAAGGGTAGTAGGTCTACGGCCAGAAGTTATGCCCAAAAGGCAATAGATGCCAATCCATCCAATGGTAAGGCTTATTTGCTAATTGCAAGCTTATATGCAGGAAGTGCAAATGAATGTGGTAGTACTCCTTTCGAGAAAAGAGCTATTTATTGGAAGGCGGCAGAAATGGCGCGTCAGGCAGGACGTGTGGATCCAGCTCTAAGTAGCAGGGCCGGACAGGCTGCGGCAAGTTACAGTGCCAAGGCACCGTCCAAAACAGATATTTTTAATTCAGGTATGGCAGGTAAAACCGTAACCTTCTCATGTTGGGTAGGTGGCAGTGTAAAAGTGCCTAACCTTTAGGATGGAAAAAAAGGTTTTATATAATTTAAGGAGCATTGCCATAGTTTTATCTATGGCAATGCTTTTTTATTCCTGTGCCGATAATTATGAAAGAGTTGGGGACGAGGCAATAAAAAAGTTGTTTCCCAGTGCTGTAGCGGAGGATTTTACCTTAACTTATACGGAGACCGATGAACTTGAGAAAAATGAAGGGGTAGTTTCAGCACATGTAATTGCCGTGTTGAAAAGCCCTATCAGCAATGATTTTGACAATCTTGCTTTTCCTCATAGAACCTTTCCAGATGGACTCATATTGGAGTTCTTTGATGAAAAAGGAGAAAAAAGTACCGTTACCGCAGATTATGGAATTATTTATTCCAGTACTAATTTAATAGATTTGCAAGGTAATGTGGTCATTGAAACCAGTGATGGTAAAAAATTGGAGGCGCCCCAATTATATTGGGATAGAACCAATGATTGGATTTTCACCCAAGAAAAATTCAAGTATACCAATCCGGAGGAAGGCACCATAATGGATGGTGAGGGAATGGATTTTAATAGGGATTTTAGTTTTTTTAATGCTAACAAGACCTATGGTTATATGAGTATAAAAGAGAATAAGAATGATTAAGATTTTAAGATATACCGAATACCTTTATTTGGCAGTGGCTGTAGTATCCGCTTTTGAAATTTACGAACAATGGAACATAGACAGGCAACGTGCATATTTGTTTGTCTTCTTTGGATTGGTTTCTGTTGGGATGTTCATTTTTAAAAAAACCTACAGGAAAAGGTTTGAAGAACGTCAAAAAAACAACAAACAATAGTCTTGGAGGCATATATTGTCATTGTTATTTCATTATTATTTTCAGCTTTTTTCTCAGGAATGGAAATAGCCTTTATTTCTGCGAATAAAATTCATATAGAAATAGAGAAAAAGCAGGCGGGTTTTATGCCTAAAGTGCTGGCCCGTCTAACTAGAAAGCCTTCCAAGTTTATTGCTACCATGCTCATTGGAAACAATATTGCCTTGGTAGTTTATGGGCTATTTATGGGAGATCTTCTGATGGCACTCTTTTCTAGGGTCGAGTCGTTCCCAGGCAGTTTTTTGTCTTTATTGATAACGGATTTTAGCCTGGTGACCCAAACCGTTATCTCCACCTTGATTATTTTATTGACGGCCGAGTTCTTGCCTAAAGTATTGTTTCAGATATATAGCAACACCTTGTTAAGGTTGCTGGCCATTCCTGCATATGTATTCTACCTATTATTTTCGGTGATTTCCGATTTTATTATTTGGATTTCCGATATCATTCTAAAAGCGCTTTTTAAAACAGATGGTGATGAGGTGCAATTTGCATTTAGTAAAATAGAATTGGGGGACTATATTACTGAGCAAATGGAAGCCGTGGAGAAGGAAGATGAGGTGGATTCTGAAATTCAAATTTTTCAAAATGCCCTAGAGTTTTCTGGGGTAAAGGCAAGGGAGGTCATGGTGCCCAGAACCGAGATTGCAGCGGTGGAGTTACATGAAACCCCTAAAAACCTGGCAAAGCTCTTTACTGAGACGGGGTACTCAAAAATTCTGGTATTTAAGGATACTATTGATAATATTATTGGATATGTGCATTCCTACGAGCTTTTTAAAAAACCGAAGACCGTTAAGAGTATATTGCTTCCGGTAGAATTTGTACCCGAAACAATGCTTATTAATGATATACTTAATATTTTGACCAAAAAGAGGAAAAGTATTGCTGTTGTTCTGGACGAGTACGGGGGTACTTCAGGGGTTATGACCGTAGAGGATATTGTAGAAGTACTTTTTGGTGATATAGAGGATGAACATGATACCACGGACCTGTATGAAGAGCAGTTAGATTCAAGATCTTACAAATTTTCAGGAAGATTGGAAGTAGATTACGTTAATGAACAATATAATTTGGAACTACCTGAAAGCGACGAATACGAAACATTGGGAGGATTGATTATTAATGAAACCGGGGAAATTCCGGAAAAAAACTCGGAAATTAATATTGATAACTTCCGTTTTGTGGTATTGGAAGTGTCAAGTAACAAAATAGATATGGTGTCCTTGGTTGTGCTCGGGGATGAATAGGCATTTGAGGGATATTTTTTCATTTTTTTTAGTTTTTATTATTTCAAAAGAAAGTAGTAATTTCGCCTCCCGATAGTTAACGGGATAAATTTAAACAGTTTACATAATGGCAATTTTAGAGAATATAAGGAAACGAACTACCGTTTTAATTTTAATCATCGGTTTGGCTTTGTTTGCATTCGTAATTTCAGGAGTGTTCAGCGGCAATGAATTGGGTGGTGGAAAAGTTGGTTCTTCCGTGGCCGAGATCAATGGGGATGAAATTTCAATTGATCAGTTTAGAAGGGATGTGGAGGCCTATTCTAGAATGGCAGGTCCTACAGCCTCGTCCATGCAATTGGTAAATCAGGTTTGGGATAGGGAAGTTAGGAATACTGTATTAAGTCAGCAGTTTGAGGAATTGGGAATCGAAATAGAACAAGATCAGATAATTAACTACATAAAAACGATTCCGTCTTATGTTCAAAATCCGGAATTTCAAAATGCAAGTGGTGTCTTTGATGAGAATAGGTTTAGGGAGGCTGTTGCGGATTGGAAAGCAAACAATCCTAATCGTTATGCTTTATGGTTGCAGGATGAGCAGGCTATAATTCAAAACGCAAAAGAGCAAACCTATTTTAACCTTATCAGGGCAGGTGTGGTTGCAACCTTAAAAGAAGGCGAATTGGATTATAAATTGGCCAATGATAAAGTGGATATTAAATATGTCCGTTTACCGTTTACCTCAATACCGGATTCTACCATAACGGTTACAAAGAAAGAAATCGAAGCTTATATAAAAGACCATAAAAAGGATTATGAGCAAGATAAGGCTAGGGATATACAATTTGTATATTTTGAAGAAAAGGCCTCTTTGGAAGATGAGAACGCCGTAAAGGAAGAAATTGCCAAACTTTTGGAAGATCGGGTAGAGTACAATGCTCAAACGGATGCCAATGATACCATCAAAGGTTTTGGTTATACCAATGATATGACCCTCTTTTTAGATAGGTTTTCAGATGTAAAATTCGATACAATTTACAAAGCTAAAAAAGATTTACCGGCAAAATTTGCAGATACGTTATTTGCTTTGGAAAAAGGTAGTGTATTTGGGACTTATCGTGATGGGGAGTACTTTAAGGTTTCCAAAATGATGGATAGAAAAGCTAATGGTACCGTAAAATCCAGTCATATTTTAATTTCTTATGAAGGGGCTCAGCGGGCCAATCCAGAAGTTACCCGTACCAAGGAGGAAGCGGAGAAAAAAGCTAAGGAATTGTTGGTAGAGGCAAAGCAAAAGTCGGTTGTTTTTTCTGAATTGGCTAGGGATAATTCAGACGGACCTTCTGCCCCACAAGGCGGTGATCTTGGGTATAATCAGGAAGGAGTAATGGTTGCAGCGTTTAACGACTTTACTTTTAGTAACCCTGTTGGAGCTATCGGATTGGTAGAGACAGATTTTGGATTCCATATTGTTAAGATAGATGACAAACAGGATATCGTACAATTGGCAACTTTGGCTAGAGAAATAGAGCCTTCCGAAGAAACTGTCAATACGTTGTTTACGGAGGCTACCAAATTTGAAATGGAAACTATTTCTGACAAAGATTTTACGGCATCGGCCAAAGAAAATAATTTTGTGGTAAGACCGGTAAATAAAATTAAGGAGATGGACGAAAACCTTCCAGGACTTTCCGCCCAACGTTCCATTGTGCAATGGGCTTTTAATGAAGACACCAAATTGGGTGAGGTTAAAAGGTTTAATATAAACAACGGTTATGCTGTAGTGCAATTAACTGCGAAGTACGCTAAAGGTCTTATGAGTGTTGAAGATGCGTCGGCTATCGTGCTTCCCAAATTAAGAAAGGAAAGGAAGGCAGCTATGATCATAGAAGCCAATGAGGGTAAATCTATGGATGATTTTGCCAAGGATAATAATGTTACCGTTTCAACTGCTTCTGCTTTGACCATGAAATCGCCTATTATTCCAGGTGCAGGTTCTGAGCCTTTTGTGGTTGGTACTGCATTTGCCATGGAAAATGGAGCCACCTCGGAATTGATTACTGGTGATAGTGGAGTGTATATGCTAACAGTAACAAAAACAGAAGAGGCCCCAAAATTGGAGAACTATAGTACTTACGCCAATAGCCTACAGACTTCACAAGCAGGAAGGGTTAATTTTTCTGTGTACAATGCCTTAAAGGAGGCTTCAACCATTGAAGACAAAAGAGCAACATTTTATTAGTCTTATAAAAGTTTATAGAAACAACAAAACCTCCCAAACGGGAGGTTTTGTTGTTTCTATGTCTAATTGTTTTAACTTATAGGAGAGGTTGAAAATGAATAAGATTTCAATCTGGAAATTTCATGATTGCTATAGCCTGGGACTGCCTGCCGCGGGTTGGCATATTCAGATTTGGGAAACTTATTATCTTACCATTTTGGAATATGGGAGGATAATGGAATACCCCTTTTCTTTAAAGTAGTCAGGTGTATTTTTGTTGCCAGTAGCAAGGATAAAATCGCCGCCCCAGGCTCCTAGGCTTTTGACGGCTCCCTTATAGTCCGGAAATAGGCGTTCTTTTACTGTTGGTACCTCAAGAATTTCACTTATAATGGCTTCATGTTTTTTAATCAATTTTTCAAACTGGGTCAAGCGCGTACAGGTCAATATACGTTGGGTAATACTGCTAATTTGGGATAGAGGGGTGAAGCTGTTAAAATCTTTTTCGCGATAATGAGCTATGCCTTCCCGGCTGTTTTGTTTTTGATTTAGATATACGAAGTACAGATTATTTTTAAAAGAAGGGTTAAAGGAGACTGGTATGGCAATTGGTTTTGAGTTATTTAATTGGTAAGTAATGGGGCCGTTATGTTGTGCACAGGCAAGGTCATACCCACTTCCTGAAAAGGCATTCCACAGTAGGGTATAAGCATCTATGTTGGCCCATTGGGCAATATTGTTGATCAGGGTGGAGGATGACCCTAAGCCCCATTCCCGTGGAAAGTTTAGTGCGGTGGATATTTCCAACCCTTGATTAGAGGCCATAAAATTGGGATTCAACTTCTTGGCTTCCAGAAGTATTTTAATGAGTCTGTCAGATATGGCCTGGGTTTCGGAAGTAAGTGCATTTTCTGAAACCTGGGAAAACTTGTCCAGATCATATGAAATTTCAAACCAGGTCTTTCCTTTGTCGTCCAAACTTTTCCAAACCAGAATCCTGTCCTTGGTCTCTTTAACGGCTAAAGATTGTCCGTATAAAGTGGGTAGGGCCAGACTTAGTGCACCGTCCAATACTAGGTATTCTCCTGTAATTAATAATTTGCCGTTACTATAATATTGTCTTGTCATTTCTTGTTTCTCAATTCGTCAAAGGCTGCCACTACCGCGCTATGCGAGGCGGTATGTTTTTTAAAATAATCTATCAAGCTTAGTTTTTCCGCTTCTGTAGCTCCTAATTGGTTTAAAATATTTAGTAAATGCATTTTCATATGCCCCTGTTGTATACCGGTGGTTACCAGTGAACGAACTGCACCAAAGTTTTGGGCCAGACCAGCGACCGCCACAATTTGCATTAGTTCTTCAGCTGAAGGATTTTGTAAAATTTCCAGGGCAAGTTTTACCATTGGGTGTAGTCTTGTTAAGCCACCTACTGTTCCTAGCGCTAATGGAATCTCGATCCAAAATCTAAAAACCCCATTTTCTATACAGGCATGTGTAAGACTGGTGTATTTCCCATCTTTAGCGGCATAAGCATGTGCCCCTGCCTCAATAGCCCTAAAATCATTACCTGTGGCCAAGACCACGGCATCTACCCCATTCATGATTCCCTTGTTGTGGGTAACAGCTCTAAAAGGTTCCACTTTGGCAATATTTACTGCACGTACCATCTTTTTTGCAAAATCTTCTGCAGTAATGCCTTGGTGGGCCTTCAAATCTGATACAGGACAGCTAACCTCGGCCTTTACAATACAATTGGGGATGTAATTGGAGAGTATGCTCATGACTATTTCTATATCTTTCTCCTTATCCGTAAATGACTCATATTGCTGAGCCTCATCTTTTAGGCATTGTGCAAACCCTTCCAAACAAGAGTTGATAAAATTGGCTCCCATGGCATCCAATGTTTCAAATGTACAATGCAATTGGAAGTAGTCTTGAAGGTCCGAAGATTTATCCCTTAATTCAATGTTCTTGATTCCTCCACCTCGTTGTTCCATGTTCTTAACAATGGGGGCAACACTACGGATCAGTTTGGGTTTCACTGCCTCAAAAAAGCGGGCAAGGTGATCTGCGTCGCCATGGTACATAAAATGTACCTGTCCTACTTTTTCTGTTCCCAATACTGTAGTCTTAAATCCGCCACGGGTCTGCCAAAATTTTGCGGCCTTACTGGCGGCCGCAACAACAGAGCTTTCTTCAATGGCCATTGGGATGGCATAAAGTTGGTTGTTGATTAAAAAATTTGGCGCAATTCCCAAGGGTAAATAGAAGTTGGTTATAGTATTTTCTATAAATTCATCATGTAAATTTTGCAATTTTTTATCATTGTTCCAGTACTGTTTTAAAAGGCTAACAGTTTCCTTGCTTTTATGGGTATAATGATGGGCAATCCAATTAATTTTATCTTCTTTGCTCAGTTTTGAAAATCCTTCTATAGGTGTGGTCATTAGGCTTTCGATCTTTTTCTGTAAAGATAGTAATAAGGTGATAAATCACTACACATCTTAAAATGGGTTTAAAAAGGTTAAAAAATGTTATTTTTTTACTGTCATCCGTTTTTCTTTGTGAATTTTTTAGTAAACTTGGAGATTTGAATAAATTTTTAAAAAACTAGAATTCTATTTTGTGTTTTTTTCTAAAAATAAATGATTTAAATCTTTGTACTTGTGAGAAGAGTCCCCTTACTACTGATATTTGTTCTTTGTAATATTTCAACTTTTCTTGCTCAAAATAAACAGATTTCCTTAGAAGAAATATATCAAGGTGCCTTCAGAGTGGAAGGTATGGATAAACTGCATCCCCTTAAAAATGGCAAACAATACACTATTTTAAATATTGACAAGACCTTAAGAAAATCTTCTATTGATAAATATGATTATGAGACCTTGGACAAGGTAGGGTCTATATTGTCTTCTTCTAAACTTAATGCGATACCCTTTTTTACTTCCTATGAATTTAGTAAGGATGAGTCCAAGATATTGTTGGCAACAGAGATCCAATCTATATTTAGAAGGTCTACCCTAGGGGTTTTCTTTGTGTACGACCTTATTTCCAAAACAACTTTAAAAATTTCGGAATCTAAGATTCAGGAGCCCAGATTTTCCCCCGATGGTAGTAAGGTTGCTTATGTGCAAAACAATAATATTTATGTTTGGGACATGGCTAGCAATACGTCCAAAAAGCTCACCCATGACGGGGAGAAGAATAAGATAATCAATGGGGTAACAGATTGGGTGTACGAGGAAGAATTTGGATTTGTAAGAGCTTTCGAGTGGAATAGTGATGGATCTAAATTGGCCTTTATTCGGTTTGATGAGACGAACGTTCCAGAATTTTCCATGGATGTTTATGGTTCCAATTTGTATCAGACCCAAACTGCGTTTAAATATCCTAAAGCAGGAGAGAACAATGCCATAGTTTCTCTCCATATTGTGGATTTGGATAGTTATAATATTAGAGAAGTTGATTTGGACGATCCTTATTATATTCCGAGGATGAAATGGATGCACCATCCCCATTATCTTAGTGTGCAAACCTTGAACCGTCATCAGAACAAATTAAGGTTGTACACTGTAAGTGCATTAGATACGGCCAGCGGTATTTTATTGGAAGAAACCGATGATGCCTATGTGAGCGTAACTGACGATCTTACCTTTTTGGCCGATGATAGCTTTATTTGGACCAGTGAGAAGGATGGTTTTAAACATATTTATCTGTATGATTCAGAGGGTAAATTAATGAATCAAGTTACGAAAGGTGCCTGGGAGGTAACTAAGTATTATGGGTACGACCAAAATGAAGATCTCATTTATTATCAATCCACAGAAAATGGATCTATAAACCGGGATGTTTATGGGGTGCGCAGCAGTGGAAAGGGCAAAAGGCGATTGACCACTAAGCTAGGGCATAATTCCGCTGATTTCAATGCCGATTACAGTTATTTTATAAATACTTTTTCGAACGTTTCAACCCCTCCGGAATATACCTTGCACAATGCCCTGAATGGAAAAAAATTAAAGGACATTTTAAATAACCGGGCAGTATTGTCTAAATTGGACAATTACCGGATAAGTCCAAAGGAGTTCTCCACAATCGTCGTTAATGATAATGAATTGAATATGTGGATGATCAAGCCAAACGATTTTGATGCAACTAAAAAATATCCTCTTTTTATGACCCAATACAGTGGTCCTGGTTCTCAATCCGTTTCCAACTCTTGGATGGGCGTAAACGATTACTGGTTTCAAATGTTGGCCAATGAGGGTTATATTGTGGCCTGCGTTGATGGTAGGGGAACAGGATATAAAGGAGCGGACTTTAAGAAGGTGACCTATAGGGAGTTGGGCAAGTATGAGGTAGAGGACCAGATAGCCGCTGCCAAGAAATTAAGTGCACTACCGTTCATAGACGATTCTAGGACAGGAATTTGGGGATGGAGTTATGGAGGGTTTATGTCTACCAATTGCTTGTTAAAAGGGAATGATACCTTCGAGATGGCCATAGCAGTAGCGCCAGTGACCTCATGGCGATTTTATGACACCATTTATACAGAGCGCTTTATGCGTACTCCCCAGGAAAACCCCAGCGGTTACGATGAAAATTCCCCATTTAATTATCCAGAACTTTTAAAGGGCAACTATTTATTGGTTCATGGTTCTGCTGATGATAATGTGCACTTACAGAATACGATGCGAATGGTAGAAGCTTTGGTGCAGGCCGATAAACAATTCGATTGGGCTATTTACCCCGATAAAAATCACAGTATAAATGGTGGAAACACACGTCTTCACCTTTATGCCAAAATGACCAATTTTATAAAACAAAATTTATAATTCATAAATCAGACTTATGCAAACAACCGTTAAAGCAGCGCATCAAAAGGAATTATTTGGCCACCCAGTGGGGCTTTATATATTATTCTTCACCGAAATGTGGGAAAGGTTTTCCTATTATGGAATGAGGGCTATTTTAGTATTGTATTTAATTACAGAAACCACCGATAGGAATCCGGGATTAGGTTGGACTAATATTGAAGCTCTAGCGCTCTATGGTTGGTATACCATGCTAGTATATGTGGCTTCCATTCCGGGAGGTATCATTGCAGATAGGATACTTGGCCAGAAAAAGGCGGTTATTGTTGGAGCTATACTTTTGGTAGTGGGCCACAGTATATTGGCCATAGAAGAAATGTGGGCATTTTATACAGGTCTTGGATTTATAATTGCCGGGGTAGGTATGCTAAAGCCAAATATTTCTACCATGGTCGGAGGGCTTTACCCAAAAGGAGATATTAGAAGGGATAAGGGATTTACCATATTTTATATAGGTATCAATATAGGAGCATTTCTTTCCAGTTTAATTGTTGGTTATGTTGGTGAAGTATATGGCTGGCACTATGGATTTGGATTGGCAGGTATCTGTATGCTTTTTGGACTTCTGCAGTTTATTCTTGGTCAGAAATATCTTGTGGGGGTTGGCGATTTTCTTGGAAAATCTGCAAACAAGGATGATCAGGAGGCCTTGAAAAGGCCGCTTACTAAAGTGGAGAAGGATAGAGTGGTAGTTTTAATTCTTTCTTTCCTAATGGTTATAGTCTTCTTTGGTGCTTTTGAACAAGCAGGAGGATTAATGAATATTTATGCTTCGGAAAAAACCAATAGAATGTTGATGGGTTGGGAGGTTCCTGCTTCTTGGTTCCAGTCCTTGAACGCTTTTTTTATTATTGTTCTCGGTGCTGTGGTTGCCAACTTCTGGGCCAATCGAAAGTTGAAAGGCAGAGAGGCATCTTCCCTATTTAAAATGATTGTTGGATTAATTATCATGGGTACGGGATTCTTATTTATGACTGCTGCAACGGCTCAATTTGAAAGCTCGGGCTCATCTGCCATGTATTGGTTGGTGTTGGCATTTATGTTCCATACGGTGGGTGAGTTAAGCCTGTCTCCAGTGTCGTTGTCATTTGTTACCAAATTGGCTCCGGCCAAATATGCTTCATTAATGATGGGCCTATATTTTGCAACAACAGGTTTGGGGAATAAATTGGCAGGATTATTAGGGGAATCTGCTTCACACCTTGGAGAGTATACGGTATTTACAGGAATAGCCATTTTCTGTATTCTTTTTGGGTTGCTTATAGGAGTTTTCTTGAAAAAATTAAAAGCCTTGACACATGGAGCAGAAGACAATGAACATAAAATTGCACACTAAGGCCCTATAAGGGAAATTTGAGTTTTAGTTTGTTGAATTTAATTACTGTGCCATCATTGGCGGTAGTTATATTAAATATGGTAACAGTATGCAATTAATGATTTGGAAAGAAATAATGTGAAAACTGAGACCATAGAATCGGAAAGGATAATTTCTTAATGAAGAGACACAGAGCCATTCGGCTTATAATGATATTAACTGTTTTATTTGTGCAAATCACATTTTTGACAATGATCGTAAAAGAGAAGTACGAAACGGACGGTTTTGCTGCTATAGTTTTAATACTTTTTATTACGCTGACTATGTTTTTAGGGTACAGATATTTGGATTTGCATCATGAAGTATATGCCTACGAAAAAATTGCCGTGGCGATATGGGTCCCAATAGGAGCGGTAATTTGCCATTTGTTAAATGTTTATGGTGGCTTAGGAAGTGTTTTGTCCGCTGGAACTACAGGTACTTTAGCATCATTTTTGCCTACCATAAACAAACAGTCTGTCTATTTAAAAAATTTGCCAGCTGCAATTTATTGTGGTGCGTTCGTAGGAATGTCTAGTGCAGAAATTACCCCTTCGGTCGGTTTTGTAATTGCTGCAGGAGTTTTGTCAGGCGTATTTTTTATGTTGTCCAAAAATTTGTTTCTGGGCATCGGCGGAAAACTGGGGACAATAGCATTTGGAGGTGTGGCGATTGTTTCATTAATATATTGGTTATTAAAATGAACAGCTTAATTATTATGGCAACAGGTATTTTAGGAGCAACACTTACCTACTTCGTCAATGAAAAGTTAAAGCAAGGTGCGGTAAGGGCTTCGGCCTTATTATCATTTATCATTGGTTTGTTTTTTTATTTTTACCCAGAAATACTCAATGCTTACCTGACAAAAAATATACAGATCGTATTTATAGGCGCCTCCTTCATCGGAATGGTTTCTGCCACAGCAATACGGAGTTATAGTCTATTGGCATTGGCGGGAAGTCTATTCGCTATTATTTACATCAACAAAAGCCATTTCTTTGACGGTTATGGCGGTGCTTTGGGAACCTTAGCTTTGATTACTTTACTGACAACTATGGGATTTTATGTTGTACTTTCAAGGAATACTAAAATAAGGTATGGAATTTTAGTGTTCAGAAAAAAGATCTTAAGGCATAAAAAATAATTTAGCCATTTTTTGGACGGGCGACCTGAATAAAAATTAGTAAGACACGCCGATGACCATGCTGTATTGGAAAATGATAATAAACCTTTAAGAATACCAGATATGAATACCGATATTGAAAATCTTTTTAAGGATAAGGTCCTTGGGCATCCTGCGGGGCTATTTGTTTTATTTTTCACGGAAATGTGGGAACGGTTCTCGTTCTACGGGATGCGGATTTTGTTAGTATTGTTCCTAACAGCGCCTATTATAAGCGACAACCCGGGATGGGAATGGCCTAGGGAAAACGCCCTAGCACTAATAGGGACCTATGCCTCCCTTTTGTATTTAACCCCAATATTAGGAGGTTGGATTGCCGATAAGATAACCGGTTATAGGGTGGCAGTGGTAATTGGATGTTTAATAATGACCTTGGGGCATGCAGCCATGGCCCTGGAAACTACAGCAACTTTTTATCTTGGCCTGGCCCTTCTTGTAATTGGTACAGGTTTTTTTAAGCCCAACATTACTTCCATTATATCTGAAATGTACCAGGGTAAGGAGTCTAAAAAAGACGGGGCCTATACTATATTTTATATGGGCGTTAATGCAGGTGCATTTTTTGGAATGATGCTCTGTGGGTATCTGGCCGAAAATTATGGATGGTCTTGGGGGTTTGGTCTAGCAGGAATATTTATGTTGCTGGGAATGCTCCAGTTTTGGCTGGCCAAGGACTTGTTTGGAGCTGTTGGCGGTAAGCCTTTAAGACAAAATGAGATTCAAGTAAGGGGTCAAAATACAGATGAAAAAGTAGTGACACCGGAAGAAGAGCAGGTGCAAACCAAATTAAACCCCTTTAGCCATTTGGATAAGGTTTTAATCTTTTTGTCCTCCATTGGTGGGCTGCTCTATCTCTTTAATGACCCCTTCGAAAAAATTCAGGGTACCAGTTTGGCCCCATTTAGTCTTGGAGGCCTTAGTGGTACCAATGTTATTATTTTGTGCTCGCTGGTCTTGTTTTTGATTTTGCTGGTAACCAGGATCGCTAGGTATCTACCTATTGTAAGGGACCGAATTATTGCAGTGTCGATCTTCGGATTCTTTACGGTTTTCTTTTTTGCATTTTTTGAGCAGTCACTTGGTTCTATGACCATTTTTGCAAGGGATTACACCAATAGGGAACTTGTTGGTCAATCGGCCATGATCTTTAAGGTCATAGATGCTTTACTGACAACAGTTCCTCTGGTTATCATAAGTTGGGTTTTGGTGCTACTGGCAAAAAAGACCTATAAACGTATTGGTTTTTCCAATATTATATTGGCCATAGCCTTTGTTGGACTATGGGTTTTGGTAATTTTTAGATTGATCGATAAGTTTTCCCAAGAAGGAAATCAGGTAGATGCAAGTTGGTTCGCAATTTTAAATTCATTTTTTATTATTACACTTGCTCCTCTTTTTTCCAGATGGTGGGAAAGTAAATATAACCCCAGTGCCGCTATGAAATACGGTATTGGTCTTATTCTACTTGGACTGGGCTTCGCAGTTTTGTCCTATGGTGCTACGGGAATTCCTTCAGGGGCACAAACCGCTTCCGTGAGTATGATATTTTTAATTTTGGCATATCTGTTACATACCATGGGAGAGCTGTGTATTTCTCCGGTTGGACTTTCATATCTCAGTAAACTGGTCCCGGCGCGTATGATTGGTTTTATGTTCGGGGTATGGTACTTGGCCATTGCCATTGGTCAAAAGGCAGCAGGTACTATGGGCGGAATGATCGATAGGATTTCAGAGGAATACTCTATGGGAACTTTTTTTCTGATCTTTACCCTAGTGCCAGTTGGTGTTGGATTTGTGTCCATTGTTTTAAACCCCTTACTTAAAAAACTTATGCACGGTGTGCGTTGATTATCGTAAATTGTAAAGCAAAGCTCCCTTTTCCCCAGTGGAATGGAAAGGGAGCTTTTTTTTATGGCAGGTCGCCCTCCATCTTTCTATATAACTCTTATAGTTACTGCCATCGGCAATAACAATATTTGGCCTTATCGAATCCAATAGCCTTTCCAGATTAACCCTTGGGGATTGGGTCAGTAATAGGGTAGAAATAGTATTATTTGGAGGTAGCTGAATATAGGTGCTGTCCAAAATCACCAATCGTTCCTCTCCTATGGAATAACTGTTTTTTATAGGCTGATATTCCAGCCTTGTGATGTTCTCGGCAATGGAATAATCGTTGACCATTCTTGTTGCGGCTTTGGGGTTGTTGGTAAATGCCGTAACCTTTTGTCCTGTTTGATAGATTACTGTCGTATTTCTGGTGATATGCCCTATTACTAATGTTTGCTTTTGTTTTGTTAGGTGTTGTAGGCCTAGGATATACGATTGAAAACATAGGATCAACACTAAGAAAGCCAGGACATTTTTATAGGATGCCCTTTTACAAGCTATTACCATTGTTATGATAATCCCATAACTTAGAAGTAATTGTACTGCATCAAAAGAAATATTTCGGAACAGAAAATTTTCCTGTTGGGCCACTATACCAACAAGGGTATTCATCCAGCGGATTACTGCATCGAATGTAGTGACTAGTATAGCGGGCACACTATTGTTCAGTGCGAGTACTATTACCAATATTCCCAATCCTAAGATAAAGGTCAAAAAGGGAAGTATCAATAGGCTAGAAATCAAAAACAATCCTGGAAATTGATGAAAATAGTATAGACTTATGGGCAATACTCCAAGTTGTGCGGCCAAACTAACAGAGACTAGTTCCCATCCCTTTTTAAAGACCCAATTTTTCGGAATCCAGAGTTTCTGTAATAATGGATATATCCATACTATGGAAAAAACGGCGGCATAACTAAGTTGAAATCCCACTTGAAACAATAATAAAGGATCTAGTAGTAATAATATAAAGAACAGGGACAATGCCAAGATATTAAAACTGCTTGTAGGCCTGTTCAAATATAGCGCATAAGCTACAAAACTGAACATGGTTACGGCTCTTAAAATGGAGGCGGAAAACCCAGCTAACAGGGCAAACCCCCATAATAATAGTACAATAGTAATCAGTTTTATAGTTCTTCCTTTGGGAAGAAGCTCCAATGGTTTCAATAAAAAATGGAGCAGTCCCAAGAGAACCCCAATGTGTAAGCCAGACAATGCCAAAATATGATAGGCCCCGGCATTTTTGTAATCTGCATCTATTTCTGCTGTAATTTCATTGCGCTGGCCAAGTAAAAGGGCCTGGATTACTCCCAATTCTTCGGTTCCAAATTTTTCTTTTTTTAATTTTTCAATAATATGGTTTCTTATTCCCGCTGCCATTCCATAAATGGTCTTGGAAGAGTGGGAGTTTAAAAAGAAATTATCCGGTCCAAGATTAACCTGATGCTCAATTCCTAGATTAGAAAGGTATTTTTTATAATTGAATTGATGGGGGTTTAAAGGAGGGGAGATAGGTAGGGGTTTGGCTAGGGCCACTAGTTCATCATCTACGCCTAAAGGACGCTTTGTGGTGTCTTTTGGAATGTTAAGTAGTACTTTTCCGGAAAGCTGTAAGCTATCCATGGATATGATATGAGCCATATATCTATCTGAAAAAGCATTTTGTTTTAATACTTCGCGGATTTTTAAAGTATAAGCCGTGTTGCCATCCAAGGAATGATATGGGAACTGCTGGTCAATATCATTGATTTCACTCAGGGATAGGCTGAACATGCCAATAAATATCGTTAATAGCGCACTTAGAAGTCCGAAAAGAAACGAGGGTGTCCTAGGATTATATACAAATACGGTTCCAAGAAGAATTAGGGTAAATAGTGTTAAGCTAAGAGATAAGGTAAGTGACGGATGTAAATAATATCCAATTAAAATTCCACCAATGAGACATAAGGTAAGTTTTACGGTAGTAAACTGTAGCAGCCGCATGTTATAGGACCCGAGCAGCCCTTATAAAGGCATGGTTCCAATAACCCTCTCTTAAAGAGGAAACTATAACACCCCTAGAGGAGGTGGAATGAATGAATTTTATTTCATCGCCGTCTACTTGGACCACTAAACCCACGTGGTTTATATTGTTCTTCCTTTTAGAGGTTCCAAAAAAAAGAAGGTCGCCCTTGTCAATATCCTTTAAATTTATTTTTTGTCCTTCTTCAGCCATTTGATACGAGGCTCTTGGTAATTGAACATCGTGTTCCCCGAAAGCTACATAGAGCAATCCGGAGCAATCCATACCTTTGTTGGTGGTGCCACCAAACTTGTATCGGGTGCCGGAAAATGTAAGGGCCGTATTAATGATTTGTTCGCTTATTTTGGCAGCTGGTTTTCCGAGGGACTCACCGTCTCGTGGTGTCTCAAGTTTTGTATTATTCGGAATTTCCTTAGCATCCACGGTTATTTTTCTTTCTTCGCGATGGACGGTTTTTTTCTTGGACGCACCGCAGCTAACTAGTGAAATAATTAGGAATAGTGAAAAAATTTTTTGAATCATCCAAGTAAAAGTTAGTGCTCCTTGATATCAAATTTAGATAATTAATTTAAAATCCGTCATTTTTTTGGGAAAACCCTTGTTAATGATACGGATAAATCACCCATAATAATTTTCTCAGACTACCATATTGTTTGTATTCTTTGGTTCCGACAGGCATGCCGATCGTATTTAGAACTTTTCGCTTATATGTCCTATTGCCGATCCAACGTGGCTTACTTCTGCATTTCCCTTTAAAGTGTAAGTTGCCTTTATTTAGAATAGGGTATTCGTTAAAACCATGAAATTTCATTTCTGAAAAAAAATCAAGCAGTAAACTTGGCATCTTTAACAATTAAGGTGGCGGCTTTCTTACTGGCACCCTTACCTCCTAGCTTTTTTTCCAATTCGTAGTAGGCTTCAAACTGTTTTGTTCTGGCGGGTCCATTCAATATTTTATCTAGTTCTGTGATAAGGTTCTTGGTGTTTAAATCGTTTTGAATTAATTCTTTAACAACCTCTTTATCCATTATTAAATTTACCAGGGAGATGAATTTAAGGGTAATGATCCTTTTTGCAATTTGGTAGGATAGCCAATTGGCACGGTAGCAGACTACTTGGGGAATCTTGAAGAGGGCAGTCTCCAAGGTGGCAGTTCCGCTGGTAACCAAGGCGGCATAGGAAAGATTTAATAATTCATAAGTTTTGTTGGAAATCAAACTTACTTGGGACGATTTTAAAAAGGGCCTGTAGAATTCAAGGTCTAAACTGGGAGCCCCGGCAATCACAAATTGGTATTTTGGGAAAGATTTTGTCACTGAGAGCATTAGGGTCAGCATTTTTTGAACCTCCTGTTTTCTACTTCCTGGTAAAAGAGCTATAATGGGCTTTTTTAAATCCAAATTATTTTCTACCCTAAATGCTTTATCGGAGGTCCTTGGAATATTCCCAATAGCATCAATAAGTGGATGGCCAACAAAGTTGACCGGATAGTGGTGCTTTTTTTCATAAAACTCTTTTTCAAAGGGCAGGATTACGTGCATAACATCAACATCCCTAATAATTTTATTAATCCTACCTTCCCTAGAGGCCCATATTTGCGGTGAAATATAGTAGTGGGTCTTAAATTGGTTCTTTTTGGCCCAAGCTGCAATCCTGAGATTAAAGCCGGAATAATCAATAAATACTATTACATCAGGATGAAAACTGGAGATATCTTCCTTGCAGAAGGCAATATTTTTAAAGATTTGGTTAATGTTGGTGATGACCTCTAAGAACCCCATAAATGCCATCTCCTTGTAATGTTTTACCAAGGTGCCCCCTGCGGCTTGCATTAAATCGCCACCCCAACAACGAATGTTGGCTTCGACATCCTCTTTTTTAAGGGCTTTAATTAGGTTGGACCCGTGAAGGTCGCCAGATGCTTCACCGGCGATGATGTAATATTTCATCTATTTGGTTTGTGGGGTTAAAAACACGTTTTCTTTTTAATTAGAATATAATCGGACCCCGAATTTAAAAAACTTTGTAATATAATATTAGTAGCGCTGTTACAATAGTTGCAATCATTACACCCCTTGCCCTATAATCTCTTCGAATTCTTAAAAACCCAAAAAAGGCAATTAAGTTTAGGATGGCTCCAAGTGCCAATAGACTTCCAATGTGCCCTTGTTGCACGGCGGCATTATAAGTTTCTTTTATGTCCATATCGGAGAAGAGAAGAATATACAACAATGTGCCAACGGTGTTGGCGATGATACCAACAATAAATCCTATTAAAATTTCTTTTTTAATCATTTAGTTTCCAGTTATTTAGATGTTGAATGGCATGGTGGGCGGTTAAATCAAATTGGGTCGGGACCACCGAAACATAGTCTTGGGATAGTGCAAATTCATCGGTGTCTTCGCCTTTGTCCAATAACTCAAACTCTCCGGTAAGCCAATAATATTCTTTGCCATTTGGACTGGTTCTTTTGTCAAATTTTTCTTTCCAGTTGGCTCTGGCCTGTCTGCATATACGTATTCCTTTAGGGGGATTTTTATTAGTTTTGGGTAAATTTACGTTGAGGACAACACCCCTAGGGATACCATTTTGCAAGGCCTCCTTTACAATTTTTTGAATGGCTTCTTTGGAAGTCTCAAAATTGGCATTCCAAGAATAGTCGCAAAGCGAAAATCCAATAGCCGGTATTCCTTCAATTCCTGCTTCGATAGCTGCACTCATAGTTCCGGAATAAATAACATTGATTGAAGAATTAGATCCATGGTTGATTCCACTGACACAAATGTCAGGCCTTCTTGTCAATAATTCCTGCAGACCAAGTTTTACACAGTCTGCTGGAGTTCCACTACAGCTGTATTCTTCATCGGCCCCATTTTCCAAATCTATCGAAAGCTTTTTTATATACAAAGTGTTGTCTATAGTTATTGCATGGCCCATTCCAGACTGTGGACTGTCCGGGGCCACTACAACAACCTCTCCAATTTCCTTCATAAATCGTATCAATGCCCTTAAGCCTGGGGCTGTAATGCCGTCGTCGTTTGTGACAAGGATCAAAGGTTTCGCCATGGTATAAAATTTATGCTGCAAAAATACGTTTTTAATCTATTATTAAACTTCCCTATAGAAGGGGTGTACAATGCAGTTTTTCAGAGTCAATAAGGAGGTCTTCAATAGTTTCTTTCCTTTGTCAGCATCCCTGATGATTGGGGATATTAACAAAAGATTAGTGTCATATTGATATAATATGGCACGATTTTTTCGTTATCTTAGAGTAATTGCCCCTAAAGGTCAACTTTAAATCTCAAAACTTGGATGGCACTTAATGTTTGATTAATTTTAGATATTGCTTTTATATATTCAGGAGAGGGGTTGTTTTATATGTTGAAATGAATTCCATATGTGATGTGGAAAATAATAAATTAAATTAGATGAAAAGAAATTTAGCCTACGCCTTAATAGTAATGCTTGTTGCCGTAGCATCATGCAGTTTTACAAACAAGTCATTTGAAAATGACGATAAGGACAAGTTGTTGTTAGATCTTATTACGTACGTTTTAGAACGTGGCCATTATGAACCTAAGGATATTGATGATGATTTTTCGGTTAATGTTTTTGAAGGTTTCTTGGATATTTTAGATCCCACCAAACGATATTTTCTAGAAAGTGACATCCAAGAGTTTGAGAAATATAAGTTTCAGATAGATGATCAAATCAAAAATACGGATATTACTTTTTTTGATATGGTATATCAGCGCTTTATGAAGCGAATGGGTGATGCCAAGGATATTTATAAAGAGGTTTTGGGAGATTCCTTTGATTATAATGTAGATGAGGCCATTGAAATAAATTACGAAGCACAAGGTTATGTAAACTCTCGCAAAGAATTAAAGGAGCGATGGAGGAAACAGTTGAAGTATGCTACTATGGGTACTTACGATTCCAAATTCGATCAAAATCAAATTAAAGAATCAGAAGCGGATGATGATGGTTCAAGGTCTTTTGAGGAGAATGATGCCTCAGCTAAACCATTAACACCTGAAGAAGCTGAAGTTGCGGCTAGAGAATCTACCAAGAATACTTTGGATGACTATTTCGATTTTGTGGATGATTTGGAACGTAAAGATTGGTTTGTACAGTATTTGAATACGATAGTTGAAGTGTTTGATCCCCATACATTTTATTTTGCGCCGGATGACAAGGAGAAATTTGACACCAGTATGTCAGGTAAATTTGAAGGTATAGGTGCCAGATTACAAAAGAAAAAAGATCAAACTAAAATAGTAGAAGTTATTTCAGGAGGTCCGGTATGGAGAGATCAGCAATTGGAAGTTGGTGATGAGATTTTGAAAGTAGGTCAAAATGGGGAAACACCTGTTGATATTGTGGGAATGCGTTTGGACGATGCCATCAAATTTATAAAAGGACCTAAAGGTACTGTGGTAGACTTAACGGTTAGAAAAGTGGATGGTTCCATGGTCGTTATTTCACTGACTAGAGATGTAGTTGAGTTGGAGGAATCATATGCAAAATCTGCAACTATAATTAAGGGTGATCAAAAGTATGGACTTATTAATTTGCCCAAATTTTATGTAGATTTTGAGGATTACAATGAAAGAAATGCCGCTACGGATGTGGCCCAAGAAGTAGAAAGGTTGAAACAGGATGGAGTAGAAGGGTTAGTTCTGGACCTTCGTGATAATGGTGGCGGATCGCTTAAAACGGTGGTTGAAATGGCTGGTTTGTTTATCAAGGACGGTCCAATTGTACAAGTGAGGTCTACCGATAAAAGCCCAGAGGTTTATAATGATAAGGATGAACGAATCCAGTGGGAAGGTCCTTTGGTAATTTTAGTAAATGAATTATCGGCCTCCGCCTCTGAGATATTGGCGGCAGCTATGCAAGATTATAAGAGAGGGGTGGTTATTGGAAGTAAGCAGACCTTTGGCAAGGGAACGGTACAAAATGTAATCCCTCTAGAAAATATTGTACGAAGTAATGAACATGGAGACTTGGGGGCAATAAAGCTTACGACCCAAAAATTCTATCGAATTAATGGAGGCTCTACCCAATTAGAGGGGGTTAAAAGTGATGTGGTTGTGCCAGATCGTTATAGTTATATTGATCTTGGAGAACGGGACCAAGAGAATCCTTTGACTTGGGATAAGATTTCCCCTGCAGAATTTACTCCTTGGGATGGGTATATTGATTATGAGGCTACCATTGCAAGTAGTTCTCAAAGAATGGCACAGAGTTCCCAAATAAAATTGATCGAGGAAAATGCACAATGGATCAAAAAGGCACAGGATGAAACTTTGGTTTCCTTAAAATATTCCGAATACAAGAAGGGTCTGGAAGCAGATAAGGAAAAGGCCAAGTATTTTAAAACCATTTCGGATTATAATTCACACCTAACATTCGAATCTTTACAATACGAAAAAGAGTTGTTTGCCCAAGATTCTGTTTTAAGGGAAAAACGTGACCGTTGGCATAAAGATTTGACCAAGGATGTTTATGTGGAGGAAGCTGTTAATGTTTTGCAGGATCTAAAAATGAATACTATAAAGAATGCCAAATTGGCTAGCGTTAAAGGTTAATTGCAAAGAGCATTAAGAAATTAAAGGGGCTGTCTAAAAAGGCGGCCTCTTTTTTTACGACCATTATTCTGGTTATATTTAACCAAGAAGGGGGAACCCTCACTTTCTACGTTCCAAAATAGAACGCAGGAATAGTCCATTGAGATGGTTTTATTCATTTTAGGAGTATACCTCAGAAAGACCCGAAAACTGTCAGAAATACAAGCCTAAGAGCTACAGGATAGCATAGAGCACCCTACTTTGTTCCTGGCCCAGTCCGGACGTTTGGCAAACCATTTTTCGGCCCTTGGTTGTTCGTGATATGGATGCTTCAAAAGCTGAAAAAATTCATTTATTAAAGCGTAATTCTCTTTGTTTGCCTCATCTATGGCCAATTGGGCCATGTAATTCCTCAGGACATATTTCGGGTTCACCTTATTCATTTCTTTACTTCGCTGCCCATCGGGAATAGCTTCCTTTTGTAATCTTACTTTGTAATCGGTAAACCATAACTTCCATTTTTCAAGGATGTTGCCCTTAACTTCTTCCGGTCTATAGAAGGCATCTATAACTGGTTCTAAAAAGTTTTCATGGCTGGGCTCGCCTTTAGTGAAGCGACTTAGATTTCTAAAAAAGATGGTCATGTCGGTTTCCGTTAATTGTAAGTTATCTTCCAATCTTCCTAAAAGTTCAGCGTCATTTTTATCGGTTTCTAAAAGTCCAATTTTCGATTTCATCATCGACAAATATTGAATAGAATAATTCTCCCTGTATTCCTTAAGTATTTCTTCAACTGGTGCTGCATCTTCTATTAAAGGGAAGATAGCATTGGCCAATTGATACAAGTTCCATAGGCCAATATTTACTTGGTTGCCGTATCTATAGCGTTTGTGTTGTCTGTCTGTAGTATTGGGGGTCCATCCTTCCTCATAACCTTCCAGCCAGCCATAGGGGCCGTAATCTATAGTGAGGCCAAGAATGGACATATTGTCCGTGTTCATAACCCCGTGTACAAAACCAACACGTTGCCAATGAATGATCATATCTAGAGTATTCTTGGTGACTTCCCTAAAAAACTGGATATAGGATTCCTTTGTGCCTTCCTCCAAATGGGGAAAGAAATGCCTTAAGGTGTAATCGGCCAGTTGCTTTAAGGTTTTTTTGTCCTGTCTTGCCGAAAGAATTTCAAAATTTCCAAAGCGCAAAAAGGTGGGTGCCACACGACATACCACAGCTCCTTTTTCGTATTCAGGATTACCATTGTAAAGCACGTCCCTTAACACTTCGTCACCAGTGAGCGCAAGAGAAAGTGCCCTTGTGGTAGGGACTCCTAAGTGGTACATGGCCTCGCTACATAAATATTCCCTGATAGAGGAGCGTAATACTGCCAAGCCATCTGCCGTTCTGGAGTAAGGGGTTTCCCCTGCTCCTTTAAGTTGTAGTGCCCATTGCTTATTATTGTGGTGAACTTCAAATAAATTAATGGCCCTGCCATCCCCTAATTGTCCCGCCCAATTACCAAATTGGTGTCCACCGTAGCACATGGCGTACGGATTGGTTTCCGCTAAAACAGAGTTTCCGCTAAAAATACTTTCGAATTCTTTAGATTTTAAATCATCTTCTGTTAGGCCCAACTCCTTCGCCAATTCACTTGAAGTGTGAATGATACTTGGGTTTGCTGTCAATTTTGGAGTCACGAAAGAATAACATGCCTGCATAACCTGTCTTCTCGTATTTTCCAGGAGGGGGTCTGCGGGGAGTTCCGTGTTAAAAGTATCCTTAATGTTCAGATTCATACAATGCTTATTCAATTATCGAGTTCCATTTTTCACTTCTTTTGGCAACAGCCTTAATGTAGGAGCAGACGGCCACCGCCTTATAGCCTTCTGTTGTTAATCGTTCAAAGGTTCCTTCTACGAGGACCTTGCCGTACCCCTTTCCCCTGAGCTTATAAGGCACCTCCGAATAGGTCAAATACATTTTGTCATCATCCATTCTATAAACTACTTTGGCAATATCTCCATTTATATCCATGGTGAATTGATTATTCTCTTTATCGTGCAGTACCTTCAAGTTGTTCAAAGTTAAATTGTTATCCATAAAACTAAATCTCTTTTAAAAAATTAAAGACCATGGAGACGTTAAGATGAAAGTAGGTAATAATAACACTGTCATCTTTATCTATTTCGATAGAAAATGGTGTTCTTCCAGTCCGGAAACACAACAAAGTTAGGGAAATATAGTTGGAAATGTCATCCTCCAAGGTTATGACCAAAAGGTTATTTTTTAACCGTATTACGTCTTAGCGTCCAATATCCTGTCAAAGGAATTGATATTGTCTACTTTACAAAAGATCTTCATCTCAAAAAAATAGTATCGCAATGTACTGTTCTATTCTACAAGACAAGCAACGAAGTAAAAATACTATGTAATTGGTTGCCTATTTGCTATTCAAGTTTGTCCCGTTTATGAATAGGTACGACTAAACCTTTGTTTTTTTTATCTTGTCGGCATGCATTTGTCGGAGCTTATTTAGCTTAGGGGCAATAACGACACTACAATAGCCTTGGGTCTGATTGTTCCTATAATAGTCCTGGTGATACTCTTCTGCCTCATAAAATATCCCCAAGGGACTAATTTCTGTTACTACGGGTTGGTCAAAGTATGGTTGCACTTCCTTTAACACTATGCCTGCAATTTCTTTTTGAGTATTATCGTGATAATATATAACCGAACGATACTGTGTACCTATATCTGCTCCTTGCTGGTTTAGTGTGGTTGGGTCATGGGTGGTCATGAAAACGACTAGAAGGTCCTGGTAGGAAATAATATTGGCATCAAATGATACCTGAATTACCTCGGCATGACCGGTTAGGCCAGAACACACTTCCCTATAGGTTGGTTTGCCTGGTGCATTTCCCCCTGTATATCCGGAAATTACTCTTTCCACGCCATTTACTTCCTGAAAAACAGCTTCTATACACCAAAAGCATCCACCTCCAAAGGTCGCGGTTTCTATATTTTTATATTTCATTGGTAATCCCTTCTTTAATTATTTTCATAGATTCTGAATTAATGCAATAGCGCAGTCCACTGGGTTCTGGTCCGTCGGGGAAAACATGTCCCAAATGGGCATCACAGGTATTGCACATTACTTCTACCCTGATCATTCCAAAAGAAGTATCCTTGTGGTATTTAATGGCATTTTCCTTTATTGGCTGTGTAAAACTTGGCCAACCGCTTTGGGAGTTAAATTTTATGGTAGAATCGAACAAAGGAGCATTGCAGCAGATACAACTATATTTCCCAGCATCATGGCTGTTGCACAATGCGCCACTATGCGGAGCTTCTGTTCCTTTGTTTCTAGTAATTCTATATTGTTCAGGGGTTAGTAGCTCTCTCCATTCCTCCTCTGTTTTCTTAACCCTATTGTCTGGTTCTGGGTTTCCCTTTACACTGTAATTAATGATATCTTTCCAAGTTAACATAAGTCTTTTCCTTTCTTTGATGAAGTTAAATTACTGGTCCATATTTAATCCAATTAAATTTATAAGGACTTGTAGGTTATACGGGATTGTGGTCCAAAAATGATAAATTATGCCCTTGATTTGTCGCGCTAAAACCTAGGAACTTACAAGTCTGGTGAATCCTGATCAACAACTTTGATCTATATTTACGCTATGAATAAATATAGTAAAAATAGGATAATCTATAGCACCCTGTTACTGGTTTGTGTGTTCCTATTTTGGGTGTTTGATAATTTTTATACTCCCTCCACCTATTCGCAACGTGAAACAGATGGGGGTAGGACAGAAATTCCGGCGCATTTATTACCTAATTCCACAACGGGTGAAGTAGTACAACACGCCCATTATGCCCTATCCTATAACGAAACTTATGAACAAGCGGAATGGGTAGCCTATGTTCTGGAGAAATCCCATTTGACCAAGGATGTTAGAAAAAGACCTTTTTTCATTGAAGACCCAAGAGTTGGCACCAAATCGGCAGATTGGAGAAACTATAGAAAGTCGGGTTATGATAGGGGGCATTTATGTCCAGCTGGTGATCGTAGATTTTCTGAATTTGCTTATAATGAAACCTTTTACACAAGTAATATCACTCCGCAGAACAGCGATTTTAACGCTGGAATCTGGAATCGCTTGGAGCAGCAAGTTCGGTATTGGGCAAAAAGGGACGGGCCATTATTTATTGTAACTGCGGGAGTTTTGGAAGGTGGTCTGGCCAGTATAGGGGAGGAGGATGTGGCCATACCAAAATATTTTTATAAAATTATCGCCAAGGGCAGGGGCGAAAACCTGAAAGTTATAGGGTTTCTTTTTCCCCATAAGGAGGATACGGGGAAGCTGGACCGCTTTGTTGTTCCTGTGGACAGAATTGAGAAATTGACAGGAATCGATTTTTTTCAGAAGTTGCCGGATGATCAAGAAGATATGTTGGAAGCGGGTGTAAGTATCGGTAGTTGGAGATTTTAGGTCAATTCATTTAACCTATTGGCATCCAATTTTAGGAAAATGAACAACAACGCTGTAAAAAATAATAAACCTGAACCTCCATAGCTAAAAAATGGCAGTGGTATTCCTATGGTGGGCAGAACACCTATAACCATGCCGATATTGATGAAATAGTGTACAAATAAAATGGAAATCACCCCATAGCCGTACATGCGACTAAAATTATTTTTTTGTCGCTCGGATAAGTATACTAACCGTAAAAGTAAGGCAGTAAAAAGAATTACGACAGTTGCGGTGCCAATAAACCCCCATTCTTCACCTACGGTGCTAAATATGAAATCGGTATGTTGTTCGGGCACAAAATTACCTTTCGTACGTGTACCCTCTAAAAATCCCTTACCAAAAAAGCCTCCGGATTCTATAGCTTTTTCTGATTGATACGTATTGTAGCCTATGGTTTTTCGAATTTCCTCCAATTTTTTGGGGTCTTTTTCCAGTCGTAGCCAAAGGCTGAACCGGTCTCTGTGGCGCTGTTCAAAAACTGAATTAAAAACAAAATTGACCGATAGGGAGAAAAGAACAATTGCTACGTAAATAAGGGCAACCGGAAATATAGGAACCTTAATGGAAGGTTTTTTTAATAATAAAAACAACAGCAATAGAAGCCCAAGGATGAGGGCGACCCAAATAGTTCCGAACATGAGGGTCAAAATAAATATTAGAATCACCATAGCCCCTATTCCCAGGTAGTAAAGAGGGAGTCCTTCCCTGAATATTACAAAGATCAAGGCAAAGAAGACCAAGGCACTCCCTGGGTCTGGTTGGGGAATAATTAAAAAAGCGGGAATCAAAATAATCAGTATGGAAATCATTTGATCTTTGCGGCGCTTTATGTCGGTCTGTATATCGCATAAATATTTTGCCAGGGCCAGTGCGGTGGCAACTTTTGCAAATTCTGAGGGTTGTAGGTTAAAAAAGCCAAGGTCGTACCAAGAAGTTGCACCAGCAATAGTTCTGCCAAATATAAAGAGACCTAAGAGTAGGGCAAGGGATATGATATAAAAAAGGCTTGAAAATCGTTCATAAAAATTGGCCTCCAAGGCTAAAATAATGATGATGGAGACGGCACTGGTTGCTATAAAAAATAATTGTTTTCCATGTAAAGAAGAAAAATTGAATATAGAAGGATTCTCCTCTGTAAACGTGCTGGAATAAATGTTTATCCAACCTATAAGAACCAAAGAAATATAAATTAGAACGCTAAACCAATCTAAGCGATTAAGGACACTTTTACCAGACACGTTCATTTATTTTAAAAGGTTGTCCACTATAGGGCTTTAAATATTCTTCCTCTAAGCTTTTTTCTAGCATTCTTTTCTCCAAGTCAACTCGGGTAATTTCTCCTTTTAAGTATTTTTCGATCATCAGGGAGGCTATATGTCCGGCATAGCGCGATCCAAAGTATCCATTTTCTATATATACAGCAATGGCAATCTTTGGATTGTTTACCGGTGCAAAGGCGATAAAAACAGAGTTGTCCGTTAGCTGTGTACGAACCCCATCAATCCTCGTAAAGTTTTCAACGGTTCCTGTTTTGCCTGCAATTTCGACACCCTCAATCTGGAGCCATCTGGCGGTTCCTTTCTTGTATACATCGGCCATACTCTGAACAACTGGTTCAAAATATTTTTTATCAATAGAGGTATGTTTGGCCTCCGTAAATTCTGGGATACTAATATCTTCAGGACCTATTTTTTTAAGCACATGTGGTGTAAAATAATGTCCCCTATTGGCAAGAGCGGCCGTCATATTGGCTAATTGAATTGGGGTAACCTCTACCTCGCCTTGGCCAATGGAATTTGATATAATCGTGGAGGAGGACCACCTGTTCTTTCCATAGATGCGATTGTAGTACTCTTTGTTGGGAATACGTCCAGGCCTTCCCGTGGGTAGGTCGTAGCCCAAAAAAGTTCCTAAGCCAAAACTTTTTACGTGTTTTTCCCACACATCCATGCCTTCGGCTGATGTTGGGAATTGATCGTATATTTTTCGAAATACACCTGCAGAATAGGCATTACAGGACATAAATAGGCCCGAATTTAAATTTCGCATTCCTCCCCCGCAATGACACCCTCTTTTTCTTTTGCCTACATAAAACCCGTTATAGCATTGAATGTTGGTTTCTGTAGTAATTGCACCTACCTGAAGTCCTATTAGGGCAGTGATGGTTTTAAATGGTGATCCAGGGGACTGGGAGGCTAAAATGGATCGGTCAAAGGTTGGCTTTGTAATAGAGTCATAATGCAATTTGCTATAGTTCCTTGATCTTTCCCTGCCTACCAATAAAGCGGGGTCATAGGTTGGACCAGAAATTAAAGTCAATATCTCGCCGGTCGATGGCTCTAGGGCTACTATTCCGCCGTGTTTCCCTATCATCAACTTTTCACCGTACTCCTGAAGTAATTTGTCTATGGTGACCGTTATTTGTTTCCCCTGTTCTGGCAGCGTATCCAGGGTTCCGTTCTTGTACGGGCCAATATCCCTGTTAAAACGGTCTTTTTGGATGTATTTTACCCCTTTGTGCCCCCTAAGGATAGATTCGTACTCCTTTTCAATGCCGGTAGTTCCCTTTAATTCCCCGGCAGCATAGGATGGATTTCGCTCCAAGTCCCATTCGTTAACTTCGCTAATGTACCCTAAAACATTGGCGCCGCTATTAGTGTCGTAATAACGCAAGGATCTCTTTTGAATGTAGAAACCTTCAAATCTTCGCATTTTTTCTTGGAGACGTCCGTAGTCTTCCTTGGAAAGCTGGGGGACTAAAACCGAAGGAAGTCTAGGGGAATAAACCCTAGCTTTTTTTAGCTGGGAAACAAACCTTTCTTTGTCAATTCCAAGTAAGGAGCAAAATTGAAGGGTATCCAAAAGCTTTACTTCCCTTGGGATGACCATAACGTCATATGCCGGCTGATTTGCTACTAAAAGCTCCCCATTTCTATCGTATATATAACCTCTCTCCGGATAGTCGTAAACTGCTTTAATGGCAGGATCTTCCAATATTTGATTAGGAGAAAAACTAAAGATCTGTAGATAGGACAATCTGCCGATAAAAGTTATTCCAACTAATAATATAATTGAGGATAATAGGATTTTTCTCATTCTTTATTAACACTAAAAAGTGAAGTCAACAGTAAGCATAAAATTAAAGAGGCTACACTAATGGATAAAACTTTCTTCAAAATTAACAGTGTATTGGCTAAACTGAAAATTTCTAGAGTAAAGAAAACCAAATGGTGTATTATAATTAATAACGTTAAAAATGTAATTTGTTGTGCTCTAGTACTATTGGTTGGTTTAAAATTTTGGAATTCATAATTCATCCCGAAACAAAATCGCATTATGGTTGGTCTAAGGTATGCAATGGTAACTGTGGCGGCGGAGTGTATGGCAACGGTATCCGAAAATATATCAATCATAAAGCCAAGTAAAAAACTTAAAAGAAGAAACAGTTGCCTTTTTTCCTTAATGGGGTACCAGTATAGGAATAGAATATAGACCATTGGATTGATATATCCAAAAAAATTGAGCTTATTAAAAATCAATACCTGCACCAAGATTAATAGTACAAACCTAATTACATGAATAAAGTAGCTATTGTGAATCATTGATTGGTCCTGTCTTCTAATTGTATTATTTCTTCACGCTGCACATTGTCCAATATGTAAATGTTCTTAACGGAGGCCATATTGTTAAAAAGTTTAATGTCAATACTATAGGAACTTTGTGTGTTGTTAATGTCAAAATTTTTGATCGTCCCTATCGGAATGTTTTCTGGAAATATACTGGAACTTGCTCCGGTAACTATGGTGTCCCCAATTTTTAGAGGTACCAGTCTTTCGATGTCTGACAGTTGCACAGTGTTGTATTCTTTTGTGTTCCAAACCAAGGAACCATAATGGTTGGTGTTTTTAATTTTCGCATTGATCCTGGATTTGGTATTCAGGATACTTTGTACCGTGGCAAAATGTTTGGAAGTATTTTCTACTATCCCTAGGATACCATTGGCGGTAATTACCCCCATATCGGGTTTAACCCCGTCCTTATTGCCTTTGTTGATCGTTATGTAGTTGCGCGGTAGGCCATAGCTGTTCTTAATTACTTGGGAGACTAGGACTTTATAATTTAAATCTGTGGTGTCCAATTGCATGGAGTCCTCCTTTTTTTTATTAAATAGAAGGGTGCGCAATCGCTGATTCTCATCCACCAACTTTTTGTTTTCCTCACTTAATCCAAAATAGGTGGTAATGTTGCTGGTGGTTTTGTAGATGTTGCCTGTGATCCAGTTTGAGGAATTAAAGTATATGGAACTGTGATAGGAACGGGATTGTACTGTAAGTGCCAAAGATATAGTCAACAAGAAAAGATAGAGCAAGAAATTTTTATATCTTAATATAAAGTTGATAATCTGCTGCATTCACTTAAATTGTTTGTTAAAATCTCAATGGTCAATTTGACCATTGAGAAATTCATGCCTATTTGCTATTTATTGCCATGTTAATAGGTGGTTACAAGTACCAAGTATTAATTAAGTTATTTAATTAAAATACTCTTGTAACGCTCCAGGTTTTTTAGAGCAATACCCGTACCCCTTACAACTGCCCTTAATGGGTCTTCCGCTATATATACGGGCAAATCTGTTTTTTGGGATAAACGTCTGTCAAGTCCCCTTAGCATAGAACCGCCACCAGCTAAATAGATACCTGTATTATAGATATCCGCTGCCAGTTCAGGGGGTGTTTGTGATAGGGTTTCCATAACGGCGTCTTCTACCCTTAGAATGGATTTGTCAAGTGCTTTTGCTATTTCGCGGTAGGAAACGGATACTTGTTTTGGTTTACCGGTCAGTAGATCTCGACCTTGAACCGACATTTCGTCTGGTGGGGTCTGTAAATCTTCAGTGGCGGAACCAATAGTAATCTTTATGTTCTCGGCAGTGCTCTCTCCAACATATAGGTTGTGTTGCGTGCGCATGTAATAGATTATGTCGTTTGTGAAGACGTCACCTGCAATTTTGACGGATTTGTCGCATACAATTCCGCCTAAGGCGATTACGGCAATTTCGGTAGTACCCCCCCCTATATCAACAATCATATTTCCTTTGGGTTGCATAATATCCAAACCAATACCTATGGCAGCGGCCATAGGTTCGTGTATAAGATAAACCTCTTTTCCGTTTACACGTTCGGCCGACTCCTTAACAGCTCGCATTTCTACCTCTGTAATGCCGGAAGGGATGCAGATCACCATTCTTAAGGCAGGTGGAAACCATTTTTTCTTTAAAGCGGGTATATTCTTTATGAACATATTGATCATCTTTTCAGAGGCATCAAAATCCGCAATAACCCCATCCTTTAAAGGGCGAATGGTTTTTATGTTTTCATGGGTCTTTCCTTGCATCATATTGGCCTCCTTGCCAACGGCAATGATTTTGCCACTTATTCTGTCCCTGGCTACAATAGATGGACTGTCTACCACCACTTTGTCGTTGTGAATGATGAGGGTGTTGGCGGTACCTAAGTCTATTGCAATCTCCTCAGTTAAGAAATCAAAGAATCCCATTTTATGTTGTTATATTTCGGTTTAAAAGTCAGTTTGATCGTTAAATGTAATAAAATTAATGTTTAAAATGACGTGTGCCCGTCATTACCATGGCAATTCCATTTTCATTACAATAATCGATACTAAGTTGGTCCTTTATAGAGCCTCCCGGTTGTATAACGCTGGTTATGCCGCTTTTATGTGCAATTTCCACACAATCTGGAAAAGGAAAGAAGGCGTCACTTGCCAATACAGCGCCGTTTAGGTCAAAATTAAAGGACTGGGCCTTGTGAATTGCTTGGTTTAAAGCATCAACACGAGAAGTTTGTCCAGTACCGCTAGCGCATAATTGTTTGTTTTTAGCAAGAACGATAGTATTGCTCTTAGTGTGTTTACATAGTTTGGAGGCAAATATTAAATCTTCCAATTCTGTGTCAGTTGGCTTTTTATCGGTGGCATTGGAAAGGTCGGAAACTTGATCAGTCTTTTCGTCCTTTTCCTGAACCAAGACCCCATTTAAGCAAGTTTTTACCGTCATTTTAGAAAGTTCAACCTCATTTTGAACCAGGATTATTCTATTTTTCTTTCCTTTTAAAATATCCAAGGCTACAGGGGTGTAGGATGGGGCAATTACGACTTCGCAGAAAAGATTGTGAATTTCCTCTGCAGTAGGTTTGTCTATTTCAACGTTGCTGATCAGGACTCCTCCAAACGCGGATACGGGGTCTCCGGCCAAGGCATCAACATAGGCCTGGTGAATAGTTGATCTGGTTGCAAGGCCACAGGCATTGTTGTGTTTTAATATTGCGAATGTAGGAGCATCGTTCTTAAATTCTTGGATAAGATTAACAGCGGCATCTACATCCAACAAATTGTTATAGGAAAGTTCTTTCCCGTGAAGTTTGTGGAACATAGCATCCAGGTCACCAAAGAAAAATCCTTTCTGATGTGGGTTTTCTCCATAGCGTAACACCTGTCCGTCCGTGGCACTTAGTTTATACGAGGCTTCTTCATGATTCTTGTTGAAATAATTAAAAATGGCTGAATCGTAATGAGATGAGACATTGAAGGATTTCGTAGCAAAACGCCTACGGTCTTCTATGGTAGTGCTGCCATTTCCCTGAGTAATTATATCCAACACTTCATCGTAATCGTTCATGGAAGAAACACAGAGGGTATCCTTGTAATTTTTGGCAGCTGCACGAATTAAAGATATACCACCTATGTCTATTTTTTCAATGATATCCTCTTCGGAAGCACCGCTAGCAACAGTTTTTTCAAAAGGGTACAGGTCCACTATAACAATATCCAACTGAGGAATTTCAAATTCTTTTAATTGTTCCTGGTCATTTTTATTGTCCTGTCGGTTCAAAATGCCGCCAAATACCTTAGGGTGCAATGTTTTTACCCTACCGCCCAATATAGACGGATAGCTGGTGACGTCCTCTACGGGTACTACATCAATTCCTAAATCCTTAATGAATGTTTCGGTGCCACCTGTGGAATAGATGGTAATTCCCAATTCATTAAACTTTTTTACCAACGGCTCTAGGCCATCTTTATGGAAAACGGATATTAAGGCTGAGGAAGCTTTTTTAGTGGTACTCATTTTGTTGTGATTGTTGTTATAGATTATAAGGACACAAAAGTAATTTTTTTGTGCTTAAAAATCAGCACGTTTATTAACAATCGCCCTAAAGTTTTAAAGAATTTTGGAGACCTCTTGGTTAACATATTCCAAAAACCGTTCATCCTCATCGGAAAATGGGTCAGGAGTGTTGGAATCGATGTCTATTTGGCCAATATTTATACCATTTAAAAATAAAGGTACTACAATTTCTGCTTTAACCGTGATACTGCATGCTATATAATTGTTCTGGGCCATTACATCCGGAACTACAAAGTTTTGATTGGATACGGCTACCTGTCCACAAATGCCTTTTCCGAAAGGGATTATAGTGTGATCTGTTGGGGCACCGGCATATGGACCTAGTTTTAGCTCCTCTTTTTTTCCATTTCTAAAGTAGAATCCCACCCAATTGTAATAGGGGACATTCTCTTTTAGCAATTCACAAATAGCCTGCATTTTTTCGGTAGCAGTTTTTTGATTGCTGTCTATAATTGCGGAAACCTTTGGTCTTAATTTAATAAGCATACAATTTTTTTTGCAAAAATAAGGCTATTTCCAAATCCTGGGGACATAAAGGCTCTAAACTTCCTGATTCATAATATTTTTGGCAAATTTCAGCCCTAAATTATAGTTAATGTTGAAGAAGAAAATGTAAAGTTATAACTTTTGATTATTTTTGTGCCAATGAAAGAAATGATGCCCAAAATACAGGCTTTACTATTGGCATTCCTTATGCTGGTCTCTACCGTTTCTTGGACGATTGAGAAGCACTATTGCTTTGGTTCATTGATAGATATTGCTTTCTTTCATGAGGCGGACACTTGCGGGATGGACATAGGGTTGGTAAACGCTACCGTGGATGAAGAGGGTAATCTTTGCTGTGAACATGAGGTTATTACGATTCCAGGTCAAGACAATTTAAAAATATCCTATTACGATATTGACCTTGGCCAACAGATGTTCATAGGGGCATATGTGGCTTACCATCTTTACCAGTTTCTGCCCGAGTCGCAGCACCTTTCTCCCTATGTGGATTATCCGCCACCTATTTTGGTGAAGGATATTCATATCTTGGATCAGGTTTTTCTTATTTGATTTTTATTAGTTCGTAGTCCTGTCTCCTTTCCAAATATCTAATTTGGAAAGGAAGGCAATGTATGTGTTGTTTATATGAACTAAATTAAAAATATCAAGTGAAGAACTTTATTAGAATTATTTTATTATGGATTCCATTTTTAGCGATGTCTCAGGATAATATTGAGGGTATGGTCATGGAAGCCAATCCAGAAAACAAACAGCTAGGTTTGGCAGGGGCCAATGTTTATTGGTTAAATTCCCAAACTGGTACCATTACCAAAATGGATGGAAGCTTTGTTATCCCATTTAAGAAGGAGAATAATCAGCTTGTAATTAGTTATGTGGGATTTGAGTCGGACACATTGTTGATTAAAGCTCCAAAATCGGTGCGCCACTGGTTAAAACCTTCCAATGAATTAAATGAAGTGGTGGTCCAAAAGAAGCGGGATGCCGTACAAAAATCGTTTTTTAGTCCACAAAATGTGGTCACCATAAATAGTGACGAATTATTAAAGGCTGCCTGTTGTAACCTCTCGGAAAGCTTTGAGACCAATCCGGCTATTGATGTTAATTTTTCAGATGCCCTGACCGGTACCAAGCAGATTCAAATGTTAGGACTTACAAGTCCCTATTTGTTGATTACCCAGGAAAGCATTCCTATGGTACGCGGTGCCTCACAGGCCTACGGACTTACCTTTACTCCCGGGACCTGGGTAGAAAGTATACAGATTACCAAAGGATCTGGAAGTGTGGTAAACGGCTATGAGAGTATTTCAGGACAAATAAATACGGAATTGGTAAAGCCGTTAACGGATAATGCCCTCTTTGTTAATGGTTATGCCAACATGAACGGTAGGTTGGAGTTGAATACTCATTTGAACCAAAAATTGACTGATAAATTGAGTTCTGGCCTTTACGTGCATGCAAACCGCAGGGATACCGCGGAGGATAATAATAATGATGGCTTTTTGGATGCACCCTTGGCCAATCAAATTAATATTCTAAATAGGTGGCAATACCAAAATGCAACTACTGGTTGGGTAAGTTTTATTAATCTTCGATTTTTAAACGATGAAAAACAGTTAGGACAAACGAATTTTGAACCCAGTACCGATAAATTCACTTCCAATTCCTGGGGAAGTGAAGTAAATACCAGAAGGTTTGACACTTCGTGGAAATTGGGCTACGTATTTCCGGAGCTTCCTTTTCAGAGTTTTAGCTTTCAAACTGCCTATAATATTCATAAACAGGATTCCTATTTTGGTTTTAACGAATATAATATTAATCACGAAAGCGTCTATTCCAACCTGCTTTTCAATTCTATAATCGGGGATACCAAGAGCAAATTTAAAACTGGCTTGACCCTTGCATATGATGGGTATGGTGAAATGGTAAATACTACCGATTATTCTAGAGTAGATAAATCTGTAGGTGCGTTTTTTGAGTATAGCTATGACAATTTAAAGGAATGGAGTTTAACCGCAGGTTTAAGAATAGATACCCATAATAATTTAGGGACTTTTGTTACGCCTAGAGTACATGTCCGTTATATGCCCTGGGAAAGAGGAAGTTTCAGAGCGTCTGTAGGTCGAGGAAAAAGGGCGGCGAATATCTTTGCTGAAAACCAACAATTATTTGCATCTTCCCGTGAGATAAATATATTGGAGGCAAATGGGAGTATTTTTGGATTAGATCCGGAAGATGCTTGGAATTATGGCGCTAGTTTTATACAGGGATTTAATTTATTCGGTAGATCAGGTAATATAACCGTAGATTATTACGTCACCAATTTTAAGAATCAGGTGGTGGTAGATTGGGAGAATCCCAGAGAGATTTCCTTTTACAATTTGGACGGAAAGAGTATAGCCAATAGTTTTCAACTGGAATTAAATCATAAAATTCTAAAGAATTTTGAATTAAGAACCGCCTACAAATTTTATGATGTGGAAACGGAATACCAAAGCGGAAGTCTGCAAAAACCCTTGCAGGCCCAACATCGGGTTTTTGCTAATTTGGGATATAATTCCGCTCCTAAAGCTAATGGATCTCAATGGCGGATGGATTATACCTTACATGCTTTGGGGAAACAACGTTTGCCTAACACCTCAGCTAATCCTGTAGACTATCAGCTGGGAGAATATTCTCCATCCTATAGTTTAATGAATGCACAGTTGACCAAGGTGTTCAACAACCATTTTGAGATTTATCTGGGTGCAGAAAATTTGACTAATTTTACCCAAGACACCCCAGTTGTAGGTGCCGAAAATCCATTTGGAAATAATTTTGATACCACCATGGTGTATGGGCCCGTTATGGGGAGAATGTTCTATATAGGGTTTAGATATAAATTATAAGTCTATTTTAAAATCGATTATACAACGTAATTAAAACATTTAACAATGAGAAATTTAATTTTAGGAGCTGCCTTTGCCTTATTAACGGTATCTGGTTATGCTCAAGAGAAAAATAAGAAAATGAGCTTTGAGGTCAATGGGAAATGTGGCATGTGCAAGGAGAGGATTGAGGGCGCCGCTCTGGCGGTAAAAGGGGTTAAATATGCCTCGTGGGATATTCCAACACATCAGCTATCGGTTATTCTTGATGAACGAAAAACCAACTCTATGGCTTTAAAAACAGCTATCATAGGTGTAGGACATGACACCAAGGAATTAAAGGCAACTGAAGAAGCTTATGAAAGCGTTCATCCTTGCTGTAAGTACCGCGAAGATAATTCCGATGATGGACAGCATCATTAAGAAAAAAGGCTTTTCTGAGAGTATGGATATTAAAAAACCGCAATTGGAATTCCAATTGCGGTTTTTTAATAGTTGTAAATATTAAGATTTACATCATTCCTGGCATCCCGCCACCCATTGGTGGGCCTGCTGCAGCAGGAACATCTTCCTTGATATCGGTCAATGCACATTCAGTAGTCAGGATCATACCGGCCACAGAGGCTGCATTTTCCAATGCAATTCTAGTTACCTTTTTAGGATCAATGATACCTGCTTTGATCATTTCAACATAGGTTTCTGATTTGGCATCATAACCAAAATCTCCCTTGCCTTCCAATACTTTGGCAACTACTACGGATCCTTCTCCGCCAGCATTTTCGACGATGGTTCTCAATGGGGATTCTATAGCTCTGGCAACAATTTGCACGCCTGTTTCTTCGTCGGCATTTTCGGTTTTTATTTTGTCAAGAACAGATTTAGCCCTTACCAAAGCAACACCACCACCGGCAACAATACCTTCTTCAACTGCTGCTCTCGTAGCGTGAAGGGCATCATCAACTCTATCTTTCTTCTCTTTCATCTCTACTTCAGAAGCAGCTCCAACATAAAGAACAGCAACACCTCCGGCTAATTTAGCCAAACGTTCTTGTAATTTTTCCTTGTCGTAATCAGAAGTGGTAGATTCTATTTGGGATTTAATCTGGTTTACTCTTGTTTTGATAGTTTTAGGTGTGCCTGAGCCATTTACAATTGTTGTATTGTCTTTGTCAATGGTAATTTTTTCACAGGTCCCAAGCATATCCAAGGTGGCATTTTCCATAGTGAAGCCTCTTTCTTCGGCTATTACGGTTCCACCTGTAAGGATAGCGATATCTTCCAACATTGCCTTTCTTCTGTCACCAAAACCTGGTGCTTTAACAGCGGCAATTTTTAAAGACCCTCTTAATTTGTTTACGACCAATGTGGCTAACGCTTCTCCATCAACATCTTCGGCAATAATCAAAAGTGGTTTTCCTGATTGGGCTACCGGTTCCAATACAGGTAACAAATCCTTCATAGATGAAATCTTCTTATCATATAATAATATGTAAGGATTCTCTAAATCGGCAGTCATTTTTTCTGAATCGGTAACGAAGTAAGGAGAAAGGTAACCTCTATCAAACTGCATACCTTCTACAACATCAACGTAAGTATCGGTTCCTTTGGCTTCCTCTACAGTTATGACACCTTCCTTACCTACTTTTCCAAAAGCTTGGGCGATAAGGTCACCAATAGTTTCATCGTTATTTGATGAAATGGCGGCTACTTGTTTTATTTTTTCAGAAGAATCACCAACTTTTTTAGTCTGCTTGGCCAAGTCTTCTACAAGAGCTTCAACCGCCTTGTCTATACCTCTCTTAAGGTCCATTGGATTTGCACCGGCAGCTACGTTCTTTAAGCCTTCCTTTACAATTGCTTGGGCAAGAACGGTTGCGGTAGTGGTACCGTCACCTGCCAAATCATTAGTTTTGGAAGCAACTTCCTTTACCATTTGAGCTCCCATGTTCTCAAGAGCGTCTGCCAACTCAATTTCTTTAGCAACCGTAACACCATCTTTTGTAATGGTGGGTGCACCAAAGGATTTGCTGATAATTACGTTCCTACCTTTGGGTCCCAAGGTTACTTTTACTGCGTTTGCCAATGCATCGACACCTCGTTTTAAGCCGTCTCTTGCATCGATATCAAATTTTATATCTTTTGCCATAATTTAGTTTCGTTTATCACTCCAAATAAAATGGAATGAAATTAATTATACTCTTTAGTTTGTTGTTTGGAATTTTCCCAACCATTGTAGGGAAATAACAATATTAAATAATTGCTAAAATGTCGCTTTCGCGCATCATAAGGTATTCCGTACCTTCAAGTTTCAATTCGGTACCGGCGTACTTGCCATAAAGGACCGTGTCTCCAACTTTAACGGTTACTTTTTCATCTTTGGTACCAGGACCAACGGCGATTACTTTACCTTTTTGAGGTTTTTCTTTTGCGGTATCTGGGATGTAAAGACCGGATGCAGTCTTTGTTTCGGCAGCCATAGGTTCTATTAGAACTCTATCCGCTAATGGTTTAATGCTAACTTTAGCCATATTATTTAGATTTTATGTTTTTAAGTTTGATTATTGTAGGCAGAAATTATGCCATTGCCTTAAAACTGACACTTTGTTGAACCAAAAATGCCAGCTTGTCACGTAAGCTGGCATTTATGCTATTTTTAATTCTATTTTTTTCTACTCTTAAAGGCTGTCGGTACTATTTGTGTCGTTAGTGGCAGGTGTAGGGAGCGTTGTTTCGGGCAAAACACCCGGTGCTGTGGTTTCAATGGGGTCGCCATTGAGTAATTTTGAATCGGAGTCACTAAAACTTCCCTTTAGTGCTACATTGGAAAGCAAAATCAATACAACCAATATGGTTGCCAATGTCCAGGTACTCTTGTCCAAAAAGTCTCCAGTTTTTTTTACCCCTCCTACAACTTGGTTGCCACTTCCGCCAAAGGATGAAGATAATCCCCCGCCTTTAGGATTTTGTACCATAATAACAAGCATCAATAGGATGCAAACTAGGATGATCAGTACCAAGAATATTGTAAATGTTGTATTCATTATTTAGTTGTTTTCTTGTTGTATCTTTTCTACCGCTTTTATTCGGTCTGCAAAGAAACTACTTTTTTCTGGATATTTCAAACTTAAAATTTTGTATGCCTGAATCGCTTTTTTATACTTCTTCTGTTCTAGATAAACCTTGGCCAAGGTGGCCGTCATTAATTCACTTTTATCAAAGGTCAAGGAATCCTTAATAGGTACTTTGGTGGGATTTACCGTGGGTACGATTTTAGGGTTGGATTCAATGAATTTATCGATCAGATCAAATTTTTTCTTTCTTACTTTATCCTCTTTTGGGGAAGCTTTAAGTGGTTTATTTTGTGCAGGCTTTTGTGAGGAAATGGGTTGGGGATTCGGTTTTTGAGTCTTTTCAGTGGTTAATTGAAGCCATTCTCCAAATGAATATTTCTCTTTCTTGGTGAAGTTTAATGGTTTTCCGATTTCCAGTGCCTCTTCAGCTTTTTTTTTATCGTCCGAAATAGATTTGTCTATTTTCGGGTCTTTGGAGGAGAAAAGTGAGGGGTCCAAAATATCGTCCGCATCTTTTACCGTCCTGGGCAAGGGTTCGTCTACCGATTCTTCGATCAGGGAATTTTCCTTTTGAAATTCTGAAACAATCTGCTCCGAAATGGTTAGGGTGTCGTTTAAAGTCGTGGTTTTGCCCAAAATAGAATCGGCAATGGTATTTTGTAGAAAATCCTTGGAGGTGATAAAATCGAATAAGATTTCCCTGTCCGCAGTATAGGCGGCGGTTACTTTAAGGGCATTGTTGTATTTAAAACTGTTGAGGTTTTTTAAGCCTTTTAAATGCATTGCCCGCGCTGCTTGGAAATAGGGGTATTCGGCCAAGACATCTTCCAGCTGATTGGTCTGTACAGGGGAAACCACTTTGTCTGGGTATTGTAATAAATATGTAAAGTCCTGTACGTTCATAAATTACCAGTCTGCTAGTGATTTGTTAAATATATCCTGGGTTATGCGTTCAAAAATTAGTTGATGGGCCTCATCTTTAACACTGGATAATTGGGAATTGGCAGGATAGTCGTAAAAGAATGAAAACCGTTGTTCAAAGTCAACATCTTCTTTAGTGTTGTTAAAGAATCTTACGTTCACGGCTATACTTAGTCGGTTTTGGGCCGCTGTTTGTTGTGATGTGGCCGTCATGGGGGAAATCCTGTATTCCACAATCTCACCCTCGTAAAGAAGATCTCCGTTGGTAGAGACCAAGTCCAAACTTGTTTGATTCAATATTAAATCCTGTAGGGCTAATGTGAAATCCCTATCCATGCCCGGCTCAAAAGTAGACCCGGGATTTTGTGAGGCATAGTTCTGGAAATATGGTACCTGAAAGGTCTTGGCCGTTCCTACATCGCCGCCAGTAAAATTGTAAATGCCACAACCCGAAATACATGATGTGAACACTAGTAAAAGAATAAAATTTCTAAGCTTGATCATTCATTTGTGTTTTTTTCTATGCTCTTTTTTCTTTTTGCCTATTGCTTACCATTAAAGGTCGTATTGTTTTATTTTACGGTAAAGTGTGCGTTCGGAGATGCCTAATTCTGCCGAAGCCGCTTTTCTCTTGCCTTTATTGCGTTCCAAAGACTTTTTTATGAGTTCTATTTCCTTGTCTTGTAAAGATAAGGTTTCTTCCTCTTGTATTTCTTCTGCAAAATGATACTTATCTTCTTGTAGCGTTTTTGCTACGGGTTTTTCTATGTACGGCTCTGGAAGCTGCAAAATTTTACTTGGGCTTTCCTCTTCTTCAGGATATTCCTCGTCCTCATCACCATAGATTTTTCGGATCAGGTTTTCGTTTTCTTCCTGTACTTTTTCACTGTCGTTGTGTTTAAGTAACTCTAGGGTCAACTTCTTTAAATCGTTAAGATCGCCTTTCATATCAAAAAGCACTTTGTACAAAATCTCCCTTTCTGTGCTAAAATCCCCCTCTTTTTTTTCCTTGTTTACAATAGCAGGTAAATTGGTATTACTGGAACTTGGAAGGTAACTGTCTAGGGAGGCCAGGGTAATGGACCTGCTTTCTTCCAGCACAGAAATCTGTTCTGCAATGTTCCTTAACTGCCTAATGTTTCCCGGCCATCTGTACTTTAAAAGCAATTGTACCGCATCATCCTCTAAACGGATAGTGGGCATTTTGTATTTCTGTCCAAAATCGGAAGCAAATTTCCGGAATATAAGATGTATGTCATCCTTGCGGTCTCTGAGTGGAGGTATGTTTATTTCTACAGTGCTTAAGCGATAATATAGGTCTTCCCTAAACTTTTCTTTTTTTATGGCTTCAAACATATTAACATTGGTTGCGGCCACTATTCTTACGTCTGTTTTTTGGACCTGCGAGGAACCTACCTTTAAAAATTCCCCATTCTCCAATACCCTTAAAAGGCGAACTTGGGTGGTCAAAGGTAATTCTCCAACTTCGTCCAAAAAAATGGTACCCCCATCTGCTACTTCAAAATAACCACTTCTAGTAGCTGTAGCCCCTGTAAAAGCTCCTTTTTCATGTCCAAAAAGTTCACTGTCTATAGTTCCTTCTGGAATAGCTCCGCAGTTGACCGCTATATATTTTGCGTGTTTTCTGTGGGAAAGGGAGTGTATTATTTTTGGAACGGCTTCTTTTCCAACGCCACTTTCTCCTGTGACTAATACGGAGATATCCGTTGGTGCAACTTGGATGGCTTTTTCAATGGCACGATTAAGTTTTACATCGTTGCCAATTATTTCGAAGCGCTGCTTTATAGATTGAATCGATTCCATCTCTTAATTGTTATTGGATAACCCAATAGGTTGTCCTATTAAAGTTCCCGATGTGCAATCCGTGATTTCAACATTCACAAAATCACCTACTTTATAGTTTTCTTTAGGGAAAACCACTACAAAACTCTGGGAGTTTCTGCCCATCCAATCCAAATCGGACTTTTTGGAGGATCCCTCGATCAGAACTTCGACAGTTTTTCCAAGTTGTTGCTTGCTCCTAATATGGCTATGTTCCCTTTGTAGGGCAATAATCTCTGTTAATCTTCTATTTTTTATTTCTTGAGGCACATCGTCTACCATATTCCTGGCTGCAGCAGTGCCCGGCCTTTCTGAATAGGAGTACATATACCCATAATCGTATTGTATTTCCCTCATTAAGGAAAGTGTGTCATTGTGGTCATCTTCCGTTTCCGATGGAAAACCGGTAATCATGTCCTGTGATATGGTGCATTCCGGAATTATTTCCTTTATGTTCCTTACTAGTTCCAGGTACTCCTCCCTGGTGTGTAATCGGTTCATTTCCTTTAAGATCCTGTCGCTGCCGCTTTGTACTGGTAAATGAATGTAATTGCAGATATTTGGATATTTTGCTACAATTTGAACGACATCCAGCGTCATGTCTTGTGGATTGGAGGTGGAGAATCTGATTCTTAATTTTGGTTGTTCCAAAGCTACCAGTTCCAATAGGTTGGAGAAATTCACTGCAGTTGCCTTTTGCATTTCCGTAGCCTTTTCAAACCCCTTCTTTAATCCGCCACCATACCACAGGTAGCTGTCCACATTTTGTCCTAATAGGGTAATTTCCTTATAGCCTTTATGGGCAAGGTCATTCACCTCCTCTATAATTGATTGTGGGTCTCGGCTACGTTCCCGACCTCTGGTAAAGGGAACAACACAAAAGGTACACATGTTGTCACATCCACGGGTGATGGAAACAAATGCGGTTACCCCGTTGGTGTTAAGGCGTACTGGAGAAATATCACCATAGGTTTCTTCTTTGGAAAGAATAACGTTTACTGCATTTCTGCCGTCATCTACCTCTTGTATAAGGTTGGGCAAGTCCTTGTAAGCATCCGGGCCTACTACCATGTCCACGATTTTTTCTTCCTCCAGCAACTTGGTTTTGAGTCTCTCTGCCATACAGCCAAGAACCCCCACCTTCATATGGGGCCTATGTCTTTTTACAGCATTAAACTTCTCTAAACGCTTGCGAATGGTAAGTTCCGCCTTTTCCCTTATGGAACAGGTATTCACTAATACAAGGTCGGCATCTTCCAAAACTTGAGTGGTGCTAAAGCCTTCATTGGACAAGATGGAGGCAACTATTTCACTGTCCGAAAAGTTCATGGCGCAACCATAGCTTTCTATGTATAGATTTCTAGTGCTATTTTCCTTTTTGGCAATGTTTATAGTGGTTCCTTGAATATCTTCGTCTATTGTCTTCTCCATTTTATTATGCATTCATCGTCAACTTTAAGAGTAGGCAAAGATAACATTATATAATAATATATGACATATTGACAGTTAAATATTTCTCAAAAATCGCCCAAGTTTATAAGTGTGTCCCTATCTATTTATAGAGTGCCATTTTTGTTTTATTGCCCTTAAAACTAGGGCGTACCTATTTATGTTGTGGCTATCAGGGGTTTGTTTGTGTCAAGTGCCGAAGGAGGTGATGGTAAATGTGTAGAACTGGATCTTTATGCATTCGATATTTGAATTTTTTGGAAAAACCCCAAGCTTTAAAAATGTATATGCCGGAATTGATAGATTAATCGGTTTTAGCGTATGGATGTTTTTAATATTATTCTTGTGGGGGGTGATGGAAGGGAGATTGTTTGTGAATATGGGTATATCGGAAATAAGATTAGGGAAATAAGCTCATTCAATCTTAAATAACTGGGGGCAAAATATTTTAAATACTCCTTAAAATCCGGGTGTTTTTTTATGGTGGGGCAAATGAAAATCCGTTAAATAAAAAAATTGATATACTTTTGTGTCACCAAAAACGAGTTAATGGCAAAGAATTTAGTAATCGTAGAGTCTCCGGCTAAAGCAAAAACAATTGAAAAATTTTTAGGAAAGGAATTTAAGGTCGAATCCAGTTTTGGGCATATTGCCGATCTGCCTTCCAAAGAATTGGGAGTGGATGTGGATAATAATTTTGCTCCTAAATATATTGTCGACAAGGATAAAAAGGCCCTTGTAAAAAAACTTAAGGATTTAGCGGATAAGGCCGAAACTATATGGCTTGCTAGTGATGAGGATCGAGAGGGGGAAGCTATTTCTTGGCATTTGGCCGAAGAGTTAAAATTGGATAAGAATAAAACAAAACGGATTGTTTTTAACTCCATTACCAAATCTGCGATTCAGAAGGCCATTGAAAATCCAAGGGAAATTAATTACGATTTGGTAAATGCCCAACAGGCAAGGCGTGTGCTGGATAGGTTGGTAGGTTACGAACTATCTCCGGTACTTTGGAAAAAAATTAAACCGGGATTATCTGCTGGAAGGGTTCAATCTGTAGCGGTAAGGCTAATAGTAGAAAGGGAACGGGATATAGAGGCTTTTAATCCTGAAGCGGCCTTTAGGATATCGGCCGAATTCAAAACGAATGAGGGAAGTATTTTTACGGCTAAGTTAAATAAGACTTATGCAAGTAAGAAAGAAGCGGAAGCTTTCCTTAAGGAAAATATAGGCGCCAATTTTTCTGTTGCTTCCTTAGATAAGAAACCGGCCAAAAAATCACCGGCAGCACCTTTTACAACGTCAACATTGCAACAGGAGGCCTCTAGGAAATTGTATTTTTCGGTTTCAAGAACCATGCAAGTGGCACAACGGTTGTATGAGGCAGGGTTAATAACCTATATGAGAACAGATAGTGTTAACCTCTCTAAAGACGCAATAGATGCGGCAAAGGATGCTATTGTAAGTAATTACGGCAAAGAATATAGTAAGGTTAGGAATTTCACTGGAAAAACTAAGGGAGCACAAGAGGCTCACGAGGCCATTCGCCCTACAGAGATGACCAATCAGTCGCCTTCTTTGGAAAGAGATCAAGCCAGGTTGTACGAACTAATCTGGAAACGTACCCTGGCCTCACAAATGAGTGATGCCGAATTGGAACGTACCAATATAAAAATAAAGTCCAATACCCATAAGGAGGAATTTACCGCCAATGGAGAGGTCATTAAATTTGATGGTTTCCTGAAAGTGTATTTGGAGGGAACAGATGAAGAAGATATTAGTGAAGAGCAGGAAGGAATGCTTCCGGCTATGAAGGAAGGGGAAAAACTCCTTAACAATTATATAACGGCAACAGAACGTTTTTCAAGGGCTCCATATAGATTTACGGAAGCCTCTTTGGTGAAGAAACTGGAAGAATTGGGAATAGGAAGACCATCTACTTATGCACCTACCATTTCCACTATTCAGAATAGAGGTTATGTTGAGAAAGGTACCGTTGAGGGGGTAGAAAGGAGTTATGTTCAATTACTATTGAAAGCCGACACGCTTACGGCAAAGGATTTAACGGAAAATGTGGGGTCGGACAAGGGTAAATTGGTCCCTACGGATATTGGAATGATCGTAACCGATTTTTTGGTAAGTCATTTTGAAACAATTTTAGATTACCATTTCACCGCTAAGGTGGAAGAGAACTTTGATGAGATAGCTTCCGGGGATGAAGATTGGCAAAAAGTAATGAAGGATTTCTATGGAGATTTTCATCCCAAGGTTCTGGATGTGGAAGAAAATGCAGATCGGGCTAGTGGAGAACGTATTTTGGGAACCGATCCCAAAACAGGGAGACAGGTCTCCGTTAGATTGGGTCGCTTTGGCCCCATGGTGCAGGTAGGTACTGTAGATGATGAAGAAAAACCGTTGTTTGCCAGTCTATTGCCTGATCAGTCCTTAAACTCCATTGGCTATGAAGAGGCGATGGACCTGTTTAAGTTGCCCAGAAAACTTGGGGTTTATGAGGATGAAGAAGTAGAGGCCAATGTGGGCAGGTTTGGACCATATATTAGGTTTGGAAAGAAGTTTGTTTCGCTAGGCAAGGATGAAAATGCCATGGAGATTGGTATGGATAGGGCTGTGGAGCTAATAAAAGAAAAGCAAAAAGCAGATGCACCTATAGCCACCTATGAGGATAAGGAGGTGACCAAAGGAGTTGGTAGGTTTGGACCATTTATCAAATGGGACGGAATGTTCATCAATGTAAACAAGAAATATGACTTTGATAGTCTTTCCAAACAGGATATTGAAGAAATCATAGAAGTAAAAAAACAAAAAGAAATTGATAAATTGGTCCAGGAATGGCCAGAGGAAGGTATCCGTGTAGAAAAGGCTAGATGGGGCAGGCATTCCATTATTAAGGGTAAGATAAAAGTGGAGATTTCCAAGGATGTGGACGCAACTAAGATCTCCCTTAAAGAGGCACAGGCATTAATAGAGAAAAAGACACCTAAGAAAAAAACCAAAGCAAAACCTAAGGCTAAAAAATAATATGGCGTTCGATTTTTTAGTACCTGTTTCTGATAAGGTACTGGCCCACTGCGAATTATTACCGTCCCAGGCACTGGGGAAGCACGTGTACATGCATACTAGTAGGCATGGTCTTCCGGTATTGGCAAATGTTAGTGTCGCCATATTGGGGGTTAATGAGTCTAGGAATGCCTTTGAGAAAAAACCGGAGCGTCTGGATATATCGGAGATTAGGCTGCAGCTTTATAATCTAATGATCGGCAATTGGAATTCTTCCATTGTGGATTTGGGCGATATAGAAGAGGGTGATACCGTTGAGGATACTTATTTTGTGGTCAAGGAAATTGTAGCCGGTTTATTAGAAGAAAATATCATTCCCATTGTTATTGGTGCTACGCAGGACATAACCTATCCTACTTATAGGGCATTTGACGGACTAAAAAACATGGTTAATTTAGTATCCATTGATAGTAGGTTCGATTTTGGGATGGATGAGGAGCTTATCTCTTCCCATTCCTATATGAGTAAAATAATTACAGATAAACCCAACAATCTCTTTAACTTTTCCAATATTGGCTATCAGAGCTATTTTAATTCCCAAGAGGAATTAGATCTTATGGAGCATCTTTTTTTTGACTCCTATAGGTTGGGCGAATTAATTTCCAATATAACCTTAGCGGAACCCGTGCTTAGGAATGCCCATGTGGTAAGTCTGGATGCACGTGCCATACGTGCCGCCGATATAGGGTATTCCAGAAATTTTTCTCCAAACGGTTTTAACGGGCGGGAAATTTGTTCCATTGCAAGATATGCTGGAATTAGCGACAATGTTGCCGTTTTCGGAATTTATGAATGCGAGAACAGCAATCAATCTTTTCAACTTGTTGCCCAAATAATATGGTATTTTATAGAGGGGCTGAATTTTAGGATTCAAGAGTCTCCCAACAGTAATAGTAACGACTTCACCAAGTATACGGTACCTACCACAGATGAGTCCCTTGTCTTCTATAAAAGCCACTTGAGCGAAAGGTGGTGGGTAGAGGTACCATCTATTTTAACTTCACATACTAAAACAAATTCACCTGCGTTATTACCATGCACCGAATTGGATTATCTAGATGCATGTAATCAAAATATTCCTGAGCGGTGGTTTAAAGCCTATAAAAAAGGCTTTAATTGAAACATTTTTTTATTGCATAAAATTTGTTTTATACAATAAATTATTTAAAAATAAGTTTTAGAGAATAATACTTGTGTTTGCATTTATAATCATAATCGAAATTTAACCTAACGTATGAAGAAGCTATTGTTGTCATCTATAGCATTTGTTTTTTTACTCTCAAGTTGTGGGTCCAAAACAAAAGGAGAGCTTGTCGGAGCTCAAGGAAAAAAATGGTATCCCGAAAAGCCCTATGGTATGGAATTGATTCCTAGAGGAGCATTCATCATGGGTAAGAGTGAGGAAGATCAGGCTAACGTAAAAAATGCCCCGACAAAGACTGTTACTGTTCGATCTTTCTACATGGATGATACGGAAATAACAAATAGCGAATATCGTCAATTTGTAGAATGGGTCAAAGATTCCATAGCAAGGACGCAATTGGCTATTCTAGCAGATGAATTAGGGTTGGGTCCCGAGGATGGGGGTATAGGCGAATATGCCTTTAAGGATGCCGATACTACAAAATTATCTGCCTACGATAAATATATGCTGAACAACTATTCCGGAATGGGTGAAACAGGCTATGAAGGAAGGGCGTTGAACAAAAGGATTGATCTGATATGGGATGTATCACGATATCCGGACGAGTATTACACGGAGGTTATGGTAGATTCCATATATCTTTCTGAAGAAGAATCCTATAATGGACAACGTAATATAGATGTAACCCGACTAAAATACAAATATACCTGGATGGACATAGAAGCAGCTGCTCGTGCCAAAAAAGGAAGTAGAAAGGATTTTATAAAGCAGGAGGAATTGGAAATATATCCAGATACCACAGTATGGATAAAGGATTTTTCATATTCCTACAATGAGCCTATGCACAACGATTACTTCTGGCACGACGCCTATAGTGACTATCCGGTTGTTGGAGTTTCATGGCAACAGGCACAGGCTTTTTGTAATTGGAGGACAAAATATAAGAATGACGATCAAAAAAGTAGGGGCAAGCAATTTGTCAACCGCTTTAGATTACCAACAGAAGCAGAATGGGAATATGCTGCCAGAGGAGGAATAGAAAGTGGAACATATCCATGGGGTGGACCATATGTAATTAGTGATACGGGTTGTTTTATGGCAAACTTTAAACCTCAAAGAGGAGATTATGCCGCCGACGAAGCCTTGTATACCGTAGAGGCGAAGGCCTATGAGCCCAATGATTATAACCTGTACAACATGGCCGGTAATGTTTCGGAATGGACCAATAGTAGCTACGACCCAAATTCTTACGAATATGTATCTACCATGAACCCTAATGCGGAATCTACCCAAAACGCTAGAAAAGTTATAAGGGGTGGGTCTTGGAAAGATGTTGCTTATTTCCTACAGGTAAGCACCAGGGATTACGAATATCAGGATTCGGCACGTAGTTACATCGGTTTCAGGACCGTACAGGATTACATGGGGGAGGAAGACTCTACTAATTAATATATAAAATAAAGAAGACTTTTATATTAAATCAAACGTTAAACCAAATACTTATTATTAATATTACTTAATTAAATTTAAAATTATGGCACAGTCAAAATCAACTAAGAAATTATTTAACATGGCCTACGGCCTTGGCGCGTCTATCGTAATCATTGGTGCATTGTTTAAAATTCTTCACTGGGAGTTCGGACCCCTAACAGGAGGTCTCTTGTTGGCAGTAGGTCTAATTACAGAAGCATTAATTTTCGCGATCAGTGCATTTGAACCTATCGATGATGAATACGATTGGTCATTGGTATATCCAGAATTGTCTGGAGGGGAATTGTCAAATAGAAAAGCAAACGAATCTATTGAGTTGAAGGATGCTGAATCTTCTTTGTCAAAAAAATTGGATGATTTGTTAAAAGAAGCTGGTGTAGATGCCAGCCTTATGGAAAGTCTTGGTTCTAGTATTAGAAACTTTGAAGGAGCTGCCAAAGGTATAGCCCCAACAGTAGATGCTATGGAGTCTACTAAAAAGTATTCTGATGAAATGGTACAAGCTGCCGCGCAAATGGAATCTTTGAACAGTCTGTACAAGGTACAATTGGATAGTGCAAGTAGACAAGCTTCTATCAACGAGGAAGTGGTGCAGAATTCAAGTGCCTTAAAAGATCAAATGGAATCTTTGGCAACCAACCTTTCTTCTTTGAACGGAGTATACGGTGGTATGCTATCCGCAATGAATAAAAACTAATTAGTTAGAATTCAATAACCAAACCCAAATCAATTATTAATTTAAACTAATTAGAAAATGGCAGGAGGAAAACAATCACCACGTCAGAAAATGGTAAACTTAATGTACTTGGTCTTCATTTGTATGTTGGCCCTGAACATGAGTAAGGAAGTGCTTGCGGCTTTCGGTCTTATGAACGAAAAGTTGGAAGCGTCCAATACTGAAACAACACAAAATAACCTTGCTTTCTTGAGCGGCTTGGAAACAAAAGCAGGCGAAAACGAAGAAAAGTTCGGTCCAATTTTGGAAGATGCCAAGAAAATAAAGGCCTTGTCCCTAGAGTATTCTGACTATCTGGAAAACCTTAAGACGGAAATGATGAAGGGTGTAGAAGACCCTAAGGATTACCAGGTCATGGACAAAACAGATTATCTAGATCAAAAATTCTTTCAAGGAGATAACCTAGGTCAGGAAGGTAAAGAATTCATGAAAAGAATCACGGATTACCGTACCCAGGTTGCCGCTGTTTTGCCCGCTAGTATGCAGAATGTCAAAGACGCTGTGAAAACAAGATTTGAAACTGGTGATGAGAACGGTAAAGTAGAAAACAGGGACGGAATCAAAGTAGATTGGTTGGCCTATCATTATGAGGGCTTTCCTTTGATAGCTTCTTTAACCAAGCTTACTGCTCTTCAGGCCGATATTAAGGCTACAGAACAAGATGCTTTGAAGGCTATGTTGCAAGGGCAGCTAACAAGTGAGGTATCTATGACCAACTATACCACTTTGTTGGAGCAAGAGAAATCTGCTTTTTACGCTGGTGAACAATTTTCTGGAAATATTGTATTAGGTCGTAAAGATGCCAGTACAAAGCCTAACGAAGTGAACTTGACCCTTGATGGAAGAAAGTTAAGTGAAGGTACAGATTATGTTATCGAGGATGGTAAAGTACGGTTGACAATAAGTGCTGGAAGTGCAGGTGATCATAAGATTGCTGGTAATTTAGTGTTTATGCAGGATGGAGAGCGTACAGAAGTGCCTGTGTCCTCAACATTTGCAACTATAACCAAGCCAAATGCTGCTGTAATTTCAGCGGATAAAATGAATGTGGTATATCGTGGGGTTTCTAACCCGATCACCATATCGATTCCTGGTATTCCTGATAACAATGTTTCTGCATCTGCACCTGGACTTAGCAGGCAAAGTGGAAGTAAATATGCTATGAGTCCTGGAACAGGAAGAACTGTTTCTATTACCGCCTCAGGTAAGTTGCCTGATGGCCAAATGATCAAAACTTCTTCGGAGTTCCGGATTAAGGATATTCCAAGACCTTCTGGTTCTGTGAGAGGAGAATCCGGAAGTGCCAAAATGGGAAAAAACAACTTGGAGATTTCTACTATAGGTGCTATGTTGGAAGATTTTGATTTTGATCTTAACCTAGCGGTTAGTGGATTTAAATTTAAAGTTCCAGGACAGCCAACAGTAGATGTAAATGGAAACAAATTGGACGCTAGAGCTAAATCTGCCCTTAAAAGAGCAGGTCGTGGGGATGCCGTTCAGATCTTTGATATTGAAGCTTACATTACAAACAACAAAGGCTATAAGCTTAAAAAAGTATCTCCTGTAGTAGTGGAGATAACAAACTAGTAAAAATGTTCTGAAATTGGCCATGGTAGATAAGGAATATTTGCCATGGCTTTTTCACCAGTCTGCCGGGAAGTGCGACTGAAGACTAAAAAAATAAATTTTAACAGATGAATTGGAAAAATATTTTATTAATTGGAGTAGTGGTTCTGTTACCGTTGTCTATTTCCGCCCAGGCAAATATTTTAAATGCCAAATTACCGGAAGAGATAGGTAAGAAGACTCAGGCGCAGATAGAGAAGGATAACGACGGTCCCTTACCTTATGCTTATGTGGACGATAGAGATATTCTTTGGTCCAAGACTATTTGGGAAGTCATTGACCTGGACGAGCGTGTTAATTTTCCGCTGTATTATCCTTTGGATACCATTGATATAGGTCCTGACAGAAGATCGTTGTATGATGTGCTAATCAAGAACATTAAGAACGGAAGGTTGGAAGATGTCTACGTGGATTCCTATTTTACCGAAAAAAGAAAATTTAGTGATTTGGCCGCTACTTTGGAGAAAGTGGATACCACAGATTACGGTTACGAGCAATATAATGCAGGTGAACCAATTTCTCCTGAATATATTAATCGTAGAAGCCTGGCGGCTGCCGACCTTGAGGAATACCTAGTTAAAGGAATATGGTATTTTGATAAAAGGCTGGGTGAGCTAAAATACCGATTGTTGGGTATTGCTCCCGTAGCTCCGGATGTTAACTTTATAGATGATGAGTCTATGGATTTGGCCGAAGCTAAAGTGCCATTGTTCTGGGTATGGTACCCCAGTGCCAGACAAATATTACACGAGGCAAAAGTTTTTAACCAGCGAAATTCAGCACAACCCATTTCTTTTGATATGTTGTTGAACGCTAGAAGATTCAATGCAACTATCTATAAAGAGGATAACGTGCATGGTGATCGTGAGGTAAAGGACTATATAGCTGATAATGCCCTGTTCCAATTATTGGAGGCCAAACGAATTAAGGAGGTTATCCGAGATAAGGAGCAAGATATGTGGGCCTACTAGCCTTAATAAAATTCCAATTCACATATAAAGTTAAGAGGCTGTCTAAAAAGGCAGCCTCTTTTTTTTGTGCTTCTCTTTCAAAAGTAAGATACCTTAAATTGAGAAAAGAAAGTACTTTATATGGGGCTACCATGATTAATATTTCATTTTGATGAAGATTTAGATTTCCTTCTCTACTTTTGCAAAATGGTAGATTATCTAATTGTGGGGCTGGGCTTGGCCGGTATTTCCTTTTGCGAAGCATTGGAGAGAAATAAAAAATCTTTTAAAGTAATCAGTGATGATTCCCAAACCTCTTCCGTGGTTGCAGGCGGACTGTACAACCCGGTTACCCTTAAACGTTTTACCTTGGCCTGGAATGCCAATGAACAGCTAGACTTGGCCATGCCCTTTTATGTCCACTTAGAAAAAAAACTAAATATTCAATTGGATTATAAAATTCCAATCCTGAGGCGTTTTGCCAGTATAAATGAGCAAAATCTTTGGTTTGAAGCTTCGGACAAGCCTAACCTAAGTCGTTTTATCCTTCCAAGGATACTTCCTAATAAAAATCCGAACATAGATGCACCTCATGGCTATGGGGAAGTTTTGCAAACAGGGAGAATAGATACCTCTGTGTTATTGTCGCAATATGAAAGTTATTTGTTGGAACAAAATATGCTACATCAGGAATCCTTTGATTTTGAAAATTTGAAGTTGTCTGGCAACCATGTGGAATATTGTGGTTTAAAGGCCAGAAATATCGTGTTTGCAACCGGGTTCGGCTTAAAAAGCAATCCGTATTTTAATTATTTGCCACTCAACGGAACCAAGGGAGAATTGTTGACCATTAAGGCACCAGCTTTAAAGGAAAATTGGGTTATAAAATCATCCGTATTCATTATTCCTTTAGGAGATGATTTATACAGGGTGGGGGCCACTTATAAATGGAAGGATAAGACCAATACGCCAACGGAAGAAAGCAAACAGGAACTTTTGCAAAAGTTGGACAGCTTTTTAAAATGCACGTATCAGGTCGTTGATCATGTGGCTGGAATTAGGCCAACGGTAAGTGATAGGAAACCACTTGTAGGAAGGCATCCCCTGCATGAAAATATGTTTTTACTTAACGGTCTGGGGTCTCGTGGTGTCATGATCGCCCCCATGGCTTCCAAACAACTTTACGGCTTCATAGAAAATAATGAGGCTTTGGATTCTGAAATGGACATATCCCGCTTTACCAAAAAATACTTTAAGGATTAACCTTAGCAGTCTTTGGGTCATAATTTATGAAAAAATTGATCCATATATTTCGCGAAACCCTAATAATAAAAGGCATAAAAACGATCATTGTAAAAATAATGGCGATAAAAGTATTTATTAAGGAGGCATTTAAAAATAAAAAGGCAATTACGAATGTGGCCACTGCAAAAGCTACGCCTACACCATAACTAACATACATGGCGCCATAAAAAAATGAGGGTTCTATTTTGTATTTGGTACCGCAATGTGAACAACGCTCGTGCATTTTAAAGATATTTGCCAAACGATATGGGTTTTTGTCTTCATACATGCTCTCTTCGTGACATTTAGGACAAGTTCCTGTTAAAATACTGTAGAGTTTGTTTCCTTTTTTTAACATTTGCAAAAAGTTTCTACAAATGTACATGTTTGTAGAGTTAATCAGTGTAACATTAGTCACCAAATATGCTTAATATCCATAACCTCTCCGTATCCTTTGGAGGAGAATACTTGTTTGAAGAAATATCTTTCCGTTTAAATTCCGGGGACCGGGTTGGTCTAATAGGAAAAAACGGGGCAGGTAAGTCAACTTTGTTGAAAATCCTATCTAAGGATATGCCGATAGATTCGGGCACTATAGCCTCTGATAAAGATCTTAAAATGGGTTTCTTACGGCAGGATATCGATTTTGATCTAGGAAGGACGGTACAGGAAGAAGCCCATCAGGCCTTTGTGGAAATAAAGGCTTTGGAGCTTAGATTGGACGAAATCAACCATCAGCTGGCCGAACGTACGGACTATGAAAGTGAAGGCTATAATCAGTTGATTATAGACTTGAACGATGTAACCCATCATTTTGAAATATTGGGGGGTTATAATTATGAGGGGGAAACAGAAAAAGTACTTTTGGGCCTTGGGTTTAAACGGGAAGATTTTGATCGTAGAACGGAAACTTTTTCCGGCGGTTGGCGAATGAGGATAGAATTGGCGAAGCTTTTATTGCAGAGTAATGACGTGCTTTTATTGGATGAGCCAACAAACCATTTGGATATAGAATCTATAATTTGGTTGGAGAATTTTCTAAAAAGTTATCCAGGTGGTGTCATGATCGTTTCCCACGATAAAATGTTTCTGGATAATGTTACCAACCGGACCATTGAAATTTCTTTGGGCAGGATATATGATTATAGCAAGCCTTACTCCCAGTACCTGGTACTGAGGAACGAGATAAAGCAACAGCAGTTAAATGCTCAGAAAAACCAAGAGAAGGAAATACAGCAGGCCGAAAGATTGATTGAAAAATTCAGGGCAAAATCCACAAAGGCATCCATGGCACAATCCCTAATCAAGAAGCTCGATAAAATGGAGCGGATAGAGGTTGATGAGGATGATAATAGCGTAATGAATTTGAGATTTCAAGTTTCCGTTACCCCTGGTAAGGTGGTAACGGAAATTGAAGGTTTGGCTAAAAGTTATGGTGATAACCACGTGTTAAGGGGGATAGATCTTTTGATTGAACGGGATTCCAAGACTGCTTTTGTGGGGCAAAACGGACAGGGGAAATCCACATTGGCAAAAATTATGGTGGGGGATTTGGACCATAAGGGACACTTGAAACTTGGGCACAATGTTCAGATCGGATACTTTGCACAAAATCAAGCAGAATATTTGGATGGTAATAAGACGATTCTGGACACCATGACAGATGCAGCCAATGAGAAAAATAGAAGTAAGGTACGGGATATTTTAGGCTCCTTTCTTTTTAGGGGGGATGAGGTAGAAAAATACGTAAAAGTGCTTTCTGGTGGAGAACGGAACAGATTGGCCCTCGCTAAAATGCTCCTACAGCCTTTTAACGTATTGGTCATGGATGAGCCTACCAACCACTTGGATATCAAATCCAAAAATGTGCTAAAACAGGCACTTCAAAATTTTGATGGTACTTTGATTTTGGTGAGCCACGATCGGGATTTTTTACAGGGCCTCACCAATAAGGTATATGAATTTAAGGATGGGAAAATCAAAGAATATCTAGGGGATATAGATTTCTATTTGGAACAGAGAAAGGTCGAAGATTTTCGGGCCATAGAAAAGAAGCAAACAGTAGTCGCTAAAAAGGAAAAGCCCAAGGAAAAACATGTTGATTTTGAAGATCAAAAAAAGATCAAATCCCTAAAAAATAGACTTAGTTCAGCGGAAAGTGATATTGCCAAGTTGGAAAAGGAGATAGCGGGAATTGATCAAGATTTACTTTTAAATTATGATGCTACCATTGCAAAATCCAATTTTTTCGACTCCTATCAGAAGAAAAAAAATACCCTGGAAAAGCTGATGAAAACTTGGGAAAATATTACTCTGGAACTTGAAGAGTTTTCCTTGTAGGTGAACTAAGCGAAATAATTACATATATTTCACCACAACTTTTCGCACTTTCACAACATTTACGGCACTTTGAGGTTTGTTTCATCGATTATTTTTGCGGTTTATCGGACTATCTCCTTATTTTGTAGGGTAATTCCTAGTTATTATAGTTAGGTAATAATAATATAAGTATGATGAAGTGCATTTTGATGCTATTTATGCTTGCGGTGGGGCCATTTATGAACGGACAGGTTTCTGGTCCGGAAAAAAAGGCGCTATTAGAACTCTATAACAGTACTATGGGAGATGCTTGGACCATGAAATGGGATTTAAGTGCTCCTGTTTCAACTTGGGAGGGTATAACCGTGGAAAGCAATAGGGTGGTTTCCATTAATTTAATGAACAACAACCTTAGGGGGAACTTGCCAAATTCAATAGGCGACCTAAAGAATTTAAAAGTTTTCAATCTGGCCTTAAATAATATTGGGGGGACTATTCCGGAAAGTATAACCGAATTGAAAAAATTGGTGGTGCTCAGGTTGGGGAAAAATAAGATAACAGGAGGGATTCCTGAAAATATCGGAAACCTTGAAAAACTCGTTGTACTGGACCTGTTTTATAATAACCTTGTCGGTGAATTGCCACCTAGTATTGGGGAGATTAAAAGGTTAAGGGTTATATTGCTTTCACATAACGGATTAAGTGGTTCAATTCCTTTGACTTATGGAAATTTAAAATATTTGGAGCGCTTGGAGTTGAGCGATAACAATTTTGGAGGTGAAGTGCCTGCCAATCTCGAAAATTTGACAAACCTGAAAATGCTTGTCTTAGCAGAAAATGGATTTAGAGGGGAATTTCCAGAGGATATCTTGGGCCTGCCTAACCTAAAGTTGGTACAACTTCAAAACAATAGATTCGGCAAACAGGATTTTAATAATGATAACAATATAAATAAGTTTGCCCTTTTTGATTTTGATGGAAGTGATCATAGAATCATCGATTTTAATAAAATTAACGATAAAGATGTTAGGACTGCCGATATCAGGTTTGAGGATGCAGTGGAATAAAAAATAGGATATGATACAACGAAAATTAAATAACACGAACTTTTTGATGCTAATGGTGTTTTGCTTGGTGTTTACCAGCACAGTTTTTGCCGATGTTCCAAAAGGAGAGAAAAATGTTCTGTTGGAGCTCTATAAAAGTACAGATGGTAAAAAATGGAATACAACTTGGGATGTTGATGCTCCGGTCGACACATGGTACGGAGTAACAGTGGAAAATGGGCACGTAGTGGGAATTAATCTTTTTAGAAACAATCTTGAAGGAAGTTTACCGGAAAGTATAGGTTATTTAAAACATCTGGTACATCTTAATCTAGCTTTTAATATTATTAGTGGTCAGATTCCGAAAAGTATGGCCCAGCTTAGTAATTTGGAGGTTCTAAAGTTGGAGATGAACAGGTTGGAAGGCGAAATACCATCAGAAATGGGAAGTATGAAATCCTTAATAAAATTATCGGCCTTTAATAATTTTCTTTCTGGACAAATTCCGGAAAGTCTTGGTGATATTCAGACTTTAAAAGAGCTTAACCTGTCAAGTAACAATCTTACTGGGCGTATCCCAAATTCACTTGGCGAGCTTTCAAAATTGGAAAGTCTAGGGCTTTTTGAGAATAAATTGTACGGCTCAATTCCGGGAGAATTAGGGAAGTTGGGAAAATTGAAGGAATTGGTCTTGGCGAACAATGAACTTGGTGGTGAAATTCCAAAAGAGTTTGGACAATTGGCAAGCCTTAAAGTTCTTCAAATCCAGAACAATAATATTTTTTCGTTCGAAAATATAGCGAGCATGAATTCAGGTCAGTTCCTTGTTTTTGATTACGATAAGGTTGAGGTAAAGGAAGATGACAAGTTTAGGGATTTTGATGTTAATAAGACCCGTATGGCAGATACGAAGTTTGAGGATGAAATGGAGGAAAAGTAATTATTAAAAAATAGTTGGTTTGGTTAGAGGGAATACAATTTGTATTCCTTTTTTTGTTTTTGATATTTCCTCAATTCAGAACTTTAGGATACATTTAACGAAAATCCCTTAAACTTTACGATAGTTTTGCAATCAAACCACCTTATTGGCCTTTTATGAATTCTAGAAAAATTGTATTATCTATTATTGGGGTGCTCCTTATAATTGGCTCCATTTTTGGTGCGAAATATATTATAAATAGTAAAACGACTCCAAAACCAAGACCCGAAAAAGTGGTTAAAATGGTTGTTGTGGAGATTGTCAAGAATGGTAATGTGCCCATTATTATTCCGGCAAACGGAAATCTTGTAGCCAAAAGAAGGGTGGAGCTGTACGCAGAGGTTCAAGGTATATTTAATGCTGGTCAAAAATTGTTCAAACCGGGACAGGAGTATAGGAGTGGGGAAATTTTAATAGAGATTGACGCTGCAGAATATTATGCCAATGTTCAATCTTCCAAAAGTAATTTATATAATTTAATAACTTCTATAATGCCAGACCTACGTTTGGACTATCCGGAAGTATTTAATAAATGGCAAACTTTTTTGGCGAATTTTGATATTAATAGAAGTGTTCCTCCTCTTCCTGAAATGTCTACCGAAAAGGAGAAATATTTTATTTCCGGTCGAGGTATCTTGACAAGTTATTACACTATAAAAAACTTGGAGCAGCGGTTGGCAAAATATACAATTGCGGCGCCTTTTAGTGGAGTGCTTACCGAGGCATTGGTTACGGAGGGTACCTTGGTTAGGTCTGGTCAAAAATTGGGTGAGTTTATTAACACCAATGATTATGAGCTGGAAGTGGCCATTAGCAAAACCTACAGCGACCTGCTGAATGTAGGTGAAGTAGTGGAGTTAAAAAGTATAGACAGGAATAAAACCTATAACGGAAAAGTTTCGCGAATAAATGGGCGGGTAGATTTAGATTCCCAGACCATTACGGCTTTCATAGAGGTTAAGGACCCAGACCTAAGGGAAGGTATGTATCTAGAGGCCTACCTGAAAGCGAAAGAGGAGGTGGATGCCATTGAAATAAATAGAAGTTTATTACTGGAGACAGACCAAATATTTGTTGTTAGGGACTCCGTACTGGATTTGATACCGGTAAAACCAGTTTATTTTTCAGATAGCAAAGTAGTTTTAAAAGATGTGCCAGACGGGCTATCAATTTTATCCAAACCAGTAATGGGCGCCTATTCCGGAATGTTGGTAAAGGTATTTAATGACCAAGAAACCAACAATAAGAACTAATGAGGAATATTATAGCCTATTTTATTAAGTACCATGTAGCTGTAAATGTAATAATTGTGGCTTTCCTTATTTTTGGTATTGTGGGGGCGCTATCGTTAAAGTCTTCATATTTCCCACTAACAGACTCCAAAAATATAACTATTAATGTTACCTATCCAGGAGCTTCCCCGCAAGAGGTTGAAGAGGGGATTGTGCTTAAGATAGAGGATAATCTAAAAGGTTTGGAAGGGGTAGATAGGGTTACTTCCACTTCTAGGGAAAACAGCGGTATTATAAATGTGGAGATCGAGAAGGGCAGGGATATAGACTTTATGCTCTTGGAAGTGAAAAATGCTGTGGATAGGGTGCCTTCGTTTCCCACGGGAATGGAGCCTTTGGTGGTCTCCAAACTGGAGACAGTGAGACAGACTATTAGTTTCGCCATTAGCGGTGAAAATATCAGTTTGCCTGTCTTAAAACAGATTGGCAGGCAGGTAGAGAACGATATAAGGGCCATGGAAGGTATTTCTCAAATTGCTATTACGGGATACCCTGAAGAGGAAATAGAGATAGCGGTGAATGAAAATAGCCTATTGGCGTATAATGTTTCATTTGACGAGGTGGCTCAGGCGGTCTCCAATGCTAATATTTTAGTTACAGGCGGTAATATTAAGACAGATGCTGAAGAATTTCTTATTAGGGCCAACAATAGGTCGTATTATGGAAATGAATTGTCAAATGTAATCGTTAGGGCAAATGCTTCTGGGCAAACTGTACGTTTAAAGGATGTAGCCGTTATTCGGGATCGGTTTGCGGAAACCCCCAACACAACTTATTTTAATGGGAACCTTGCTGTAAATGTTTCTATCACCAGTACCAATACGGAGGACCTATTAACCTCGTCGGAGAAGGTCAAGGCTTATATTGAGGCGTATAACCAAAAGCATAACAATGTAAAATTGAGCGTTGTAAGTGATCAATCGGTCACCTTGAATCAACGGACTCAACTTTTGACGGAAAATGCCATAATGGGAATGATTCTGGTACTCATTTTTCTTTCGATATTTCTAAATACACGCTTGGCTTTTTGGGTGGCATTCGGATTGCCTGTGGCATTTTTAGGAATGTTCGTATTCGCCGGATTCTTTGATGTAACCATTAATGTCTTGTCACTTTTTGGGATGATTATCGTAATTGGGATTTTGGTGGATGACGGTATTGTAATTGCCGAAAATATTTATCAGAACTATGAAAAGGGCAAACCACCTGTTGAGGCTGCGGTTGATGGTATTATGGAGGTTTTGCCTCCGATAATATCGGCTATCATTACCACCATTTTGGCTTTTTCTATATTCTTGTTCCTGGATAGTAGGATCGGCGAATTTTTTGGAGAAGTTTCGGTAATTGTAATTCTAACCTTAGTGGTGTCCTTGGTAGAGGCTTTGATTATTTTACCTGCCCATTTGGCCCATTCAAAGGCCCTTCGGCCATTGGACCATAAACCTAAAACCGGTATAGCAAAGGTGTTTGCCAAATTAAGAGTAATCAATGAATGGGGCGATAGCCTTATGGTGTGGATGCGGGATAAACTTTATGGCCCCATTCTTCGTTTTTCCCTCCGTTATAAATTACTGATGTTTTCTGTATTTGTAATGCTACTGTTTTTAAGTTTTGGCTCCATAGGAGGGGGTGTCATCCGTACAGCTTTTTTTCCAAGAGTGGCGAGTGATCGGGTATCTGTAGATTTGTTAATGCCTAATGGGACGCATGAAAGGGTAACCGATTCCATTATCAGGCTAATAGAAGAAAAGGCAAAAATAGTAGATCAAGAGCTTACCGAGAAATACTTAAAGGGCACGGGAAAACAGCTGTTCGAAAATATGATAAGAAAAGTGGGACCGGGTTCTTCCACGGCTTCATTGGATATTAATCTCTTGCCAGGGGAAGAACGTCCGGACGAGATACGATCAGATTTGATTACCAACAGGCTACAGGAATTGGTAGGTCCGGTTATTGGCGTAGAAAGTCTTATTTATGGTTCAGGGGGCAATTTTGGCGGCAGTCCCGTTTCCGTCTCCCTATTGGGCAGTAATATTGAGGAATTAAAAGCCGCGAAAAAAGAGCTTAAATCCATCTTGGAGAATAATGCACTATTAAAAGATGTGGCAGATAACGACCCTGCGGGAATAAAGGAAATACAGTTAGAGCTGAAAGAGAACGCCTATTTAATGGGGTTGGATTTAAGAAATGTTATGAATCAGGTCCGCGCCGGGTTTTTTGGTGCCCAAGCACAGCGCTTTCAAAGGGGGCAGGATGAAATTAGGGTTTGGGTGCGTTACGACCGTACTGACCGATCTTCTATCAATGATTTGGATGATATGAGGATTACAACACCCAACGGAAGCAGGGTGCCGTTAAAGGAAATTGCGAGCTACGTAATAGTCCGTGGGGATGTAGCCATTAACCACCTGGAGGGTCAGCGCGAAATTCAGGTTTCCGCAGATATAAAAGATGACAAGACTACCAGCGCCACTGATATAATGAATGATATAAGGACTGTAATAATGCCTGAAATACATTCTAAATACCCTACGGTTACGGCATCATACGAGGGGCAAAACAGGGAAACAGCTAAATTGTTTGGGTCCCTAAAATTTATTGGTCTTACCGTTTTGATGTTGATCTACCTTACTATAGCCTTTACTTTTAGAAGTTTTAGTCAACCCCTAATGTTGATTGTTTTGGTGCCTTTCAGTATTACCGCTGTTGCCTGGGGGCATTGGTTACACGGCTTTCCCATTAATGTATTATCTATGTTGGGAATTATTGCCCTTGTTGGTATAATGGTGAATGACGGGTTGGTCCTTATTGGGAAATTTAATGGCAATCTAAGGGAGGGAATGAAGTTTGATGACGCTATTTATGAGGCTGGTAAATCTAGGTTTAGGGCCATATTTTTAACTTCTATTACTACTATTGCTGGTTTGGCACCGCTGTTATTGGAAAAAAGCCGACAGGCCCAATTTCTAAAACCTATGGCGATATCCATTGCTTACGGTATAGGCTATGCAACCGTATTGACTTTATTGATGTTGCCATTATTCCTGGCATTTAACAATAAGATGAAAGTGGGTTCCAAATGGTTGCTCACGGGTGAAAAAGTGACCAAGGAGGAGGTGGAAAGAGCCATTAAGGAACAAGAGGAAGAAAGTCATATGCAAAGTTTTGAGAGGCATAAGCAGAATGGTCGTTCTGTGGAAATATCAACATCGTTAGAGGATGAAAGTGTAATAACTAACGAATTGGAAGACAATAAATAAATGAGATTTAAACTTTTAATCGTAGGCTTATTAATTGGTTTTTGTGGAGCTGTAAATGCCCAAGAGAAGTTATTGACCAAGGATACAGCTGTGTCATTGGCCTTGGAGAACAACTTTGGCATTAAGGTGGCCAAAAATCAGGTGGCCATTGCAGATAATAATTCAGGAATATTGAACTCTGGTTATTTGCCCAGTCTTACTGGCACGGCCGGTGCAGCTTATAATCAGTTGAACAGCAATACGGAGTATCCAGGTCAGTTTGACTCCAGTGGAAACCCCAGGGCGGATTTAGAGATTAATGATGCGGAGTCTCAAGCTTATAATGCGGGACTTAATTTAAATTATACTTTGTTCGATGGTATGGGCAGGCTCTATAATTTTAAACGATTAAAAGAGCAGTATCAGTTAACAGAACTTCAAGCTAGGGAAACTATAGAAAATACAGTGCTCCAGTTATTTAGTGTGTATTACGAAATAGCAAGGTTGACCGAGAACGAGAACGTTTTAAGGCAGGCCCTGGAAATTTCCAAAGACCGGATAAAAAGAGCGGAATATTCTTTTGAGTATGGGCAGAATACCAAATTGGACATCCTTAATGCCCAAGTAGACGTCACTAACGATAGTATTGGTCTAATGAACGTACAGCAGAGCTTGGCCAATACAAAAAGGGATTTAAACGTGGTGCTCAATCAAAATCTCAATGAGACCTATGTAGTGGATACGCTAGTAAGTTTTATTCCTAAACTTAAGCTGGAGGATTACATTGCCCAGTCCAAAGAAAACAATGTGGCCATACTTCAGACAGAGCGTAATTTGGCCATAAACGAGTATGATATTAAAGTCAATAGGTCTGGATACTTGCCTACCTTGGGGCTCAGCGGTAGCTATGGATGGAATTTGAATCAAAGCGCTGCAAACTCTTTTTTACCTGGGCAAATTATACCTGGAAGCAATAGGAATAGTTTAAATTTGGCATTGGGGGCTAACCTTACATGGAATTTATTTGATGGGGGCGGAACCACCGTAAGGGTGAAAAATGCCAAAATAGCTTATGAAAATCAAGAATTATTTCAAGAGCAGGTAGCGCTAGAAGTCGATAGGGATATATTAAATGCCTTGGGAGTCTATGAAAATAGGTTGCAGATATTTAAAATTCAGGAACAGAACGTAATAACGAATAAAAATAATTTTGAACGGTCCAAGGAACAATTCCAATTGGGGAGGATAACATCCATAGAATTTAGGCAGGCCCAAATAAATTTACTGAATGCGCAGACGAATAAGAATTTGGCAAAATATGATGCCAAGTTAGCGGAATTACAGCTCTTGCAATTAACAGGGCAGTTGTTATCTGTGGATTTCTAGCGCTAGTAGGTGTCTAACTTCTTCGAAGAAAGCTGACTCTTGGCGCCACAAAGTTTCAGGAATTAAACTTTTTATCCATGTACGAACACTTCTTTCAATGCCCCTATTGCTGGGAAGAAATATCTATGTTGTTGGATCCTTCCATAGCCAAGCAGACTTATGTGGAAGATTGTGAGGTTTGCTGTAATCCCATATCACTTACACCTGTTTTTTACGAGGGAGAGCTTATTGAGTTTAATGCCATGGATATTGGCCAATAAATAAGCTATTGCCAAAAAAAAACAGCTTAAAGTTATCTCTTTTAAGCTGTTTTTTGTTCAATGTGGTGTTGGTTGGGAATGGCAGTTATTTCTTAAAATCCCCAGCATTTATAACCGTCCAATTTTCAAAGGGTTTAATATATTTTAGGATGGCTTTGTTGACATCGTCTATAGTCAAGTTTTGAACTTTTTTCTCCAAGTTTTTTTGAAAATCCATGGTGCGATTGTAGTAAATGTTGTTGTTTAATAAACTGGCCAGTTCGCCATCTTTGGCGCGAGAAACATTTTCCTCTTGAACCCATCCGTTTACAGCATTTTTCAATTCTTCCTCTGTAATGCCATCTTTAATAAAACGTTCCAATTCTTCATTAAACCCAAGTTGTACCTTCTCATAGTTCTCAGGGGCGTATATGGCATATAGGTACATGGATGAATTTTGGTCATCCGCATTGAAATCGGCCTGGAATCCGGCCCCTGCACCGTAGCTTACACCGTCTTTCTGGCGTAACCTATCGGCAATCCTTGAATTTAGAAAGCCCCCGCCCAATATGGTTGCTGCCATATTAAGTGCAGCATAATCATTATCGTCCTGGCTAATTTTAATATTCAGGTTTCCAAGGGTCATGGCATTCTTTTTATCTGGGGTAAGTATGTCCTCATTTACTTTCTGGGAATCTTTAAAGGGGTCTTTTAGTCTCTCGTACGTGTATTTGCTCCTGAAGTTGGCAAATTCCTTTTCCATGTAGGTTTTTATCTGCTCAGGTTGCATATCCCCAATACTTACTAGAATGGACATGCCCAGGCCATAAAATGCCTTGTGGAAGTCCTTAATATCCTCGACCTTGAGTGCTCTTATAGCCGATTCTTCCTCTTCAATTGACATTGCATATAAGGGATGCCCTTTGGGATAACTGTTGTTTATTTTCGATAATCTTTTAGAGGCCAAGAATTGCGGTTCTGTCTTATTGCTTTCCAAATATGCCAAAGACTCAGTTTTTAATTTTTCCAATTCAGTGGCTTCGAAGGAAGGGGTTTTAAGCATTTCTGCCATTAAGGCCATAGAGGCCATAAGGTTTTCTTCCGTAGATACTACATTGGCATAAACATTCCCATTGCTAGCTCTGAAGGATACCGAAGATTTTAATTTACTTAATTCATCCTCGATCTGTTGTCTGTTTTTGGAGCTGGTACCCCTGTTTAACATACTTGCGGTAAAAGAGGGAACAACCCCTTTATCCTTTAGGGATTCCGCGTTTCCATTTCTAATGCTAAAACTAAGTCTGACGGTTTTGCCACGGTTGCTCTTTTTAATCATTCCGTAGTCAATGCCATTGGAAAGTTCGCCTTGGTCCAATCTGGATTGAATGGCATCATAGGAAACATCAAAGGCTTCACCAGTACCCATGTTTTTTTTGCCTTTATAGTTTGATACAAGGGCCTCAAGATTTTGAGTATGTTCAATTTCTACTCTTTCGGGATTTTTAGTAGGATTAAATCTTCCTATCGTCCTATTGGTGGTAATCAGGTATTTTTTTGCAACTTCATTAACCGCTTCCAAACTGGCATTCTCAATTCTATCCCGTAATATAAACGCTAAACGCCAATCTCCGCCACCGATAAATTCGCTCATATAGGTTCCTAGATAGGACGAATTTCTAAAGATCTGATCTGTTCGTTTTAGAAGTTTGGCTTTGGCGCGATCCAATTCATCTTGAGTGAAGGGTGATGTTTTTATAGCTTCCAAAGTTTCTTTTAGTACTTTTTCCACTTCGTCTGCACTCTTATCCGAAGGTACATCTACGTTGATGTAGAGAAAACCTGGTTCTTTGGTGAAAGGGGAAAAAGACCATACCGAAGAGGCTTTATTGGCTTCAATCAATGCTTTGTAGAGCCTGCCCGAGGGTTCATCCGCTAGGATTTTTTCAATAATGGAAATAGCGGCATAATCTTCATGTGAACCTGCAGGTGTATGATACATGGTCGAAACTATCTGTAAATTGCCAACACGATCTAGTTGTACCGTCTTCTCGCCATCTTGTGCCGGCTCTTCGGTATAGGAGTCCCTTATTGGAGTGGAGGGTTTTTCTATTTTACCAAACTTTTTTTCGATCAAGGCTAGTGTTTTGCCTTCATCAAATTTGCCGGTAACCATTAAAACTGCATTATCCGGACGGTAGAATTTTTTATAGAAAGCCTTTAGATTGTCAATGGGAACCCGTTCTATGTCAGACCTATTTCCAATAGTGCTGTTGCCGTAGTTATGCCACATAAAGCCAGCATTTATAACGTTCTGCATAAGTACTCTTGAAGGGTCGTTTTCGCCACTTTCAAATTCATTTCGAACTACACTGAACTCGGATTCCAAATCTTTTTTGGCGATATAGGAATTCACCATGCGATCTGCCTCCAGGTCCAAGGCCCAATCCAGATTTTCATCCGTAGCGTTAAAGGTTTCAAAGTAATTGGTCCTGTCGAACCAAGTGGTGCCATTGGGTCGGGCACCATGGGAGCTTAACTCCTTCGGGATGTCCGGATGATTGGGAGTACCTTTGAAAACCATGTGTTCCAAAAGGTGGGCCATGCCTTTTTCGCCGTAACCTTCATGCCTAGACCCAACAAGGTAGGTAATGTTAACGGTAATGGTCTGTGAAGAATTGTCAGGGAATAGCAGCACCTTTAGGCCATTGTCCATTTTGTATTCGGTAATGCCTTCTACAGAAGCAACTTTCTTAAGTTGTGCATAGGAAATACTGCTAAAGATTAACCCGATCCAAAGTAGAGATAAGACTTTTGTTTTCATGGTAGTGAATTTTAGGATGTTCAATAATACAAAATTTATGGGGTGTGTAATGCGTTAAAATCTTAGAAGTTTTGAGTTTTGATGTTATAATTTTAATAAAGGAATGGCACTTTTAAAAAATAGTAATATTTTTATGCGATCAACCTAAATTGATTTTTTCAAATGCTAAAAATTACCTCTAGATTATTTAATCTTTCTTCTTTCAATTTTATCCTAATAACATTTTTAATTTTTTCTTTGAAGTCCTGTAAATCCGGACAAGCAGTTGTAGCTGTTCCGGATAATAAGCCACACACTGTGGAAGTATTTACAGAAAATATTCCGGTCACCGATGTTTCTTTTGAAATGGTGTTGATTCCTGAAGGTGAATTTAAAATGGGGAGCCCAGAGTCCCAAGCCAATAGAAAGGCCGATGAAGGTCCTGTTAAGAATGTTGAACTGGATGCCTTTTATATGGGTAAATACGAACTTGGTTGGGAAGTTTTTGAGTTGTTTTTTACACAGAACAAGGATATGTTCAAGACGTTGGAAGCGGATAAGTTAAGTGATATAGACGCCGTAACAAGACCTAGCCCCCCTTATGAAGATCCCTCCTATGGTATGGGCAAGGTGGGATATCCTGCAATAAGTATGTCCGCATATTCCGCCTTGGTGTTCTGTAAGTGGTTGAGTACGGTTACCGGCAGGTTTTATAGATTGCCAACGGAAGCTGAATGGGAATACGCCGCCAAAGCAGGTACCAATACCGCATATTCATTTGGAGATGATGCAACAAAATTGGACGAATATGCCGTATATTATAAAAACGCCAATAATCAGTATGCCAAGATGGGAACTAAGAAGCCAAATCCTTGGGGGTTGTACGATATGCATGGGAATGTTTCCGAATGGACCTTGGATGAGTATAAGGAAGATGCCCTTGCTATTACCGAATCCAAGAACCCTTGGGTAAAACCTACCGTTATTCATCCACGAGTGATTAAAGGAGGATCGTGGGACGATGATGCAGAGACTCTTAGGTCTTCCGCTAGAATAGCATCCAGTTTAAAATTGCAAAAGAGGGATCCACAGATTCCAAAAAGCTTTTGGTGGAACACGGATTCCAATTTTATTGGGTTTAGGCTGGTGAGTCCAAAAGTTCAACCCTCGGAAGAAGAACAAAAGCAGTTTTGGCAGACAGTGTTGGACGAATAGAATAGATAGTTTTAGGAAACGAACTTTGTAATTAAACCATTAATTTATCAGATTTAACATCTGGAAGTAATAAAAATATACATATGAAACATAGACTGTCCTTAATATTATTATCATTCTTGGTTTTTGCTGGTTATGCCCAAGAATCGTACACTTTGACCAAGGAAAGTACCCTTAAAATAAATGGTTCTTCTACCATACATGACTGGACTGTGACCGCCAATTCTATGGATGGATCTTTGAACGTGAATGGGGATGTTTTTCAGGATTTATTGTTTCAGGTAGAGGTGGCCGAAATAAAAAGTGAGCGCGGGGCGGCTATGGATAAAAAAATGCATGCAGCCCTAAAGAAGGATGAGCACCCTGAAGTATCCTTTAAATTTCAAGAAATAAAGAAAAACGCTGGCTCGGAAAATATTATTTGGATTCAAGGGATGCTAAATATTGCAGGTGTTGAACAAGAAGTGGAAATATCATCAGAATTTAAAGAAGTAGGAGGGAGCTATGTTTTAAAGGGCAGCAAAGAGATAAAATTACAAGACTATGGTATGGAACCTCCTACGGCTATGTTTGGCCAAATAATAGTGGGTGATAATGTTACCATCGAGTTTGATTTGGTTTATGCCAAAGGATAGGGTTTCCTTCTGATTTGTAATTCTGATACCTGTAAGTAGAATTTTTTATTGTATTATTAAAGTGTGGCATTCTGGGTTTTAAAACTTAGAATACATAACCGAACCTTGGTTTTGTCTACACCATTATTTTCGCAAACTTCTCTCTATGAGAACCCCTGGGTTTTTGCCTTTGTGATTTTAAATATTCTTTTAAAGGGGACTGTTTTTGAGTTCCACTTTCTCTGTAATTTGCATTAATTGGTAAATAGTTTATGGAAAACAAAAGCAATTGTGCCTTTTCAATTTGCTTAGATTGAATATACATATTTTGGCGCGTGCCTAAATCTTTAAGGAAAGATTCCCGTTTTGGAGTAATAAATGTCAATTTTGTTCTTTTCGATTTAAAGACCAATAAATTCCAAGACAGGCATTTATAGACCATCGGTAAAATTGTAAACTAGCAGAAACTTGAGATCGTAAAAAATTTACCTACGGATACTTGGATAGCTTAAATTGTGGCTGGATACAGTATAATGTGACCTAATTTAAATCAAACTAAAATAGGGGCATTGAGATTTCAGAACATTTTATTAAATTGAAAGGGTTGAAGTGGGTTTATGTAAGGGGGGCAATACTTGGAAAGGTCAATAAGCATTTTTCGAAGGTGAGAATCCCCGTTATAGTTTTGGGAAAGACCAAATTGAACCAGTGGTGAAAAATAATATTAGTCATCATTTCCGGGTAATTAATGTGTTAATTGTTAAATATTTTCAATTTTTAATAAGAATATGTTGTTATCTTAGTGTATATACTACGAAAAACGCAAAACAAGAGATCGTGGCTTCTCAGCTGAGAAGCGGGAGTTGTTCAATTATCACTCCCAAGAATTAAAGAAAGGAATATAAAGTTCCCGAATGAAACAAAAAGTTGGCATTGCATTAATTTTATTAAGCCTTACAGCCTTGCTGTTCGCATTTAAAGCGGGTTTTTTCAAATCCTCTCAAGAGGGGTATGCCGGTCAGAAGCTACCAGAGGTAATTGACTATAATTTTCATATAAAACCGATACTTTCGGATAATTGCTATACTTGTCATGGCCCAGACTCCAATAAGCGGAAAGCAGGCCTTCGCCTTGATTTAGAACAGGGTGCACTTTCGGAACTGCCCGAAAATCCTGGGAAATATGCTGTTGTAATGGGTAAGCCTGGCAATAGTATGCTATACCAGCACATAATCTCCAATGACCCAAAACAATTGATGCCACCACCAGACTCACAATTGGCATTAAATTCCTTCGAAAAAAAACTATTAAGAAAATGGATAGAACAGGGTGCAAAGTTCGAAAAGCACTGGGCCTATATTTCGCCCAGAAAGGCGGACCTGCCTAAAACGGAATCGGCGGATTGGGTCAATAACGAAATAGACGCTTTTATTCTTGAGAAGATGAAGGAGAACGATTTGGCACCTTCTGAAAAAGCGGCAGACCATACGCTGATCAGAAGAATAGGGCTCGACCTTACTGGGCTTCCCCCTAATGCGGACCAGGTGAAACGATACTTGAACAATACTTCGGGAAATATTCTGGAACAGGTCATAGACGAGTTCCTGGCCTCCTCCAGCTATGGAGAGCGAATGACGCAAGTGTGGCTGGATGTCGCCAGATATGCGGATTCCCATGGCTATCAAGACGATAGCTATAGGAGTATGTGGCCCTGGAGAGATTGGGTAATCTATGCATTTAACAACAACCTTCCCTATGACGAATTCTTGACCATGCAAATGGCCGGGGATCTAATGCCCAATGCCAATAAAGAGCAAATTTTGGCGACCGGATTCAATAGAAATCACCCTATAACCCAAGAAGGCGGTGTCATCCAAGAGGAATACCAGTCCTATTACGTGGTGGATCGTACCAATACCTTAGGAAAGGGTATTTTAGGCCTTACCCTTGAATGTGCTAAATGCCATGATCATAAATATGATCAGTTATCGCAGAAAGATTATTTTGAAATCTACTCTTTTTTTAATAATGTAGATGAAAAAGGGCTACGTATGGATGCCGTTCAGGCTGCCAATCAGAACTATTTTGCAGACGCGCCCTTTATGACCATTACGGATGAGGAGTCCGAAGGTGTCTTGTCATTTATCAATAAGGCCAAAGGGGAGGCTGTAAATGTGATGGTTATGAACGATTCCACACCGAGAAAAACGTATATTTTCAATCGAGGGGAGTATGATAGTCCTGGAGAAGAGGTAACTCCGAATACGCCGGAAATAATTCTTCCCTTTTCAGAAAAACTTCCTAAAAATAGATTGGGACTGGCCCAATGGTTGACCGATGAGAACAATCCGCTAACCTCACGGGTCTTCGTGAACAGGGTCTGGGGGATGCTCTTTGGCAACGGACTTGTAAGGACAGCGGAAGACTTCGGGGTACAGGGAAGTCTGCCCAGCCATCCAAAATTGTTGGATTGGTTGGCGAAAGATTTTATGGAGCACAATTGGAACATTAAATATCTATTAAAAAAAATAATGCTCTCCGCTACTTACCAACAAAGCTCCATAGCAAGGGAGGAATCCAAAAAAGCCGACCCGGACAACAAATGGCTTTCTAGGGCTGCAAGATTTAGGATGAGCGGGGAGGTCATACGGGACTATGTCCTGGCCACCAGTGGTTTGTTAAATAAGGAGATAGGAGGGCCAAGTGTAAAACCTTATCAGCCCTCGGGGCTATGGGAGGAGACCAACGCAGGTGGCAATAGGGGAGTTCTTACTACCTATGTTGCCGATAAAGGAGATAAATTGTACAGGCGTTCCCTGTACACTTTGTGGAAACGTACCTTGCCACCACCCAGTATGTCTATTTTTGATGCACCCAACAGGGATATCTGTGAGGTTAGGCGGCAAAAGACCAATACTCCCTTGCAGGCACTTGCACTACAGAACGATGTGCAAATGTTGGAGGCAGCTAGGGTACTGTCGGAAAATACCATTACGGATACCAAAGATGCGGAACAGTGGGTTACCACGGTATTTCAGCGTATTTTGGTACGGAATCCCAAGGAGGAAGAAAAAAAAGTGTTGGAGGAATACTACAGGGGTGTATTGGACAAGTTTTTGAGCGACAAGAGCAATGCCGAAAAGTTGCTTGCCCAAGGCGAACATAAGAGGCTGGACACAGATGCTGCAAAAACAGCTGCACTCATGTTAACGGCCCAGGTGATATACAATCTAGACGAAACAATTACCAAAGAATAAAGCTTATGAAAGAGGATAGGTCAATATCTGAAAACCCGCTTAAAGTTAACCGTAGGCATTTTTTTTCCCAATTAAGTGTTGGAATAGGTTCTTTGGCATTGGGTTCCTTGTTGATACCTGACCTTTTTAAGGGCAGTCCCCAAACACTGGAAAGTCGGGCCTTGGGAATTCCCCATTTTGCACCCAAGGCCAAACGGGTAATTTACTTGTTTCAATCCGGGGCCCCGTCCCAATTGGAGTCTTTTGATTATAAGCCTACCCTTGTAAATCGAATGGGGGAGGATTTACCGGAATCTATACGTAACGGACAGCGCCTTACCGGAATGACCTCAGATCAGGATAAATTTCCATTAATGCCCTCGGCTGCCAAGTTTGCCCAGCATGGAAAAAGTGGAGCTTGGGTAAGTGAATATTTTCCCTACATTGCAAAAATTGTCGACGAGATCTGTATAGTAAGGAGTATGCATACCGAAGCAATAAACCATGACCCGGCCATCACCTTTTTTCAGACGGGAAGCCAGCAATCGGGAAGACCAAGTATGGGCTCTTGGATGAGTTATGGGTTGGGAAGTGAAAATCAAAATTTACCATCCTTTGTAGTGCTTACATCGAGAGGGAAGGGAAATAGCCAGGGGTTATACTCCAAGTTGTGGTCCAGCGGGTTTTTGGATTCCAAGCATCAAGGGGTACTGTTGCGATCTGGCAAAGATCCTGTTCTGTATTTGAACGATCCCGAGGGAATTTCACGTTCCGATAAGCGCCATTTATTAGATCATGTATCCTCACTCAATAAAATACATCATGTAGAGACTGGTGACGATGAAATAGAATCTAGAATTGCGCAATATGAAATGGCTTATAGGATGCAGATGTCCGTACCCGATGTTATGGATATTAAAAAGGAACCGGAATCCATTATAAAGTTATATGGAGAAGATTCCCAGGTTCCTGGAACCTATGCGGCCAATTGTTTACAGGCGCGCAGACTGGCGGAGAATGGAGTTCGCTTTATACAATTGTACCATCAAGGTTGGGACCAACACGGCAACCTACCTAATGAAATGGCTGGGCAGGCCAAAGATGTGGATCAGGCTTCCGCTGCCCTAATCCTAGATTTAAAACAACGTGGAATGTTAGAGGATACTTTGGTGATATGGGGTGGAGAGTTCGGAAGAACCAACTATTGTCAGGGTAATTTTGACCCAAAGAATTATGGTAGAGATCATCACCCAAGAGCCTTTAGTATATGGATGGCCGGTGGCGGAATAAAACCTGGTATTACCTTTGGGGAAACCGATGAATTTGGTTATAATATTGTGGAAAATCCGGTTCATATCAATGATTTTCATGCCACCATCATGAATAATTTAGGACTGGATCATGAACAATTAATATTTAAATACCAGGGACGTCGGTTTAGGCTTACTGATGTTGCCGGTAATGTTGTAAAAGATATTTTAGCGTAATATATGACAAAAAAAAATAGTTCCCTTTGGATCGATTATGTTATTTTCGGTCTTACAGTATTTCTTGTATTCTGTTTAGTTTTCGAATCATTTATTGATCCTCCTAGTCTTGTGGCCTGGTTGGGCCGTTGGCACCCTTTGATCCTGCATTTTCCCATTGTATTATTACTTATGGCCGCCGCTATAGGCCTTTTCAATCAAATAGTTCCGAAACTTTTGCTGACGATTGCTACACTTTCCGCGCTGGTTACAGCCATTACGGGGTTCTTTTTGGGAACGGAATCCGTACCTAAGGGCGACCTTCTTTTTTGGCACCAATGGATGGGGGCCGGGGTGGCTATTTTGGCGGTTCTTTGGTATTGGGTGAGTACCAATCATTTACAGCAGACTTATTTGGTTAAAGGCATACAGCTGGTATTGATTACCTTAATAGGATTTACTGGTCATTATGGGGGAATGATTACACATGGAGAGGATTTTTTGGCCTTGCCAAAAATTAAGAAATTAGAGAAGATTCCTGAGAACCCCTTAATATATCAACATGTAGTCCACCGGGTGTTGGATAATAATTGCATAGGTTGCCATAATCCGAACAAAACAAAAGGAGGGCTGTTGATGACCAGTATAGGCGAGCTTGTAAAAGGGGGTGAAAGTGGCCCCGCTTTGGTTATAGGAGATCCAGATAACAGTGAACTAGTTAGGCGGCTACATTTGCCTATGAAAGATGAGGAACATATGCCCCCAGATGGCAAGAAACCATTATCTGTCAACGAAATACAAATATTGGAACGTTGGATAGCCTTGGGCGCTTCGGACACTTTAAAATTGAGTCATTTGGACAACAGTGAACCTCTAGCAGGAATGGTCATTAAAATGATGGACACTGGTGCCAAGAATTCATGGTCAAAACTTCCCAAAGTAGCGGACAGCACTTTGCAAAATTTGGCTTCAGATTATATTACAATTAAGAGGATTGCCAGTAATTCACCGGCGCTGAGTATATCCGTGTACCTGCCACCCGAATACGACCCGAAGAATATTACGGATTTAAAGAGGGTTGCCAACAATATTGTTGAATTGGATTTGAGTGGAATCCCTATTGGAGAGAAGGAAATGGACCTAGTGGCGATGTGCAAGAATTTGGAATGGTTGGAGATAGATAAAACTCCTGTAACGGATACGGAGATCAAGAAGTTAATAGGTATTACAGGATTAAGGGTACTAAAGGCATATGAAACGGATATTAGCGATGAAAGTGTTGCTGTTCTAAAGGATTTTAAGGGCCTTAAAAGTCTATATGTATGGGAGACCCAAATCTCCGACATGGGACTCTTGGAGCTTAAGGAAGCTATACCCAATTTACATATTGATAGCGGCATTGATCCGGAATTAAAAATTGAATTTATAGCGAAGGATACCATTGTGAATAGTATACAGTAAATTCGTAAGCGAATTTTACAATTACCGATTATTATCATGTCTAGAACTTTATACCTCACAATTTTAATTTGTCTTTTTGGCTTTCTTTCGTCTTTAACGGCACAAACAAGGTTTCAGTACACCCATCAGCAGATGGGAACGCAAATAGGTTTGGTGTTTTATGAAAACGATAAGCTAAAGGCAGATTCCATTGCACAATTGGTATTTAATAGGATAGATGAATTAAATAGTACGTTAAGCAATTACTTGCCTGCAAGTGAAATTAACCAGCTTAGTAAAAGGGCAAATTTAAATGTTACCGTAAGCGATGATCTACTTCGGCTTTTGAATATTTCTTTGGACTTTGCCAAAAGGACCAATGGCGCATTTGACATTACCCTTGGGCCACTAATTGAACTGTGGAAAAAAGCTAGGGAAAATAGGCAAGTTCCTTCAATAGCAGTAATAAAAGCCACTCAACAAAGAACTGGTTATGACAATGTTCAATTCCCGATTGGAAATATGGTAATTTTAAAACAAGAAGGGATGCAATTGGATGTTGGAGGGGTAGGAAAGGGATTTGCGGCCGATGAGGCTATTAGGCTGCTGAAGCGGAATGGTATAAATGCGGCTTTAGTAGATATGGGTGGAGATGTTACCGTGAGTGGGGCCCCGCCCAAAAGAGAGTTTTGGATTTTGGGGTTTAGTTATTTCAATGAAAACGGAGAAGAAATATTCCAAAAAGTAAAGCTTAAAAATCAGGCTGTAGCAACCTCAGGAGATTTATATCAGTATGCCGTTATAGATGGTAAGCGCTACTCGCATATCATCAATCCCAAAAACGGCATGGCGTTGAGCAATAATATCCAAGTAACGGTTTTAGCACCCAATGGTGCAATGGCAGATGCTTATGCCTCTGCCTTTAGTGTTTTGGGAATTGCGGAAGGCCGGAAAGTTATTCAGGAAATAACTGATTTGGAGGTGTTTATGGTAGAAGATATCCCTGGGGCATACAAGCAATGGAATAGTCCGGGATTTGTTAAATCTGTTGTTGAAGATTAAAACGATTTTTTAAGAATCAATCTTAAAAGCTCCTTCCCCTATTAGGGGAAGGTGTCCCGGTCCACGTTTCAGTGGATTGGGCCGGAAGGGGTGATTTCCGGAGGGAAAATTTATGTTCTGCGCTGGATCCCTTCCGTCTTTTGTCCCTGGAAAAGGTCCAAAAGCCACCTTCCCTTACCAAGGGAAGGAGCAAAAGCTATTGTAATATTGAGGAAGTTGGGAATAGTTAGCGGAATAAAAATGAATAGAGAGTTCCTTCCCCTATTAGGGGAAGGTGTCCCGGTCCACGTTTCAGTGGATTGGGCCGGAAGGGGTGATTTACGGAGGGAAAATTTATGTTCTGCGCTGGATCCCTTCCGTCTTTTGTCCCTGGAAAAGGTCCAAAAGCCACCTTCCCTTACCAAGGGAAGGAGCAAAAGCTATTGTAATATTGAGGAAGTTGGGAATAGTTAGCGGAATAAAAATGAATAGAGAGTTCCTTCCCCTATTAGGGGAAGGTGTCCCGGTCCACGTTTCAGTGGAATGGGCCGGAAGGGGTGATTTCCGGAGGGAAAATTTATGTTCTGCGCTGAATCCCTTCCGACTTTTGCACCTAAAAAAGGGCACAAAAGCCACCTTCCCTTGCCAAGGGAAGGAGCAAAAGCTATTGTAATATTGAGGAAGTTGGGAATAGTTAGCGGAATAAAAATGAATAGAGAGTTCCTTCCCCTATTAGGGGAAGGTGTCCCGGTCCACGTTTCAGTGGAATGGGCCGGAAGGGGTGATTTCCGGAGGGAAAATTTATGTTCTGCGCTGAATCCCTTCCGACTTTTGCACCTAAAAAAGGGCACAAAAGCCACCTTCCCTTGCCAAGGGAAGGAGCAAAATGATTATTATATTAGGGATAGATATGAAGCCTAAAAAAATACATAATAGACCTGAAACCAAAATCAACAGAATACAGCTTCGAAAAAACTTGACTTCTGCCGAGGCCTTTCTTTGGAGCGAATTGAAGGGCAGGAAATTGGATGGCAGAAAGTTTAGGAGACAACATAGTATTGGGAACTTTATCACAGATTTTTATTGCGCACAGGACAATCTGATAATAGAATTGGACGGGGAGGTGCATAATAATACAATAGCCGATGATTATGACGAGAAAAGAACTGCATTTTTAAATAAAAAAGGCTTTACTGTTATCCGTTTTGAAAATAAAATGGTTTTTGAAAACCTGCCCAGTGTTTTAAAAGAAATACGCGATAATTTTAGAAATTAAATAAAATAATGGGTTCCTTCCCCTATTAGGGGAAGGTGTCCCGGTCCACGTTTCAGTGGATTGGGCCGGAAGGGGTGATTTCCGGAGGGAAAATTTATGTTGTGGGCTGGATCCCTTCCGTCTTTTGTCCCTGAGGAATGGACAGATTTAAGTTGTATTATTGTGGCATAACAGAAGTTATATGAATACTAAGGACAAAATAAAACAATTGGCCCAGGAACATTCTACCGAGTTTGTTAAGGTAAGGAGACATCTTCACCAGCACCCTGAACTTTCCTTTAAAGAGCATCACACCTGTGCCTATGTGCGGGAACAGCTTATGGCAATTGGAATTACCGAAATTGAACCTGTTGCCACAACGGGTTTAATGGCTACAATAAATGGAAAGGTTTCGGACAAAACCATTCTGCTAAGGGCCGATATGGATGCCCTTCCCATACAGGAAGAAAATCCGGTAGAATACGCTTCCCGAAATAAAGGGATTATGCATGCCTGTGGACATGATGTACACATGACTTCCCTCTTGTTGACCGCCAGAATACTATGGGAGCTTAGGAAGGATTTTTCAGGTACCGTAAAACTATTATTTCAACCTGGGGAAGAACTCATGCCCGGCGGGGCCACTTTGGTCATGAAGGAGCCCTCGTATAAAGCCATGATTCCCGTACCCCATTTAGGACAGCACGTAATGCCCAGCCTTCCTGCTGGGAAGGTAGGTTTTAGGTCAGGGCTATTTATGGCGAGCATGGATGAAATTTATATTACCATCATTGGAAAAGGCGGTCATGCCGCTGTACCCGAAGAATGTATAGACCCTATTCTCATTGCATCCCATGTTATTGTGGCTGCCCAGCAGTTGGTGAGCAGAATGGCATCCCCCAAAACCCCCAGCGTTTTGTCCTTTGGACGTATTATTGGGGATGGGGCCAATAACGTTATCCCTGACAAGGTAACGATTGAGGGGACTTTTAGAACTTATGATGAGGTGTGGAGGACTGAGGCCATAGAAAAACTTACTAAGATGGTAAAATCTATAGCAGAAGGTATGGGTGCGGAATGTATTGTGGATATACCGCGTGGATACCCGCATCTAAAAAATGACCTAGAATTGACGAATGCTATGAAGAAGGGTGCAATAGAATATCTTGGATTAAACCATGTGGTTGACCTGGATTTATGGATGGCCGCCGAAGATTTTGCCTATTATTCACAACAAAATCAAGCTTGCTTTTATTTGTTGGGTGTAGGGAATACGGAAAAGGGAATTACCTCTGGTTTGCATACTCCAACCTTTAACATAGATGAAGTTGCATTGGAAACGGGAGGGGGGTTAATGGCCTGGCTGGCTTTGGAGTCTCTGACATAGACTATAAACCAGTTTAGGCGGTAAAGCATGTTCACAAGCTTTTGAACTGTGAAGTCCTGCACTAGATAGAAAAAACAACAACAACATAGGCAATGGCCAAGGAATTCTCCCGATGCATTTCATCCTCAAGTCCAATGCCTAGGCAATGTAAGTCTTATCCTGATTCAGAGTAATATTGGTTTTGCAGGCAAAATATACATTTTGGGGCAGAATTGATGGAATAATTTGCACTACTCCAACCAACAAATGTTTTTATTACTTTTAGGCCTTACCATGGGTAAATGTGCTATGAAAAACTATTGGCAGTATTTTATTGGTTTTCTGTTTGTTGTGCTGATTTATGGCATTCATATGCTGCCTATATCGGACAGTATGTTGAACGAAAACAACACCGAACTCTCCAATGTTTTTTTAGCTTCCCAAATTAGATATCACCAAGAATTTGCACCCTTCGCTAGACGTCCGTTGACCTCCCTGTTAATTGAGGGGTCATCTGGTGTTTTTGGAATAACCCTAGGGGAGTCCTTTGTGATTGTAAATCTATTATTACTATTTCTCAGTGGATTGTTAATTTATGAGACTTCCTTAAGACTTAAGGCTTCCAGGGGCCAGGCTATGTTTAATATGCTGAGCTATTTCCTGACATTTTCTATTCTGTTCGCTTTCTTTCCACCGGTCTTCAGCTATGATGAGCCGCTGCAATATTGTTTGATTATGCTCAGTGTTCTGGCATTGATCCGTGAAAAGTGGCGGTATTATGTTCCATTATTCTTTCTGGCAACCATAGCCCGGGAAAGTACTGTTTTTCTATGGCCGGGATTAGCACTTATTTTTTCAGGTCTTAGTTTTAAACCTAATAATATTTGGACTTCGGAGGTCAAAAGAAAATTAATTCTACTATTTATACCCCTTCCCTTATATGCCGTTTACCTAGGTGTATTTATATGGGCGACCGGTATTTGGATGGAAACTTCAGTGGTGGCTGCCAATAGGTTAAGTTGTTATATTGAGAACTTTGGAACTTTTTCCAATTCTGTTGAAACCGTTGTCTCTTTTTCCTTGGTAATGGCCCCCAGTATCTATTTTCTTTATATGACAAGAAAAGCGAGGCGATTTACCACTTTACAAAAAAAATACGTCCAGGCCTTTCTTTTTGCTATGGTCATAAATACGCCTATTGTAATGGCAGCTACTTTGGCCAGGGAAACTAGATTGTTCGCTTTGCCGCTTATATTTTTATGGCCTGTGGCCGGGCAATTGTTTGGAAAGGATTGTAGCTTGCTGATAAAACCTAAGTTGTACTTGGATTGCCTTAAAGATTGGCGATATAGTATGTTTTTATTAGCGCTATGTCTAATTAATTACATGGTCTCATTTAAGGTGTATATTCCTAGTTTTCCATCTAAGGATAATTTCTTTAATGAATATCTATTTGTGCTTCTTTCTATCATTTCGGTACACTTCGTGCTCAGGGCCTTTTTACACAAAAGGGAGGGAGGTTTTCAATAGGTTTTCTGGACATAGTACACTTTGTGAGTGCTCAAAGAGACCGTGGTTTTTTTATATTAGTTGATGTATCGGGCCTACCATGCTTAAATAGATTTATGTGTATTTTATAAATTTGAAAGAGTGATTTAAATTATGTATGTTTGAAATTAATATCGTTTTATTTATGGCAATATTGTTATAAAAAAACTGTTGTTTTTGTTGATTATGGGAGGCAAATATTTTAAATCGGAAGCAAAACGCATTTTTGGGTCAGACCAAGTGGATGTTTGTTTTTTGGCCGAGGTTTATCCTCCTAACTACTCCATAAGAAAAGCTAAAATTATCTTCCCGAATATTTAAGCACCCGCGAGTGTGCTTAAAACAATCCTATTAACCGTATTACTGTAGAATTTGTAAACAATTACTCTTGTATTTGCTATCACTCGTAGGTAATGGTTTTGCTGTATTAGGATTGCCGTTTTTACATTCCTTAATTATTAATTATTTAAAAATTATGATCATGGCTAGAGGGAAAACATTAAAATCCCCCAAAGTAGATTTAAAGGCAAAAAAACAGGAGAAAATAAAACAAAAATTGGAAGCCAAGCAAACTAGAAAGCGTAAATGATATTGGCTGTTTAAAGTTCAACTATCCTTTTTTGGACTTTTATGCCGTCCATAAAGACGGTGAACAACCCCCTTTTAAAGCTTAAACTAAAAGGGGGGTATCATTTTATTGGAATACATCATAAAGTATATCTGCCTCTGGGACTATTTTGTCAGCTATTCTAGGTATTGCGCTATAGGTCTTGGATTGTTCCCAAATCTTTTTAAGTATTACGAAGGCCACCAAATTGGGGTCATGAGATAATGTGGAGAGGTTAAATCCCTTTCTGTATTCACTTTCCATAGTGTCGTAGATAGCCAATACTAAATCTAATATTCTTTTTCTATAATGTTTTTGTCCGCATCATAAGTGGCATTTAACTCTACGCAGGCGGTGCTTTGTAGGCAAAGACTTTACTGTTTTCAAAATTGTATTTTTCAACGCGATCGGTGACATCAATCCTTGTATACCCTAATTCAAATTCATCGAACATGGCTAATTCCTCATGGGTTACGAAACACAAAGTACAGTTTAATTGTACAGCCTTATTCTCCATAATATTTAAAAAAATAGATTTCTCGTAAGGTATGGTATTGTTGTTTTTAAGATAAAAGGAATCATATTTTATATATTCTGCAGGAAAATTCGGGTCGTTATTGGGCGCTACAAAATTCCAGGCCCGTTGCAACCCGCTAAGATGTATCCTATAGATTGGATCCTCATATTTTCTGCCAAGAATATCCTCAATACTCTCCAGAGAGGATAACATTCCGTAACCGATCATTCCTACTTTGCCTTCTTGAATTTTTATAGTGGATTTTCCATTCATGTGCTTACAACCTAAAAAAGTGATAATGAACAAAATCAAAATTGTTCTTGAAAAAAAGAATCGCTTCTATTTATTACAATACAATTATGAAATAAGGTCTATTTCAAGGCACCATGGCTAAGATTACTTTGCCAAATACAATGATGAAGACAGAGACCAAAATTAAATCAATTCATGAAAAAATCGACATATAACTTTTAAAATATCTCCTTTAAGGCTTTGGTCCTATAATCAAATATTTCGTTGAGTTTGGCTTTTATAATAAAGGTATTGGCGATACTTCCTAAAAAGCCCAGTGGAGGTTGGTAACTGACTATATCGGTCATTAAGGTCCCGTTTTTCATGGGCTCAATAATATGCTGATGATGCCAGATGGTGTAGGGTCCAACTCTTTGTTCATCCACAAAATAACTGTTTTCCTTTAAGTGGGTAATTTCGGTGACCCAAGTGGTTTTAATGCCAAATAGTGGGGAAACCTTGTAGCTTATGATCATGCCTTCATACATTTTGGAGGGAATGTCTTTTGAAGTAATGTCGAAGCCCATATAATCTGGGGTAATAACTTTTAGATTGCTGGGGTCGGAAATAAATTTCCAAACCTCCTCTAAAGAAGCATTGATCTCTTGTGTTTTCTTAAACTGATAAAATCCCATACCCAATGGTGTTTAATTAAGCGGCCAATGGAATATAAAATCCATGGGATTGTATATAGTACTGTTGATTTAATTAGAATATAATAACCGCCTAGAGAATAAAGATACGGCCATTCCAGCTCCTTTCAAATTAAGATGGCTTTTAAAGAGAAATTAAATAAACTTCTTTAATTATGGGCTAGGCCTTAATTTGGAAAGAATAGGCATGGAAAAGATGGCTGCCCTATGGTTGCCACCTTTACTAATACGGAGTATACCTGGTTAAACAAAGGTAATACCTTGTTTGGCGCAAATCTCAGCTACTTTCTGAAAGTCTGGAGGTCCAGGTGGTAGTTGGGCCAACTCTCCGAACATATGTTCTATTCCGGCCGGGAAGGCAGAGGTAATCATTTTGGCCTTTTCCGTTCCCACAACTGTCCAAGAATGAGGGATGTTTTTAGGGGCGAAGGCTACATCGCCCTCATTTAAAATAGTGGTTTCTCCAGCGACCATTATTTCTACCTGCCCTTTTATAACCCTAAATATTTCGTCTTCACGCGTGTGGACGTGAGGTGGAATGCCTACCCCAGGTTCTACATTGTCTACCCATTCCACTATTTGGTTCCCAGTTTCACTGCCTACCAATTTATGTGTTTGTATATCCCCTATTACATTTAGAACATTACCTTCCTCATCCTTTATGATTTTGGGTTCCAATTTATCTGAATAGTCGCCATTTCCAAGGGCCGAATGGCATTGTGCTAATCCTGGGACCATTGCAAATCCCAATCCTATTCCTGATGTCTTCAAAAATTTTTTCCTGTCCATAATATTGTTTTTAGATGTACAACTTACAACATTAGATAGGGCAAGGGAATGTGAAAAACAGGGTAAATCCTTAGATTTTGAGGTATTTAGTTCTGGCGGATCATGGATGGGGTGATTCCAGTGTGTTTTTTAAAAAAATAACTGAAATAATCTGGGGAGGAGAAGCCAAGTTCAAAACAAATTTCTTTTATGGTTTTGTCGGAAAATTTCAATTCGTGTCGAGAGCTCATTATTCGTTTTTCTGTTATAACTGCCTTGGCATTTACCCCTATAGTTTCCTTTATGCATTCATTTAAATAGTTGTCCGAAACATTGAGCAAATCTGCATAATCGCTCACTTTATGGTATTTTGAAAACCACTTGTCCACTAATTTCTTGAATTTATAGACGATGGCCTTTTTTGCATCGTTTTCCGAAATAACGGATTTAATGTTGCACTGCCCATCACAATAAACAAAAATGGTATTCAAGAGGGAAATTATGGCATCATCTTTATGGTTAAGTTCCGATCCTATGAGCTCATCGAGCATTTCTAAAATAGACTGAATCCTTTTTTCAATACCAGGCGATAAATTTATTTTGGGAATTTCCTCGGTGGTAAAAAGTCTAATTTCATTTATATGTAGTTTGCTCAATAAGGGATTATCCATTATTTCTTTGGACAAGTACAAGATATAACCGGATGAAAGGGCACTATTTTGCTTCAGAACTCTCCAATTGATACTTGGGTGAAGAAAAAAAATAGAATTGGATACATTTTTGTATGACACCTTATCTATTTCAAAGGATTTTACTCCGTTTTGAATCCAGAAAACGGAATAATATCCTCCCTTTTTTTTTGAAGTGGTCCTTTTCGTTATTCGCGATATTTTTATTGCTTCAGGCTTCATCAAGTTAGGTGTCGATCGTTTTGGTTCTGGACAGTGCTATCTGGAAAGGTTTTCGGAAGGAAACCCACATATATAAATATGCGAAAATTTTATCGGATTACCAAGGTGGATATACACCTATGCCTGTGATTTAGTATTTCTTGATTGCCATTAAGGAACATTTATTGGTTGGACCAAACCGAAAGTTCATTGCCTGAAGGGTCTGTAAAATGGTATCTACGTTCGCCCGGGAAGGAAAAAATATCCTTAGTGATATCACCCCCACTTTTTACTATTTTATTCTTTATAGTGTTAAGATTATTGTGATACATTACTACCAAGACACCGTTTACAATTTCGTTTTCAGTCTTTTCAACCCCTCCCCCTTTCCAATCAATTATGCGAAAAGGCTATATAGGTAGGGTCATAATCAGTAAAGGTCCAATTAAAGGCTGCAGTGTAGAATTTTTCAACTTTTTCCAGGTCCTTGGCCTTGAGCGCTACATAGTTGATGTGGTTGTCTATTGCGTTCATATAACTCAGTTTTATTATTTGGACTCTAGTTCAAGAATAAGGTCGTCCATAGTTTTGGCTATGGACTCGGGGTCAATATTTTCCTTAATGGAAATAAAGGCGTGATTTTTTCCTTTTTTCCTTTCTCCCGAATGCCATTGGTTACTGCCATCTTTCTTCACAGAAACATAACCATCGGTGTTGATGTTGAAAAACTGGGTAGTTGCGCCTTTATCCAAGAGCATTACTGCAGCCTGATCCCATGCGGGCTTTCCTGCAAAATTATTATATAACTCATAGCCCCGGTATATTGGATGGCGAGTGTTTAAATTAGATCTTAAATAATCACCACCGGTAATAATTTTATTTCCCAATTCCCAACCACAAAATACAACTTCCTTCTCCCAATTGTCAAGGCAGTAAACGGTGGAGGCTGGATCTGGACGATAGAAATTAGCCTCCTTGCCCATTGGGTACGTTCCGCCCATACAAAGCCATTTTTTTACTTTTTTGTTCACGAGCTCCTTTCCGCTCAAAGGGGAGATCTCATCACCTTCGGATTGTAATAAATTTTGTAAACTGGTCAAATGCCCAATAGTGACAATAACCACTGAATCATCTTTGCTTTCAGCAAGAAGTTTTCGGTATAGGTCGGCAGCTTCGGTGGTTTGATTTAAGGAGGTTAAGGAGTGGGGGAATTCTTCACTGATTTGCCTAGTGTATTTTGAAAAATTAGCGAGATTCTGCTGTTGCTTCAAAAATCCGATAGGGATATCCGGTCTGTTATAAAAGGTGTTAATGTCATTTGCACATTGATAGGAAAATGCATCGGAACTGGTCACAATTACCCCTATTAATTCTATTTTTTCCAATTTCTCATATCCATGCAGCATGGCCAAAGCTTGTGCGTCATCAATGTCCGAATCAATATCAGTATCCAAAATAACCTTAGTTTGTGCAGCACAATGGATAGTTATGAGTATTAGGAAGAGCCAAAGAATTGTTTTCATAAGCAGTTAAAGTAGGGAATAATTATATTTCTGGTGCTTTATTAAGTTAATAATTTGGATTATTCAGACACCGAAAATGTTTTTAACATCCCCTTTTTAACGGTGTTAGGGACTTCAGAGATAAAGGCGTAATTACCTGGCTCAATATCTACTTTAAAATAGCCTACGCTACCTGCAGGGCTATCATTGACACCACCTAAAAAGATAAGGCCCTCAGGAGCGGGTGTAATAAGTCCCTTGGGATCGGCCCAATTCATCCATTTTTCAAGGTCATCAAGCTTGGTAGTATCCGCTAGTTTAACAAAATTCACATCATGGCCAACAAAATTTTCGTGCGTTATTTGATCTTTAAATTCTACGGCAAATATTTGTTCGCCTTTTCTAATGGTGCCACTGTAATTAATTCCCTCAGTACTGGAGATGGTAATTGTTGTAGTAGCTATGGGAGGTTCATGGCCACTTTTTTCTTCAGATACAATTATTGGTTTTGCCATACCCATGGAGGAATGAAATTTTCCATTGGGCATTTTTACGTAACACTCCATAATGTAATATCCAGGTTCTAATTTCACGGTGGTTATACTACTTTTATGTGGTGAAACCAGTCCAGATCCCCCGGAAAAAACTACTTCAAAGTACCATTCCGGTAGCTTGCCAAATTCGGTAAACCCATCCTCTGATTTTCCTACATTGATTAAGTCCATACCCCTATCGAAAGGGGGGAAAACTTCCTTTTTCGTGTCTTGGATCGTTTTGCCTTCAGGGTACTTGTCCAATAAGAAGAAATGTGATTCGGATGAATTGTTGTGATATATAAATGTATTCCAGCCGGATAGAATTGTATCAGGGCATTTAAAATCCATAATTTCTGTTGTGATATGGATATTTTCATTAGGCTTTTCAGCTTTTATTTCTTGTGTTTTAGCTTTTTTGTCAGGGCCGCAACCTTGCATTATAAAAGCTAATATTACCAATAAAGTTATTACGTTGCCGTATCTTATTAAAAGGGATTTTTGTGGTTTCATAGTATTAGTTTTTTCCGATGTATGCATAACAAAACAAAAGAGGCCATTTTTAAATTAAATAGCGCAACTCTATATGTCGAAATCTTTACTTTGGGGAATCTTTTGACCGGAGGGGACTTATGCGGGGCAACTACCCTATTAAAGTACGAATGATATCAATAAAAAGCAAATAATTATATCCGTTCGTCAAAAGCATTTAAAGGAGGCATCTGAGGCAATTCGTACATTTAAAAGAGTTTATAAGAGATGTGTTTTTGTGATTTCGTTAACATTTCCCATGCATTTCTAATTTAATAATTGCAGTTTTCTAGTATCTTTAAATAAATAAGGGATATGGATATTTTGAAGAGAAATAATGTCAATGTACTTGGGAAGGGAAACCAAGTTATTATGTTCGCTCATGGTTTTGGATGTGATCAGGATATGTGGAGATATATCGTCCCATCTTTTGAGAAGGATTATAAAGTTGTTCTTTTCGATTACGTGGGGTGTGGAAAATCGGATATCGGTCACTACAATGAGGAGCGATACGGGTCACTTTATGGCTACGTACAGGACGTTTTGGAGATTAGTCAAGCCCTTGACCTGAAGAATATTATTCTCGTGGGACATTCGGTAAGTTCTATGGTAGGAATGCTGGCGTCTATCAAGGATAAGGATCTGTTCCGTTCACTGATACTTGTTTGTCCGTCCCCATGTTATATCAATAAGCCTGGATATTATGGAGGTTTTGAGGAAAAAGATTTGGAAGAGCTTATGACGGTTATGCAAAATAATTATGTTGGTTGGGCCAGCTTCCTAGCGCCGGTTGTTATGAAAAATTCGGAAAGACCGGAACTCACAGTAGAATTGGAAGAAAGTTTTTGTTCCATGGATAAGGAGATTACCGGTAATTTTGCGCGAGTAACTTTTTTTTCCGATAATAGGGAGGACCTCGCTAAGGTAAGAGTTCCTAGCCTTATTCTTCAATGTGCTGATGATGATATAGCCTCGGAAGAGGTAGGAGCCTATGTGCAAGCAAGACTGGAGGACAGTACTATTCATCATATGAAAGCTATTGGACATTGCCCGCATATGAGTCACCCTGACGAAACCATTAAAGCCATTCGGGCCTATCTAGATACAGTTCATAACTAGGTTGAAGTAAACCTGTAAATTTTGTAAACTTTGGACAACAACCTGCCGTGTTATATATTTTCTTTTTCATTAAACCAATTTGTAACCCAAATAAACGGGTTGATGTTAAATCATTTGGAATATGAAAGGGAAGAGGTAGTAGGTAATTTAAGGTTTGAGGACATTTTGACCGGGGGGAGTAAAATTTTTTATAAGACGCATTTTCTGCCAATGTTGATGATGCAACACAGGGTAGACGAAATGTTCTTATCATTTTGTTCTAAATCAGGAAAGGAATATCCTGTACTTATGAATATGGTCCTTTCTGAGGTGGGGGAAGAAATGAAGGTACAGGTTGTTGGTCTGCAAATAGCCAAGCGCAATAAATATGAGAAAGGTATAATTGAGGCCAAGAAGGCTGCAGAGAAGGCTCTAAAGGAAAATGAGCTGCTCTTGAATATGAAATCTAAGCTTGAAGCGCATCAGCAATTGTTAGAGCAAAATTTAAGGGATGTAAAGCGAATTAATAAGGAGCAAATAGAATTCAGTAAAATCCTTTCACACGATTTGCAGGAGCCTTTGAGAAAGATACAATTGTTTGCCGGATTATTGGAAGAGAGGACAGAACAAGAAAGCTTTAATCCAAAATTCATTTCCTATCTTCAAAAACTACAGGAACTTTCCAAATTTTCAAGGGAACTTTTGGGGCGCCTCCAGAGTGTTTTTTCTCTGGAAGGGCGCATGAACAAGGGGAGTGTAGGAAAACTTGATTCCATGGTAAATGTCGCCCTTTCCGAGATTGGTCTGGTTGGGATACAACTGGATGATAGTCAGTTAAAAATTAAGGATATTAGTGGTGATATTCCTAAGTTGACAAAAGTACTAGCCGAAATAATATACAATGCCCATCAATTTCGCAATCAAGATCGACCCCTAAGCGTTAAAATATCCTCTGATCTGGTAAAGGAGAATTACTACAAGGCCGTAGAAGGGGCATATCGTTATGCCGATTTTGTCCAAATTAGGATTCGGGACAATGCGCAAGGATTTCCGGATAATGGAGAAGGTAAGCTTTTTGGGCTTTTACAAAAATTTCACCCGGAGAGTGGTAGGGGTTTGGGGCTGGCTTATTGTAAAAAGATCGTGGAGCTTCATCAAGGTCAGATTTCAATGAAGCGCATTGCTGGCGGAGGATCAGAATTTATTATTTTACTACCTTTTTCTCATAATTAATTCTTTGCTAAATGATGAGATTCTTTCCAAGGTAGTTTTTAATTTTTTTTATACATCCCGTTTTATGGTATGATTCCTGCATTTGACCAGAGGAACTTTTATGTAAAAGGAATATGGGCTTAAAAATCTAGAGGATATAGCTATTTTAAACTTCCTTTTTTATATTTGCGGCCTATCCAATAAAAAGAAAATTTATGATTTCGAGCAATGAATATTTTGATGGCAATGTAAAATCTCTAGGATATACTTCCGCTATAGGGAAATCTACAATGGGGGTGATGGAACCCGGCGAGTATCAATTTGATACTTCGGCCAAGGAAACCATGAATGTGGTAGAAGGTGAACTAATAGCCTTATTGCCAAATGAAAAGGAATGGAAATCATATAAATCCGGTACTTCTTTTAAAGTGGGGGCCAATACTTCTTTTAAGGTAAAATCGGTAGGGCAGACATCTTATTTGTGTCAGTACGAATAGACTGGGTAAATCCCCGATTGGCATTTTTGGCTGCGGTATAAGTGGCATTTCACTCGGCTATATTTGGAGGGAGGAATAGTAGGTTGTATTCCAGTTTTTAACCATCTAGTAGCGTTTTCCTAAAAATTCGGAAATATTGGATTTACCTCTAATATGTTGAGACTTGCTACTTTTAGTGCGTATACAGCTATTCTGGCATTAGTCATTTCGAAGACAATATGGTCTAAATGGCTATCTATATTGGATTTTAAAATTTGCCTTTTACGCTTGGTAACAAGATATAGTACAGTGCCTCCCACCGTTTCATCATAGCCACAAGAAGGGTGTTATACCATTTGGGACTACTATTGGAGTGGATGTGTCAGTCTTCCAAATAGTGCCAGTCGTTGTTCTGAGATATTTCCTGGTCCACAATCTTTTAACGATTTTAACATGGCAGGATGCTTATAGTATTGATGGGCCATATATAGCGTATTTATTCGATTGAAGTAAAGCAGTGCTATGTGTTTGGGTTGTCTATAACGTATCAGTAAGCCTGTAACAGTGAGCCAGGGCCATCATCCTCCACATGATCATTTAACGAACTGTCTCCAAGTCGGATTAAAAACTCGGCATGGGCTGTGAGGCGTTTAATATGGGCCAAGGTATATTCGGTGCCGCAACTTTTTGATGTCAGATAGTTGCCGTTAATAGGGTTTTCTCCCTGTCTTATTTCCTCAGGAACTGCGCTATCGGGTATGATGCCGCACAAGGCAACTTTGGCGTCCATTTTCCAATCCTGGGAGGTTTTTAGCCGACCAAGCTGATAAAGGTTATGGGAGTCAAAAGCTTCCTTTGGAGATAATTTCTGAGGCATGGGGCTTATTTCATCCAGTTGCCATTCGGCCTTATTTATGAGATAAGTGCTGCGGAAAAGGAACCGGCAACACCCCAGTTGTTTTTCCTGCCTATGCTACTTTTGGGGACATTACATCACGCAACCAGATTAGATATTTCAGTTTGTCGTTGTCCGTCCAGCCCTCCCAACCTTCAAGAAGATCTTACGATTATATATTAGGGGTGCCGTCACGGGCAAGATTAAGAATTCCCTGTGCGCCCCACAGAAAAAATTCTGCTCCTTATTGCGATAGCCATGGGTGCGTATACTTCAAAATAAGGTCTTTAGCTTTATTTGCATATGTATTTTTACCTGTCAAATGCTAGGCAATTGCCGTGCCATAAACCAACTTTCCTCCATTGGAATTTAGTTGAATTGGATTATTGGAACAACGGCCGACAATCATAACCTTTTCCGCCAATGGAGGCCAAGCCAAAGAAGCCTGCATTAAACTATCTATATAGCCTAAGAAACGATCAACATTGGTGATTGGGGTTCAATTCCTAAAGCCGCCATTTCCTTAATCTTGGATATCTCCACTGTAGAAACAAGAATTCCTGGGGGCCAGTTTCTCTAGATTTTTTATGTGTTATCAACTTAATACTGTTAAATAGGAGGAGTATCGCTGTTGTAATAATGGTAATAGATCTCATACTTGTTTGGGTCTCGTGCTTAGTTACGGATTTAGTTCAAATATCTTTACCATACATATGTATGATTGAAAATGCCATAAACATTGAATATTAAAAATATGTTGTGTTGTTTTTATAGGTATCTATCTATAATATTCCCAAGTATTCCAACCTTGCTTTTACCTCCGAATCTTTTATAACGGTATTGGATATTTTATCCAACTGGATATCAAAATTATATTTGTAGTTTTTGGAACTCATCAACACGATAGAGTTTAAGATCAACAAAGCTTCACTTGGTTTTTCCGATTCGTACAGGGAATTTTCCAATAATGCGGATGGATTCATTTTCTTTGTTATTCCTAGAAATTCGGCCGCACGCACTCTGTTTATGAGTTCTGGGTCATTGGTAATCATTTTTCTCATTTTTGGCTCCAAGCCAATAGCCTGTTGCTCAAAAGTGGAGCACACCATAATTGCCCAATAGCGTTCCCATGGATCGGACGAATTGAGTGCATTGGAGAGAGGTTCTTTGGCATCTTCAAAATTCAAGAGTCCCAGATTGGCAAGATCAATATAATTTTTAATATCTTCCTTGTGTTTCAAACCAAATTGGACCGGGTTTGCAAAAGCCTTTTCAATGAGGAAATGTTCAGGGTAGAACGAAAGATCGGGCATGTCCTTCACCCATTTCGTGAGTCGCACACGCATATCAATAAGCGTATTCTTATAGGTTGGGTCATTGGCCAAGTTATGGGTTTCATAAGGGTCGGCATCAATATCAAAAAGCATTTCGGGAGTTCGCTTTTTGAAAAAGGCCGACTGTAGCTCGTTGAGCTCCCCGTTGTCATACAGTGTCTGCCATTCTTGGTAGGCCAATTGTTGGTAACGATAGTTGTTCGTTAATCCGTCATAATTAAATGGCTGATAATTCCTGATGTATTTATACTTTCCCTTTCGGAGGGATCTTACCATATCATATTTTTCATCCATTCTATCGGAATAACTATACGCCTCATCACGTGTATTCACTTCTTGACTACCCACGTTCTGTCCCAAAAAAGCCTTCCCATCCATTCCGTGGGGAATGGGTATACCGGCTAGATTCAATACCGTTGGTGCCAGGTCTATAAAGCTTATAAAACCATATACAGTGCTTTCAGGAGAAATATTTACTAGGTGTCTATATTTTTCGGGAACATGTACTACCATCGGAACATGGAGTCCGGTTTCATAAAGGTACCCCTTGCTACCGGGCAAAACGCCACCATGATCTCCGTAGTAAAAAATGAAAGTGTCTTCCAGTCTGCCGTCTTTCTTTAATTCGTTGATAATGGCACCTACCTGGCGGTCCATGTCCCTAATCTTATCCCGGTATAGGGCGTTCGTGTATTTAAAGATATTGGTATTCGGGTGGTTGGGTTGTATTTTAAAAGTGTTTTCATCTGTTATAGTAGGCGCAGACTTCATTTTCTCGGCTGTAAAGTGTAAACTTGATTCATGTGAAACCCCAATATTGAAAACGTGGAAAAAAGGTTGCTTTTCGCTCCTGTTTTTCCATGTTGCCTTTTTTGACGACTCGTCCCAAACACCATCACCTTTTATTATATTGTAATCTTCCTTGCTATTGTTGGTAGTGTAATAACCAGCATCTTGTAAATAGGCTGGAAACATCTTTAGTGAATCGGGCATAGGAACAGGTGTAATCTTTCTATGAAATTGAGCCCCAATACGTGGTCCGTAGCAGCCTGAGATGATAGCTGATCGAGCAACACTACAGACGGGAGCATTCGAAAACGCCCGATTAAAGATAAGCCCCTGTTCGGCTAACGATGCAATATTAGGAGTAGGTGTGCCATTTTCATCAAAAAGTTTAAGGTAGTGCTTCGAATTGTCTTCGGAAGTAATCCAAACAATATTGGGACGCTGTTGTTCCGCTTGGGCCGGCTCACAGCTGATGGAGGCTACGCCATTAATAAATATTACTAGGGCATTGAAAAGCATTTTATGGTTAATTTTCAGCATTTAGGAATATATTTTGATTTTTTGGGTAATAGTATTGATATAGGGTTTTAACGAAGTTCCTAATATAGCAAATCTTCTATATTTTAAAATGGATTTAGGAAATACTGAACAATACGTACTATGCGCTAAATGACTTGGACGGATAATATATTTAAATGACTAATGGTCTGAATTAAGTGCCTAATGCCAATTTATTTGTTGGTTGATAGTGTATAATTTTTAAAACCTACTTTTTATGCCCTTTTTTTTAGGCTCTGATATGTGGTTGTCTATTAGTATTTTGTGTAATTGGCAAAGGCTTGAAGGTCAATTTACTGTTAATTGATTTACAGGTGGAAAGCCTGAAGATTTTCGTAAAACTACCATCCCTTCTTATAATTTAACAACTACGATTTGTGGGGATGGCAGACAAGGTTTAGTTTTGGTTTCCGAATGAATAAGGTGTTAAAACAATATTTATGTCTTCTTGGTATCCTAGTATTTTACGGATACGGTAACACCTATGCTTATTCATTTCCTGATTCCGAAACATTTTTTTCAAATTCAACTTCTGCCGTTTCAAAAAATTTGAGCTGTAAGTTTGTTGAGGACCTACCTGCCCATTTTTTTGCAGATGCCACTCAGTTTGAAATTCAAAAACAGTTCCATGCAGAAGTAGCGGACGTGGAAGAAGAAGAGGAGGAGGAGAGCGATGAAACTCCGTTTACTTCACACAAAAATTATGTTTATGGGAGCTTTACAGCTGCCGTTTTTTATGCCTTATCATTACAGCATTTTTCAGGTAAAATTGATAATGACTCGTATTACTTTAAACCTAATACTTTTAATGCCCCTTGTAAGCGGCATATAAGATTCCAGGTCTTCATAATTTAAGGAGTCTTCCGCAGGTCAATGCTCTATTGGGCCTGTTTCCCCTATTTTAAATCTCTTTTCAATTTAAATTAAGTAAGTCCATCATTGTTTAAATGGACTTACCGAGCATTTTTTATGCTAAAAACCAATTCAATCATTTAAAATAAATAAAATTATGAGGAAATCCCCCATGATTATTGGTGTCTGTATATTACTAGGCCAATTAAGCTGTAATTCCGTGAAACATGAAAAACGAGAGGAAACAAAATATCTCGTGACCAGTGCAATTAAGAAAGATACAGCTATTGTGAAAGATTATGTTTGCCAAATACATTCCATTAGAAATATAGAAGTGAGGGCTTTGGAAAAAGGTTACCTGCAGCAAATCTTTGTTGACGAAGGTCAATCTGTAAAAAAAGGACAACAAATGTTCCACATTATGCCCAATGTTTATGAGGCTGAATTTAAAAAAGCCACTGCAGAAGCTAAGGTGGCCGAAATCGAATTAGAGAACACCAAGCTATTGGCCGATGGAAATGTAGTATCGTCCAATGAGTTGGCCATGGCAAAAGCCAATTTTGAAAAGGCCAAGGCAGAAGTCATGCTTGCCGAGACTCATTTGGGGTTTACCAATATTAAGGCTCCGTTTGATGGTATTATGGACCACCTACATGTTAGGGAGGGTAGTCTTTTGGACGAAGGGGAATTGTTGACCACCTTGTCGGACAACAGCCAGATGTGGGTTTATTTTAATGTTCCTGAAGCAGAATATCTGGATTTTATTACCAGTGCTGATAGAAACCGTAAAAAAATGGTGAGCCTTCTAATGGCCAACAATAAACGTTTTAATCAGACCGGGATTGTCGAGACCATCGAAGGAGAATTTAGTCATGAGACCGGGAACATAGCCTTTAGGGCAACTTTTGATAACCCTGATCGCATTCTGCGACATGGAGAAACAGGAAGTGTTCTTATGGAAGTGCCTCATAAGAACGCCCTGATTATTCCGCAAAAAGCCACTTTTGAGGTCTTGGACAAGAAATTTGTTTTCGTTGTTGATGATATGGACGTAATCAGACAGCGGCAAATAACTCTGGCCGGCGAATTACCAGACGTGTTTATTGTGGAAGGGGGAATAACAGAGAAAGATAAAATAATTCTTGACGGTATTCGTATGGTCAAGGATGGAGATCGGGTTGCAACCGAATTTATCGAGCCTAAATCTGTTTTGGCCAACTTGTCACTGTATGCCGAGTAATTAACATATATGGTTGTCTAAAATTTAATTGCTCAGACTATTGGTCATTTTCCTCTTTAGGAAGAAGGAAGGAAGACTAAAAAAAAATCTATTGACAATTAATTTTTGAAGCTAACATAATTCCACAAAAGATGTTCAAAAAATTTATAAAAAGACCGGTATTGGCCATTGTCATATCAGTCATGATCGTTTTTACTGGCCTTTTGGCCATAAAACAATTACCCATTTCCCAATTTCCTGAGATTGCGCCTACTACTGTTAATATATTTATAGCGTATCCAGGTGCAAGTGCAGATGTTTTGGTCAATTCAACACTTATTCCCTTGGAAACCGCAATTAACGGGGTACAAGGAATGCGATACCTGGCGTCTGATGCAACTAGTGCCGGTGAAGGCACCCTACGTGTTATTTTTGAGCCTGGAACGGATCCCAACACGGCAGTGGTTATGGTAAAGACACGCGTGGATCAAGTGATGCCGAACCTGCCCGAATTGGTGCAGAAGGAAGGGGTGGTTATAACTCCCGTTCAGCCCAGTATGTTGATGTACGTGAACTTGTTTGCCAGCGACGATCACAACGATGAAAAGTTCCTTTACAATTATGCCTACACAAAAATAATTCCCGAAATACAACGTATCAACGGTATAGCCAGCGCCCAGATATTAGGAAGCAGAAAGTATGCCATGCGGGTCTGGTTAAAACCTGATCGCATGCGCGCTTACAATGTATCTGCCGAAGAGGTTATGGAGGCTATGCAAGACCAGAGTATTATTGCAAGACCAGGAAGGATTGGTCAAAGTTCTGGTATTAAATCACAGTCCTTGGAATATGTCCTTACCTACAAAGGACGTTACAATCAACCAGAACAGTACAAAGAAATTATTGTTCGTGCCAATTCACAGGGTGAGACCATTACTTTGGGCGATTTGGCCGATGTAGAACTTGGTAGCGAGTTTTTTGATATTTATTCAAATTTGGATGGTCGCCCATCTGCCTCCATTATTCTCAAACAGACTATGGGCAGTAATGGTAAGGATGTTATCGATGAGGTAAAATTGAAATTACAGGAACTTAAAAAAGAGCTTCCTCCCGGATTGGACTATAAGATCAGCTATGACGTTGCCAACTTTTTGGACGCCTCAATTGAACAGGTGCTGCATACCTTGCGGGATGCCTTTATCCTGGTCGCTATTGTAGTCTTCTTGTTTTTGGGCGATTGGCGGTCAACACTGATCCCGATAATTGCGGTACCCGTTTCATTGATAGGTGCTTTTTTCGTAATGCAACTTTTCGGGTTGTCCATCAACCTGATTACCTTGTTTGCATTGGTTCTCGCTATTGGTATCGTGGTCGATAATGCAATTGTCGTGGTCGAGGCCGTTCATGTTAAAATGGAGGAGGAGAACCTAACACCTTATAAGGCATCCACGGAGGTGCTGAGCGAAATTGGGGGGGCGATTATCGCTATTACCTTGGTAATGGTTTCCGTATTTATTCCGATTTCTTTTATGACCGGTCCTGTTGGGGTATTTTACCGACAGTTTTCTATAACAATGGCGGGTTCTATCGTCATATCTGCAGTTGTTGCCCTTACCCTGACCCCGGTACTATGTGCCATTATGCTAAAGAATAATCATGGGAAACCCAAGAGGAAATCCCCTGTGGACAAATTCATTGTTTGGTTTAATAAAGGCTTTGAAAGACTTACGGGAAGCTATGTAAATTTACTAAATCGGATCGTCGCCAGAAGGGTGGTTACCTTCGGAATTTTATTGGCATTCTGTGCCGGAATATTCTTTACCAATATGACATTGCCTGCAGGATTTATACCCAATGAGGACCAGGGTATGATCTATGCCATAATTCAGACTCCTCCGGGGTCAACTTTGGAACGTACCAACGACGTTGCCCGTAAGTTGCAGCAGATCTGTGAAGAAATGGATGGAGTGGAATCCGTTTCCTCCTTGGCGGGTTATGAGATTATGACCGAAGGACGCGGTTCCAATGCAGGTACTTGTTTGATTAATTTAAAACCATGGTCGGAGCGGAGTCATTCTGTACATGAGATTATGGAGGAACTAGAAGAGGAAACCCAGAATCTTGGGGCTCGGATCGAATATTTCGAGCCGCCAGCGGTACCTGGTTTTGGCTCTTCAGGTGGATTTTCCATGCGCTTGTTGGACAAGACCAACTCTACGGATTATCAAGGTTTTGGAAAGATTAACGATGATTTTATGGAGGAGTTGGGCAAAAGGGAAGAATTGACAGGTCTGTTTTCATTTTTCTCTGCTAATTACCCCCAATACGAACTGAAAATTAACAATAAGATTGCCATGCAAAAAGGGGTTTCCATAGGTAAGGCCATGGAGAATTTGAATATCCTAATAGGTAGTACCTACGAGCAGGGCTTTATACTTTATGGAAGATTCTTTAAGGTCTATACCCAATCGGCTCCGGAATATAGGGCGTTGCCATCAGACCTTGAAAAGTTTTTTGTAAAGAACGAGGAAGGGGAAATGGTACCTTATTCCGCATTTATGACGATGGAAAAACGTCTGGGGCCCAACGAGATTACGCGCTACAATCTGTATAATTCTGCCACGATAAATGGGCTTCCCGCACCCGGTTATACTACGGGGGATGCTATCAACGCTATTAAGGAAGTGGCTGCGCAAACCCTGCCAAGGGGCTATGATATTGCTTGGGAAGGACTTTCCTTCGACGAGGCCAATCGCGGAAATGAATCCCTCTATATTTTTATTATTGTTTTGATATTCGTGTATTTCGTACTTGCTGCCCAATACGAAAGTTTTCTACTTCCTTTTGCTGTAATTCTTTCGTTACCGGTTGGAGTTTTTGGGTCGTTTGCATTATTAAAAATGATGGGATTGGCCAATGATGTGTATGCACAAATAGGGGTGATTATGTTAGTTGGTCTGTTAGGAAAGAATGCGGTATTGATTGTGGAGTTCGCCGTTCAAAAACATAGACAAGGCGCCAGTATTCTCGAAGCGGCCATAGAAGGTTCACGTGCCAGGTTTAGGCCTATTTTGATGACTTCCTTTGCTTTTATTGCAGGTTTGATTCCCTTGGTAGTTGCTACCGGGGCAGGTGCCATCGGAAACAGGACTATCGGAGGGTCTGCCTTGGGCGGTATGCTTATTGGTACCCTATTCGGTGTATTGATCATACCAGGACTATATTACATTTTTGGGAGTATGGCCGAAGGAAGAAGCCTTATCAAGGATGAGGCTAGTGAGCCATTTTCCGAAGAATTGATGCGTACAAGTGAGGGGGAAAGTAAGACAAGGACCAAATTGAGGGAGATAATGAAACTGTTGAAAAAACTAACCAAAGGAAACGATGATGAAAAATAGAATAGTAGTACCAATAAAAAGAGTTAGGGTGCACTTGGGAGGGGTACTGGCTGTGGTAGCTTTGTATTCCTGCGTACCATCAAGAACGGTGCTAGAGGAAAATGCCAGTGTTCCGGCCCAGTATCAAAATCAATCCACAGATACCTTAAATTCTGCACAGGTTCATTGGAAGGATTATTTTTCTGACCCCAATTTAAGTGCGCTAATAGATACGGCTTTAATCAAGAATCAGGAACTTAATATTATGCTCCAACAGGTAGCTATGGCCAAAAATGAGATTAAGGCCAGAAAAGGGGAATATTTGCCCACAGTTAACTTACAAGCTGGAGCTGAGGTGGAAAAGGTTGGCAAATACACTAGAAATGGTGCTGTAGAAGAGCAATTGGATATTCGGGACGGTGAGGAATTCCCAGAACCATTGTCTAGTTACAGGGTAGGAGCCTTTGCATCTTGGGAGGTGGATGTTTGGAAAAAATTGCGCAACTCAAAAAAAGCTGCAGTTTTCGAATACCTTTCTACCATTGAAGGCAAAAAATTTATGGTCACCAATCTGGTTTCAGAAGTGGCAGGTTCTTATTACGAACTGGTAGCCTTGGATAGTCAATTGGACATTGTTGAACAAAATCTGGCCATTCAGCAAAAGGCCCTTATTATGGTAAAACTTCAGAAAACAGCGGCCAGGGCTACGGAGTTGGCTGTGCGTAGGTTTGAGGCTGAGGTTTTCAAAAATCAAAGTCAAAAATATGAAATACAACAGCAGATTGTGGAGGCCGAAAACAAGATTAATTTTTTGATAGGCAGGTCGTCACAGCATATTCTAAGGGATTCTGAGGGTTTTATAGATAGGGAAGTAGGCAAGGTGGATCCAGGAATACCAGCTCAATTGCTTCAAAACCGCCCGGATATTATACAGGCCGAGTATGAACTGGCAGCGGCCAAATTGGACGTCAAGGTGGCCAAGGCCAATTTTTATCCTTCCTTAGGTATTAGCGCAGCTGTGGGTTTGGAAGCTTTTAAGCCAAGGTTCCTGACCTCAACGCCAGAGTCCGTGTTATATAGCCTCGTGGGCGATGTAGTGGGCCCCTTGATCAATAGGAATGCCATTAAGGCGGCGTATGGTAATGCTAGTGCCAGGCAGATTCAAGTGGTATATGAATATGAAAGAGCCATCTTGAATGCTTATATGGAGGTGGCCAATCAATTATCCAATATTGAAAATCTTAACAAAAGTTATGAGTTAAAAGTCGGACAGGTAAAGGCACTTTCAGAGGCTATCGACATTTCCATTCGTCTTTTTCAATCGGCAAGGGCAGATTATATGGAAGTACTGTTGACCCAGCGTGATGCATTGGAATCCGGCGTAGAGCTTGTGGAAACCAAAAAAGATCAGTTGTTGGCCAAGGTAGAAATGTATCGGGCCTTAGGTGGCGGTTGGAATAGATAATTTTAGTCAAAGAGGTTATTGGATTCATTAAGGGGAAAGCCATTCTGCTGCAAAGTAGAATGGCTTTCCCTATATAGTAGGATGACTATTTAATCTTTACTGTCCTTATTAAGGATACAGGATACAATTATTTGAAGTTTAATACTAAACCTATTATATTTATCCATTGTCTTTTATAAAATTACAAACAAACCATATGAAATCACTCCCATTATTTTCCCTTGTTGCCTTAAGTATTTTGCTGTTGAATAGCTGTTCCGAGAAGGTAGACAAGAAGTCCCAGAAACCCAATATCTTGTTTATAATGTCTGATGATCATGCCTTTCAGGCCATAAGTTCCTATAGTGATCATTTAATACAGACCCCAAATATAGACCGGTTGGCCAAGGAGGGGATTCTATTTACGAATGCCAGTGTTACCAATTCTATCTGTGCCCCTTCAAGGGCTACGATACTTACGGGGAAACATACTCATATTAATGGTAAAATAAATAATATTAATCCCTTTGATACTACTCAGGTTACTTTTCCACAACTGTTTCAGGAAGCAGGTTACCAAACGGCCATGTTCGGCAAGTTGCATTTTGGAAATAATCCCAAAGGCGTGGACGAGTTTATGATTTTGCCAGGGCAGGGACATTATATTAATCCGGATTTTATCACTCAAAAAGGAGATACGACCGTCACAGGATATGTTACGGATATTATTACGGACATGAGTCTTGAGTGGTTGGATAAAAAACGGGACCCCAATAAACCGTTCCTTTTAATGTATTTGCATAAGGCACCACATAGACCATGGTGGCCAAGAGCGGATAAGTTTGAGGAGTACACAAAAAAAACCTTTCCCTTGCCAGAAACCTTATTCGATGATTACTCTAATAGAGGCAATGCGGCCAAAACAGCTGAAATGAATCTTTTATATCATATGGAGTATAGCCATGATAGTAAGATTTGGCCCGAAACTATTGAAGATATGGGGAATGTAGTACCTGTAGTGAACAATACCCAAGCCAATGTTTATAACGAATTTAATCGTGCAAACGAAGCACAAAAGGCGGAATACAAGCCCATTATCGATGCCATTAACCAAGATTTCAGGGAAAATTGGCCGACAATGACCGATCAGGAAAAAATGATTTGGAAATATCAGAGATATATGCAAGATTATTTGGGAAGTATCTCTTCTGTAGATGACAATGTTGGTAGGGTTCTGGATTATTTGGACAATAATGGGTTGGCCGAAAACACCATAGTAGTTTACACTTCGGACCAAGGGTTTTATCTAGGGGAACACGGTTGGTTCGATAAGCGCTTTATTTATGATGAGTCCTTTAAAACGCCACTTCTTATTCGCTGGCCCAATGAAATAAAACCGGGAACTACGGAGGAGGAAATGGTGCAAAATCTTGATTTTGCCCAAACATTTTTAGAAGCCGCCCAAATAATGGCACCAGAGGATATGCAAGGGGAAAGTCTTATGCCATTGTTAAAAGGTCAATCGGAACAATGGGACCGGGAAGCTGTTTATTATCATTATTACGAATACCCTAGTGTGCATATGGTAAAACGCCACTACGGCATAGTGACAAAAGAGTATAAACTAGCCCATTTCTACTATGATGTGGACGAATGGGAATTATACGATCGCAAAAAAGATCCCAAGGAATTGAACAATGTTTATGATAATCCGGACTATGCGGAGGTTGTGAAAGAGTTAAAGACTGCACTTGCTGAGCTGAGGGTGAAATACAAGGATTCCAAGGAATTAGATGATAAGTATGTTGAACAGATCAAAAAAAAATAGGGAATTATAATAACTAGTGCCTAAGGAAATAGCCGGTTTATGCCGGCTATTTTCTTGTCTCCAATGAAAATTCGAAACAAAGGATTTTTAGAATATATCAATACAGAAATAAACTATGATGTAGCTTGAAAGAAAATAGTACAAACTAGCATTTGTTAGAGCTACGAAGCTGTTCTAGAGAAGAGAGCTTCTATTGTGTGTTAAATTTAAACAGTAAGAAAAACACCGGCTCCACCTTGGCACCCAGTTTATCAGTCAAAATTTTAAAGGCGCGCGTAATGTGGCCTTCTACAGTCTTCGTAGAGATATTAAGGTATTCGGAGATTTCCGTATGGGTAAGGCCTTCCTTTTTGTTCATTAAAAATATTTCCCGGCATTTAGAGGGCAAATTTTCTATTTCGGCATTCATGATTTTTATTAGGTTCTTCAGTTCTTCAGGTTCTATTTCTACCGCCAGATCAATGGCCTCAAAATATTTTTTCTCCAAATAGATTACGGGTTTATTTTTCCGGTATTGATTAATAAACTCATTATACACAGATTTGTATAAATAACTTTTTATAGACAATTTGGGGTTAACATTCTTTCTATTGATCCATATAGTGACAAATACGTTTTGAACAATATCTTCGGCCATGGCATGGTCATGGCACAAGGATTGGGCATAAGCACACAAATTCTGGTAATAATAATCCATTAAGATATCATAGGCTTTTGGGTCACCTGAAATTAATCTTTGGGTCAAAACCAAGTTTTTATGATTGTCCATTGAAATAGGTAATTCTTAATATTTCATGGCAATAATAGTGAATAATTAAAAAGAATCATAAAAAAATAGAGGGGTTTAAAAATTTTGAACGTATTAAGTGTATAAGTGTTGAATAACAGATGGAGGAAGTAGAATAATAAATTTTTAATATTTAATCAATTAATTGTAATGCTCAATAATTTTAAATATTAGCGGAAATTTGCAAAATTCTTTAAGGTAATTATATGAGAAAACTACATTTTTACTTTAGCTTGATTATTGTGCTTTTGCATTTTCAATCGGTTTTGGGACAGTCTCTGGGTGTAAGCGATAATGGAAGGTATATTGAAAAGGCAGATGGCACGCCTTTTTTCTATTTGGGAGATACGGCTTGGGAACTATTCCATAGACTGGATATGAAGGAGGCAAGTTATTATCTTAAAGATCGTGCGGAAAAGGGTTTTACCGTGGTACAAGCGGTTATTTTATCGGAACTGAACGGTTTAACCGTTCCTAATGCGAATGGAGACCTGCCTTTATTTAATAGGGACCCTAAAAGACCTAATGAGGCTTATTTTAAGCATGTAGATGCCATTGTGAATCAAGCCAGTTCCATGGGGCTAGTCATGGGAATACTTCCTACCTGGGGTAGTTATTGGAGTTCCCAGAATGAAAAGGACATTATTTTTAACCCTAAAAGCGCCAAAGAATTTGGACTGTTTTTGGGGAAAAGATATAAGACTAAACCTGTTATTTGGATATTAGGAGGTGATCGAAATATTATAACGGGAAATGACAAAAAGATTGTGGAGGCGATGGCAGAAGGACTTAAGCAGGGGTGCAATGACGAACAGCTTATCACTTTCCATCCCAGAGGTCCTGGAATGTCGTCGGATTATTTTCATGATGCCGAATGGCTAGATTTTAATATGTATCAATCCTCACATGGTCAACATGGGCATGACAACGGACTTTATGCGGAGCATGATTTTGCCCTAAAGCCTCAAAAACCAACCTTAGACGGGGAGCCGAGATATGAATGCATACCAGTTGGGTTTTATTTTAAAGGAACTGACCCTATGGATCGATTTGACGATTATGATGTAAGGCAGGCCGCCTATTGGTCTGTTTTTGCAGGGGCTAGCGGACATACCTATGGGAACAATAATATTTGGCAGATGTACACACCTGATCATGGACCAATTATAGGAGCCGCAATACCGTGGAAAGCTGCCTTGAATCATCCAGGGGCAAATCAAATGAAACATCTTAGAACCATTGTGGAGGCACGTTCCTTTTCAAAGTGGAAACCTGAACCAGACATAATCAAAAATAGCATGGAGGTGAAGGGTGAGCCCATTAGGGCGGTACTGGCAACTGATGCCTCTTTTGCCATGGTCTATTCCCCAAGTGGCATGGCTTTTACGATAGACAAGGAAAAGGTCTCTGGAGCCAATAAAAAAGCTATTTGGTACGACCCAAGATATGGTGTGTCCTATCATAAGGGCACCTCCGACACCGATGGAATACAAACCTACCAACCGCCAACTTCGGGCAGAGGTCAGGATTGGATTCTGATTCTGGAAAACGCTGATCTCAATTTGCCTATGCCGGGTTTTCATTGATTTTTGGGAATCAATCCTTATAGATTTCAAGTGTGTATAGATTGTCGTATATATCCTTATGGAGGAAGGCAATGGACTTTTTATGTGAATTTTTGGTGTTGTTGATATAACTATTAACTCAAAGAATTCTGTCACTTATTTTATTCATTAAAAAAATCTCCCTGCATTTGGAGGGTAATTTTTCAATTTCGGCATTCATTGAGTTAATTAGACCATCCAATTCTTCAGGTTCTATGTCTGCCACCAGATCTATGGCTTCAAAATATTTTTTCTCCAAGTGGATTATAGGGCTTTTTTTTCGGTATTGTTTAATAAACTCGTTATAGACCGATTTATAAAAATAACTTTTTACGGATAATTTAGGATTTATATTTTTTCTATTGGTCCAAATAGTGCCGAATACATTTTGAACAATATCTTCGGCCATACTATGGTCGTGGCACAAGGATTAGGCACAGGACACAAATTCTGGCAATAAGAATCCGTTAGCAGATCATAGGCTTTTTCATTTCCTGAAATCAGTCTTTTGGCCAGAATTAATTTTTCATTAGAGTGAATTTTAAATATGGTATTCGCATATACTTGCGAATTAATTTAGTAAATATCTAAAAAAAACCATAAAAAATAGAGGGGTTTTAAAAATCGAAACGTATTAGAGGTATAAATGTTTAGTTGCCAATGGCGGAGACAGAAAAAATAATAGTTAAGTTTCTAAATCAAGAAGCAAATCATTCCGAGTTGGAAAAATTGGAAGCTTTTCTTAAGAAGGGGGAGGGCATACAAATCTTCAATAGTTTTGCTAAAACACAATACCTAAGTACACTTTCCATGACAGAATACGATGTTAATAAGGCTAAGGAGACTATCAGAACTAGGCTGAAAAAGGGCAAGCGCATAAAAAGGATACATCTATATAAGAGAATTGGAGTAGCTGCCTCAGTAATGTTGGTGTTTGTAATGGCATTTTATCTTTTGTATAGCACCAACACGGTAAACGGGACAATAGTTCAAAAGCAGCCTCACTTAATTGTTGTGGGTACCGATAAGGCTACCCTGACACTTGAGAATGGAGATGAAGTGGTTTTGGAAAAAGGAGAAAAATTTCAAAGCGAAAAAGTTAGCAGTAATGGAGAGGAATTGGTTTATGTTGATAAAGGACAAAGCGAAACTCATGTAAAAGAACAGAAGTACAATTACCTCACTATTCCTAGGGGAGGGCAGTTTTTCGTTAAATTATCGGATGGGACCGAAGTCTGGTTAAATTCAGAATCCAAATTAGAATATCCGGTAGCATTTAAGGATGGTCTTACCCGCAAGGTAGAATTAATCTACGGAGAGGCATATTTTAAAGTTTCTCCCAGTTCTTCGCATAAGGGTGCAGCCTTTCATGTGTTGACCAAATCTCAGGAAATAAATGTGTTGGGTACGGAATTTAATATTAGGGCCTATAATAATGAGGAGCTAATTTCCACTACCTTGGTAGAGGGGAAAATAAATATAAAAAAGGGAGAGCAAAGTAAAACCTTGATGCCAAATCAACAGGTCAGGATTAGTAGTGGTAGTGATAACATGGATATTCAAGAAATTGATGTGTCCCAGGAAATTGCATGGGTTAATGGATTATTTAGCTTTAATGAAAAACCTTTAGGAGAAATAATGACCGATTTATCCAGATGGTATGATACCGAGGTTATTTTTGAAAATGCCAAGCACAAGAGTTTTGTCTTTACAGGAATATTGGAAAGAACCGAGAATGTTGATGACATCTTAAAACTGATAGAAGCTACTAGCGAAGGTCAGATAATATTTGAAATAAACAATAAAACAATTAGTATTAAATAAAAAAGGAAAAGGCCAGCACCTTCCACAGCAATGGCCTTCTTCCCGGTAGATCAATTAAAACAATGTTTAACTAAACCATCACAAATTTATGAAAATTAAATTTACCAACCGACCACCTTGCCCGTTGGGCAAAGTTCTTTTACGCTTTTTTATGAAATCCATTATTTTCCTTTTTTGTTCGATTTCATTTGCACTCACTCCCCTAAGTGGAGAAGCTCAGGATGCCGAAATTATTGTAGATGCCGATATAACTTTGACCGTAAGGCAGACATTTAGGCTGATCAATAAACAAACCGATTATAAATTTATTTATAGGCATGACCTGATAAAAACGGCTCCCAATGTGGAATTAAAAAAAGGGGTTATCAAGGCTGGAGAGTTATTGGATAGATGCCTTTCTCCCATAAGTTTTACCTATAATTTCACGGATAAAGGCACTATTGTGGTGAAGAAAAAGCCAGTAGAATCCGATGTTAGGGGTCCAAATATTGTAATGGATCAAAATATCCAATTTCAGGTCAGTGGTACAGTGATAGATAAGGAAGGAACCCCATTACCAGGCGCCAGTATAGTAGAAAAGGGTACTACAAATGGTACACAAACCGATTTTGATGGGAATTATACGCTTTCTCTTGAAGGTGAAAACGCTGTTTTAGTGGTTACCTATATGGGGTATGCTACTAAGGAGGTGAGCCTTAACGGTCAGTCAAATCTTAACATTACTTTACAGGAAAGTGCTGCGGGATTGGACGAGGTTGTGGTTGTAGGCTACGGATCCATGAAGAAAAGAGATATATTAGGAAGTATTGCCACTGTAAAGTCGGACGTATTGGAAGATTCATCAGGAGCTAGCAACTTCACCTCTTTGTTGCAAGGCCAGGCAGCAGGTGTTAGCGTTCAAACATCTACTGGTAGGTTAGGCTCAGGTGTTAGTGTAAAAATACGTGGGTTAAGTTCGATCAGTGCGGGAACTTCACCGTTATGGATTATAGATGGGGTTCCAATTATTGCGGGAGCCGGTTCAGGTGCACAAGATACCTCTGAACAGTCACCCTTTTCGCTTATTAACCAAGCGGATATTGAATCAATCGAGGTATTAAAAGATGCTGCGGCCACTTCTATATATGGCTCAAGAGGCTCTAATGGTGTAATAATTGTCACAACTAAAACTGGACAAAAGGGCAAAACATCCATTAATCTAGATTACAGTACAGGTATGTCAGACCTACCCTTCCAAAGGGTAGAGTTTGTTAATACGGAAGAATGGTTTGAGATAAGGGACAAGGCAAAAAATTCTTATGGCTTGGGTGATTATAGCATGACAGATTTTTATGTGGGTTCTGTATATTTAACAGAACAACTTACTCTGGAACAAGCTAAATCAATCGATACCAATTGGTTCGAGGAAGCTATGCAAAAAGGTAGTTTCCAAAGTGTTAACTTATCTGCATCCGGTGCAACGGAGAAAGCCAATTACTTTGTTTCCTCCAATTACCGAATGGATAAAGGAGTGATGTTAAATGATGATCTTGAGAGATATGGTTTGCGTACCAACATAGACTTAAGCCCTTCTGAACACTTTCAATTGGGAGCTAAGTTAAATTTCTCACTATCCAACAGTAATAGGGGTAAAAACCATGGCACATCAGATTCTGGGAATCAATCTGCCCGTTCTGGGGGATTTGCTTTTTTGAACCAAAGTGCACAAACATTCAATCCGGTTTATAGTTTAATAAATCCCAATGAATATTTCAATCCCTATATAGGAAATCCGGTTGCCCTAAGTGATCGTGATAATATGGTTCAAGATGTTGAAATGTACCGTACTTTGGCAAGTGTATATGGGGAGTATTCACTGCCATTTTTACCCGAACTCTCGGTGAGATCTGAATTATCCCTTGATTTTGTGCAGGTTAATAGAAATACATGGGTGTCCGATAAGATTCGTTGGGATGGTTCATGGGCTAATGATTATGCAAGCACTATTAGAACCTATAATTACAATTTGTTCTTAAAGTATGATAAAACTTTTGGTGAACATAATGTTACTGCAGTTGGCGGGGTGGAGGCCCAGCGTAACAAATCTTGGACCCGTGGTATGCAAGCTGAGGATTTAGTAGGGGAATATAAGCAACTTGGCTCCCCAAGTCAAATGACCTGGATGTATTCCGGTCTCGGAGGGGAAGGTTATTTGTTAGCTTATTTTGGTCGAGCTAATTATAAATATAAAGATAAGTATTTAGCGGGTATTAGTGTTCGTCGCGATGGGTCATCAGTATTTACCCCAGATTACAGATGGGGTACTTTCATGGCTTTTTCGGCAGGCTGGATCATGTCCGATGAAAATTTTATGAAAGGGTTTGGAGCTAATAATTTTTTGAAGTTAAGAGGTAGTTTTGGACAAACAGGTAACGCAGGTATCCCAAGTGGACTGGACGCATTTAGTTACACTTCAGGAAATGCCTATGGCAGTGCTGATATATTAGCAACTAATGGAACATTGGTTTCAAATATTGGGGTCTCTGATTTAACCTGGGAAACAACAAACAATTTTGATGTTGGTTTGGATTATGGGTTTTTTAATAACCGTATTAATGGTTCCTTGGCTTATTATAATAAGTATGTTAAAGATTTACTTTTAGCGACTCAGTTACCACAATCATCGGGCATAAGCACAATTTATGGAAATATCGGTGATCTTGTGAATTCAGGAATAGAATTTAATGTAAGTTCAATAAATATTGGTAAGCAAGATTTTAAGTGGCAGACTGATTTTAATGTTTCTTTTAATCACAATGAAGTTAAAAAACTAGTTCCTAGAATAGATAAGGAGGGAGCAGGCATGGTGAGTTATGCTAATATTACCAAAACGGGTTATGCTGTGGGTGAATACTATTTAGCCGATTTTGCCGGTATTGATCCGGAAACTGGGATATCTATGCTGTATGCCCTTGATAAAGATTATTACGACGAGACGAATGAAACACGTAGATTGAAAGATGAAAATGGGGAAGATGTGAAAATTATTAATAGCAATGCCAATGCCAATGCCAATAAATTTCACATAAAAGGAAAGAACTCCATTCCTACATATTATGGTGGTCTGAGCAATAATTTTAGTTACAAGGGATTTGATTTAAACCTATTGATTACATTTTCAGGAGGGAACTACATTTTTGATAGTTTCTATAGGGATTTGGCCACCGATTATAGCGGTACAAGGCGTATGCTAAAAGATGTATATGATAATTATTGGACTGCCCCTGGTGATGATGCCCAATTTCAGCGAGTTAATTGGAATTCAAATCTTCGTTTAGAAGATGGAACAACAGTGGGGTTTGGTGATCCACGAACCAATACGGACCAATTTTTATTTAAAGGAGACTATGTGAAGTTCAAGTCATTGACTATTGGATATACGGTACCTAAATCGTCAAATGTTGGTAAATTATTTAATGGTTTAAGGTTGTATACCACGGTTGAAAATCTACACACAATAACAAAATATCCAGGATGGGATCCTGAAGGTAGCGCCACATCGTGGGATCTACCTCAGTTATTTTCTTCAACATTTGGTGTCTCTATTAAATTTTAAATCCACAAATCATGAAAAGAGTTTTATTTTATATACTAATATTACTGACCATTTCCTCTTGTGAAAACGAGGAATTTTTTGAACTGGAAAGGCCTGTTCAAAGACCTTGGTTAAATTTAACTGAATTTGAAAGGGCTCCCATTGGAGCTTACAGATCAATTTTTTCAACATACATAAGTTGGGGTAATGTATTTAATTATTGGTACCTGTATAAAAACGCCGTTGGAGATGATGTTGCCTGGGCAACACCTGGGGACGCCGCTTGGGGGTGGTATCGCGATACTGAGAACGAGAAAGCGTGGTTATCAGAAATGTTCGTCGCTTGTTATAAGACAATATCCTCTGTAAACGATGCAATTCAATATGTTGAGGAAAATAATGGGAATCCCTATCCAGACATTACCGAAGAAGATAAAGTAAATAATCTTGATCGGATTATTGGTGAGCTCTATTTTTTAAGAGGTTTTTCATATTATATGATTGCAACTACTTTTGGGGATGCCTATGAACCGGGAGGAGCCAATAGTGGGCAACAAATACCTTTAAGGACAGTAAGAGCTAGTTCATATGAGGAAGCTAGCAATTCAAAAATTGGAACGACTGAAGAAATCTGGAATCAAATGCTTACTGATTTTCAAACAGCTTACGAGTTGCTGCCGGAGCGATATATTCCTGGGGTAATGCATGTCTCGTATGAGGCTGGACGCGCCAATAAATTTGCGGCCGCTGCTATGTTGGCTCGTATATATGTTGGCATGGGAAATTATACTAAGGCAGAGGAATATGGTAGTTTTGTTATTGATGAGAATGGTGGTGACTATGATTTAAGTGAAGACCCCATTGAGGCTTTTAATAAAAGTACCCTAGCACGTGCAAAGGAGACTATTATGTACACACCATGTTATGATGAAACCTATGGTAATCAAAATTTGCATGCTGCAACGTTTAGTCATCTTCTAATTGACAATCCCGTCCCTTGGGTAGCTACTCACATGGACTATACAACTGTACAGCGCTTAGGGTGGATGCCTGATCCTAAAAATGACACAACCATCACCATTGTGGCCAGAAGGGATAAACGCTATCAACAATTAATGGCATTTCGAGGAGCTTCTAATGTGCCGGAATCAGATAGAATAGAAGGAATCTATTACGAAACACGGACTAATTTAACGTGGAGGACCATACTTGCGAGTAAATATTTCAGAGGTCCAGGTGGGAGATATACTAATGTTCCAACCCTACGATTGGCAGAGATGTATCTGACTAGGGCTATATGTAGATTTAGGGGTGGTGATAAAGAAGGCGCCGCATCCGATTTAAACGTAGTAAGGAAGCGGGCATGGGATGAAATAATTGCCGGAGAGTCTTATGAACTTTCGGATAGCTATGTTACATCTGCTAATGTTACAGAGCAAATGATCAATGATGAACGTTTGATTGAGATGTTTATGGAAGGTGATAGGATAGATTATCTGAGAGGATTAAAAGTGGATATTCCAAACAATGAGCCAGAAAGAGGAGTCCCAGCGTCTGTTCCTTATACCGATAAAGGGTTCGTTTGGCCAATCCCAATTCAAGAAACCGAATTAAATGAGGGATATAGTAATTAAACTATACATGCCAATTTTTTAATCGTAATTAAAAAACTGGAATAGATATATTGCTATTGGGGGCATATTTCTGTAAACATATAGATATACATATATAATATAAAAGAATCAATCTGCCTCTGAGAATCAATCATTGGCAGATTGATTATTAATACTCAATTCTATGATTTTATCCATAGTTAAAAAAAGTCTTTTAGTAGTAAAGAATAACCACATTTATGGTCTGACAATAATGTTGCCAGTATTTTTAATGCTCGTTCAATGTACTACTTCTGAGAAAGAATCTTTTTCCAAAGGATTTAAAGTAAGAGGGGGTTTGAACAATGCATTATTGAAGATGAATATTAAAGATACTGTTAGAGTTGCTTATCTAGGTGGCAGTATTACGGCACAACCAGGTTGGCGTATCTATTCATTCAACTGGTTCAAAGAAAATTACCCCAATACGAAGTTTATAGAAATCAATGCGGCAATAGGAGGTACTGGCTCTCCATTTGGAGCTTATAGGCTCAAAGATCAAGTCTTACAATACCATCCAGATTTAGTATTTGTAGAGTTTGCTGTAAACGATTCTAAAACCAATGTAGAGAAGATAACACGTTCCATGGAGGGAATTACCCATCAAGTTTGGAAACAAAACCCTGAAACCGATATCTGTTTTATATATACAATTAAAGAAGACTTTCTAGATATCTACAAAAAAGATAGTCTGCCAACCTCCCTAGCCACAATGGAAAAAATTGCAGATCAATACCAGATTCCATCAATCAATTTTGGCCCAGAGGTTTTTCGACGGGTCACTGAAGGCAAAGTTCTCTTTAAAGGCGATAAGCAAGCTAAAGATACCATTGTGGTTTTTAGCCCTGATGGGGTCCACCCATACCATGATTCTGGTCACAGGATGTATCATGAGGTGTTTGTAAGTGCGCTTACCGAAATGAAATCGAAAGCAGCAGGCAAAATTTCTGAGCATATTATTCCCAAACCCCTCAACAAAAACCCCTCGGTAAACACAAAAATGATCGATTGGGACAAAATTGATTTCAAGGAAGAACTAACTCCTATTGAAACCAAAAGCGATTCCATTTTCAAAAAATTCACGAAATACTTTAGTAGCATGGGAAAAGCTGTGCCCGGAGATTCTTTGTCTTTTCAATTTCAAGGTAACGCTTTTGGATTTTATGACGTTATCGGACCAGGTTCGGGAATTCTTGAAGTGTCCGTTGATGGTAAAAAACAAAATATTAGCCGGTTTGATGGGTATTGCAGCTATTGGAGAATAAGCTATAAAACCATAGGTGGATTGACCGATTCCATTCATACGGTATCAATTAAAGTACTGGAAGAAGCTATCGACAAGAAAAAAATACTTTCTGAGAATAACCATTCAATGAACCAATCTGAAAATTTTACAGAAATGGACTGGTATCTCGCCAAAATATTATTGGATGGTGATTTGATAGATCATAAAAATTATAATTGATTTAAAATTATAAAAAGAAGATGTATAACACGTGTAAATTTTTCCTATTTAGTCTTTTATTCTTGACCTCTATGCAAACAGAAGCTCAAAAAGTGGGATATATCAATGCCGCAGAATTTGGCTTTTCTCCTGATGCATCCGGAATAGAAAATGTAAAGGCACTGCAAAAAGCAGTAGATCAAACAGGAACTATTATTATAAGTCGCCCGGGGACCTACAAAGTGGCTGGAACTACCTATGTTGGCAGCAATACTACCCTTGATTTTGGCAACGGCGTTATTTTACAAAAAGTAGATGAAATTGGTAAGTTCTCACATGTGCTGCTCAACAAAGGTGCTTTGACAAAAACCTACGATGAGCATATTACCATAAAAGATCTTGTGGTCAAGGTCAATGGTGTCGACTTGGTTTTTAACGAAGTATTCGGCTTAAGAGGTCAAATAGCATTTTTCTATGTGAAGGATTTGAGAATCGAAGGGTTTCGCTGCTATGATATTATGCCAGCCCAGTTCGGAATTCATGTATGTACTTTTGAAGACCTTATAATAGACAATACTATACTTAAAGGTAAAAAAGATGGTATTCACCTAGGCCGCGGAAACCGATTCAGGATTTCCAATGCAGTTTTCGAAACAATCGATGATGCACTCGCTTTAAACGCCCATGATTACGCTACTTCGAACCCAGAATTAGGATGGATTGAAAACGGGGTAATTGAAAATTGCCATGATTTGGCGTCAGATCAAAAACTTGTCGGCTATTTCTGTAGAATATTAGCAGGGGGCTGGATCGATTGGGAAGAAGGCATGGAGGTCCAAAAAGCGGATGCGGTTGTTTCAAATGGAAGAATATATCGAGTTAATGCCGACCCAGACGGAAAGAAATACAAATCAATTACCCGACCTACCCATACGCAAGGAACCAAGGAATTGGATGGTATCAAATGGGTGATGACCCAAGAAGAGGTTGAATACGTTGCCGGTGTGAGGAACGTGACATTTAGGGATATTTATTTAGAAAAACCAAGAACAGGCTTTTCAATACATTTCGACAATGGCAAATGGAGTCGTTCTTACTATCCCGGGGCAGAGATTCCAATGCAACGACAACTAGTCTTTGACAATATCAGGGTACTACATAATGGCTCTCGTGAATTATTAGGGGTTGATACTCCAATAGATGCCATAACCATATCCAATTCAAGTCTTGGTAATACAGGCATAAAATTTCATTCTAATAATGCCATGAAAGAATATTTTCCAACAAGAATCAGTATTTCGGGAACGGTTTTTAATGCTAAGGGAAAAATGAATTTAATCGATAATTCGGTAGAAAACAAAATCATCCATTTAAAAACTTCCAATAGTATTGAAACCAGCGAGGGTTTTTCGGCCATAGTCGAGAATCGAGGTGGCAAACTAATCATTGATTCAGATTTGACCGGTCTAAGAGATTAGCAAACCCATTAGACAATCTTTGGAAGTGTATAAAATAAAAATTGGTATGTAAATAATGAATATTGGATTATTTTAAAAGGATTAATTGGCGGGGTAGCGGTTTATGATTGGGCTATAGATCCTAAAGAGCTCAAGAGCATATATAAATCCACAATACCCTTAAAAATCAATATATTATAAATTACTATTTACCGTTATGAAAATTATTAAGTCAACATTTTTTTGTTTATTAGTATGTATTGCCTTGGCATCCTGTAAACGAGAGAATGGCCAAGTCCTACCAACAAAATCCCAGTTAGCCTGGGCAGATGCAGAAATCGGTGCACTTTTTCACTTGGATGTACAAGTATTTGAGCCCGACTACGAATGGCGTAAGACGAGGGACTATCAACCTGACGCCTCCGTATTCGATCCTCAAGAGCTCGATACGGATCAATGGGTCAGTTCTGCAAAGGCCGCTGGTGCTACGTATGCCGTGTTGGTTGCGAAGCATTGTAGCGGTTTTAGTCTATGGCCGACCAAAGCTCATGAATACAGCGTGAAAAATTCGCCATGGAAAAACGGACAAGGCGATATCGTAAGAGATTTTATTGCCTCGTGCAAAAAATATGATGTAAAACCTGGCTTGTATGCCAGTGCCTCTGCCAATGCCTATTTTCATGTGGACAATCCTGGCCTGGTTTTGTCAGGGGATTCTGAGGAACAAAAAAAATATAATGAAGTAGTGGAAACCCAGCTTACAGAATTATGGAGTGAATATGGGGAACTATTTGAAATTTGGTTTGACGGCGGTGTCTTACCGCCAGAAAAAGGAGGGATAGAAATGCTTTCCCTGGTAGAAAAATACCAGCCTGATGCAATTGCTTTTCAAGGGCCCTTTGGGTTCCAGAACAATATCCGTTGGGTCGGGAATGAAAACGGTGTGGCCCCATATCCCTGTTGGGCTACGGCCGATTCTACTACCACTGCGACCGGAATGGTCCAGATCAAAGGTTTGAACGGTGATCCTTCAGGTAAATATTGGTGTCCGGGCGAAGCGGATTTTCCGCTACGCAAACATGCTTTTCAAGGGGGATGGTTCTGGGATGAGGGAGAAGAGGGGACTATCCGAAGTGTGGATGATTTAATGGAAAGGTATGTTGAAACAGTAGGACGCAATACGAATATGTTGTTAGGAATTGTAATTGACGATAGGGGTTTGGTTCCAGATGCCGATAGGGAAAGACTTGAGGAATTTGGCATTGAAGTGAAAAAACAATTTTCAAAAACAAAGGGCCAAACGCAGGGGACAGGGAACTTTTATGAAATTGATTTTGAAAAATCACAAAATGTTAAACATGTAATAATACAAGAAGACATTTCCAAAGGAGAACGGGTTCGTGAATATAAACTCTACGGGAAAGAAGATGGGGAATGGAAATTAGTAAATACAGGAAGTTCAATTGGGCATAAACGTATTGAAGATTTAAATGATGAAGATTTTTCAGCTATAAAGTTGGAGATAGTGAAGTCTGAAGGAAATCCAATAATAAGAAATTTAGAATGTTATTAAATTTTTCGATTGTGATTTTGAAATTGATTATTCGAAATACTTTATCGAAGACTTGTTTTCTGATTTCACTTATATTGATTTCAGTGAATTATGGTTATTCGCAAGAAAAGACCAATCGTGTTGTTTCTAACATAAACACGGCCATCATTCCCGCTCCAAAACTTGAAAATGATAGTTATGATTGGTGGGATCGTCATGCGGAGGTTTTGCGAATTAAGGATTCTATAAATCCTGAAATTGTTTTGATTGGAAACTCTATTACCCACTTCTGGGGTGGGTTGCCTAGATTAAAGTATGCCGATGGAAAATCCCGAAACCCAAATGGTCCAAATGCTTGGAATTCAGTTTTTGATAATCATCGGGTTTTGAACCTAGGATTTGGATGGGACCGCACCCAAAATGTGCTTTGGCGGCTAAATCATGGTGAGCTAGATGGGATAAGTCCACGGTTGGTAATCATACATATCGGCACCAATAATACCAGTGAAACTGTAAATGCCAGAAAGAATACAGCGCCTGAAATTGTTGAGGGAATAGGGGAAATTTGCAAAAAGGTCCGTATCAAAGTGCCTGCTGCAGAAATCATTTTGATGGCTATCATGCCGAGGGAACAACTCCCAGATCATCCTCGGCGAAAATTAATTAATGAAACTAACCAACTCCTTAAAATTTATGCAGATGAACATAACATTACCATTGTTGACATTGGTTTCAAAATGCTTGATAATAAAGGTCTTTTGTCTAAAGATATAGCTGGTGATTTTTGTCATCCAACGGAAAAAGGGTATCAAATTTGGGCCAATGCAATAAAACCACTCATAAATGAGAATGATTAAAACTCTAAAAATGATTTGACCGGAATTGAATCGTACTTTCTATTTGACCAAATTATACTCGGTTTAAATCTTTCAAATAGGATAATTAAGTAACAAGTAAAAAAAATGAGAATTACAAAGGACAAATTGAGATATATCAATCGTGCAATTATAGGTGTTTTGGTTACGATTAGCTTGATCTCCAGCTGTAAGAATGGTAACGAAGAAGCTAATAGTAGAAATCCTAATATTATTTTCTTTTTAGTGGACGATATGGGCTGGCAAGATACATCCTTACCGTTCTGGAAAGAAAAAACTCCTTTGAATCAGAAGTTCCATACCCCTAACATGGAAAAGTTGGCATCGCAAGGGATGATGTTTACCCAGGCATATGCCAATAGTATTTGTTCCCCTTCACGCACTAGTTTAATGACAGGGATGAACGCCGCCCGCCACAAAGTAACCAACTGGACATTGCGGAAAGACCAGACTGTTGATGCTAAGGATGATTTATTGAAATTTCCTGATTGGAACTTAAACGGCTTACAGCCCGCAAACGTGGATACCATTTTTAGGACAATCTCAGCAACGACCTTGCCTGAAATCCTGCATAGGAACGGTTATTTCACTATTCATTGTGGTAAAGCTCATTGGGGGGCAGAAGGAACTCCCGGGGCAAATCCCTTAAATCTTGGTTTCGATGTAAATATTGCCGGACATTTTGCCGGAGGGGTTGGCTCCTTTGAAGGAATTCATGACTTTAGCGCTGCATGGAGGAATGGAGATTTAATTTGGGATGTTCCTGGGATGAATGAGTACCAGGGAAAAGATATTCACTTAACTGATGCTCTTACTGCTGAGGCTAAAAAGGCTATGGATAAGGCTTTGGAAACAGATAAACCATTTTACCTCTATATGTCTCATTATGCGGTACACCAACCCTGGGCACCTCATAAACCGTTTTATCAGAAATATATTGATATGGGATTGGATGAAAGTGCAGCATTATATGGTTCCATGGTGGAAGGCATGGATAAAAGCCTGGGCGAGTTAATGGGTTTTCTGGAAAAAAAAGGCATAAGCGATAATACCGTAATTCTTTTTATGTCGGATAACGGTGGGGTCGGTGGATCCTGTTTTCCACTAAATGGTGGTAAAGGCTCGGCCTATGAAGGAGGCATACGTGAACCAATGATTGTGAAATGGCCTGGAGTAGTTGAGGAGGCATCGGTATGTAAGGAGTATTTAGTTATTGAAGACTATTTCCCTTCTATTCTGGAAATTGCTGGAATTGAAGAATACCAAACAAAACAGATAGTTGATGGAAAAAGCTTTGTGCCCATGTTAAAAAAGGAAGGGACGACTTCCGACGGACGCGAATTGTTTTGGCATTTTCCAAATAAGTGGGGAGGGAGAGGTCCTGGGGTCGGCACATCCAGTACGATCAGAAGTGGAGACTGGAAATTAGTGTATTGGTATAAAGATCAAAATTTTGAACTATTTAATATTCCAACTGATATTGGTGAAAAAAACAATATGGCCGAACATTACCCTGAAAAAGTAAAAGAGCTAGCTTCAAAGCTGGGAAGTTTCCTGAGAGAAGTTGATGCAACACTTCCTACTAGCAAATCGTCTGGTAAGGTAGTTCCTTATCCAGATGAAATTTAAACTAGACAGGGTGTATTATTCTCATTACTTTATTTAAACTGTAGCCTTAAAAAAAACGGAATATGATTCAAAAAACGAAAAGAAGTATAATAAGCCTTGCCCCAGTCGGAGTGCTGTTCGGAAATAGTACCATTCATAGGAGCTCCCATTATATTGTTAATACACCAATTGCTTAAAATATACCTATGAACATACTATTACAATTGTTGACATTGATTAAAAAATGATTGATAAAAAAGGTCTTTTTATTAAAGGTATTGTAAGTGTTTTTTGTCATCCAACAAAACAGGGTTATCGAATATGGATGGCTGAAACTCGTCCTTTTATTGAGAAATTGTAAACTACATTTTATATGAAAATAGAACATCTTTTGAAGTTTTTCATCGTGATCTTATTTTGCCCTTTTTTTGTTTTGGCACAAAATCAGTCCAAATCATTTACGAACGACATAAGCGTGCCCAGCAAGCTGTACATGCTTTCGGATACCCAGAACGATATATTTGTGGAGCCTTTGATAAAACGCTGGCGACCATACAACGATGTGGTCAGGTTTTCGGGTTCAACCGAATATTCGCGACGACTACAGCGTGTTGCCAGTATTACGGATCCTGAAGCAGGGTCAACGGTTACCTTGGAATTGGTTAATCAAGACGAATTCAAAACGGTCAAGACTATTACTTCAACAATTGAAGTGGGCCAGGCAGGGGTTGGCAAGGATACGGTCATCGTATCAATTATCGGCGACAGTTTCACCAATGGAGCTTTCTTTAAGGATGCCTTGCTTGAAAAGGATTATGTCCCTAAAATAAAGATGGTAGGTCTTCGCGAGGTGGTGGATCATCCGGGACAGTTTGACGAGGGCCGTGGTGGATGGACATTGGGGGGGTACTTTAATGTTACAAACCAACGGACCCAGGCCTATAATGGGTTTTGGCAACCGGAAGGTAAATATAGGTACTGGGGAGCAACGGCGTTTTGGAACCTGGTCAAAGAAGTTTCTTCCGACCCGGATAGAAATTGGAGTTTCGGAGAGAAATACAATTCCAGTAGATACCATCCGCATGTGGTACTTTTCAACGCGACTACCGGCTATAAGAGAACCCCCGCCAAAAACGATCTTATGTACGACAATGCATTGGAAAGCTATGTGCTTTACAATGGATCTAAATGGAAGAAAGTGGCATACGAAGATTTCGTTTGGGATTTTGACTATAGTAAATACCTTTCCATGTGGAATTTGGAAAGCCCTGAAATATTAGCAGAATTCCTGGGGCTGAACGATTTTAGAAGTGCAATGGACCCTACTGCTATTGATTTTTCTCAATGGAACGCACGGATGGAAAATGTAATAGCCTCCTACCACAAAGCCGTTCCATCCGGCAGGTTCGTATTGATGATCCCATCCTCGAGCTGCGGAATATTGGATAATATGTCAGGAGCTTTTACTACTAAGCAAAATGCCTGCATGTGGGAGCTTCGAAGAAATATTATTGAAAAGTTTGACCATAGGGAAGACGAAAATATCCACATTGTGGATGGCGGGATAGCTATTGATAATTTAAACGGTACATGGTTTCGAGCAGATCCAACCTATACATTGCCCTATTCCGGGTATAAAGGAGATGGGCGAATAGCAGTTCAATATGGAAATCCGCATCCATTTCCTAACTATCCGACAATGGGGGTATCCCTTGCTGCCTTTATTCAAAAGTATAGAAATCAATAATGGAGGGGTGTTTCAGATGATAGTATGGGAATGCACCTTTGAATATGCTATTTGAAATAAAAAGAACTTAGAGCCGCTCCAATCAAAATATCTCAATGAAACAGTATCACTTAATACTTGGAATTTGTTTGTTTATCGTGTTTCATTATCCAGTTTTGGCAAATGGTCAACCACTAAAAATAGCCTGTGTAGGCAATAGCATCACCTATAGCGCCAGGATAGAAAACAGGGAGGTGAACAGCTACCCGGCGCAACTGGCATCTCTGTTGGGAGAGGGTTATGATGTACAAAATTTTGGGGTCAGTGGCACTACCTTGTTGCGCAAGGGCAATCTGCCCTACTGGAAGACGGAGGCCTATCAAAAGGCGATGGATTTCCGGCCCGATTGGGTATTTATCAAGTTGGGCACCAATGATACCAAACCTGTCAACAGGGTCTTTTTGGACGAATATGTGCAGGATTACAAGGACCTGATCGCATCCTTTAAAGAGTTGCTGAGCAATCCGCGCGTCGTGCTGTTATTGCCCGTCCCTGTATTTTCCAACGACAGTACCGGTATAACGGCACAGGTAGTGCGTGAAAAGCTACTGCCCATGGTGAGGGAGGTGGCCTATGACACGGGAAGCGAAATAGTGAACCTCTATAATTTAATGATCGAATCGCCAGAACTGTTCCCGGACAAGGTCCATCCATCAGCGGCCGGAGCAAAGGTCATTGCGAGAAGGGTCAGTGAACTGGTCAGAATGCAAATCGTTGGACCTATCGATTTTTCCAGCTATTTGCCGAAGGATGCGATCGATTTCAATTTCCACGGTTTTCAGGGGCATGATTTTACCTTTAGGGGCCATAATGCCAAAATTGTCGCACCCAAACACGTGGCGGTCGGCAAACCTTGGATTTGGCGTAGTCGTTACTGGGGACATGAGCCGCAGCTTGAAATAGCGCTATTGGAAAGGGGCTTTCATGTGGTTTATTGTGATGTGTACGAATCGTTTTTAAATAAAGAAGGTCTAATGATCTGGGATGGGTTCTATCAATTTCTTACCAAGGCAGGCCTGTCGAATAAATCGGTTATGGAAGGGATGAGCAGGGGCGGTGTTTATATTTACCGTTGGGCGGCCTTTCACCCTGACCGGGTCTCTGCCGTTTATGCCGATGCACCTATGTTGGACCTTAAATTGTATTCCAAAGGCACAGCACATGATTTCCCCAAAAAATGGGCTAATTTTAAAACGGTATTCAACTTCAATACAGAAGAAGCACTTGCATTTAAAGGAAACCCGCTTGATTTAACAGAAATAATTGCCAAAGGGGAGTTCCCCATGTTGCATGTGGTAGGCGATGCGGATGAAGTGGTCCCTGTTTTGGAACATACTGCATTGTTCGAACAAAAAATAAAGGATGCCGGCGGCTCCATACGGGTAATACATAAGCCAGGGGTAAACCATCATCCCCACAGTTTGGCCAACCCACGGCCTATTGTGGATTTTATTTTACAGGCAATTAAATAACAAATAAAACGGACATGAATTATAACCTTAGGTGTTTGTCCTACAAGTATGATTAAATTTAATCGGCAGCTCCTTAGGTAACTATTAAAAATATATAAAAACAATGAGAAATAGAAATAAGTTTTCGGGGGAATATTTTAATCATATTAATGTTACCTTATTGCTGATTCTTTTTACGATTAGCGGTTACTCAAAAGATAAAGTCCGCATTGCCTGTGTAGGCAATAGCATCACCTATGGCGCCAGGATAGAAAACAGGGAGGTGAACAGCTACCCGTCACAACTGGGGTCTATGTTGGGAGAGGGTTATGATGTACAAAATTTTGGGGTCAGTGGCACTACCTTGTTACGTAAGGGCAATCTGCCCTACTGGAAAATGGCGGCCTATCAAAAGGCGATGGATTTCCGGCCTGATTGGGTATTTATCAAGTTGGGCACCAATGATACCAAACCTGTCAACAGGGTCTTTTTGGACGAATATGTGCAGGATTACAGGGACCTGATCGCATCCTTTAAAGAGTTGCCCAGCAATCCACGGATTGCGCTGTTATTGCCCGTCCCCGTATTTTCTAACGACACTACGGGTATTACTGCCCAGATAGTACGAGAAAAACTGCTCCCAATGGTAAGGGAGATAGCTTATGAAACGGGTAGTGAAATAGTGAACCTCTATAATTTAATGATCGAATCTCCAGAGCTGTTCCCGGACAAGGTCCATCCCTCTGCGGCCGGAGCAACGGTCATTGCTAGAAGGGTAAGTGAACTGGTCAGAATGCCATCCGTTAAACCGGTGGATTTTTCAAGCTATTTGCCGGAGGATGCGATCGATTTCAATTTCCACGGTTTTCAGGGGCATGATTTTACCTTTAAGGGCCAAAATGCCAAAATTGTCGCACCCAAACACGTGGCGGTCGGTAGACCTTGGGTCTGGCGCGCCCGCTTTTGGGGGCATGAGCCGCAGGCGGACATTGCCTTGCTGGAAAGGGGCTTCCATATAGTGTATTGCGATGTTTCCGAGATGTTCGGTAACGACAAGGCTTTGTCCATTTGGGATAGTTATTACCAACTTCTTACCAAGGCCGGTCTGGCAAAGAAATCGGTAATGGAAGGCATGAGCAGGGGCGGGGTATATATCTATCGATGGGCGGCAAAATATCCGGAAAGGGTTTCTGGCGTTTATGCAGACGCACCAGTGTTGGACCTGAAGAGCTGGCCAGGAGGGAAAGGCCGGTCCAAGGGTAGTCCACAAACCTGGGAAACCTTCAAGAAGGATTTTGACTTTACAACCGAAGGGGAGGCCCTGGCCTTTAAGGGAAATCCTCTGGATCTAACGGACAAGATCGCTGCAGCGGGTTTTCCCATGTTACATGTTGTTGGTGATGCCGATGAAGTAGTCCCGGTATCCGAAAATACCGGCCCTTTTGAACAAAAAATATTAAACTCGGGAGGGTTGATCAATGTTATACATAAACCCGGAATAGGCCACCACCCGCACAGCCTTGAAAATCCAAAGCCCATTGTAGATTTTGTCTTAAGGGCAACCGATTATCTAGCGATCCAGGGTATGATACCCTTGCCATCTGGACCCCAAGCGCATTGGCAAAAGAACGAGAGGCTCATGTTCATCCATTTCGCGCCCAATACTTGGACGGGACTTGGTCAGGACGACAACACCCTCCCAATGGACAGATTGGATCCTTCCAAACTCGATACCGATCAATGGTGTAAAGTTGCCAAATCCTGGGGGGCAACAATGATCGTCTTTGTGGCGAAGCATTCGGGAGGATTTTGTTGGTGGCAAACAAATACTACGGATTACAGTGTTAAAAATATTCCTTGGAAAGAGGGGAAGGGCGATCTACTTGAAGAACTTTCCAGGTCAAGTGAGAAGTATGGCCTGGAGCTTGGGGTGTATATTTATCCTGGGGATAAAACTTGGGGTGCCGGTCTTGGCAGCGGTGGCCGTACGGAAGATCCTGGCAAGCAGGAAGCCTATAATAAGGTGTTCCGGCAACAGCTGACCGAGGTCTTGTCAAGGTACAGGCCCATGAAAGAAGTATGGTTCGACGGTAGTTGTGTGATAGATATCGCCGATATCCTTGAGGAATATGCGAGTGATGCCGTAATTTTCCAAGGTCCCCAGGCCACGATCCGTTGGGTGGGCAACGAAAGGGGAATTGCTCCATACCCCAATTGGTATACCCTTAACAACCATGATCTTGCCACAGGGCAAGCAACGGCACTGTCCTCCGATTCCGAGGGCGCAGCCTATGCCCCTGTAGAGGTTGATGTGCCCTTTTTGATGAACGATCGTTCCTACCGCTGGTTCTGGGCCCCCGACACGGACAATATGATAATGAGTGTCCCCGCTCTAATGGATGTTTACAAAAAATCAGTGGGCCGTGGAAGTGCATTGCTATTGAACGCTACCCCTGATACGACCGGGTTGATTCCAAAATCGCATGTAAAACGGTACAAAGCTTTCGGAAAGGAAATTGCCAGAAGGTTCGATAGACCGATAGCCTCCGTTTGGGGAGAGGGGAATGTACTGGAAATTGACCTTAAGAAATTGGTAAGCGTTAATTGTGCCATTATACAAGAAGATATTCTGAAAGGGCAACGGGTACGGAAATTTAAGATCGAGGGATATTCAAACGGCACATGGAAAACCTTACAGGAAGGGACCTCCGTAGGAAGTAAACGTATCGAGGAATTTCGCCCTGTAACCATTTCCAAAGTAAGGCTCCGAATAACCGGGGCGATTGCAACTCCATCAATTATCAATTTTGCCGTTTATAATATAGAACGATCTAGATCGGATACAGGGGTCGACATGACCAACGAGCCAATAACCGTTGGTGGTTGGGACAATGAAACCTATTCCGAAGAATGGGAGGATTTGAGTATCGAACTAACACCGCACCTGATAAACAAAGTAGGCCAGTTTGAATTGAAGTTCCAATACATAACCCATGACAGGGGGTATGAAAAATCCGGATCGGGGGGATACGGCCTCGTTTTTGAAGATTGGAAAATTGTAATAAACGATGTGGCCAATCCCGATGCCATACAAACGAAAGGTAATCGAACATTCATAATCAATAATTCGCAACATTTTACAGATAAAAATACTGCCCATGTGGAATTTAAAACGCGGATACGCAGCAAACCGGGACGCTCGGTTGGGACAATTGAATTAAAGATGATTCAGTTCGAGTAAACCAGTTAAGAGGCCTTAAAGTACGTTAAATCAGTTTTTTGATAAAAATTTCGGTATTAATAAAATCAAGATGTATATGAATCATCCTATGAAAAAACAAGTTTTCAAATTTTGTGTAATTCTATTATTTATATTTTTTACCCATCCTGGTAAAGCCTTTGCGAACGGTCTATCAACTAAGGTATCGGACACTATCCGGATCTTGACAATTGGCAATAGTTTTGCGGATAATGCCTGCAAATATTTGAAACAGATTACGGCATCGGTAGAGGGGTGCAATATTATTATTGGCAAGGCCAATATTGGAGGGTGCTATCTGGAAAAACATGCAGACCTTATGAGGCAAAGTGAACAGGATCCAACGTTTAAACCACATAATGGCAAAACATTAAAGGAGTGGTTGTTAACGGATGATTGGGACATTGTTACCATTCAGCAGGTGAGCCATCTTAGTTTTAAGGCGGAAAGCTACCAACCCTATGCCGATGAAATTCGTGATTACGTAAACCAATACGTACCCAGGGCCAAAATTTACATTCATGAAACCTGGGCCTATGCCCCGGATTGTCCTCGTTTGGAAGGTTTTGGGATCACGTCGGATCAAATGTACCACGGGCTGAAGAAAAATTACGAGGTCCTTTCCGAACGTTACAGTTCACCTATTTTACCATCAGGTGATGCCTTTAATAGATCTTTCAAGAAAAAGGAAAAGATCGATCTTTGGAGCTCCAATGATCGGTTCCATGCCAACGAAAATGGCTGCTATCTGGCCGCCTGTGTCTGGTTTAAGGAGTTGTTTGGGAAATCACCAAAAAAAATAAGGTACAGGCCGGAGGAAATGTCTAAAAAAACAGCTCGATATTTAAGGAGGGTCGCTTCAAAGTAGCAGGGTTTTACAAAGTAGCCTTTTGTTACGATAGCGGATTTTGTAGGTTTAAAACCCCACATTACCTGTTTTTCTATAAAATGCTTTTCCTGAAATTCTGGCATAACAATTTATTTTAAAACAAATGTTGATAAATACAATACAAACTCATCGCGGGCCAACGAGGACTGTAACCCAATGCATACTCGTTTATACGTAAAGATCAATGACTCGTTTCACAGGAGCACCCCGTACGGGTTTCCCCATGCCAGTCGAAACCAGGGGCATATTCGTTCATTTCCCAATAGAAAGGGCTTCTTGGGTTGTCATAGTTTCCAATCTCGTTCATGGTTTCCGTATCGTATAATCTTCCATTGATCATGGTATAGCTAACCGAATTCGAATTTTGGATATCGGCCAATGGGTTTTTGTCCAAAACAATCAGATCGGCCAACTTTCCTACTTCCAAGGAGCCTAGTTGATCTTCCATTCCTAAATATGAGGCTCCATTAATAGTGGCTGCTTTTAAGGCTTCCATATTGCTCATTCCCCCTTGGGCCAGCATCCAGAGTTCCCAATGGGCTCCAATTCCTTGTATCTGTCCATGTGCACCTAAGTTTACCTTTACTCCGGCGTCCGACAATTTTTTGGCATTTTTGGAGACCAGGATATGACCGTTTTCATATTCTTTCAGTGGAGCCATAGTGCGGTGTCTGGATCGGAAATCTATAACTCCTCTTGGCGTATACTTTAGGAGTTTCTTGTCTTCCCACACGTTGGTAGTCTGGTACCAATAGTATTCCCCGTTCAATCCGCCGTAATTAACAATCAAGGTAGGGGTGTATCCTGTTTTGCTGGCTGCCCACAATTGCACAACATCCTTATGTAAATTGGCTACGGGGATATTGTGCTCAATCCCTGTATGTCCGTCCAAGATCATGGAGAGGTTGTGGAAAAAGGTAGATCCCCCTTCCGGTACTACTTCTATTTGCTGTTCGTGGGCGGCTTTAATAATTTGCTGTCTTTGGTCGCGTCTTGGTTGGTTGTAACTTTTAACGGAAAAAGCGCCAAACGCCTCGGTCCTATTAATGGCCGAACGGGCGTCTTCTAAATTGTTTACCGTGGCCTTAAAATCTCCATCTGCCCCATATAGGATTATCCCAGTGGAAAATATTCTAGGGCCAACCATTGTTCCAGTCTTTACCATTTCCGATTGGGAGAATACCATCTCGGTATTGGCAGAAGGATCGTGGGTGGTGGTGACCCCATAGGCCAAATTAGTGTAATATTGCCAGTGTTTTTGTGGACTGATCCCAAATCTAAAATGGCCTAGGTGTGCATGGACATCTACCAAGCCGGGCATAATGGTCTTACCGCTCATATCGTATATTTTGGCATCGGCGGGTATGCTTACAGCATCCTTGGAACCAATACCGGCAATTTTGTTGTCCCGGATCAAAATAGTGGCATTTTCCAGAACCTTGTCCCCATCCATGGTTATGATCCTGGCTCCTGTAAAGGCAATATTTCCTTTTGGCTTGTCCGATTTTAGGTCAAGGTCAATTTTAAGGCCCAAGGTATCTATCTCAGGAATGCTATCCGGAGCTCCTTCCAAAAAGGAGAAGCGTTGGTTGATGGCCGTACTAAAATAGGCATCGCCCAAGGTCCAATTAAGTTTTTTACTATCGCTGGACCAGTGCAGATTTATTCCGGCATCGCGGGCCACCTGGGCCACGGGTACATTGGTGGCCTTACCATCCAATGCAATGGTATTCCCCGTTTTGGGCAGGGCTGCAATATATACCTTGTATAAATTGGTGAAGGCAACCCAGTTGTCGTCTGGGCTGGGGATAAGCCGTTGGGCATATTTCGATTTTACCAGTTCCCTAGGCTCCTTGCCATCCAGGTTGACCGATTTTAGGGTTTTTGTCAGTTTTCCAAAAAGGTATCCCCCTGTTTGGTAATAGATTCTACTGGCATCCTTGTTGAAGGTGGGAAATTCGCCCTCCTTGCTTAGCAATTTTTTTGTGGAGCTGTAACCCGCTTTTCTGGAATACTTTACTTCCAAGGTATATATCCCGGCTTCTTTTGTATGTACATAGCCCTGATGTCCATTTCCGCTATCTTCACGGTATACAATAAGGTTGTGGTCCAGGGGTGAAAATGAAGGTTCCCTGTAAATCGCTTTTTCTGTGGTGAGTTTAACAGCTTTGTTTTTGGTAGAAGTTAAGTCTAACCGATGTAGGGCACCCATATTCTCATCGTTCCAGCTAACGTATACCAAGTATTTTCCGTCTTTGGAAAAGGAGGGTTCAAATTCTAGATCGATCCCATTTGTTAGTCGCGTAGGTTTGCCATTGGGCAGTGATTTTTTCCATAAATAACCAGCGGCGTTGAATACTAGGGTTTTACCATCAGGGGAGGTAACGGCATGGCGAACAGCCTTTGCGCTAAAGTTATCCGGAGCAGGGTTATTCTTAAATTTTAGGGCGTTAACAATCTTATGCTCTGCAGTAGCTTCAAAAGGGATGTCCGTAACGCTTAAGGAATTGATATCAATTTTTTTGATTTTCCCCTCTACCCAGATAATAATATGTTTATCGTCTGGTGTAAAGTTGAAGCCGGTATAGGGTCCAAAAATGGCCCATGCCTCTTGTTGGTCTTTGCTAAGCTTGTCGTGTATGGGCCATTCCCTGCCAGTGTTTAGGTCATGCAGGTAAAGCACGGTTTTTTCCCTTACCCGCTTTACAAAGGCCATGATTTTACCGTTGTGGGAAATAACTGGGCGTATGGCCCCCCCAGGCCCTCCGGTTACCTTTTCGGTTTTCCCATTTTCCAGATTATAACGGCTTATAGCATAAATCTGGCTATTGGGGTCTTTATTGTATTCAAAGGCACCTCCTGGATAAACATCCTCGCTATAGTACACATATTGGCCGTCCGGTGACGCCCAGGGTTCCCCAACATCTTGCTGGTCGTTTTTCTTTTTGGTTAGTTGGATGCCTTTTCCGCCCGATTTGTGGTACATCCAAATTTCACCAGCACCCAAAGAACGTGTGGCGGTAAAGTGTTTGCGACAATAAATATAGTTTCCGTCCACGGACCAGACCGCATTGTTTACCAATCTAAAATCCTCTTTGGTGACCTGTTCGGCTTCCGTACCGTCGGTATTCATGATCCAAATATTATCGCCACCACCGGCATCGCTGGTAAAGCTAATATGTTTTCCGTCTGGGCTGTACCTAGGTTGTACTTCAAAGGCATGGCCGCCCCGTACCAGGGTGGCGGTGCCCCCGCTGATGGGCATGGTGTAGATGTCGCCCAGCATATCAAAAACAATCTGCTTGCCATCTGGACTCACGTCAAGGCTCATCCATGAGCCTTCATCCGTTGTAATAGTAACGGTTTTATAGGGTAGCGCTGGATTGGATACATCCCAGCTGTCTTTTTTGGTTTCTTCTTTTTCCTGAGAATAGGAGGTATGGCAGATAAGAGATAGAAGGGCGAAAAGGACACTGTTTTTCATAGGAGGTTCTTCTTGTGAGATAATGCTCTATGCTTAGGTTTAAAATAAAAACTTAAAGATAGCAATTTGGATTATATTGCCGTATTGATATATTGCCTTGCGCATTGAACTCAGCATATGGTGGATGGCCGCTCGAAGTTAGGGAACTTCGCGCGGTGCTTACTTGAAAAGTAAAAACAACAAGATATGGTCCTCCTTGAACGCCTCCCTGATTTTGGTAAACGCAATCCGCATTTGAGATTCCACGGTTTTTACGGAAATCCCCATCTGGTCCGCAATATCTTTATATTTTACACCCTGTATTTTATTGAGTATTATAATTTCCTTGCATTTTGGAGGTAAGGAATCAACGACCTGTTTCATTTTTTGAATTCGCTTTTCCAGGGTGTCGGAGTCTTCCTGAATTCTATCCATTAATGCACGTTCCCAAATTTGACTCAGTAGTTTTTCCTGTTTTTTAGCCTTCTTAACGGTATCTATATACCTATTGTAGGCAATGGCATAGAGATATGCTTTTGGGGATTTGGTTTCGTTCAACTTGGATTTATCCTCCCAGAATCGAATAAAGGCATGTTGTACAATATCTTCGGATTGAATTTTATCGTGGGTAAACGTAGTGATATATGCCACAAGTCGATCATAAAAAGTATTAAACAGATACTTGAAAGCATTCCGGTCTCCTTTCTTCATGGCAGCCACTGCCTTAAATTCGTTCATTTAGACTAGGGTTGGTTTGGGGGTTTTTGTGTTATTTATGCGAATATTAAATTTTTTTCAATTTCTTTTAAGGGTTTTATGTTTTTTTATAGTATTGACTATGTAACAAGTTATGAAAGTGATTTCAGAACGAATACTAAGTACGTGAAAGTAAGAAAAAAACTAAACGAAACAAAAATAAATAAGTTAATTATTGGGACAATTACGGCGGAGGAGATAATTGAGCTCCATAACTGCTTAAAGAATCCGAAAAATCATGCTGTTCTAGAGTCTTATGTTCGTGATAACCACGATTTAAACTTGGCGATTATAGAAAATAATGTTGATGAAGCATACAAGAAGGTAATCCAAAAGATAGATAACACTGAAAGACCGGTTAAAGTGCGTCTTTTGAATTGGACAAAGTACGCTGCCGCAATTGTATTGTTATTTGGGTTGGCATTTTTCTATCAACAAGGTTTCTTTTCGCTCCAAGATTCACAGGTCCTTGTTCCTGGCGATGAATCCATAACCCTGGAATTGGATAATGGAACCATTCAAACGATTGATATCAATGGTAATAAAGAAGTGAGGGGTTCAGATGGAAATATTTTAGGGGTACAAAATAAAAACCAGTTGAGTTATACTATTGCAGACCAAAAGGAATTGGTTTTTAATACGTTAAAAATCCCTAATGGAAAAAAGTTTCAATTGGAATTGTCTGATGGTACTTTGGTTCACTTAAACGCGGGCAGTACTTTAAGATATCCGGTAGCTTTTTTGACAGAAGGCCAAAGAGAGGTAGTGCTTTTCGGAGAAGCCTATTTCGATGTTTCTAAAAATGAAGAGAACCCATTTATTGTACATGTAGGCGAACTGGATGTAAAGGTTTTGGGAACGGAATTTAATATTTCCGCCTATGATGAGGATGAAAATATCGATGTCATTCTGGTGGAAGGTGCGGTTAACCTACTAGACCAGGACGATGTACAGTCTCAGGCTATTTCGCTATCTCCTGGGGAAAAGGGGTCCCTCGAGCATCGATCTAGAAATATTAATGTGGAACAAGTGAACACTTCGTTATATACCTCTTGGATGCAGGGTAATTTGGTGTTTAGGGAGGAGACCTTTAACAGCATCTTGAAAAAACTCGAGCGGCATTATAACATAGAAATAACCAATACAAATGTCGAACTAGGAAAAGAGGTCTTCAATGCGAGTTTTGATAATGTGGATATCGAGGAGGTATTCGGATTCTTTAATGATATTCATAGCATTGACTTTAAGATTGAGGGAAATAAAGTATTGATAAAGTAAAATAACTGAATAATAACTAAAACAAGTTTGAATGCCTATGACATAAATTCTCAATACCCGTCGCCATCGCTTTGTTTTTTGACAAAAAAACACCGGAAAATGCGCTAACATTTTCCGGCATTAGAATGTGCTGGTGTCAATTAATTTACCAACTATTAAAAATACTTTTAAAATTATGAAAAAAAAATTAAAGCAACGGAGGTTGGGAACAACTTTGTTGAATTTCGACCTAAAAATGAAACTAACAATGTTATTGTTGTTCACCACGCTTCTTGGGTTACATGCCAATGAAAGCTATGCCCAAAAGGCCAAAGTTTCTTTGGATGTAGAAAATGCTACTGTTAAGGAGGTTATTGATAATATCGAATCAAACACAAAATTTAAGTTTGTTTATAATATTAAACATGTGAATCTTCAGCGGAGGTTATCTCTTAAATTTAAGCAAGAAAACATAGATAAAGTGCTCGGGAAGTTGTTTGGAAATACGAATACCAATTACAAAGTCAGGGGTACTCAGGTTATTTTATGGAAGAGTCAGACAAAAAAAGATTCTAAGTCATCAAGTTTAGGGCGTATTTCTGTAGAATCAGTTTTGGTCCAGTCTAATGTCTCAGGGACAATAACAGATAATGATGGAGCCCCATTACCAGGTGCAAATATTCTTGAAAAAGGTACTACAAACGGTACCCAGACCGATTTTGACGGAAATTTTTCTATCAACGCCGATGGTAATGGAATCTTGATTGTCAGTTACCTTGGATTTGCATCACAGGAGGTTGAAATAGGTGGTAGGTCAACAGTCAATGTGTCTTTAATGGAGGATTCGAATCAACTGGATGAGATTGTCTTAGTAGGATATGGTTCACAAAGCAAGGTTTCCGTAACCAATTCCATTTCTTCAGTAAATAATGAAGAGTTGTCCGAGACGCCTGCGATAAACGTGCAACAGGCATTACAAGGTAGGGCTGCGGGGGTTCAGGTCACCAACTCGGGTACGCCGGGAACCAGTCCATTGGTTACCATTCGTGGTCTAGGGACATTTGGGAACAGTACTCCTTTATATGTTGTGGATGGAGTGCCTGTCAACAATCTTAATAGTATTCCTCCAGAATCCATAGAATCCGTGGATGTACTCAAGGATGCTTCCAGTGCGGCCATTTATGGATCTAGAGGGTCTAATGGGGTAGTTCTGATCAAAACCAAAGGTGGTGAACAGGGGAGAAATAAAATAAGTTTTAGTACCTATGCGGGGTTGGCCTCCAATCCAAAAACAATTCCGCTATTGAATGCGGAACAGTATAGGCAATATGCTTCGGAAGCCTATGATGCGGATCCGGTTACTCCCGGAAACCAGATATATCCTGCATTGCAGCCTGGCAATTATGATCCAGATGTTGATACTGATTGGCAGGATGAGGCATTCCGTACCGGTTTCGTCCAAAATTATGATGTACAAGCATCCGGTGGGTCGGAAAAAGGTACTTATGGTATTCGAGCCGGATATTTAAAACAGGAAGGTAGCGTCATGACCACAGATTATGAACGCTATTCCTTGGGTCTAAATTCTTCCCTAAATCTAGGCGATAAGGTAAAAGTGGGACAGACCTTGAACTTGGGAATTGGTGAAAGAAATGAGGGAACAGGTATCTATTCTTGGATGTTGAAGATGAGCCCTACCGTGCCGGTGTGGGATGAGAGTACTAATTATTATTCAACAGTTATGACCAGTTATGATGGTCAGGATGCAAAAAACGTGGTCCAATTATTAAATACCGAAACAGCACCAATCACGGAAACTAGTATTATAGGTTCTGTTTTTGGTTCTTGGGAAATAGTAGATGGTTTGACGTATAAGATATCCATAGGTTTAGATCATTCCTACTATAATAGGGATTATTTTAGCCCGTCTATACCAACGGGTACGACACAACGTGACTATGCCGAGACCTCAAAAACAAGACAAAAATATTTGTCGACTGTTATTACCAATACCTTGAATTATACCAAGACCTTCAATAATATGCACAATGTGGATATTTTGGCGGGCTATGAAAGTAACAAATCAACTTTTGATGAGGCCTCTGCCACTTCCCAAAATGACTTGACAGATTTTGTGGAGCAACTTAATGCGGCGGCTGTTACAGAAGTTAGTAGTTACAGCAGTCAAAACAATTTACAGTCCGTTTTTGGAAGGATAGCTTACAACTATAATAGAATATTTTTACTATCTACAACTATACGAACCGATGGTTCCTCCCGTTTCGGGGCTAGCAACAGATGGGGAATTTTCCCTTCAGTTTCCGGAGGTGTCAATTTTGGTAAATGGTTGTTGGAGGACAATAATCTAATTTCTAATTTAAAGCTACGTGGTAGTTGGGGAATTAGTGGAAATAACAATATTGGCGATTATCTATATGATTATGGTCTGCAGACCAATTATAACTACGTAATTAATGATGAACTGGTAAGTGGTACTCGTCCTTCTCGTATGTCCAATCCGAATTTGAGGTGGGAGGAATTGACTGCCACTGACGTCGGGGTCGATTTTGGAATGTTCAATAACGCATTGACCTTAACCATGGATTATTTTGTCAATAAAAGTGACGGATTGCTGGTTGCGGTACCTACACCGCCATCATCCGGGGATACCGCAGGGAGCCTAACCCAGAATGTTGGGGGTACCGAAAGTAAGGGATTTGAATTTACTTTGGGCTATCAGAGCAATAAGGAGGACTTTTCTTGGGGCGTAAACACCAACTTGGGAACCTTGTCTTCTAATGTTACTTCATTGGGAAGTGTAGAAGCGATTTTTAGTGGTAATTTGTACCAGCAAGATCACAGCAGGTTGGCAGTAGGTGAACCTTTGCTCCACTTCTTTGGCTATAAGACCGATGGTATCTTTCAAAACCAGGCAGAAGTGGATTCACATGCCACTCAAAACGAGGCTGAGCCCGGCAACATTAGATATGTGGATACAAATGGAGATGGAGTTATTGACAGTGACGATAGGGTGGTTATTGGGGATCCCAATCCACAGATTATCGCAGGTCTCGATTTTAATATGAAATTTAAGAATTTCGATGCTTCGGTATTTTTTAATGGAGCATATGGGAATGAGATTTATAACGGTTCCAGATACATGTTGGAACAACAGGCCCGTTTATACAATATGAGTACTGTCGTTTTGGATAGATGGAGCCCTTCCAATCCGTCCAATACCATACCGAAGGCAACTCCCGGATTTTTAGGAAATGAATTGGTTTCGGACCGATTTATTGAAGATGGTTCCTATACCCGTTTAAGGAGTATAACTTTGGGCTATAGTATTCCACAGGTGGCACTTAAAAGTTTGGCCGATGGTGTCTTTAGTAACCTCAGGTTTTATGTTAGCGGCCAGAATTTGTTCACTTGGACGAATTATTCCGGCTATGATCCTGAAATACAAGCAGATAATTTAGGAGGTACCGTATCGGCTATGGGATTAGATCGAGGGGCATATCCTCAACCAAGGACCATTTTAGCAGGAATCCAAGTTGAATTTTAAAAAAAAGAGAGATGAGAACTAAGAAATATATCTTTACAATTGCAGCAGCCTTGACTTGTATCATGAGCTGTAAAGAGGATGACCTGATTTTGTCAGATCCGAACGTTATCAATCCTACGATATTCTACCAGAATGCTACAGAACTAGAATCCTCGGTAAACGCTGCCTATAGTTTTTTACAGAACCATGGGATGTACGGAAGGACGATTTTTTACTTATACGATAACCTTGCCCATGAGAATACGGCAACCGATGCTTTGCAAGGGGGGCTAAAGTCGTGGTTGGACTATAGCTTTGACGCTAGCAATGAGGACACGGGGTTCTTTTGGAATGCGGCATATATGGGAATTTCAAGCTGCAATTTTGTGATAACGTCCAATGAGGAGGGATTAATCCAAAATGTCGGGGAAGATGAAATAAAGCAAAGAGTAGCAGAAGCGCACTTCCTAAGAGCCTTCTATTATTTTTATTTGACCAATACATTTAATGGTGTTCCACTATTGACCACTTTGAGCAGCGATACCGCCGGTACGCCAAAATCCACACAGGAGGAAGTCTATGCACTAATTATTGAAGATTTGGAATTTGCGAAGGCCAATCTGCCGGAAAAGGGCAACACGGATGAAGGAAGGGCCACTAAAGGAGCTGCACAGGCACTTTTGGGCAAGACGTATCTGTTTCTGGAAAAATGGGCAGAGGCCAAGGCAGAATTTGAGGACATAACAGGTTATACGATCGTTGGGGTGGACCCTCGTGACAATGGTAATGTTGAAGGTGAATTTAATTCGGAATCCATTTTCGAGGTCCAGTTTAGCCAGGAAATCGGTGGAAGTCAATGGAGTACAGATGGCTCTGGGATAAGGGAAACAACTTTTAGAGGTGTAGAATATTCTCCTTTAAACTATGCAAATGTTATAGTAAGACCCACTCTGTTCGCCCAGTATGAGGCTAATGACCCAAGAATCAAGGCGTATTTTTACCAGGCTGGAGATGAATTTGGTGGTCAACGCTTTCCTGAAGGTTCCGAACTGCCTATAAACGGACCTGTTCAATTCGGAGATCCAGACGAGAATGGTACAATGGCATTGGAGTTTACAATTGCTACTCCGTACTGGAGAAAGTATTCAAATTTAGACAACCAGCTTACTGATGGTAGTAGCCTATATAGCGGAATAAACTTTAGGGTCATTCGTTATGCCGATGTTCTCTTGATGTGGGCAGAGGCCGAAAATGAATTGGGTAATTCTAGCATAGCTATTGATCTGATGAACCGTGTAAGAGACAGGGTAAATATGCCTAACTATGGTACCCCGGAAATGGATTCCGAAGGGTATCCCGTGGGATCTAAGGAGGAAATATTCCAAGCCTTGATCCATGAGAGGCAGGTTGAACTTTCCGGGGAGCAGGTGCGTTATTTTGACCTTAAACGTTGGGGACTTCTATCTCAAGAGATTTTAGGTGTAGGTTTTCAAGTTGGTAAACATGAATGGATGCCGATTCCCCAATTGGAAATCGATGGCAATCCACAGATGAGTCAGGCAGATCAGAACCCAGAATATTAGTTAGCTTGTTGAGTAGTGCTGCCTTGGGACTCAAGGGTACTGAATAAGCAAAACTATTTGAATTGATTTTAAAAAAAAAGGCGATCATATAAACATTATGTTTAATTGATCGCTTTTTTTGTTCATTTTATTTTTGTAGAATTATTTTGACCTACAATAGCTTTATAAAGGATGTTTTTGTCTTGTTAACCTATAATTGGTCATGATCCGTTAAAAATGTAGAATTCTGCAGGTTTCGCTTTTGCGTAAAACAAAAAACGCATCAACTATTTCTAGTGATGCGTCTTGCTTAGTAGCGGGAACTGGACTCGAACCAGTGACCTTCGGGTTATGAGCCCGACGAGCTACCTACTGCTCTATCCCGCGATGTGCGTTTCCAAAACATTCAACTTGGCTTTATACCTTCAGTTCATAATGCTGACTGAATTATTTCGGACTGCAAAGATACAAGCTTTTTACGATTTCCCAAATCTAATTCACTTAAATATTAAAAATTAGATTAAAAATTTATTAATCCAAAGATTTTCAGACTCTTGGGTCTAGGATCTCTATTTACTTTTCCTTTGCTTGTGTTGCGAGTTTACGGTAGGTGATATCAGAACTGGCATTTTCGGAAGTTCTGGGTACGGTAAAATAAAAAATGTACTCTTGTTGGCTGCCTTGTCCAAAATCTTTCTATTTTGTATCGATTTTAATTAAAATCCGTCACCCTTAATTCGTGCCATCACTTATGGATAACTATGGTTTTCTCTCGATCTTACCGCCTGTCATTGCTATTATATTGGCACTCAGGACAAAACAAGTTTATATAGCCCTTCTTTTTGGGATTTGGTTTTCTTGGGTGATTATCAATGATTGGAATTTTCTCACCGGTACCTTGGCGGCCATAGAAGGATTGGTGAATGTTTTTAAGTCTCCCGGCAATACCAGAACCATCATGTTCAGTGCCCTAGTAGGCGCTTTATTGTTGTTTATCCAGTATTCCAAAGGGGTAGAGGGTTTTATTAATGAGCTTAATAAAGTAATAGCTTACTTTGAGAAAAAACAAAGCGGTTATAGTAGGGTAGTGGTGCAGCTTATGGCTATGATTACGGGAATAGTATTGTTTGTGGAGACCAGTATAAGTTCCCTAACGGTAGGTACTTTGTATAGGCCTGTTTTTGATAAACTTAAGATTCCTAGGGAGAAATTGGCCTATATTGCCGATTCCAGTTCCGCTCCTTCCTCCATTTTAATTCCCTTTAATGCTTGGGGAGCATTTATTATGGGACTTTTGCTTACCCAAGGTGTAGATAATCCTTTCGGGGTCATGCTCTCTTCCATAGTCTATAATTTTTATCCCATCCTAGCCATTATATTGGTGTTCGTGGTAATTATAAGCAAAAAAGATGTGGGTCCTATGGCTAAAGCCGAAAAGCGGACCAGGGAAACGGGAAAATTGTTAAGTGATACCGCTCAACCTATGCTGTCTAGCGAGGTTACCTCCTATGAGGCTAAAGAAGGAATTAAAGCCAAGGCTTATAATATGATCGTGCCCTTGGCGACCATGGTGTTTATGATGCCCATTAATTTGGCCTATACGGGTTGGGATGACGTGGATAATGCTACTTCCTTTTCCGATCACCTTTTTAAGGCTATAGGTAATGGCTCTGGTTCTTCATCCGTGCTATATGCTGTACTCACGGCAATCTTAGTGGCCATGGTATTGTATAGATCTCAAAAAATTATGAAAACCAAAGAAATGATCAATTTGGTCCTGAAGGGAGTCAGCGAATTAATGCCTTTGGCTTTATTAATGTTATTGGCTTTCGCGATAGGTGACGCCTGTAATGCATTGGGAACGGGCCAGTTCGTGGCCAATTGGTCCAAAGACTGGCTTTCACCGGCTTTTTTACCGGCCGTAATTTTTATTATCAGTTCTTTTATAGCCTTTTCCACCGGGACTTCTTGGGGAACTTTTGCTATTATGATGGCTATTGCCATACCTATGTCTGAGATCCATGGTGCATCTTTGCCATTAGTGGTAGCCGCCACCTTGGGAGGTGGGGTTTTTGGAGATCATTGTTCCCCTATTTCCGATACTTCCATTATTTCCTCTATGGCGTCGGCCAGTGACCACATAGATCATGTGAACACTCAGTTGCCCTATGCTTTGATCGGGGGATTAATTACCGTGATGCTTTACGTAATTTTAGGCCTAATAGTGATATAGATGGCCATATTCAATTACCTTTGCGTATATTAAAGTTAAAAAGGGAAGATGTCGCATAAAGCAGGTTTTGTAAATATAATAGGGAATCCCAACGTGGGGAAATCCACACTCATGAATGCCTTTGTAGGGGAAAAATTATCTATAATCACCTCCAAGGCACAGACTACACGTCATCGTATTCTGGGAATCGTTAATGGAGACGATTTTCAAGTGGTCTTGTCCGATACCCCAGGGATTATCAAACCTGCCTATGAATTACAGTCGTCCATGATGGATTTTGTGAAGTCGGCCTTTGAAGATGCCGATGTGCTGATCTATATGGTGGAAATAGGGGAAAAGGCTTTAAAGGATGAACGTTTTTTTGAAAAATTAAAAAACAGTACCATTCCGGTATTACTTCTCTTGAACAAGATTGATGTTTCTGAACAGGGTATCCTGGAAGAACAGGTTCAGTACTGGCAGGAACAATTGCCAACGGCTGAAATTCATCCCATATCTGCCTTACAGAATTTTAATGTGAAGGAAGTATTTTTGCGGATTTTAGAATTGTTGCCGGAGGCACCTGCATATTATCCCAAGGACCAATTAACGGATAAGCCGGAACGCTTTTTTGTAAACGAAACCATTAGGGAAAAAATCCTTCAATTTTATAAAAAGGAAATTCCATATTCCGTTGAAATAGACACCGAGGAATTTTTTGAAGATGAAGATATCATCCGTATGCGATCTGTCATCATGGTGGAGCGCGATTCTCAAAAAGGAATTATTATAGGCCATAAGGGCAGTGCTCTAAAAAGGGTAGGTGTGGAAGCCCGTAAGGACTTGGAGAAATTCTTCGATAAACAGGTGCATTTGGAGCTCTATGTAAAGGTCAATAAGAATTGGAGAAGTGATCCCAATCAGTTGAAGCGCTTTGGTTACAATCAGGGTTAGAATCTTAACAGATTGTTCCTAGGGATGAAATTACTCATAAGACAATAGCCAATGTTCGGTTGTTTTTTGGGTAGTCAATATTCAATATGGTGGCCGTCATCTTAAACTAGGACCTTTTTAACTGGCCATAGCTTTTTTATATATGGCTTTCTTCTTTAGTGTTTTGCAACATAAATTCATGCAATTGATGCATTTGGGGCTTGCCCTTTCTTTTTCCTATTCTTCCAAATACATAAAGAACAATCCAAGCCACGACCATTAAGGCCATTAATCCTATCTGAAGGCCTATTTCTTTGCCCAAGGCATTATTGGAATAGGCCCAAACCCCAAAAATTATAAAAAGGGTAGCCACTCCAAAATGGACGAACATAAAAAATGTCCATAAGGTAGGGTTGGGGCCAAACAACCCATAAATAATACAGTTGTCGTCTTCTTGGTCCGTAATCTCTAGCTGTAATTGGGGCGACCAAAAATGGGATTCCTGGCTATTAAATTTTATAAAAATGTGAAAGTGGGAGGTTTTGACTATAAAAGGGGGATTGTCGGCCCTTTGAAATGATTCTAAAATAGCTTTGGCGGGACCCTTGTGTTGAAGTTGAAATCTTGGTCTTAATACAATTTGGTTGGGCAGAGCTTTCAAACTATTTAGCTGATAATTAGGATAAAAGATACTGTTTTTTCTTCGAATATAAATAGTACTTTTGCATCAAATTAAAAGTATGAGTGCTATTGTAGCCATTGTAGGAAGACCTAATGTAGGCAAATCAACCTTTTTTAATCGATTAATTCAAAGAAGAGAGGCCATTGTTGATGCCGTGAGTGGGGTTACGCGTGACCGTCATTATGGAAAGAGTGATTGGAACGGAGTGGAATTTTCTTTGATCGATACCGGAGGGTATGTTTTGGGGAGTGATGACGTATTTGAAAAGGAAATAGATAAGCAGGTAGAATTGGCCATAGACGAGGCCGATGCTATTATCTTTATGGTGGACGTGGAAGCCGGGGTTACAGGTATGGATGAAGATGTAGCCAATTTGTTGAGACGTGTAAATAAGCCTGTTTTCTTAGTGGTGAACAAGGTTGATAACGGGAAAAGAGCGGAAGATGCCGTGGAATTCTATTCCTTGGGTCTAGGGGAATATTATACCATTGCCAGTATAAACGGTAGTGGAACGGGCGACCTATTGGACGAATTGGTGAAGGTATTGCCGGAAAAGGAAAAGGAGAAGGATGACTTACCTCGTTTTGCCGTGGTGGGAAGACCTAATGCGGGAAAATCATCATTTATCAATGCTTTAATCGGGGAAGAAAGATATATTGTGACCGATATTGCGGGTACAACTAGAGATAGTATAGATACTAAATACAATAGATTTGGCTTTGAATTTAATCTGGTAGATACTGCAGGGATTCGTCGTAAGGCCAAGGTAAGGGAAGATCTTGAGTTCTATTCCGTAATGCGTTCGGTAAGGGCTATTGAGCATTCGGATGTGTGTATTCTTATGTTGGATGCTACCCGTGGTTTTGATGGACAGGTAGAAAATATTTTCTGGTTGGCCCAGCGCAACAACAAGGGAATCGTAATCTTGGTGAATAAATGGGATTTGATTGAAGACAAAGAGACCAATACCATTAAGCATTACACTCAGAAAATTAAAGAGGCCATAGCACCCTTTACAGATGTGCCCATTCTTTTTATTTCCGTTTTAACAAAACAGCGAATTTTTAAGGCTATAGAAACTGCCGTTCAGGTGTATGAAAATAGGCAAAAAAAGGTGGTGACCAGGAAACTGAACGATATCATGTTGCCCATTATTGAAAACTATCCTCCGCCGGCCTATAAGGATAAGTATGTAAAAATAAAATTCTGTACACAATTGCCAACGCCATATCCGCAGTTTGCATTTTTTTGTAACCTTCCTCAATATGTTAGGGATCCTTATAAGCGATTTTTGGAGAATAAATTAAGGGAGCATTTCGATTTTACAGGTGTGCCAGTTTCGGTCTTTATGAGAAAAAAATAGGGAGCTCAATTTGAATGGCGTTATTTCTAAAAGCAGGGTCTTAAAGTTCTGTTAAGCATTTGGGTCGTAGAGGGTCAAGGGTTATTTTTGGAGGCTTACCAAACTACCAAGAATCCGAGACATTATTGCCAAATGAAGAAATTTTACCTTTCTATTCTATTTTCCATTTTATTTTTTAGCCTTTCTTTTTCTCAGGATTTTGTATTGAGTGGGAAGATTGTTGATGCCGTTACCCAGGCCCCATTGGAGGCCTCCACTATTTATGCGGAATCTGTAAAGGACAGCACATTGGTGTCATACACCGTATCTGATCAAAAAGGGGTATTTGAATTGGAAGGGAATACCAGTCTTAAGGTGGTAAATGTATTCTTCTCCTACAATGGATATAAACCACATTATATAAAAGTTGAATTGGAGTCTCAGGTAGATTTGGGGAAAGTACAATTGGAGGAGCAGGCGCAAGAGTTGGAAGGAGTGTTGATCGTGGGTGATAGGGTGCCAATTACTATTAAAAAGGATACCTTGGAATTTAATGCGGATTCCTTTAAGACAAAGCCAGATGCTACTGTAGAGGATGTATTGAAAAAGTTGCCAGGGGTAGAAGTGGATAGTGATGGTAAGATTACTGTAAACGGGAAGGAAGTAGATCAGGTCCTGGTCAATGGCCAGGTATTCTTTAGTAACGACCCCAAGGTGGCAACTAAGAGTTTACCCAAGGATATCATAAGTAAGATACAGATTTCGGACACCAAGACCAAAGAGCAGGAGTTTAGTGGAGAAGAAGGGGAAGGGGAGAACAAAACCATTAACCTGACCATAAAGGAAGATAAGAATAAAGGGTATCTGGGAAGAATGGCGGCAGGTTACGGTACTGATGAGAGGTACCAACTCAACGGACTGCTCAATTATTTTAGCAATAAGAAAAGGTTGAGTTTTATTGCTAGCTCCAATAATATTAACAATTCCGGATTTTCCTATGACGAGATTTACGATATGGTAGGGAATACCAACGGCGGGTATTCCGGTGCGCAGGAATCGGGCTTGATTAATAACTTTGGCAATGGTATTACCACTTCTTCCAACTTGGGTGCCAGCTATGCCAATGCGGAAAAGGGCCAGTATAAGATCGATGCCAATTACTTTTTTGGATACAGCGATTCCTATAATGATCAAAAAACATCTCGCGAGAATATTTTGCCGGACAGCAGATATTTTACGGAAAACGAATCTAATTTTGAGGGGTCTACCAATTCTAATCGAGGAGCAGCAAATATAGAATATGATGTGGATAAAACCCTTCGCGTTAGCCTGCGGCCTTCCATGAGTGTCAATAGGACCAATTCTGTGAACAGGAACAATACGTTTTCTACTGATGAGGAAGGAGATTTGATAAACAGCAATAATCGTATCACGGTCAATGACGGTTTACAAAGAAATTTTTCCAATAGGTTAAGTGTTATGAAAAAGTTGGATACGATTGGCAAACTGATCACTTTCTCATTTTCCAATGACAATACAGAAAACAAAAGCAGTTCCAATCTCAATTCGGTTAGCGAAGTGTTTGGGGATGATCCCAGTTTAGAGAACGTGGATCAGCTATCCGACATCAATAACAAAAGAAATTCCTATGAGTTGGAAGCACGTTATAGGCAACCTTTGACCACCAAGCTGTTCTTGGATATTGGATATGAATTTAAGAATGATCAATGGGACAATGCCAAGGAGGTTATGGACTTTGATGTGGATGACAATAGGTATACCCAGTTTAACGAGACTCTGAGTTCAGATTTTAACTTTGAAAATATGCAACAGTCACCTTTCTTGGGATTGCGCCATAACGGAGAAAAGCTGAACCTGCGGATGAATGCCTCTTATGTAATGACCGAGCTGGACAATCAGGACTTTCTTCAAGGGACATCCTTTTCCAAATCGTACAAAAACCTATTGTTAAGTAGCCGATTAAGGTACTCCTTGGGAAAGAATAGTCGTGTTTATTTACGTTATAACTCTCGACTCAATCTTCCTTCTGTAAGTCAGTTGCAGCCAGTACCCAACGTAAACAACCCATTGAACGTGGTGATAGGTAATCCCAATTTGTTGCCAAGTGTGAGTCATGGGATAGATTTTAACTATAATAATTATAATTGGAAAGACCGGAGTGGGGTCTTTTTCTATACGGGGCTGGATATTCACAAGGATAGGGTTTCTGCCATCTCTACCACCGATGAGAATTTTCTGAGGACCACCAGATATACCAATATAGATGGTAATTACAGTGGCTATGGGGGGTTTGGTTATTCCAAGCAGATTAAAAAGGATAGCCTTTATACCTTAAAATTTAATGTAAGACCAAGATTAAGTTATGGTAGGCAGGTGAGTTTTACCAATGGCGTTGAACTCAAGGCCAAAAGGTTTGATGTAACGCCCTATGTATCTACAACCTATAATTATAAGGAGGTTCTGGAAATTGAACCTGGCTATGGTATTTCTTTTAATAATACTACCTACAATCTGGATAATATAGAGGATGTGGAATATACTTCCCAAAATGCCAATCTAAGGGTCACTTCTTATTGGCCTAAAAATTTAATTTGGGGTAATGATTTAAAATACAGTTATAACGGAAATGTGGGACCAGGATTTAGAAAGGACGCTCTTTTTTGGAATATGAGCCTAGGACTTCAAGTTCTGGATGACAAAGGAACTGTAAAGGTCTTGGCCTATGACTTGTTGGATCAAAACATAAATACCCGTAGGACTACAGGAGAAGATTTTATTCAGGATTTTCAGGGTACCGTACTACAACAGTATTTTATGGCAAGTTTTACCTATAAGTTTGATCAGTTTGGTGGTAAAAAACCAAGTGGTGGGGGAGGAAGACGTTATTACAATTAATGATTTTGCTGGAGGTGGTTCAGTTCGAAGGGTTTCTGGCTTGAAGTGTTTTTGGTTTGATGACTCATTGTAAAAATATTAAATCTCCACATTATCAAATTGAGTAATTGCTGCATTATTCCATTTCCGCATTGGTACTTTGCCAAATCATCAAACGAACTCATTTTAAAATAAGTTTGAAGTGTTTCTTGTCTCAAAAGGTTACTTGTTTGAAGAGTTTCCGGTTTGAAGTCTCATTTTCAAATTAAAATATTGCTACATAAGTAAATTGTTCAATTATCAATTTTTCACATTAACCAACCTTCAAATTAACACATTGCTACATGAGCTTTACCATCCCCCCGAAGAACCGCCGCCACCAAAGCCACCACCGCCGAAGCCCCCTCCGAAACCGCCGCCGCCAAAACTGCCTCCACCTCCAAATCCTCCACCCGAGGATCCTGATCTGTAACCGCCCCGGCCCATATTGCTGAGTACAATTATATCCCAAAGGTCCATACCCTTACGGTTGCCTCCCTTACCGTCACCACCTCTTCTTCCTTTGTTGGAAAGTATAATAAGGATTATTATAAAAATGATAAAAGGGAGTAAGGTCTGAAATGGGAATCCTGGGGTATTTTCAAAGCTTCGGTCTTCCTTAAATTCACCCTTTAGTACCTTAAAAATGGCCTCCGCGCCTTTGTTGAGTCCGTTGTAATAGCTACCTTGTTTAAATTCTGGTATTATGACGGTTTCTATAATGCGTCTGGAAAGTGCATCGGTTAAAAGCGGTTCAATACCATATCCCGTATTTATGGCAACTTTACGGTCGTCCTTTGCTACTATGATTAAAATGCCGTTGTCCTCTTGGGCTTGTCCAATTCCCCAGGCGTGACCCCAGTTGGCACCTAAAAAGTTAATGTTTTCTCCTTCTGTTGAGGAGATAATGGCCGTTACTATCTGGGTGGAAGTACTGTCCGAATAGCGGATCAATTTTTGCTCCAGGCTAGTTTTTTGTTCGGCAGAAAGTAAATTTATATAATCATAAACACTGGTTTGTTCCTCAAGTTTTGGCTTTTCAGGGATTTTAAATTGAGCAACAGTTATGGAGTAGCTGCATAGGACTAGGAATAAAAGACTACCCTTTAGATACTTCATTACTTAATTCGTTGGTGTTATTATGTCGCCATGGGAAATGGGTTTCCAATTCTTTGCTGGCCATGAGTATGCCATCAATAATACCTTGTTTAAAATGTCCTTTTTTAAAGTGGTTCTCGAGGACAGTTTTGGTAGTGTCCCAAAAATTATCGGGGACCACTTCGTTTATACCGTTGTCACCGTAAACGACAAATTTTTTGTCATGCACGGCTATGTAAATTAAGACACCGTTTTCCGCTTTGGTATTGTCCATTTTTAAATAATGGAATACCTCTTGGGCACGTTCAAAATGTGGTTTTTTGGACGTTGGTTCAATATGTACCCTAATTTCTCCGGAAGTATTTTTTTCGGCCTCTACAATGGCATTCACTATTTCCATTTCCTCATCGACCGTTAAGAAATCTTCTACTTTGGACATAAAATTTTAATTAAATTCAAAATTCACATCGGGAGCTTGCTCTGCGCCGGCTTCCGATCTAAAGTAGGCGAGTTCTTCAAAATTAAATATTCCTGCCAAAACAGCATTGGGGAAGGTTTTGATATGATTGTTATAGGGTAAAACACTTTCGTTAAAACGATTTCGCTCTATGTTTATTCTATTTTCCGTGCCTTCCAATTGTGACTGCAATTCTAGAAAGTTTTGATTGGTCTTCAGGTCCGGGTACCGCTCCACGGTAACCAATAGACTTTTTAGGGCACCACTCAATCCGCCTTGTACCTCGTTGAACTTAGCCAGTTGCTCCGGAGTTACGTTGGTGGGGTCTATGTTGACAGAAGTAGCCTTGGCCCGTGCTTCAATTACATCTGTAAGGGTTCCTCTCTCAAAATCAGCAGCTCCCTGTACAGTTTTGACGAGATTGTCTATAAGGTCGTTTCTTCTTTGATAGGCGCTTTCTACATTGGCCCATGTCTGGGTAGAGGTTTCTTTTAGTTTAATAGCCGTGTTGTTAAAGCCTACTGCCCATTGGTACAAGCCTATGCCCAAAACAGCAAGTATAATTACTGGAATTAGCCACTTTTTCATGATTGGTGTATTTACAGTTGATTTTTAATCTTAAGCAGTTCCGCCCTTACCTTTTCCAATTTCTGGATAACATCAAAAGTGGATAAGGTCTTTAACTTATCTTCCTTTAAATGGGTTTTGGCTCCTTCCAAAGTAAAGCCGCGTTCTTTTACCAAATGGTAGATCAGCTGAAGGTTTTTAATGTCTTGGGGCGTGAATTTTCTATTGCCTTTGGCGTTTTTCTTAGGTTTAAGTACATCGAACTCCTTCTCCCAAAAACGGATGAGGGAGGCGTTCACATCAAAAGCATCGGCCACTTCACCAATGCCATAATATCGTTTTTCTGGAAGGTCTATATGCATTAATCCAGGGATTGGTTTTCTTGAGTTGCGTATTTCAACATATTTTCGAATTCATCCGCTGTTAAACTGCCGTAGTAGAAGTTAATCGGGTTAATGCGTTGGTCGTCTTTCCATACCTCATAATGTAGGTGTGGTGCCTCGGACCTTCCAGTGCTTCCTACAAAACCGATGAGGTCACCTCTTTTTACCTTTTGGCGAACTTTTACGTTATACTGACTTAAATGACCATAAAGGCTCATATATCCATAGCCGTGATTTATTCTAATATGTTTGCCATAACCCGAGGCATTGTTGTCCGCACGACTCACAGTTCCGTCACCCGAGGCGTAGATTGGTGTTCCTTTCGGGGAGGTGAAATCCATTCCCCAGTGCATTTTTCTGGCCTTGGTGAAAGGGTCGGTGCGCCAGCCATAACCAGAGGCCATACGCGTAAGGTCTTCATTTTTTATGGGCTGTATGGCAGGAATAGCGGCCAGCAATTTCTCTTTTTCCTCTGCCAATTTGGTAATTTCATCCAAGGACTTCGACTGGATTACCATTTGTTTTTGAATAATGTCAAGCCTTTTGGTTGTGGCGATGATCATATCGGAATTATTGAAGCCTTCAAGGGATTTGTATCTGTTTACACCTCCAAACCCTGCCCTTCGCTGTTCCTCTGGAATGGGGTTGGCCTCAAAATATAATCGGTAGATATTGTTGTCCCGGTCTTCTATATTGGTCAATACATTCTCTATCTGTTCCATTTTTCGTCCCAACAACTCAAATTGCAATTCATAATTTTTCACCTCTCTGGTCAAAGAAAGTTCGCGTGGGGTGTTTACCAAATTGGTATTTAAAAGTAAAATGAGGCCTAAAAATCCAAAAAGAAAAGACCCTAGAAAAAATAGCGTAATATTTCTATATTTTCTGGATTTTTTAGGCTCTATCTTGCGATAAGATAGAGTGTCCGGATCGTAATAATATTTTACCTTAGACATGTATCTAATTTATCCTATTTTTGTGGTTGCATTTATAGATAACTTGCAAATTTGCAAAATGTTTTCTAACAACCGTTAAATATATAAAAAGCTTACCAATTTACATGAAATCCCAAGAAATTAGAGCCAAGTTTTTAGAATTTTTTAAGGAAAAAAACCATAAAATAGTTTCGTCGGCACCGATGGTGATCAAAGATGACCCAACTTTGATGTTTACCAATGCCGGCATGAATCAATTTAAAGAATTTTTCCTAGGCAACTCTGAGCCAAAGTCCACCCGGGTCACCGATACCCAAAAATGCCTAAGGGTAAGTGGGAAGCACAACGACCTGGAGGAGGTAGGTAAGGATACTTATCACCATACGATGTTCGAAATGTTGGGGAACTGGAGTTTTGGGGATTATTTTAAGGAAGAAGTCATTGCTTGGGCGTGGGAGTTTTTAACCGAGGTCTGCAAAATAGATAAGGACAGCCTTTATGTTACAGTTTTTGAGGGAAGTAAGGATGCCGACCAGCTGGGACAGGATACGGAAGCTTTGGGGTTATGGAGTAAAATAGTGGCCAAGGATAGAATTCTTTTTGGAAACAAAAAGGATAATTTTTGGGAAATGGGAGACCAAGGACCCTGTGGACCTTGTTCGGAAATTCATGTAGATATACGTTCCAATGAGGAAAAGGCAAAAGTTTCGGGCGCTACTTTGGTGAACCAAGATCATCCCCAGGTGGTAGAGATCTGGAACCTGGTTTTTATGCAATACAATAGGAAGGCCAATGGGAAATTGGAGTCCTTGCCAGCCAAGCACGTGGATACCGGAATGGGTTTTGAACGTTTGTGTATGGTACTGCAAGGGAAGCAGTCCAATTACGACACCGACGTTTTTACGCCGATAATCAGGGAGATAGAAACCATAACCAATTCCAAATACGGTAAAGATGAGGTAGTAGATATAGCAATTAGGGTGATTGCCGATCATATTAGGGCAGTATCCTTTTCAATTGCAGACGGACAGTTACCCAGTAATACGGGAGCAGGTTATGTAATTCGACGAATTTTGCGAAGGGCCATTCGTTACGGTTTTACTTTTTTGAATACCAAGGAGCCTTTTATGTTCCGCTTGGTAAAAGTACTTTCGGATACCATGGGCAAATCCTTTCCAGAACTTAAGGAACAACGCCAATTGATAGAAAATGTAGTAAAAGAGGAGGAACATTCCTTTCTGAAGACCTTGGACCAGGGCTTATTATTGTTGGATAATATGGTTGGGCAGAACAAGGGTAAAATAATAGATGGTAGAAAAGCCTTCGAACTGTATGATACGTTCGGATTTCCAATAGACCTTACCGCCCTTATTCTTAGTGAAAGGGGACTCGAATTGGATGAAAAGGGTTTCGAGTCGGCCATGCAAGAGCAAAAAAAACGTTCCAGGTCGGCATCTGAAATTTCCAAAGAAGATTGGGTAGTTCTTGCCGAGGATCCGCACCAGGAATTTGTTGGCTATGATAATTTGGAAACCACGGTAAAAATTGTAAAATACAGAAAAGTGACTTCCAAGAAGGAGGGTGAGCAATTTCAAATCGTATTCAATCTTACCCCGTTTTATCCAGAAGGAGGAGGACAAGTTGGCGACAAAGGATATTTGGAGGCCCCAAATGGAGATGTGGTGTATATTTTGGATACAAAAAAGGAAAACAGCGAGATTGTTCATTTTGCGAAAAATTTACCCAAGGATATAGGAGATAAATTCAAAGCTGTGGTAGATGCAAAGCAGCGAAAGAGAACCGAATGCAACCATACGGCAACCCATTTATTGCATCAGGGCCTACGTGAAATTCTTGGCCCTCATGTGGAACAAAAAGGTTCGGCCGTACACTCCAAATACCTGCGGTTCGATTTTTCCCATTTTGCTAAACTTACTATTGATGAATTGTCAGCCATAGAAAGATTTGTTAATGCACGTATAAGCAGTGGACTTTCGCTGGAAGAACACAGAAATGTGCCTATGGAAAAGGCGTTGGAGCAGGGTGCAATGGCTCTATTTGGTGAAAAATACGGGGATGCGGTCCGCACGATCCGTTTTGGACAATCCATAGAACTATGTGGAGGAACACACGTTCAGAATACCGCGGATATATGGCATTTTAAAATTAAGTCGGAAGGCGCAGTTGCTGCGGGAATTCGTAGGATAGAAGCTATTACTTCCGATGCGGTTAAGGACTTTTATTCAGAAGGCAATAGTATTTTGTTGGAGATAAAAGAACTTTTAAATAATTCCCAGGAACCTGTTAAAGCATTGACGGCTTTGCAGGAGGAAAATTTAAGGTTGAAAAAAGAGGTGGAAAACCTTCTAAGGGACAAAGTAAAAAATTTGAAAGGCGAATTGCTGAATGAACTTGTTGACGTAAACGGAATTCAATTTTTAGCTAAGAAGGTAGATTTGGATGCGGCAGGAATTAAGGACATCTCCTTTGAAATGGGACAGAATAGAAAGGACCTATTTTTACTTTTTGCTTCGGAGAACGAGGGGAAAGCACTTTTGTCCTGTTATATCTCCAAAGAATTGGTAGCGGAAAGGAAATTGAATGCCGGAACTATAGTGCGGGAGCTTGGAAAGTACATTCAAGGAGGAGGGGGCGGTCAACCGTTTTTTGCTACCGCTGGAGGTAAAAATCCAGCTGGGATAGGGGAGGTGCTCCAGAAGGCTAAAGATTACATAGTATAGGACGATTGTAAGAATCCGAATAGTTATATCATCTTAAGGAAGCGTTAGAGTTACTTAAGGAAGGTAATGCTTAAAATTGTATCATGAAACTTCAAACACAGGTACCTCTAAAAAAAGCTAAAAATCAGATTGATTATAATAGCCAATTAGTGGTGCTTGGGTCTTGTTTCGCCAACAATATTGGGGATAAGCTGGCTTACTATAAATTCAGAGCATTACAGAATCCGTTTGGAATTTTATTTCATCCTTTGGCTATCCATAACCTAATTTCTAGGGCAATTCATCAGAGGCAATACACAGGGGAAGAGGTGTTTTTTTTGAATGAGCGCTGGCAGTGCTATGATGCACATTCCGATTTATCCTCTGTAACAAAAGAAGATTTGCTCGGTAACTTAAACTCTGGCCTATTGGAAACAAAACTATATTTAACCAAGGTTTCCCACATCTATATTACCTTAGGGACAGCTTGGACCTATCTATTGAAGGCGAGTGGAAAAGAAGTCGCCAATTGCCATAAGGTGCCACAGTTGGCCTTTAAGAAAGAACTACTTTCAATAGAAACAATTGTACAAAGCTTGGACGCTATTGTACGTCAAATTCAAACCATAAATACAAAGGCCAAGATTGTTATTACGGTTTCCCCAGTGCGTCATTTAAAGGATGGATTTGTAGAAAATCAACTAAGTAAAGCACATTTAATCAGTGCGGTTCACCAAATAGTAAAAAAAGGGAATGCCTTGTATTTTCCGAGTTATGAACTAATGATGGATGAACTTCGGGATTATCGCTTTTACGCGAATGATCTGGTGCATCCCAATTCCTTGGCAATAGATTATATTTGGGAAAAGTTTGTTTTCATGTGGATCGCCCAAGAGACATGGCCAATTATGGAAAAGGTGGCTGCTGTGCAAAGTGGCTTAAATCACAGGCCTTTTAATTCTGAATCGCTTAAGCACCGAGAATTCCTTAAGGCACTTGACCAAAAAATTACGTACCTTCAAAAGGAGTATCCTTTTATGAAATTTTAGTGCATGAAGAAAGTATTTATCGGAGTAATCCTTACGTTGGCAGTTGTGCTTATTTTTCGTTCCTGTGCCGAGGAGAAAGAAAAAAAATCCATTTTAAAGGAGAATTCCATGCTCATTCAGGAACAGATCAATAATGTTTCCAAATTAATCGTTACCGAAGGACACTTTGCCGAAGTTTATAATTATAAAGATTCCCAGCAATTATTTGGGCCGTTGATTACTGCCGATAAAAAAGCATTGGTGGTGGTCAATGCCGAGGTAACCGTAGCTTATGACCTAAGTCTGATAAAATTTGAAATCGACGAGACTACCAAGACCCTAGGGATAATAAGTATCCCCGAACCAGAAATAAAAATAAGCCCCGATTTTGAATATTACGATGTTACTTCGGATTATTTAAACCAGTTTAATGCGGAAGACTATAATAAAATTAAGCGGAATGTTAATGCGTCCCTACTAAAAAAAATTGAGGCCTCCACTTTAAAATCCAATGCTCAGAACCGACTCCTTAGTGAGCTTTCCAAATTTTTGGTGCTTACTAATTCTATGGGGTGGACGCTGACCTATGGCGATAACAACATCCAGAATTTTGATGAATTAAAGCTACTGAATTAAAAACTCCAATAAGAGAAACGCTTCCACTATTTCACAAAGGCATTTGCCCACTTAATATAGTTTTTCCAGTCATAGTCCGTAACATCATGCTTGCCGGTACGGATGTGGTAGGAAACAGTATTGTGGATCGGGGCATTAATGTTGGGGACATCCATGGTTTCAATGCCTGTTTTTCCATATAACTTATATACAGGTGTGGCATAATATGCGGAAAGGAACTCTCCCCTAGGGTCGGCCCATTGGTCTTCTTGGGCGCTGGCCACATAAAGGGGTCTGGGTGCAATAAGAGCCAATAATTGATGTTGGTCCACAGGTAGGGCCTCCTCAATTTTGTTGTACTCATTGAAATTGTCACAAAACCAATGCGGAAACCTTTGGTTGATAACCGCGAGGGTCTCTCCGAATTTTCTTTTGGACATGGCTGCACCGCCGCAGCCAGAGTTGTTCGAAATTACCCCGGCAAACCTTTCGTCCGTGGCCCCGGCCCAAAGCGATGTTTTACCTAGTCGGGAATGACCGAAGGCGATTACCTTGGAAGCATTTATGTCAGGATCTTTTTCAAAATAATCCAATGCCTTTACCATACCCCAGCTCCAAGCGGCAATACTACCCCATTCGTCCGATTTTGGTTGTTCTTGGTTTTTGTGATACAATAAACTATGGACGCCGTCCGAGAAATTGTTTTTATCAGGATCTACTTCCCCGTAGTAAATGGTAGCTAGACCGTAGCCTGCATCCAATATTTTTTCCAGCGCCCACCGATTTGTCCTTTTGCCCCTGGACGCCTCTGTTAAGGTGTTATTTGCAATACCGAAGGATTCGTTGTTATTGGCCCAGGCCGATGAAATTAGTACGGCCTTGTCCTCGGTAATGGTGTGGTTGCCATAAAAATTATAGCCCAAAAAAACGGGAGCTTTTTCTATATTTTTCGGTAAATAAAGCAAAATCGTAAATTTCAATATTTTGCCGTTTTCCTTAAAAGTGAGTTCTACCTGTTTACGTTTAGCTTTTCCGTTAAGCGCATTGTCGCCCTCTTCCAAAATGATATATGAAGCTATCTTTATGTTTTTTGGAATCTTGCCGTATACCTTATTTTCAAAAAAATCCAATAGCTCCGGCCGTCTAATCTTTTCCCATTTCTTTTCGGAGTTGATGCTTCTGCCATCAAAAGTTAGTAGGGGGTCGGGCACCTCAAAAGAAGTGACTTTGCTTTCATCATAGTTGGTTTGAGATTGTGAAAAGGCCATGGAGAAAATGAAAAAAGAACATAAAGAACACGAGAAAAGCTTCATTTTAAATTGTTTAAAAATCGTACATAAATATTAAATATAGGGAATACAATTAAATTAATTAGGTGTGCTATGCCACTAAACTTTTGTCAGCCAACTCCAAACCATCGTCTATTAATGGTCCTAATTGTGGTTTTTGTAGTTTAAGGTTTTCTAAATGGGATTTTAGCTCTTCAGCAAAACCGCTATCACCGTTATTTTTTGCCAATTCATAAAGTTCAACAGCTAGAAGCCAATCTTCCGGGTGGTTGGATTTAATTTCTTGAAAAACCTTGTTTCTTGAAATTGTTACATTTTCACCCTCCCTAAATTCCCTCACTTGGTGGTACAATTGCTCTAATTGCTTCCTTTTATTAGTTTTAACCAATTTTATAGTGGTCTCCTTTATTTTATGGGTCACCAGGTTAAAACTTCCTAAATCCGAGGGGCCATTGAAAACGGAAACTATATTCTCGCCAACCGCCATATGGTACAATCCCCATTCAGGTCTAAAAAGTAGGTTTTCATTATGGGAAACAGTGCAATTTGCCATAGTAATCAAAACAATTTCTCCTTTGAGGTTTCTGGTGCCCGTAATAATTTGCCCTATGACTTTGATGTCCCCAATAAATTCCAGGCAGACTACTTCGTCTTCATAAATATTGTAAGCTTTTAAATCGCGGGGGCTCATATTCTCGATGGCAAGGTTTATGCCTTTCAATTTTCCTATTGGCGAACCAAAACCTTTGGGATGCTGTTTAATGCCGTGTCCTATCAATTCCTTTTCCCGATAGGAAAGGGCCGTTTCTCCAGTGGTCTGTAAATAGACTGGTTTTCCTTCATGGGCAATAACGCCTTCAAAATTTCCGGATATTTGGAGGCCTGTACTTAGCTCCACGGTCCCTAGTTCCTTGGAGTTAATAAGTTTTTTCAATCCAATTAGACCACCTTGCCTCAAGGACATGGTGTTGGCAAACTCTTCCAATACCTGGTTGAGATAAGCAAAATTCGGAGTAACAAAGAGTTGTGGCTGTGGCTGGGTTATGTCGAAGGAAGTATGTGCGGCTTCAATGGAATAAGGAACTTTCTTAACCTTATCGGTCATGCACCAGGCACTTTCACCAATGGACGAAAGTAAACCTGCGCCATATATCTTAGGTTTATCTAGGGCACCGATTAGCCCATATTCAACAGACCACCAATGCAGGTTTCTTATAAGCGCCATTTCACTGGGCTCTCCCATATTTAGCTGTAGGTCCTCAATTTTCTCTTGGGCCATATCGATATCCGCTTGCGCGCTGCCTTCGGCTTCCTTTATAATGGACAAATGTCTTACAGCTTCGTAAAGTTCATAATCCTTGGCGCTGGAAATGGCCTTGGATCCAATTTCTCCAAACCTACGTAGGTATTCCGCATATTCCGGATTGGCAATGATGGGGGCATGCCCTGCTCCTTCATGTATAATATCGGGTGCCGGGGTGTATTCGATGTGTTCCAGTTGCCGTATGTCCGATGCTATGACCAGGACATTGTAGGCTTGGAACTCCATGAAGGCAGAAGGGGGAATAAAGCCGTCTACAGCCACGGCCGCCCAACCAATCTCTTTCAAAATTCGGTTCATGCCATACATGTTGGGAATATAATCTATGGAAATCCCTGTTTTTTTTAGTCCCTCCAAATAACTTTTATGAGCTACCTGGCTTAAATAATCTACATTTTTTCGCATAACATAACGCCACACTGCTTGATCAATTGCGGAGTAGTCCTCATAATTCTGAGGTTTTATATATTGCTTCAAATGCAAGGGGAGCTTATCTAAAATGTAGTTGCTTTCGAAAGACATACATCGTGATTTAATCCTATTAAAGATACAAAATGTGGCTTTGCCTCCCAAAATTAATGTTACCAGTGTTGTTTGTTAGAGATTTCTCTTTTGTGGAGAAGGTAAGAGGACTAAAAGAGATTGTTTTTAAGTATTTTGGCCTCGTCATAAATAAAAAATTCCCTCCTGGATAGGAAGGGAATTTTGAAAATTTAGTCTATTTATTATTTTATGGCCACCCAATTGGTTTGATGCCCATCCGTATTTCTCAGGGGAAATCTTAATTTATGGCTGCCCCGGGAGGATATGCTTCCAAAATTTCAGAAACGAATTCTTTAATTCTGGCTTCTTTCTTTTCCATATTTCTGATGTTGTTCAAGGTGCCTATGCCTCTTCCTTGCCAAACCAATTCCTTGTTTTTAGCGTCGATGACATCTATATATAAAGAGCCCTCAGTTCTTGTACTAACATTGTTTCCTCTATAATAAGGAGATCCCCAATAAAATGGCGACCAGCCCCAACCATAATAGCCGGCTCCCCAATAGTTGTTATATACATCTACTTGTTGTTTTTCTTTAGTAAATATACTTAATAGAATATCGGGGTTTTCAGATTTTGTAAAACCTCTAGAACTCATCTCGTCATCAATCGCATGTAATATTCTTTTTTTATCTAAATCCGATATTTGGGCCTTGTCAATACCTGTCTTGTAAAAAGCATAGGTTTTGAACGTATTAAAATTTGCTTCTTTATCATAATCTGATAACACACGTACCGAAGTGCAGGAACTTGCGAAAAGCAACACCAAAATCGGAACGACTAAAAATCTAATTTTTTTCATAGCTATTTTATTTGAATTAGTACTTATGGTATTCCAATTATAGATTCTCAAAAATCATGCCGAATACCTTAGTTGTGGCGTTGTGCATTGGTTTTTTGATTATAGCCGTAAGGACAATGTCGACAGCCACTTTCACAGCAATACCCTCTTTTTAGATGATATTGTTTTGTGAAAACTTTGTATCCCTGCTCGGAAAGATAGAAATCTCCTTCTTCCAATGGTATAAATTTCTTCATTGATGTAAATTTATGGGATTTATACCAAATAATTCAAATTAGTCCGTGTACCGGTTGTTTTTTTAACAGTGTATAGTATTCTTTTTGTATTTGAACCTATTTTGTTTGTAGTAAGTCGATTATGAATTTTTTTTTTTGATGTGCCCTGTTATCTTTGATAGACGTGATAATGATCCGACTGAATGATTTTAGTATTTAAACATTTATTTTATAAAAACTATGTGGGTCTATCGCTATGGCCCTTCATTATTTTAAAGAATTCATCTTTGAAAAAGGATACCACCCTTATTAATCATGAAAGAATACATCTAAGGCAACAAGAGGAATTATTGATAGTCCCTTTTTATGTTTTGTACCTGTTGGAAGGCTTCGTTAGGTTTCTTTTCTATTTTGACGCCTACAAGGCCTATCAAAATATTAGCTTTGAACGGGAGGCCTACGATTACGAGTCCAATTTAAATTATCTACAAGAGCGAAGCGCATTTAGCTTTATTAAATATCTTTGGGGCGAAAAGCCTTTAACGTGCAAGGAATAAATCAAAACGTAGATCTTTCTGTTTTAAGGGAAAAACAAGTCGCACTATCCGTAAAAAGGGAGGATCTGTTGCATCCGGTCATTTCTGGCAACAAATATCGAAAACTTAAGTATAATATCTTGGAAGCCCAACAAAGGGATTTCAATACCATTCTGACTTTTGGTGGGGCCTACTCCAACCATATTGCGGCCACGGCATATGCTGGAAAGCTTTATGGCATAAGAACTATCGGGGTAATTAGGGGAGAGGAATTGAGCCGAAATTGGAAGTTAAATCCAACCCTAGTGCAAGCCCATGAGCACGGTATGGATTTTAAATTTGTTACAAGAGCTGCTTATAGGGAAAAGGCGGATAGCCTTTTTTTGGAACAATTGGAAAAGGAATTTGGTAAACACTATATGATTCCCGAGGGAGGAACAAATTTGCTGGCCGTTAAAGGTTGTGAAGAAATATTGACTCCTAAGGATTTAGATTTTGATGTTATTTGCTCGAGTATGGGCACAGGTGGTACCTTGGCCGGAATTATTAATTCATGTGGTCATAATCAGAGAATTATAGGGTTTCCTTCCTTAAAAGGTGATTTTCTAAAAAAAGATATTCGTAATTTTGTGGACAAAGAAAACTGGGAAATAAATACCAATTATCATTTTGGGGGTTATGCCAAGGTTTCTGAGGAACTTATAAGGTTCATAAATCATTTTAAGGAAATGACTACGATACCTACTGATCCAGTTTATACTGGGAAATTATTATTTGGTATTTTAGATTTGGTCAAGAATGATTATTTTAAACCTGGAACCAAAATTTTGGCAATACACAGCGGTGGGTTACAGGGAATTGTTGGGATGAATTTAATATTAAAGAAGAAGAATCTTCCATTAATAAAAGTATGATAAAAAAGATAGCAATAACAATGTTTTTGGGGATATTTCTGGTTAGTTGTGGTGTTAAAAAACGAACCACCTATGCTAAAAAGCCAAATCCAAGAACTACTACGGCATCTACCAAGCCCGAGTCACGATCTTTAAGCAAATCCAAAAATGAACTGGCTTATTCTTTACCTGAGGACGATGGTGAATTTGTGAACTTTACCGTGAATACCACTGAGGAATATATAGAAACTTTTGCTGAGATGGCCCAATTTGAAATGAAAGCCTACGGTATACCTGCCAGTATTACCCTTGCCCAAGGTATTCTTGAAAGTGGAGCGGGTAGAGGGGTTCTGAGCGCTAAGACCAATAATCATTTCGGAATAAAATGCCATACAGGATGGGATGGAGATTATGATTTTCACGACGATGATGCAAAAGGGGAGTGCTTTAGGAAATATAATCATCCCATGTATTCTTTTAGAGATCACAGTATATTTTTGTCCACTAGGGCACGATATGCCTTTTTGTTCGATTTGGCGCATGATGATTATAAAGGATGGGCCTATGGTTTAAAAGAGGCAGGATATGCCACGGACAGGAAATACCCGCATAAGCTGATCTCTCTTATAGACCGTTATGAATTGGATAAATATGACAGTAAAGTTGTTGGGTCCGGCGAAATTGTGAAAAAGGAACCAAAGCAGTACGATTATAAAATTCATGTGGTGCAGCGGGGAGATACCCTTTATTCCATTTCCAAACGGTACTTTGTTTCCATTCCGGAATTGATGAAATTGAATAACATGAAGAACAGCAATTTGGCTGTGGGCCAAAAATTGACCGTAAAATCCGAAAAAATCAGATAATTTATGATGTATAGAAGAAGCAGTGCTTTGTTCGCCGAAGCACAGCGTTATATTCCTGGAGGTGTAAATTCTCCTGTCAGGGCTTTTAAGGCCGTTGGAGGTAACCCCATATTTGTAAAGGAGGCCAAAGGGGCATATTTATACGATGAGGACGGCAACCGATTAATAGATTATATAGCCTCTTGGGGGCCGCTGATTTTAGGTCATGCACATGCTCCTGTAATCGATGCGGTTATTGAGAAAGCAAAAAAAGGGACATCGTTTGGAATGCCGACAGAGGTAGAGACCCACCTGGCCCAATTGGCGATTTCCATGGTTCCCAATATAGATAAGATACGTTTTGTAAACAGTGGTACCGAAGCCTGTATGAGTGCCGTACGTTTGGCCCGAGGGTTTACGGGAAAGGATAAAATAATAAAATTCGCGGGATGTTATCACGGTCATTCCGACTCTTTTTTAATCCAGGCGGGGAGTGGGGCAGTTACCTTTGGAAGTCCCAATAGTCCAGGGGTTACCCAAGGGACAGCCAAGGATACCCTTTTGGCAGTATATAACAACCTGGAAAGTGTAAAAGCATTGGCAAGGGCAAATAAAGGAGAGATTGCCGCCATTATTATTGAGCCTGTGGCGGGCAATATGGGCTGCATAATTCCCGAAGAAACCTTTATCAGGGGACTTCGTGATCTTTGTGACCAAGAGGATATATTACTGATTTTTGATGAGGTAATGACCGGGTTTAGATTAGCAAAAGGAGGGGCTCAAGAAGTCTTGGGTATCAATGCAGATATAGTAACCTTTGGAAAAGTAATTGGAGGAGGCTTGCCGGTAGGTGCCTTTGCAGCCCGAAATGAGATTATGGGGTATTTGGCCCCCGATGGACCGGTGTACCAGGCAGGAACTTTGAGCGGAAATCCATTGGCCATGAGTGCCGGACTGGCAATGTTGACCGAATTGAACAACAATCCTGAAATTTTCAGGAGTTTGGCCGATAAGACTAAATACTTGGGGGAAGGCTTGGCACGAGTATTGACCGATAACCATATTCCTTTTCAGATGAACAGGTTCGGTTCTATGATTTCCATTCATTTTACGGACGAACCGGTGACAAATTTTGAATCTTCAGCCAAGGGGAACAACGCTACATTCAAGAAATATTTCCACGGTATGTTGGATCAAGGAATTTACCTCCCACCCAGTGCATTTGAGAGCTATTTTTTAAACGATGCCTTAAGTTATCAGGATTTGGATGAGAGCATTGTAGCGCTCTCCAATATTGCCAAAGATCTTAAATAATATAAAATTAAAGGCTAAAAGGACAACTATGTCCTTTTAGCCTTTAAAATGTATTGAGGCGGCTTTTACTTACTTCTAGCTCTTTCCTTATGGCCTTTCATACCTTTGCTTTTTCTGTTTTTGCTCCTTTGTTTTTTCATTTGCTCCCATTGTACATACTGGTCCTTGTTCAGTATTTTCTTCATCTTTTCTTTTTGTGCTATTTGATGGTCAAGCATAGCGGATTTCATGGAGTAGCGTTCTTCCGTAGTTAATTTTTTAGCCTTACCGCTTTCCCTTTTTGCCCTCATTTCTTTCATTTTCTCCGAACGGTTAACGGCATTTTCAAAATTTATGCTTTGAATTTCCTTTTGTTGGGCGTCGGTAAGATCAAGGTCCAAGGTCATTTGCTTTGTTTGAAGGGTGGCTATTTGTTCTGGACTCAAGTCCTTCATAGCTCCTCTATCACCTCTTTCACGTTCCGGTTTTTGTGCCATGGCGGTAATACCGGCCATTAATACAACTAATACAACTAATTTTTTCATATTTATATATTTTTAATGGTTTTGTATCTAGGACAATAGATGGAAGAATAGGTTTAAACAAAAAGCTTGTTTTAGCGAAATTTTAACGGTATAGACTAGAAGTAAAATGGAAAAAAAACATTATTGACATTTGTCTAATATTCTGGTTTTAAAGGCTCTGAGAGGGTTGCAATCAAAAAAAAAAAGGGGTGAACTTAGGTTTAGCCCCTTTTTCAAAGCAAATTATAGGATTGTTATCATTGTACGTTTATGAACTGATTTTCTGGATTTACGGCCAAGGTCTCAATATTCATGTTTAATACTTCGGTGGAGATGAAGTCTTTATCTGGATTAGCACCATTGGATAGATTATTGTAAACCAATGCGGATACTAAAAAACAAATAAAATATAAAAGACTTTTTATTTTGTAGGACATAGATTTGGGGTTTTGATTCTATCTCTAAGATAAATAATCTATTGCCTCAAGTTTGGTGATTGTTGTGGAACGCACCAAAAAATGTTGTAAAACACCTAATAATTGTAGTAGGAATGTTGTAATGGAACCGAATATTACTATTGTCCCAAGATTTTGTCCAGTTTAGCTACTTTAGTGTCAATATTCATATGGTCGGACTGTAGTTGAATGACTTCAGCTGAATCACGATTGTTCTTATGGTCGAATTCTGGCTCCATTGCATAGTATAAAACAGCCGACGCAACAAAACAAATTAAATACAATAGACTTTTAATTTTATAAGACATAGATTAGGGGGTGTTAATAAAGATCGGAAAGTAGGAAAAATATTAAATGCTAGAAAATAAATATTGTTAAAATTTGCGTTTTACCGACAAAAGGCATCCATTCAACGGAAAAATTAATTATTCAGGTATAAAAAAGGGCAATCCTATTAGATCGCCCTTTACCATATGATGTATGGTGTTTTTATGATTTTATGATAGACCAAGAGTTTGGGTTAACCTAGCTGCTCGGGTCCAAGATTAATTCTATCCGTTGCACAGCATCTTGTAAATGGTATTTGCTCATGAGGTCAGATGTTCTTGAAATTGCGTTTGTTAGGTCTATTTTAAGAATATTCAATTCTGCTCTCGCAATCGACCTTATATCGGACTGACCCGTGTTGATTGCAGTTGATTTTCGATATCCGTTAGAACCTCCTTTTTTGGCTTCGCTTTTGGCGGTCATCAAGTAGGCCAGTCTTTCAATATGTGCCTTTTGGAGATTCCTTCTGTAAGTGTCAATTTGATTCCCAAGTCGTGTTTCGGACCATAAGCCCTTTCTGAGGTCGGTCATCATTTCTAATAAAGAATAAGATTGCTTTCCATAGGTGGTCTCGTTCTCGATTAATCTTGCCAGTTTGCCCAAGCTTAAAATATTGTCCAAAGTTTTAACCTGTAGACTTCTTATGCGTTCCACAGAGCCAGAATATTCAATTTTATTAAAAATGTCAGGAACAATTAACCATTCCGGTGTTTGGAACAGTTGTTTCTGTACAAAGAGCAAACAATTTTTTTGATGCTCTTTGGGCACGGGGGTGTAAACAGCCCCTTCCTGATCATAAGTCTTATATTGTTCATAAACCCCGCCGAGGTTATTGCTCACGTGCCCCATATATCGGTTGAATTGGGAAATTACTTGCCCGTAAAGGGTGCTTAAATCGTCGTACCCCTTGCCCTTTTTAGCGGTCCAATCAATCAGTTTAGGGGTTATTCTTTTTAAATTTTCAATACCGTAAGTACTGGCCTTTATGGCATCGTCTCCCAGGTCCTCCGTTTGGGAGCTTGGATCAACTACATCGCCTGATTGCTGATGGCCGAAACGGTAAAGTGGATCTCCTGAATGTGCCAGTATCCAACTATCCAAGGTCTCTTTTTCCTCCTTATCGGATTTGTCCATTATGGGACGATATCCCCATCTTATGGCATATTTATCATATATCCCAATTTCCGGCATTAAGGCGACACCTTCATCACCGGGTTGCGCAATGTAATTAAATCGAGCATAGTCCATGATAGAGGGAGCTGTGCCATATTTTTTGGTGAAGGAAGCAGAGCGGAGCGAATCTACGGGATAGGCACTACTACTACCCATATTGTGTGGTAGACCTAGGGTGTGTCCAACTTCATGAGAGGACACAAATCTAATTAAGCGGCCCATAACCTCCTCCTTAAATGCAACGCCCCTGGCATTTGGGTTGATTGCAGCGGTTTGTACAAAAAACCAATTTCTTAACAAAGTCATTACATTGTGGTACCAGTTGATATCCGATTCCAATATTTCACCAGTCCGAGGGTCGCTAACATGTGGCCCATTGGCATTGGGAATTGGCGATGCCAAATAGCGAACTACGGAATAACGCACATCCTCAGGGGACCATTCTGGGTCCTCTTCCGGAGAAGGAGGGTCCTTGGCCAAAATGGCATTTTTAAAGCCAGCTGCCTCAAAAGCCACTTGCCAGTCCTCTATTCCTTGTTTTATAAAAGGAACCCAACCTTTTGGTGTAGCCCTGTCAACATAATATATTATCGGTTTTTTGGGTTCTACAAGTTCTCCATTGTTAAATTTTTCAACATCTTCCTCTTTCACCTCAAGTCGCCAACGGTCAAGAAAACGTACTGTCTTACTTTCCTGGGCATCCAAGCCATAATCTACCTGACCACGGGCAAACCAACCAACTCGTTTATCAAAATATCGGCGTTGCATTGGTTCTTCCGGTAACATTATCATGGAATTATTTATTTCAATGGAAATGGATCCCAAGCTTTCATTGGAGGGTGGGTTGCTGGCCACATAGGTCTTTACGTGTCTTGCTTCAATATTTAAGGTTAACTTTTTAGGGTAGTAATATAACTCCGAGACTCGTCAAGACGGGAAACTTTATATTCTTTGCGATAGGGTGCCGGCATCCCTAGAGCATTTATATCCTTTTCAAATAAATCGTTGACTTGGATGATGGTAGCTGGCTTTATACTGTCCTTTTTAAGTGCCTTAATGTCAAATGAATATAGCACAGGTTCAAAATTAGAGTTGAGCACTGCTTCACTTACCGGAAGTGAATCGGCGGCAACAATATCGTAACTTACTACTCTAAGTAAAACTTTTTTGGGCAACCTTTCCCATTTAAGGACCTTGGTGTTTATTTTACCTCCTCCAAATCCAATTCCTTTGGCTGTTTTGGAAATTCTACTTACCATAAGCATTTCCTTGTTGAACAAAGAGTCTGGAATTTCGTAATAATGATTATCCCCTACCACATGGACATCAAAAAGACCCTTGTCCGATTTTGCTTCTTTGGTAATGACTTTTTCATAGGATTCAATTTTTCCATTTTTGGGCTTCCCTTTTGAATCGGTTTCTTCGGAATTTTTGTCTTTCTTTTTAAAGATCTGTGCCTCAGTGGTGTGAAAGCATCCTGCTACTAGAATAATAAAAAACGCTTTCGTGAGTATATTTTTTAACATATTGTCACTCTATTTTGATGAATTCTTGATTTCGTTCAAAGAACTGCATAATATTTAAATTTTGGAAGGGGTTCTAGATTATTGTGTAATTGCAATATTTTTAACGAACATTTACGTGTTTGTCAATATTTGGAGCTTGATTCCTAAGCGTTATGAGTGAAAAAACAGAACTATTTTAAACTATCCGTAACATTTTTACTTTTTAAGGTCTATAGAATTGAGATTTTCTTTTTATAGACTATTTGAATCCAGCATGTATAAAGTCTTTATGCGAAAAAGGGTTTTACTTTTGTTATGTTTTTTTTCGAAATACCTATCTGATTAGAATAATAATGGAATTACAAATTGAAATAAAAGGATCAATAATGCAATGGATATTACGTTGAGAAATATCCCCACCCGTGCCATTTGATATACCTTTATATACCCGCTCGCAAAAACTATTGCATTGGGAGGTGTGGCCATAGGGAGCATAAAGGCACAGCTACTGGCCATGGTAACAGGGATTAATAAGTAAAGTACAGGGACCCCAAGCCCTATTGCTATACCGGCAACGACGGGGGCAAGGACGGCTATTAAGGCAACATTACTCATTAATTCTGTCATGAAAAGGATTAATGCTATGAGCAGGGCTACTGTGAAAAATATACTGATATTGCTGGTAGAGATGTTGTGGGCTACCATATCTACTATTCCGCTGGTGGACATTCCTTCGGCCAAGGCCAATCCACCTCCAAATAGTATTAGAATCCCCCAAGCCAATTTTTCGGTATCGCTCCATCCAATTATGAACTCTCCTTTTTTAAGGTTAAAGGGAATCGCAAAAAGTGCCACGGCAGCCACCATGCTAATGATGGTGTCAGATAATCCTAAAAGAGGGAATATTCCGTTGATAAGTGTCCTGAAAATCCATAGAAAAACAGTAATTCCAAAGATGACCAGTACCATCTTTTCTTTTCCGCTAGTTGGGCCCAATTTTTTTAGCTCTTTCTGTATGATTTCCTTGGATCCTGTAAATTTCAATTGTTTATTGGGGAATAACCACTTGACAAGGACAAGATAACTAATGGTTACCATGATAATTGAAAATGGTAAACCAATAACCATCCATTTTAGGAATGAGATTTCAATATTGTATTCGTTTTCCAGCAATCCAATTAATATTGAATTCGGAGGTGTACCAATAACTGTTGCTATACCTCCGGCATTGGCAGAAAAAGCAATCCCCAACATTACGTTTAGCGCAAAATTACGATCGTCTTTTGTAAAGCCATCTGCATCATTGACCAATAGTCCAATAACCGACATGGCAATTGGGAGCATCACTACAGTACTTGCAGTGTTGCTGATCCACATGCTTAGTGCTGCCGTGGCGATCATAAACCCCAAAATTACTTTATTGGGTGTTGTCCCCGTTATTCTTATGATGTTAAGAGCAATACGTTTATGTAAATTCACTTTTTCAAGTGCCAATGCCATTACAAAGCCCCCAAAAAACAGAAATATGATTGGACTTCCGTAATTAGCGCCTACTTCGCTGATTGGCATAATTTTGAGGAGGGGAAATAGGATTAATGGTAAAAGGGCTGCCACGGAGATGGATACAGCTTCGGTAATCCACCAAATCACCATCCAAACGGCCACGGCGATTACGGCATCCCCTTTTTCGGAGACCAAAGTAGTTGGTAGGTTTATAAGGATAATGAAGAATAGCGGGCCTAAAATTAATCCCAGTTTTTTGCTCAATTCCATACGGGAGGTTTATAGCTTTCGAAGCTAAGTTATTTTTGGAACTTAATAAAATGAAAATTAATAGAGAGCTTTTGTTTTTTTGCGACCCGGATATTTATTATCCCTAGTTTCTCTGTACCTAATTAAGGTTTTGGTGAACCGTGGTGAAAGGTTTTTAACTACATAAGGAGTATCTAAAATAGTGTAAGGCCAGAATTGGTGTTCAGAAGTATTGCGGTTATGTTTGTTTAATAATTAATGGAATTGGCAGCTATCATGGGTAGGGTAGAAACTCCCTAATCAAAGAACAACTCCCCTTCTTTGGGTCTGCTGATCTAATTAGGTTTTAATTGGGGTGTTGATTGGAGACAGATGCACATAGAAGATTGGACAGGATATTAACTTTAATAGGAAAGCATAGATTGTGTTCTGGAACTAAGATTACGGTGAAGTAAAATTTTTAATATTCAGTTTGGTTTGTTGAATGATGGATGAATAAGGAAGGTTTAATTTGAATTCAAAATAAAAATGCTTGCAAAGCCCAACCGCTGGGGTAGGGACTGCAAGCACTTTAAATTGTTCCAGAATTTGGTTTGCTGAAACCAACCCTAGTCTGAAGTTATTTCTTTAGTATCACTACCTTAGAGTCGCCCTCAGTGGCCACCTTGATCAACTCGTGCTTGGAAAGAGCCTTCATAGATTTGTCCCATTTTTTGCCACTTAAGCCTGCTTTGGTCTTAAGCTCGTCCAAGGCAATTTTTCCTTCTGGTTTTAACAGAGCTAGTATTTCTTTTTCTTCCTCGCTAAGTTCCAACTGTTTCTTTTCCGGTCTCATCTGAGGGAAGAATAGTACTTCCTGTATAGACGCATTATTGGTCATTAACATCACTAAACGATCAATACCGATACCGATACCACTGGTTGGGGGCATACCGTATTCTAGAGCTCTTAGGAAATCTTGATCAATGAACATGGCTTCGTCATCACCTTTTTCTGAAAGTTGAAGTTGGTCCTCAAACCTTTCTCGTTGATCAATGGGGTCATTCAACTCAGAATAGGCATTGGCCAATTCCTTTCCATTTGCCATCAGTTCAAAACGTTCCGTTAACGCCGGATTAGTACGATGTTCCTTGGTAAGCGGACTCATTTCTTTAGGGTAATCTATGATAAAGGTGGGCTGTACGTAGTGGTGTTCACATTTTTCACCGAATATCTCATCGATGAGCTTCCCAACACCCATACTATCATCAGCCTCAATATTTAATTTTTTGGCAACCTCCCTAAGTTCTACTTCGTTCATCCCGGCAACATCAAAACCGGTATGGATTTTTATGGCTTCCAAAATGGGTACTCTTGGGTATGGGGCTTTAAATTCTATCTCATTTTTGCCCACCGTAACTTTTGAGGTGCCATTGGAATCGACTGCTACCTTTTCCAATAGTTTTTCGGTCATATCCATCATCCAATTGTAATCCTTATAGGCCACGTAAAGTTCCATTACCGTGAACTCAGGATTATGGGTGCGGTCCATACCTTCGTTTCTAAAATCTTTTGCAAATTCGTATACGCCATCAAAACCACCTACAATCAATCTTTTAAGGTAAAGTTCATTGGCTACCCTTAGGTACAATGGAATGTTAAGTGCATTGTGGTGGGTCATAAACGGACGGGCTGCCGCCCCACCAGGAATGGGTTGTAATATAGGGGTCTCCACCTCCAAATAGCCGGCATCATTAAAAAACTGACGCATACTATTGGTGATCTTGGTACGTTTTATAAAATTTTTCTTGACACTTGGATTAACCACCAAATCCACATAGCGTTGGCGGTAGCGCATTTCGGGGTCGTTAAATTCATCAAAAACTTTTCCGTCGCCATCCACTTTTGGTAGGGGTAAAGGGCGTAAGGATTTACTTAGTAGGGTGAAATTTCGGACCATTACCGTTTTCTCACCTACCTGGGTAGTGAAAAGCTCTCCTTCAATACCAATGATATCCCCAATGTCCAATAGTTTTTTATAGACATCATTATACAGAGTTTTATCATCTCCTGTGCAAATTTCATCCCTATTAAAATAGATTTGTATGCGGCCTTGGCTATCCTGTAGTTCCGCAAAAGAAGCCTTGCCTTGTATCCTTCTGGACATTAACCTTCCGGAAAGAACTACCTTTTTACCTTCTTCATAATTTTCTTTAGTAGTCTTGGAAGTACTGTCTACTGGATAAAGTGCTGCGGGATAAGGGTCGATTCCCATTTCCCGTAACTTGCCTAGTTTTTCTCTTCTAATTACTTCTTGTTCCGAAAGCTGCATATACTTATAAATTAAGGCTGCAAATATAGTTACTCTGCGTTAATCTATCAATCCAAAAAATAGAATTGATGGGTTTCAAAATAGCATATTTTAATTATTTTCATTTTACTGTAACAAAAGGTCCGATTTTTAGTCTTACAAGTACGCCTGTTCCGCAATGGGGCGGGATCAATCAAAAATCAAAAAACGAATGGGTTGTTTTAGGGTCATACTGGCCATTATTTTTCCACCCTTGGCCGTTATTGGCAAAGGGTGCGGTTCCTTTATAATTGTTTTTCTACTTACCCTTTGTGGATGGGTGCCCGGTGTAATCGCCGCCTTGGTTATCCTCAACAATCCTAACTAAGATATTACGGTTTGGTTTATGGGTGGAGTTTGTATCTTTGCAACATGAACAAAACGATTCTCATAGAAGATTTGGGACTGAAAGATTACAAGGATACTTGGGATTACCAAGAGCAATTGTTCAAATCAATTATCGACTTAAAAATAAAGAATAGGAGGGAGGGTTCCCAGTTGGAAACACCCAATCATTTATTATTTGTAGAACATCCCCACGTTTACACTTTGGGAAAAAGTGGCAATTTGGACAATTTGTTGGTAGATCGCGACCATTTAGAGAAAAAAGGGGCCAAGTTTTACAAAATCAACAGAGGAGGGGATATTACATATCACGGGCCAGGACAGATTGTAGGTTATCCTATCTTAGACCTTGATAATTTCTTTACTGACATTCATAAATACCTTAGACTTTTAGAGGAGATGGTGATTCTGACCTTGGCCGACTACGGACTTAAGGCTGAACGATCCAAAGGGGAAACAGGAGTTTGGTTGGATGTAGGTACACCCTTTGCCCGAAAAATATGTGCCATGGGGGTACGGGCCAGCCGATGGGTAACCATGCACGGTTTTGCATTGAACGTGAATGCTGATCTTGGCTATTTTGATCTGATGATTCCCTGCGGTATCAAAGGTAAGGCCGTTACTTCCTTAAATGTCGAACTTGGCAAAAAGGAAGTGGATATGGCCGAGGTGAAGCAGAGACTATTGAAGCATTTTGAGGTACTGTTCGAAGCACAACTTATTTCGGCAAAAAGCCAAGTGTAGGAGTGGTTTCGACATTTACAATAATTGCCCTGGCTTCACCAAAAATTCCATTATTCTTGTTTTTTATGATTATTTATGGATAAGGATATCTAAAGATTATCCGTTAGGATGTTATGTTTTATGGGGTAAGGTTGGTCTTAATGATCTTATAACTGTTTTCCATTACATCAAATCCACTTACCCAGAAGTTGAAGCCGTCGAAAGCAATACCTTGTATCCCAAAATCTGGCACTTCATAAGTCGCAACAGTTTTAAACGTTGGTGTAGTTTGGCATTTATGCAAATATTTACCATCTGCAATATATAAGAAGCCATTTTGATAGTCCAACCCATTTATATCGTAATAACCCAATGGTATGGCTTGGTCTATGGTATTGTCCGCAACATTTATTAGATTTAAGCTTCCTTCATCTTCATTGGAAGCTGCCCATAGATACTGGGAATCTACAGAAGCCATTCCACTTATTTTATTGTTTACTTCTAGGCTAAATTGGTATGTGCCATCATCCATTTTATAAACGCTAATTTCGTTGGAGTTGGCATTGTTCTGAAAAAGGAACCTGTCCGCATCTTCAAATTTTTCAATCTCGACGGCCGTTGCAATATTTGTGGTTTCTATTTGGCCAATTTCTGTAAATGTTACCGGGTCAATTAAAGGGATATAAGTTGCTTCATCATGCATTCCATATATTATTTTTGTTTTGTCATAGCTAAATGCGAAATCCACTGCACCACCGAAAGGTGCATTTCCTTTACTTAGTATTGAAAGTTCCTCTACCCAATTTTCAGAAGAGGGCGCATTATTATTTTTTATCAACTGCAAAACATTCGCACCCTCTATAATCTGAAGTTTATTCTGTTCCAATATGAATTCGAAAGGGAAAAAACCTTGCACATTTATCTTGATCTCGGATCCTGAAACTGTATAGGCAACTGTTTCATTTGATTTAAATCCTAGATCCGTCTCATGTAAAAAACTTATAGTATTGTCTGTATTGAAAATGAGGTATTTAGGTTGTGATTCTATAAAAATACCACTGGTGACTTCCCATTTTCCCAATAAAGGGTCTTGTTCAAAATTTGTAGTGTCATCATCACTACTACAACTGAATAAAGTTGCTGATAATAGTAGGATCATAAGGTATTTAAGTGCATATAGGTAAACTAAATATCTATTGGCACTTTGGTGTTTTTCTAATTGATAGGATATACTGTGATATTTCTTTGAAGTTTTCATCTTTAAATGTTTTTAATTTATTATTCAATGGTTTCGTAGGTCCAAGTTTTGTAATTCTCGGTAAGGGTAGTTTCACTATTGCCGTAGTTTCTACTATAATCCATAGTTGCTGGGAGGTTATCTTCATTATAGAAATAATAATAGTTGTAATTGTAATTATTATCTGGATTGCCAATAGAATTGAACTCTATAGATACTAAATTATTAGGCGGATAATAATAAAAGCGCCCCACGCTAATTGAATACATTTGATTAAAGTTAATTACGGAAAAGTCATTTGTTAGACCTGAATTATAAAGAACACTGTAAGTCGGATTTTTCTTTGTATCGTAGGTGTAATGTGTTCTAGAAGATTCGAAATAATCGTTTCCATTATTACTTGCTTCAAACTTTCTTTGAACTAAATTTCCTACTCCATCATAGGTAAAGGAGCTTTTAAAGTAACTAGGGGCGTGTGTTATTGAATAATCAATGATTTCAGCAATTTGATTGTTTGGGTTGTATTTAACCTTATACTGCGTGTGGATCCTGCTTCCATCTGTTGTATATCTTGTGTGTGTAGTTAATTGCCCATCAGGATTATAATCTAAAAAATACTCATAACCTTTTTCAGTGTCTGTAATGGTTGAAATCTCACCAATTGAGTTGTATGAATACGTGAGTGCTCCGTTTTTAGCAATTCTGTGGTCGGCATCGTATTCAACATTTGCTAACTCAATATTACCATTATAATATTGATAACTTTTAAAAGACCCATTTGTGTTATAAGTGAAATTAAATTCTTTAGAATCTTGAGAATAGGAGGTCAGACGAGTGTACTGTTCTTGATGTCCAGTTTGTTCTACTGGGGTTAAATCACCATCATCGTTTTTGCTACAATTAACAAGAGTTAATGCTAATATGAATACTGTCATATGTTTAAATGCCTTTTTCATGATAAGTTATTTTTAAGGGTTATAGTTCTTCTAAATATCATTGTGTTAATGCTTGTTTTTCTTTAATATTTATCCGTTTTTATGTTATTTGCCTTTTTATGGTTCTGGTCTGGAAAGGTTAACATTGGTACATAAAAAAACCGAGTGAGATGCTCGGCTTTTTGATATGTTGTCCAATAATGATTATTAATAATCCAAACCTAAATGGTCCATTACTTCTTCATAGGACATTTTCTTGTAGTCGATTGTAGCCTTTTTACCGGATGCAGTGTTGGAGGGAACGATTACATATCTAAATCGAACTCCCTTGCCATAAGCCGGACCGCTTGGGTCCCAGAGATATTCACGTGGAGTTAGATCGGAATCGTAACGTCGGATGTTAACATATATATTGCGGGAGGCACGATTAATTTTTGAATCTACCGATTTTAATATGGTGCCGTCCGGAGCGAAAACATGATTGGGTAGGAGATAAATATCTACGTCATTATCATAGTACACAAGAATAACCCCATCCTCCAATAAACCCGAATTCAAATTTGTTGCAAGGGGTAAGGCCTTATATGTAGGATTGTTAACGCTAAAGGAACTCTCAGTTGGTTCAAACCAATCAGAAGCAGTTACATTGGCATTGCCATCGACCCCGTCAATGCCATTGGTTCCGTTTGCGCCCGTTGGCCCCATAGGGCCTATTTCACCATCTTTTGAACAAGATGTAAAAGTGAGGGCTATTAGTGCCAAACCAATGGCTAAAAATTTCATTGTAGTTTTCATAATTTTCTTTTTTAATGATTGTTTGTTTTTAATGGTAATAAGCGGCTAAGGTTAACATTGGAGCACAAAAAACTGAGATAGTAATTTCGGTTTATGATAATTGTTTGGCAGGATTTATTCTAACTTCCAAACATCGTTATAGAAGTTTTCATGGAAACCTCCTCCTATAATGTAAATATTGTCATTTAAAACAATGCTTGCTTTTGCATATCTTATGGAAAACTTTCTATCGTTAGTAGCTTTGTTCCAATTAATTCCGTCATCGGTAAACCAGAGTTCATCATAACCAACTCCTCCTGTTATGTAGAGACGATTTTTATTAACAACTGCATCAGTATAGGTTCCCAATTCAAACGGTAGGTTCTCTTCTATCAATGTCCAAGTTATACCGTCATTGCTTTCCCAGATTTTTGTAAAAGTGTTGGTGCCCGAATTTTTTCCTTCTAGACCTATCAATTTTCCTTGGAAAGGAACTACAGCCATACCGTATTTGGAATCAAAGCCATGATTTTCAGATACAAGGGTCCAATTTTTACCATCAGAAGAATTCCAGATGTATCGCTCTGTGGTTAAATCACCACTGGAACCATCATAGGCGGCCAACCTCCAAATCATATCGTTGTAAGCAAACATAGTTGTAGACGATTGCCCATAAAAAGGAAGATCGTCCCATGTTCTATCATTGGTTTCTTTTATCCAATTTACCCCATCTATAGAGGACCAAATGTCTGCATTTAAATATTGACCATCTCTACCATTATAAACCCACATCTTATCTTGAAAAACAATGGTACAGTGATTTCTTCTTGTACCAAACGGGGCGTTGGCAACCTCAAGATTCCAATTGAGTCCGTCTTCACTACTCCAAATATCCCCAAGAACGTTATCACTTTCATCTTCACCCCCAATCACCCAAATTTTATTATTGAAAACAGTAGTTGATGAAGATTTTCTTTTGGAAAAAGATGCGTTGTCAGTTACCAAGCTTACCTTTAGGTGTTCTGTACTAAAACTATAGAGTTCAGACTCGGAAGCTTCACCTTGCGTATCTTTTGCCGTGACTTTCCAAAAATAGGATGTATCCTTTTCCAGATCTGTGTCGAGTTGAAACTCTGTATTACTATTATTTTCAGAAATTAATGTCAAGCTATTTTCATCGGTGCCTAAGTAAAGGTCATAGGTAACGTTTTTTCCTTCGGGATCTATGGAAGCACCCCAAATAAGTTTTGGTGCCAATGCAACGAGCTCGGTTTTGTTTTCGGGAGCTGACAATGAAACCGGTGCTGGCGCCTCATTGCTTGGTACTGTTATTTCGTCTAATGCCTGGAAGTCGTTGTCGTCATCTCTATTGCAGCCCAAAACTGATATTAGTACGATCAGGATTCCAAAAATAATTCTATAAAATTTCATAATTAATAAGTTCAAAGTTTAATAAAATAGTTGTGATAGCATCAGCTCCCTTTTTTCAGCACCAGCATTCCGCCGGTGGTTTCATTGTTTAGGATAAGAAGGGTTTTGAATACTAAAACTATAGTATGGGTTACCGCTCTGGAGGTGATCTTGGCTATATTTTTATGGTCTATTTTTTGAACAGCTTTATTAAATCGTCCATATCGGAATAGGGGATTTCGGAAAAATTAAGATCGGAAACGGTGATCAATAAATCGTCCGGGTTGCCCAATTTGTCTTTTTCAAAGTCGTTCTGCACCGTAAAAACGGCGTTGCCGGTAGCCACGCGTTCGGTTTCGTTCAATTTGATGGTCCCGGACATGCTGGCCTCAGGGTTCTTATCTAGTTGGTTTGACGATTGGTTGTAGAAATTAGTAAATAAATTGCCCTCCTTATCCGGGCGTTTAAGCTCTGCCAATACACGGATGAGAATATTGGTATCTACATCGTATTCCACTTGTACAGATTCACTGCCCTTGTCCAGTTTTTTTTTAAAAGTGATAATTGACGTGCGTAAATTGGTAGACTTATGGCGAGATACTATGCCGGATGCCTCAGTATACCCCCAATCTTCACCGTTAATCTTGCACAAATAGGTGGTATTGTCTTTTTTTATAGCAGGGGTGGCCTTGGGTGGTGCCGTTAATGCATTGTCGGATGTGATCGAAGTGTCCTGTTCTTTTTTGTTGGCTTCCCCACAGGAAATGAACAAGGCCAATAGGATGATGATGTTAACTAAATTTTTCATAGGAAAGGGTTTTGATGATTATCACTTTTAATACTATTTAATGCTGTCTTTTTTAGTTTTGAGCAACAGGTCTTGTGTCATGGCCGTTTGTAAAGAATCCTTTCCCTGGGCATCCAACGCTTGGGAATACCTGGCATAGGTGTCTCTTAAATCTTGCTTATCGGCCTCGGGGATATTGCTTTTGTTTACCATATCTAGATAATTGTCCACCTTCCCGTTTATTCCCATAAGCGAATCCCCAAAGATGTTGCCATAGGTACTGGCCTGAAGGTCTAAAAAGTTATTGGTGACAGGGGTTTTGGGTTTGGGGTCTGTCTGTGCCTGGGCCAGGCCTAAGGTGCCTATACAGGCTAAGGACAAAAAGGTTTTTAGCTTTTTCATAATTCTTTTTTTTAATACATTTCAATTACTTTCTTTACTTAAATGAACTTTTTTTATGGTGACTTTAAGACATGAGTATCCTTTAAAATAATTGGGATCAATTGACCGGGTTTCATATTTTGTTTTAAGATTAGACTAATAATTTTAAATATATACTGTTGCAGAATATGAATTGCTGTGATACTTTTAAGCAAATAATCTGGCATCAATATGTGGGATTATGTCCCATTTATAGGGGACACAAAGCCATATGCATCCCTATTTTAGAGAAGCAATTATTCTATTATTAGAAGGTACGGACAGTTTTTTTGTATAATTGGTAAAAACCCGTCCTAAATTGAAAAAGGTTGTTAAGTTTTGTGAATCGGAGTATTCTTGCTTATGTTTATTAGAAAAGTAGGTTTAAAACACAATAAGAATGGGGTTATTTAGGGAGTGCCATTTAAAAAAATCGGGTTTTTCACAAAAGCTTCCTTTATAAAATCAAATCTGTCCAAATGAAACTGTTTGGGTTTTTCACCACAGTATTTTTTAAAATCTTTGCTAAAGTGTGAGGCATCGTAATAGTTGAAAAGAGCGCTAAGTGTGCGGTAATCATTTTCATTTTGGCTATCTAAATTGGAGAACATATTATTAAACCTTATAATTCTATTGTATGCCGAGGGAGTAACACCTACTGTTAATTTGAATTTTTTTTGGAAATAACGTTCGCTTACATTCAGTTTTTTGATAATTGATGATATGGGGGCACAACCCAGTGAAGTGTTCATCATATCTATGGAAACATCTATAAAATTATTGTGGAATTTTTTATCTCCAAGCCTGTCCAAGAGTAAATGCTCTATAAGTTTGATCCTATTGACAGATTCCTTTTCAGCTTCAAATAATTTTTTAATAGGCTGCATTTTGTTGCTTAAAAGAGAGGTAGTGTCAGTTGGTATGTCGGTTAGATAGGATACATCAATATCAAAAAACTTATGCAACGCCGTTGGTTTAAAGGCGGCTCCAATAAGCCCCATGGTTTTGTGATTTGAGAATATGGTATAATTGGAAGTCTGCTGTCCTATAGTATAATATTTTGGCACATAACACTCCTGATTATGGATGGTACCCCTAAACCGACCTGCATATTGAAAGACCATAAACGCTTTGCCACTAGGTAAAATTACTTCACTAATCCCATTATCATAAGCTTTACTTTCCCATTTCATTTCATAAAAAAATGAAATATAGGGTTGCAACCTTTTGGTTACGGGGAACAGTGTATACATTTCCTGTAAAGTTTATAATGGATGATAGTAATACAATTTATTTTAATCTTGAATTAACATTTCATTGTCATTTTTCAAAAGCGGTAAGCACGCTCTTGCTAATTAGATTACCTTTTTTATTATAAGATTCAGACTTTACCATACCGTAACCTTCTGCTAGCCATAACTTATTGCTATTGGTCATCTTAAAACCCATTTTAGCCTCGGTGTCATAGGTAATTACATAGCAATCGAAAGTGCCGGCAGGGGTAGTTACAGACTCCTTGTTTTCTACTTTTCTATTAAAAAAGTTCATATTCATTTTCATGTTGAGCGGAGGCATTTTTACCGTCATTAAAACATCAGCATCGGGTAAGGACTTCCCGGGACTTAGTATATTAGGATATAATAGATCGGTCCCGCTCATCTCTACCTCCATATCTTTGTATTGTTCCAATAATTCCGGTGACATCATAGAGCTAAAATCGATTTTAACCCCATCATCCGTACATGTGACACCATATTCCGAACTGGTGATCATTTTTCCTTTTTCGTCGTGCATTTCGTAGAACATTGTAGCGGCATTTCCATTAACGTCTTTAACTATATAATCCATTACCCCCGATACCCTATCTTTTTTATCATAATTGGTGATTTGAAATTTGGTACCCTGGTCCATTGGATAGTATTTACTACAATCCTGGGAAATAACCGTTAGGGTGACTAAGAAAAAGGCAATAATTAAGGTAAATGTTCTCATGGTTTTTATATATGGTTATTATATTATTTGTCTAGATTATATTTTTTTGAAAACAACGCGTCTGTTCTGAGCCTTGCCGTCTGAAGTATTATTGTCCCCTACAGGATCACTTTCACCTTTGCCTTCTGTTTGCAAACGGTTTTCCGCTATCCCGTAAACTTTTACTAAGGCCTCTTTCACTGATTCTGCCCTTTTTTGTGACAAGCTTAGATTGTCATCATCCGAGCCATCGGCATCGGTATGCCCAATTATTATTAGGTTCATTCCGTTTTCTTGCTGTAAAACTTGCGAGATTTGTCGAATGATCCCCATGGATTTCGGTTGGATATTGGCCGAACCAGCATCGAACAGAATACCATTCGTGGAGACTTCCCCCTCAGAAATCAATTTACGACGTAAGTCCAAACCACCTTCTGCTACTTGAAGGTTGCTAATAAATATACGTTCCTTACCGACCTTAAAACTATTCAAGTTGAATTTTAAGGTGCTTAAAATACCGCCTTGGGGTACGATCCTTGGGATGTCTATATGTTTTTCTTCATTGATCCATAGTCTAAAACGCTGTTTGTTAACGGCTATGGATATATGTGGTCCGGCCATTATTTCATCTCTAAGATCTGCCTTGACCACACTGTAAATTTCCCTTTGGTTGTTGATGTGGTTGGCCATGGCAATACCTGTAGGGGAATGTTGGCAAAAAGGTATATCCGCATGAACAAAATTTCCTCCACTCTTAAATTTGTCGTCATCACTCAATGCTATCCTGAGCTTTGCGTTGGAAGAAGTCTTTCTGTCCAGACCCAAGGCCATGATGTCGAATTCAATGGTATATTCCTCGGGTAATTTAGGGACGTCTGGGATGAAATAAATGTTGTATCCTGAAATTAGTTCTAGCCACTTGCCTTCAGAATTATTCGTTGATACTACCTCTCCACCACCATTGGTATTCCATCTGGAAGGGAAGTCACCTATAAAATCATTGGAGAAATCATCAAAAAACAGCGGTTTGTCACCCGGTACATAGTCAAATTTACTATATACCTCAATGGTTTTTTCGCCACTTGTAGAGAGGGTACTTTCAATATTGCCACTACTATCTTCAGGGTTGTCCTGGCCAGCTGGAGGTAGCGGGTCACCAATCTGCGGGTTGGTGGAAGGACCCTTGCTGCCAGGCTCCAAGATGGTGTCTAACGCCTGGTCGGTTTTCTTTGAGGCTTCCCTGTCTACCCTGTATTCAACGGTACGTTCTACGGCTTTTTGCGCCCGTTTGCCCAAGTTTTTCAAAAATTGTCCTTGAAGCCCTTCAGAAAGAAAGAAAACCAATAGAAATGAAAAAATTACTTTTGGGAAAATGTTGAAGTTATGCATAATCTTTTAACGCTTTCAATGTTTAATTCATGTAAAATACGACACTCTAATAAGTTATATAAAATTAATTAAATTTTATGCGGTATACCCGATAGGTGTATATGTTGCTTGTTTTTATGTATTAATTGTGCCTCAAACCCTATCGTTTACAATTAAAGTGTAAAATTTGATTAAAAAAAGTTTTAACCGGGCTTGGAACTGCCGAGAGGTCTATATATACTGGCGTAACTATGTATTATTTTTCTTATGAATAAATAATAAAAATAGGGAGTGAATAAATAAATAATAAAATATGTATTTTAATCTTTTCCCCTAGTTGATCTTATAAACGATGATCGAGTTATCCTGATCTTTTGCTACAAGCTCCAACTTATGGTCATTGTCCATATCGGATAAATCAATATTTGAGCTCCCTGGTACGGGAAAGTTGGATATGGGCTTTGCCTGACTGTCGAATAGATAGATTTTCTGGTTCTGAATATCCGTGACGCTGATGTAAATTTTATCGTTTAAATAAAATATACGTGGCTTTGAATAGACCCCAAGGTCCAATTCTACTTTTTTGCTCCTTATAGTAAGGACATTGTCGTTCATTATGGCCAAGGTATTGCTTGTAGCATCTATACCATGGTCTGGCAGTAGATTTAGATTGGCGGTGGTGGTTTTTCCTTTTTCATCAATTTGGAAAAGAAGGCCTTTATTGTCGGTTGCCGTAAACTTGTTTTTATGAAGAAGCACCTCATTGCCTGAAAAGTTTATTTTGGTGTTTGTCTTGACACGTGTGTCACCGGTCCTTGATAATATTTTTAATTCGCCACCTTCCTGTTTCATTACCAAATAATCTTTTTTGCCCACTCTAAAATGTTTTGCTGTGCCTAGAATGGGGTTTTCGGCCTTAGTGTATTTAAAGCCTTTTACAATTTGTCCCTGGCTGTTGTACATCAACACTTTTGTTCCCTGAGTGACCAGAAAACGATAATCTTTTTTGCGGTCGTAATCAAATACGGCCAAGGGATTTAAATTGCCCCCTTCATAAGAGAAGTTAAAAGGAGGTACATCCTTACCGTTTCTATCAACTATCAGAAATTGATTATTCGTGGTAAACGCCAACTGTAATCTTCCATTTTTATAGAGGTCCACCTGCTCCACACGCCCTTGGATCCTGCCGCTTAATGGTTTTTTCCATATAACCTTGCCGTCCGTAGAAATTAGATAAAGATTATTATCCTGATCCTGAACTATAATTTCCTCCTTATTGGTTCTGTGGTTTTTTACGAATTGTGGATTAGTTACTATTTCGGTGTCCAGCTCCAGGGTGAAATAGGGAATAGTTTTGTTCAATGTGGTTTCGTGGGCAATTTTTTGAAAAAGTATGTTGGTGTGATGAAAATTATCATCGGAGACCACCTGGGCAGCAAAGGAATATTCCGATAGATTTTCAGTTTTAACGTTTTTGGTTATTTCGTTGTCCATGTATTGATCCAAAAAATAATCAACGCCATTGGCGCTAGATACAAAAAGTATGGAGGATTCATCTGCTAATTGTTCTTTTGCTGTTTTGTAAACCGATGTTTTTTCAAAGGTGGAGGCATTTTTAAAATTGCCAATGAAGGTCTTTAGGGTCTCTGAGGAGGAGGAAAATACAAATGCATTTTCTATTATGGTGTAATGATTGGCCTGAAAACCTTGTATGAGAGGATTGAAATAATGATTCAAGAAATCAGACTTTGTAAGCCCAACAATTTCATTGCCTTGGTATTCTTCGGATGCCTTTTCCAAATCATCTAAATAGTTAAGGATATGTTCGGAACCGTAAGTATGAAGAATCACTGCTTTCTCATTATTCAAATAAACAAATCCAATTTCTTCCACAGCTTTAAAGGTGGTATCTATAACAATGGAACGGTCCAAATATTTTTTTTGGTTTAAGGCAAAGTTTTCGTAATTGTCGAAAGTATAGGCCATAATGGCATCAGCGGCCAATGGGGCAAGTTGGGGCGTCTTGGGAGTTAAGGCATGGCTGCCTTTAAAAAGGTTACTATAGTTTACTATGGAATCAGTGGCCATGCTAATGCCATTCAACTTAAGGTGGTCCTTGTTGGTGTTGAAATCGAGGGATATCCAATCCGTAAATTGTGAAAGGTCAACCTCTTGGCCATCCGCCAAAATGTGGTTAAATAAGGGATTACTCTTGTTGGTATTAATAAAAATATTGGCACTACTCTGCTTGTTGGCAATCTGGTAAAGTTTACTTAGTGCTTCGTTTACCTCCAAATCCTTTTCGTTACGAATTATATTTTCGATTAACATTTGTGCTGAGCTCACTATAATTTTATCATCCAAAACGGTGGAAAAAAAAGTAGCCCCGTCCACACTGTACTTATCAAAGTTCTTTCCTTCATAGCTTATATTTTCAACTACTTTATTGTTTTCATCTTCTAATTGAAAAATATCATCGCTCTTTTGGGTAATTAACAGCAATTCATAACTTTCCCTTCCCAGTTCCACGAAGGCCAAAACACTTTCTCCATTGGGCTGAATATAGTTTAGGGGCTTTAGTTTGTCCAAAACGGCGGCATAAGGAGTTGTTGCGGATAAGGCCTGGAGGAGGTCACTGTTTTCAAGTTCCCTGGAAAAAGAGGGCTTATCGTTTATTTTTATGACAATGGCACTATGCTGGGGAACGTAGTAGAGTAGTGGTGAGTTTTTTGTGCTTTGTTCTGTGCATCCGATTATTAGCAAAAAAAGTAACGCGAGTAATTTGAATTTCATAAATAAAGCTTTGAACAAATTTAAGATTTTTAAACATCCAGTTTTAATTGATCCGGTAATTGTCTAAAAGTTTTTCGATGGTATTTGGTTATTCCGTATTTCCGTATTGCTTCCCTGTGTTCTTTAGTTGGATAACCTTTGTTTTTTTTCCAATTGTACATGGGGAATTCTAAATGAATTTTCTCCATATAGGCATCCCTGAAGGTTTTGGCAAGGATGGAAGCAGCGGCTATGCTGAGGTATTTACTATCTCCTTTAATAATGCAACAGTGGGGAACTTTTTGGTAAGGATTAAACCTATTGCCGTCTACAATGATGAATTCTGGGATTAGGGTCAATTGATCTAGGGCCTTGTGCATGGCTAAAAAGGAAGCGTTCAGAATATTTATTTTGTCAATTTCATCAGGAAAAACTTGGGCAATTCCAAAACTTGTGGCATTCTTTTCTATGAAAGGTCTAAGGTTATTTCGCTTAAGCGCTGTTAAAACTTTTGAATCGTTAAGGGTGTCATTTTTAAATTTTCTAGGCAAAATAACAGCGGCGGCCGTGACTGGCCCTGCCAAACATCCACGGCCCGCTTCATCGGTTCCGGCCTCTAAGAGGTGTTGGTAATTGGATTTTAGCATTTACTGGATTTTATACTGTTAAGTTTTATGGCGAAAAGAAATTCAAAACGGAGCATTATACTTGTTAAATTCAAATTTCACTGCTTAATACCGGTGGTCAAATATAAAAATTATATAAAGGGTATAGAATTCAAATACACCAAATTTCCAAGAAGTCTGCATTCATATTCGTTGGTTTACAGAGTGGAAAATGAACCAATCTAATAGCACATCTAAAGAACTTAGAACATATTGATTTTGATTGGTGCCTAGAATGGTGTTAAGAAATATTATTAATGGGAAAATTCCTTCTAAATGCTTTGTAGCTAGTTTATTAGGGATCCTATATTCTCGTTATTAGCTGATTATGAATTGATTTTTGTTTTTATTATCATCAAAAGAGTCAAATTGTTAGGAATTCAATAATAATGAGTGTAAAATTTAACAAATATGCTTATAGGTGTTATATATTTTAGTTTTTTTAACAAATTTTTCACAAATTTGTTATTGACTAATTCAAAAAAACAAATATGAAATCAAAACTAATTTGGATTTTAGCTCCTATAATTGGGCTATTTATGAGTTTTTCCTACGCTCAGGAAAAAACAATCTCCGGTACGGTGACCGATCAAATGGGTATGGCCTTACCGGGAGTGAACATTGTGGTCGAAGGGACCACTATTGGAACACAGACTGATTTTGATGGTAACTACACAATTCAAGGTAGTCAAGATCAAACTTTATTGTTCAGTTATATTGGACTACAAAGTGTTGTCAAGGTGATAGGTGCCTCATCCACAATTGATGTTATTATGGAAGAGGACGCTGAAGCATTGGAGGAAGTTGTGGTAACTGCGTTAGGTATTTCAAGGGACAAAAAATCCTTGGGATATGCTACTCAGGAAGTTCAGGGGGAGGATTTGAATACCGTAAAAAGCGGGAACTTCGTAAACGCCCTTTCGGGAAAAGCCTCTGGTATACAGATTAAAAAGAACAACAATCTTGGGGGGTCCACCAATGTGGTGATTAGAGGAAACGCCTCATTGACAGGGAGTAACCAGGCCCTGTTCGTAATTGATGGTGTACCAATAAATAATACTAATTCCAATTCGGAGTATCAAGGTGAGGCAAGCGGTAACTATTATGATTATGGTAATACTGCTTCCGATATAAACCCAGAGGATATTGAGTCGGTAAACGTATTAAAAGGGGCGGCCGCTTCTGCCTTATATGGTTCAAGGGCTGCCAACGGAGTTATTATGATTACCACTAAAAAAGGTAAGGATGCTGCAGGTATCGGTATTACTGTTAATTCTGGAATAACTATAGGTTCTATAGATAAAAGTACTTTTGCCAAGTATCAGGACCAATACGGTGCTGGTTACGGTGCTTATTACGGACCGGACGAAGATGGTTTTTTTAATCAGGAAGATGTTACCGGCGATGGTGTTGCCGATATAACCGTGCCATTTACTGAGGATGCTTCTTATGGAGGTAGGTTCGATTCAAATTTGTTGGTCTATCAGTGGGATGCATTGGATCCGGATTCTCCAAACTATAGAACGGCCACTCCTTGGGTAAATGCCAAAAATGGTCCAATATCATTTTTTGAAACACCTGTTACAACTACCAATTCGGTTTCTTTTGCAAGATCTTACGAGGATGATGGTTCTTTTAGATTGAATTATACTCGGTTTGATCAGAGTGGTTTAATGCCGAACAGTTCCATAAAAAAGCATAATTTCTCTATGAGTGGTGTTTTTAAATTAACCGATCGCTTAACAGTTACGGGGTATTCCAACTATATAAATACCAAAGCATTAGGCCGTAACTCTACGGGTTATAATGACAACATAGTCAGTAATTTTAAACAATGGTGGCAGACCAACGTGGACCTAAAAGATCTTAAGGACATCTATTTTGATACCAAAAGAAATGTTACTTGGAACCCGGCAAGCACTGATGCTGGTTCAGCACCGATTTATTGGGACAACCCTTATTGGTCCCGTTATGAGAATTACCAAAACGATTATAGAAATCGTTTTATAGGTAATGTATCCTTGGACTACGAATTTACAGATTGGTTGAACTTTACTGCAAGGGTGGCCACTGACACCTATTCCGAGATACAAGAGGAGAGAAGGGCCAACGGGAGTGTACCAACTGGCTTTGGTATTCCTGATAGTGCAGGAAACAGGGGAAACGTTGATTCAGGTTACGGCAGAAGAAACCTTGATGTTACGGAGACCAACTACGATTTCTTTTTTAATTTTCAAAAGGATCTATCCGATGATTTCAATTTAAAAGGAATTTTGGGAACGAATATTAGAAGGAATGATTTTCAATCCATTTATTCCGCTACAAGTGGTGGCTTAAGTGTGCCAAGGCTATATTCCTTACAAAATAGTACAGGGCCGCTTCCGTTACCTGTTGAAAGGGCGGAAAAAATCGGGGTTGATGGTATTTATGCCAGTGCATCCTTGGGGTATAAAAGTATACTCTTCGTAGATGCCACTGTAAGAAGGGACCACTCTTCTACGTTACCAGAGGACAATAGTACTTTTTATTATCCGTCCGTAGCCACAAGTTTTGTGTTTACCAATCTTTTGAACGCAGATTTCATCACCTTTGGTAAGCTAAGGGCCAACTATGCTGAAGTAGGTAACAGTGCGCCTTTCGATTTCCTTTTTGACACCTATAATGTAAACATACCACCAGGGGCACCCAGTACTTCTGTGGACAATCAAAAAAAGAACCCTGAATTAAAACCCGAAAGAACGGAAAGCTTTGAGTTAGGATTGGAAATGAAATTTTTGCGCAATAGGTTGAGTTTTGATTTGGCCTATTACCAAACCAATTCCATTGATCAAATTTTCGGGGTGCCGGTATCTAGAGCTACTGGTTTTGAGAAAAAAATCCTTAATGCCGGTGAAATTGAAAACAAAGGTGTGGAGCTTTCCATATCTGGAAATCCAGTTAGAACGGAAGACTTTAGTTGGACGGCAATGGTCAACTGGACAAAGAATAAAAATGAGGTGGTTTCATTGGAAGATGGAATACAAACTCTACAGTTGGGAGATTTTCAAGGTGGGGTAACCCTCAATGCAGAAGTAGGACAACCCTACGGTGTTATTTATGGTACGGACTATACGTATCTTAATGGAGAGAGAGTAGTTGATCCAGCAGATGGGCAATTTATTAAAACGTCTACCTCGGACCAAAAAATTGGAGACACCAATCCAGATTGGTTAATGGGGATATCCAATAAATTCAACTACAAGAACTTGTCTTTTAGCTTTTTAATCGATATTCAACAAGGAGGTAGTATATTCTCATTGGATCAATACTATGGTCGCGCAACAGGATTGTACGAAGAGACTGCCTTTATTAACGATTTGGGAAATCCTGTTAGGAATACCTTGGCCGATGGTGGTGGATTTATAAATGAAGGGGTAAATCCAGATGGGGCAACCAACGCTTCCAGAATAAGGGCCGACAGATTTGGTGCTTTTGGATATAGAAGAGGCTTGCCGGATAAGGCATTTGTCTATGACGCTAGCTATGTAAAATTGCGTGAGGTGGCAATTAGCTATAATTTGCCAAGTAAATTATTGGCCAACACTTTCTTGACCAATGCCAGTTTAAGCTTAATTGGCTCCAATCTTTGGATAATAGACAAAAATATTCCACACGAAGATCCAGAAGGAGGTTTGTCTGCTGGTAATCTTCAAGGGTATTCTGTTGGTTCCTTACCAACCACAAGGGATTTTGGTTTCAATCTTAAATTACAATTCTAAAAAAAAAATATAAATATGAAAAAACTAGCAATATTAATTACTGCCGTGATTTTTGCTTCTTGTTCCAGTGACTTGGAAAGTCTGAACGAGAACATTAAGGATCCGTTGGCCGTACCAGGTGAAAGTTTGTTTACCGGAGCGCAGAAAAACTTGGTAGACCAAGTGGTGGATTTAAATGTGAACAACAATAATACCAAACTTTGGGCACAGTATTTACAGGAAACCACCTATACTGATGAAAGTAACTATGATCAAGTTACCAGAACCATTCCTGAAACACATTGGAGTGTAATGTACAAGAATGTTTTAAAGGATTTGGATGAGGCGAAGATAGTTATTGAGGCTACAACTTACTCTACCCCGGAACTGGAGGCTTTAAAGCCCAATAAGTTGGTCATTATCGAGATTCTAAATGTTTATACTTATGCTAACTTGGTGGAAACCTTTGGAGATGTGCCTTATACCGAAGCTTTGGATATTGACAATCTATTGCCCATGTACGATGATGCCGAAACTATCTATAAAGATTTAGTATCCAGGCTAACTGCGGCGATAAATGCTTTGGATGAGAGCAATGGAAGCTTTGGCAGCGCTGATAGAATTTATGGAGGAGATGTGGCACTATGGAAAAAATTTGCAGCTTCTTTGAAGTTGAGAATGGGTATACTTATGTCCGATGTAGATGCAGCCTTCGCTAAAACTACTGTGGAAAGCGCAGTTACAACTGGAGTTTTTACTAGCAATGCGGATAATGCATCTTATACTTTTTTGGGTTCCGATCCAAATACAAACCCTATTCATGATAATTTGATTTTGAGTGGAAGAAGGGACTTTGTCGCTGCCACTACTATTATTGATGTTATGAACTCTTTGGATGATCCAAGAAGATTACTTTATTTTACTCCTACAGATGATGGTACTTACAAAGGCGGTAACATAGGAGAGACCTCTAGTTACTCTACTTATTCACATGTATCTGCTCAAGTGGAAGAGGCAACTTTTCCAGGTATACTTTTTGACTATGCCGAGGTACGGTTTTTATTGGCTGAAGCAAGGGCAAGGTTATTTGAGGTTGGTGGTACTGCCAAGGAACATTATGACGCAGGTATTACGGCCTCCATTCTAGATTGGGGGGGTACTGCCGCAGAAGCTACGACCTATTTGGTTCAACCTACGGTAGATTATGATTTGGCTATAGTGGCCAGTACCGCAACCACCCCTTGGAAAGAGGTTATAGGGACCCAAAAATGGATTGCACTATATAATAGAGGGTTGGAAGCTTGGACCTCTATTAGGTTGTTGGATTATCCACTTATGGCCACTCCTGCTGATGCGGTTTCCGGTTTTCCGGCCAGATATACCTATCCAATTATTGAACAGTCCTTAAACGGGGCCAATTATGGTAGTGCTGCATCGGCCATTGGTGGTGATGAAGCAGAAACCAAATTGTTCTGGGATTTGAACTAGAATAAACGTAATTGTTATTATTAAGAACCTGCAGGTGTCCCCTGCAGGTTTTTTTTGTTTTAAAAATCAGGATAGGCGGATTAACTTTAAAATTCAAGGATGAATGATACATTTATCGCTACTATTTACCACAGTGCGCAAGATGATGTTTCCCTGTTTTTTAAACTTTCACATTTCATTAAGGACAAAAAAATTAACTTTGTCAACGTAAGTTTGTAGCATGAGATATTTGTTGACACTTTTAATAGTGTTTTTTAGTCAGGCCATTAGTGCACAGGAAGATTCCATGCCCCCATCGAGGAATGAGGGTGAAGCCCCCTTAAATCCTAAAACAAGAAACCTTCCCGCCAAAAAAAATGGGGAAGATAGCGGGCAGGGGATAACCATTAAGGATTATAAAATTATTAGTTACGAAAGGGATACGACATTTCTGGATACTACTATATCTATACAGAAAGAGTATAAATACAATTTTTTGAGAAGGGACGATTTTGAACTGATGCCGTTTGCGAATGTAGGACAGCCCTATAATAGATTGGGAGTTGATTTTGATTTGAAGGACACCTATCCCGAGTTGGGAGCCAGTGCGAAGCATTATAATTATATGGAAGCAAGGGAGGTTAATTATTACAACGTCGCTACGCCTATGAGTGATTTGATGTTTAAGACCACTTTTGAGCAAGGGCAGCTTTTGGATGCCTTATTGGCTTTTAACACCTCCAGAAGGTTAAATTTTTCAATAGGATTCAAAGGCTTTAGGTCCGTGGGCAAATACCAATATAGTGAAGCTGAATCGGGAAATTTTAAGATTACGGCCAATTATGAGACCGAAAATGGACGTTATAATTTAAGAACACATATGGCAGCCCAAAATTCCTTAACAGAGGAAAATGGAGGACTGTCCAATAAAGAACTGCAATTTGAATCTGGTGATCCTGACTTTAGTGATCGGTCCAGGTTGGATGTGCTTTTTTCCGATGCCACCAATAGACTGTTGGGGAAAAGGTATTATTTGGATCATCAATATATCTTGTTTGGGAAAAAGACAGATTCTGCGAAAATAAGGACAACGTCATTGGCGCTAGGGCATGAATTTAGTTATGAGACCAAGTACTATCAATTTAAACAAACAGCTCAAAACGATTATTTTGGGGATGCTTTTGAGTCAAGTATAACGGATAAGTCCAGTTTAAAATCGACCTATAATCAAGTCTACGCCCAATTCTCCAATAAAACTTTGGGTGTTTTGACCGGGCTTATCAATCATTATCGGTATAACTATTTTTTTAATTCGGTATTACAAACGCCTACCCAGCTTATTCAAAGTCAGTTAGAAGGAGATGAAATCTCTGCCGGAGCAAAATATGTGAAGAAGATCGGGGGGTTTCAGCTGAATGGTTCGGCACAGGCCAATATCTCTGGAGATTTGTCCGGGAGTTTATTGGATGCCAATGCCAGTTATAATATTAACAAGAATAACAAGTTCAAATTTTCCATACACTCGTCCTCACGGATGCCCAATTTTAATTTCCTCTTATATCAAAGTGACTATGCCAATTATAATTGGCAGCATACCGATGATTTTAAAAAGCTTAGCAATAATGGTTTTCAGTTTGATGTGGAATCCAAGCTGTTTGGTAATTTAATGGCGAAGTATACTTCCTTGGGCAATTACACCTACTTTGCATCCGATCCGGCAGAAACGCTGGTTGAGGGAGAAGAACAGGCATTTGTTAAACCGTTCCAAGAGGGTGGTACTATCAATATTATTAAGGCCAAATACAGCAAGGAGTTTAAATGGAAGGGGTTGGCACTCAACAATACTGTAATGTATCAGAACGTTTCCCAGTCCAATAATGTTTTAAACCTGCCTGAAGTGGTAACAAGGAATACCTTGTATTATTCGAACTTTGCGTTTAAAAAGGCCTTGTACTTCCAAACAGGGGTATCCCTTAAATATTTTACAGCTTACAAGGCGGATGCCTATAATCCCATATTGGGTGAATTTTACTCCCAGGACCAGGAAGAATTGGGGGGCTTCCCTATGTTGGACTTCTTTATTAATGCCAAAATACAGCAAACCAGGGTATTCTTAAAGGCGGAACATTTTAATTCATCATTTAGTGATAGCAATTTTTATTCGGCGCCTAATTATCCATATAGGGACTTTGTAATACGATTTGGAGTGGTTTGGAATTTCTTTTCATAGTTTAGTTTTCCCTTTTTCCGGGAGTTGTTGGGTTGCAAGATGCTTGTTGCCAAATGGTTGTGGTCTCTCTTGAAAAAAAGGCAAAAAAAGTTAAGAAAAACCCTTGTGGATTTAAAAAAGGGTGGTAGATT